>Ga0315339_1000020_pt1 | contig 430965 bp, 392 predicted proteins | sample ASW17metaG_FD_204514 | JGI IMG/M metagenome (GOLD analysis project Ga0315339, IMG submission 204514) | Ammonia-oxidizing marine archaeal communities from Pacific Ocean, United States - ASW #17 | ecosystem: Environmental > Aquatic > Marine > Oceanic | place: USA: California | collected 2016-12-05
AATGCGGGTAATAGTGTGAGCGTGGTGATAGCACAGTCTGCTGGCACAGCGACGGACGGTACGGACTTTACCCAGAGTCTGGACACGGCGATAGGTAATGCGGCAACGGCAACGACCGGTGTGAGTTACAACGCGGGCACGAATACGTTGACGTTTGATAGTAATTACGTGGTGGGTAGTTTCACGTTTGACTTAACCGCGAACAATGATGGCATCGTTGAGAATCCGGCAGAGACGTTTGCGGTGACGGTGAACAGTGCCACGATTACCGAAGGCACGGTGACGGTGGATGGTGGCACCAGTGATACCGAGACGGTGACGATTAATGATATTGATCAAGATTTAACCTTTGCGCTGAGTCGCAATGTGGCGAGTATCTCTGAAGAAGCTGGTGCGAGTGCTGTGTTCACTGTGACGCTAGATGAAACTATTAATACAGGAAACAGTGTTAGCGTAGATGTGGGTTTTGCAGGTTCGAGTACGGCCAGTAATGCTGATTTAACGGCGACCTTGGTTGCAACGTTAACAGCACAAGCGGGTGCAACGACTGGTGTGACATTTGACGGTGTGGATACCTTGACCTTTGACGATACGTTTGTCGGCACGGCCTTTAACTTTACGTTAACAGCACAAGACGATGCATTGGTTGAAGGAACTGAGGCGCTGACGCTGGAGCTATCGAATGCGACCAATTCGAATGGTACGACAGGTATTACGACAGCGAGCGCTACTGTTAATATGACAGAAACAGATAGTACCGCTACTCCTCCTCCTACTACTCCAGTAGATGATCTTAATCTGGAACAAATAACTAGCCATGATGGCAATGTTATTCCAGAAACAGAAGGAGAGACAGACGAAGGATCTGATGAAAATAGGGAATTAAGTGCAGATGGTGCAGTGATTGATGCTGTATCAGGTGCTTATAGCCTTGGTTCAGTTCGTGCTTTAGATGCAGATGGCGCAGTATTGGATGCAGTTGAAGGTGCAAATAGTAGTACGGTTTATTTCGGCGATACAGTCGAAGATAAGCTTGCTGATAACACTGGTCTTTGGGATATAAGTGGTGTTAAGGGATTTTCTGTTAGCTTTGCTGTTTCTGAATCAAGTCAGGGTACTGGTTCTGAATCTGAGCTAAGTTTATTCCCATTACGTGTTGGTTCTCCAGAAGCAGAGACTAAAGATCAGTTAATCGTTAAATCTATTTTACGGGATAGATCATTATTTCTTGAGGTTGATTATTCGATTAATAGTGATCCGAACCTATTAGCAACGAGTATTTCTGTACTTCAAGTCAATGGTAGTCCCTTACCTGAATGGTTACGAATTGATGACAAGGGAAGTTTGGTCAGCGGCGAACCGCCTGTAGGAACGGAAATGATTGAGTTACGCATCGAAGTTACCTTGAGTGATGGCACTGTAATTGTTCGTTATTTAGATGTTAATGTAACTAGCGGAGAAATTGCTGCGCTGCAAAAAGTCGGTGGCGAATTTGTTGCTAGCGCAAGTTTATTCGATAAACAAATTGCACAAGAAGCTGTAAAATTCGAAGATTCAATAGATAAAATAAAAAATATCTTTATTAATTAAATATTTACGATTAAAATCGAAAGCTTACTGTTAAGTGTTGGGGAGCACTTAACTATTTATTGATTTCAATATCATGAATGTAAGCAATTACCTTTATTATGAAAAAAATATGGAAATATATTGTTAGTAACAAATGAATTATCGTAATTACATAATCGTCTTTTCCTTGTTCATATCTGGTTGTTCATTCATTCCTGTTCCATTTACTGCTACAGAATTAAAAGATCAAGCGACTAAAGATAATAGCCGGGTTACCCAAAATCAGGAACCCGTTGCTGGTCCCATTTCGCTTTATGAATCAATAGCCCGTGCGTTGAAATACAACCTTGATTTTCATCTAGAGTTTGCTGAAAAAATTCTTTCTAAAACCGAACTAGATTTATCTCGCTATGATTTATTACCGCAATTAGTTGCTGAGACAGGTTATAACGGTCGTGATAAATTTAGTGGATCATCAAGTCAGTCATTGATTAACGGCACACAGTCATTATCGACTTCGACATCATCAAATCGTGACATTTTTAATAACGATTTGAAACTAACCTGGAATGTCCTTGATTTTGGTCTTTCATACATCAGGGCAAATCAAGCAGCGGATAGAGTACTTATCGCTGAAGAAGAACAAAGAAAAGTTGTTAATCGAATAGTTCAGGATGTGAGAACAGCTTACTGGCGCGCAGTCAGTAATGACAGATTAATAGAAAAGATTGAAAGGTTATTGGAACGGGTTTCCAATGCGATAGAAGATTCAAAACAAATCGAAATAAAACGATTAGATAGGCCGTTAACTGCATTAACCTATCAACGAGAATTAATTGGTATTAAACGTGAATTAGAAGAATTACAGCGTGATTTATCAATTGCTAAAATTCAACTTGCGGCATTAATGAATCTAAGACCAGGTGAAAGTTTTCAGTTAGTTATTCCTGAGAGAGTTGAAGCGGTTAACAAGGTCGATATCTCTCCAGAAATGATGGAACAACTGGCTCTTGAAAATAGACCAGAGATTAGAACTATTTCTTATGAAGAAAGAATTAATAAGAAAGAAGCTAAAGCAGCGATATTGAGACTCTTACCGGGTTTAGATATTAATTTTGGAAAAAGCCACAGTACTAACTCATTCTTGTTTAATAATAACTGGTTGAGCTATGGTGCTAAAATAAGTTGGAATCTACTTGATATCTTCAGGTATCCGTCAACGAAGAGAGAATTAGGTGCTAGAGAAAAGGTTCTAGAAGCGAGACGACTTGCACTAAGTATGGCTATCTTGACTCAAGTCCATGTGAGTCTAGCGCAGTATGAACATGCGCAACGTGAATATAAAACTGCTGCAGATTATTATGTAACTCAGCAAAAAATTCTTGCCCAATTAAAGTCGGGTGTTTCAGCTCGAACAGTTACTGAACAATCATTGATTCGAGAAGAGATGAATATGATGGTTGCAGAGATTAAATATGATATCGCTTTCTCTGATATAGAAAATGCCTATGCCAGTATTTTTGCATCATTAGGGATTGATCCTTTTCCAATCGACGTAAATATGGATAACGTAGATTCATTGGCAAATTCAATTATGAATTACTTTGAAGGTTTGTCTTTACATGAACAACTTTTTTCTATGAAAGTTAAATAGGGCCGGAGCAGTTAAATGGGACATTTTTTTTTAAATTCAAAATTAATAAATTTATTACTACCTATTCTTGTTTTTGCTCAAACTGTATGTGCTGAAGAGGATGATTTCTTTTCAACAGGTATAGTTTCAGACAATGTTAGGGGTCTCATTAAACCAGTAGAGAGAGCTATTATCTCTAGTGAAATCGCAGCGAAAATAAAAGGTATCCCATTTAAAGCAGGGGATGCATTTAAAAAGGGAGATTTGTTAGTTGGGTTTGATTGCTCTTTTTATCGAGCAGATATGGCTGCGGCTGAAGCTTCCTATAAATCAAGACAACATGTGTTTGAGAATAATAAACAACTATTAGCATTGAATGCCATAAGCGATATTGATGTATCAATATCTGAGTCTGAAATGCAAGTTGCTCGTGCTGATCGGACTATGAAAGCGATACGAGTAAATCAATGCAAAATAAAAGCACCCTATAGTGGTCGAGTTATTGAGGTTGCCATTAACGAACATGAGACAGTCCAAGCGGATAAAGAAATTTTATCGATACTTAATGATCGCGATTTAGAAATAGAGTTAATAGTGCCATCGAATTGGCTTAATTGGTTAGCCGTTGACGAAGCCTTTTCGTTTATGATTGATGAAACAGGAAAAGTTCTTGATGCAAAAGTATCTAAAATTGGTGCGGTTGTCGATCCTGTTAGTCAGACAATTAAACTAACTGGGAAGTTTTCTGGTGATATTAATGGTGTGTTATCCGGTATGAGTGGCACTGCTCAATTCAGCAAAAAGGATAATTGAAAATGAGTGCTGATTCACAAGGGCCTGATCTAGCTGCAGTTTCGAAATTACTGCAATTAGAGACAATGGCGCGTGCAGCAACATCTGTCGACGCGTTGCGATTTATGATTGTAAATGAAACGCGTCGTTTATTGCCTTACAGGCAAGCCTATTTGTTTACTTCATTGCACCCAATAAAACGTGATTGCAGTCTTGTTTGTGCATCTAGTGTTTCTGTAATTGAAAAACATGCCCCGTTTGCTACCTGGTTAGAAAAAACGGTTGCCGCAATATTTGATAATGAATCTATTGCGACTCAAAGAATAATCGACGAGGCACAATGCCCAGAGAAATTAAAAGATGGATGGCAAGAGTTTTCTTTGCCTTTTGCACTTTGGACACCATTAAAGTTACCTGATGGTACATTTATTGGTGGTCTATGGGTCACTAGAGAAACACCGTGGCTAGATAATGAGCTTGCTTTGTTTAAACGCCTTGGAGAAACATACGCACATGCTTTAGTGGCTATTGATAGTAGAAAACAGCTATATCATCGGCCAAAGAAGGTAACTGTTGCAGTTTGGATAATTATGCTATTTCTATTGGCTGTTTTTATAAAGCCGATACGTATTTCTGCTTTGGCGCCTACTGAGATAGTTGCAAAAGATGCAGTAATTGTTAGTTCTCCAATGGATGGTGTCATTGCAGAAATTGATTTCCCGCCAAATACACATGTCAGCAAAGGTGAAACGGTTTTTCTACTGGAAGATACAAACCTTCGAAATGAATATAATATTGTCGAAAAGACTTTAGCAGTAGCTGAAGCAGAATATCGGAAGGCATCACAGGACTCGTTCAGGGATGCAAAAAGTAAATCTCAAGTCGCATTATTGAAATCTCAAGTAGAACTGCACCGTAGTAAATTGAATTTTGCTGCGGAATTACTTGATAACATCCATGTTGATGCAGCGAAAGCGGGATTACTTATCTATACGAATAAATCGGATTGGATTGGCAAGCCCGTCCAAGTCGGTGAGCGGGTTATGGAGATTGCAGATCCAGACAAAATTCAATTAAAGATTAATTTATCTGTGGATGATGCCATTGTTTTGATTGAAGATGCTGATGTCGATGTGTTTCTAGATACTGATCCGTTAAACCCTGTTATGGCAAAGGTTGTCAGCACCAGTTATATGGCAGAAAAATATAATCAGGATACGCTTGCTTATCGGCTATATGCAGAATTTGATGAAGTTGATATTAAAAAATTAAGAATTGGTTCTCAAGGAACAGCTAAAATTTATGGTGACCGTGTTTCCATATTTTTCTATCTATTTAGACGTCCTATATCATATGTTCGTCAATTTTTTGGGGTATGAATGAGTTAGCCGAAGATATAACTCTGCCTGTTTTACGGCATGACTTACAGTTGCTTGAAGGCCCTGTTGCACTTGATGGATCACCTAGTTGGATAATTCTCGATCCTCTCAGAAATAAATATTTCTACATTGGATGGACTGCGTTTCAACTCCTTTCCAGATGGTCTGTTGGTAAAGCCAGTATTTTGATTGAGAAAGTCAAACAAGAAACTACATTAGATGTACATAATGATGATATACAAAGTCTCTTATCATTTCTTTTTGTAAATAGCCTCACACTTAATTCTGCAAACGGGACAAGCGATGATTATCTTGCTCAGTATTTAGCAAGTAAGCCTAGCTTTTTAATGTGGTTGATCCATAATTATTTATTTATAAAAATACCCCTAGTCAAACCGACAGTATTTCTCAGAAAAACAATTGTTTATTTCGAGCCTTTTTTTTCGATAACCACAGCCGCATTATTTGCATTTCTTGGTTTGATCGGACTCTATATGGTTGGACGGCAATGGGATGAATTTACATCTACTTTTCTTTACTTTTTTAATATGCAAGGACTTGCATTTTATTTTATATCGCTGACAGGGATTAAGGTACTACATGAACTTGCACATGCTTATACGGTAATAAGGTATGGGTGTCAGGTGCCGACAATGGGTGTTGCGTTATTAGTGATGTTTCCAATCCTATACACTGATACATCAGACACATGGAAAGTTAAATCAGCTATGGAACGTGCACACGTTGGCGCTTCAGGCATGATTATGGAGTTGTATATTGCATGTATCGCAACATTTAGCTGGGCATTTTTACCTGATGGTATATTCAAAAGTGCAGCATTTATCATGGCGACAACGAGTTGGATATTGTCATTAGCAATTAATACAAATATTTTAATGCGTTTTGATGGCTATTATATTTTTTCAGATTTACTGGGTATTCAAAATCTACAAAAACGTTCATTTGAAATTGGCAAGTGGAAGTTAACTGAAGTTTTATTTAATTTAAGATTGAGGCCACCAGAAGCATTATCATTGGCAATGTTAAGAAAGCTTTATATTTATGCCTGGTGTGTTTGGGTTTATCGTTTTTTTCTTTTTGTCGGTATTGCGGTACTTGTCTATTATATGTTCTTCAAAATATTGGGCATAATTTTATTCGCTATAGAAATTCTCTGGTTTATCATAATGCCAGTGACTAGCTTAATAGGGGTTTGGTGGGCTATGAGATCAAAGATTTTAAAAACCGGTCGTTTTTATCTTACGGCAACAATTTTTATCAGTTTAATTATTCTTTTTATATACCCGTGGAACTCAACCATAGAAATACCTGCAGTATATAAGAGTGAACAAAAAGCGACATTGTTTTCACCAGCACCTGGTTATATTGATTCCAGTTTTCTGATCGAAGGCCAAAGTGTAGAAAAAAATGAAATCTTGCTGACATTAAATTCACCTAATATTGAGCATGAGATAGAAACAACACTGCAGAAAGTCGATATATTAAAACTTCAGGCTAAACGAATCGCCGCGAGTTCAGAAGAGTTATCAAATATACAGATAATAATCCAACAGTTACAAGAAGAGCGATCCAAGTTAAATGGCCTTTATGAAAAAAAGAATGAATTAACAATCCGCGCACCAATAAACGGAGTGGTTTACGATATACAAGAGTCATTACATCATGGTCGATGGATCAATGAGACGCTTCCAATCGCAACTATTGTCGTTTCTGAAAAACCAACTATCGAAGGTGTTATTTCAGAAGAAGGTTTGACGCGGGTGCGTCTGCAAACAAGTGCAAAATTTATCCCTGATAACCCACAATTAAATTCAATCTGGACATATGTTCAGGAAATCGAACATGCCAATCTACAGGCTTTGGATATTCCAGTATTGGCCTCTATTTTTGGGGGTAAAGTTCCCGTGCAGTATGGTGAATCAAATCAATTGGTTCCAGATAAATCTGTCTATCGAGTTCGATTTAATATTAGCTCTGTTGAGGATGTCTCTGTTGAGCAAATTATACGTGGTGTGGTACATATCGAAGGAGAAACTCAAAGCTTTCTGAATAGAGCGTATAAATTAGTCGCTTCTGTGTTGCTCAAAGAATCTGGTTTTTAACTATAAATTAATATTCTCCATGTAATTTATGAGTTTTGTTATTTCATTAATTAAAGATAAAACGATTATATTAATGTTCATATTAGTTGAGAATATATAAAAGTTATCTTCATCACACTACTTAGTTATGAAACGAGACATGGTTCTCATGAAATCGATTCATAATGTGAATCAGTACACATCATTTTTTTATAATTATTATATAGTTTAAATATGTCTCACAACTATATGTAAACTATATGAAAAAATATTACACAAATATTTTACTTTTGATCGTTATATTGTCCAGCACAGCATGCACATCAACAATGAACCATGTTGCTGAAACTTCCGAGTCTGATAATACCTTATTAGTCTATGAGGATGGTCGGATGGAATTCAACTCGCGTTTTGTCAATGAAGATGAAATCGTCATTTATAATGATGGTCGAGGTGGTGAACGTGCTGCAATAAAGGTTCGTGTGCCATTACATTCAGATTTTTATCGTGACTCAATAATCGTCGTACGGGTTGCCGATCAATATGACGAGTCATTGGCTGATGGTCAACATGATGCTGTAACTACAGATAATATTAATTAATAATATTGCTGTAATTTTACTAAAATAATCAATATTTTCTTGGCAGCGCCTTTATATATCGACTATTCTTGGTGTTATGCAACTTATGTTGTAGTTAAATAGATTCTGGTTTTTTGCTATTTGGTTAAGGCTGAGTGGGAACTAGTACTGGTATCAATTCAATTATAATTCAGTAGGGGGGAGTTGTAATGAGTAGCGGTAAAGTAAAATGGTTTAGTGAATCTAAGGGCTATGGGTTTATTGAGCCAGAAGGTGGTGGCGAAGATATTTTTGTGCATTATTCTTCGATCAAGAGTGATGGATTTAAAACATTAAATGAAGGGCAATCGGTTACATATAATGCAGAACAAGGACCGAAGGGATTGCTTGCTGTTGAGGTTGAAGTAACAGCCTAGTCTGATTATTTATTACCTTGTTAAACCCTGCGCATATTGCAGGGTTTTTTTATATACATGATTTATTTTATGGCGCGTGTTCAGGAACGTCTATTAATAAGGACGTAGTATCAGCCGCGCAATAAATATTTTTCTGCATTTAATACAGCGCTTTGTATACCTTCAATAACAACGACATCACCAATTTCAAACTTGAATGTTTTATCAAATGTACTAAGCCTATCTCGGCCTCTTCTAACTGCTAAGATGGTACTATCAATCTTTTCAAGATTAATTATGTCCATTGATTTTTCTACGGCATAACTGTCGGGTAATAATATGACAGTGTGTAATCTCAATGCGTCGGGTTCGTCCATACCTAGTGACTCTTCTCCACGAAAATAACCACGCAGCTGCCGATAATCATCTTCTCTTGCCTGCGCGACAAAGGCTAATGACTTATCAGTTGATATTCCCATGTGTTGAAGCACATGAATCGCAAGCATCATGCTGGCTTCAAAGCTTTCAGGTACGACATTGCTCGCTCCAACACTATGCAAATTATCCATATACTGATCATCTTTACTACGAACTACAATTGGCACTTCTTTATTAATTTGACGTGTACTTTTAATAATATGTTCTGCGATCAATGCATCATCAAATGTGATAATCAATGCACTTGCTCGAACTAATTCTGCTTTTTTAAGTATTTCTGCATGGGTACTGTCACCGTAAAATACATTTTCCCCGGCTTCCCAAGCCTTCTGTATTAAACTGTGATCTAAATCTAATGCGACATATGGAATGTTCATTTCTCGGAGGATATTGGCGAGGTTTTGTCCAATACGCCCAAAACCACAAATGATCACATGACCAGATAATGTTTCGCAAGCTAAGTCCAATTCTTTTGCTGGTGCATTTAATCCTGCTTTATAAGAACCTCTAAATACGCTTTCTGTTATTCGTTCGTTATAACGGATTAGTATTGGTGTAATTAGCATACTTAATAAAGCTGCCGCAATGATGGGTTGTGTTTCTTGTAATGTTAATAAATTATTACTTATAGCAACCATAAGGACAGCAAAGCCAAACTCACCTGCTTGCCCAAGCATTAAGCCAGTCCGAAAAGCAACGGGTAATTCATATCCTAAAATTCGAGTTAAGATAGCAATTACAGCGCCTTTTCCGACAATCAATCCAGCCGTTAAAAGCCCTATCCAGAACCACTCTTTGAAAATGATAGAGACATCTAATTGTGCCCCTACACTGATAAAGAATAGACCCAGTAGAACGTCCCTAAACGGCCGTATATCCGCTTCTATCTGATGCTTGTACTCTGTTTCACTAAGCATCAGTCCTGCCAGAAAAGCTCCTAGAGCCAGCGAGAGACCAAGCTGGTTTGTAAGCCAGGCGGCGGTTAAAGCGATAAATAATGTTGCTAGTGTGAATATTTCGGCTGAATGGGATCTTGCTACCAGATGATAAAATGGCCTTAATAACCAATGACCTATCTGGAGCATGATGAAAATTGCCAACATTCCTTCGCCGATGGCGATTAGGATAGGTTGAATTAATGATTGGTCATGATCTATGGCGAGTATTGGAATAATGACCAATAGTGGCACAACAGCCAGATCCTGAAAAAGTAGGATTGATATTGTTAATTGACCATGGCGCGCCTGCATTTCCAGTTGATCGGTTAATTGTTTTGCTACAATTGCTGTTGAAGATAGCGCGAGAGCTCCACCGACGACCAATGCAGCTTGCCATTCAATGCCTGTTAACCAGGCTATAAAACCACCGGATAAGGTTGAAATAATGACCTGACAACTACCAAGTCCAAATACGGTGGCTCTCATCGCAATCAGTCTTGATAGTGAGAATTCGAGGCCAACCATAAACAGCAGAAATACGACTCCAATCTCTGCCAGTGTCTTGATAAGCTCACCCTCTGGTAGCCAGCCCAATGAATATGGGCCGACTAATACACCAACAAATAGGTAACCCAAAATTGGTGGGAGTTTAATTCGTTTTAAAACCCACACGACAAGTAATGATATTGCCAGTAAGGTCAGGCCTTCATTGAGCGCTGTATGATCCATAAAGAATTATAATTGGTTTCTTCTTGATATTATCAATGTAAAAGGATGACATTAAAAGAGTGGCTAAAAAATACTTGGATACTCTGTGACCGTAGTAAATTCAAAGCTATACTGATTATCATATTCTAAATTTAGTGAACAGAGGGAATAAACACCTATGCCAGTTTGGGAACAAGTAACACTCGTTATTGTTATGGTTGCGATTCTTTTTTTCTTTTGGCCTAGTGCGAAAAAAGAAATGGAGCATAGTCAACAGGTTGAAAATCCGGATTGGAAAGGCGCATTAATACCAATTGGTGCGGTAGTCTTATTTGTTGTTGTCTTAATTGCATTGGTCAGTGGCTAATAATTAGGTATGAAGGAAAGGTATTGATTGAGGACATCAATAAAGTGCTTTGTTTCTGGTTTGGAACTGAGGCCTATCAAAAAGAAATCATAAGGCAACAGTCTGGCTTATGGTGGGGAAAGGATGCTAATACCGACCTTGATATAAAGGAACGGTTTGGTGAACTTTATCAGTCAGCAATTAATGATGAATTGAGTGATTGGCTAAACAGTATCAAGGGCCAATTAGCACTGATCATCATATTGGATCAATTCTCACGAGTCATTAATCGTGATAGTGCGAATGCTTTTTCACAAGACAGTAAGGCTTTGAGAATTGCATTAGAAGGGATAGGTAAGAATTATGATAGTTCATTATCTTTTATAGAAAGGGTCTTTTATTATATGCCGCTGGAACATTCAGAGAATCTAGAAAACCAGAGTCAGTGTGTTGCATTATTTCAGAAACTTTTATTTGAAGTGTCTGACGATTTGAAGGTAGAGTTTGAAGGATATTTGGATTTTGCCGAAAAGCATAAGGAAATTATTGAACGATTTCGCCGTTTCCCGCATCGAAACAAAGTGTTAGACCGACTTTCCAATGCGGATGAGTTGGAATTTTTAATACAACCAGGATCATCATTTTGACGGAATAATTACCCCGTATAGTGATAAACTACGGCGCCTTTGGCGAAATTACTGAGGAAGAAAAATGAGTTTGATAAAGAGAACAATATTAATATTACTAAGCATAGGGCTGCTTAATTCAAATATAGTGCTAGCAGAGGAAGAAGAGCCAGAATTATTGTCAGCAGGAGAGCTTCTGGATAGTTGTGAGAAAGGTTCAGTTCCTGGTGCTCCAAATTCAGGCTGTGTACAGTATGTTGTAGGTTTGGTCTTAACCGTCATGCAGTTGCATCAAGCGGAACAAAGCGCTCCTTTTTTTTGCATAAACCCACAACTAAATCCGAAAGAAGAAGTAACGGATAGCGTCATTGCCTATTTACGTAAACAATCTTCACGATCAAAAGAAGCAGCGCAAACATTGACGTTAGAAGCACTCACAAAGAGTTATCCTTGCAGAGGAACAGGTGGTCAAGCCTAAGATGCAAGCTGCGCAACGTAAAGAAAAATATAACCACGGTAAATTGCAAAAACGCTTACGACGAAATGTCGGCCGCGCTATTGCAGATTTTAATATGATAGAGGCCGGTGATCGTGTCATGGTTTGCCTATCAGGTGGTGCTGATTCTTATACGATGTTAGATATCTTACAAAACTTGCAGAGAAATGCCCCGGTAGATTTTGAATTGATCGCTGTTAATCTAGATCAAAAACAACCCGGTTTCCCTGAACATGTCCTACCAGACTATCTTGATGCGCTTGGTATTGAGTATCATATTATTGAAGAAGATACCTACAGTGTAGTTAAGCGCGTTATCCCTGAAAATAAAACATATTGTGGTTTATGTTCTCGTTTGCGTAGAGGCATTATTTACCGCTTTGCTAAAGAACAAGGGTTTACCAAAATAGCCTTGGGGCACCACCGTGAAGATATTATTGAAACCTTATTTTTAAATATGTTTTACGGTGGCAAGCTAAAGTCAATGCCGGCAAAGTTATTAAGTGATGATGGTGAGAATGTTGTGATTCGTCCATTGGCGTATTGTGCTGAAATAGATATTAAAGCCTATTCTGAAGAAAAAGCGTTTCCAATTATTCCTTGTACCTTATGCGGGTCGCAAGACAATATGCAGAGACAAGCGATTAAGAAAATGTTGTCTGAATGGAATTCACAAAAGCCTGGTAGGATAGAGTCGATATTTACCAGTATGCAAAATATTGTCCCATCACATCTAATGGATACAGATACGTTTGAGTTTGAAAACTTAGGCGCAGTTCAAAATGAATCTACACCTGATACAGATGCATGGTTACTTGGCACACAGGATTAGAAGTACTTTCTAGCAAATATATTTTCACTTAATACATGTCTGAACTCCCAATTGTTTACCAAATCTTTGTCTGGAGTATACCGGTACTTTTTGCAATTACCTTGCATGAGGTAGGACATGGCTGGGCTGCCATGATGTTGGGAGACTCAACGGCAAAAGACATGGGAAGGCTATCGATTAATCCTATAAAGCATATTGATCCAGTTGGTACCATTGTGGTGCCATTGATCATGTTCTTTGCTAGTGGGTTTATATTTGGTTGGGCAAAGCCAGTACCGGTAAATTGGAACCAGCTTAATAATAAAAAACGTGATATCGCGTTGGTTGCATTAGCAGGACCTTCTGCAAACTTACTAATGATTGTTTTTTGGCTGCTCATTGCCAAATTATTTATTGCTGCTGCAGATCAAGGAAACTCAATAGCTCATATTTTAACTTTGATGGCTTGGGCAGGTATTGTAATTAATAGTCTATTGATGATTCTTAATCTATTTCCGTTACCGCCCTTAGATGGTAGTCGCGTTGTTTTCTCACTATTACCAGAATCAGTTGCATCTCGGTATGCGAAAATTGAGCCTTATGGTTTAATCATTCTTGTTTTCTTATTAATCAGTGGTGTTTTATTTAAAATAATTGGTCCGCTTATTTTTGGTTTTCAACAATTTATGTACTCAATAATAACTTAATTATGACCTTAACGACTTTTAGCCTGAGCAGTTTCAGCACCTTTGATTATGTGGTGATATCAATAAATTTGTTATTGTTTTTATTCTCAAGACCGCTAGTGCAAGGTTTTAAGCGTAGTGATTCAAAATCAACTGGTTCCAAGCTTTATGCTCTACGTGCTATTAATATTGTTCTAATCTTTTTATATGTTGCGGCTCTATTTATTGAAGGTTGGAGTAAACAAATATCATTAACTGGTATGACATTTTTGCTGGCTTTCATAATCAGTCATCTTTTACATATTTTTATCATAAAGAAATTTGGCAGAGGAAGAGAGATCGATGGCGTTGACTACCATACTGAAACCTATCAGTCGGAAGTTTTCTCATTATTAATTACTTTGGTCACTATAATAGCGTCTATCGTTATAGTAATTAATATTTGGGGGATGAACGATTGGCTCAAAGCGACTAGTGTTCTTGGAGTGTTAGCTATACTTGTTTTTTCAACGAAAGATGTCTGGATACCCGATAACATAAGTGGACTAATTCTTTTATATAACAGTGATATTGAATCAGGCGCTGTTATTAAGATTGACGATCAAAATCTATTAGCAATTGTTGTTCAAACATCATTAACACGAACAATATTTCGTGATCTCAAAACACGACATCATATCGTTTTACCTAATACGCTAATTCGTAATAGCAAGATTGAAATTTTAAGTAAAGGTCCTGCCAGCGGCTTGATGCAATTTGTGCATTTCAATATTGGTTATGGGATTGCTGCGAAAAAAATTGAAGACATGTTGCGTATTGTTTGGGAAAGATCATGTGAGGCATCAAGCGCAATTAATGAAGAGCGAGAGCCAGAAATCAGTGTATTTGAAACGGGCGATCATGCCGTGAATTGGCGCTTAGGTTATAAATTAAAAAATCTGTATCAAATGCTTGAAGTCGAGTGTTTGGTTAAACGTATAGCTTACGAAACTGCGGAAGAACAAAAAATAGAACTACAAACCCCGTTAACCCACAACATTGATCTGGGCAACAGATCATCTTCAATCACCGATTAAACCTGTTTTTTCTTCATAAATTACTTTAATAAAAGTTTGTAAATTAAAAAATTTGCATTTTTTTGCAATTTTTATACTTATATATAGGCAATACAGGGGGAGTTGTGCCGTCCGGTTTTTCTTGATTTAATATTCTTGTTTTACATAAAATAATTCAAACAAAAAGCTGCCAGTGGCAACCACCCCATTGGATGACAGCATAATAAGGTGGGTATGTTTAGGGGTAGTAAGATTATGGCAAGTTATGATAACGGATTAGTCCAGGATGATTCAGGCAAGGTAGTAGGAAATGTCTGGGCTGGAATAGTCAGAGATGGTGATTCAGCGGGAACGGGTAATGCTGTTGGGAAAGTAAAGCATGGTCTGGTAAGTGACGATGCTGGCAATGTACTTTTTAATGTAAAAAAGGGTATTGTCAGAAATGGAACAGCGCTTGGTGGAGGTTTGAAAGTCTGTAAAGTAGATGATTTAAAAATTAGCGGATCACTAGGTCAGCCACAAGATGAAGTCGTCGCTGGCTATCATTTCTTAGTAAATAAAGTCATTTAATTAAGAACAGCACCTGTTCAAATTAATATACTAAAAATACCAGCCAACCTCATTGTAGGGTTGGCTGGTTTTTTATAGTTTTTATTTTTCTACTTTATGTAAATGCAAATCCTGTTGAGGATAAGGAATAGAAATACCTTCTTTATCAAAACGCAATTTAACAGCCTCTGTGAAATCAAACATCACACCCCAATAATCAGCAGACTTAACCCAAGGGCGCACAACGAAATTAACACTGCTATCAGCGAGTTCAGAAACAGCAACAACTGCTTCAGGGTCTTTTAGTATTCGATCATCATCGTTAATTAATTCCATCAATACATCTTTCGCTTTTTTAATATCATCGTCATACCCAATACCAAAAACCATATCAACTCGACGAGTATCTTTTGCAGAGTAGTTTGTGATGTTGCCACCAGTAATACCCGCATTAGGAATAATTATCGCTTTATTATCGCCAGTGCGCATTTGTGTAGAGAAGATTTGAATGCCTTCTACAACTCCAGCTACACCGCCAGCTTCAATAAAATCGCCAACTTTGAATGGTCGAAAAGCAATAATCATTACGCCTGACGCAAAGTTAGCCAGAGAGCCTTGTAATGCCAAACCTACGGCTAAACCTGCGGCACCTATTATGGCAACAAATGATGTGGTTTGAATTCCAAGTTGACTCAGTGCTGCTATAACAACGAAAGCAACTAGCGCCACATAGACTATATTGCTGGAAAATGAAGCGAGCAACGCATCCACATTGCGTCTTTCCATCATTAAAACAACATATTTTTTAATTTGCTTTGCCAGCCAAATGCCACCAAATAAAATAGCTGCGGCAATAGCGATATTAGTAAGTAATGCTATTAAAGTGTCGCTCATGGTCAATCTCCAGTATTTTTAATTAATTATTTTTATACGACGTATTGCACCCTCAAATTCAAATAAAAGCAAGCCCGATAAGATCATGGCGCATCCTGTGATTACCTCATTTGTTATTGCTTCATCATTAATAAAATGACCTAGCATTAGCGCGCACACCGGGACGATCAATGTGATTAATGAAGTTCGCGTTGCCTCAACACGCTTTAGTACGAAGTAAAATAAGAAAAAACCCAATAATGACCCTACAGTTGCCAGATAAAATATGGCTGCCCCTGCACGAAAAGGTATCTCAGAAGGAATACCAATCCCAGAACCAAACCAAACACCAATATACAAAATGGCAGAAACAACTAAGCCGCCTGTTACTGTTGAATAAGTATCAATGTCGGCATCAATTCTCTTTACCATAACCATACTGAAAGAATAAAACACAGACGATGCGATGACGCCAAAAATACCGTAGGCAGCGTTTGGACCGAATTGGAATCCGGTCTCAAGCATGATGTATAAGCCAATCATGCTCATAATAATTGCTATAGTTCGATACAATGTTAAACCGCGTTCACCAAGTAATTTCATAGCAAATAATCCAGTAATAATCGGTGTTACGCCGTATATGATTGAAATCCAACCTGATGGTATATATTGAGCGCTCCAATACACTGTCAACATGGCTGTAAACAAACCCAACCCAGCGGCAATATATGTTTCCAAGGCCTTACGATGTATGGCTAGGGGTTTACCAAGCAGGACGATAATAATTAAAGCGAGAATAGCACCTAAAATCATTCTGCTTGATATACCAAACAAAAAGCCCACGGACTCACTGCTCCATTGGATAGCGAGTGGCGTTGTCGCCCAAATAAGGACAACTGAAATATAAGCTGTAATGACTTGCATGTTTTACTCCAGTGCTTTGTCTCTTCGTTATTAATAAAATGTAGGCGCATTTCCTAATTATATATACACGTGCATAATTGATGCCTGGGCATTCATATGTACAACGTCGCTACGGACTCCTGTCCTCTCGCGACATACAATCCATCCCTGGAGATAAAAAAAAAGGCCTCAGGTTGTAACCTGTGGCCTTTTTAGAAGAATCAATGTTTTTTAAAGTAAACCTTAAGATTCTCCGGCACACAGACAATAGCAGACCTGCTTTAGCATGCATCGCAGCCAATTTGAAATTACTATTGTATGTGTTTGAGTATTCATAGGCGCGCGAGTTTCTGCCTATTTAGTAAACCTGTCAAGTGCTTTACTTTGAAAATGACTAGTGATGTTGGAGTAGCTGCTTAAGTTTCTCAGGAGATGTTACTGCTTTTGATTTAATTCCATCTATTTCAATTGAGGCAGAAGCAGACGCTGCTGAATAAGTCTGTATTAATTTATACCAGCTTGCATTGCGGTGAGCGATATTCACAAACGCTTTAAAAACAGGGTCATACATTTTCCCATTAACCGTAATAGTCAATGGTGTTGAGGACATTTCACGATCTATAAGCAATATTCCTGCTTCTTCCATACGAGAAGTCGCAATCTCCGGAATACATAGATAACGTAATCCATGCCTTGCCATCCTTGCGAAGTCTAGTTCGCCACTATAATAACTCAGTAGATTGGCAAACCGGGTTAACGAGATATTTTCGTCAATTTGTCGTGGTGGTGTCGTTTCATTTTTAGAATGTAATTTGCTGTTATAGCCACAAATTTCATTTTTGAAGTTGCGATTAATAAAACGAGCTGAGTCGCATGCTAGTCTTAAGTATTTTTTATCAAGTGTTACACGGTATAGTTGTAACATCGCCCTGGCCATGGATAAGGTATCAGAAAGGAACAGCGGTTTTTGAGCCATTGTATTAGTTAGATAACCTTTCTCATGGTGTTGGCAATACTCGTTTATCCAATTAGCTGCATTAATAGCCATCATTAAACTGCTTTGATTGCCACAGTATTCGTAATGTGTAGCCAGAGCCTCAATGATCCAGCCATTTTCTCTGGTGTGTATACGTTTATCGATTTCTGGAATACCAATTTTTTTACGGCTCGTATTGTTGAGTGAAAAAAACAACATTGGATTTATGCCAGCGATGCAATCAGATTGTCCAGAATAAAATGCACCAGTTTCTGAAGTCATAAAGTTATTTATATAAGTTTGAATCGAATCACACACTTCCTTATATCGACTGAACTTTGTGTGAGAAAAAGCCAAAGCATACAAACGAAGATGACCAGCTTGAGCCGCCATGGATTTACGGTAGTGAGGGACATCCCATTTCCCCTGCGTAGAATATTGATAGACGCCTCCCCACACGGGGTCTAATAGTGCAGAAGCATTATCTAAAGTTATTCGCGCCATACGTTCTTCATTCTTGTCCTGATCAGCGGCTAAAACTAAAGAATATTCTGTGCTATCGCGGTCTATAAATTTAATAGGTGATAACAACCCGCCTTGTTCCTTATCAAAACTCTGCATGTGCATATAGCGCAAACGCCGACGTACATCGTTGCTTAAAACAGGATTAACCTGTTCGGTTAATCTTAAGACACGGTCTTTTGGTACGGGGATTTCACAGGTTGATTTTAATAATGCGTGCATAGTATTTCCTCAACTAAGAATAAATGAATGTTTGAATTTTGCGGTAATCATGTAGCGTAGGGGCCCGCCTGATTGAATGGCGTTAAAGGGATAACAGGTGATTAAAATCAATTTGTTCTCTGAATCGACAGGGATTTCATTTACTTTCGTCTTATCGATAATTCGTATATTGGTGACTTGATAAGCACTCGTTTTTTTATTTGATTGAAGTTCTAAATGGTCACCTTTCTTAATATTTTCTAAAAAAGAAAAATGAGTGTCCCGATGCCCTGAGATAATGATATTGCCGTTTTCGCCAGGCGGCGTGCTACCAAAAAGATGCCCTGGGCCGAAAGCTAATGAAGATCCACTAGCTCCGGCCAGGACGATACGGCTAATACCAAGGGTTGGTGCACGTAGACGAGCGACAGGCCAGGTATCGGCCCATGGCCAAGGTTTCACCTCCTTATTGCCACTGAGCGTTTCTGTCCATGCTGTCTCCAGGAGGAGTTGTGCGACCACCGCCTTGGCATGGATATAGGAGCCTTGTCCTATGAACCATAAGCCGCAGAGGGGGAGGAACACTATTAGTAAAGATTTAAACGTACGAATCATGACGACGGGTTAAGAAAAGAATTATAGTAATCAATAAAAACATCAGCCCTATTATGAAATTAAACCGAGCGTCAGTTGCTGTTGCCGGAAACGGTTGACCAAAGACTTTCTTATGTTTCCAACCGGCAGGCAGATGTGTTGGAACAGCATGTGAGTCCAGCGTTTTATCTAGTGGTCGTACCGGTGTGACATCAACTGCGACAAGACTGGTGAATTTACTGACTAGGTGATGCTCTAACGCGGTATCAATGATTAGTTGTTTGATCGATTCAAATTCAGCATCACGCTTTTGCTCCATTAAAGCCGCAATCTTTTTTCGTGCCCATAAGGTTGAAATGCCATGACGATTTTTACCACCATTTAACTCTAATCTTGATGACCAAGTTTCATTGGCTACTTCACCAGTGATATTAATTACATTGGGAAGTTGAACTGCCTTGGCTGTTATTAGCAGAGGTTCTCCGCGATATAAATCACTTATTTTCTGTGGCCATGATTCAATATTTGTTGAGAGTTTTTGTGACTTTTTATTAGTTTGAGTCCAATCGATATTGATATCTTTTAAGATTGGGTTTTCAATCTTATCAAACAGGTTCTGCATGCGTTTTTGAACTTCATTAATTTTCCCAATATGTGTATGTGTACCACGACCAAATTTTGCAGCCCGCGCCATAAAATGTGAATTGGGTGCAGACCCAATACCTATCGTGAATAAACGGGTGTGTCCCAATTCATTTTGTATTATTTCGAACAAGGCTTGTTCATTACCGATGCTGCCATCCGTCATAAAAATAACCTGACGTAATCCATTACTTGTTGTTTGATTTTCTAAAGCAGCGTGTAAGGCAGTTGCCATTTCGGTTCCACCACCGGCCTCTAAAGAACGCACATAGTTTTGTGCTTGTTGCAAAGATGCTTGGGTGAGTAGTTCTGGCTGAGAAAATAATTGTGATGTAATAGAGTTAAATTGAATTACATTAAATCGATCACCCGGCTTAAGTCGCATTAATGCTAATTCAAGAGCAGCGCGGGCTTGAATGATAGATTGACCTCCCATTGAACCGGAGGTGTCAATAACATAAATTATTTCTCTACTTAAGGTTTCTGTTTTCTCAACGGTTGGAGGCACCATCATGATTAAGGCATATGTTTCTCCGTTTAATTCTTCTGTGAATAATGCCGCCTTTGGTACATCACTAGCATTAGGTTGCCAGATTAATTCGAAATCCCGGTTTGCAAGCGTAGAACCCTGTTTAAGTCTAATCTGATATTGATTATCTTGTTCATCAAGCTCAATGTCATGATAAGGGCTGTAAATTTTATCCAATGCCAATCCCGCATCGAGATTAATATTTATGACCGTTTTGTTTTTACGTTCGCTACCTGGTTGTAACACTGGAGGCGTGACTCTAGCTGCATCGGGTACTTCATCAGTGTTTAGAGCCCAACCGGTGCCAGCAAAGCCTTCTATACGTTGTTTGCCGGGTATGTAACGTGGACCGACGACCATAGGAAAGCGTAGTGAAAAAGCGCCATTGTCGTAATTGACAATTTGCTGATATTCGATTTCTACCTTGACGGTCTCATGCGGCGGAATATTAGCGACCGAGGTGGTAAAAATATTGGGACGCTCCTGCTCTGTTAGAGCTGCCTGTTTGCCCTGTTTCTTTGCCTGTCGGTAAGTCTTTTTCGCAGCTTCTTTTTCTTTTATTTGACCTTCTATAATACGTTCGCCAATTTTAAGACGCATATGATCAACAGCTGCATATTCAGGCAAAGGAAAGACATAAACACCTTCTTGCCAATCGTTTGTTGTGTTGCTAAAGCTTTGGATTATGCTGACACGACTAATCATGCCAGTTATATTCATAGCAACATCAATATTAAGTTGAGCTGCTCTTTTATATTTATTATTTTGTTTAAAAAGAAGCGTGCCTTGGCCTAGCTCATCAAAATTGCTGATTACATCTGTGTTGTCGTTAAGTTCAACATCCTTAGCTTTTACACTAGTGCTATTGAGCAATAACAATAAGATAACCGAAAGGCTAAAAAATATACTCAAACTTATCGAGACAAAGAAGAATCGTGGCCCCTTGAATAGTTTGTTTGTGATGACACGAGAGTTAAACATAATAATCTCAAGCCTCCGTATCAAGGGTCAAATTAATGGTTACTTTTCGATCAAATATATAAGCTTCCTTATCACCATGTCTTGCGATAGCAGCACTCTCACCAAGGGTTTGTAATTGAAACCGTTTATTTGAAATTCCCGCGTTAATAAAAGCAGCTTTCACGTTGTCGACACGCTTTTTACTAAGAAGAAAATTAAAGTCGAGTGACCCGCGGTGATCTGTATAACCTGCAATTTGAATTTTAATTTGTGGGTAAGGTTTTATTAAGTTAGCTAATTGTTTGATCTTGGGCTGAATATCTTCCTGTATCTCTGCATCATTGGTTTTATAATAGATGACGTAGGAAATGCCCTGGCTCAATTTCTCCAAAGATTGTATTTCGTTGCTATTGACGACTTGATGAAATTCTTTTTTATATCTTTCTCTGCTATTGGCCAGTTCATTTTGTTGATAAGCGAGTTCAATGCTCTGAGCATTTAATTTTTTTTCCAGTGAAGCAATAGCGTTATCAGAGTCGCTTTCACGAACACCAAACCAGGTGCCGCTGGCAGCGCCAATTACCGCGCCTGGAGGTCCAGCTAAAAGACCGCCAATAAGAGCGCCTAGCCCAAATCCGACATTCCCTTTTGTCGGGTCAGTCTCTTGTTCTACCTCTGTCGCGTTGGCGTTGAATTGAGTGCTTAATAAAAACACAAGTGTTAATGTCGTAATTATTTTCATGTTGTGTGCCTCCTTATTTGAAACTGACCATGTTCGGATTAAACTGGGTACTATTTAAGTACAAGGAAATGGCAGGGAAGGGCTCGGATACTGAAAATGTTATGATGAAATGTGGCAATAAAAGGGCAATTATTAAATCGTCTTTAAATTTTCAGGCAGGCACTTTAAAGTGCGTACAACAATAACAACTGGAGTCGTTAATGCCGAAGCAGATAATCCTGGTTGAAGATGAACCCATTCTTTGCGAGAACTATGCTATTGCTATTCGCCAACATGGCTATGAGGTTGTTACCTGTAATAACAAGCAAGAGGCTATAGACAGAGTTAACAAACAATTACCTGATTTGGCTATTCTTGATGTTGGTCTTGGTGATGATGTAGAAGCCGGTTTTGACCTCTGCCGGGAGATTCGGTCACTATCAAATACCATTCCGATTATTTTTCTGACAGCGCGAGATACTGATTTAGACACGATTTCCGGTTTACGTCTTGGAGCAGACGACTATCTGAGTAAAGACACCAGCATGCAGCATATTCTTGCCCGTATAGCGGCATTGTTTAGACGCATTCAAGCGTTACAAACAACAGTTGAAATTGACCAAATTAGACAAGGAGCCTTATTGCTAGATGCACAGCGTTTTCAGATAGAATGGAGAAGCATTGCTGTTGATTTGAGCCTAACTGAATTCTGGATGGTCCATTCCCTTGCGAAAAGAGCAGGTCATGTAAAAAATAGAGAGCAGTTAATGCAAGACTCAAACATCTTTGTTGATGATGGCACAATCACCTCCCATATCAAACGTATTCGAAAAAAATTCAAAGAGATTGATGATGATTTTGATTATATAGAAACGGTATATGGTGTTGGCTATCGATGGAAGACTTGAATCGTTATTTCTTTTAAAAAATAAATGTCCCAATCACAAATTAAATTTTCTCTACGAAGCAAATTGATGCTGCTGTCAATCGCTGTATTGATTATTCCCTATATCGGATTTGATTATTTACGGCAGATGGAGACTTATTTGAGACAAACATTAGAAGCTTCATTAGTTGATTCAACTTACGCAGTTGCCGGCGCTTTAAATGACAAACCAAAATTATTTGAATCAAGTTTTAATGAAACTCCTAATAGTTTATATGTGCATCAATTAAATAACCCGGTAAATCTGGATGGTTATAACGATGATTGGTTGTCCTATATTGACTGGTCGGAAACCTATTATCCTGAGTCGGATTCTGATGTTGATAATTTTAAGTTGATCATTAGCAAAGATGATGATTACTTTTATGTATTAATTCAGGTCAAAGATGACAGGCTAATTTATTCTACGCTGGATAATGCTGATCATATCAATGGCGATCATATAGTTGTGGTTTATCGTGACAAATATCAGCGTTTACAAAAAAATTACCTCGCACCAAGTGGGCCAGGCTTAATTCGTCCTTTTCGATATGAAGAGTCTTATGATGAATACGGTGTTGAAATACGTACGCAAAAAAACCTGACCAATATGTCTGCCGTTTGGCAGGCTGTGAATGATGGCTATAATATTGAGATCAAAATACCGTCATACCTTTTGGGTGGTCACCTTGGTTTTGTTCTGAATGATGTTGATGATGCAAATGGTCATGTATTTAGTAATGCGATAAGTACTTTCGTCAATGATGATTACGCTGAACCCGGTAAAATTATTAGTTCATCAAAGCAAATTGAAAATATAATTTATTCTCAAGGTCGTAGTGAAGGCCGGCGTATTTGGGTGCTAGACAAGTCTGCTCAAGTATTGGCGAGCGATGGTAGCTTGAAGCGAGTTTTCCCAGATAATGCGTTTAATATTGTTTACACGCTATTATTACCGCCCGCCTACGATCAATTTAAAGATGACCTAGCTGGTGCATCCCGGTTACAGGGGTATGAAGTAAAACAAGCCTTGTCAGGCAACACACAAACGCGCTGGCGTTCCTCTCCCGATGGGAAGGCAGTGATAGTCTCCGCAGCAACGCCTATATGGTTCGATAACAAGGTAGTTGGTGCTGTTGTTGTTGAAGAGACGACAAATAATATACAAATAATGCAACGCCAGGTATTGGCCGGACTTTTTAATAAAACTCTGTTGATATTTCTTGTGATTGTTTTTCTGCTTTTATTATTCGCGAGTCGTTTATCTTCTCGGTTGATAAAGCTTAATCGAGAGACAACTGAAGCGATTGATGAAAATGGAAAAGTTATCGGAGATATCTCTGTGAGTAATGCCAGCGATGAAGTTGGCGAGTTATCCAGAAGTTTCGGTAATATGCTTGAGCGGTTACATCAGTATCATAGCTATCTTGAGGGTATGGCCAGTCGTTTGTCGCATGAGCTGCGTACACCGATGGCGATTGTCAAATCATCCCTGGACAGATTGCAACTTGAGCAAGACGAAGAGGGCAGGAAAGTAGCGCTGCAGGCAGCTGATACGGGTCTACAACGCCTGCAAACATTATTAACACGCTTGAGTGAAGCTGCACGATTAGAACAAGCATTACAAGAAGCTGATAAACAGACTACAGATCTAAATGATTTTTTTTCAAAATGTATAAGTGGTTATAAAACCGCATACCCAAACCAATCGTTCAAGCTAAATTTATCTGATACGACTATCAACTACTCAATCAATCACGATCTGTTTTTCCAGATGCTTGATAAGCTAGTGGGTAATGCTGTGGAGTTTACTTTCCCAGATAAGACAATCACAATTAATTTATTAGACAAGACCAACTCAATCGAAATTCAAATTATAAATGTTGGCCCGGTCTTACCCGAAGACATGCTCAACGATCTGTTTAATTCAATGGTCTCCGTCCGCACCGAACGTACTGACGCAGGACCGCACCTTGGCCTTGGTCTTTTCGTAGCACGGTTGATTGCAGAATTCCATACGGGCACCTTATCTGCGATGAACTTAGAAAATGGAGACGGCGTGTGTATGAGTCTTACATTGCCTACCAGCTAATATTATATTTGAACTGAAGTACTTGCTGTTTTTTTAAACACGATTGTTGCGACGCAATACTGGCGAATAAAGATAAATTTTTCAACAAAAGGATAAAAACACCCTCTAAAAGCCTGTTGATTTCTGCTAAATCGTTAATCTTGTGATGTTCTAGCTATCAAGCCTGTTTGCGTGAGTGATACGGTGAATGTCGATTTGTCAGCCATTGGTAAGTAGGCAGCGCTACCATATTGTGCATCTATCCAAGGGAGCCATTTTTTATAATTATTTATTATTTTCCAGTAGTCGATATTATCATTTTGCTCAAGAGAATGAACTGAACGAGGTTTTGCCCGTTCATCATCGATATCAGAATATCGACCACTGATGCGTTCCAGCCGATATTGTGCATTTAGACCTAATAATTGTGCCCAACCATGCCACTTAATTATGCGTGCATCCATTTGCCACTCATCCCCGTTTAAAATAAACCCATTAGTTTTATTCTGATTTTTGTAGGTGATTTCAACTTTGAATTTTTGCTCGCCTAGTTGAGAGAATGTTAATTTGCCAATGTCTTGCTCATAGGTTAATCGATCATAGCTATACAAGTTTGCAGCAACGGACATAAATAATATTCCTGCCAGGAATAGGAAGGCTCCGGATAGACTTTGAATGCCAGCACTGATTATTTTTCCACGGTAAAATCGTTTAATTCCGAGTACGATAAATAATGCGCTTAAGGTCATCAGTACCAGCAAGCAGCATAATATCCGATAGTCCAGATTTATAGCATTTTCAATATTTAAAAACTTATTCAAATTCATCAGTAAATACCTAAAACGTTAATTATTTGGCTTAAAATGCTCTGTCATTAATAGGCAACACAGCTTACAATTCATAGAGGCTCAGAGAAACAAAATATGTTGCAGAAACAGCATAACTTTAGCAATATTTCTAATAGTCTCCTGCGTATGGGATGGAACCGAATTTAATTAATTTATAGATTAAGCTATAACATTATTACTTAAGATAAAACAATGTCAGAAGCAAACGAACAACTGCATAAGCAAATAAGAGAACTAATACCAATCAATGAGTTACCTCCGAATCTTCAAGCAAGATTGTTGGAGAAAGCCAAGATCATGGAGGTTAAAAAATCACGCTTTATCTTCAAGCAAGGGGATAAAGATGATTACTCCTATTATCTTCTAGATGGTGAAATTGAGCTCCATGCAAATAAACAGCTTGAGAGTGTAATCCAAAGTGGCAGTGATCGAGCAAAATATGCACTAGCGCAATTACAACCAAGACAATTTTCCGCAAAGGCTAAGACACCACTCAAAATTCTAATGCTCGAGCGTAATAACCTCGATCAGCTCATGCTGTTGGCGCAAGAAACCACTGCTGACCCTACGCTAAGAACCAGTACGGGCGCAGATATGGAAGTTGATGTAGTCGATGGCGTCGATGACGATACAGACTGGATGACGCAGATGCTGCAATCAGAACTGTTCTCAAAAATACCAATGGCGAATATCCACCAGTTATTTGCCCTGCTGGAAGAAGTCGAATTCAGCGCCGGTGATGTAGTCATCAGACAAGGTGATCCGGGTGACCATTATTATATTGTCTCTGAAGGACGTTGCGCTGTTTCCAGAAAACCAACTCCTAAGAGCAATGATGTCAAACTGGCCGAATTGAAAACAGGTGATAGTTTTGGCGAAGAGGCCTTGATTTCGGAATCCACACGTAATGCCACGATTACGATGATAACGGATGGCATCTTAATGAAATTGGCAAAAGATACCTTTGTTGAGCTGGTTAAAAAACCGACATTACAATCACTAACATTTGATGAAGCAGATGCTCTGGTTAACGAAGGTAGCGCAAAATGGTTAGATGTTCGTTTTCCCAATGAGCATGAGGAATCGTCGATCAAAGATAGTACTAATATCCCCTTAAATTCGTTGCGACTGCAATCCGATAAGCTTGATACGTCGATGATCTACGTTCTTTACTGCGATACCGGTGGTCGAAGTTCAACAGGTGCGTTTCTGTTAGCCGAAAGAGGTTTCGATGTTTCTTACCTCGACGGTGGTTTGGTAAATAATCCTGAGGCAGTTGGTGTACAAACAGTTGTTCCTAAGGCAGCTGAACCTGAGAAAAAAGCTGCTGTAGCCCCAACCAAACAAAGCGATGACAAAGTCGATGCGGAAGTTCGTGTTGAAATGTTGAATGCAGAGTTGGAAACAACACAGATAAGAATGGCTAAGGCTGAACAAGCGAAAGATGATTCTGATGCTGAAAAGAAACAAGAACATGAAGCTAACCAGAAAAAACTAAAAGAAGAAAAAGAAAAACTCGAGAAAGAAAAGAAGCATGCAGAAGCTGAAGCAAAGAAAAAAGCAGAATTGGAAGAAGCGAGACTGAAAAAACTGCAAGCAGAATCTGACAAGCAAATGCAGCAAGAAAAGAAAAAACTGGAAGAGATCTATAACAAGAATGCCAAGGAAATGGAAAAAATCCAACAGGCAAAAGAAGAAGCTGAAGAAAAGTTACGCAAGGAACGAGAGAAGTTGGAGCAGCAGGCAGAAGTTGCAAGGAAACAAATAGAAGAAGCTACGCGAATAAAACAGGAAGCTGAAGCATCTAGGAAAAAACTGGAAGAGCTAGAGGCTTCAAAGAAACTTCTGGAAGAAGAAGCCAAAAAGAAAAAATTAGAAGATGAAGAACGTGAAAAACAATTACAAGCAGAGGCTAAAGCTAACATAGAAGAAGAGCGTAAAAAACTGGCTGAGCAATACGAACGTAATTCAAAAGAATTTGAAGAATTACAAAAAGGAAAAGCTGCTGCAGAAGCTGCAAAATTAGCAGCTAAAGAAGAAGCCGAAAAAATGATCCAGGAATATAAGTCGTCACACGACAAAACGCGAGCTGAAGAAGAGGCCAAGCTAAAAGCCGAGCGTCAAAAACTGGAAGAAGAAGCTCGAAAAATACAATTGGCAATGAAGGAAATTCAGGATGCCAAAGATGAGGCGGAACAGGTTAAGAAAAACGCTCTTGCAGAAGCGGGCAGATTAAAAGAAAAACAAATGGAGTCGACCAGTTCAAGAGAGCAACGTGAAAAACTGGAAATCGAAATCAAGGCTGCTCAGGAAAAGGCTATCGAGGCCGAGCGAGAGATTGAGGACGCGGCGCATAGAGAGAAATTAACAGAGTCTGCGAAGCAGGTGAATGAAGCGGATCTGGTCAAGAAGAAACAGCAAGAGGAGGCTTTTCTTGCGCAGGTCGAAGGAGATTTACAAGACTTTGAAGAAAAACAAGAAGAAGAGGCTGAATCGGTAACGCAGGTACAAATGCATTCAGACATGATGAAGCGTATTAAACTCAAAGCGGCGGATGCCAAGAAGAAGGCTGCAAAGGCAAACACAAGCTTACTTGACGATATTTCCAAACAGTTGGGAGATAAAAAATAGTACACGCTTTATTTTCTAATTGTCTGTAATTCTTAAGAAAAATTTCCCCTATATATTTAATTATTTTGAACAAAGGAGTTTATTAATATGAGTGAACGTATTGTCATGCGTGTTGGCGAAGCATTGGTTGCAGGAGGCCCGCCGGGAACTGCTGCGGAACCAGAAGTTGTAATTGGTGAACTTGATGGACCTTTTGGTACTGCATTTGCAAACCAAATGGCTTCACAAGTTAAAGGACATACAAAAGTACTGGCAATAATGAATACTGATACTATGGTTCGACCTGCCACCTTGATGGTCAGTAAAGTAACAGTTAATAAGGAGCGGTATACTAATATCCTGATGGGAACGGTTCAGGGAGCGACTGCAAACGGTGTCCTGGATGCTGTTAGAAATGGTGATATACCAAAAGAAAAAGCGAATGATCTGGGTATTATTGTTTCTGTTTGGCTAAACCCACTAGTAGCCACAGCAGATGATCTGGATCATAAAATATTATTTGATATCCATCGAAAGGCTACTGCAATGGCAATTCATAAGGCTATGAATAATGAACCTGATATTGACTGGTTGTTGGAAAATCAGGAACAGATAGTACATAAATACTATCAAATGGGATTAGACGGCAAGATCTAATGAGTATATCGGGTAGATTCATTGTTGGCGGCGTGAGTAATATTTAATGAAACCTGGCGTATTAACATTATTGTTATTTGTGCCTCCATTAGTAATCGCAGCAGACAATGAGTCTGACCCAGTTATCAACAGTAATACTATTTTAGAATCGGGTGAACTATCTTCCACTTATCACCGCGTTGATTCTATAGAGTTCAATAATGGACTCTATAGGTTTCAGGTTGAATCGGATATTGGCGAATTTGAATTAACATCACTAGCTGTTCTGAAAAAGCGCCTTACTGAAATTAAGATATTATCTCAAGCAATAGAACAATATAAAAATCAGGACGAAGAGTTTTCAGATGAATTACGCAGTCAGTTAAGTCTTTCTGGTGATTCGGCGGTTGATTTTTTGACATCACCAATTAAAACAGCCAGAAATCTGGCTGGGCAATTGAGTAATAATCTTGATGCGACTCTAGATGGTGAAGATCCTTTTGTTCGAGATAGGTTAAATCGTTATTCACTCCGAGAACCAAACGATCCAACTGTCGCTAGACATAAGCGTAATGCCTCATACCAACTGGGTCTTGATATGTATTCCAGTAATTACAAAGTTCAGTCCTTTCTCAATACCATTGCTAATGCACGAGCTTCCGGTAAAGTCTCAGCTGGTGTTGGTTTAAGTAGTAGTTTTACTACTGCTAAAAAACAGAATGAGATGGATAAAAAAATAAAGTATATCCTTAAAAATAAGACACTTTCCGAATTAAAGAAATATAATGTTGACCTGCTTTTAAAACTGGGTATAAACAAAAAGTTGATTAAGGCTTTTATTGAACACTTGGTTCTATCACCGACAAATAAAACGACAATTGCTACTTATCTTTCAGGGCTTGATAAAGTATCTCGTCTAGACTCATATTTAGAAGTAGTTTTGACTGCAGATGATGAGGTAGTAGCATTAATATTTGAGCGACTGAGTAAAATGTTGTTTCATTACTATAAGGGAACTGAAAAATTTTCTGCATTTTACAATTATAAAGGTCAGGCGGCAGTACTAACCGAATCACGAAGAATCGTTTTTTTTGAATATGCAGATTTATTAATCTGGTCTGAAGGAAATGAAAAAAAATATACACAAGCGGCAAAGCATGCGATGACTTCTGGATACAAAGGCTGGGAAGTCGTTAGTCTTGGAAAATTTTCATCTCTTGCTGGACAACAGATGAAGACTCTAGATTTTAAGCATCAAGCTGACTTCCTGAAGTCATCAGCTACCAGGTGATTTAATCGATAAGTCCTGGATTTGTTTTTTTAATTTGTCATTCCTGTTGTTTTGTAGATTCAATAGTAATGTTCTTATATTCTTAATATGCTTCATATAGATTGTAAGTAATCCTATCTCAATAGGAGTTTTTGTACTGCCAATAGATCGAATTCTTTCCTCATAGTAATTTAAATCATTAAGTAACATTTCCTCGTTATCATCGAGCATCTTTTCATAGTGAAAAATCTCCCAGAGTAATTCTTTCTCTTCCCCTTCGATCTTTAGTAATTCGTTTACTGGCACTTGCTTACCCTCGTGTTTTTAATAATTTTATGTAGCGCAATCGCTGTGCCAACAGGACATATATAAAAATAAAGTCATTAAAAACAAATAGATAAACAAGAAATTGAGAATATATTTTGTCTCTTTTTTGCTATAAAACAGGCTAATACGTCGTTCGAGCGCGACAATATTTAAGAATTTATACGTCAAATTTCTAAAAATACTTTTTTATATGAATGGCCACTGCCAATCATGTGAGCATGTTCACAGAAATAGGTATTTGAGGTGTCAAGATTATGGATTAGTGGCTTAAATGTATTCAATAACTATCGGTGCGTAGTTATTCATAATTATTATAAAGTTAAATCACGGAACATAAGAGACGAGATGGTATTACAGTCCAATATTGAATTAACCGACATTCTGAAAACACTTATTCCAATAAGTAACCTGTCGAAAGATAACATCGAATTAATTGTTTCAGGATCAAGCTTGAAAACAGTTTCTGAAGGTAGAGTCGTTTTTAGTGAAGGTGATAATGACGACTATGCATTTTACCTGCTTAAAGGGGGGGTAAAATTAGTTTCATCCGATAATACAGATTTCTGTATCTATTCTGAGACAGAAGGCGCACGTTACCCATTAGCCCAATTTCAACCTCGGCAATATACAGCAAAAGCAGAAGAGGATTCTTTAATACTCTGTATAGACAAAACATTATTGGATTCATTGCTCATAGGTAATGATACAGACGTTATTGATTGTAACTCTGGTCTGGAAGTAAATGATATTGGTAATGACGACGATGAAGATTGGATGACAAAAATTTTACAATCTCCACTCTACACAAAAATTTCAGTAGAAAATATTCAAAAGATATTCTCTAAAATAGAATCAATTGATGTATCTAAAGGAGAGGTGATTGTTAATCAGGGTGACAATGGTGATTATTATTACATTATTCAATCTGGTCGCTGTCAAATTAGTAGGAAACCAACACCCATCGCTCAAGACATTAATCTCGCGCAGATTAGAGAAGGTGATGCCTTTGGGGAAGAAGCAATTATTGCTAAAACAAAGCGAAATGCTTCTGTCACTATGATCACGGATGGGCGATTAATGCGTTTGAGTAAAGATGATTTTGTAGAACTTATTTTATTATCAATACTACAAAAAGTAGATTTTAAAACAGCGCAAACTATAGAAGAAAAAGGAGCAATATGGCTGGATGTTCGATACCCCGATGAATATCAGGATTATTCAATAGAAGGTAGTATCAATATACCCTTAAATATACTGCGTTTACAGGTTGGCAAATTGGACAAATCAAAGCAGTACATTACCTGTTGCGATACCGGGTCCCGTTGCTCAATAGCTGCGTTTATCCTTGCGCAGCATGGTTATGACGTCTATCAACTGGATAGTGGTTTAAAATCACACTTTAGACATGTAGATATAAATCAAACTGAAATAATAAAAACTGATGAATTAACTTCTGCAAATATCTTGCCCTTCAAAAAAAATGATAATTCAGAAGAAAAAATATTACATGATGAATTAAATATTCTCCGTAAAGAACTTGAATCTATACGGGGGGAGTTTAAGGAGATATTGCATATAAAAGAAATAGCTTCTGAAATAAAAAAATCGGTAATTGATCTGACAGACAAGAGATTTAAAGAACAAAGAGTAAAAATAAATTTACAAACGCAAAACACAAATAAACTAATTCAACAAGCAAAAGTAATACATGACAATATAGAGCATGAACGACAATCAATTTACAAAGCAGTAGAAGTGCAACAACAAAAACATGAAGAAAAAATAGCGCATCTTCAAGCAGAGATAGACAAACGATTTCTCGAAGAAGAAAAAAAAATACGGGCTTTTTATTCATGGAAAGAAAATGAAATTGAAAAAATAAGAAACATGAAGCAGGCGGCGGAGGAAGACTATATTCAAATAAAAGAAGTAGATAAGCCTGGCCAGGATATCCAGCAGCAGTCTACACAAAGTCATATATTAAATGAGGATTTGAAAGAATGGTTGGCGGAACAAGTAAAAAATGAATCTTCTCCACTAAATAAAGAGATCAAAAAAGCTAAGGGAAGAATAGTGCAACAAGCCGATTTACGCTATAAAAAGGCAAAGACAATATCAAAGATTCATGACCAATTCTTAGCTGCTGAAATAGATGTTTTATTAAAAGATTATAAAAAGTAATTTCAACACATACTATGTTATTGATAGAAAACTGGATCGTTCTTTTAAGACATGTAGCAGGATGTTGTGCCTTAAAAATTATATAAAAGTGTTGCTTGAATAGACTTTTCTGTTACGCCTTTTATTCCAAATTTATTTCGCCAATACCAGTATTCAATACCCACATAAAGCTTATCGCTTTGTCCTGATAATTGTCCTACATCAAGTAGTAATTGTGGTTGTGTCAAAATATAATCGACACCGCCTGTCGCTGCGTCACTTACCCAATCTAGAAAACCACGAAACTTGAAATCCAGACCGGCGAGAGTAAAAGGAATACTCCAGGCCGGTGTAATCTGTAATCCCACACTATTAATGTCATCTTGCTTATAAGCCATAATATCTAATTGGATGAATTCAGTGTGGGGTATCTGAAAGCTGATGCCTCCTCCTAATAAATAGGCAGTAAATGGATTAGTTGAAGGTTCACTCCCTGAATTAATCCCTGCTACAAGTGAAAAGTCATTGAAAATTCCCATAGAAAGGTTTTTATTTGATATTTTGTTTAAGCTAAGTCGAGGATACCATTCTCCATAGACTTCCAGACCAATATTACTTCTTTGAATAACGTCTATAAAAAGAAAATTCTCACCATATTTCCATCCATTTGCATGTTCTAGTGTAAACGTATTGTGTCGACTGGAGCCTAACTCAAACCCCTCACCTGAAAGTAGTTGAATATTTGTTGAAGTCCAATCAAATATATTTTCAGCATGGCTCATTACCGATAAAAAATATAGTAAGGTGAAAATAATTAATCGGTACATATCAGCATTCTTAAACGTATATATAATGTTGATTGTTTTACAATAATCTAAGAAGTATTTTTTATTATTTCTTCAAATGGTTGAGGTTTACCAATACCAAAACCTTGTACATAATTAACCCCGATTTCTTTTAACATCCCTTTGATAACATCATTTTCTACAAATTCAGCAATTGTTTTCATCCCCATAACGTGGCCAATTTCATTGATAGACTTTACCATCGCATGGTCAATTTCATCATCGACTATATCTTTCACAAACATTCCATCTATTTTTAAATAGTCCACCGGCAGGTTTTTTAAGTACGCAAAAGACGACAGTCCGCTGCCAAAATCATCCAATGCAAATCTACATCCCTGTCCTATTAATGTTGAAATAAATCTCATTGCTGTACTTAAATTAGATATGGCTGCAGTTTCGGTAATTTCAAAACATATTTTATTGCCATCAATATTTGAAGTGCTTAGTTGAGTGATAATGAATTCCAACATATCAGGTTCTGTCAATGATTGACCTGAGAGGTTAATAGAACAAAAATCAATTTTCTCCAGAAATGAAGGATTCTTTCTTAAAGAATCAAAAGCGTGCTCAATGACCCAGTAGTCTATTTTTGACATTAGATTATAGCGTTCAGCGGAGGGTAGAAAGGCACCTGGTGGAATTGTTTCCCCTTTATTGTCAATCATCCTTAGAAGGAGTTCAAAGTGTAGGTTTGGATTACCGTCAAGAGGTTCTATAGCTTGCGCATAGAGGCAAAACCTATTCTCATCAAGAGCTTGGCTTATTCGTGTTACCCATTGCATTTCACCATGACGAAGGTTTGTTTCTAAATCTTCAGGGTGATGAACATGAATTCGATTACGTCCCTTGTCCTTAGCCACGTAGCATGCTGCATCAGCATCTCTCAATAGCAGAGATAGACTGTTAGTAGTTTCTGATATAGGTACCAATCCTATGCTGACACCGACATTAAAAACATGATCTTCCCAGACAAATTGATAATCTTGAATTGCCTGTTGTAATGATGTGGCAACTCGGTGTGCATCATCCAAAGCACAGTGTTCCATTAATACGCCAAATTCATCACCACCAAGCCGGGCTAATGTGTCACGTTTTCTAACAACCTCTTGTAATATTACTGATATTTGACGCAACATTTCATCTCCGGCCATATGACCGCAAGTATCATTAACAACTTTGAATTGATCCAGATCCATAAAACAAAGTGCATGTTCGTCTAAATCGTGTCTATTCGAATTGATGATTCGTTCAGCACGACGTTCAAACTCCCGCCTATTTGCCAACCCAGTTAGAACATCATGTGCAGCTTGATAACTAAGTTTTTCCTCTATCTGTTTGCGTTCGGTTATGTCCTGCATTTGGGCAATGGCATACTTTGGTACGGATTCACTATCTCGAACAAGAGAAACACTTAGAAGAACCCAAAGTACATGTCCTTGTTTATGTATATACCGTTTTTCAAAATGGTAATTTAATATATTACCAGCGATAAGTTTATTATGTTGTTTAACGCTTAATTCAATATCATCAGAGTGAGTTATATCTTTGAAGTTAACGCCTATTAAGACATCCTTAGAGTAACCAAGCATATTACAAAGAGCGGCATTGGCTTCAATAATATTGTGATCAATAGATACCATCGCCATCCCGATGGATGCTTCCTCATAAGCTGCTTTGAAGCGTTCATTGCTTTCACGTAACGTTTCTTCTGCGATCTTTCGTTCCTTGATCTCGTTATTTAGTTCTTCAGTTCTGTGTTTTATCATTTCCTCAGTTCGTAAAGTCCTGCCTGTTAACATCAACAAGCCCATTCCTGACAACCCGGAAATTAAGAAGCCGATAACGATGACTGACCATACAGCCCAAGAAGAGTAAAAAGTAATGAAATTAGTTGTAGGATAGAATGATACCTCCCATTCTTGATTTGCTACCTGCAGTTTATGATTTAGGTGAAACTGAAATTGATTCGGGATATTGAGAGATTTTTTATTTTTAGGAACATTATTATAAAAAATATGAGAATTAGTTTTTAAAGAAACGGACAGTTTCAAATCAGGAAGATTTATATGAATATTATTAATTACATCATCTAAGCGTAATACACTTGCAGCAAACCCAGATAGTGACTTACAGCCTTTATATTGATTATTGAATATGTCGTTTTTGTATACAGGCGCATAAAATACAATGCCAAAACTTTCTTGAGTCTCTTGTATAAGCTTGATTGGTTCGGTCATTGTTAAACTGTTTGTGGAGCATGCCTCCACAGCAGCTTTTCTTGCAGATGGTGTGTTTCTGATATCAAAACCTAAGGCATTTTTATTTCCTGACAGAGGTTCTATATATTGAATTGGGAAATATAAATATTTTTCCGGCGAAGGTAGCATTAGCCCTTGTGTGGTCTTGAATTTTATTTGCGTGCCTAAATTACTCTCAAAACCCACACGATCTTCATGAAGTACTCTTGGGATCCATTCGTGTGCTTTTATTTCAGGGAGTCTTGCTAACTTTGGCTTTGAATATTGAGAAAATTCTTCAGATGTTACGTTATTCGTACTATCGAAAAATTCTTTTAAGCCCTTTGTTGTATATAAATAAGATTCTATATTGTTTTCCAATTCATTCGTAAATTGTAATGCATTCCTTTTAAAAATATCTTCAAGGGATTTCATTTCTCTCTTATAAGAAAAATCAAAAAAGATAAAAACAATTATGCTTAAAATGCATAATGGTAGTGCAACACTAACAAGACGTTGCTTCCATACAAAACGGGGGTTTCCATATAGACAAAGTATTATAGGGCTAAAAGCCAGGACACCTACTGAATCTCCAATCCACCATGTGCACCAGGCAAGAGGTATGTCATTAACTGTCAGGATACCTGCAAGCCATAATGTAGCTATGCTAATAGAGGCAGAAACAATACAACTTATTGGCCCTGCTAGCAGGCAGAATGACATTATTGAACGCTCTTTTAGTAAGGCGTCATCAGTATGAATATATCGCTGTACTAGGTTTGCTCCTACCCATGCCTGAATGACTGCAGCTACAGATATAACAGTGCCGATTGAAACAGAAGCAAGAATCTTTTCAGTACTAGATGCGTCGAGAAAAGACGATGTTTGTATCAAAATACCGCCGATAAAAATACCAGGCACTACTCGGTTACCAGAAATCATTAATGCAGCTAATGCGATTCCCGCAGCAGGCCAAACAGCGGCAGCATTACTCGGAGGTATAGCTAATAATAAACCTATATGTCCACCGACATAGTAGGCAGAAGCTACAATGAGATTTGCTGTGATGAAATTATTCTTCATTATTTGTTAAATATAGAGCATAAGCACATTAGCAGTACCGTAATCATGGCAATAATCTTGCCAACATTGTACATCTACCACGATAAAAGGAAGATTTTGTCTGATTTATTCTAGTACTGAAGTATTCTGAGGCAAACAGGATGAGTTAATGCGTTTACATTTTATTGTCTAGTTCTTTAGGGATATTGTATAGGTTTTAGCAATTACTCCATTTCTACCATAATTCCCAGACAGGGGTGAGTCCTTGAGGTAAGTCTTTGAGTTTGCCTAATTGACTCCATGGGCTGTTTCCGTTGTGAAAGTCAGACCCGACTGACGCCGCTATATCGTAACGTTTAGCATAAGCAGTAGCCAATTCAATCTCAGCTGATTGGTTATGCCCGGTGATAACTTCGATCGCCTTACCACCAAGTTCTTTGAAATCTTTTATTAATTTACGCAATTTTGTTGATGTCAGCTTATAGCGCAATGGATGCGCTATAACTGAAATACCGCCTGCACAATTTATTTGTGCAATAGTTTCTTCAAGGCTAGGCCATTTGACAGAGGCATATCCTGGTTTGTTATTGACTAAATAACGTTTAAATACATCTGTCTGATTTTTTGCATTACCATTTTCAATTAGGTAAGTTGAAAAATGTTGACGTGTGACGGTGCCTCCAGCCGCAATACGCTTTGCATTTTCGTATGCATCATCAATTCCGACCTTCTTGAGTTTCTCACCTATCTTGATTGCGCGTTCTTCGCGTAGGTAATTCAGGTGAAATGTTGCATCAATTATAGTTTTATTATCAGCTTTAAAATTTAATCCAACGAGATGAATCGTTTTATTATTCCATAGGCACGATAACTCGATGCCATTTATGAGATTAACATCGTAATTTTTTGCAGCATTTTTTGCAGCAGCTAACCCGGAAATTGTATCGTGATCAGTTAACGCTAATGTATGGATTCCTACTTCACTAGCTTTTTTTACTAGCAATTCTGGTGACAGGTTGCCATCTGAAGCTGTTGAGTGGGTGTGTAAATCAAAAACGTGTGACATTGACTTTATGTTTAGTCCCGAAAATTTATATATTGCAAAGGTAATTCAAATTTTGCATCTTTAATCGCTGCAATCGTTTCTTGTAAGTCATCACGTTTCTTTCCTGTGATTCGCACTTGATCGCCTTGAATCGCAGCCTGAACCTTTAATTTGCTACCTTTTATCATTTTTACGATTTTTCTGGCAAGTTCAGTATCTACTCCTTTTTTTATAGCAACGGTTTGCCTGGCTTCTTTATTATTTTCATCTATGTCACCGTACTCCAGACATCTAATGTCAATGCTGCGTTTCACTATTTTCGTTTCAAGTATGCTATGAATCTGTTTAATCTGAAATTCAGATGAAGAGATGATAGTGAGGCTGTTCTCAACCAGTTCAACCTTTGAATCGGTTCCCTTAAAATCAAATCGATTGCTTATTTCTCTATTCGCCTGATCAATCGCATTGGTAAGTTCATGTTGGTCAATTTCAGATACAACATCAAATGAAGGCATTATTAAATCTCCGTTGATTAATCTTCTTTGTTTAAGCTGGATTCCAGAATTATACCATCAGGATGATCTAGCTGTATCGACTGCAGATGGTGGCCTATTATATAAGCTGTCCCATTAAATCTATTTTGACCATCTGGGCTGAATTCAAAGCGGTAATAACGGTGAAATGCAAAATTACCAGAAAAATCACGTCCGGGTTTTATAGATGTCATCGCCACAGATTCATCCAGAAACTGGTAATTAATATCGCGGCAATATCGGCGTGAGCGTTTTACAGCCAGTTCACGTGCATGTAAGGCATCCTGCCAAAACCAGACTGCAAGGCCAAGTATGAGCAGAAATATAATTTCATTCATCGATGGTCATTTCTGTAGTGCTTATCTATAAAATTAAATTAGTTAGCTAGATATGGTTTGAATCGATCATTGTAACGCTCTTCAAAGCCTGAATCGGTTTTGATTATCATATAAAGTGCAACACTTATTTGGTTTGCCAGTGCCAGCGATTTTTCCGGCCCTGAGACCAGAAAGGCCGTTGCCAATGCATCTGCATGCATTGCAGAGCTGTGAAGTACAGTGACAGCAGCTAGTGTATGATTTATAGGCTTGCCTGACACTGGGTCGATCGTATGTGAATAACGAACACCGTCTTTCTCAAAATAATTTCGATAATCTCCTGATGTAGCCATGGCGATGTTCTCGAGGCTGACTATGCGCTGGACCGATCGTTCCAGAGGGGTGGCTTGTTCAATACCGATTTGCCACGCTTGTTTTTTTGCATTTATACCCTTACCGATGAGTTCGCCACCTATTTCAACCAAATAGTTTGCAATACCCAATCCATCTAGATGCAGAGCGATCTTGTCTACAGCAAAGCCCTTCGCTATACCCGATAAGTCAATAGTGACACTTGGATCAGATTTGGAAATCCGCTGTGTTGTATCATCAAGCACTAGTTTTTCATAGCCTGTATGTGCCTTTACAGATTGTATAATTGAATCAGGGGGGATTTCTCTGGTATACGGATCAGGGCCAAAACCCCATAGGTTTACCAGAGGGCCAACCGTTATATCGAATGCGCCATTGCTTATGGAACTGACTTGATAACCATGATGGATAACTTGATAAAGATCTTCCGATATAGTTTGCCAATCAGATTCCCTGGACTGATTAAAAAGAGATACTTCTGAAGTATTAATATAGGTCGACATTGCTTGATTGATGTCATCTAGAATTACTTCGATATTCGTCTGAATTGATTTTTTATTAATCTCGTTTTTATTGGGTATTATTTTAATAGAATAACTTGTACCCATTGTCAGACCATTAATGGTCACTAAATCTTGATTAGAGTTTCGGCAAGCAGGTAAACTTGTCAACAAGATCGCAATAAGGAAAACTATTCTCATAAAATATAAATTAATTTAAATTAGATTAACAATAGAAACAATGATCGTATTGAATTTATCATGTAATGGCATTCATAAAGGTCATATACGTATTTTTTCTAGATAGATGTTCTATTATTGAAAAATTTACGTATTGAAGGTACCTCGCAGCGTAACGTAATAAACATAGACACTAATCCTGCTGGCACCAGGGTCAACCCTACAGGGACTCCTGACAATCCGTTAAGAAAACCAAATGCGCTGACAAATGTAACAAGTATTGCCAAAGCAAATAACGTGATAATAGTCGCCCCTACTATATAAATAGCACCAGAATATTCCTCTGGAATAAGGAGCTGTTTTTTATCAATACATAAATAAATACGAAAGATTAAAAATAATGCAAAAATCCAGGATAAAATATAAGAAATATAGGCGACTGTGGTTGAAACAAGAGAAGGGGGTGTTCCAAAATTACTCAGTATATAAACCCAAATATATACTGAAGCTATACCAATAAAACTTTTACCTAAATATGTCGCAGTTATAAGTGTTAGAAAATATGATATTGTTTTCATTTGTTATGGTTATGTTAATTAGTGTGATTGCCTAACACCATAGAGTTTTGCATATAGACCATCTTGAGAGAGTAATTCATGATGCGTGCCTTGTTCGCCAATAGTGCCAGCTTCAAATACATAGACATGATTGGCTTGTTTAATTGCACTTAATCTATGCGCAACAATAATAGTTGTTTTATTGCTTAAAAAATCTGCAAGTGCGGTATGTAGATGATATTCGGTTTCAGCATCTAATGCCGATGTTGCTTCATCAAGGATAACGACCTTAGGGTTGCTTAAGACCATGCGTGCAATTGCTAGCCTTTGTCTTTGCCCACCTGATAATCTAATGCCTTGTCGTCCTACTATGGTGTCCAATTTACCAGGTAATTGTTCGACGGTTTCCTTTAATTGAGCAATCTCAAGTGCGTGCCATAATTGTTTCTCTTCAAGTTCACGTCCTAATGTTAAATTAATTCTGACAGAATCGTTGAACAATGCGGGGTGTTGTAAAACAGTGGCAACGTTTTCGCGTACAACATCAAGGCCAATTTGCGTTACTGGAACACCATCATAAAAAATGTCACCACTTTTTGCGGGATATAAGCCGATCAATACTTGTACTAATGTAGATTTACCACCACCACTTGCCCCGACGAGAGCGACTTTTTCTCCCGGTTCAATATTGAGATTAATACCGTTTAATACATCTGAATTCCCATTGTCGCCATCACTACCATAAGAAAAATGAAGGTTAGAAATATTTATGCCAACGGTATTCTTATTTTCAAATGGGTTAATGGTATGTGGATAATCCGGTTCCAGTTCGAGCTTTATTAATTCATTGATACGACTCAATGCAGCTTTGGCATTATAAAAGGCGTATTGAATATTAAGAACTTCTTGCACTGGAGCCATCATAAACCAGAGATAACCAAAAACGGCGAACATCTGGCCAATGCTTAACCCAGAAAAAATAACCATCAGCATTGCTACTGCACGGAAGATATCAAAACCAAATAGAAATACGACAAAGCTTAAACGTCCGGCTGCATCGCTTTTCCATGCAAAGGCAATGCCGTGGTCTTTGACATCACTCGCTTGTTCAATGATTCGTTTTAAATAATGTTTTTCCCTGTTACTCGCACGTATCTGATGAATGGAGTCGAGTGTTTCTACCAAAGACTGTTGAAAAATTGCAAATGCAGAATTTTCCTCTTTCTTTAATTCTTTTACACGCTTACCTAAAACGGTTGTGAAATAAATTACAATTGGATTGGCAAATAGTATTAATAGTGCAATTTGCCAATGCATGATAAGTAGAATGATGGCTACGCCAATTATTGTCAGGGTAGCGACTAATAGCTTACTGACTGTTGACCCGACAAAATCATCGACAGTTGCCAGGTCAGTCACAAAATAAGAAGCGACTGTGCCACTGCCGAGTGTTTCGTATTCTGACATAGACACTTTATTAAGGCGTGTGAGTAGCGTTTTTCGAATGAGAAAAATGACATCTTTAGCAATGATAGTGAATTGTCTTGTTTGAAAAACATTCAAAACTAATGCTGTGAGGCGCAATAATAGAGTTAAAATTAATATAATAGATATATACAGCACTGGCCCGTGCCATAAAGAAGGAGTAATCGTATTTATAGCATTAACCACGAAGCCAGGTTGATTTAATAAAACTTCATCAACCAACAAGGGCATTAATAATGGAACTGGTACACTTGCCAGTGTCGCGATTACGGCAATAACATTTGCCATTATCAATTGGCGTTTATGTTTCTTAGCTATTTCAAGAATATATTGCCAGTTGTATTCTCGCGCTTCATCATTGACATTGGTTTGTTCAGTTATGAGCTGTTCTGTATCTATTGTTGTAGCCATATTTTAAAAACGTTTCCAGACTATCGCTGGCTCCTCCATCAACGAAGCTTGTTCGCGCAGACTTAGTATTTGTTCCTCCCAATAGTTTTGACTATTAAAGAATGGAAAAGCAATAGGGAAAGCAGGATCATCCCAACGCTCAGCGAGCCATGCCGAATAATGAATGAGGCGCATTGTTCTAAGGGCTTCGATTAAATGTAACTCGCGTGCTTCAAAATCTCGAAACTCTGTATAGCCTTCCATAAAATCATTGAGTCCTACTGTCATATAATTACGATCACCTGACAGGAACATCCAAATATCTTGTACCGCCGGACCTGATCGTGAGTCATCAAAATCAACAATATAAAAATTTTCATCACGAACTAAAATATTTCCCTGATGGCAATCACCATGCAGCCTTAATGTTTTATATTTGCCTGTTTTTTCATAGCAATGTTTAATTCTAATAATAAGGTCTTCACAAAGTGTTGAATAGGCTGGTTCCAAATAAGCAGGGATGAAATCATTTTCTAATAAATACTGTACTGGTTTTATAGCAAAATCTTCGATATTAATGCTGGGTCTGGACTCAAAGGCGCTTATTTCGCCAATATTATGTATCTGAGCTAAAATTCTTCCCAGTTGTAACAGATGATCCGGATTATCCAGTTCGGGCGCATATCCACCAAAACGTGGGTAGATTGAAAATCTATAATCCTTGTAATTAAATAGGGTTTCATGGCCTATGGCGATAGGCGCAACGACCGGAATTTCTGCTTCTGCCAATTCCAACATAAAGGCATGTTCTTCCCTAATCATGTCATCAGTCCAGCGGCCTGCGCGATAAAATTTGGTAATTATGGGTGCTTCATCTTCAAGTCCCACTTGATAGACACGGTTTTCATAGCTATTGAGTGCCAGTATTCTCCCATCCGAGACATAATCTAATGATTCAACCGCATGAATAATCATATCTGGATCGAGTAGGCTGTAACTGTGCAGGTTTGATTCATTCGTCATGCGCAAGAGTCTATCAGAAGTCATCCATATCGAGTTTTATAATAATGATTTACTATACAAAACAGGGTGATACAGGCTAAGCTTTTTAAATAGTATTTAGTCTCAGGATATTTTTGACTATATGAGTGTTCAGTTATCTGTACTAACTAAAGATGCTAATGCTGGGGATGTCGATGCCCAGCTTCAATTAGCTGATCTGTATGAGAATGGCATTGGAGTCCGGCTAGATCCGGGGCAGGCCGCTTTTTGGTATCGTAACGCGGCTGAACAAGGCTCAAGCAAGGCGCAATCGCGTCTTGGTCAAATGTATCTCCGTGGAATTGGTGTACCTGAAGACCATGAACAGGCGGCTACATATTTAAACCAAGCAGCAGATAAAGGTAATGTTATTGCCCAGGCTAATTTAGCCTGGTGTTTTCAGCATGGGCTTGGAGTAGAAAAAGATTATAAGCATGCCTTTGAATGGTACCTTAAGTCAGCAGAACAAGGTCATGCAGGTGCACGATATAACCTCGCTTTTATGTATTCTAAAGGAATTGGTACAACTAGAAATGATGCTGAGGCTTTGAAGTGGTATTTACGCGCAGCAGAACAAGGCCACATGAAAGCACAACTCAATGTTGGTTTAATGTTGGCACAAGGGCAGGGTACCGAAAAAGATGAAGCAGAAGCAGCCCGCTGGTATCAGGAAGCTGCAAATCAAGGTTATGCCAAGGCGCAATATAATCTGGCATTAATGTATGGTGGTGGTCTTGGTGTACCGCAGGATGATGAAGAAGCATTTAAGTGGCATCAGCTCGCAGCCAAACAAGGATACGCACGCGCACAATTCAATATGGGCCTTTTCTATATAAATGGTTTAGGTGTCCCGCAAGACTACAAAGCAGCTGAAGAATGTTTTCAATCAGCAGCAAAACAATCCTACGCCAAAGCGAATTATCAATTGGGAAAACTCCATGCCTTTGGTCTTGGTCTCCCGTTAAACGAATTAGAATCAGCTAAATATTATCGCATGGCTGCAGAGGCTGGTTATGTTAAGGCACAGTATCGATTGGGGCATCTTTATGCCAGTGGGTTAGGTGTGCATAAAGATGAAGCAGTAGCATGCTCCTGGTTTGAAAAAGCAGCAAGACAGGGGTTTCAAAAAGCACAGCATATGCTTGGTGTGAGATATGCGAAAGGGTTAGGTGTTGAAAAAAATTATGTCCGCGCCTACGCCTGGCTATTATTGGCTAATGATACAAGTAATGAAAATGTTCATGAGGCATTGAAGCGTGTGCGTGATAAATTATCAGAAGGTCAAGTGTCAGAAGCCGAAGTGCTCGTCACTGAGTTCAGTCAGGCCTATAAAAGAATAGAAAGTAGAACGACGGCTTAAATTATAATGCTGGAGAAGTGATTTGAACTTTATCCAGTTCTAAAGGCTGATCAAGCTTTTCCAGTATTTCTTCTTGCTGATACAGACGAAGAATATCGTAATAACGCCTTATTCTCCTGACAAATGCTACAGGTTCGTGTCCTCTGGCATAGCCGTGTTTAGTTTTTTGATACCATTCTTTTTGACTAAGTTTTGGTAGGTGTTTTTCAACATCTATCCAAAGGTTTGGATTGTCTCCAAGCGATTCAGTAATAATGCGAGCATCCTCTAAATGCCCTAAACCAACATTGTATGCCGCCAATGACATCCATGATCGATCGGGTTCTTTAATTCTCTCGGGCAAAGATGCCTTTAAGATTTTCAGGTATTTTGCTCCACCCATAATACTTTGCTCTGGATCCAGACGATCTTTAACACCAACACGTTTGGCTGTATCTTGGGTCAGCATCATCAATCCGCGGACACCGGTATGCGAACGTGCTTTATCATCCCAATGAGATTCTTGATAACTAACGGCAGCAAGAAAACGTTCATCGAACTCATTATTGATTGCTGCATTTTTAAAGTACTGGCTATATTGCGGTAACCTTTCTTTAATGAGCCTTAGATAATATGAGCTGTCAGTATAGTTGAAGACATTGAGGTGTCTAAAATAAGTGTTATAACGCTGATCTTGGTTTCCACTTTGTTTGTCCCGACTTAAAAAAGTATAAATAGAGTTTGATAGAGAAACATCTCCATCCTTATATGTAAACCAATGAGAAGGGTATTGCTCAGTTAATGTAAAGGCTATTTTGATCTCAGGATACAGGTAACGGTAATATTTATAAACATCGGCACTTATAACACTGAGCTTGAAGTTATTTAGATTGACTTGCTCTAATACTTGTCTGTTATTGCCATTGGGTAACTCCAACCAATAAAGAGATGGGTGCTTTGGTTTTAATTCCGACAAGACTAAAGCGGGGTTACTGCCTTTGGCGACGATAACGGTACTGGGTGTAATATCATCGAATGATTTGGGTAATGTATTTTTTCTATTCCCTATGACATACCACACATCTTCTACATTAGAGATAATTCCTTGAATTTTATCGTCGGGGTAATTGGGCGAGCTTCCAGCGATGCCAATATGTACCTTACCTTGTTTCAGCTGAGCAATTATTTCACTTAGGGTATTTGCACGAATTAGCTCCAGCTTAGTCCCGATAGACTTGGCATAACTTGAAATTATTTCATAATCATAGCCTTTGATAAGTGACTCATCAGGAAAATAAAGCGGTGGTGTTGCAATCAGGGCAACTCTAAGTGTGCCGCGCGATTTAATGCGCTCGAGTTGAGATAGGTCATCAGAACAAGCACTCAATATTGCGAATAGACAGATAAATATCCATATAGCGTGAAAGTGCATTGTTCTATTGATAGTGACCATGATTTTAGTAATTTTGGCGGTAATTCTCTTAATTAGTCAGGCTAATATTCTATATGTTCACATTCTAAAGCAGACTGGTATATCATGATGCCTACAATATTTTAAAAAAAGTAATAATTAATGTGTTTCGTCGATTACGGTTAATCTCTATTTTATGCCTGCTTAGTGTTTCTAGCACTAGTTTCGCAGAGACCTTGCCTGTCGAAAGTTACGATGAAGTAGCCGTCAATACTTTTTGGAATGAACTTTATGCCAATGGCGGCTGGTCCTTATATTGCGGTTTCCGTTTTGACCCCTCTGTGGCATTAACTGAAGATCGATTATTTGTTATTGAACAGATCTATCCGGCAAGTTGGATGTTGCAATATATGCAGTGTGATAGTCGCCGGCAATGTCGACTCAATGAAAAATCACGTTTTACGCGTATGGAAGCTGATATGCATAATCTTTATCCTGCGTGGCAGGCTGCAGATGTGGCTCGGCGTAATAGCAGTTTTGGCATGATAGAAGGGGAGGATTGGCGTTATGAAAATTGTGATTTTGAACGTAACAATGGCGTCACTGAACCCAGACCGATAGCACGCGGTAATATTGCCCGAGCCATCTTTTATATGCATACCCAATATGGTGTTCCAGTCGCAAAGAAAATGCTGGATGAACTAAAGCGTTGGAATCGTCTGGATCCCCCAAGTAACCAGGAGATGTTGCGCAATAACCTAATCGAAGAACTGCAAGGTAATCGGAATAAGTTTATTGACAACCCTTCAATGGCAGAGCAGATATCAAGTAAGTGGTTGGCTGAAGAATAATTAATTCAGTTGGTGCTATTTTGATGCTAGTACTAAAGAAAAATAGGCATTCTCATCTTCAAAATGATCAGTAATTGTAAAATTTGCCTGCTTAAGCATTTCCTCAGCACCAGTATAAGTATATTTCTGACTAATCTCGGTTAATATTTCTTCACCACGATCGAATTGAATAGATTCACCTAGATCATCTATATGAACATTTTGTTCAGAATTGGAAACTAATCGCATTTCGATTCTTTCTTTATCTGCATTGAAAGTCGCTGAGTGAGTGAATTCTTCGATATTAAAATTCGCATTCAACTCGCGATTTAATACATGTAAGACATTCAAATTAAATTTTGCGGTTATACCTTGGGCATCATTATAAGCGGCATGTAATACATGATTTTCTTTAACACGATCAACACCAATTAATAAATGATCACCAAAACGCATTGCCTTATAGACTTCTTTTATAAATTCCTGAGCCTCAGTGTGTTCAAAATTTCCAATAGTACTGCCAAGAAAAACAAACAAATGTGAACCTTGACTAGCCGGTAAATTACCCAAACCACCATGATAATCTCCCAATAAAGGGTTTAATCCAAGCCAATCATATTCTTCAGATAGTTTTTGCGCCGCTTCAATCAAGACTTCTTCACAAACATCTAATGGCGCATATATACAGTTTTGAGAGGTCTCCTCGCATGCATCAAATAGTCTTCTTGTTTTAACAGCATAGCCACTGCCCAGCTCAAGTATCTGATCTGGTCTCGATTTATTGATAATATCTACTGCATATCTTGACAGCAGATGGTTTTCAGTACGCGTCGGGTAATACTCTGGTGTTGAACAAATCTGGTCAAATAGTTCAGAACCGCGTTCATCATAAAAGTATTTTGGGGACAAACTACGAGGTGTATTTAACAGAGATTCACGCACATCATCCACCATATCCGGGATCATCCGTGTTGGCATGATGGTGGTACAGACAACTTCTTCCTGTTTTGTCTTGTAATTAGATATTTGCATAAGGTTCTCTGCGATTAGCAAGAGAAATATATTATTCAGGTTTAGAACACAAGATTAACATTGTCAGTTTATAATGCCAATGTGACAGATGAGTCTAAATTTATATAAATCCATATAAGGTGACATTCATCACATATGAATAAACGTCTAAGCGAATTGATCACAGAAGGAGTGACGATTATTACGCCGACTCAACGCTTGAGTAGGCATCTTCGTTACCTATTTGCGACAGATCAACTTGCCCAGGGTAATCAGGTATGGGAGTCACCGGATTGTTTGCCCTGGACCGCATGGTGTAAACGTAGTTTTGAATCTCTTTCGTTACGTTCAGATGATAAATACTTTTTGTTAAATACTCTGCAGCAGCAATGGTTATGGCAAGAAATCATCAGTTCATCAAAATATAAAGGTCAGTTATTACAAATACCAGCAACTGCAAAGCAAGCATTACAGGCCTACCGCTTATGCAAGGAATGGTGTCTCCCTGTTTTTCCAGAAGGTACATGGTTATCTGAAGATGCCCTAGCCTTTAGAGGCTGGACAGAAAGTTATGAAAAACAAAAAATAGATAATCATTGGGTAGATGATGCATGTTTGCCTGATCACATCTTGACCCATGTCGCTGATTTTGGAGAGCTTCCTAAGAAAATAGTACTCTATGATTTCGATAAACTAACAACACAACAATTAAATCTAAAGCAAGTATTAGTGAAGCAAGGTATTAATGTCGAAATATTAGAAGTAACGAGTCGTAATGAGACAATTAGTATTAGCGAGCAGACAGATAAACAATCAGAAATTTGTGCAGCAGCAGTCTGGGCCAAAGGTCATCTGGAATCTAATGTTACTGCAACCATTGGTATCGTTACACCAAACTTGAGTGCACTTCGCGACAATATAGAATATGGATTTGCTACTGTTTTAACACCACATAAGTGGAACAATATAGAAAATGCAATTGATAAACCGTATTCAATATCTTTAGGTACATCGTTATCCAGTTATCCTCTGATACAGATAGCGATAAATCTTCTTTCTCTTGGTCGACGTAAAGTAACAATAAATACCTTAAGTACCATACTTCATTCACCGTTCATTCAAGGAGCTGACGAAGAATCTGCTGCACGTGCAAAATTCGATGCGGCCCTCAGACAGCTGGGTGAACGTCACATGGGTTTTAAAACCTTATACTGGATGGCAGAAGAACATTGTAAGCTACACGAACAATGTACACAGTTTATTCAGCTATTAAAATCATTTGAAATCTCCTATTTAAGTCACGCGAAAAAGCAACCATTACGACAATGGGCCTTAAACTTTTCTGAATGGCTGACTGGATTTGGCTGGCCGGGTGAACGTTCATTAAACAGCGATGAACATCAACAGATAACAGCATGGCAAACAGCATTAACACAGCTAGGTAGTCTTGATGGTATAACACAGCCAGTAAATTTTAGTACGGCTTTATTTTATTTAAATCGATTACTTATAGAGACCCATTTCCAGCCGGAGACTATTGAAACACCAATTCAGATTATTGGAATGACTGGTGCTGCGGGAATGCAATTTGATTATCTTTGGGTCATGGATATGCAAGATGATACCTGGCCTGAATTAAAGACAGCAAATGCATTTATCCCTCAGGCATGCCAGAGAGATTTTTCAATTCCAACTGCTAGTGCTGATGCGCAATTGTTATTGGCGAAGAAAATTACTGATAAGTTAATTGCATCTGCACAAGAAGTTGTATTTAGTTATGCCAACCAGTCAGGAGATCGCGTCTGTCGCCCTAGTCCATTAATCAACATAGAAGGATCAAAGCTTTATTCAGATAGTGAGCGCTACATAGATTATAAAAATATTATATTTGAATCTGCCAATATCGAAACATTGATAGATGTCGATGGACCTGAAATCCCCATAGGTAAGATAGCAAATGGTGGTAGTAGTTTGTTTAAGGATCAGGCGGGTTGTCCATTTAAAGCCTTTGCAAGACATAGGTTGTATGCCGAGTCTTTGCGGCAGACTGATATTGGTTTGAGTGCCGCTGAGCGGGGTACTCTGGTACATAGAGCCTTGCATTATCTATGGCAGCGCATAAAAACTTCTGAGAATTTGCAATATCGATCGGAGTCAGAACTTATAAAAATAATTCATTCAGTCGTACAGGAAGCCATTAAGCAGCAAGTTTCTCAACAGCCAGAAACTTTTACCGATCGTTTTACAGAACTTGAGCAACTTAGACTAGAACAACTGTTAAAACAATGGTTGCAAATAGAAAGTGACAGGAACGATTTTAAAGTTATAGCGACAGAAGAGTGGCAAACCATCTTGTTTGAAGATATTGAACTACATCTGCGCGTGGATCGTATTGATGAACTTGCTGATGGTCGCTGCGTCATCATTGACTACAAGACGGGTGTTGCTAGTAAGAATGATTGGGAGTCTGAAAATCCAAACGACCCGCAAATGCCACTCTATGCTGTGACTAGCAAGCAAGAGGTCGCGGCAATAGCCTTTGCAAGTTTGAAACGAGGTAAGCTCGGATTCTCTGGACAGGCGGATGGCGACGATATCTTGCCGGGTATCAAAGAAGATACTGATTATATATGGCAGGACAGGTTTGAAAGCTGGGAACAGGTTTTAATACAACTTGCTGATGATTTTCGTAAAGGCAAAGCTATAGTTGAACCCACAACAACAGCATGTCGATATTGTGATCTACATTCTTTATGTCGTATTCATGAGCGCATTGATAATCAAATTGATGATGATCCGCAAGAAAGGGGACATCGATGATTAAGCCGCTTGTCGACAATGAAGCTAGAACAAAAGCCCTTGCTCCTGATCAATCATTTATTATTCAAGCCCCTGCCGGGTCAGGTAAAACAGGTTTATTGATTCAACGATATTTAAGACTACTTTCTTTGGTCGATGCACCTGAAGAGATTATTGCCATTACATTTACTCGTAAGGCCGCTGCAGAAATGCAAGGGCGGGTCCTTGATGCATTAGAGATGGCAGCTAACGGTGTTGAACCACAGTCTTCGCATGATAAAACAAGCTACGAATTGGCTATCGCTGCATTACAACGTGATCAGGTACAAGAGTGGCAGTTAAGACAAAACCCGGGTCGTTTACGAATCCAGACGATAGATTCACTTTGTGCTTCATTAACAAGACAGATGCCGATACTGGCTAGCATGGGTACACAGCCCGACACACTTGAAGATGCTGAGCCTTTATATCAACAAGCAGCAATCAATACTCTGGCAGAACTTGAAAGTGGTGAAGCCTGGTCGGAAGCGATTGCTAACCTAGTATTTCATTTAGATAACGATTTGCCGCGTATTAAAAACATGATCGTGGATATGTTAAAGAAACGTGACCAGTGGTTGGCCTATGTGATTCAAGAACATGAACGTAAAGACATGGAGCGGGCAATAATTCGGTTAATAGAAGATCAGCTACACCGCGTGGCAAAGGGATTCCCGCATGAATATGAAAATGAGCTAATTGAGGTAATACAGTTCGCTGCCAAACATCTTTCTGAAACCAATCCGGATAATCCGGTGGTAAGTTGCATATCTATGTCATCATTGCCGACTAATAAGGAAAGTGATCTTAAGTATTGGCGTGGTATAGCTGAGTTACTTCTAACTAAGTCAGGGACATGGCGTAAACAATTAACAGTGAAAAATGGATTCCCTCCAGCCAGTGGCAACAAGCTTGAAGCGGAGGAACGAAGTAGTAAGAAAAAACAAGGATTGGCATTCATCTCTAAGCTGCAAGAGCGTAATGATTTAAAAGAAGGACTGGCGACGATAAGTAGTTTACCAAATGCACAGTTTACAGATGATGAGTGGTTAATTGTTAATGCCTTATGTGAATTACTCAAATTATCTGCTGTTCAATTACGTTTGATATTTGCTGAACGTAATCAAATGGATTTTATCGGTATTGCTGCTTCCGCGGTAGAAGCATTGGGTACGGACGATTCACCAACAGATTTAGCATTACAATTGGATTACCATATAAAGCATTTATTGGTTGACGAATACCAGGATATTTCAGTGAATCAATATCGTCTATTACAAGGTTTAACGCGTGAATGGTCGTTCGACGACGGTCGAAGTTTATTTTTAGTCGGCGATCCTATGCAATCGATTTATCGATTTCGTGAAGCAGAAGTCGCTCTGTTCTTGAAAACATTTCATGAAAAATCCTTTGGGAATATCCCACTTGAAACATTACGCCTTGCTATTAACTTTAGATCGGAATCCGGTTTAGTCGAATGGGTTAATACTAGTTTTAAATCAATCTTCCCTAAACAGGATGACTTAATTGCAGGTGGTGTATCTTATAGCGATGCAGTGTCCTTTGATAACACAACATCGAGTAATAATGTAAAAATATACCCGCTTTATGGCAAGGCTCATAAGAAAGAGGCACAGCAGGTAATCAGTATTATTCAAGAAATACAGCAAAACTATCCAGAAGATAGTATTGCATTATTAGTTCGTAGTCGTTCACATTTGCTAGAGGTTGTTCCTGCTATACGCAAAACTGGTGTGTTATTTAATGCAGTCGATCTTGAAGGTCTCAGTACACAAGCTTCAGTACAAGATTTACTTGCCCTGACACGTGCCTATTTGTATCAAGCAGATCGTGTGGCGTGGTTAGCGTGCCTACGTGCGCCGTGGTGTGGCTTATCACTTGAATCAATGTACGGGCTTTGTGATGACAATAAGGATAAAACATTATGGGAATGTATTAATGATCCAGAACTTCATAAAAATCTACAAAAAGATGAACAATCAAGGCTGAATAAATTTAGAGCAATATTTAAAAACTCACTTGCAGAAAGACAGCGCCAGTCTATTCGTGATGCAGTCGAGTCTTTGTGGATGCAATTAGGTGGCCCAGCAACACTTTCTGATAAAACAGAACTCGAAAATTGCATCAGTTATTTATCGTTGCTTGAGCCACTGGATCAGGGTGGCACGATTGAAGATTTACAAGAGCTAATTGACAAGGTGAGTCAGTTGTACGCAGCACCTGATGCTAGGGCAGACAAATGCTTACAGTTAATGACGATCCACAAGGCGAAAGGACTTGAGTTTGATCATGTCATACTGCCTGGGCTTGGACGATCACCACGTTTGAATCAAGCAGAACTATTAGCATGGTTACTGAGAACGCATGGAGATGAAGAAGACTTAATTTTGGCTCCCATACATGAAGCAGGTGCTGAAAAAACGGCTATCTATAAACATATCGATGATATAGATAAGACCAAACAACGTTTTGAAGATGCACGTTTATTGTACGTCGCAACGACACGAACAAGGAAAACCTTACATTTACTTGGGCATGCCAGTGTTAAAGATAATAAAGATGGTATTAGCTGCGAACCCCAGGGGCGATCATTATTGGCACATCTTTGGGCGACAGTTAATCCTGCTTTTGAAAAACATTTGCCGGAGGCTCCAGAACAAGATGAGGCAGAACTATCTATCACAGTCAATCAGGAAACAAAACGATTAACGAAAGAATGGGTTTTACCTGAGCTACCAGCCAAACTTCAATGGCAACACTCTATATTAGATGGACCTGAAGAAGAACCTGTATTAATTGAGTTTGAATGGGCTGGAGAAACGATTAAACATATTGGCTCAGTTGTTCATAGTGCAATTCAATGGATAGCAGAGGAAGGGTTATACAAATGGTCGGATGAGCGTATTAACGCAGAATCGAAAAGTTTTGATTATGCGCTGCGTCATCTTGGCGTGCCAGAGAGTGAAAGGCCGAATGCTGTGAAGCGGGTGATCACAGCATTAACAACTATGTTAAATGACGAGCGTGGCTTATGGATACTTTCAAATAAACATACAGAACAAAAGAATGAATATGAGATCAGTGGAACGATTGAAGGCAAAGTAAAGAATTTAAAGCTGGATAGGACATTCATAGATGAAAACAGTATCCGCTGGATTATTGATTACAAAACCAGCCCACATGAAGGTAAAGATGTAGAAGCTTTTCTGGATCAGCAACAGGAACGATACCAAGATCAGTTAAATAAATATGGGTTACTTATGAATGGTCTAGGAAAAAATGATATTAAGCTGGGTTTGTATTTCCCCTTGCTACAAGGATGGCGTGAATGGCGCTATAAAGAGTAAAACGCATTATGCACAACTAATTTGTGTTCAAATATGAACCTAAATGCAATATCGTTTTTCTGAAAATGTTCTAAAATTATCAGATAGTTCTTATTTGATATGTGGAATATTTATGATACTTAAAAACCTGCTCTATTTATCAGTGTTTTTGATATTTACTAATGTCAATGCAAGTGAAAAGCCTGTATTTGATATTAATGGTCTAAAAATTGGCGATAAATTAACGGAAGAATTTTCAGAACAATACTGCCCAATTAAGAAAAACGCTAGCAAAGAAATTGAATGTAAGCGGGATCAAGCCATCAATGGGGTTCCTGTATCGGTACTGTATTTATTTTATGATGATTCGCTTATCACGGTTTCTTTAAGTTTTGAATCAAAATTATTCGCTAAGCTAGTAAGCGCATATCGAAATAAATATTTAGATTCGCCCTTTGAACAAATTGAAGAACCCATATTCCTTGGTAATGGCGTGGAATATACGAACAAAAAAGTATTATGGTCAACTACAGTGGGTGATTTTGTTATTGAGAAGTATGGACATAACTTCATAGAAGGTTATGCGCATCTGAATTCTGATAAATACAGTAAATATACAAAGAAAAAGGTAAATCAAAGGAGTGGAGGTAAATTAATTAGTCTATTTAGCGAGTTTTTTGACTAAATAACTGTCTTTGAGTGTCGTTTTGCAGTTTAATTTTAGTTAATATTTAATGAATGAATTTAGAAAAAAAATCAAAAGATGCAAGAAACCTCTTGTTGTCTGAATACCAAGCTGTATTAAGTACTCATTCGGTAGATGTCTCGGGTTACCCATTCGGTTCTATTGTCCCGTATTGTCTGAATAAAAAGGGTTTACCTATTATTCTGATCAGCACGATTGCACAACACACCAAAAACATTATCTCTAATCCAAAAGTATCTCTGATTGTAACCGAAGGCGGTGCAGATGATTCGCAGACGGTTGGACGTGTCACCTATCTTGGTGATGCGGAATTAATTGATAACGAAGATATTGACAGTGTGAAGAGATACTATAATTATTTTCCACAATCCCGTGACTATCACTTAACGCATGATTTTAATTTTTATGTCATTAGACCAGTTCGCGTCAGGTTTATTAAAGGTTTTGGTCAAATTTACTGGGTCGAAAAAGATGATTTTCTACTAGCTAACCCATTTAGTTTTGATGAAGAAAAACAGATGATAAGTCATATGAATGCAGACCATCTTGATGCCATTAGACATTATTGCGATCTATGTACTATATTCTATGAGGAGTCACCTTCGCCTGAGATGGTTGGCGTCGATAGTGAAGGCTTTCACCTGCGGGTTGGCTCCAGAATACATCGCATAAACTTTACTGAGCCAGTCAATACTCCAGGTTCAGTTCGTAAAGCATTGGTTGAAATGGCAAAGGCTTAAATATGAATAAAACACTCATTATCTTGATACTTGCTGTCATTGTGCTCAGCTGGAATTTTATCTTTAGCGATACAAAAAAAATAGAATTAACGGATTCTGCAAAGGTACTACAGGGTTTGTCTATGACTCTAAAATACAAAATAGCTATAAAAGAGTATTGGAAATCGACAGGTTCATTGCCAGATGCTGAAGCATGGGGAAATTCAGAGAGAAAGATCGAAGTGGATTTATCAAAGTCATTGGTTAAGAAAATTGAAGTTGGTACTGATGGGCCTGGTGTAATATCTGTTTATTTTACTAATAAAGATATAATAAAAGTAGAAAAGGAAATTGATGGCACAAAGGTTATGTTAATACCTGAAGCCAAGGGTGAACGACTGGCTTGGGGATGTGAGGGTACGCTGACTAAAGAGTATATGCCCGCTAAATGTCAGTAGCTTTCTTAAAGTTGTTCTAATTATCTAGAACAGGCTTATCAGAAAATATTTTATAGATGTTGCGACCTTCAGTTTTTGCATCATACATTGCTTCGTCCGAATTTCTTACTAGTCCAGAAACTGTATTTGCATGATCAGGATATATACTAATACCAATGCTGACGCCAAGTTTGTAATGTTTGTCATCGAGAATAAAATCAGGGGTAATACTGTCTATCAACTTTGAAGCTAGTTTTTTTGCATTATCTTCGGAATCAATTTCTTCCATCACAACGATAAACTCATCGCCACCATATCGGGCGAGTGTATCCTCTTTCCGCACAGACTCTTTTAAACGTTTTGTCGCTTGAATCAGAATATAATCGCCAACATCATGTCCGTTTTCATCATTAATTTTTTTAAATTTATCTAAATCCAGAAATAAGACAGCCAATTTTTTATTTTTACGATCAGATCGAATCATTGCTTGTTCGAGACGGTCATTCAACAGTACTCTATTCGGTAAGTCGGTCAAATGATCATGCTGCGCAAGATGTTGTAATTTTTTTTCCAGAGATTTTTTTTCACTTATATCTGAACAGACAAATATATAATTTGCTGTTTTCTTATTGTCGTCTTTTACAGTACTGATGGATAATTTTAAAGGAATCTTATTTCCGGTTTTATCAGGATAAAGAATTTCCCCGTCCCAATGATTACCGTTATCCAATGTTTTCCTGAAATATTCGTATTGGCCCTGTTCAAAATACTCTGGGTTTAAAACTAACTTCGGCTGGTCTATCAACTCATCTTGTTCAAAGCCGGTAATTTTTGTGAATGCATTATTGACCGCGATTACCCCTAAGCCAGGATTTGTGATAACAACACCTTCGGCAAGGTTGCTAAAGGTAACACTGGATTGCCTCAAGTAATCCTCTGTTTCTTTACGTCTTAAGTCATGTTTTTTCTCGTGGCGGAATAAAAGACCCAGGCCAATAAATCCAATAAACCAAATGATTCCATGGTTGATAGTCATCTGTTTTATAGTTATTGCGGCCTTATCATAATAAGGCTGCATTGGGACGCTTACAGTTAAACCACCAAGTAGGTCTCCGTCTTTATAAACTTTATCAGTATGACAAGTTGCACAGCTAGGGACAAAGCGGGATGGTTTTATTAACCGCATATGTGGTTCGTTTTTATAGTCTACAATCTCACAATATTCCTTACTCCCACTATTTAAAATATTGAATGCCTTAACCTCCCAATCATCTGCAGTGTTATTCGGATTTATTGGATTTAGACTGGTCATGTGTGCGTTTAAAGAAGATGACTCCGCATTTTCTGCCAATTGCTTCAAAATGTAAGGTGTGTTTAGCAGAGTGAGCTTTATCCCGGATGCCGAAATCGCATCTCTATCAGGGTAATTACTTAGCAGATGACTCGGTTTTACTGCATTACTTATAGGTACATAGACACCACCTTGTAAGGCTACCCAGTGTCGAAGAGCATCAATATCCCTATAATTCTTTTGAATTACATTGATGGCTAGCTTATTAACGGTTTCATGTTCGTTTTGTATATCTGTCCAAAGGGATAATATGAAGATGCCAGTCCAGACGAACGCAATCAACAGCATACTTTTCTCAATTAAATTGAGCTTAATGTATTTCAATCATCTATCCCTTCAAATGCTATATTCAAGTCTTGTTATGAACAAGCTTGACTTTTATTATTTTATCTAACTTATTGAATATATTAAAAATGACAAAAATAGACGACTAATTGGAACAAGCGATTAAAGTACATCGAATAGTTTTATCTATCTAATACTATGAGCATAGTATAAAAATAATAAATGTGAGATAAAATTTAAAAAAATAGAAAATTATGCAGCAACTTCATCGGCTAGTTTATCCGTTGTAGATCGCAAATTATCACTCAAGGTTTGAGCAAGTCCCTTCAGTATATTTACGCCTAATTCAGGTTCTGAGCCTACCATAACGTCAAAAGCGCGCTGTGTTAGCACCGCCAGTTTTGTATCTTCATGTGCTCTGATGGTGGCAGAACGTGGGGAATGATCAACCAAGGCCATTTCGCCGATACAGCTACCTTCGTATAAGGTCGCTATCACGGTGGTGAAGTTGCGCCAGCTTGTCATTTTAATAACTTCTAACGAGCCTGAAATAATAAAACAGACATAGTCACCATTATCTTCTTCATTAAATAATATTTCTCCTGCACTTAAGTCTAGTGTTTCAAAATACGACATGATCTTATCCATCTGCCCATGGGACAAATAAGAGAAGAATAGAAGGTTTTTAAGTTTATCTTTCATCTGAAATTTCCAATATTAATCCTATAAGACTTTATCGGCAGATGAGTTACTTTACTTTAGACTGGTATTCTAGAAGGAGTCGGGAATTAGTTTATAACACTAAGCCGAACTGCATTGGCTGACCTTATCAATATGAGAGTTAGTAATATTATGATCATGATCATGAGAATCCAGAAACTTTGCTTCTAAAACATAAGCCAGAGATTCCAGTTCATTTTTGCATTTAGCACCTTGATCTACACCGGTTTGGTACTGCAGATAGTGGACTAACTCATGTAGCAGGATACCCTTACCTTCGTCAGTCTCCAGATCGATAGAATCCAGAAGGTACACTGCCTTTTCATTAAAATTGTAAAGCCCAAAAATTTGTAGACTATCTGGATTAACCGCTTTAGGTAGTTCACCACCAAAGGCGACTTCAGCTATTTTTCTGGAAGAGACTTTTTTTATGTCCGGGATATTATGAATATCATAAGAAAACGATGAGTGAGTATTTATCCAGCTGAGCAAGCCTGCGGCGAGTTCTGCTTCTGTATTAAATGAATCCAAATCGAGGTCAAAGCCTGCATGTACATTAGTGTGTGTCATATCACTACTTATATGTAGACTTTGAGGGCCAATACCATCGCCTGACTTGGCTTGTGCAGTTTGAGACAAAAGTCCGGCAGTCAGCATCATTACTGACACCACATTTGCGCGACGGCGATTATTGACACGCTTAACACCTTCAAGGAAGTCAGAACGTTGATCCTGTTTTAACTGATAACCTTTTGCCTTGGCAAATTCTGCTATCTGTTGAAAAGAACCTGGGTCTTTCTCTTCTAAACCATGTTCATATACAAGAGTATGTTGACCATTAATAATACATGGATGAACCATCGCTTGTTCTTTCTTCTTCATCTTCATCGAGTGCATCACCCGGTCAACCCAATTGGCCGGGGATTTTTGCGCTTCAGTATTGCGAAGATTTTCCAGAATGTTTGTTATCTCAGTCATGTTCGCTAGTTATCCTGAATAAATAAGCATTAAAAGGATTGATTTAGATTTTTCCACCGCTGATGTCATTTGCAGATGCAATATTCATATCAGGATTATCACCACTAGCTATCATGTTGCCGACTGTGTCATTGATAGCCGTGCCGTAGGCATTACCAATAGTTGAATAATCTTCTTCAGCCATAACTGCGGTGTAGCCGATAGCATAGGATGCCTTTAAAAGACCCATGCCATCTTTAGAACCGTCGCCCATCATCAATTGCATGGAAGAGTTATCCTTATCACCAAGGATTTGATCATAAGGACCCCATAGCTTAGGAGCACCAAATGCACCGCCGCCGACCAAGACATCCAGTACAACTTTGCCCTCACCAGCGTGATAACCTAAAGCACCAAAGCCATCGCCTTCGTAGTAACTAAAAGTTTCGCCATTAGCAAAGGTATGCTGATATCGATTGATATAGCCGCCAACATAACCTTGAGGCATTTTAATACCACGGGTACTAACACGCTTTAGTTTTCCTTGTGCCTTGGCCTGCGCAGCTACCGCGAGTATAGATTCAGTTTCACCGTATGGGTTTGTGATAAAGCGTTTACCATTTTCTTGTGTGTAAGCACGGTCATTTCGGTCATAGGTTCCGGTTACTTCTATGTCTGACATGACGCTAATACCGGAGTTTGGAGAAATATCTGCTGCAGCCGCTGCACCAGACATAAAGATACCACTGGCTAGGAATAACAGAGGTAAACTTTTAGCAAGCCGTCTTTCGAAATTAACGGGTTTGCTATTTTTCATGCGTTGGTCTTCTTTGATAGCAAATGAGTTTTGTTGTGCGTACGCCTTGAGTTGTTCATAGGCTTCAGGACTTTTTTCCATTAGCCCATACTCGTGAACCAAAACTCTATGGTCATTTATAATACAAGGATGAACTTTAGTAGCCGTTTTGAGACTGCGATTAATCTTGTTTTTAAGAAAAGTCTCAGTGACTCTCTCAATCCAGTTTCCAGGCTCATCATTGTCTTGATACATATTTACAGCGGCATTGTTACTCATCTTGTCATCTCCAATAAATTAAACACCAAGTTAAAATCATCTTAAGCGGATTCAACGAATGGTTTTCTTGAATCTACCCATTGTTCTAAAAAAATCTCAAAATCCCTTCTAAACATATCAGTCAAACCTAATCTCTTTACTCGAGTATCTTTTTCGTCGTGAACTCGTGTAATCACATTCATTTCTTCAAGTAACTCCAGATTACGCAGCGACCGATTACGCGATTCACCAACATTCAAATAAACTTCTTTAACCGATGGTTTATGTTCGCGTAAATTACAGATGCCAATAAAAAAAACAGTGTCAAAAATTGATCCAAGCATCTTACTTCTGTTCAGTACTCCAGATTCAACTGAATACTTTTCAATCAAATCAACGAAGCCATTTCTAACCTTTAACAAATTCTCTAGTTCGCCTTCGCGATATTGTAAATTTATAATTTCTTCTGGCATCGTCTTATGTCTGTAAGTTTAGTTACTCAATTCCTTCATGCAATCTGGAAAGGGTTCACTTCTGAACCCGTTATATCTAAAGCATTAATAGATTTTTAATTTTGTATTAACGAAACATACGTTGATGAATGACGTTTATTACTAAATTTCGTTAAGGCCATTGGATGAATAATTTCTCAAACAACAACATCATTAAAACCTGGTACAAATTCAACCTTATGGTGGGTTATCGGCAATTTAGCCGAAAAACTTGAGTGCTGAATAACAGAGAGACGGCTAGCCATGCCTCTGTAATTCATTGATAATAAAGGAAAAATATAAAGATAATTAGAATGGGTTCATTTCTAAACCTTTCTTGGAAGGAAATGTATTAAAGAATACAGTTTACTGAATTAACGACTGGTGTAATATTTTTAAAGGACCAAGACATTAAGTTTAGACCTTAATACATAACAGTTTCTCCCACTTACATTAGAACGTACATGCCTATCGGGCATGACGGGCAGAATAAATATCTTTATTATTGAATTATCGATATAACCATATTCACAGTTTGATTTAACCATGTTTAGAATTCGAAACCTTATACTGGTCGTACTTGTAATTCTAAGCACAGCTTGTAGCAACAAGTTTTTCTACAATCAACTTGATTGGCTAATTCCCTGGTATGTAGATGACTATGTTGATCTCACCTTTGTACAAAAAGAAAATCTCGATAAGCAAGTCGAGATGCTATTGCAATGGCATCGAGGTGAAGAATTATCACGTTATATTGTGATACTAAATGAAATTGAAAAGGACGTAACAGAAGGTGTCACCGTAGAGATGGTGCAAACATGGTTTGATGCAGTGCTTTTTTCAGGGAAAAGAATTGAAAGAAATATTTTACCTTCAGCTATAGAACTAGGAGAAAAACTAACCGAAGAACAAATGTTAGAATTTGTAAGCAACCTTTGGGCTCGACAAGCTGAACTTGAAGAGGAGTATTTAACTCGTAGCAATGAAGAGTATATAGAGGATAACTATGAAAACTTGTCCGACAATTTAGCGAAATATGTTGGACGACTCAGCGATACACAAAAAGAACGTCTAAATAAGGCGGCAAGAATCATGCAACGATTTGATCAGGTTTGGTTAGATGATCGCAGAGCTTGGTTGGGAAAAATTGAAGATTTAATGAAACGAGAGCAGGGGTGGCAACAAGCCACGATAAATGCATTTGAAGAACGAGAAGGATTACAGCCCAAAAAATTTAAGCAATATTTAAGCTATAACACGAATATCATTAATAATGCGATTGCGGATGCCCTCAATCAAATGAGTGATGAGCAACATGGAAAGCTATTAATTGAGATAGCGGAAATGAGGAATGATTTTCAGCTTATAATTGCGAGTGCGGAGTGATTTATTTGGATAAGCTAACCATAAATATATAATTAATGACTATGAATATTTTTAAACGATTTAATTCGGCATTAGATGATGGGTTAACCAAGGCTATTTTTGACCATATTAGAAATTTCCTAATATGTGCATTTTTACTCGCAGTTGGCGCGAATGAACTCAGAGAACAATCAAGTGTTTTACTTGGTTTTTTTCCGAGTAAATATTCTGGTACAGGTGTTGTTGGCATATCCTGTATGCTTATTATTCTGAATCTTTATGACGGCATCAGAAGATTATCTAAATCAGAATATCATTTAATACTCATAATAAGTTTAGTGACACTATATTTATTTATATCTGTTCGTGTAATTGAAATGGCATGGAATTTCAGAATGCCTTTTTGATACTGTTATTAAATAGAACAGCCGTAAAATAAAAAAACCACCCGAAGGTGGTTTTGTTATTTGGTGGAGGCGGCGGGAATCGAACCCGCGTCCGCAAATCCTCTGCCATTGGATCTACATGCTTAGCCGAATCTTTCATTTAACTCAGTGCTACCCGACCGGCAGGGAAGACAAGGAGCGATTCCGATTAAGTTTTAACGAATCCACCTCGGACGAGTTTCATCGCGGTCTTGTGAGAGTCGACGCCTGATTCCACCGTGCACAAGCACATCAGTGGGCAGACGGCACTATGACAGGTTATTAAGCTGCTAGTGCGTAGTTGTCTTCGTTGGCAACTATAAGTTTTGCAGAAGTGTTTACGAGGTAATCTGCACCTCGGCATGCCCCTCAGGTTTCATATCCACGTCGAAGCCAGTACGCCCCCGAGTTTTTCCTGAAGAAGATTGGATTATAGACTAACTATCACCAATTAAACATTGAATGTTCAAGAGTATGACTGAGTGGGTGTGATGAAAGTATCAGGGGAGAATGATGTTTGAGGACAATAAAAAGAGGTTATTATTATTTATGTCTCATTATTTGGGCTTTCTGCCGTTGCCAGTCACGGTCTTTTTCAGCCTCGCGTTTGTCATGTGCTTTTTTACCACGTGCAACGCCGAGTTCGAGTTTAACCTTGCCGTTTTTCCAATAGAGTGCAGTAGGGACTAAAGCGAATCCTTTTCGCTCGACTGCACCAATCAATCTATTTAATTCGGTACGATGCAGTAGTAGTTTGCGACTGCGTTGTGGTTCAGGGGTGATGTGTGTCGAGGCCGTAGGCAGTGGTGTTATTAAGGCACCAAATAAATAGGCTTCGCTGTTTTTCAAGAGAATATAGCTTTCTACAATCTGAACCTTACCCGCGCGCAAGCTCTTGACCTCCCATCCTTCGAGGGCGATACCAGCTTCAAATCGTTCATCAATGGAATAATCGTGGCGCGCTTTTTTGTTCAGGGCAATTGTTTTGCCGGCGCCAGATTTTTTGTCTTTACTCATCTTGTCCTGCTCGGGTTAGTTATCCGGCGAAGTATACAGGTGTTACTTATATATAAGTATGACTGAATTAAATGACAGGCGATTATTTCTTGTGGATGGCAACAGCGAGTTGTTTGCGCATAGTATCGATGTATTCAAATGCTTGTTTGGTTTTGGATGATAATACGCGGGCGTTATCTACATAGATCAAGCCTATACATCGCTTGTTTGAGCAGATTGGGTATATCAATAAATTTTTAGGGAAGGTCACTTTTTTACACCAATCTGGAATTTTATTGATGAATGACGAGTGGGCAACATCAGGAATAAATATATCAGCCTGTTTTTTCATGGCTTGATTAAAGATGTCATCACTATCATTACTGTGGAAATGAAAACGCTTCATTACTGCTGATATATCTGGATCTGTGCATGAACCAGCACCGGCATGCGCTCTCATTTCACCATTAACATTATCCTCTAGAAAGATAATGGCATGCTCACATTCCAAACCTCGATATAAGGTATTAACCATGATATTTAGTAATTCGGGCAGTTGAAACGGTTTAAACATCATGCCAGTTACTCTGGCGATGCCAAAGGTTAAAGCGGCTTCATGGAATGGCTTTTTGGCAATAGCGCTTTCTGCTGAGTCGTCTTCCTTATCCTCCTCTTCATTGAAATCATAGTCATGCTTGGTGAAGGAAATAAAATTTTTACAGAATGTATTTTTGTGGGGGTCGATACCTAATGCTTCGCAGTGAATGATTAGTTCATCAAAAAGAATAACAAGAATCTGAGTTACTTTTTCATAGCTTAAGGCAAAACTAACTTTATAACGTTTGATGATCTGCTTTAATTCTTTTTCAGCCTGTTCATTGTTTCCGCAAGCAGCAGCTTGAACAACTTCGTTGGTTAAAGAAGATATCTGCGCGAGGTAATCTTCTGCTTTTATCGGTTTTTGTGTGATTCTTTGTGGTTTGGGCTGTATGCCTAAAATTATATTTTTTGGCAACTGCCATTCAATCGCAATAAATTGTCCAATACTCGCAAAGTTTATTCCGAGAATTCTTCTACTTGCTTTGTCTTCATCAATGCCTTTTTCGATTACTAAATCCAGGATGTCATTATATTCATCCGGCAAGAAATAAATGGTGATTTGTTTGCCCAGATTGTGAAACATACTGGCGAGAAAGGCTTCCTCGGAATTTACTGAAGATGATTTGGTGGTCAGTTTTTTTGCGAAGATGGCGCTTAAAAAAGATTGGCATGTATTACTTTTTAAAATTTCAGCCATAGGGCCGTTATTCAGTTTTTCAAATACCATGATACTGATGCACATGTTCTGAACCTGGGTTAAGCCAAGGATAACCACGGCGCGTGATATAGTTTTTATTTCTCCGCCAAATTGCCCATAGCCGCTGGAGTTAACAAGACTTAGAATTTTACTACTGAGTGATTGCTCTCTTAAAATTATCTCAGCGAGTTTTTCAGCACAACCTTGTCCTTCTGCAACCTGCATGATTTGAGCAATACTGCTGCCCATCGCCGGGAATTCTTTATTTTTTGCCAAGCTTCTCTTTAGTAGCATCATCGTGGCTTGTTCTCTGACAGCCTTATCATCCATTGGCGCATTTACTTCTGTAGTTGTCTCGCCTGTTTCTTCATGCATGTAGTCATCAAGTGCCTGTTTCAATTCAATCGCACTTTGATATCGCGCGTCCTTTGTCTTTGCCAACGCTTTCAGGACAATGTGATCCAGGTCTTTATCAATAGCACTGTTTCTGCTTGATGGCGGCAGAATATTTTCATTCAGGATTTTGTAGATCGAGACCATTGAATTATCCGCTTTAAATAAGGAATGACCTGTGAGCATTTCGAACAATATAACGCCGATTGAAAATACATCAGACCAAGGCCCAGTCGGGTCACTATTGAGTGTTTCCGGAGCCATGTAACTTACTGTACCAGCGACACTGTTTTCTGAAGTGTTGTGTCCGGAGAAGGTTGAAATACCAAAATCCATAATTCGAGGATTATCATCTTCATCAATCAGTATGTTTGATGGGTTCAGATCACGATGTACGATTTTTTTATCATGAGCATGAGCAAGACCATCTAATACGGCAGAAATGAGTTTAGTAGATTGTAAAATAGTTAGCTTTTCAATAGCGTCAATATAGTCGCTTAAGGTTTTACCTTTGACGTAGGGGTATACCAGGAAAGGTCTCTCATCCTGAGAACCAATTTCATAAAGGGGAATAATATTCGGGTGCTGTAACGTACTGACATTTTTTGCTTCGTTGAATATTTGCTCTCCATCTTTGTTTTTGTGTAGCAGGGTTTTAATCGCAACTTGTCGATCTAATTTAATATCCTGGGCAAGGTAAACAACACCTTGAGCGCCTTTACCTAACTCATGGATTAGTTCAAAGCGGCCGATATATTCTTTATTTGGAACTACTTCTACAATCGGTTTCTTTTTTCGTAAACTGGATAACATTTATTCATACCTGATTATTTTTTTACCTGTTGAATTGCCAATGATGCTTGGTTTCTCAGGGTCTTAAAAAATCCAAGGGCTTCCATAGATATCTTGATACTAGCGTCATCATTGTCAGCGTAGATCAATCCAAGGCATCGTTTATTTACAACCAAGGGGTAAAGTACAACAGTAGTTGGCATAGTAAGTCTTCTTAACCATGCAGGAATCTTGTCTTTATATTCATCAGAATTTACATCTAGGACAATAAACTCCTTACCCTTTCTAATTGTTGAAACAAGGACATCCTCTGCATCTGTGACTTTGTATCGAAAATCAGGAATGATTTCGTCTATCCCTTTACCCAGACCAAAACGTGCTATGACTTGTTTGTTTTTAGCATCATGTACGGCAAACAAAACACGGTTAAATCCCATGCCGCGATAAATTGTTTCCAGCACCATCGTGAGAATCTCGTTGAGATTAAAATCATCTAACAATGAGTTAGTGATCTCGGCGATACCATTAACCAGAATATCGTGCTGGTTTTGCTGCTGCGTCTTAGGTTCAGCTTTAACCGTCTCAATCGTAACGCCATCATCGGCAGAACCATTTTTATCAACAACTTCAGTAGTCCAGTTATCACCTTCTTTTTTCTCATCTGTATTTTTACGGATGTTATTGAAGACGGTTACTTTACTCGTATCGATATTTAGAATTCGAGTGAATTCCTCTGCTTCCTTAATAGATGACTCTAAAAGTTTATCAATGCTATCTTTAGTAACACCTAATGATTCTTTGTAGCGGGCAGCCAGAGCTTCATAGGCATCAGTTGTGTCTTCATCACCACTGTTGATCGCACATAGTTCGTTCGAGAAACAAGCAAGTTGTCTTAAGGATTCATTAGGTGATTTAGCAACGGGAATAGAGCCTTCTGGTAAGCGTTTCATACTGTCGCCAATGATATCCGGCAGTTTCCATTCTTTTGCAATGCCACGACCAAGTTCATCATAGCTGACACCCAATACAGAACGCATAGCCTGATCTTCATCAACGCCTTTATTTATTACGGATGTCTTCATGGCTTCAAATTCTTCCGGGAAGTAATAAATAGTTAATAACTTTCCGAGCGTGTGGAACATAGAAGCCACAAAAGAAGTTTCCACATCGTCTTCATTGAGTCCCTTCATTTGTTTGGCTTTTTCTCGAGAGATAATGCCACTCATCAATGCGGTATAAGCTGCATTTTTTAATTCGTTTGCTTGTTCACTGTTCTGTAAATGTTCAAACAGAATGATGCTTAATACAGCAGCACGGACTTGTTCATAACCTAATATTACAATAGCGCGCGAAACGGTTGTTATTTCACCACCGAATTGACCATAGAATGATGAATTAACCAGGCGTACAACCTTTGTTGTTAATGCAAAGTCTTTCAGGATTACATTCGAAAGCTCATTTGCTGAACTTATATTTGAAGCCGCGGACTTTTGATTAATCTCAGTAATATGAGCAGATACAGCCGGAAAGTCTTGTTTACGTTTCATACGACGTAATAGAAATTCAACAGTACTGGAAGTATTAGTACTTGATGATTCCTTTCCATCGTCATCGTCAACTTTAAGATATTTTTTCAGTGCTGCTTGCATCTCCGCAGCATTTGCATAACGATTGGCCGGATCTTTCTCCAGTGCCTTCATGACTATCGTATCCAGATCTTTATCTATTTCCGGGTTGCGTTTCGATGGTGGCGCTACAACATCATTAGTTATCTTGTACATCACGGCCATAGAGTTATTGGCCGCATATACTTGATGTCCCGTGAGCATTTCATAAAGAATTAATCCAGTAGCAAAAATATCTATGGCTGGACTGAGTTCACTATTGGTTAATTGTTCTGGTGCAAGATAATTTACCGTACCGGTCACTTCTGTACTTGCAGTGAGCGTTCCTGAAATAACTGAGATACCAAAATCCATGATTTTGGTATTGCCTTCATTATCAATGAGCAAGTTTGAGGGGTTTAGATCACGGTGAATAATATTATTTTTATGAGCGTAACCAATACCATCGAGTAATTGATCTGATATTTTTACAGCATCAAGTTGCTTTAGTTTGGTTTCGCGTTGTAAGCGTTGTTTGAGTTGCTCGCCTTCATAGTATTGATATACAAGGAAGGGTGAATCTTGATTAAAGCCTATTTCATAAAGTGGGATGATATGCGGGTGGCTCAGTTTGCTGACATTTTTTGCTTCCTGATTTAATTGTTCCGCATCTTGTCGACGCTTATCCAGTGTCTTAATGGCGACTTTTCGGCCTAGTTGTGTGTCTTCGGCTAGATAAACGATCCCCTGAGCACCTTTTCCCAATATGTCGATCGGCTCAAACCGACCTAACTGTTTTGGTAAAGTGGAATTTATTGTTTTATTTGCTGCTGCAGCGCCCATATTATTTCCCGAATAATTCTTTAATATGTAGCGGCAAATGTGTCAGTATCTTGAGACAATTCAGGAAAATATTACATGCTTGTAGGAACTAACAAATTCGCGGAAAATGAAACAAAAAAGAGTCTAAATACATGACTGCTAAACGTTCTTCCATTCATGGTCAGTGGTCATCCCGCTGGGCCTTCATTCTTGCTGCAACTGGCTCTGCTGTTGGCCTCGGTAATATTTGGCGATTCCCTTATTTAGCTGGCGAAAATGGCGGCGGCGCCTTTGTTTTGGTGTATTTGATCTGCGTCGTTTTAGTGGGGATTCCCATTATGATGGCCGAGATATTATTAGGCCGTCGTGGGCGTCAAAGCCCGATAAATACTATGGGCACCTTGGCTGCAGAAGAAGGGCTTAGTCGGTATTGGCAATTATTAGGTTGGATGGGTGTAATCGCCGGATTTATAATCCTGTCTTACTATAGTGTTATTGCTGGTTGGACATTAGCTTATATCTTCAGAACCGGTGCAGGTGCTTTTGTCGATGCAGATGCTGGTTTTTCAAAACAGATGTTTACCGAATTAATCTCTGATCCGGAAAGATTATTGGCCTGGCATACAATATTCATATTGATGAGTGTTGTGATTGTCTCTCGTGGAGTAAAGAGTGGTTTGGAAAGGGCCGTTAAATTTTTAATGCCAGCGCTTTTGATTTTGCTGCTCGTGATGGTGGGTTATGCCATGAGTACTGAGAAATTCATTGAAGGGATTACCTATTTATTCGTGCCAGACTTTGAACGATTAGCAGATAAGAACTTTTTTGCCGATATTCTTTTGCCTGCTTTAGGGCAAGCTTTTTTTAGCCTAAGTATCGGTATGGGCGCGATTATGATCTACGGTTCTTACTTGTCGCAAAAATCATCCATCACATTTAATTGTTTTACGATTGCAGCTGCAGATACGTCAGTTGCTCTTCTGGCCGGTATTGCGATTTTTCCAATTGTGTTTACTTATGGGCTTGAACCAGCCGGTGGGCCAGGTTTAATCTTTATTACATTACCCATTGCTTTTGGACAAATGCCCTTTGGCACCTTTTTCGGTACCTTGTTTTTTGTCTTGTTACTATTTGCGGCATGGACCTCTGCTATTTCACTCCTGGAACCGGCTGTGACCTGGTTAGTTGAAAACAGAAATATGACGCGCATTAAGGCGACATCGATTGCGGGCATCATTGCCTGGCTACTTGGTTTAGTGACTGTCTTGTCATTTAATCACTGGGCGTTCTCTTTTAGTTTTGCCGGGGCGATCAAAGAAAATGGACTCTTTGATATGTTTGATATTCTAACGTCAAACATAATGTTGCCTATAGGCGGTTTATTGGTTGCTATTTTTGCTGCATGGTTGATGTCACGGTCATCAACTGTAGATGAATTGGGCTTGGGTGACAGTGTTGCTTATCAGTCTTGGCGATTTGCTGTTCGCTATGTCGCACCATTTGGTGTGATCGTGATATTTTTGAATGCAATTGGAATTTTTAAACTATTAGGCTTTGTTGAGTAACTGGTTCAGGTAGTGACTAAAATAAACAAGCAAGCGCAAGTTTCTTATAGCGCACATCAAATGTTTTCTCTGGTTTGTGATGTTGAAGCCTATCCGGATTTTCTTCCGTGGTGTACAGGCGCCAATATAATTGAGTCTCAAGACAATTCTACGGTAGCTTCTGTTTCAATTGCGATTGGCAAATTAAAACAAACATTCACAACAGCTAATACAATTCAGCCGGATACGTCTGTAATTATGAAACTTGTTAAAGGACCATTTAAACAATTGTATGGCAACTGGCAATTTCTGGAAAATGAAAATGGTGGCTGTCAGGTGATGCTGGAAATGGAGTTTGAGTTTAAAAATAAATTATTAAAACATACTCTCGGTGCGGCTTTTAAAAAGATTACAGATTCTCTGGTCGATGCCTTTATTAAGCGAGCGCGAGATGTGTATGGCTAGCACAGAGAACATTAGCGTAGAGATCATTTACATTAAACCCGGAAGTCAAAATTGTTTAACTCTGAAATTACCTCAAGGCAGTACTATAAATCAGGCAATTAATCGTTCAGGCTTATTACGCCATTTTCCCGAGATCGATTTATCAGTTAATAAAGTTGGTGTATTTAGCAAGATTCAACCTTTAGATACGCTACTTTGCGAAGGCGATCGGATAGAGATATATCGCCCATTAGAGGCAGATCCAAAAGAAGCTAGACGTCGGCGAGCAAAAAATAAATAAACTTATTCACTATCCACCGGTTCTGTTTTACTGTCATCTAATGGTTCGGTTTCATTATCATTAGCTGGATTTTCTTCATCATCACCAAATGGGTTGACTGAATCAACCAAGCGACCAAAGAAGCCTTTTTCTTTTTTGTAAGATTCAGGAACGACTACCGCATCCGCCTCGATAATTTTAGTTGCATCTCGGCTTCCATCAGCTGCCTTGATATCACCGGTGATATGAGTGAGTTTTTCTTCATCTTCATCGAAGTGTAATGTGATATGACGCTGTTTTCTTACGCCACCACCTTTTTGAAAACTGAAAATATATTCCCAACGATTATTATGAAAGGGGTCTATTAGCACAGGCGTTCCCATGACGAACTTCACCTGGTTTTTATCCATGCCAGGTTTAAGCCTATCGAGCATCTCTTGCTCAATAACATTACCTTGTTGAATATCAACCTTATAAAGCAATGGCACTTCATAACCACCATCGAAACTTTTGGTGCAAGCAGTGAGAAATACAAGGAATATAAAGAATATAGCTAAATTGTTCATGCAAAGACTTAATGTTTTAGACCGGTTAATAAGGAGCAATAATAGTCAGGATAACTGTTGCAGTGGAATTCCTCAACGACATTTATTATGACTTAAAGTATACTTTATCGCCAATTTACATTATTCACAGTGTTGAATATCCACTCTTTTTTATGCGGGGAGGTTTTACTTGGAAGCGACAGACTTAAAAAAAGCTGGTCTTAAGGCAACCCTACCGAGAATCCGAATATTACAGATACTTGAAGACTCTAATGAACGGCATATGAGTGCTGAAGATGTTTATAAAACTTTATTAGGTCTTGGCGAAGAAGTCGGATTGGCAACAGTTTACAGAGTGTTGACTCAATTTGAGACAGCAGGGTTGGTGATTCGTCATAACTTTGATTCGGGCCATTCTGTATTTGAGTTAGATCAAGGTGCACACCATGACCATATGGTTTGTTTAAATACAGGTAAGGTCATCGAATTTAAAAACGAAGAGATTGAACGATTACAAAAAGAAATTGCTAATGAGCATGGATATGATCTGATCGAACATAGCCTCGTTTTGTATGTAAAACCAAAAGAATAACTAATCTAACAAAATCGAATTTAAGTATAAGAAGTGCCAATATTTTTTTATTAATCTCATAAACTTCTTATAAAACTGATTCAAGCATTTGTGCTGCATTAGCGCGACTTTCATGAGTTACTTCCATTCCTGCCAGCATTCGCGCAACTTCATCAATTCGTTCCTGCTCAGCAAGTTCAACTACCTGAGTATAGGTTTGTCCTTTATTGCTTTCCTTTATAACACGCAAGTGTTGGTTCCCATAGGAAGCAACTTGTGCGAGGTGAGTGACGCAAAATATTTGACGATGTTCAGCGAGACTATTCAGTAATTTACCAACTATCTCTGCGATGCCTCCACTGATTCCTGCATCAACTTCATCAAACACCATGGTTGGCACACCATTATCTTTCGATGCAATGATCTGAATTGCCAGGCTAAGGCGAGATAATTCACCGCCAGAAGCAACCTTAGCGATAGGTCTTAGCGGTTGTCCTTGATTAGTTGATACGTTGAATGAAATTTTATCCATGCCAAATTGACTGGGAATTAAGGTTTCCGAGCCATCTATGGTTTCTATGCTGATATCAAATTTCCCACCCATACCAAGATCTTGCATTTTGTTCGTTACTGCTAATGCGATTTTATTTGCAGTTGAATTTCTTTTTTCGCTGAGTTTTTCAGCAAGTTTTTTGTATTTAAGAAGCAAATCGCTTTTCTTTTTTTGCAAAAGTTCATGTTGTTCCTGACCACCTTCTAATTGATTTAACTGTGATGACAGTAGAACGAGTTGCTCAGGTAGCGATTCCGGTTTTACCTTATGTTTTCGAGCCAATTCATGAATCTTGTCCAGTCGACTTTCTAAAATATTCAACTGACTGGTATCAGAATCAAAACTATCGATATAGTTTTTTAATTCAGAGCATGCCTCATCAATTTGGATTGTTGCACTATCCAGTAGACTATTGATGCTTTCAAGAGAGTTATCTATCTTGCATAGATCAGTTAATGCACGCTGATGTTGTGTGAGTTGACTAAACATCGAAGCGTCCGATTCTGATAGTTCCGTCAAGACTTGCTGGCATGTTGCTAGCAGATCTTGAGAGTGAGATTGGCGTTTATATTCTTCTAAAAGAGATTCATATTCTGATTCGCCGATATCAAGCTGATCAAGTTCATCTATTTGATATTTGAGAAAAGATAAACGTGCTTCAAAATCATCTCCACTGGTCTCGAAGTTTTCGAGTTGCTCGTTGATTAGTTTCCATTGCTGAAAATTATCAGCAACATCTTTCAGTAGTGAATCATAAGACCCTGCCTGGTCGAGTATTTCTCGTTGAGTTTTTGGCCGGGATAATGATTGGTGTGCGTGTTGGCCATGAATATCAACCAGATATTCGCCGATTTCGCGTAGGGTTTGAACAGGTACAGGTGTGTTATTTAAATAAGCGCGTGAGCGACCATCCCGATTAATTGTCCGACGAATAAATAACTCATCATCAGATGCAATCTCCATTTCCTCAAGACGGTCATTAATATAAGGATTGTTGTAAATCGAAAATATTGCTGTGATATCGGTTTTATCCATACCACCTCTAATCACACTGGTATCGGCACGATCGCCAAGCACCAGACCTAATGCGTCAAGTAAGATAGATTTACCTGCGCCAGTTTCGCCAGTTAAAACCGTCATACCCGGCTTAAAATCAATGTTGAGGCTATCGATAACGGCCAGATCACTGATGACGAGTTGTCGTAACAAACTTATTTACTCCAGTTCAGCTTTTCGCGAAGGATATGAAATTGATCGTGATTAGGTGGATGAATTAGCCTTATGTTCTTATTCTTCTTCTCTACCCGCACCCGATCGCTAGGGATTAGGTCCATTTTTGTCTCACCATCCAATGTAAGATGTGCCTGATCAACTTCTCTATTACCAATAACAACTTCAATGCAACTACTGCCATCGACAACAATTGGTCGATTAGTCAAAGAGTGTGGGCAAATAGGGACCAATAACAAGGCGTCAAGCGATGGGTGAACTATTGGGCCACCACCTGCGAGGGCATAAGCGGTAGAACCAGTTGGTGATGAAACAATCAAGCCGTCAGATCGATGAGTATGAACAAATGAACCATTAATATAGGTTTCTAATTCTACTAAACGTGCAATATTCCACTTTTGGATAATAATATCATTGATGGCATTACCTTCGAATATGCATTCTTCTCCTCGAAAGACTTGTCCTCTTAAGAGGAAGCGCACATCTTCGACATACTGGCCGTTTAAAATTTCATCCATATTACTGGCGATATTATCTGCCGGGATATCTGCCAGAAAACCAACATGACCGAGGTTAATACCAAGTAATGGCACATTGAAGTCACAAAGTATATGTGATGCCATCAGCATCGTCCCATCCCCACCAATGGCGATGACGAGATCACAATGTTCCCCTAATTCACTAGCATCAAAAACATCTAAATTGTGATCGTCTAGTAACTCAGCACAACATTTATCCAGAATGATTGTTCGCTCACGTGACTCAAGGTATTCAAGCAACTCAGCTAGAGTCGTTTGAATGGCTTTGACGCCAGAATTGGTGATTAGTCCGATTCGGTTAAACATAGTAATGAATCAATCCTGTTGGTTTTTCATCAAACATAACATGCTCTGCGGGAGTGACCAATAACTCTCCGAAGTTATTGCTTTTAGGTTTTTATTATAAGGCGTGTTGAAGATGTTTTGCACTCGATACGGGAGAGTGCTAAATTTAATCTTATTATCTCTGTTTTTCTTGTTTAAGTATGGTTTCAGCATCAGATTCGTCGCAATTATCAGAACGTAGCCTCTATCTCTTTAAGGCTTTGGTAGAGCATTTCATTGATGATGGTGCTCCGGTTGGCTCGCGAACGCTCTCTAAAGACTCAGATTTAAACTTGAGTCCTGCCTCAATTCGCAATGTTATGGCCGATCTTGAGGATTTTGGCTTATTACATTCACCGCATACCTCAGCTGGACGAGTGCCTACCGCAAAAGGATATAGATTGTTTGTCGATAGCCTGTTGAGGGTAAATGATCTGAAATCAACAGAAGTAGAGAAAATTGCGCGTGAAATGGCCCCTGAAAATGATTATTCCTCGTTGATGCAACGTACATCATCGATGCTATCGGATATAACGCAATTGGCAGGTGTCGTTATGTTACCACGTACCAGTCAGTCAAAATTGCAGCATATTGAGTTTGTATCCTTATCTGCAAACCGTGTATTGGTCATCCTGGTGGTAAATGATCGAGAAGTACAAAATAGAATCATTAATACGGATAAAAACTATTCAAGCTCAGAATTACAGCAAATCTCTAATTACCTTAATGAAATATTTTCCGGAAAAGACTTAAAAGTTGTCCGGGCATCAATTCTGGACGAATTGGAAAAAATGAAGGAAGAGGTCAATCAGTCTATGCAGTCAGCAATTGAAATGGCACAAACTGCATTTACTAACGACGATACTAATAGTCAGAGTGAAGATATATTGTTTTCAGGCCAAACAAACCTAATGGATTTGGCTGAACTTTCTGATGTCGAGAAATTAAAAAAATTATTTGAAACATTTAACCAAAAGCGAGACATATTGCATTTGCTCGAACAGGCAATAAATGCAGATGGAATGCAGATTTTTATCGGTGAAGAATCAGGGTATGACGTTCTAGACAATTGCAGTGTAGTCACGTCTCCCTATGAAGTAGATGGTGAAATACTGGGTGTTTTAGGCGTAATCGGACCCACGCGAATGCATTATGAGCGCGTGATTCCTATTGTAGATATTACGGCAAAAATGCTTGGTGTTGCCTTGAACTCAAAAAATTAATCCCCACATAGTCAAAATGCGTCCGTATGGATGCAGGGATTCTATTGTCTAAAAAGAGGTTAGAAATGACAGGTCAAGAAAATGATATCGCTCAAGATGAAATAAATAGTAATGATGAGCAAGATGCAGAAACATTAGATGATGCAAATGATGTTGTAGATTTAGAAGGTGAGCTTGAACCAGCGGAGCAGGCAGAAACCGATATTGAATCATTGAAAAATCAACTCGAAAAAGAAAAAGAACTTTCACAAGCGAATAAAGACCTCGCGCTAAGAGCCCAGGCAGAAATGGATAACCTGCGTAAGCGAACGGGACGAGATGTTGAAAATGCACATAAATATGCTTTAGAAAAATTCGTGAATGAACTCTTGCCGATAATGGATAGCCTGGAATTGGGTATATCTGCTGCTGAAAGCGCAGAAAATGTAGCCGATCTACGTGAAGGAATGGATTTGACCATTAAGATGTTTAATACAGCTATGGATAAATTCAATGTTAAAGCAGTTGACCCACAAGGTGAAAAATTCAATCCAGAGCAGCATGAAGCGGTGTCTATGCAAGAAATTGAAGGGGCAGAATCAGGAACTGTGGTAACCGTTATGCAGAAGGGTTATGAGCTAAATGGACGTTTAGTCAGGCCAGCTATGGTCGTCGTGGCTAAATAATAGGAAATATTCAAAAGTTTTTAATATAAAGGCTTGAAATAGAAGGCAACTGTCCACATTTAATCAAACATCATTATTTTTAATTAAACACAATAAATCAGTAAGTTAAGTATTTTGGAGAAGACGAATGGCAAAGATAATTGGAATTGATCTCGGTACCACCAACTCATGCGTGGCAGTCCTCGAGGGTGGTGAAGCAAAGGTCATTGAGAACAGCGAGGGAGGCAGGACAACACCATCAATCGTTGCTTATGCCGATGATGAGGAAGTACTCGTTGGTCAATCAGCTAAACGCCAGTCGGTAACTAACCCGGATAATACGCTGTATGCGGTAAAGCGACTCATCGGACGTCGTTTTGAAGAAGATACAGTTCAAAAAGATATCAAACTTGTGCCTTATAAAATTGTTAAGGCAGACAACGGCGATGCATGGGTTGAAATCAATGGTAAAAAGATGGCGCCACCTGAAGTCTCTGCCCGTGTACTGATGAAGATGAAAAAAACCGCAGAAGACTATCTTGGTGAAGATATTAGCGAAGCTGTGATTACGGTACCTGCGTACTTTAATGATTCTCAACGTCAAGCAACCAAAGATGCTGGCCGAATTGCCGGTCTTGATGTGAAACGTATTATTAATGAGCCTACTGCTGCGGCATTGGCCTATGGTATGGATAAAAAGCGCGGCGATGCCAAGATTGCAGTCTACGATCTCGGTGGTGGTACCTTTGACGTGTCCATAATTGAAATTGCCGAAATTGATGGTGAGCATCAATTTGAAGTGCTTTCAACCAATGGTGACACTTTCCTTGGCGGTGAAGATTTTGATTTCCGCATCATCGATTTCCTTTGTGATGAATTCAAGAAAGAGCAGGGTGTGGATCTTCATAACGATCCTTTGGCGCTGCAACGTCTTAAAGAAGCAGCAGAGAAAGCCAAGATAGAATTATCTTCCAGTCAGCAAACGGATATTAATTTACCTTATATCACTGCAGATTCTAGTGGGCCTAAGCATCTTAATTTGAAAATGACACGAGCGAAGCTGGAGTCATTAGTCGGTGAGCTTGTTGAACGAACCATTTCACCTTGTAGTGTGGCGCTTGATGATGCGGGCCTATCAAAATCTGATATTACCGATGTTATTTTGGTTGGCGGTCAAACCCGTATGCCAATGGTACAAGAGAAGGTTCAAGCATTTTTTGAAAAAGAACCACGTAAGGATGTAAATCCGGATGAAGCCGTAGCCGTTGGTGCAGCTATACAAGCAGGTGTCCTCGGTGGTGATGTTAAAGACGTACTCTTATTAGATGTTACGCCACTGTCATTAGGTATTGAGACAATGGGCGGCATCATGACTAAGTTAATTGACAAGAATACAACGATACCGACTAAAGCAAATCAGGTTTTTTCAACGGCTGAAAATAATCAAACCGCTGTAACCGTGCATGTATTGCAAGGTGAACGTGAGATGGCTGCCGGTAATAAATCATTGGGTCGTTTTGACCTGAGTGATATCCCACCAGCACCTAGAGGTGTTCCGCAAATTGAAGTTAATTTCGATATTGATGCAAATGGCATCTTGAATGTTTCTGCAAAAGATAAGGCGACAAATAAAGAACAATCGATTGTTATTAAGGCATCGAGTGGTCTTTCTGATGAAGAGATCGACAACATGGTTAAAGATGCTGAGGCGCATGCTGAAGAAGATCGTATAGCCAAAGAGTTGATTGAAACACGTAACATGGCAGAGAATATGATCCATGCGACGCAAAAATCAATGGAAGATCTTGGTGACAAGGTTGAAGAACAAGAAAAGACTGACATTGAAGCAGCAATAGCGGATCTTGAAGAGTCCTTAAAAGGTGATGACAAGGAAGCGATTACAGAAAAGACAACCAAGTTGACAGAAGTTGCAGGAAAACTTGCCGAACGTGCTTATGCTGAACAGCAAGCAGCAGAAGGCGGTGATGCAGGTGCTAATCCTGAAGCTGCGGGTAGTAATGATTCAGCAGATGATAATGTTGTCGATGCTGAATTTGAAGAAGTTGAAGACGAGAAAAAATAATCGTTTAGAAGCTTTTTTAAAAGCAGCATAATTACAATAACACAGCCTGGAGATGAGTATTCTTCTCCGGGCTTATTTGCGTTTTAGCGTTATGTAAAACTAAATAAAATAGAAATTAAATAGAGTATTGGCATGGCAGATAAAAGAGATTATTACGAAGTATTAGGTGTTTCAAAAAATGCTGATGAGGCAGAATTAAAAAAAGCCTATCGTCGTTTGGCAATGAAACACCACCCTGATCGTAATGAAGGTAATGAGAAAGCTGAAGAACAGTTTAAAGAAGCAAAAGAGGCTCATGATATTTTATCTGATCCGCAGAAACGCGCTGCTTATGATCAATTTGGCCATGCCGGTGTAGATACGAGTGCTGCTGGTGGCGGTGCTGGTGGCGCCGGGTTTGGTGATATTTTCGATAGTGTTTTTGGTGATATTTTTGGTGGTGGCGGAGGCGGTGGACGTGGTGGCAATCGTGTCTATCGCGGTGCAGATTTACGTTATAACCTAGAGCTGTCTTTGGAAGATGCCGTTGCTGGAACGACAGTAAAAATCCGTGTTCCCAAAATGGTGGTCTGTGATAGCTGTAAAGGCTCAGGTGCAAAAAAAGGCAGCTCGCCAGTCAATTGTCCAACCTGTGCCGGTCATGGTCAGGTCAGAATGCAACAAGGATTTTTTTCTGTACAACAAGCTTGTCCTCAGTGTCGCGGGCAAGGGAAAATTATTAGTGATCCCTGTAGTCCTTGTCGAGGCGAAGGTCGGGTTAGAGATAGTAAGACGATATCCGTAAAGGTGCCAGAGGGTGTCGATAATGGTGACCGAATACGACTGTCTGGTGAAGGCGAGGCCGGTGAGAATAGTGGGCCAGCCGGCGATTTATATGTACACATTTCAGTAAAGGCCCATCCTATCTTTGAACGTGACTCTACGGATCTTTATTGTGATGTGCCTATTAGTTTTACTACAGCAGCATTGGGTGGTGAACTTGAAGTACCTACCTTAAATGGGAAAGTAAAATTAAAAATTCCTGCAGAATCGCAAAGCGGAAAAATGTTTCGTCTGAAATCAAAAGGTGTTCGCTCAGTTAGAAGTTCATCAACTGGTGATTTACTCTGCCGTATTATTATTGAAACTCCGGTTAAGTTAACCAGCAAACAAAAAGAACTATTAAAAGAATTTGAAGCGACAATGAATGATGGCGGGAATAAACACAGTCCGCAAGCCAGTTCATGGGTGGATGGTGTTAAGAAATTCTTTGACTCTATGACAAGTTAATTGAAGCAGGGTATTTCTTTTAGACTAACTAAAAGATTAAAAATAACTTCAGTCTAATAAGCTTAATCCTAATTTAATTGCTTTTCGCATTTCGGTTTGATCTTTGGTCACTCTGGAAGAGACTAACAAACCTTGTATTAGTGTCATTATGTAGGCTGCTAGGGTATCGGCATCTTTAGTTTCGTCGATTTCTCCTGACGCTTGTGCTGAACGAACACGACTGATAACGGCTTGTTTCATTGTTGAGAGATGATTATTCATTTCACCAAAGATCTCATCATCGACAGCTGCCATTTCATAAGCAGAGTTCGTTACTAGGCAGCCACTATTTCGGACAGTTTCATCACAACTATCTACCATCAAATTAAAAATTTTACGCAGACTTTCTTTTAACGAAGTTTCAGGGTTTTCAATGAGGATGGCATAGTACGAAGTATGTTCCATATAATGTTTAACACATTTTAGAAACAATCCTTTTTTGTCACCAAATGCTTTATATAGGCTACCCGGCTTTACGCCAGTAACGGAGGCAATATCTGTGATGGACGTGGCTTGGTAACCTTTTGCCCAGAATTGCTTGCCCGCATTTACTAACGTTTCGTTGTAATCAAACTCTCTAAGTCTTGCCATAAGATCTTTTTATCATAAAAAGATAATGATTGAAACAAACTAGACAAGTTTCAAGTATCACTATGTTTCTTAATGAAGTTATCGATCATCACAAAGGGAGACTTGCCCAAAAGACGATCAATATTTTTTCCATCTTTAAATAACAATAAAGCAGGTACGCTTCTGACATCATATTCTTCAGCCAGACTGTCATTTTCTTCAATCTTTATTTTCAGGATAGAAAGTTCAGGGTACTTACCCGCGATTTCATTCAACAATGGTATTAATGATTTACAGGGGCCACAGTGTGTAGACCAAAAATCGAGCATTACGAGGCCACCCCCCTGGATGGCCTCCTTACTTCCGTTTGTCTCAGAATCATAAAAGTTTGAAGCATCATTTTTATTTATGTTATCTGCTTCAAGCATTGGCCGCAGCCTTGGGAACAAACGGGTATGTCATCTCTTTTTCATATGCGCTTTCATCTGTTGTATCAAGACGCATGGTGATATTGAATTTGTTGCCAAAATTGAAAACACTACAGGCAAATATCAGTTCAACGATCTCTTGCTCTGTGTATTCCTCTCTCAATTCATCATAAAATTCATCGGGTATATAATTAGGATCACCGGCCATATACTCTGCGAGTTTGATACCAAGGTATTCTGAGCGAGGGAAGGCAGATTCATCAATTTCACCCATCAAAGCCTCTTCTTTTGGACTTACTTCATTTACAACACCAGCGGCACGCACAGTCATACAATAACCACAACGGTTTATCTCACCCGTTTTAAGTCGCATCATTTCGAATTGATGTGCTGGAATTCGACCAGCAACAAAAAAAGACTCAAATACTGGAAGGATTGTTTTTAATAAGTCAGGTTGGTGGGCAATAGCACCCATCATTGCAGAATCGTGCCACCATCCGTTAACTGCCTGGTCTATTAATTCATTGATTTCTGGGTCATCTGACGTACCTGGTGCCACAGGTTGAACTACTGAAGTCATAGTGATTTACCTCCGCTTTAGATTCGATATGAAGGCCAAGATGGCCTTTCATGGTTGTTGAATGTGCATTCAACAATCTGTATCGTAGTCAACATGACATGAAAAAGAAAGGTAAATCGTTAGCAATGAAGTTGTTTTTTTCTCCAACATCGCCCTATGTTCGAAAAGTGCGAATTACTGCAGCTGAGCTGGGTCTTGAAGATCAGATTGATTTAATCTTAACAAACCCTTGGGAAAATCCGCCTGAACTAGCAGATGCTAACCCGCTAGGTAAAGTGCCAGCACTGATGACATCTGAAAATGAAATATTGTTTGATTCCCCTGTGATATGTGAATACCTGGATAGTCTAAATAGAGAGATTGACCTTTTCCCTGCTACAGAAGAAGCTCGTTGGAATGCTCTGCGTTTACAAGCGATTGCCGATGGTATTCTTGATGCAGCTGTGATGATTCGACTAGAGAGTTTACGTCCAGTAACGGAACAGCATAGTGATATCCGTACCAGGCAGATCAGTGTCATTCGACGTGCGCTAATTTCATTATGTTCTGAGATGACAAGACTTATAGGTCCTGTGACGATTGGACAAATTGCAGTGGCATGTGCTCTCGGTTATCTTGATTTTCGATTACCGGAAGAAGACTGGCGTAAGGCACATCCAAAATTAGACTGTTGGTACTCTAGTTGGGTGGAAAGAAAATCTATGCAAATGACAATGCCTCCTACAGATTAAAATGAAGTAGCCAAAATTTGTGACAAGTAACGAGATAATATTTTCTAGAATGTTAAGCCAGCTTTATTAATCAATGTATAATCCTGAATATTAGAATTTATATAGGCGCAGTTTTATGTCGGTAAGAGTTGGTGTGTGTGGTGCAGCAGGAAGAATGGGTAAGACTATCATGGAGGTCTGCAAAGACACTGATGGCGTCGAGGTCGCTGCCGCTATTGAGTATAGTGAATCCCCCATGCTTGGGATTGATGCTGGTGAAGTGGCTGGCATTGGTAAAATAGGTGTACTAATCACTGATGATATTTCAAGTATTGCTGATCAAGTGGATGTGATTATTGATTTTACATTTGCTGCATCTGTTACAGCAAATATTAAAAAATGTGTTGCTGCTAATTGTAAAATGGTAATAGGAACAACCGGACTCAGCAAAGATGATCATGAACAGATTGATTTAGCTTCGAGTAAAATCGCCATTGTTTTTGCTCCAAATATGAGTATCGGTGTCAACCTGTGTTTGAAATTATTAGAAATGGCAGCACAGGTTATAGGTGATGATGCGGATATCGAAATTATTGAAGCGCATCATCGGCATAAAAAAGACGCCCCATCCGGTACTGCTATACGGATGGGAGAAGTCGTCGCAAATACCTTAGGGCGTAATCTAAAAGAGTGTGCTGTTTATGGCCGTGAAGGTATCACCGGTGAAAGGGAAAAAGAGACAATCGGTTTTGAAACAATTCGAGCTGGCGACATTGTTGGTGATCATACTGTCATGTTCGTAACAGAAGGTGAGCGCGTTGAGATTACGCATAAGGCATCTTCAAGAAAGACATTTGCTAATGGCGCAGTTAGAGCTGCAAAATGGTTGGCAGAAAAAGACAACGGATTGTTTGATATGCAAGATGTATTAAATCTTGGATAAATAATATTGAGAATATAAAGATTAATACATTAAACGCTTATTATGATAAATAAGAGTCAAATACAGAGACTTTACGATCAGTCATATTTTTCCTATACCGCCACATTTTTTGGTGCTGTTATGGCTTTTTGGTTATTTAATGGTATTACACCAGATGCAATTTTAAATACCTGGTTCATTATTTTCGCAATATTTACATCGGCACGCTTTATCCTTACCTGGAAATTTAATAACAGAGATGAAAAAAAGAATATTGATATTTGGATGATAATATTTTTAATTACATCAGTAATTTCAGGAACAATGTGGGGGCTTACGGGTTTTATATTTATACCAAAGGGAGCGCTCCCGATGCTCGAATCTATATTGCATCATGGAATTCTCTTATTATTCATTGCGACTTTAATTGCTGGTTCGATTATTACTTACTCAGCAAGCAAGACAGTGTATTTAAGTTTTTCAGTCCCCGCGATAATTCCACAATGTTTGATGCTAGTTGCACAAGGGGATAAATATCATTCGTTTCTTGGCGGTATTGTTCTTATATACGCTTTTATAATGTTTGTGATTTCTGTTTATATCAATAGAGTCTTTTCAGAATACGATAAAGTTGATGTTCAAAACAAATACCTTAAGAGAGTTCTTGCGAGACATGATATAAAAATAGAAGAGTAAGTTATTAGTTTATTATTCTTTTAGTGTTGTAGTCGTAGAGGTATAGGGAACAATCAGAGAGACCTTGCCGCTAATATGATGTTGTTGCACCTTGCGCCAATATTGTGCTGTTAATAAATCCTGATGATGTTTCATGAATTCAATTTTAAGTTTTTCATTCATGGATAAAAATTTAATAAACTCTTCAGGAAACATATCATTCTCGCCAACGAAATACCAAGTGTCTGCCAACATCTCGTCTTCAAAGTCACTTGCTTCGGGAATTTCACGAAAATTACATTCAGTTACTAATGACACTTCATCATAATCGTAAAAAATAACGCGCTTATGTGGTGTAACACCAAAATTTTTCAAAAGCAGATCGCCAGTGAAAATATTTGTTTGTGCCAGATCTTTAATAGTCTGACCGTAATCAATTACTGCGGCGATTGCTTCTTCTTCGTCTACTTCATTTATGTAAAGGTTTAAGGGACGTACACGTCGTTCTGTATACACGCGTTGCAATAGAAGGTTTTTGCCTTCCATGCGTACACTTTCAGATGCACCTTCTAATAATTCACCCAATAATTCTCTAGAGAATCGGTTTATTGGAAATTCAAGGTTGAGAAACTCTTGAGTGTCAATCAATCTGCCTGCTCTATCATGTTTAGATACAAGTTTGTATTTACTAATAACTTCATCACGAGAAACAGTTTTTGGATAACCGAACTTATCGCGAATAACCTTGAAGACCAGATTGTACGATGGCAGTGTAAATACAATCATAACAAGCCCAGTGTCGCCTTCCGCATGTACAAATTTGTCTCTGGTGTTGCTTAAGTGAGTGGAAAATGTCCGGTGACGTTCTGTCTTTCCTTGTCGTAAGCGGCCAAGTACGGTGTATAACTCGTCAACAGGTTTTTTGGGCAGTATTGATTTAAGAAAATGAACGGCACCAATTACAGAGTTTGGATCAGCAAAATAATAAGATCGTGTATAGCCGAAGATTAAGCTAATTTCTTTTTCGCTGAGAAAAACCGCGTCAACCATGATGCCACTGTCTTCGTTTTTAAATGCGATAACAATTGGTGTTTCGCCTTCGCTCAGAATTAATTTACCAACCAGGTAGGCGCGTGCGGCCTGATAAAAAAATGAATCAATAAATTCAAATCTAATGTACTCAACATCTTCACTAAACCTTAAGCTTGTATCGGCGTCTATCATCTTCTCAATGCGTTTAGCATTGTCACTGATATCGTCATAGGGAATACGAAAGGAAAAGTCGTCAAGAATAGTTTCAAAGATACGTTGCAAAGAAACCCAGTATGGGTAGCGTCTTATATTGAGAGACATTATCAGATGTAGATCATCTGTCGGACTGGAGGAAGTAAATTCTATTCCCTGGTCAACACCTTCGGTACCAAATATACGCCGCGTAGTTGAGTTAAAGAATGTTTTTATAAAATCATTATCAGGAACCTGATCCAGACGTTCACCAAAGTAACTTCTTACCTGGTGCCATAGTTCTTTATCATTTACGCGATCGTCCAGTGTCTTACGTAAGTTAAGTACGATACGTCGAACGGATTTTTCATAGAGATCGACACGATCAACAATATCTTGTTGATGACCCTTCCAGTCCCGCTGTTCAAAACGTGTGCGAGCACGTCTTGTCATCCGGTGAAAGTGATTGTTATAGCGAATAAAGCCGTCGTAGATAATCTGCGAGCATTCTGCAATCAGATCTCTGTCTGACATAGTCTTTATAAAAGTTTCAACACATCACAGGTTAGAGATTAATGCATCAGCAAATTCGCTACATTTAATCTCAGTTGCACCATCCATTAGACGGGCAAAGTCATAGGTAACCGTTTTATTCGCAATGGTCTTATCCATTGCTCCGATCACGCGGTCTGCGGCCTCAGTCCAACCCAGGTAACGCAACATCATCTCTCCAGAGAGTAAAAGTGAACCCGGATTAACTTTATCCTGATTTGCATACTTTGGAGCGGTGCCGTGAGTTGCTTCAAAAATAGCATGACCAGTGTCGTAATTAATATTGCCGCCCGGTGCGATACCAATACCACCTACCTGAGCTGCCAATGCATCAGAAAGATAATCCCCATTCAGATTCATAGTTGCGATTACGTCAAAATCATCAGGACGTGTTAATACTTGTTGCAAAGTAATATCGGCAATCGCATCTTTGATTAAAACCTTGCCATCTTTTTCAGCTTTTGCCATTTCATCTTGCGCAGCTTGCGTACCTTTTTCAGCACGGGTGCGTTCCCAAATATCCCAACTATAAGTTTCATTCGCGAATTCAGTTTCTGCTAGTTCGTATCCCCAGTTTCTAAAAGCACCTTCGGTGAATTTCATGATGTTACCTTTATGGACAAAGGTAACGCTTTTACGGTTGTTATCCAGCGCATACTTAATGGCCGCACGAACCAAACGCGATGTGCCTTCTTGTGAGATTGGTTTAATGCCAATACCGCAAGTGTTAGGGAATCGAATCTTTTGATAATAATTAGGAAAGGCTTCTTTAAATAATTCGAGGAATTTTTTATTTTCTTCACTGCCTTCCTCAAACTCAATGCCGGTGTAAATGTCTTCAGTATTTTCACGGAAGATCACCATATCGATTAACTCTGGATGTCTAACAGGTGAGGGGACGCCTTTATACCAACGCACCGGTCTTAGGCAGACATACAAATCCAGGATTTGTCGTAGCGCGACATTCAGCGAGCTAATGCCGCCACCGATTGGTGTCGTTAGTGGCCCTTTAATTGCCACCAGGAATTCGCGACAAGTATCGATGGTTTCGTCTGGTAGCCAGCTACCTGTCATTTTATTTGCCTTTTCGCCGGCATAAACCTCGAGCCATTTAATCTCTTTTTTACCGTCATAGGCTTTCGCTACAGCGGCGTCTAACACACGCTGTGATGCATTCCAGACATCAGGGCCAATTCCGTCGCCCTCTATATAAGGTATAACAGGCGTATCCGGGACATTTAATTTGCCATTTTTAACTGAAATCTTTTTTCCACCGTTAGGTGCTTTTTTAGATGTGGCCAAAATACTTTCTCCCTGAAAAATATTGTTATTTCATGTCTTTATATATTAGTAGCTATTTTAGCTGTTAAATAACATTTAAGTAATTGACATAAGACAAAAAAATCTCTATTTTCTTTCTATGCGCCGATTTGAAATCAGCTTGCGGGCGCAATAAAAATACCGCTAAAGAGACAACCTGCTTTAGCTGAAGCTGAAGACAGGTTTTTTTATGCCTGTCGCTTTATGGGCATGGTCTCTTCGGACTCCTGTCCTCTCGCGACATACAGTCCATCCATGGACATAAAAAAACAGTCTTCACTCAGTAACACTTATTCCAGGCTGACTCTGCAAAGCTTTAATGATTACTATTGAGGATGCCAAAATGACAGACGATACAAAACAACTAAGCGCTGATACGCTTGCCGTCCGTGCCGGACAGGTCAGGAGCCAGGAAGGCGAACATAGTGAATTGATATTTGCCAGTTCGAGCTATGTCTTTGCCAATGCCGCTGAGGCCGCAGCTCGTTTTGCGGGCGATAGCCCGGGAAATATCTACTCGCGATTTACCAATCCCACCGTTCGAACATTTGAAAAACGCCTTGCTGCATTAGAGCAGGGGGAGCGTTGTATCGCTACTTCATCCGGTATGAGCGCAATCCTGTGTACCCTGCTTGGTCTTCTCAAAGCGGGCGATCATATTGTTTCATCGCGCAGTATTTTTGGGACGACGGTAAATTTGTTATCAAACATATTGCCAAAGTATGGAATCACAACGACCTTTGTTGAGCTTACCGACTATGAGGCATGGGAAAATGCGATTACGCCAGCAACAAAGCTACTATTTTTGGAAACACCATCAAATCCACTCACTGAGATCGCAGATATTCCTCGATTGGCTGATATTGCCCACAATGCGGATAAACTCTTAATTGTCGACAATTGCTTCTGTACACCTAGTCTGCAATTACCGCTGAATTTGGGTGCGGATATCGTCATTCACTCCGCAACAAAATATCTGGATGGCCAAGGTCGCTGTGTCGGTGGTGCTATTGTTGGTAGTGACTCTTTACTCGGTGATGGGATCTATGCCTTGATCAGGACCGGTGGTGCCAGCATGAGTCCGTTTAATGCATGGGTATTTCTGAAAGGATTGGAGACATTATCGATTCGTATGCAGGCACATTGCCAAAATGCGCAAAAAATAGCCGAATGGCTAAATAGTCAAAAGTTTGTCAAGAAAGTCTATTACCCCGGTTTAGACTCGCATCCGCAATATCAGCTTGCAGCAGAGCAGCAATCAGGCTCTGGCGGCATCGTTAGCTTTGAAGTGAATGGCGAAAAAGAACAAGCCTGGAAATTTATCGACTCAATAAAGCTGTTTTCGATCACGGCCAACTTGGGTGATACCAAGAGTACGATTACTCATCCGAGGACAACGACACATCATAAGCTAAGCGATGAACAAGCTGCTGAGGTTGGTATTAAACCGTCCTTGATCCGTCTGTCGGTGGGTCTTGAAGGGGTATCAGACTTGATTGATGACCTGAATCAGGCAGCATCCAGCATGACATAATGATGTCGAAATATTGACAAAAATATTAAATTCCCTCAAAACATTGATTTGATCCTTGTTTATTAGTTAGACTGCATCGCTGCTATCAATCGTCGCAACCACGCACTCGGTGCTCATTGCGTTATAAATAATATAATAATATGAATTGATGCACGCACACCGCTGAAGAGATGTCTTAGCGAAAGCTCCTGAAACTTAGAGAACATAGAAATAAAAAAGCGGCGATCCCTTTTTTATTTGTAAAAGACATTATTTTCACAACTTTGGAGGGTATACCATGCCTGGACGTAATTTTTTATTTATCCCTGGCCCCACAACGGTTCCGCGCCGTATCCAGAATGCAATGAATCTCGAGCAGGAAGATATGCGCGCGATGGATTTGCCTGGCTTTACCAAACCACTTTATGAAGACATGAAGAAAGTCTTCAAGACCGAAAATGGTCGAGTGTTCATTTTCCCCGCATCGGGTACCGGTGGTTGGGAATCAGCTGTTTCAAATACATTGAATGCGGGTGATAAGGTATTAATGTCCAGCTTTGGTCATTTCTCTGCGCTTTGGGTTGATCTTTGCCAACGCTGGGGTCTTGAAGTTCAGCACTGTGAAGAAGAGTGGGGCGATGGTGTCCCTGTAGAAAAGTATGCAGAAATTCTGGCTGCTGACAAAAATCATGACATCAAAGCGGTCTTCGCAACTCAAAATGAAACAGCAACCGGTGTTGCTTCTGACATAGCCGGCGTACGTAAGGCATTAGATGCGTGCGACCATCCTGCACTGTTATTCGTTGATGGTGTAAGTTCTGTTGGTTCTATCGATTTTCGTATGGATGAATGGGGCGTCGATATCTGTGTCTCTGGTTCACAAAAAGGTTTTATGTTGCCTACTGGTCTCGGTATTGTTTGTGCCAGTGAAAAAGCATTAGCGTGTCGTGAGGGTTCAACCTTGCCAAAGACTTTTTTTGATTGGAATGATCAAATCAAAACTAACGACTTGGGTTTCTTCCCTTACACACCACCAATGAACTTACTCCGTGGCTTACGCGAATCGCTAAACATGCTATTCGAAGAAGGTCTGGATAACGTCTTTGCACGACACAATCGTATGGCTAATGCAGTTCGTGCTGCAGTCAGCGCTTGGGGAATGCGACCAATAGCGAACGATGATAAATGGTATTCCGATACTGTTACTGCCGTTAAAGTCCCAGAAGGCTTTGATGGTAATGAAGTCGTTCGTCATGCCTATAACTACTACAACCTGGCGCTTTCAATCAGTCTTGCCAAGATTGCGGGCCAAGCATTTCGCATTGGCCACCTTGGCGATATGAATGAGCTGATGGTTTTGACCCCAATCAATGGTGCTGAAATGACCATGAAAGATTTGGGTTATCCAATTGAATTGGGTAGTGGTGTTGCAGCTGCGCAGGAATATTTGCGTTCAACTGCTAAACCAAGAATACAATAATAAAAAAAACCAAGCTTAGTGGCGGGCGATTAGCTCGCTGTTTTTTATAAAAATAACCCGGCGTTTCGGTGCTGGGAATTCTGTTATTAAATTGTAGTGTTTATATATGTTTTTACTAATTTCATCCTGTAGATATTAGTAAAACGGAGGGTAATCAGTATGAGTTTTACACAGTATGAGCAGGCGCGTGCGCGTCTACAACGAAGTGAGTTAGCCGTCCCCGGTTCCAATCCAGGGATGTTCGAAAAGGCCGCCAAGAGCGATGCCGATTATATTTTTCTTGATTGTGAAGATGCCGTTGTTCCTGATGACAAAGAGCAGGCACGAAAAAATATCATAGAAGGATTGAATGATATTGATTGGGGCAACAAAACCATGTCAGTCCGCATTAATGGACTGGATACACATTATATGTATCGTGACGTTGTCGATATTCTGGAACAAGCGGGAAACAATCTCGATACCATTCTGATTCCTAAAGTAGGTACTGCAGAAGATGTTTATGCCATTGATATGATGGTGACCCAAATTGAAACCGCAATGGGACTGAAGAAAAAAATCGGTCTTGAATGTTTGATTGAAACCGCACTCGGTGGCGCAAACGTTTTTAGCATTGCACAGGCAAGTTCTCGTCTTGAAGCATTTCACTTCGGCGTAGCAGATTACGCTGCCAGCCTACGCTCACGTACGACCGTGATCGGTGGCTTAAATCCGGATTATGCCTGTAAGGGTGTTGAGATTGACCAATGGCATGCTGCACAGGTGCAAATGCTAACGGCATGTCGTGCTTATGGCTTACGTGCCATTGATGGTCCGTTTGGTGATTTCAGTGATGCCGATGCCTTTAGAGAAGCAGCGCGTCGTGTTGCCGCTTTGGGTTATGAAGGTAAATGGGCAATACACCCATCACAAATTGAATTGGCAAATGAAGTCATGTCGCCACCTGATGCAGAAGTGACTCGTGCACGCCGTGTACTTGAAGCACTTGAAGAAGCGGCTAAGGCCGGTAAGGGTGCGGCACAATTAGATGGCAAGATGATTGATATCGCTTCCGAGCGTATGGCGCGTAATGTTATTGCGCAAGCCGATCAAATCGCAGCCAAATAAAACCAACGAATTTATTTTAAAACTATTAGGAGGTTGAACTCATGGATATTCATGAATATCAGTCTAAAGAAATACTAGCAGATTATGGTGTGCCGATTGGCAAAGGCGGACTCGCTTACAGTCCCGAACAAGCAGCCTATCGTGCCATCGAAATTGGTGGTGAAGTCTGGGTTGTTAAGGCGCAAATTCATTCCGGTGCACGTGGTAAGGCAGGCGGCATTAAAGTTTGTAAAACAGAAGATGAAGTTTCAAAGGCCGCTGAAGAATTACTCGGCGCAAAATTGATAACACATCAAACCGGCCCACAAGGGAAGATATGTCATCGCTTATATATAGAAGCGGGTTGTAATATAGAACGCGAAATTTATCTCGCCTTTGTACTAGACCGTGCGAATGAAAGTGTCACCGTTGTTGCTTCTGCTGAAGGCGGTATGGAGATCGAAGAGCTTGCGGTAACCAAACCTGAATCGATAATTAAAATTGCAGTCGAAGCAGCTGTTGGCATGCAGCCATTTCAGGCACGCGAAATTGCCTTTGCATTAGGCCTGGATAAATCACAGGTCAATCAGGCGGTAACCACTATCTTAGGTTGTTATCGTGCGATGCGTGATTTGGATGCGACCATGGTTGAGATCAATCCTTTGGTGGTTACCAAAGAAGGCAACATCATGGCGGTGGATGCAAAGATGGGTTTTGACGATAACGCATTATTCCGTCACAGCAACATTGCCGAACTCAGAGATAAGTCACAAGAAGATGCGCGTGAAATGCGTGCAGCCGATCGTGGGCTGAGCTACGTCGGTCTCGACGGTAACATCGGTTGTATTATCAATGGCGCCGGTCTAGCGATGGCGACCATGGATATGATCATGCATGCCGGTGGCGAACCTGCCAACTTTTTAGACATTGGTGGTGGTGCATCACCGGAACGTACCACCAAGGCATTTAATCTTGTGCTTTCAGATGACAAGGTCGAATGTATTCTGGTTAACATCTTCGCGGGTATTAACCGCTGTGACTGGATCGCCGAAGGCGTGGTTCAGGCCGTTCAACAAATTGATTTAAAAGTCCCACTGGTCGTTAGATTATCAGGCACGAATGTCGAAGAGGGTCGCAAGATTCTTCTTGATAGTGGCCTGCCAATTATTATGGCTGATACCTTGAAGGAAGCGGCAGATAAAGCTGTTGCTGTCTGGAAAGAAACGACTGGTAAGTAAGGGGAAACGATAATGGCAATTCATTTAGATGAAGATACAAAAGTTTTAGTTCAAGGTTTTACCGGTCAAATTGGTTCTTTCCATGCGACCGACATGATTAAGTACGGTACCAATGTTGTCGGTGGTGTTACGCCGGGCAAAGGCGGTACTAAACATCTGGATAAACCGGTGTTTAATACAATGAAAGAAGCGGTCGAAGCAACCGAGGCGGATGCAAGTATTATCTTTGTACCACCACCGTTTGCAGCAGACAGCATTATGGAAGCAGCAGATGCCGGTATTCGATACTGCGTTGCAATCACTGATGGTATCCCTTCACAGGATATGATCCGTGTTAAACGATATATGCGTCGCTACAGATCAGATAGCAAGATGATCTTAACGGGACCTAACTGTGCCGGGTCTATTAGTCCTGGGAAATGCATGATGGGTATCATGCCGGGTCATATTTATCTTCAGGGTAATGTGGGCATCGTCGGACGTTCTGGTACCTTAGGCTACGAAGCCGCTTCACAAATGAAAGACGTGGGTATTGGTGTGTCTTCCAGTATCGGTATTGGTGGTGATCCTATCAACGGTAGTTCGTTCCGCGATCATTTAGCCGCCTTTGAAGAAGATGATCAAACCGATGCCGTTGTGATCATTGGTGAGATTGGTGGACCACAAGAAGTTGATGCCGCAATGTGGGCAAAAGAAAATATGTCCAAACCGGTTATTGGTTATGTTGCTGGTTTAACCGCACCGAAAGGACGTCGCATGGGTCATGCTGGCGCGATCATTTCTGCTGTTGGCGAAAGTGCTGCAGAAAAAGTAGAGATACTTCAAGAATGTGGTGTTGCAGTTGTACCTAATCCTTCATCGTTTGCTTCTGTTGTTCAAGAAGTATTAGCTAAAGCAAGTTAAGCGGAGACGTTTCATGCACTGGCAATTGCATCCATGCATTGCAAGTATTTCCGCCATCCATGGCGGTCATCTACTATTAAATTATATTTATGGGAGATTGTAAGTGAGTAAACCAAAGGTAGTATTAACTCGTAAATGGCCTGCAGAAGCAGAAGCTAAAGCACAAGAACTGTTTGATGTTGTCTTGAATGAAGACGACCACAAGATGTCAGTCGAAGAGCTTAAAGCCGCAATGCAAAATGCAGATGCTATTTGCCCCACTGTTTCTGACTTTCAGATTAACGAAGAGATTCTTGGTGTCGACGGACGCAAGTGCAAGATCGTTTCAAACTTTGGTGTCGGTTTTAATAACATCGATACCGACGCAGCAAAAGCGGCGGGTGTTGTTGTTACTAATACACCTGAAGTCTTGACCGATTGTACTGCTGATATCGCCATGAGCTTGTTACTGACAGTTTCACGTCGCGTTGGCGAAGGCGAACGTTTGGTACGTGACAAGAAGTGGGATGGTTGGTGTCCAACGCATATGTTGGCAACCAAGGTTACGGGTAAGAAACTTGGGTTTATTGGTTTTGGTCGTATCGCGCAAGCGGTTGCCCAAAAAGCACACTTTGGGTTTGGCATGGAAGTCAGCTTTTTTGATCCGTATCCGCCAAAGGATGAGGTCATTAAAAAATTCAGTGCGACACAACTGGATACCGTTGAAGACGTACTGAAAGATGCTGACTTTGTCACCTTGCATTGTCCGGGTGGTGGTGCGAATACCAATCTTATGAATGCCGAACGTTTAGGCATGATGAAAAATTCAGCGTTCTTGATCAATACCGCTCGCGGTGATGTGGTTGATGAGCCTGCCTTGGTACAAGCATTAAAGGATGGTGTGATTGCGGGTGCCGGTTTGGATGTGTTCGCGAAAGAACCGACAGTGACTGAAGACTTATTGTCGATGGAAAATGTTGTTCTACTACCGCACTTGGGTAGCGCAACAACAGAAACCCGTGTTGCTATGGGCTTACGTTCGCTTGCTAATGTAAAGGCGTTTTTCGATGGTGAAGAACCCGGCGACCGCGTTGCCTAAAATGAGCTTATTGCGATAGCGTCGTTAGTTCCGTGTTTGGGCCCCTCTTATACGGAACTACTTCGCTGTTTCATTTAGTACCACTATTAAATTGTAGGTAGTTATTTTATGACACCAGCACAAGCCGAATCTAACGAACGCACTCTCGATACTGCTTCAGCGAGTTACGCTAAAGAAGTGGTTGGCATTCTGACCGATCAACTCATTCAAGTGATTGAACAGCGTCATAGCGAGATACTGCCCTATGTCCGCGGCGAGTTGGCGATCCCGCCAGGTGATAAAGAAATATTGTTGGGCATACTGCAAGCATGGGGTATCTGGTTTCAGTTACTCAATGTCGCGGAAGAAAATACCGGTATGCGTCGCCGTCGCATGGCTGAAAAAGATCATGGATTAGAAAATGTACCGGGTACTTTTGCCAATGTCTTTAAACAAGCCAGTGACTCAGGTGTCAGTGCCGAAGAGATTCAAAAGTTATTAGATGTTGCGCATATTCGTCCAACCTTGACCGCACATCCCACCGAAGCAAAACGCGTTACCGTATTAGAAATTCATCGACGCATTTATGTCTTGCTCTATCGTTTGGAAGGATCACGTTGGACAGAACGTGAGCGTGAAAAATTTATTGAAGGCTTGCGTAATGAGATCGACTTACTTTGGTTAACCGGCGAGCTACGATTGGAAAAACCTTCGGTACCGCAAGAAGTGGTCTGGGGTTTACATTTCTTCGAACAATCTTTGTACGAACGTGTCCCCGAGACACATGAAAAGTTAAAGTGGGCATTAAAGCAAAGCTATCCCGATACTGATTTTAAACTACAACCGTTCATGCAGTTTGGTTCATGGATCGGCGGCGATCGTGACGGTAACCCTTTTGTTACCAATGACGTCACCAAAGAGACACTGTTAAAGCATCGGCAGATGGTCTTGCATCATTATATAGAACGACTGGAAAACCTGGTCGAGCACCTGAGTGTCTCCAGTACCAATATCACTTTGTCACAAACCTTTGAAGACGATCTACAAGCGATACTCAAAGGTATCGATGAACTGGAACATATCTCGGAGAGAAATCCGGGCGAAGTGTTCCGTCAATTTCTAACCTGCATGTTGATCAAATTACGCGGTACCTTGGAGAGTGATGAAGCAGGGCACTACAGTGGTATCCGTTATATCGATGCGGATGAATTTATCACGCACATCAAGCAACTCATGTTTGGCTTACGACAAGCAGACTGTCGTCAGCTCGCGCGCATGCATGTCATGCCCTTATTACAAGAAGCCGAAGCGTTTCGTTTTCGCAGTGCGCGACTGGATCTTCGCGAGAATTCGACAACAACAAACAATACACTGATTGCGATCTATAAAGCCATGCACGGCCATGATGCCGAACCGCCAAGTTTGGACAGTGACGAATGGAAGGCATTGTTACTCGAAGAGATCAATAAACCCTTAGACGAGAACTTACCGCAGTTTTCTAATCTGGACGAAGCCTCGGCATCAACGCTCGGTTTATTCCAGATGTGTGCCAAGATGATGAAAAAAATGGATCGCGAAGCCTTTGGGCATTTCATCTTATCGATGACGCAATCGGTCAGCGATGTGTTGGGCATTTATTTATTGGCAAAGATGGCAGGCTTGTTTGAAGAGAAGGATGGCGAAGCCTACTGTACTTTACCTATTGTTCCTCTATTTGAAACGATAGACGATCTACAACGCGGTCCAGAGATGATGACCGAGTTATTTACCATTCCGATCATTAAGCAATCGATCAAACACCTGACCGGTGTACAAGAAGTCATGATCGGTTATTCCGACTCGAATAAAGACGGTGGTTACCTCACCGCGAACTGGGAATTAACCAAGGCACAGGCCAATCTAACCAAAACAGGGGAGGAAGCAGGCATTCCAATCTCCTTCTTTCACGGTAGAGGCGGATCCGTCAGTCGTGGTGGTGCACCCACCGGACATGCCATTGCGGCACAACCGGCAGGATCGATTCACGGACAAATGCGTATCACCGAACAGGGTGAAGTGGTCTCATCAAAGTATGCTAATGAGGGTACTGCGCAGTACCAGATGGAACTGTTGGCCGCGAGTGTGTTTGAACACACCTTGAAATCATTAGACGAAGACGAATTAAAACCAACGCCAGAGTTTGATGAGGCGATGGAAAGCCTGTCCGATCTCGCCTTCAATAAATACCGCGAATTGGCCGAGACAGACGACTTGATCGATTACTACAGTGCCGCAAGCCCAGTAGAAGAACTCGCCAAGATGAATATCGGGTCGCGACCTGCCAGACGTTTTGGTGCCAAGTCACTTAGCGATCTGCGCGCCATCCCGTGGGTGTTTGCCTGGACACAAAACCGACATCTCGTCCCCGGTTGGTATGGCGTCGGTACCGCATTGAAATCATTCATCGATGAACGCGGCGCCAAAGGCGAAGCGCTACTCAAGAACATGTTCAACGATACACGCTTATTTCGTTTGATCCTCAATGAAGCAGAAAAGACCCTCGCACTGGTCGATCTAGAGGTCTCCGAGTCCTATTCCAAGCTCGTCGATAACGAGAAACTGCGCGACACCGTCTTCAACATGGTCGTCGAAGAATACAAATTATCCGTCGAGATGGTCTTGAAGATCACCGGCGAAGAACAACTCTGTGAACGCTTCAAAAAATTTAGCCGAAAGCTCAATCGCCGATCTCCCGTCCTTTATCAAGCCGGCATGGAACAAGTGCAGCTGGTGAAAGAATTCCGTAGTCGGGAAGAGGGCGATGATGTGTTGGAAGGCTTGGTGCCGTTGTTGTTATCAATAAACTGCATATCCGCCGGCCTAGGCTGGACCGGCTAAGCACCAGAAACGAATTTATAAATAATTAAGGGTACTTCAAAATGTCGAATGAATTAATCTCACCACTTTCCGGACTTAGACGTCTTATCGAAACAGATCAGGTTGGACCAAATGAAAACAAATTTCTTGATGGTAAAGATCCTGTTTGGTCTCCACATAACAAGATCATCAACGTGACACCGGGCCCTGCTTGGGGCTCTGAGTTGGTGGATCAATTTTCATCAACCCAGACACGCGGTATGCGTGGTCCAGACGTCGCGCGGTTTTTTACAACGGTTCGCGCAGAGTACGGCAAAATGGTCGGCATGCAAGAAGGCGGTAGAGCCTTATTTTTCACGGGTTCGGGTACTTCGGGTACTGAAGCGGCGGCAGGTTCATGTCGTTTCCCTGGCGAAGCCGATTCCGATACACCCGCCGTCGTCACCATGGAGATTGGCGCATTTAGTACAGCAATGGGTAACTGCGTTGAAAACCTGGGTAGGAATGTCGTACGTCTGAAAAGTGAAATTGGTGAAGATCTGCCTTATGACCAGTGTAGAGAGCTCCTGGAAAAAGACACAGAACATAAAATCCAGTTAGTGATGGCGCCGTTAAACGAAACAGGTTCAGGGGTGACAACTGATCCCAAGAAAATGAGAAACATACTCGATGAACTAAAGCACCCGGCGCTGCTTGCTATTGACGGTATATCTGCCATTGGCAGTATGCCAGTCAATATGACAGAGATGGGCATCGACATGTTGATGGGTTGCAGCCAAAAAGGGATCATGGGTACACCCGGTATCGGCATGCTTTCGCTCAGTCCTAAAGCGGTTGAGAAAGCGTATGAAGCCGACAAAGCACTTGCAGATGCCGGCATTAAAAAAGGCCAACACTACCTCCACCTGACCAAGATGATCGATGCGATGGACAGTATGGGCTTGCATATTGAAACGCCAGGAAATTATGCGCAATTCGCTGTGGCATTGGATACCTTAGCCATCGAAGGTATTGATCGCGTCTGCGCGCGTCATAAAGAGTGTTCTGAAGTTTACCGTGCAGCGGTACTGGCAGCAGGCTTTGAACTGGTCGCAAAAGAAGAACATTTTCGATCAAATGCCGTGACGGCAATTAAAGCACCGGAAGGTTTTGGTGTTAAAAAAATCACGGAAGTACTTAACATCATGTTTTCAAAGCACGGCGTAGAAGCGGCCGCAATACCCGGTGCGCCAGATCTCGGTTGGAGACTTTGTGCGACTGGCGGCATACAACCACAACACGCTATGGCTGCTTCTATTGCTTTCTTAATGGCCTGTGACGAAGCGGGAATACCGGTAGACCTTGAAGCGGGTATTGCAGCTGCGACTAAGACTTATAGGGAGGTTGTTAAGTATCATCGGCCGCTGCCTGGTGTTGACGCATACGGCCGATAAAAAATAGCCCTTTTGCCCGATGACCGCCATGGACGGTGGAAATGCAGGTATAGCAGGAGCAAATACCTGCCACTTCGTTATTTCACTCCGCGAGATGCTCACGTATTAGTTATACGCTGCGCGTCTCGCGAAGCTCGCGCCTCGACCTCGAGCAAAACTCCTGATTTTTTGAATCGATCGATTTCCTATTTAGTTGTTTAATAACAACGCCTTATTTTTAATAAAAATGGTAGCGTTATGTGCGCTGAATTCATTTTAGGAAATAACCATTTCGGTTTCTCTAGCAGAAGTTTAATAGTGAACTTATATTGCTGATATACTTAAATATTATCGGCTTGAATTTTATAATGATGACCCCACGTATGACTTAATATAAAATTTTATTGTAAGATAGAATTCGTAGTTTGTTAACGATGCGTAAAAATACAGTCTAAAAGTCAAATTGTGCACCCGATTTACAACTATACTGAATAATATAAATGGAATTTAAGCAGATTAAATTACCTCCATTACGGAATGATGATAAAGGATATGCATATTTATTTAGGCTAGCCAAAGATATTTTTGACAATCCATATAGATATTTTCAAATTGATTTTAAAAGCTGCTCAGTTATAGAACAGAATGCCGTAGCAATGATTGGTGGATTAGCAAAACATGTTAATGCCATGAACTCGACTGCAAAAGTGAGTATAACAAGGAATTTATTAGCAAAATATAGAATACACCTTAAAATTAATTCAATGAATGAGGCCGTGAGACAAAAGTTAATAAAGAACAATTTCTTATCTTTTTTCAACGATGGCAGCTGTTCTGGTTTTCCTAAGGGAGATTATGTTGGTTATAGAGAGCATACTGAATATTTAGACTCAGAAGCAATAGTTTTGCATCTTAGGGATCAGTGGCTCTCAGATGAAAAAATTCGTATGAGTGCAGAATTGAAAAATAGCATTGTAAGCAAGGTACTCGAGGTTTTCATGAATGCATATGGACATAGCGAAAAAACGAATGAAGCCAAAGTTATCAGTTGCGGTGAATATGATGAAAAAGATAACAGCTTAAAATTAACTGTTATGGATTTTGGCGTAGGCATAATTGAAAATGTACATAACCATTTGAGCAAACAGATTAAGGATAGTGAAGCAATGCAATGGGCGCTTCAAACGGGTAACTCAACAAAAACTGATAGCATAGAAGAAATACCTAGAGGACTAGGTTTCGGTATTTTAAATGATTTTGTGCGTGTAAATAAAGGAAGCATTAAAATTTATAGTAATAATTGTTATGCTTCAACTGACGAAGATGGTGAATATTCTGTCAATGAAATAAATACAAACTTCCCTGGTACATTAGTAACAATCACAATTAATTGTGATGATCAGTATTATAAGTTTGTTAATGAGCCAAATGATGAAAATTATTTTTGAAGGTGAAATGGTGTGAAAGTTAATGCCAAAGATATTGTAGGTGAGAATGCTATATCTATGCAAAGTGGGAAAATCTTATACGATAAGATTTCTAAACCCCTATTGTCCAATGAACCTGTAGAATTAGATTTTTCTGGAGTCAAAATATTTGGCTCGCCTTTTTTTAACGTTAGTATTGGCCTGTTATTGAAAGACATTGAATTAGAAGAGTTGCAGGGTAGATTAAAAATAATTAATTTGAATGCAGATGGAAACCAATTGCTTAATTTTGTGATTAAAAACGCATTGAAATTTTATAGCATGGATTCTGATAAAGTTAAAACTCTTAAAGAAATAATAAACGACACGGATGATTCTTAAATGGCACAAGTAATTGATCTGAATGCAACAAAACCAATACGAGGTGAAAAATACTTTGTAGATACAAATGTATGGTTCTGGACTACATATGTTGCATCAAAAGATATGAGTATTCCCAATGCGCCGGAAGATTATCAAGTAAATGATTACTCTCAATTTTTAGAAAGAATTATCAGCGATGGCGCTGAATTATGTCATAGTGTTTTAACCTTATCTGAAATAGCAAATATTGTTGAAAAAAAAGAATTAGAAATCTATAAAAGAAATGAAAACTTAGATGTTTTTGATAAAAAATCATTTCGAAAAATAACAGAACAACGCAATACTGTGATTGAAGAAGTAAAAATGGCATGGAGTGTTATTAATTCTATGTCAACATGCATACCTGTAAACTTAGATTTAGACTTTGCTAAAAGTACTATATCTGTAATAGAAGAGGGCGTGCTTGATTCATATGATTCATTTTTTGTGCAGGTAATGAGAAATTGCAATATTGATTGCCTTATTACAGACGATGATGATTTTTGTTCCATTGATCACCAAATAGTAATTACTGCAAATAAGAAAGCTATAAAATTTAATTAATACTCTAGGTAGATAAACTCAAGATGATTCCATTTATGGGTCGTTTATAAGCATTCAATCTGAGGCACTTATTTAATTCAAAAAACAATAGGATTAAGAGCACGGTTTTTAGAACAAGAGGGATCATAACCTGTTAATACTATATTTGTATGAAATATACAGATTGAGTTTTCTTTCTTACTCTTTTGCTCTCATTCACCTAAAATAATTCGATCTTAAATACCGATTCGTTTTATGTATTTGTTAAAATAAGAAATTGCAAAATCAATATTGAAATATAGATAGCACATGCGAATCCTAAAAACAGTAAAACAATAATTAACCTCTGTATCCACAGAGGTAATATTGGTTGTAGTTGCATATTTATATTTGTTGCAGGACATTGATCACTTCGGGCATTTACAAGGTTTGGAAGTTGATCGTTAACAGTCAATAATTCAAAACCAATATGTTCATTTGGCGCTAGACTTTCGAATACCATTACATAACGTTTGTCTTCTTCAGTATGCTCTGAAAAATGACGCGATGGCCATATATTTATACACAATGGTTTCCAGTTGAAAACTACTTCTACATTCGTGGCAGTCTCTCTTCCTACATTAGTTAGTAGATACGATGATGTATTTGCACCTTGTGTAGGGCTAATTTGATTGCCTTCAGTATCGATCCTTGGCTCTTGAATTAAAAAGGAAAAATGATGAGGGTTTGCTAGATGCAACTTTGCCTTAGCCTTGTATATATTATTTAACATCCATGTGATAAATGGAATTAATAAAGCAAATAGTTCCTTTGCGTATTCATGAATAATATCAATAATCATCTCCATAATTATGTATTTCCTTTATTCTGAAAGGCGGATATTCTACAACAAAGAGACATTAGGGGACAGACCACGTTTTTTGCAAGAATACATGAATAATCGGGGACAGACCACGGTTACGATTAAAGTAATATAAACGGACAGAGTTATTTAAAATATTTTTCATCTATTATGCTTTTAATGATGATGTCAATAATAATAAGGAGATGAGTGTGAAGGGTAAAAGGAACTATGTTGAAGTATTTAAAAGTTGCAGGGATTGGCCAAAGCATGATAATCCAATTCCCTTACCAAAGAACCGTGCTCCTGCACAGCTAGATAGACTTTACAAAGATATATTTAGTAATTCAGGACGGACCATCTACCAACCTCCGGACATGCAGTACTCAGATAAAACAGAAAGACTTATTTCTGAAGACTCGCTTGATTCAAAGTTTTTTGAAGAGTACTACATAATTCCAAAAAAAATAAATATCAATAATGGCATTAATGAAAATTATTATACATACGATGCATTTCTTTCAAGAATTCTTGAATTCAATGATACAGGAACTGGTGAAAATGCAAATTTTGGATCAAACACTGTTATGTTTCTGTCAGGAGAAAAAGGAGATGGTAAGACCACCTTATTATTGAAAACTATATATGATATTAAAAAAATGAAGGAGGATGTTATAACGTTGTATCTTAGTATACAGCTATCATGGTCAGAAAAGGAACTTGATGAACCCGAGCCACGTGATTTCGATGATAAATTCTATACGGAATTATATGAACGGCTATTACATATATGTGAAATTAAAGAACCTAAGTTGGTGGGTGTTTCTGATGATATTCGTGAGGATTTGAAACCTTATATAAAACTTGTAAAACTGATCGAGTCAATAAGGTTGAGAGGATTTAGAGTCATCATTTATTTGGACGATCTAGATGCATTTCATTACTACTATGATAAGTACATATTTTTTGATGATAAAAATATAATTAGTAATTCAGTAAAGAAAATATCTTCTCTTTGTCATCAATTTCTAGAGGCTACAGAGGGGAAAGAATTATCATGTTTAGGAATAACAGTGATTTTCGCATGCCGTGATTACGTATTACGTATTATTGAGAGATCACCTGGAATGAATATGGGCCGACTTGAATACACTAGTTATAGTCTTGATAAGCCAGATTATATTATGGCTACGAAATCACGTTTTAATTTATTTATAGATTCACTAAAGTATATTTCGGAACAAAAGGATGCAGCGTATTGGAATAATATATTTGATAATGCACTTGCAGGATACAATATGTTATCTGGTTATTTAGATAAGACAAAAAATCATAAAGTAATGGATGAGTTTATGGAAGGAGACAGTTTGCGGTCTATATTTTACCTTACGCATCATGGTTGCAGATCGCTAGTAGATTTTTTCCATGATTTAAGAATTTTCTCTGCAATAGATGCGGATGTGTTAATTAATAGACTTCTTGCTTCACAGCATGGGCATTCAGCCTTATTAATCATCTATATGCTTAATCATAAATTACTTTACAGTCAAAATTCAAATCACTTTCCCAACTTGTTCTTGGTTGATGCAAGCAAGATCTCTAGTCCAAAAAATAAAAAATTATTTCCTGATGCATTTAAACCTCATATTCATACATTTTGGTTGAAATATTTTGTATTGGCACTAATACACGCTAATGATACGCCAGATGATGGAATAACAACTAAGGAGATATTGCAAATTATTTGTAGAAATTCAGAATATGAAGATCATATTGTTAAGCTTTGCGTTGGTAGTTTAACTACACCAAATCATTTTTCTTGTGTTTCTCTCGATTTTGGCATTAACACAGATCCATTATCAAGAAGTCTTTCTTTAATTAATAGAGGAAAGTTTTTGCTTGATCCTCATCCTCAGTCAAGGCGAGACACCCCTTTTTGTTTTTCATTTACATATATTCAATTACTATCCCATGATCATATGCTGTCTCTTCCTAAGGAATATTTCCCTACACGAAGGCAAACTCCTGATTACGCTTATCTATACTCTGTAGATTCAGAATACCATAAAGATTTTAAAGAAATGATAGATGATAGATCGCCAATTGTTATTCGTTTTCTTACAATGCTTGAGGCTTCTCTTGAGATAGAGTTTGAAAGGGCTCCAGAATTAAAGAAGGCGCTCATATCATCTGGAGTTCAGTTGCCAGAATTTAAAGAAATTTTTGCTTCATTAGATGAAGAAGTTAATGGAATAGTTGGTGATAATCAATATGCTCATAACAACCCATGTTTTTACGAGCATAAGAAAGCAGAGTTAAAAGACGAATTTTTAACATTTTTTAGAGATGCATACTTAGGTGAAGATGCTGTGGAAGTAGTGTAATTATGGATAAAATATATTTTGCTGCATTTATCGGATTTTTATATGCAGGACTAGGATTTTTTCTTAAGGGATTGTATAGCCGTTATAAATCATTGTTTTTGATGAGAGAAACCCTTAAGCAATGTGTTAACGAACTGCTAATTAAATTACCAAAAAAACCAAAAGAACAAATATTAATGCAGCCTAATACATTGGAAAGCTATATTCCATTCATAATTGAGTCTGAAACCATGATGGCTTTATATCAAGATTACAGAGATTATTATACTGAATGGAAGAGTGATTATTATCTCACTGATAATGTCGTTGAATATAATAAAAGACTTGGTGAAGGAAAAGAAAAACTAACTAAACTAATTGGCGCTATCGATAATGTTGAACTTATAAAATTATATGTATTCTTAAGATTAACATAATCAATCAAATAATAATGAGGGACAGACCACGGTTTTCAAAAATAAATAATTAGGGTCAGAACAGAATTACCTAGCCGACAGTTCAATAAGTTTTATCTGACCCTACTATTTATAGTCATAATAGTACAATGAGCTTACAATCGCGTTATGGCCGGTGGAGTAAACGCAAAGAATATTGTCTGTCCAACTTGTCTTTATCAAGCGGGACAAATTGTTGTGGCAGAGAGAACCAATGAAGGGCAAGAAACCGATTGGTACCTGTGTGAGCAACAGCACAAAAGTGGAATCAGTTGGGATGGGGAAGAACTACCCAGTCAGCCGCTCTGGCCGGCTAGTCAAAAAGATAAGCAAACCGCTCAGAATAATAGGGGACAGACCACGGTTTCCTCCAATCTAAAGAAAAAATTAAAGGGGTCAGAGCCTTTTAATAAGCAGTGCCTCTAATAGGGGACAGACCACGGTTTTCTCAAGTAACAAAATAATAGGGGACAGACCACGGTTTAGGAACCTATAGGTTCAGTGCTGATTTGTTTTTTATGCTTTTATTAGAGTGATCCTTTATTTCCTAATATTGACGATGCCTTATCTTTATTGAACTTAGGATTATTCTCTTTACTCTTTTTGTTAGACCACCAAGCAAACCAGCCGAATATTCTAACGGCGTAATAGAGTGAGTATTTTTGAAACCAACCGACACTTAATACTTCCATTGCTTCTAAAAATATATCGTCGGCACGTTTTCTGGAATATTTTTGTTGCCAGTAAAGATAATCATGGATAACGGCAGCATTTCCGTATTTACCCCAGCGAGGGAAAACACCCCAAAGAATTCTTGGGACACTTGCGAAATCAGTGACAAACCCTTCCGGAACATTTATTTTTTCATTACTTCCTTCTGTCCCAACGTCATAGCCAAAATTACATCGAATGATCCATCTTCTTCCATCAGGATATGGAGATACTGTTAACGTGTCTGTGAATCTGCTCATTTATTAATCCTTAAATAAATTAGTTACACAATGTATTGATAATTTACATAAAGCCCTTAGTAAGGCCCGTTAGCTATTACAAATACGGCTATGGATGTTGAAAACACAAAACTGAAGACAATTAAAAGTAAGTCTTCAACATCAATCTCCTTCAATTCTTCGCTTTCGAATGCAGTGCGCTTGCGGATAAAAGCATAGACAGCAAGCGTGCCTGCGCAAAGTAAGCAAATTGCAATGTAATGAATGAACCAGTTTCCCAAGAAAAAACCGATTGATTTGGTGGCGAAAACATCGTATTGGATGTGATGCCTTACGTTGGAAAAAATCAGAGAGGTCAGCGCATAAAAACCGTTCCTGTAAACGTCCTGTTTTAATACCACAAAATATCCTTGGTCACGTAGGGTACTTAAGTTTACCAATTGTAGACTTCATAGTCTTGTAGTTACTTCTTCTTAAGGTAAAAGAATAATAAGGGACAGACCACGGTTTTTCGGAACTACATTTGTTACTTAAAAAATATCGATGTATGTACCGGAATATTAGTAACAATACACATAGATTTAATCCAAATAGTTTCACTGCTAAACTAGGCCAATAGTTATATTATTGGTTTATTATCTGAGATTGTCTTATGACCTTTGACCAAGTTTTCCTGTTTAGCCTGCTTGTCTTTATTTTTGCCTTGTTACTCTGGGGAAAGATTCGCTATGACATTGTGGCCATCGCGGCTTTGTTTATTGCCTTTGTCGTCGGTGTGATACCGCATGAGCATGCCTTCTCTGGTTTTTCTCATCCTGCTACCATCATCGTTGCATTAGTCCTTATTGTCAGTCGTGGCTTGTCTAATTCGGGTGCGATTGAATTATTATCCCGTTTCCTCGTGAGTGGTACTCGTAAGTTAGGCACGCATATTGGACTGATGTCCAGTGTCGGTGCGGCGCTATCGGGATTAATGAATAATGTGGCGACACTCGCCTTACTCATGCCAGTCGATATGCAGGCTGCGAGCAAGGCGAAACGCAGTCCGGCGTTGTCGTTAATGCCTTTATCATTCGCCACCATCCTGGGTGGCATGGTGACGTTGATTGGTACGCCAACGAATGTGGTCATCGCGACGTTCCGTGAGGATGCCTTAGGTGAGCCTTATCAGATGTTTGATTTTACCCCTGTTGGTATTGTGGTTGCGGCTGTCGGTATCTTATACGTGGCGACTGTCGGTTGGCGACTATTACCCGTGGCGCGTAGCAAACATGATACGACTGAAGAACTCATGGATATGGAGGGCTATGTCGCCGAAGCCATCGTCCAGGCTAATTCCAAGTACATAGGTCAGCAGCTGCGCGATTTATTCCCCTTGAGTACAGAAAACGACGTCAATCTACTGGGCTTGGTGCGAAATGGAAGACGTTTGCCGGGCACCGCAAGAAATGATGTGTTAAGAGAAAACGATATTCTGGTACTCGAAGCCGGACCTGATGCGATAGAAAAATTCGTCGGTGCGGCAGGCTTAAAATTCATCGGCACGGAAAAACAACCCAGTATTCTTAGTGAGAACCAGGGTTTAATTGAAGTCGTAGTGCCGGAGGGAGCCATGATAGAAGGGCGTTCTGCGATGGATGTCCGTCTCTTGTATCGACAAGGTGTCTCCTTACTGGGTGTATCGCGTAAAGGAAATCGTTTTCGCGATCGCGTACGTAAGCTAAAGATTAACGCGGGTGATATTTTATTATTACTCGGACCAGAAGATCAGTTACCGGACGTGGTGACGTGGTTGGGTTGTCTCCCGTTGGCTAAACGTGGGTTACAAGTCATTCAACGACACAAGGCGATACTGGCAGTAGTCTTATTTGCATTAGCTGTTATGCTCGCCAGTATCGGTTGGCTGTATTTACCCGTGGCATTAATGGGTGTGGTGGTGGCTTATGTATTACTTAAGATCATTCCTTTATCACAGATATATAAATCCGTTGAGTGGCCAGTGATTGTTTTACTGGCTTGCTTGATTCCTATCAGTGCAGCATTGGAATCCAGCGGTGGTACGACGCTTGTTGCAGATGGCATTGTTGAATTGACGCAAGGCATGTCTCCGGTTGTTGTGTTAACCGTGCTGATGCTGATCACAATGACTATGTCAGATGTATTGAATAATGTGGCGACTGCCTTGATTGCCGCGCCCATCAGTGTCGATATCGCCCAGCAACTGAACGTTAACCCTGATTCGTTCTTAATGGCAGTTGCCGTCGCAGCGTCCTGCGCATTTCTAACGCCCATAGGGCACAAGAACAATACGATCATTATGGGACCCGGCGGCTACAGTTTTGGTGACTACTGGCGCATGGGATTGCCTTTGGAAATCCTTGTGGTGTTAGTCGGTATACCGATGATCTTAGTTGTCTGGCCACTTTAGTCTTCCAAGAATTAAATCAATAAACTAAAAACGATGAAAAGAAATATTATTGCCATTGGTGGCGGAAAGATCATGATGCCTTCACACCGTGAGGCACAGACCCTATCGATTGATCAAGCTATTGTTCAGCAAGCAAAACGTAAAAAGCCTAAGGTATTATTTATTCCCACTGCGAGTGAGGATAATGCGGAATATTGCGATGCTTTTCGTAAGCAGTATGAAGATCGCTTAAGCTGTTCTGTTGAGGAGTTGTTGTTGTATCGAGATCGACCTTCTAATAGAAAGATACAAATGCTTATTGCGCAAAGCGATATAATTTATGTCGGTGGTGGTAATACACTACGGATGATGAATTTGTGGCGGCAGTTGGGTGTTGATAAGGCGTTAGATAAAGCCAGAAAACGGGGCGCGGTGTTATGCGGTTTGAGTGCGGGGTCGATTTGTTGGTTTCGACAAGGCAATAGCGATTCGCGTAAGTTCAAAGATGAAACTAATAAGACCTTAATAAAAGTCACCGGCTTGAATTACGCTGATTTATTAATCTGTCCGCATTACGATGTCGAAAAACATCGCCAGCCTGCCTTAAAGACGATGATGAAAACAACAAAAGGCGTCGCTGTTGCCTTGGAAAACTGTGCCGCTATTCATATCAAAGATGATCAATACCGTATTCTTGCATCAAAGAAATATAAAAAGGCGTATCTTATTTATTGGAAAAAAGGGGAATATGTGAAGCAAGCCTTAAAGCCGGCTAATAAGTTTCAACCGTTAATTGAATTAATCCGTTAGAGGGATAAACATTTAAAATGAATAACGTTGTCACTATCGATATCAATTGTGATTTAGGTGAGGGAAGCTCACCGCAGGATGGTGATAACGATGCCTTGTTAATGCCTTTTTTATCGAGTTGTAATATTGCGTGTGGCGGTCATGCGGGTAATGTCGATACGATTGACCAGGCGATTAAGAATGCATTACTTCATCAGTTAAAGATTGGTGCACATCCGGGGTATCCGGATCAGGCTAACTTTGGTCGAGATAGTTTAGGTTTTTCAGTCGATGAAATTATTGCGTCTTTGCGAGATCAACTGGATTTATTTCTGGGTGTGCTTAATGAAAACAAGGCCACACTGAATCATATCAAGTTGCATGGTGCCTTATATAATGACGTTGAGCGTGATCGTGCGCTTGCTGTAGGCATTGCCGATTATTTTGTTGGTGATTTTCCCGATGTTCATATCATTGGTTTGGCTCAAGGCCAGTTTCAGTCTGTTTGCGAAAGTAAGAGTATAAAGTTCATTCCTGAAGGCTTCATGGATCGGCGTTATCAAACTAACGGTACCTTGTTGTCGCGTGCGGAAACGGGCGCTGTCATCAGCGAAGAAACACAGTGTATTCAACAAGCGCTTGCCCTTACAAGAAAGCAACCGGTGGTGTCTTCAACTGGCGCCTTGATTTCACCCGAGGTCGAAACGATCTGTTTGCATGGGGATAATATCAATGCATTAAGTATCGTGCGTCAGCTGCATGTGGAGTTTGCTAATTATGATATTACAGTTGGGTGAATAAGCTGTCGGCGATCAAAACCAGGCTTCAATGGAATGGCGATAGTGCATTAACGCTTTTCTTTGATGCGAAAGCGGGTGAAGCTTTAACACGACATATCATCTCGTTGGTCAATGTCTTGAAATCATCTTTCCCTGTAATGATTGTTGAGGCAATTCCTGCCTATCAAAGTTTAACGCTGTGTTTTGATACCTTGTCTTTTGAGCCAGAGGCTATAGAAGATTCAATCAGACAAGTGATCGATGAAGGTATCACTGATACAAAAGAAACGGTAACGTCACGCTTGATAGACATTCCGGTGTGTTACCAAGGCGATTACGCACCTGATCTAAATAGTCTGGCGACATACTGTAAGCTGAGTCCCGATGACGTCATAAAACGGCATACTGAAGAGACCTATTTGGTGAATATGCTTGGGTTTCTTCCCGGTTTTTTATATTTAAGCGGATTGGATGAACAACTGCATTGCCCACGTAAAGATAATCCGTCATTGAATGTCCCTGCTGGTGCTGTCGGGATAGGGGGAGTGCAAACGGGTGTCTATCCCGTTGCGAGTCCGGGTGGCTGGCATATCATTGGTCAAACACCGCTTTCGCTTTTTAACCCGACTGCAAAAGAACCGTTTATCGCACAGGCGCTGGATCGGATTCGTTTTGTGCCGATTGATGTTGAAACCTTTGAAAAGCTCAAAAGCGAGCAAACATGAGTCTGCGATTTATCAATGCAGGCATGCAAACGAGTATTCAAGATGCGGGTCGTTCGGGTTTTATGCATCAGGGTATTTCCAAAAGCGGTGCGATGGATCTCATTTCATTAAATTTAGCGAACTGGTTAGTCTCCAATCCAATCAATCAGGCGGCAATAGAAGTCACCCTTGCGGGGCCGACGATTGAATTTACGGAACGTCTTTCGATTGCCATTTGTGGTGCGACATTTGATCTGTCGCTTAATGATGCACCGGTGTTTAATAATGAAACAATAAAGGTAAATGCAGGTGATGTGTTAACGTTTAAGGGTATTGGCCAAGGCGCAAGAGCGTATCTAGCCATTGGTGGAAGGTTTGATGTCGATGCTTCTTTCGGGAGTCAATCAACACATTTAACCGCCAAGTTTGGTGGCTATAAAGGTCGACAGTTTCAAAATGATGATGTGTTGACGTTATTATCGACACAAGAAATAGAAAAACATGTGTTACCAGAAGCGTATCAGCCTTCATTCAGCGGTAATTATTTATTACGCTGTTGTGTGGGCGTTGAAACAGAACAATTTGAAGCGGAAAGCTTAGCTGCTTTTTATGGTAGGACTTATGTTGTTTCTAACGATTCCAACCGCATGGGTCTACGCTTGACCGGTGAACCGGTGCCACTCAAGAAACCCGTTGATATAATCTCGAGCGGATTGACGCAAGGTAGTATACAGATCCCACCTTCGGGTCTTCCTATTATCTCCTCTGTTGATGGGCAAACCATCGGCGGTTACCCAAGGATTGCGAATGTTAGTAGCGCAGATCTGAATATTCTCGGGCAATTAAAGGCAGGCGATAAGATTGGCTGTCAATTTGTCTCGCAAGATAAGGCATGGCAATTACTGAAAGAGAAACAAACGTTTCTTAATAAATTGTTGTTAATTTAAGTGGGGACAGAACCAAATGTTCAGTTATTAAACTTAGTCGCGGCTTGACTAAATTTTTCAATATAGGATGTAGTCGATTTTAAGTCAGTCTTAATTCTTTTCATTGAACCGGTTTGATAGAAGAGCAACCAATTTCCTGCTCCTTCAATGGTGATACTCTTTAACGTTAATAATTCTTCACGGAGAGATTGATTAAATAATTCGTCAAGATTTATTGTCTCTTTGCAAAACGTCATATATGCAGCGTTAAATTTTTCATCACCAGGAAAGTTCAGTTTTTTAAAATTTAGTTGTTTTAGATTTAGTTTTTCAAGTTTTAGAAACATTATTGTTGCTATATTATTTGGACGCAGCACAAATTCTGTGGGCAGCTGTCGGTCTATCTGAAACGCAACGATTGTATATTCACCTTTATTATTTCCTCCTCCCAAACGTTCAAACACAGCTGTATTTTTGAAGTTCGCATAGGAACCGTGTATGGCATTAATACCATGATGTTTCCATTTTAATAATGGGCATTTATAGATGCTTGGGTCTAGTGACTCTCCTTTCTCACTATAGGTGAATCCAAGTTGATCAGCAGTGATTTTTCGAGCTTCTTTTCTCTTACGATCATTCTGAAATGCGAACCATATAACGATTGGCCCAAATATTAATAACACATACAAGAAGAACATCTGAACTTCATAATTTGACATCCTTAATCTCCATTTATCTGATGTTTTTACATACTACATTAAATAGAAATAGGAAATAAGATGAGACCAGAACTATTTGGCTTTTCTATGTATCATGGGTATGTATTTTTGTATTGGGGAACAGTATGCAAGCTGATGTATTAACTAAGGTCATTCTTCCGTTGTCTCTTTTTCTGATTATGTTTGGTATTGGGATTTCTTTACGGCTTGCTGACTTTAAAAACATTTTTAAATATCCTAAAGCGATTGTTGTGGGATTAATGGGGCAATTGATTCTACTACCCCTTATCGCCTTTACGCTTGCGCTTGTTTTCAACTTGCCAGCAGAATTAGCCGTCGGTTTAATCATCATTGCCTTAGCACCTGGCGGTGCGACGTCTAATATGTTCACCTATTTATATAAAGGTGATGTTTCTCTGTCGGTGAGTTTGACGTTGTTGACCAGCTTGATTACTCCTTTCACCATCCCGTTGCTCGCTTCTTTGAGTATGCTTTACTTTATGGAGAGCAATACAGAATTTGAATTGCCTGTCGTTAAAACAATTGTCCAGTTATTAGTGATAACTGTGATTCCTATTGCTTTTGGCATGCTTGCTTTATCACGCTTCCCCGTCGTTGCTAAGAAAATAGAAAATGTACTTAAATGGTTTTCTATCTTTTTCTTATTTTTGATTATTGCTTTAATTGTGATGAAAAACTCTGCCAATATGGCAAGCTTTTTCGCGCAAGCAGGCGCTGCTACGTTGGTGCTTAATCTAGTGGTGTTATTGCTAGGTTACCAGCTTGCTAACTGGTCAAAGCTCAATGGCAAACAATCTACTGCGATTGGCTTTGAAGTGGGCATCCAGAATGGTACCTTGGCATTGGTTGTCGCTGGAACGTTGATTGGTAACAATACGATGATGATCCCTGCGGTAACTTACTCAATCATTATGTTTTTTACCGGTGCAGTTTTTGGCTGGCTGATTAACAACAATAACAAACAGACTGACGCGACCTGAGTTAAATTATGAAAAAAATATTTATAATACTTTTGGCTATAACGTGTGTTGGTCTTACTTACTTAGCAATTGCGGGGAACGATATGCAGGAAATTAAAACGGAAATAGAAATATCAGCAGCCCCATCTGAAGTATGGAATATCATCACAGACATTAATAATTGGCAGGAATGGAGCCCAATTATTAATGCGTCAAAAGGTGAGGTATCTATTGGCTCGAAACTTAGCATAACAATGATGGGTAAAGAAGAAGGTAAGGATGGTCCGAAATATAACCCCATTATCGAGGAACTTAATGAGCCCCATTATTTTCGCTGGCGCGCTCATATGTTGGCCGGGTTTATTTTTACAAACGATAAAATATTTGAACTGGAAAAAACAGAATCAGGAACACGCTTAATTCATACAGAAACATTTAAAGGGCTTCTTGCGCCGATATTTTGTGGGCAAATGGAAAAAGGTGTCCCGCCAATGTTAAATTCCATGAATAAAGCATTGAAGGAACTAGCAGAGAAATAATCATGAACAGGCTATTATTTTTTATAGCTATCATTTTTTCGACAGTCAATTATGTTTCTGCTGCAGCAGTAGTTGAAAGTCTTTGCTTCGTTGATGAAGCAGTTGTTTTTTCATGTAGCTCAACAGAGGGAAAAACCATTTCCTTATGTTCGTCTTCACTACTCTCAGAGTCTGACGGTTATTTGCAATATCGTTATGGTGTTATTGGTAAAATTCCCGAGCTTGTTCATCCGAAAAGACCGGAACACCCTAAAGAGCATTTTATCTCAGGTACGGTACCGTTTTCAGGAGGCGGCGCTTCGTATCTAAAATTTAGTAAAGGACAATACTCCTATACGGTGTTTACAGGTATTGGCAAAGGGTGGGAAAAAGAAGGTGTTATTGTTAAAAAATCGGGCAATCAAATTGCGGCTGTCGCATGTGATGGTCCGTTAATATCTGAACTTGGTCCAGTATTATTTGAAAGCACAGGCTTACAGAAAGATCCGCTTGAGATCGATTTTGAAATTCCTGAATAAAGAATAAGTTTCATTTGACCCTACTTATAAACAGTTTGAACGAGATTTAGATTATGGAAACATTTTTCGAGGTGCTTGAGACGGTTATTGATGTGACGGTCTATATCGTTATGGGATTCTTTGGTTTATTTTTTATTATTTTTATTTTAGCGATTATCTTTGGAAAGAGAGTTATAAAAAAATGGGAGTTTGAAGCAAATTTTTATAATGATAAGCGACAAGAGATAGGTGAATTCGATATAGAGATGAAAAAATTTGCCAAGGAGGAAGGGGACTTTGCATTAAAGGCCGTATTTAACTTGAAACATGCTGATTTGAATCAAGGTAATGTGGTTCAGATTTATCTCGAAGATGTTTTAGTTATGGAAGGCGTTGTTGAAAAAGAGGGACGTATTTACCTTCAAAATGAACATTTAAAAAGTGATATAAATGATCCTCAAGAAGGACAAGTCTGTCGCGTGATGTGTAGCTCTGTTGAATTATTCTCCGAAAAATTAATAATAGATTAATTTAAGCGGGGAAACCCCATTTGTTATAATGACATCATGTGCCTGCTCCTGTTTAGTTTTAACAAACATCCTGACTATCCAATAATCTTGGCAGCGAATCGGGATGAGTTTTTCGAACGTCCTACCGTAGCTGCCTCATTCTGGGGTGATTACCCTTCAATTCTTGCCGGTAGGGACTTACACAAAGGTGGTACGTGGATGGGGGTCAGTAAAGTGGGTCGCATTGCTGCGGTCACCAATTATCGTGAACCATCAGAGAGTAAACAGGACGCGATTTCTAGAGGCGCTTTGGTTAGTCAGTATCTAAAAGGTAATGAATCCGCCGAGGACTATATGCAAACCGTTGTGGAACAGCGCCATGCTTATGATGAATTTAATTTGCTGGTAGGGGATAAACAATCATTGTTGTTTTATTGCAGCGTTGAAGATGATTTTCAGACTTTAATATCAGGCTTGTACGGTATTAGTAACAGTACTCTAGATAGTCCCTGGCCAAAAGTAGAAAATGGTAAGGCTGCTTTGGAGAAAGTTACTTCAGGCAATGTAAAACCGGAACCGGAAGAATTATTTTCCTTATTGGCTGATAAGACGAAGGCCACAGATAGCGAACTGCCTTCAACGGGTGTCAGTCTTGAATGGGAACGCAGGCTTTCGCCGCTATTTGTAAACTCTGAAGATTACGGCACGCGTAGTTCGACTGTTCTATTAATAGATAGAAAAGGGAAAGTATTTTTTTCTGAGCGCTCTTTTGATAAAGATGCACAAGTGATTGATACTTGTGCTTATGAATTTATGATTAAGTAAGTTTAAGAGTTAAATGGTTTAGTAACGATTGATATAATTTTCAGGAATAAAACCCTCAATTTAACACTATTTAAAATTGCATGATCAAACATAACCTATTTTTTGTGTCTACTATGGCTGCTTTTATACTTGCGGCCTGTTCGACACCACCGATTGTACGCAATGAAACAATTAATGAACTAATTATTCGCAATGCCACTGTGAGTGCATTAGAAGAAGTTAAATTAAGAGTGCCTAAAACTAACTCATTAGTTTCTTGTAACATTATTCTTCCTCGTGCCGAATGTTCTTTGGGCTTTAGAGAATTAGAAAACAAAAGAAACCCGGCAACATTAAGCTGGATTCAAAGAGGACAGCAATATCAAAAGAATATTGTTACTCAAATTCCTAATAATCTGGTTGAGGGAGAACCTTCAACAGTCATCATAACAATCGAAGACGATGGGAAAATGACATCACGATTGGAACAAGAGTAGCGCTAATATGATTATGTCGCTTCACACAATTACTGCATCAATTACATATACAGAATAAAAGGAAATAAGACTATCAAAACAATATTACTCACAGGTGCAACGGATGGCATTGGCTTTTTAACTGCTCAAAAATTAGTCGAGCAGGGGCATCAAGTCTTACTGCATGGGCGGAATACTAAAAAATTATCAGCAACAGAAAAAAAACTTTCTAAGTTGGCGGGCAGTGGGCAGGTTGAAACTTACACGGCTGATTTATCACATTTGACAGATGTCGAGGGGTTAGCAAAAGCTGTTATTAAGGAACACAACAAACTTGATGTGTTAATTAACAATGCGGGTGTACTGAAGATTGCCAACCCACGAACGGAAGATGGCTTGGATGCCCGGTTTGCTGTTAATACCTATGCGCCATACTTATTAACACAACGGTTGTTACCGCTTCTCGGCACCACTGGACGAGTGCTCAATCTTTCGTCTGCCGCGCAGTCACCAGTTGATAAAAAAGCATTAGCCGGGAAAGTTGAGTTGAGTGATGAGATGAGTGCTTATGGGCAAAGCAAGCTGGCGATAACGATGTGGTCCCGTCATTTAGCACTATCACTTAAGAGTAAAGGGCCTATGATTGTCGCTATTAATCCTGGATCCTTGTTAGGTAGTAAGATGGTGAAAGAAGGCTTTGGTATTGATGGTAAAGATTTAAATATTGGTGCCGATATTCTCATCCGTGCGACACTATCAGATGAGTTTGCAAACGCATCAGGAAAATATTTTGATAATGATGCCGGTCAGTTTGCCTCACCACACGCGGATGCACTAAACCCCTCGAAATGTGAAAAGATAGTAAGGGTCATCGAGGAGGTATTAGCTGAACTAGTATCATAGACGTTGATCAATGTGCGTTTAGTATCTATTTAAATTTCTTCCAAATACATGGAAGTGACTCTATGTCTATAATATAAAACAGATCCAATAATGATTCCGACCAGTTCGATCAATAATCCTGTCATCGCTATATCTTTTATAGAGTAAGCGTAAAAAAACTCTAAAGGTGAAAACAAAAAAATCAGGACGCCTACTGAAAAAACTGACAAAGGTATATTAAGGTTTAAGTTGTTCATTGCTCATCTCCAAAAGTTAATATTAAATATTATTTTGCAACAGAGATGCCAATTTAATGAAAAGGTCTAATTCAGGTATGGGAATTGTCAATTGGGTCACACTTTTATTATTACGATGTGACGAATATCTCAGTTTCAAGTGTTATGAATAAAGTGATTATCAATCACGAGAAATAAATTTTTCTGATATATGGCAGATAAATCTTTGTATGTGATGAATAACCATCAAGATGTCGAAATTTCATCACTTTTAATTAGAATAAATGCTACGGTGGTATTTAGTTTGTTAATGGATAGGATTTTTAAATGTGGTTCTTATTCGGGGTAATTACATTAATGTAATTTGTATAATCGGCTATATGCAATTTGGTCGTTTGCTTTAGAATAAGTATAAGTAGAGTGTGATGCAGTGTTTCTATTTAGGAGGTAAATAATGAGCCAGGAAAAAATATTTCTTTATGCTGAATATCAGGTTTCAGTTCCCTTTGATCAGATCGATTGGCAATCAATCAATCCTGAAATGAAGAAGTTTGATGGCCTGAAGTCTAAGACCTGGCTTAGTGGAATTAACAACCATTCTGTTGGTGGCTTTTATGAATTCACATCGCTCGGTTGTGCTCAAAAATATATCGATGAGCTTCTGGTGCCATTTACAAAGAAAATTAATGGCAATTTGTCAGTAAAGCTATTTAATGGTGATGTGGTAGAAGAAGGAAGCAAGGGTATGGACTCTCCCTATTATAAAAATGTAAGCTTTCAATGAATTATTAACCCAAAAAAGGAGTTAGCACCCGGTATTATAAATTTGTCACTCGCTTGGGTTACATAATTCATTTTTGCCATGCTATGATGAAACATGGACGACCGTTATTTTGTACATATATTTACCCCAACGAACAATGTCAGCCCGTTTGACGTTAATATGGCTCATAGTGCCAAGATTGAAGGGGTGATCCCCTATACAGAAGTCGGTCTCGACGACATCCATTACCTGACACAAGATCTTATCTACTCACAGGGCTCGCAGCGCACTGGCATTTTTATTGGCGGTCGTGATTATGGTTTAGCCATAGACATGTTTTACCGTGCTAAAGCCGCCATGTTTCCACCATTTGAAGTATCAATATTTGCTGATCCAAGTGGTGCAATCACTACGGCAGCGGCAATGGTAGCCTGTGTAGAAGTATGGGTAAAAAACATAACCGGGCAATCACTGGAAGGTAAGAAAGTCCATATATTGGGAGGCACCGGCCCGGTTGGTGTGTGCTCCGGTATCCTGGCATCAAAATGTGGCGCGGAAGTTTTTCTTGGCAGTACGCGCGGGAAAAAGGTCGGTCAAGCTATTGCCGATGAATATAATTCACGATTTGAAGTCAATATGAAGGGTGAGAATATTGGTTCGGATAAGGCCATCGCGAAATTATTACAAACATCAGAGATCATCATCAACTCTGCTAAGGCCGGGCTTCAGGTTATATCCAGACCTCAATTAGAACAGGCGCCAGAACTTATTGTTGCGACTGACGCAAACGCAGTTCCCCCTGCAGGTATTGAAGGGGTAGAAATAAATGACATGGGAAGAGAACTTGATTTCACGCCAAAGAAGGCCGTTGGTATCGGTGCTTTGAAGATTGGACATATAAAAAACAAAGTGCATCACCGCTTATTTGAAATGATGCGGGATACAGATAAACCGCTCTATATTGATCATGAAGAGGCCTTTGAAGTTGCAAGGGTTTTTGCCGCAAAATAGCTTATTCCTGACACTGTTTTTCAGAGGCAGTATTTACAAAGCCCTTTTATCTTTTTGCTAATTACCCTAGTAGCGTATTGCATTGTTTTACGAATGCGTTTTTTACATGATTCAGAAGCGTTATTGACAAACCTTGACGATATGCATTGTATTCCTGACTGCCTAATATAAATAAACCTAGTGGATTATCATTGTTTATTGGTAGAGAGACAGTAGATTTTATTTTATTCGACTCTTCGCTAAATAATACATCTATGTATTCTGATGGAAGGCTATCACATAGTGGTTTGTTGACGTTATACAAGCCCGAGAATAAATAGCGAAGTTTTGAATGAATTGGTTTAAAACGAAGGTTGCGATAATCCTTATAAGGCCTTTTTTCTACGAAGAAATATATCATTAGATGGCTACATTGATATTCGCGTTTTAAGAATAGAAATAAGGTGTCATAAAGCGACTCTATAGACACTGCATCCATTAATGCAAAAGACAGTTTATAGGCTTCATCTGCCAATCTATCACTTTGATCCTGTTCCTTGGATAAAGAGTCTATTTTTGCTTTCAGTAACTGCTCATTTTTTCTTAAATGATCGACTTGATATTCGATTAGTGAGCTGATGTTTCTACCGTTTATATGTGGGAGGTTTAAATTTGAAAGCAGTGGAGAATTGTCTAGAAAGAAATCAGGATTTCTTTCCAGATAGTCAATAACGACTGGCTGATTATCAACGAGCTTTCTGTTGACAGCCATAAACATCAAATAGAATTGATATCATATAACTATAACTATAGATGCTTTTTTTCTTATTGCCAAATGTAAGAATTTTAACTTGGTCAGAGTTCAGATGAGGGTTAATAAGGTCAGCGCCTTAAATGTTACTGAAATAAAAAAAGCCTCGCTTATGCGAGGCTTTTGAAATAATAAACTTTCTAATTTGGTCTATTGTGCAACTACGTTGACTGCACTCGGTCCTTTTTCACCCTGCTCAGTATCAAAGCTCACGCTTTGTCCTTCTGATAGTGACTTGAAACCTTCAGCTTGAATTGAACTGTGATGAACAAACACGTCTGCGCTGCCGTCAGACGGTGAAATAAACCCAAATCCTTTACTATCGTTAAACCATTTTACTGTGCCTGTAGCCATTTGAAGATACCCCTAAAATTTATTTAAAAACAATGTATTAGCATGTAAATTGTTGTGGAACTGTTACGGAAGAGACTGCTTTTTACATTGCGTTTAACTACCGGGAACCGCTACAATTTTTTTCTAATGACCGCACCATATAGCTTTCCAGCCAGAAAGACTATCTTTTTAAGGTATTAATCTAAAAAAACAGGTGATTTATAGGCCTGAGAGCCTGTTTATTATTTAACCACTAAGCAGTGATTGTTTACTAGCAATGTTATTCTATGAGTGAATTTTTAGTATTCTAGATATTCATTATGAAAAAAGTATGTGTTTATTGTGGTTCCAGCTCTGGAAGACGACCTGAGTATGGTTACGCAGCGCGTAGTCTCGCTAAAGCGCTCATTTTGAGAGGTATTGGACTGGTTTATGGCGGTGCTAGTGTCGGGATTATGGGTGAAATTGCAGATGCGGTTTTAGCTGGCGGTGGTGAAGTGATAGGAGTCATACCCCAAGCCTTATACGATAAAGAGGTTGCTCATGGCGGGCTATCAGAATTAAAAGTCGTGGCTTCGATGCATGAAAGAAAGCAAGTCATGATGGATATTTCGGATGGGTTTATTGCTCTGCCAGGTGGTTTGGGTACTCAGGAAGAGTTGTTCGAAGTGCTTACCTGGTCGCAACTGGGTTTTCATAATAAACCATGCGGTTTGCTCAATATTGAAGGTTACTACGATAAGTTATGTTCTTTTTTAGATCATGCTGTAGACGAGCAATTTGTAAAAACACACCATCGTGAAATGCTACTGGTTGATGATAGTCCTGATAATTTACTGACTATGATGGAAGCTTATTAACTGGTTTAGTTTTATTGATTTAACTATTACAGGAAAACATGAGAAAAGTATTAGTCGTTGGTGCAAGTGGTGCCACTGGTAAATTGCTTGTAAAGCAATTGCTTCAACAGAATATAAAAGTTGTCGCTATTGTTCGCCCTGCTAGTACTTTGTCACTGGCGAATGATAGTCAACCAAACCTGGAATTAATTAGGGCAAATATTTCTGATATAACGAAGAATGAATTAGCTTCCCATCTCGAAGACTGTGAAGCTGTACTGTCTTGCTTGGGACATAACTTAACGGTCAAAGGTATTTTCGGTAAACCCAGATTGTTAGTTACTAATACAATAGAGAAGATATTACGCACTTTCGAATCTATGAATGCAGCGAATAAGATTAAGATTGTTCTTATGAATACAACAGGTAACAGCAATCGTGATATTCCTGAGCAGCCGCCATTTTCTCAACGATGTGTTATATCACTATTGCGTTTATTGTTGCCGCCACATGTAGATAATGAAAAGGCGGCTGATTTTCTTCGTCTTCATGTCGGTCAAACACACAAATGCATTGAATGGGTGACTGTGCGTCCGGATGGTCTTACAGATGAAGAGAATGTTACCGAATATGATATTTTTTCCTCCCCAACTAGAAACCCTATTTTTGATGCTGGACAAACCAGTCGAATAAACGTCGCTAATTTTATGTCAAATCTAGTTATCAATTCGGATTTATGGGATACATGGAAAGGAAAAATGCCAGTAATTTACAACCATGTATAAAACAATACGAATTATAAAAAAAATATTAATTTCTATATATGTACTTATGTTTTCTCAAATTGTATTTTCAGAGACAACACTCAATATAGAAGATAAACGTCTTGAACCTGCTTTTATGATTATTAGTTATTTTGTAAATACAGTTGATGAGAATATTGAAAAACTTCCTAAAACCGGCTTTAAAGTTAATTCGCCCGATAATGGGGTTGAGTCAAAATCAACATCAGTAAAGCTTTTGAAGGAAGACATGAAGAAAAGTAAGATAATAAAAATACAGTTTAACATTGTCACCGACAAGCCAATATTAAGGTCGTTGCGTATTATTAACTATAATGTTGACACGAATACAATAGAAAGTATTGAGAAATATAATGAAGAATTTTATTTAAATGACAATAGTATCATTCATCATTTTAGCGTTTTTCAAAATCAAAGAGGTTGGCGAATAATCTCCACAGATTATGGTTCAACAAATCTTGTTATAATTCCAGATATAAATGGAAATTTTGTTTTCGAACAATAATCAATTAAGCAATAATAGGGCTAGGCCTTTAATTTATTAGACTTTGAATTTTATAGTAGAGGATAACTTCTTGGCGCAACTATTAATATGCGAGATTTAAAAATAGCAATTGTGGTTTGTCTCGGAATGGGTTTAGGCTGCGTATTGGGTTTTGCAGCACCGTTGATAGTATGTCTCGCTCATGATGCCCTTACTAAACCTTCACCAGGAAACGGCCTGATGACTGTTGGATTTATGTTTTGTTTTATTACGATTCCTCTTTTTACAATTATTGGTGGTATTTGGTTTAGAAGGATTGCCATAAAAAGATTACCTGAATGATTTTGATAGGGTGCAGATTTAATCGAATCTGTTCCCATTGTTTCTGGAGATAGAAATGGTAAACGACTTGGAATCTAATAAACGAAACGCGATTGAATTTTATCGAACAGCTTATCTTGGCGACCCATCCAAGGCAGTTGATCTTTTTGTAGGCGCTGAGTACATACAGCACAATCCTTTGGTCGCCGATGGAAAGCAAGCCTTTATCGACTATTTTGATGAGATGGAAAGAGATTACCCCGGAAAAAGCATCAAATTCATACGTACAATTGCTGAGGGTGATCTTGTTGCGCTACATACACACCAAACCTGGCCTGGTGGTGAACAGTATGTGACTATGGATTTTTTTCGTTTTGATGAGGCGGGAAAAATCGTTGAACATTGGGATTCGATTCAGGAAGTACCAAGTGAATCAAAAAATTTCAATCCAATGTACTAGTAAGAATTAAGGGATTTAGGGGTAAGGGTTGTTTAAATTAGTTACAATCAGTCATATTTATCAAGAATCATACTGAGGGTATTCATATGGAAATTGTTAATTCCCACCTTGCACACAGTATTAAAGAACAGGGCATGATTAAACCGCCTAACTCTTATGGTTATATCCAACTTGCTGCAGAAGTAGAAATACCACGTCCTTTTTTATCTAATAGCGCTTCGAAAAAAGAATTGCTATCTAAACTTAAAATTCTTTGTGGTGAACTAAAATCGTTATCACCTTCGGTTCAACGAGCAGATCTATTTGATGCGTTCATTATCCCACCGGGTAATAATCCAGGTTTGGAATTGATAGCTGAAAAAGGCTACGACGTTCATATTGCTAAATTCGATGTAGTGATTCTTGTTGAATGTATTTCTGTTGATGATGCATTAACAGTGAGGGATTCATCTGAGTACAAAAAAATTGAACAAGTATTAAATGAAAAAGCAACATATATACATTCAATGGTTGCAAAAAACCCTAATCGTATTGATGAAGTTAGCAAGGACTCAGATGGTATATTTCTATTTAACTATTTTTATGCGGAAGATACGCAGACTTTGCTGGATGTTTGGGAATATACGGCCGGTTGGTGGACTGCAAAAGCCAATTTGACAAACTCTACGCCAATACAGCCTGTCGAAGATGGTTCTCAGTATAGCCTTATCAATCATTGTCGATGGGATAAGTTTATCGACCTCTTACCTTCACTCATTTTCAAGCCGAGCTTAAACAATTTTGTACTCAAAAACTTCACCGTCAATAATATTGTGGCAATGCCTGTTCTGTATAAACTTGCTTGATAACGGTTAATAATAGATGACCTAGAGTCTATTAATAGCTGAGCTAACACTTACTTAAAGGATCTCTGCTGAATGCCGATAAAATTAGGGACTGAGTTAAATTTAGGGGCATTCTCACATGAGTATTGACGCTGTATATGGTTTAGGTTTTTGCATCTATATTATTGTCACTGTGATCATGTGGCGCAATATTGAAATGCCTCTCTTTTTCAAAGCAATATTCTGTTTATTTGCGGTACCTGTTTTTTTCTTTGGCATAGTTGCCAACCTTTGGTTATTTGAGATGATATATCCTGAGATGTTTGAAATTCATGCTAATGCTCAGAGTGGTTATCGAGGTGGTGAGAAGGGAGTGTTTGCCGTTGTTCTTGTATTACCCCTCGCACTTGCTATGAGTTACGGTTGGTATCGACTTATGCGCTCTTTTAACCCCGAGCCGAGCTAAACCAAGTTAAAAATATTGATACACCTAAGTCTTCGCGATTCACATCTTTGCTAATAAATAATTACTGCTCCAATAACAAGCAGTACTTTTTCCTGCCTATATTAGATAAAGTATGACTGTGAATGATTTAAATGAAATCGAACATCCCAGTGCGGCGGTTGCTCTTGTAGTTACGCACAAGGAGCCTTCTATCTTACTGGTACGCAGGGCTGACCATGTCTCTGATCCATGGTCGGGGCAGTGGGCTTTTCCAGGAGGGAAAGTGGATGAGTCCGATTCAAATCTCTTAGCAACCTGTCAACGCGAAGTTTTGGAAGAATGTGGCTATAAGCTTTCTGACGATCATTACAAACGTGCTTTGCCAATATCAAAAGCAGGACGTAAGCAAAAACACTCTATTATTGTTGCACCATTTCTGTGGGAAATCCCTGAGAGAGTAGAACTGAATCTAGACGAAACTGAAATAGCCTCAGCATGTTGGCTGGATATGACTTTTATTTCCGACCCTGACAATCACGATAAAGGGGTGATAGCCCCAGAATATGATAAACGTGAGTTTCCCTACATGCGATTGGGAGATACGCCGTTATGGGGTTTCACTTATATGGTGTTGATGAATTACTTGAATGAGAGACAATAGTTAAAAGCATCATTCGCCTTTTGTAACTATGAACGGATAATAGTCAAACTTGATTTAGAACTATTTCTGAAGGTAATGCGTTCCGTAAGTGGATAAGTCGGTTAATTCCAGATTACTGTCATCATGAATGTTAACCGTCATGTGTAGTCTTGAAATTCGCTGCATCGTGTCTGTAAAACGAACCTTACATTCGCTACCTCTGCCAATTTTATTTTCACCTATAGACATTGAATACTCTTCATTATTGCTATCAATAAATTTTATTCCACCCTTTACGACTAACTTACATTGATAACTTGCTAAAAGAAGCGCTATTTCATCTCCTTCTTTAACTTGAAAGGAAACAGCTTCTCCTATTGGCATATTTGACAGACCTAATTCTTTTGCAAGCACATTAGAATCAAAATTATCATCAAGATCCAGTTCGCCTGTTTTGAATTGAGCTGCTTCCGAATTTCCAACCGGTATATTATCTCTTTCTAATTGTGACTTTATTGTCTGGATCATTTCCTGTCGGTTTGACAAGTATTTTAAATAAGCTGTTAGTGCGATTTGTTTATACTTACTTGATTCAGTTGAACGATCTTTTTTAAGGGCAAAAAAGATATCGCGCCAACCATTATCATTAGAAAAAATAACTGAATTGATGGCTTTAAGACTTTTTGTTACTTCCCCAGTCTCAGATGTTTGATTGATTAACTCAGAAATCTGTTCTATAGCAACAATAATCGCATTTAATTCCAGATCTAATTCGCTGGGCGTCGATTTAATGGCGTCGGTAACTTTTCCCAAGGGAATAGTAGTGCGCGCACTAAGGGCAAATTCGAAATCATCAAATGACTTGAAAGTAATGACCTTATCATCAATGTTCAATTCGACTGGTTTTGTAAATATTTTTTGCAGCATAGACCTTCAAGTATAGCCATGAAACTCAGAAAAGGTTAATTTCAGAAGGGTATTTTCAGTTTATTGTGTGATTGAATTCTCAAATTTGTTGAATTTATGAGCTGTTATGGTGTTTCCTCAGCAGCCGTTTCTTCAGCATTGTCTAGAATTTCTTCAGTTTCAGTAGGTGCTTCTTCTGTTTCTGACTCTTCAACTGCAGCTGTAGCTGTTTCTTCAGTAGCTTCTACCTCAGATCCTACACAATTAAATGTAACTTCAGATAAGTCAGCAGTATTATCAGGGATGTATTCGGCAGTTTTGGTGTATTTCAAACATTCATTCTTTGCCAACTCATAAGCAGCAGTGAATTTTTCTGGTGGTCCGCCAATGATGACCTCTTCAGATGAGGCTGACTTAATCGAAGGCTCATTACTACAAGCAGTAATCAACAGAATAAAACAAGCAATGGTAAATATTTTACTATTTCGTATGTACATATATTTTGACCACAGTCTTATAAGTAATTAAATTCATGTACAACTTTTTCATAAGATCAGCCAGAAGTAAAGACTCAAGTGAGACTACTGTTGTGATTTGTTCAAAGATTCACTATTACATAGTATAAGAAATAAATTGCGAACAAGTTATAATCAATAAACCTGAATATTTATATAGGAATGAGAATGTAATGAGAGTTATTTGTCTACTAATGATGTTTGCCCTATCTGTTCCAGCTGCTGAGTATGAGCCTATTGATGCTATTCCTGAGGATGTTAAATCTGTTGCAGCGGTAATTCCTATCTACAGTCAAAAGGTTTCGTTTAATTTACCGACAGATTGGAAAGCCGCATTTCAAGATGAACGTTCTGGCGCTTTTCTAGTTGAGTTTATCCCAAAAGGCGAGGAGATCGAGAAATGGCAAAACTTGTTTACAATCCAGGGCTTCGAACAATTGGCAGATAAAACAAAACCAATTGATTTTTTAGATGGGCTAGCACAACGTTTGAAAGAGTCATGTGGACAATATTCTATCTATGAGCAATTAGGGCATTTGACAGTTTCAAAACATAAGGCCTTTGCAGCCATAATGGGCTGTTCAAATTCAATCGATGCTAACAATAATGTAGCAAAGAAAGAGACAAGTGAGCTTGGTTATTATATTGCTATTCAGGGGGAAAAAGATTATTACCTTATTCACAAATCTATTAGAGGTGATTCGTTCGATAAGGCCAATTCACCTATAAATATAGATAATGCTGAGGACTTTATAGCGGAGTTCATGCCGATTGAATTATGTCAGCTAGGTGGTGAGAAGTACGATTGCAAAAAATAGAGATTTCTCTAATTATTGATGGATGTGTGTGTTTTATAAAATTAATTGTAAGTTAGAAGAGTAATTTTCAGTGGCAAACACTTTAACCTTTATATAGAGCATGACATAACGATGTTCTCGATTGAGCCTTGCGATATACCATGTGATGCATTGTTAGGTAAATATATTGATGAAGGTACCTATACAGATTGCTATAGGGTAGAAATCCCGCGCACAGTCACATACGCGCAGTATGTGGTCGCTTTTTATACGACCTTGATATTTAAGCTGGAGCGCTTGATTCTGAAATTGGCGGTTTCGAGACCGTCCACGGATGCCCAAGTGGTGCAATTAGCATCAGGCACAGTTGATGATTTTGCTGCGTGGTATGTCGAAGGCCGCAGTGAAAATCAATTATTGTTATGTGACTTTATAGGTCGTACTCGATCCTGGCTGATGGTTGTACCTATAGCTGATGATAATCATGTGCGGACGCGATTATATTTTGGATCAGCCGTTGTTCCAATCGTGAATACCACAACAGGTGAGTCTTCTCTCGGTTTTGTGTATCGGTCCTTGCTCGGGTTCCACAAGCTATACTCGGTGGTGCTTCTTTATGCTGCTAAACTACGTTTGGAATCTCTGCCCGTACAATCAAAAATTGAGTTCTGAAAAAGATATTTCGAATCACATAATGAAGCGAATGATCATTTTTTTCTATCATATTGAAATCACTAGCATTTATTTTTAAAGCAGTCAGTTAACACACGCTTCTAACATCTGATGGGAGCCAGCATTTTTGTGGTTTTAACGCGTCATACCAGATATTCATATTTGGTTAAGAATTCTCATTACCGGCCGATATATCTCTTTGAATAGTAGGTGATCTAGTTCTCTTACTTGGCAAAGGGATATTTTCAACCATTAAAAATGGGATTGTATAAAAATGACAGCTTGCGAAAAAGTAACATGGCTTGAAAAAAGCGTTATTGATATTCCCGATGCACCTATTTGTATCGGTGTTGGAAAAGAGGTATTAGATGGCGCTGAAATTAAACTTCATCTCATAAGTGGAGATGACAAGTTTGGAACATTAATTTCAATGGATAGTGCACAAAAGGATATTCACTATATTTCATCTGAAGATAATAAAAGAGAAATTCTGAAATTTGATGAGTGCCAATATGTTCTATTTTTATCAGAGCTTTTATATATAGGTGATGACGCACCGATCGAGTTTCCAACGGGAATAGATTCTCATACCCAAAAACAACCCTACACCATCACCTTTTCTAAGGGCGAAAGCCTGGCAGGAGATTCAGCCTATACGAGTATTGACGACATAGGTGTCCATATCTTTAAAGTAATTGATGATAATTATGTAACAAGGTTATTTGTTCCCAAAGATGTCATAGATGATTTTGATGTCGGCCAACAATTAGGCACTATCCTAAAAGAATCAGATAGCGTGACCGATGAAGACCTCAATCAAGGGTTAGAAACACAGCAGGTTATACGCAATAAACCGTTAGGTGAATATTTAAAAGACAAAGGTATTGTTAATGAAGATGATTTGGAAAGGGTTCTCACAAAACAAAAGAATAACTTCGAATTTCCGAAAGTAAGGCTGGGTGAATTATTGATTTCTGAAGGATTGATCTCAGAAAAAGAACTGGATGAAGCACTGGGTTTACAAACTAACAATAGACAACGTCGTCTAGGAGACATACTCGTTGATATTGGCGCGACAACAGAAGCAGCGGTGCACTCTGCGCTAGCTAAAAAACTTGGTTTACCTTTTATTAATATTAAAGAATTCAATGTCAATGTAGAGGTGCTTCAGTACTTACCATCAGATATTGCAAAAAAAGAAAAAGTAATGCCGTTGATGATGTGTGGTAACCGACTGGTAGTGGCAATTCCTGATCCGACGCATTCTGATACTCGACAGGTATTAGGATTTGTAACTAATCATTCAATTGAATTTGTAGTGTCAACACCGGCTGATATTGAATGGGCAATTAATCAATACTACGGTGATAATTTTGATCTAAATATTCATCAGATTGAAAGTTCAGAGCAATTTACCCCTGTTGAAGTAACAGAAAGTGGAAATGATCTTGAAAAAATGGCTAATGAAAGGCCAATAGTTCGCTTGGTTCATAATTTATTGCTTGAAGGTATTAAGCGAGGTGCCTCTGACATTCATATCCGACCATTATCTACTGGTGTGCAAGTTCTCTTCAGAATTCACGGTAAACTTATTTTAATAAAAAACTTTGGAAAAAGTTTATTACCAGCAATTGTAAGTAGGATAAAAGTTATCGCGAGAATGGATATTGCTCAACGACGATTACCGCAAGATGGACGGATTCAGATAACGTCAGGTGAAGAAAAAGTTGATATGCGAGTTTCCACGATGCCGACAATTGAAGGCGAAAGTGTTGTTGTTAGATTATTGGCTAATGCTGCGACTTTAAAACCTATAGAAGATCTAGGGTTTAACGAAAGCGATACTAATGCACTGCAAGAATTGTTGCATCGTGGGGCAGGTATGATTTTAGTAACTGGACCAACAGGTTCAGGTAAATCAACGACATTGTATTCTGCACTAAATGTTTTGAAACAAATGAATGTAAATATTATTACAGTTGAAGACCCTGTTGAGATTCGCATGGATGGACTTGAACAAATTCAAGTGGCACAAGAATATGATTTAGGTTTTGGACGTGCCCTGAGAAATATATTACGACATGATCCTGATGTCATTATGATAGGTGAGATAAGAGATGAGGAAACAGCAAATATTGCTGTCAAGGCAGCTCAGACAGGACATCTGGTTTTGAGTACATTACATACCAATAGCGCTGCAGATACGATAGTAAGATTGAAAGAAATGAATGTTGAGCCTTATATGATTGCTTCATCACTACTAGGCGTAGTCGCACAAAGATTGATTACAAAAAACTGTGAAGATTGTAGAACAGTGGAAGACGTTTCTATGGCGGTAAGACAATTGTTAGGTCTTGGAGCAGCAGAAGAATTTTTTATTGGACAGGGATGTGATAGTTGTGGACATACAGGTATATCTGGAAGAATTCCAGCATATGAATTTTTACAAGTTTCCGAAAGTTTGCAACAAAATATTTTATCAGATGCCTCTACGCTAGAGTTAAAACAAACTGCCGAATCATGGGGCATGCAATCACTTGTGGAATGTGCTTTGAAAAATGCGAGAAAAGGGGATACTCCAATTGCAGATGTACATCGTATTTTAACTACTTAATTAATTCTATTATTGCTAGTTGCTTCTATTGATTAGTTTTCTCGATAGCGCTCAACTTTGAAGGGAACATTAACGCCGCCAGTTATAGTCTCTCCCAAATCGGGTCCTTGGTAAACGCGCATCTCAAAGTCTTCTTTGCTGTAATAATAGGATGCTGAATACTTGAGCCAGAAACCTAAGTCTCGTTTAACTATTCTTGAATCATTTACTTCCCAACCAGACGGATTTTCAGGACAGAAAGACTTTGAATTACATTCATCATGAATAAGCTGAGCCGCACTGGTTGCTTGTTCAAGAGCAATCTTGTAAGTCCATTGGGATATAGCGAGTATAAGTATAAAAAAAACTATTGTTAGAAAGGGACGAACAAGGTAATACTTTTTCTTTTTGAATTTAAAAATTTTTACAATAATTGAAAGAATGCTGATTAATACAGGCAGTATATAAATGCCTGTCAGGTAGACTAAAGCAGTACCATTATCTGTAGCAAACAAGATGAACAACATGAGTGACGGTGGAATGACTTGATAAAGCCAATGCTTTGTACCGTATATTATATTGTTATCTTTATCTGAATTCATGTCAGTATCTCAAATATATATAGATTAAACTCTCAGTTATTCAACTCTGTTGAGTTCATAAATATAAATGAGTCAATAGAGTTGTAGTGCTGCGCAAATAAGGGTTTGATAATACTAAACTTAAAATAATTATAAAGTGGATAAATATAAAATACTTGCTATTTATTAGTTCAGAAATGTTCTATCTTATCTGCTCATATTAAAATTCCGGAAAAATTTTATGCAATGCCCTGACTGCAGTAATGAGCTTACTCCTATCTTTTATGAAGAGGTAAATATTCATTTCTGCACTGGATGTAAAGGCAGGCTGCTTGATGAGCAGAAGCTGAATAAGATAGAGACATCACGCGAAGAAACATTCGAGCGAAATAAAAAACACAGCAAATCAAAATCCTTCGAGGGCGTACGTTCATGTCCATCCTGTAATGACCAAATGGAGAAGATTAAATACGGAAAGTTTAGCCCGAAGATCATAGACAAGTGTCCGCAATGTTCGAGCATCTGGCTTGATGAAGGCGAACTAGAAGATATTCAAGTCGCCTATGAAATGTATGAAGATAATATCAATAAAGGCAAGAAGTCTCCGGAACAACAGAAAACACAACAAACAAAGAATTCACCGAGCACACTGAAATCGCAGCAACACGAATTTAGTTGCCCAAAATGCGGGGTTGCACAAGCTAAAGGTGGCGAATGTATTAAGTGTGGAATTATCTTTGCAAAGTATCTGGCAATGACAGGTCAACAAGCTAACCGCGATTCAAAAATTGAGAAAGATACAGGGCTGATTGATGATGCTATTTTGGGTATGACTGAGTTTGTTATTAAACAAGCGCATGAATGGGGAGAAATATTGAGCGGGTTTGAGACAGCGAATAAATATACTATTAGGGCAGGGGACTATTCATTAAACGCAGATGAATTTAGTGATGGATTTGCAAGTCTCATGACGCGCTCTTTTTTATCTTCACACCGTCCATTTGAAATTAATATATGGGATTGGAAAAACAATCATATTTTGGGGTTGAAACGTCCTTTTCGGTTCTATTTCCATGAAGTAACAGTATTGGATGCCAAAGGTAAAAAATTAGGCACTATAATTCGGGAGTTTTCTATCATTAACAGGAAATACCGTGTGTTAAATGCATCAGGTTTACAGACTACTGCGATAAAAGGACCTATCTATCGGCCGTGGACATTTTTTGTAACACGACAGAATAAAGAGATAGGTAAAATTACTAAGAAGTGGAGTGGGTTGGCAAAAGAGTACTTTACTGATGCTGATACGTTCGGTGTGAAGTTTAATAAGGAACTAGATAAGACGTCTAAATATTTATTGCTGGGCGCTGTGTTTCTAATTGATTTCTTACACTTTGAAGATAATCATAAATAGTTGTACGAGCATAAGAAGCTATCGAGGAGTATGTTGATATGAAAAACCTCATTATTATAATTATAGCTATCATTGTCGGTGCCATTTACTATCAGGGTGGCGATCAAACGGCAGGTTTTGTTTCGCCACTTGCTGCAGCAGGACAACGTACGGGTAGCGGTATAAAGAAGTACGAATTCACAGAGTTATTTGATCAAAACAAGACTTTCTCGAAACTGGCAAAAAAAGATTATTACACGGTTATAGAAGGCTATATTGATACCTGCACAATCTGTAAAAATCTGGAGTCTGATTTCCCGAAACTTTTAAAACAACGTAAAGACGTTATTATACGTAAGGTACATTTACCTGAAGGCGGTGTTAGTCAATCGTTTAGCGGTACTACTCAGGAAGAAGTGATGCAACAAATTGCCGATTATCATGAGCGCCTTGGCAGATATAACTTTAATCATGTTGTTAAAACAGATACTGAGTATCGCTTATCTGTTTGTGGTACACCCCATGTCGAAATCTATGGTCCAGATAAGAAATTAATCGCAACAGATAAATGTGGTGAAAAGAATCTTAAGACCGGACTAAACTACCTAAGGAACTGGATAAAGTCAGAATCCTAGAATGTTATGAAGATTTGATTCTGAATTATTTTAATAAAAATACATTATCATTTTAGTGTTAACGTATAACACTTTATTAAGCAACGAATTTTCAATATGACTAATACTATAATCTGGTACTTTGATTTTATTTCTCCCTTTGCTTACTTGCAGCAAATACGCTTACAGGAATTTCCGGAAGATATTTCGGTTAAGCCATGTCCCATTCTATTTGCTGGATTGTTGAATCATTGGCAGCACAAGGGGCCTGCTGAGATTCCGGCAAAACGATTATTTACGTACCAACATGTTGTTTGGCTGGCAAAGCGGCAAGGGGTTCAGCTACGCATGCCTCCAGCGCATCCTTTTAGTCCATTACGGCCATTGCGATTGGCAATTGCCATGGGAAATGACATGGGTGTGATCGCAAAAATATTCAAATATATCTGGCAAGATGGTCTTTCTGTTGATGATGATACGGAGTGGTATAAATTTGTTTCATCACTTGGTATTGATGAACCGGATAATTTCATTAATCAAGCTGACGTAAAACAGCAATTGCGTGAAAATACTGAAGCGGCAATAGCCGCCGGATTGTTTGGTGTGCCAACTATTATTGCGGATGGACATTTATTCTGGGGTAATGATGCAACGGATATGTATCTTGATTATCATAAAAACCCGGGTTTTTATGCTGATCCACAATTAAAGTTTATTGAAACTATTCCCGAAGCGGCTAGCAGAAGTTAATTCCAGTTTAAAGAGACTCTACTCCATAAAGAATTTATTACTCTTATGTCATCAGATGAATTAAGCGTTGTAAATAAACATCTTCGTAAGATTGCCAAACGTGCTTTGAATCCATTAGGCGGAGTTGAAAATAAACGAGCACTTGTTGATGAATACGCTGCAGCCCATCCATCTATTCTCGAAGTGAATGCTGATGTCAGGCCGGTGTCATTTGATATGTTTTATGGCGAATGGGTTAGCTCTGAAAAGTCCGATCCAGATCGACGAATTTTATATCTTCACGGTGGTAGCTGGATGGCAGGGCGAGTTGAAAAATACCGCCCGCATATTGCCAGAATTGCTGCTGCTACCAGATGTTCTGTGTTAGCGATAGATTATCGTTTGGCACCCGAAAATCCTTTCCCTGATGGACTGGAAGATTGTGTTACTGCCTATGGCTGGATGCGTCGAAATGGACCTGAAAAATGTAATACTGCAAATTCGTCCTTTATAATGGGCGATTCTGCAGGTGGTAATCTAACATTAGCGACATTGCTTGTACTAAAAGACAGGCAGTTTGACTTACCTGATGCAGCGGTTGCTCTTTCACCGGCAACCGATATGAGTTGGTCTTCCAAGTCTATAAAAACAAAAGCTAAATTAGATGTGGCATTAAACGCTAGGTTAATGCCGATGATTTCCTACGGTTATTTACAAGATAAAGTTGATTCGAAAACACCTTATGCATCACCCTTATATGGCGATCTTCAAGGTTTACCGCCTGTGTTATTGCAAGTGGGTGATACAGAGATATTGCTTGATGATGCAGTTAATTTTGCTGAGAAAGCACAAGCTATTGGTGTGGAAACGACATTAGAGGTTTATCCTGAGATGCCTCATGTTTTTCAGGCTTTTGCCCCCTATTTACCTGAAGCCAACCAGGCGTTACAAAATATTGGTGAATTTATTGCTCGTTATTCCTGATTCAAATAAGAATAAGATACAAGCTCGCCTCATTGATTGTTTATAATGATTTCAAATTTTATAACTATTATATAACTCAGGAGTTCAGATGCCTAAAGCGAGTGATCTTAAACGAGGGATGGTTGTTGATATAAATGGCGTCCCCTATGCTGTAAAAAATGTTGATGCAAAGAGTCCAACTTCCAGAGGTGCAACAACCCTATATAAAATTCGATTCAAAAATCTAAAATCTGGACAGAAATTAGATGAGTCTTATAAAAGTGATGATTTACTTAAAGAAGCTGATTGTGTGCGCGTACCGGTACAGTTTTCATACAAGGATGGTGATAATGTTATTTTTATGAATTCCGAAGACTACTCTCAATATGAAGTGAATGAGAATGACATAGAAGAGCTAATGGTTTACGTTACAGAAGGTCTCGAAGGTCTAACAGCATTAATTATGGATGGGGTGCTGTTGAGTGTTGAATTGCCCCAGTATGTGGATATGGAAATTGTTGAAACTGTACCAAATATTAAAGGCGCAACGGCAGCAGGTAGAACTAAGCCTGCTACATTAACGACTGGTCTTGAGGTGCAAGTACCTGAGTATATGGAGATCGGTGAGATCATCAGGATAAATACCGCAACGGGAAAATTCATGTCTCGCGCTTAATATAATGATAGATGATGAGTATGAGACAGACACGGCAAAGATTGATTACAGTTGGGATATTAATCGCGTTATCTTCCTGCGCGAGTCAGCGTGAATTAGATGGGAACGATATGAATTGTCCTGATTCACCAAATTGTGTGTCCAGTCTAGCTAGTGATTCAGCACACTATATTGCGCCATTAACCTTTAACGAAAATCCTGAAGCAGCGATGAAAAGACTCAAAGCAGCATTATTGTCTGAAAAAAGAGTGACGATAATTACGGAACAGACTAACTATCTTCATGGTGAAGTACGCAGCTTTATTTTCAGGTTTGTTGACGATGTTGAGTTTACATTAGTGCCAGAGAAGGGACTGTTCCAGGTACGTTCATCTTCCCGTGCCGGTTATAGTGACTTCGGCGTCAATCGACGTCGCATTGAAAGAATTAGACAGAGCTTTCAAAAATAAATTAATCATATGAAGTGGTCATGTCTTTCTTTATGTGTCGGTCTTTCTCTCTTCTTGGCGTTGCCCTTACAGAGTAAAGAACAATCAGGTGCATCCCTATTGGTTTTGGAAGAGCATGATCTAAATGACAAAATTTATGATATTAAAAATAGCCGATTCACTAACAAAGCTAATCTTCTAGATAGAATCAAAAATAGCAAATATATATTATTGGGTGAAACACACGATAATATTAAGCATCATGAAAATCAGGCATGGGTGATCGATGAATTAGCAAAGCTATCATTTTCCACCAGTGTCTCATTTGAAATGATTGATGATACTCAGTACGAAGTTATTGATGGTAAAAACATTAAGACTTCTAATGATTTGATTGAGTTATTAAACCAATTTAAAACAGCCTGGGAATATGAAAACTATTACAAAGAATTGTTTGATAGTGTTCTACAAGCAGGACTAAAAATGTTGCCAGCAAATATAGAACGGCAAAAGTTATATGATTATCTGCGAGATAACAAGAGCGAGTTACCATTTGAGATAGAGCAGTTAATGAACGAAAATCCATTAAGCCCTGTGATGGAAGATGCTCTACAAAAAGAGATCATTGCATCTCATTGTGGGATGATTGATCAAGAATCTGCAAAACCGATGATGAATGGTCAGCGGGTTCGTGATGCAACTATGGCTTTAAGTTTGTTGGATGCAGGCGCTGATAGAAGAGTGCTCATTGCTGGCAGTGGACATGTGCGAAACGATCGTGGTGTTCCTTTATATCTTTCACCGCAAGATAATGAGAAAAAAACAATTTCGATTGCTCAACTTGAAGTGGAACAAGGTAATGTTGATGTTGAGTCATATCTTCTAAATTGGAATAACATAAAACTTCCCTTTGACTATGTTTGGTTTACAGCTCGTGCACAAAGAGAAGACCCTTGCCTTGCTTTTAAGAAACATCATAAGTAATAAAATTGACTATGACTAAGGCGGATACTGTTGTTGTACTGGATTTTGAAACTACAGGTCTTTCTCCTGACTACGGTGACCGTGCGATAGAGATTGGGGCCGTACGAATAGAAAATGGAGAAGTGGTTGCGCGTTTTCAGGAGCTAATGAATCCGGGTCGGCGTATTGATAGTTTTATAGAAGACTATACGGGTATAACTAATAGCATGTTGAAAAATGCACCACCCTGTAAAGATGTAATGCATAGATTTGCTGACTTTATTAAAGATTATAATCTGGTTGCACACAATGCGTCATTTGATAAACGTTTTCTTGATGCAGAGTTGTCGAGAATATCCCGTAGATATACAGGGCAATTTGCATGTTCTCTATTGACGGCAAGACGAATCTATCAAGATTCTCCTAATCATAAATTAGGCACCTTGGTAGACTATATAAAGATTCCAACAGATGGTGTTTTTCACCGTGCTTTGTATGATTCAGAAATGACAACCAAGTTGTGGTTGGCGATGCTTAATAATATCACTGAGGGGTACGCTATCGATCCAGTTCCATTTAGACTAATTCAAAAACTATCAAAAACCCCCAAGAATAAAATTCGCAATTTTTTGCTGCAGTGGTAAATAAAAGGCAAAGTATATTTTTATTTAATAATAAAAATTTGGTAAACACATTAATCTAACATGACTCAGTGGCTATTGAATTTTATTAAGGTTGTACTACTATATAGTTAAGTTTGGATATAAACTCGAATTATGTCAGACAGTAATACAGACGATAATAATGTTGAAGTAGTAGCTCGAGAGCCTCTTACACCTATGCCGGTCGTCAATGCGTTGACTTTTGATGATCTTAAGACATGTCTCCGTAACGGAATATCAGATTTTCGTAAAGCCACAATTTTCGGTATATTTTTCGGTGGTGTCTTTGCTATTGGCGGGATATTCATTATCCAATCTTTATTAGTCTGGGAAAAAATCTGGATGATCTATCCAGTGATGATTAGTTTTCCATTGATTGGCCCATTTGCTGCTGTTGGTCTCTATGAAGTCAGTCGACGGCTTCAGTTGGGACAACCGTTAGCTTGGAATGAGATACTCTCGGTCGTGTGGAGTCAAGCTAGTCGTGAACTACGTTGGATGGCTTTTGTAATGCTCTTCGTTTTTTGGATTTGGATGTATCAGGTTCGACTTCTTATAGCCCTTATCCTTGGACAAATGTCGTTTTCTACCTGGGCTGAATTCTTTGAGATCGTTGCCTTTACACCGCAGGGCTGGACATTTGTCATAGTGGGACACGTAGTAGGTGCGTTTTTGGCGTTATTTCTGTTTTCCATAACAGTAGTTTCTTTTCCCATACTATTAGAGCGTGACATTGATTTTATTACAGCCATGATCACTAGTGTTAGTACGGTGTTTAAAAGTCCTATCGTAATGCTCTCATGGGGTGTTTTCGTAACTCTCGCGGTAATGGTTTCGTTTATTCCTGCATTTTTAGGTCTGCTTGTTGTTTTACCCGTGCTTGGGCATACAACATGGCACATTTATAAAAAGGCGGTGGTTTGATCATTCTAAAGTTGAAATGATTTCTGCCAAAAATGGTTTAAATGATCGTTTCACCATTCCAGATGATGAGATTGAGCTAACAGCAATCCGTGCGCAGGGAGCAGGAGGACAAAATGTAAATAAAGTCTCTTCTGCGATTCATTTACGGTTTGATATTAATGCCTCTTCACTCCCTGATAGTATTAAAAAACGACTTTCAAAATTACGTGATCGGCGTATTACTAGTGAAGGTGTTGTCATTATCAAGGCACAGCAATTTCGAACTCAAGATAAAAATCGGATAGATGCGCTTGAGCGCTTAGAAGAATTGATAAATGTTGCAGCAGTCGTGCAGAAAGTACGACGACCGACTAAACCGAGCAAGAATGCCAAGAAAAAACGGATGGATAGTAAAACTCAGCGCGGTAGGACAAAGGCATTACGAGGCCGAGTAGAAGGTTCCTGATACTCGTTCAGGCTAAAATGAATAAAGTGAGCTAATGCTTGATTTGGATCAACAGTTTCAGCTTAAAGCCCATTTAGAATTTAAACTGGATGAGTCAGATTCTATTAATTCTAGTCGGCTCTACCAAATTGGGTAGTGGGAGAGTAATATTACAGGTGTCACATCAAAGGGCTTAGACCCCTAATATAATAAGAAATAATCATAATTTTAAAATATTAAATCAGTAATAAATCAGGAGAGGAAAATGGGAAGAGTTGCATTGGTAACAGGTGGTTCACGCGGTATTGGCGAAGCAATCAGTATTGCATTAAAAGAAAGAGGTTATACAGTTGCAGCAAATTATGCTGGCAACGACCAAAAAGCAGAGGAGTTTACAAAACAAACAGGGATCGCCACTTATAAATTTGATGTTGGTGATTTCACTGCATGTGAAGAAGGGATCAAAAAGATTTCCGACGATCTTGGACCGGTAGAAGTCTTGGTAAACAATGCCGGTATCACACGAGACACAACAATCAACCGAATGGATGTTGGACAATGGGAAGATGTAATGAGAACAAATCTTACATCGTGTTTTAATTTGAGTAGATTGGTCATAGAACATATGCGCGAAGTTGGTTTTGGCAGGATTATCAATATTGGTTCTATTAATGGTCAAGCCGGTCAGTATGGTCAGGTTAACTATGCCGCTGCTAAGTCAGGTATTCATGGATTTACTAAGGCATTAGCTCAAGAAGGAGCGGGCAAGGGAATTACTGTAAATGCAATTGCGCCAGGTTATATTGATACTGAGATGGTTCGAGCTGTTCCTGAAAACGTACTTGAAAAAATTATCGCAAAAATTCCGGTAAAAAGATTAGGCAAACCAGAAGAGATTGCTGAAGGTGTTTGTTTTCTGGCAAGTGATGATTCTGGCTTTATCACCGGTTCAACTCTAAGTATAAATGGTGGTCAGCATATGTATTGATATTAATGGCATATTTGTATGCTATTAATTCATTAAAGCTATAATTGTAACTAAAGATGAGAGTAATGCTAAAAGATCATTCATTTCAAGATGGTTTTTTGTGATTTTACGTAAAACGTTTTTTTATCTTATCTCTATATTTTCAACCACCGTTGCAATGACGTCTTTGGTTTGTGCTCATGGTGTGGCAGAAGGAGATGCCACATTTATTGAGCAAGCCAACGGCGCTCAACTTTTTCCTTTCATTTATCTAGGCGCCAAACATATGGTGACTGGATATGACCATTTGTTATTTCTACTGGGTGTAATTTTCTTTCTTTATAAGATGAAAGATGTTGCAGTCTACGTCACCTTATTTGCGATTGGGCACAGTGTTACTTTACTCTACGGTGTATTGAGTGGAACTCATGTTGATCCCTATATCGTCGATGCAATAATCGGATTTTCTATTGTCTATAAGGCGCTGGATAATCTTGGTGCATATAAACGCTGGTTTGGATTCCAGCCCAATTCAAAAGCAGCAGTACTTATATTCGGTTTTTTTCATGGCTTTGGTCTTGCCACAAAGTTACAAGATTTAACTTTGTCAGAAGATGGCTTGGTCGCAAATATAGTCGCATTCAATATTGGTGTTGAGATTGGTCAATTACTTGCTTTAGCTGTGATTTTAATCGGGATGAATATTTGGCGCAGTAGCGATATTTTTGTGAGGCAGGCATATAATACAAATGTTGTTTTAATGTGCGCCGGATTTTTACTGATGGGTTACCAATTAAGTGGATATTTAATTACTTCTTGAGGAAAATATTGTGCATGATATTTCAGGTTTAAATGGCGAAGGACTCCCCTCTAGCAAGAGTTTATTAAAAGCAACTTTTGTTGCTTTTATTACAGCATGTATTTTACTTGTCACCATAATATTGCCGGCAGAGTACAACATTGATCCAACCGGCATTGGAGAAAATCTGGGTTTAACCCAATTGAGTATGGTTAGTGAGTCAGCGAGTTTGAACGTAACGATGTCACCCGAAGACCTTGAGTCAGTAACTGTTCTTGAGCCAGTATGGAAAAGCACAACTCCCTTTCGCTCTGACACGATGACTTTGACATTGTTGCCTAATTCAGGCGTTGAGATAAAAGCCATTATGAATAAACATGAAAACCTTGTTTTTACTTGGGAAGTGAAGGGGGGTGTCGCATACTTCGATATGCATGGTGAAGAGCTCAATGCTAAGAATGATGAATTCACAAGCTATTGGGAGGGTGATAATGAATCCGAATCAAGCGGCGCTTTTAACGCTCCTTTTGACGGAACGCATGGTTGGTATTGGCAAAATAAAGGTTTAGAACCAATAGAGATTCTTCTTTCGACTAGTGGATTCTATAAAGAGTTGTATACACCCTGATATCAAATGTGAAATGTTGAAATCAGGAAACCTCATCAGGGTATCCTTTGATAGCTAGAGAAAAAGTTTCAATTAACTCTGAGACAGGAATTCGAACAAAGTCTTTATCATAAAAATCATCGACAATTATCTCGTTGTCCCAAATGACAATATCTAAATCAATTGTACGTGGACCAGCTTTGTTGCCATGTTTTATTCTATCTAGCCTTTTTTCAATTGTTTTTAGATAGCTATTAAATGTATCAAAGTCAGACTCAGTTTCTAGCCAAAATGCACCGTTTAAAAAATCAGGCTGATCTTCATAACCCCAGGGCTTAGTTACGATATAGTTAGCTTTTCCTTTGAAGCTCGTTTCATCTTGCAAAATCTGTCTGGCGGCCTCGCAATTTTTATGAGGCTCAATATTTGAGCCGACTGAAATAATAGTTGATATCATAGAATGTTATTATCTATCAAAATTAAATTCGTTAAGTTTATTTAATCTGGATAAACACTTAATATACGTTAAAGGGTAAGACACTTAATATGACGCATTCAAAAAAAATGTCAAAAGGAACCGCGCTAATTACAGGTGGCGCTGTTAGGTTAGGAAAGGTATTTTGTGCGAGTTTGGCCAAAGCGGGGTACAACCTGGCCATTCATTACAACTCATCATCTGAGCAAGCTGCTGCAACAGCGGAAGAGTTTAGAGCGACGGGTATTAATTGTGAAACCTTTCAGTTTGATTTCAGTGGAAAGAATGATGTCAGTGATTTAATTACTGATGTGCGTACTAAATTTCCAGATCTGAATGTATTGATAAATAGTGCTTCTGTATACGATCAGGCGACAATGATGGAAACATCGGAAGTGACACTAGAAAGACAGTTCAAGGTTAATTTCCTAACACCATATTTGCTAACGCAAGCTTTCGCTCAGCAGTGTAAAAGCGGTAATGTCATTAATATAATTGATAACAAAATAGTATTTAATCAATATCAATATTCAGCTTACGTGTTGTCGAAAAAAACTTTAGCTGAATGTACTCGATTGGCTGCAGTGGAGCTCGCTCCGGATGTACGGGTCAATGGGATTGCTCCTGGCGTTATATTACCCGCCAGTGCTCGTAGTCAGGAATATATTGATTGGCGTGTTGAGGGCATTCCACTAAAACAACAAGGACAGATTGATAATATTGCACAGGCATTAGAATATTTATTAACAAATGAGTTTGTTTGTGGACAAATATTATTTGTTGATGGTGGGGAATCACTAATGAATACGGGGAAAAATTTCGCGAACCATGAATGACCATGTGATTTAAAGTCTTAGGAGGCTGTATGACTGATACGAGGATTAAAGGAAGTTGTTTGTGTGGCGAAGTGGCTTATGAGATTGAAGGGCCATTTAAAATATTTCAGTATTGCCATTGTTCCCGATGCAGAAAGTCTAGCGGTAGCGCACATGCATCGAACTTATTTGTGCCTCCTGAACGATTTAAATGGACTAAAGGTGAGGAATTTCTCGGACGTTTTGAACACCCTGACGCAAAATATTTCGCATCCACTTTTTGTAAGCAATGTGGGTCATCATTACCCTGGGCAGTACAAGGAGGTAAAAATATAGTTGTCGCGGCGGGGACTCTCGATGATGATCCTGGTATAAGGCCAACATCGAATATATTTTGGCAGTCAAAGGCGGTATGGTTTGAAGGCACAGCCAACCTTTCTACATATGATGAATTTCCAAAATAAATTAACCTAGCTGGAATGTATTTTATTGTTTGGTATCACTTTGTGTCGTTGATAGATCTATTACATTAGAATCATCTTTGTCATTATCTGTACAAACTTTGTTGCGACCAGAATTTTTAGCTCTATAAAGTGCTTTATCTACATTGATTATAAAAGAGATTGAGTTTGTCTCTTGATCAGGCGTACAAATGCAAACACCAATACTTATGGTAACAACCTTTGATACAGTTGATGAATTATGTGGTATTTGCAGGTTTTCGATTGTCTTCCTGCAAATTTCAGCAAGGCTATAAGCGTTATCAGTGTCAGGCAATATTATGGCAAATTCTTCGCCACCATAGCGCCATATTGAATCAGCAGGTCTTTTCATACAGGAGCGTAATGATTGAGCTACAGTCGTCAGACATTTGTCTCCTTCAATATGACCATAGGTATCATTGAATAACTTAAAAAAATCTATATCAATTATCATTAAGGCAATTGATTTTTTATTGCGCACAGCTCTCTGCCATTCTGTGACAAAAACTGAGTTAAACGATCTTCTGTTCCCTATTTTCGTAAGTTCATCGGTGTTGGAAATTTTATCAAGATCATAGGCAAGTTTCTGTGAGTATTCTAATTCAGTAGTACGCTTTTTAATTTGTAATACGATTAATAAAAGACAGGTTACTCCTGAAAGTAAAATTAAAATATAATCTGTTTTTGAATGATCAAGAATAACTTCTGAAGTCATATTAAGATGAGTCGTGGTTTGATTTACCAGATCGACACCAGCCACCCTTAATTCACTACTTAAGTCATGGAATAAAAGTAGTTTTTCCTTATGTGACTCAAATTGATAGTTCGAGTTATTTGAAATTGACTCATCTTTAGATTCGATTAAGTCTACTCCTAAACGGTACATTTCGTTTACGGAACTTATTTTTGTATCAACATTGAAATTAGTATTCTCTTTCAGTTTAGATAAATTTATTTTCAATGAATCCATACGCTTGAAAAATTTTTCTCGATCATTTGAATTACCAAGTGTTAAGTATAGGAATAGATGTCCTTCGGCACGTTTAACGAAACTGCTGATATCATTTGCAATAGTAATTGTTTGCAGATGATCCTTATTATTTTTTAATAGCGTGGTTAACTGAAATGCACCGTAATAACTACTCAGTAATAATGTGAGTAATAGAAAAAAAATAACTAACGGCCATGTTAATAGATTTTTAATCATCGTAGTCATTAATAAATTCAGTTATTAGAGGCAGTGCTTTTACCTACCTGGTATACAGGCAAAGGAATAATGTCTTTATACGCAAAAATCACAATATCAGCCATGTATTAAATTGGCGACATAATATAAGTTCAAAAATGAACATATCGGACCGTAACCAAGTTGAATATGGACAAGGCTACTTTTAAATATAGTAGAAATTACAATATTTTATATGTAATAGTGATTCTAGTTGGCTTTACTGAATATCTCTGACTTTCCCGGCATTGCTGTCTCCAGAATTACCTGTGTTACTATAAGAAAACAATAAAAATCAGGAAGCACAACCATGCAGCATCTTTATCGTCGGATTTATGCTGATCCGGAATTTCATGAACTTGAGCTAAAACGCGGACGTTTTAGCTGGTTACTAGCCAGTATTTTATTAATTACTTATTTTAGTTTCATATTGATTATAGCGTTTGTGCCGCAACTCTTTGCTATACCCATCATTGAAGGACAGATCATTACATGGGGTATCCCAGTGGCATTATCCGTTATTCTCTTAAGTTTCGTACTCACCGGTGTTTACGTCTTACGAGCAAATAAAGAGTTTGACCAGTTGGTCAAGGATATTGTTGAGAACGCCGAGAATGCTTCCAATGATTAGAACAGGCTTTCGTCTATTATTTAGTACAACTATGTTGCTTATGCCTGCAATACTGTTTGCTGCAGACGCTATACAAGGTGAGGTAGTACAGCAGCCGGTGAATATAACCGCTATTACAATGTTCCTGATTTTTGTGACAGGAACATTGGGGATAACATACTGGGCTGCAAAACGTACGAAAAGCACGAAAGATTTCTATGCCGCAGGAGGCTCGATCACGGGCTTGCAAAATGGATTGGCGATTGCGGGGGATTATATGTCTGCCGCATCGTTTTTAGGGATATCTGGGTTGGTCTTCGCAAGTGGTTTTGATGGACTCATCTATTCCATTGGTTTTTTAGTTGGCTGGCCAATTATCCTATTTCTGTTAGCAGAGCGATTAAGGAATCTTGGCAAATATACTTTTGCTGATGCAGTCAGTTATCGTTTAAAGCCATTGCCAATTCGTAGTCTAGCTGCATGTGGAACTTTAACAGTTGTTTTGTTATATCTTATTGCTCAGATGGTTGGTGCGGGTAAGTTGATACAAATATTATTTGGGCTCGAATATCATTTTGCCGTCGTTATTGTTGGCATACTCATGATTTTGTACGTTACTTTTGGAGGAATGTTGGCAACAACATGGGTGCAGATAATCAAGGCTATTCTTTTACTGTGTGGCGCAAGTTTTATGGCTATTGCCGTGATGTATCAAATGGATTATTCATTCGAGACATTATTTGTTAGAGCCGTAGATGCGCATAAAAGTGGCATTGATATTATGTCCCCTGGTGGGCTGGTATCTGATCCAGTGTCTGCTATTTCACTTGGTTTGGCACTGATGTTTGGTACCGCTGGTTTACCACATATCTTGATGAGATTCTTTACCGTGCCTGATGCCCAGGAAGCAAGGAAATCTGTAATTTATGCTACTGGATTTATAGGGTACTTTTATATTTTAACTTTTATTATTGGATTCGGTGCCATTGTATTATTAGTAAATAACCCTGAGTTTCTTGACCCTGCAACAGGTGGGATTTTAGGTGGTAATAATATGGCAGCGATTCATTTATCGAATGCTGTTGGTGGAGAAGTCTTTTTAGGTTTTATCTCAGCTGTTGCCTTTGCCACAATCCTGGCGGTTGTCTCAGGTTTAACGTTGTCTGGTGCCTCAGCTATTTCACATGACTTGTATGCCAGTGTCATACGTCATGGAGAAGCACAAGAGGGTGATGAGATTAGAATGTCCCGAATTGCAACAATTGTTTTAGGCATTGCTGCTATTTTTCTCGGGATTGTATTTGAGGAGCAGAATGTTGCGTATATGGTGGGGCTTGCCTTTGCAATTGCTGCGAGTGTGAATTTCCCCGTATTATTTTTATCGATGTTTTGGCAAAAATTGACAACAAGAGGTGCCTTCTATGGTGGTAGCATTGGTTTAGTAACGGCTGTCCTGTGTATGATTTTGGGTCCTACAATCTGGGTAGACATTCTTGGTAATGCTGAAGCAATCTTTCCGTATAAGCATCCAGCATTGTTTTCTATGAGCGCTGCTTTTATATCAATCTTTATTTTGTCTAAACTGGATAAGTCTGCGTCAGCACGAGAAGAAGCATTAGCTTTTGAAGACCAATATGTACGTTCACAAACGGGGTTGGGCTCTGAGGGTAGTGTTGAGCATTAGAGATTAAAATGAAGCGCTGTGAATGGTGTGAAGGAGACGCGCTTTATATTAAATACCATGACAAGGAGTGGGGTGTATCTGTCCACTCAGACAGGAAGTTATTTGAGTTTCTAATTTTGGAAGGTGCTCAAGCAGGCTTGAGCTGGATTACGGTGCTTAAAAAACGTTCTGCATATCGTACTGCATTTGATAAGTTTGATTTCAATATAATAGCCACATATAAAGAATCAAAGATTAAGTCTCTATTGAAAAACCCTGGCATTATCAGAAATAAACTAAAGGTAAGAGCTGCTGTCAAAAATGCCAATGCATTTATTAAAGTGCGTGAAGAATTCGGTACGTTTAATAAATATATATGGCAGTTTACTGAACACAAGACAATTCAAAATTCATGGAAATCTTTAAAAGATATTCCTGCCAATACTGAAACATCTGATCTCATGTCAAAAGATTTAAAAAAACGAGGTTTTACCTTTGTTGGCTCAACAATATGTTATGCATTCATGCAGGCGACAGGCATGGTAAATGATCACACAATAGATTGTCATCGATTTAAAGAGCTGGTGGACTAGGGGATGTTTATTCGACCTAAGGATTATATTAGTGTCGATGATAAATTGCTTTTTGCCGTTGTAAGTGAATATCAGGAAGATGACCGTGCATTAACCTGGTTACGCTATCTTAAAGATGAGCATGGAATGCATAAGATTGATACGGAACAGGCGAGAAAGCTGATTAGTGATTCATACCCGGAGTTTCTATTTCACAGCCAATATGCGGATAGTGACTTACATGGAATTCCGTTGGAATCTATAAGCCAAGTTTACCGTCCCGATCAAACTGTGGTTCGGCTTTTGAACATGAGTGAACCCGATAACAAGCAAACTGATGCTATTAAAATACTCAAGCTTCTTCTTGATGGGGGTATTAAGGAAGAAAATATTGGTATCACGGGATCATTGATGTTAGATACACATAATGAACAATCAGATATAGACATTGTAATTTATGGGCGCGAATTATTTTATAAGGTAAGGCAAACTATTAAAGATTATCTTGGGTTAGGATTATTAGAACCATTAGATGACTCATTATGGGAAGATGCTTATCAACGAAGAGCTTGTGAATTAAGTTTTGAAAACTACTGCTCACACGAGAAAAGAAAGTTTAATAAATGTGTCTCTGGTACAAGCAAGGTTGATATCAGCATGATTCCTGAAGCTTATGAACGATATCAAGAAAATGGGCCATTTAAAAAACAGGGTCAAGATACAATTACCGCTACAGTAACTAATGATACCTATGCTTTTGATTTCCCAGCACGTTATTTTATTGACCATAAATCTATTAACGAGGTGGTTTCCTATACTGCAACCTACATTGGCCAGGTTCAAAAAGGTGAAAAGATTGAAGCATCCGGCTATATAGAGCAGGGTATCGATGGAAAAAACAGGATATTGGTTGGTACAAGTCGCGAAGCAAAAAATGAATACATAAAGGTCAAAATATGAGTTTTAAACAGTTTTTTTTATGTTGTTGTTTTTTTATATTTTCAAATGGAGCAAATTCAGCAGGAGAATTTGTTTATGTACGAGAAGTACCAATACAAAACGGTGATTTTAAAAAACTTTTAACTAATGCAAGCGATGAGATTTTAAATCTAGTTACCTTATTAAATAGTTCAATTGATATTCCTAAAAAAATAAAGATAGTTTCTGTTTCTGAAACGGGGCCTGAATTTGATGCACAATTCAATAAAATACTTATGCCCGATGTATTTGTCATAGATGTATATCAATTATTCAAAGAGGCACAATATGTAACAACAGAAGAAGAGTTAATAGGGGTAACTATGGATGTTGTTTTGCATACGCTCTACCATGAAGTAGGCCATGCTTTAGTCTATCTTTTAGACCTGCCAATCACCGGAAAGGAAGAAGATGCGGTTGATAGTCTCGCGACAATTTTAATTTTGATGACCTATGATGAAGGTGATGAAATTGCGTTGAGTGCGGCTGATTCATTTGCACTATTGGATGATAAAATTGATGAGTTTGATGAAGTTGAATTTTGGGATGAACACAGCCTGGATGCACAACGATTTTATAATACAGTTTGTTTGATATATGGTAGTAATCCTGAGCGTTATCAAAAATTAATTACTAATTTGGAAATAACAGATGATCGAGCAGATCTTTGTGTTGAAGATTATTCAAGAGAAGAACGCGCCTGGTTAAAATTACTAAATTCATATTTTAAAAAATGACAAAAATTGCAGAATTATTAGCTTCTACTGAAGCTCAAGATAAAGTCTCACTTGCTGGTTGGGTACGGACACGGCGTGATAGTAAAAACTTTTCATTTATAGAATTAAATGATGGTTCGTGTTTGTCTAATATTCAGGTCATAGTTGATGATAATATTAATAACTATGACAAGATTGGCGATGCAAGTACCGGCGCGTCCTTTACGGCAACGGGAAAATTAGTCGCTTCACCGGGTAAGGGACAAAAATGGGAAGTACAAGCTACGTCGTTTGAGGTAATAGGGCATGCTCCGGATGACTTCCCATTACAAAAGAAACGACACTCAGATGAGTACTTACGTACAATTGCGCATTTAAGACCGCGTTCAAATAAATACAGCGCAATCTTTCGTATACGCTCAAAATTATCATTCGCCATCCATCAATTTTTTCAGGAACGTGATTTTCAATGGATACATACTCCTATTATTACCGGTTCAGATTGTGAAGGAGCAGGGGAGATGTTCAGTGTAACAACAATGGACTTGAATGATATTCCTAAAAAAAATGGCGTTGTTGATTATGAAACAGATTTTTTTGGCAAAGAAGCCAGCTTGACAGTCTCAGGCCAATTGTCTGTAGAGACTTTCTGTTTAAGTCTGGGGAACGTCTATACATTTGGACCAACCTTTAGATCCGAAAACTCAAACACCAGTCGTCATATGTCAGAGTTCTGGATGATAGAACCCGAGATGGCTTTTGCTGATCTAAAGGATGATATGAATCTTGGCCAGGAATTTATTCAATACCTTGTTAGATACACCATGGATGAATGTGCAGAAGACCTTGAGCTGTTTGCTAAGTTTGTTGATAAAAATCTGATGACGACTTTAGATAACATTGTAAATAACGACTTTATTCGTTTGCCATATACAGAGGCAATCACAATCCTTGAACAATCAGGTAAGAAATTTGAATACGATGTTGCCTGGGGGAAAGATCTTCAATCCGAACACGAACGCTTTTTGACAGAAGAACACTTTAAGCAACCGGTCATCGTTTATGACTACCCAAAAGATATCAAGGCATTCTATATGCGTTTGAATGATGATGAAAAAACAGTGGCGGCAATGGATATACTAGTGCCTGCTATTGGTGAAATTATTGGCGGTTCACAACGTGAAGAGCGATATGATGTGTTAAAGAAACGTATCAATGATATGGACTTTGATGAGGCAGACTATTGGTGGTATCTGGATACGCGTAAATACGGTACTGCACCGCATGCAGGATTTGGACTTGGCTTTGAACGATTATTAATGCTGGTTACAGGGGTTTCGAATATTCGTGATGTCATTCCTTTCCCAAGAACACCCAAGAATCTTGAGTTTTAACAGCGGAATGTTTGCGAGTATTAAACCCAGACAGCTGTAGTCTAAAGCTTATCAAAATAGCGATGCATCTCATCAACCACTTTTCTTGAAAGTAGAATTGTCGCTATTAAGGTTGGAAAGATCATTAAGGCAAACATCGTATCAATGATGTTAATAATAGTTGATTGAGACCAAACTGCACACAGTGGAATGATCGCTAGATAAACATAAATAAATTTACCCCCGACTTTTTTTCCAAACAGGTAACGTGCACATTTCAAGCTGTAGTACGAGTAAGTAATCATTGTAGATAAAGCAAACAATGTGAAAACGGTATAGACAATATATTGACCTATGCCGGGTAAGGTCTGGTTAAAAGAAAGCGCAGTCATGATAATGCCGCTTTCACCAGAATAAATGCCAGAACTTAGCATCACTAATGCAGTACATGTGCAAACAATATGCGTGTCAAAGAATGGACCTAACATTGCGACCAGACCTTCTCGCACAGGCTCCCTAGTTTTTGCAGTACCATGTGCCATGGCTTCTGTACCAACACCAGCTTCATTAGAAAAGATGGCACGTTTTATTCCAGTAACAAGAACTTCTTTAAAAGCCAATCCAGTAGCTCCGCCGTACATAGCTTCTGCGCCAAAGGCAGTATGATAAATATCAAGTAATATGGTCGGTATTGCATCAAGGTTGATTGCAATGACAACAAAACTGCTTAGGACATAAGCCAGGAACATGAATGGTACGATACGAGCTGTGACATAACCGATACGGGTTATCCCCCCAATAATAATTGTACCGATAAAAATAAGTGCCCCGATTCCGGTATAAATAGGCGCTACCGAAAATTCATTTTGCATTAAACTTGCCAGTTGATTGACCTGAAACATCGGTATGCAACCGATCAAGCCCGCAATAGCAAATAAAATAGCCAGTGGTTTATAGCGTTTTCCCAAGCCCGCTTCAATGAAGTACATTGGGCCACCCTGTTCAATGCCATCTTCATCTTTTTTGCGATAAAGACATGAAAGGGTACAGGTAAAGAATTTGATAACCATGCCGAACAATCCAGCTACCCACATCCAGAATATAGCACCCGGACCACCTAGACTGATCGCGATAGCGACACCAGCTATATTGCCCATGCCTATCGTGCCTGATAGGGCTACCGTTAAGGCCTGGAAATGTGAGAGTTCCCCCGGTACGTTTTGATCATCAAACTTGCCTAACAAGATTTGAAAAGCATGGTGAAAGCCTAAAAAGGGTTTGAAACGAGAGATGTAGGAGAAATAAATTCCGGTGGCGAGGATAAATACTACGAGTGGCAAACCCCAAAAGAGATCAACGACGACAGACCAGAATTGCTCAAATTGATTCATTGTTTTTGTTTATGCTTTTTATTAAACAAATATATTGCACTGCATTGAACATTAGGTCGCCAGACTAGTCAAATCGACATTAATAAATTAATGGCCAGGATAATGTTTAAATTTTCTTTATTTTGTATTGCTTTATTTTTATCCGTATCTGCTAAAGCTGATGTGACTATTACTAGTCCCAATACTCAAGTTAGTTTACTGGAGCTTTATACGTCTGAAGGTTGTAGTAGTTGTCCGCCTGCTGATAAATGGATTAGTAAGCTCAAGTCACATCCGGAGCTATGGCACTCACTAGTGCCTGTGGGGTTTCATGTCGATTACTGGAATTATATTGGTTGGGCTGATCGGTTTTCTTCTCCAGAATACTCAGCACGGCAACGACGCTATGCCCGTTCTAAAAGCTTAAAGACAGTTTATACCCCTGGTTTTTTATTGAATGGAGAAGAGTGGCGTTCTTTTTTTGGCGTAAGAACATTATCGACTGAGACAGATAAGCAAGTAGGTATTTTGAGTCTCAATATTTCTGATATGGAATTAGCCGCTTCATTTAATCCTGTTGAAGCTTTAGCGAATAAAACATTAATCTTGAATGTTGCTGTACTTGGATTTGATATTAAAACTGATGTAAAAGCAGGAGAAAATAATCATAAAGAACTCAAACATGATTTTACTGTATTAGGTTATAAATCAATTCCTCTATATAAGGACAATTCTATCTATTCGGTGATGACAGAGCTGCCTGATATTATTGAAACAGCACCGAGAATGGCAGTGTCAGCATGGATAAATAAAGAAAATGATATGACGCCAATACAAGCTGTAGGTGGGTGGATTCCTGATAAGTGATGACTGAATCTACTTAAATTCAAGATAGCCCGGAAATTCCGGGCTTTTTTATGCGATTAAACGCGGTAGAATTCAATTCAAATTACAACAATCATAAATAATGCAAGACACACAAACTGAAGATTCATTACAACGTATTACTTTAGTAATGGTATTACTAAATGCGTTTACAACACCGCTGATGTTATCTGCGGTAAATGTGGCATTACCTGCCATTGCCACTGATCTATCAATGAATGCGGTATTGATAAGTTGGGTGCCCATGGCCTATTTGATGGCGAGCGCGATGTTTGTCTTAATTTTCGGGCGCATTGCCGATATGGTCGGTCGTAAACGCATATTTTTAATTGGTACGGCAAGTGTGATTGTAAGTTCACTGATTGCTGCCTATGCAGATAGTGGCACAACCTTAATTTCTGCGCGCATACTACAGGGTATTAGCGCAGCGATGCTTTACGCAACACAAGTCGCAATCGTTTCATCTGTGTTTCCACCGGCCAAGCGTGGTCAAGCGATAGGTTTAACCGTATCAACAATCTATCTCGGACTAACAATAGGCCCGTTAATAGGAGGCTATGTCATTGATAGTTTTGGTTGGCGCGCGAGTTTTATGGTGCATATTCCATTAGCTATTATTGTTCTGTGTGTTGGTTTATTTTTTGTGAAAGGTGATTGGTCAGCGGATGAACGTGGCAGTTTTGATTTGTTTGGTGCTCTTTTGTATGCGTTATCGATATTAATGATTTGTATTGGCGTTTCCTTTTTACCTGCTTATTCCAGTTTTATTTTTCTCACTTTTGCTGTTTTAGGATTTATATTTTTCTTTTTATTTGAGCGGGCGCATAAACACCCGATACTTGATGTTAGTTTGTTTTTTACAAATCGTGTGTTCACCTTTTCTTGTCTAGCATCATTAATAATCTATACAGCGACCTTTGCAAATGTGGTACAGGTCAGCTTGTATTTACAATATTTAAAGCAATTGTCTGCTACGACAGCCGGGATTATAATGATGTGCCAACCGTTAACGATGGCAATTTTCTCACCATTGGCTGGAAGGTTGTCTGATCGGTTTGAGCCTAAGCATCTTGCCACCATGGGTATGGCCATTAGCGCCTGTGGATTGATTTTACTTTCAAACCTACAAATAGCATCAACATTGAATTACTTGGTATTTGCTCTGGTGATTACAGGGTTAGGCTTTAGTCTGTTTTCGTCGCCGAATGTTAATGCAATTATGAGTTCAGTAGAGAAACGTTCTTATGGTAGTGCGAATGGCGTCATGGCTACCATGCGTATTGTTGGACAAATGAGCAGCATGGTGCTGGTAACATTAATTTTTGTTATTGTTATTGGAACTGTTGAGATAGAACCATCAACTTATGACTCATTAGAAAAGGCGATACGGTTAACCTTTACTATTGCAGCAATGCTATGTGTTCCCGGACTTTATTTTTCTATAGCAAGAGGCAAGATGAGAACAAGTTAATCGCCAAAATGTAAAACTGGTTTTAATGGATCAGGCGGCATTTGTAAGTGAAAGCCTTTTTCATTAATGTTTTTCATCACCAACAATACATCTTCTCTAGCAAGTTTCCTTTCAGGAGAAAGTTCCAGATCCATCACGTGCGTTAGTTCTTTTACCATTTTGATTAGTTCTTCAGGTAAATCTTCAACCGTTCTGTCTTCATGCACATAGAGATACATTTCATCTTGTTTAGAGCAACGATATATTTTGCAGTTAGTTATGGTCATAGGTATTTATATTCATCGCCACGGACTCCTGTCCTCTTGCGATATACACTCCATCCATGGAGATAAAGTTAAGGGCGCATAGCGCCCTTAATAATTTCAGAAAACTTTTAGTTAAAATTACGTGTTAGAACAATCCAGTAATATTGCCATTATCATCTATATCAATACGCTCAGCCGCGGGTACTTTAGGTAATCCTGGCATGGTCATCATATTTCCGCAGATGGCAACGACGAAACCAGCACCATTTGCCAGACGAACTTCACTGACATGAAGATTATGTCCGGTTGGAGCACCAATTGCAGTAGGATCCGTTGAGAATGACATCTGGGTCTTTGCCATACAAACGGGGTAAGAACCATATTCTTTATTCCAATCAGCTAGTTGCTTTTTAACTTTTGGATCAAACGAAACAGAACCGGCTCCATAAACCTTGGTTGATATAGCTTCGATCTTCTCCTCTAGAGAAGCATTGTCTTCATAAACGTATTTATGTGACCCTGGATTATTATCAACGATATCTACTACTGCATTAGCCAATTCTTCTGCACCCGCACCGCCATCTGCCCAGTGTTTGGAAACAACCGCCTTTGCACCTAGTGATTCACATCGCTTCATCAACATATCCACTTCTGCATCAGTGTCCAGAGTGAAGTGGTTTAGACAAACCACACATGGCAAGCCATAGACTTCATTGATATTTTTAATATGACGTTCCATATTGACCATACCCTTATCCAGAGCCTCTAGGTTTTCATTATTAAGGTCTGCTTTGGCAACTCCGCCGTGATATTTCATAGCGCGTATGGTTGCAACCAATACAATCGCAGCAGGCTTGAGACCCGCCATACGAGACTTAATGTCGATAAATTTTTCAGCACCTAAATCGGCACCAAAACCACCTTCAGTAACAACATAATCAGCCAGCTTAAGACCGGTCTTAGTTGCGGTCACCGTGTTACAACCGTGTGCGATATTAGCAAACGGACCACCATGGATGATGGCGATATTATTTTCCAGGGTTTGAACCATGTTAGGGTTTATTGCGTCTTTTAACAGTGCTGCCATAGAGCCTTGTGCATTCAGGTCTCGTGCGTAGATTGCTGTTTTGTTATCACGCTTATAACCAATCACAATACGGCCTAGGCGTTCTTTTAAATCTTTCCGGCTAGTAGCCAGACAGAGAATAGCCATAATTTCTGATGCAACGACAATGTCAAAACCATCTTCACGCAGATAACCATTAGCTGGGCCGCCTTGGCCGACGGTTATTTTACGTAATGCACGATCATTCATATCGACGACACGCTTCCATTGGATTCGTCGTGGGTCTATACCAAGTTCATTGCCATGGTTGATATGATTATCGATCATGGCAGAGAGCAGGGCATGAGCAACACCGATAGCATGGAAATCACCGGTGAAATGTAGGTTAATGTCTTCCATTGGAACGACTTGTGAATAACCGCCGCCAGCCGCACCGCCTTTCATACCGAAGCAAGGGCCTAGTGAAGGTTCCCTGAGACACATGATGGTTTTTTTGCCTATGCGATTAAGTGCATCACCTAGACCAACAGTTGTTGTTGTTTTGCCTTCGCCAGCAGGTGTCGGGCTGACAGCCGTAACCAAGATGAGCTTGCCATCTTCTTTATTTTTAAGACTATCTATATAGTTGAGTGATAATTTTGCTTTATAGTGCCCATAAGGCTCGAGATGTTCACTTTCTATTCCAAATTGATCCGCGGCCAGATCAACAATACGCTTCATTTTTGCCTTTTGAGCAATTTCAATATCAGACATTACGCCCTCCCAAAAAAAGTATAAAATACAAAAAGTTATATTAAAGATGTGATGAAATCGTTATGTTCACTTATTATTGTAATTTTTATAGCTGTGAACTTTTTTGGGTATTTTAGCCTGTTATAGCGTGATTCACTAACTTGTATATTTGCGCAAGGTTTGATAGCGGCTGACAATGTAGACATAAATGAGGAGTAAAAAATTAACGTATTGATGGAATATCTGGTGCGCACCCGTGTCTTGCTGGCTGGGAAACAAGCTTTATTTGCGCTTTCATTGCTTGGCCTTGTGACAGGTATTGTCGTTGGTCTGGTAATTATTCTTTTTCGTTATAGTACTGAATACACTCAGATGTCATTTTTACCAGGAGCCGATCCTGAAAATTATGAAGCCGTAGCTTGGCAGAGCCGCTTATTAATGGCTTCTGCGGGTGGATTGTTTCTTGGTTTGTTATTTTATTTTGTTTCACGTGTGCCTCTACGCGTCGGTGTAATCCATGTATTGGAAAGATTGTCTTATCATGAAGGTAATCTGCCTCTAAAGAATCTTATAATGCAATTCATCGGTGCAGGGGTTGCTATAGTTTCAGGTCAATCTATAGGCCGTGAAGGTCCCTGTGTCCATTTGGGCGCGGGTAGTGCCAGTTTATTAGGTCGATATTTACATTTGCCAAACAATAGTATCCGGACGCTTGTGGGTTGTGGCGCTGCCGCTGCTGTCGCCGCATCATTTAATACGCCTCTTGCAGGGGTAATCTTTGCAATGGAAGTGATTCTGATGGAATACACGATCACAGGATTTACACCTGTCATTTTGTCAGCGGTTAGTGCAACGGTAGTTTGCCGACTGGTGTTTGATGCAGACCCTATTTTTACTGTTCAGGCTGTCGACCTCGAATCATTTCTTGAATTACCAATTATTGTCTTAATGGGTATTTTTATCGGTGCTATTGCTGCCGGGTTAATCCGACTCACGCGTGCATTTACAAAACTGGGTTTAAAAATTGATATATGGATACGCATGACGCTTGCTGGTATAGGTGTTGGTGTAATAGCAATAGTAAGCCCGGAGATTATGGGTATTGGCTATGATACCGTTGATGCGGTGATCTTAGGACAGCTTGGCATCACCGCATTACTCTTATTAATCGTTACCAAATTATTTGCTACAGCGCTATGCGTAGGCTTTAGTATTCCTGCTGGATTAATTGGCCCTGCTATATTTATAGGTGCCTTGGCTGGCGGCATAGTCGGTAAATTAGTTGAAATGTACAATGGTAATTTTTCTGATGTTGGTCTCTATGCCATGCTTGGTATGGGGGCAATGATGGGAGCCACATTGCAGGCACCTTTAGCAGCCTTGCTGGCCTTACTTGAGTTAACTGGGAACCAGAATATCATCTTCCCTGGTATGCTTGTGATTGTCAGCGCAAATCTGGCGGCACGTGAACTGTTCAGGAGTGACTCAATCTTCTTATCTCAGTTTACGGGAATTGGTCTTGATTACCGCAATGATCCTATCGCCCAGTCACTAAGACGAATAGGCGTCGAGTCGGTGATGAATAAAGCTTATGTCATGACCGAACCAGTAATACAAAGGAATGTTGCGATAAACCATTTAAAAGAAGCACCAGACTGGTTAATCATTCGGCGTGAAGAGGGTAATCAATTGATGCCAGCAACCGACCTGGCGCGGTATCTGGAAGAAACGAACGATGAGGAAATTGTGCTACTGGAAATTCCTGCCAAGCGACGACAGTTAGCAAAGGTGAGTCTTGCATCCACTTTGCAGAATGCACAGCAGCAAATAAATGACACAGATGCAGAAGCATTGTATGTGACTCGAAAGCTTGGCACATCGGCTGACCGCATTTACGGCATTATTACTCAGGAAGATATTGAAAAACATTATCGGGTTGTTAGTCATTAAGTTGAACTGAGGGGTTCCGGAAATTACTGGGTTGAAGAGTCATTTGTGCATTTCTGTGATGGTGTCTTTGCTCTGATTCTGTTAACATTATTTCCCCTGAATATGATGCTATTTAGGCTATTTTTTACCCTACAAATCGGTTTGATTAAACCGAGCAATACGTCTCCCTCTAAAATTCTTGTTCTTATCGGTATGATTTTATGACGCGTTACATATTTACTACTGGCGGTGTTGTCTCGTCACTTGGCAAGGGCATCGCATCTGCTTCGCTTGGGGCAATTCTAGAGGCTCGTGGATTAAAGATTACACTCATCAAACTGGATCCTTATATCAATGTTGACCCGGGTACGATGAGCCCTTTTCAGCATGGTGAGGTGTATGTCACAGAAGATGGTGCCGAGACAGATTTAGACTTAGGACATTATGAGCGTTTTGTGCGCACGAAGATGGGTAAAAGAAATAACTACACCACGGGTCGCATATATCAAAATGTCATACAAAGAGAACGTCGTGGAGACTATCTAGGCGGTACTGTTCAAGTTATTCCGCATATTACGGATGAAATTAAGCGTTGCATAAAGCTGGGAGCGGGCGACGCAGATATTGCGATGGTTGAAATTGGCGGAACCGTGGGTGATATTGAATCACAGCCTTTTCTTGAGGCGATACGTCAAATGCGCATTGAGTTGGGTGCTGAAAATACTCTGTTTATTCATTTAACATTGGTGCCTTATATTGCTGCTGCAGGTGAAATTAAGACTAAACCGACACAACACTCAGTTAAAGAATTACGTTCTATCGGTATACAGCCAGACTGTTTGGTGTGTCGTACGGATCATATGATTCCTGAAAACGAAAAAAAGAAAATGGCTTTATTTACCAATGTCGAAGAGTCCGCGATTATTTCTGCGCTCGATGTGGATAATATTTATAAGGTGCCGAAGGCGCTCTATGATCAAGGCCTTGATGAAATTGTGAATAAAAAATTTGCATTGAATCTACCGAAGGCCAATTTGCATGAATGGGAAAATGTAGTTGATGCACTTGATAACCCAACAGGTGACATCAATATCGCAATGGTTGGTAAATATATGGATCTGGCAGACTCGTATAAATCACTTTCTGAAGCATTAATTCATGCAGGAGTTCAAACAAGAAATCAGGTCAATATTATTTATGTCGATTCAGAAGATATTGAAAACAAGGGCGTTGATTGCTTAAGTGAGGTTGATGCGATACTGGTGCCTGGTGGATTTGGTAATCGTGGAATCGATGGCAAGATTTCTGTAGTTCGTTATGCGCGTGAAAATAATGTACCGTATTTGGGTATATGTTTAGGTATGCAGCTTGCTGTTATTGAAATAGCACGTGATCTGGCAAAGCTTGAAAATGCTAATAGCACAGAGTTTGATAAAGATACAGAAGATCCTGTTATAGCATTAATTACTGAATGGCAGGATTCCACAGGACGAATTGAACAACGTAATGAAGATTCCGATTTAGGTGGCACCATGCGTTTAGGTGGTCAGGAATGTCAATTACTTGATGGATCATTGGCAAAAGAATTATATCAAGCAGATAAGATTACCGAACGACATCGTCACCGTTATGAGTTTAATAATAATTATCTTGAGCAACTTGAGGCAACAGGAATGCGTATCTCAGGACGTTCGTCTGATGGCGAATTAGTTGAGATGATTGAAATCCCCGAACACCCCTGGTTTGTAGCTTGTCAGTTTCATCCTGAATTTACATCTACACCAAGAGATGGACATCCACTATTTACTGGTTTTATAACAGCGGCACGAGAATATAAAGAATCAAATTTGGGAACGGTGAAAAATGCAGTTATGTAATTTTGAGGTTGGATCTACCAAGCCTTTCTTTTTAATCGCTGGTCCCTGTGTAATTGAAAGTGAACAGTTGGCAATGGATACTGCAGGACAATTAAAAGAACTTACCGCTGAATTACAGATCCCTTTTATTTATAAGTCATCGTTCGACAAAGCTAATCGTAGTTCGCATGACAGTTTTCGCGGGCCAGGTATTGAAGCCGGTTTAAAAGTATTAGCAGCAGTAAAAGAAAAGATCGGCGTGCCTGTATTAACTGATATACACGAAGACACACCGTTAAACGAAGTAGCAAGCGTTGTTGATGTCTTGCAAACACCGGCGTTTCTTTGTCGACAAACAAATTATATACAAGCAGTTGCGAGAACTGGTTTACCGGTAAATATAAAGAAAGGACAATTTCTTGCTCCATGGGATATGACGCATGTTGTTGAAAAAGCCCGTGCTGTTGGCAATGATAAAATCATGGTCTGTGAACGTGGTGCTTCATTTGGTTACAATTACCTGGTCTCAGATATGCGATCATTAGTCGTAATGCAAGACACAGGCGCACCAGTCGTATTTGATGCGACCCATTCGGTGCAGATGCCCGGTGGAGGCGGTAAGGTTTCTGGAGGGCAACGCGAATTTGTTCCTGCACTAGCTCGTGCAGCGATGGCTGTTGGAATTTCAGGCTTGTTTATGGAAACACACCCCGATCCTGAAAAAGCGCTTAGCGATGGACCAAATTCCTGGCCGCTGGATAAAATGAGATCGTTATTAGAGACTTTAAAGTCTATCGACAAAATTACAAAATCATAAATTAAGTAAAATCGTATTGGAGAAATAAAGAGTGTCAGCTATAAGTAAAATCATTGCACGTGAAGTCCTCGATTCAAGAGGTAATCCTACTATTGAAGCCGAAGTTATTACAGAAAGTGGTGCAGTGGGTAGTGCTATGGTGCCATCCGGTGCATCTACCGGTGTGCGAGAAGCATTAGAATTACGTGATATGGATGATGCACGTTATCAAGGAAAAGGTGTGCTAACAGCTATAAGCAACATACATGAAAAGATAGCGCCTGCATTAACAGGAAAAGAAGTTACCGAACAGTCCGAGATTGATCAAGCCATGATTGATTTGGATGGAACGTCAACCAAAGAAAATCTTGGTGCAAATGCACTGCTTGCTGTTTCAATGGCGAATGCGCATGCAGCAGCAAACGAGAGCAGTGTCCCGCTTTATGAATACCTTGGCGGTGAAGGTCCTTTTCAAATGCCCGTGCCGATGATGAATATTATTAATGGCGGAGCACATGCTGATAATAGTGTCGATCTACAGGAGTTTATGATACTGCCCGTCGGTGCACCGAGTATTCGTGAAGCGGTTCGCTACGGTACTGAAGTATTTCATTCCTTGAAATCGGTTTTATCAAAACTGGGTCTTGGTACAACTGTTGGTGATGAAGGTGGTTTTGCGCCCAACCTTTCATCAAACGAACAGGCGATTGAAGTTATACTCGAAGCAATCGATAAAGCAGGATATAAAGCAGGTGAAGATATTTTATTGGGTCTTGATGTTGCCAGTTCTGAATTTTATCAAGATGGCATCTATACGCTTGAGTCAGAAAACAAAAAACTTAACGCGCAAGAGTTTCTGGATTATTTATCTCCCTGGTTTGATAAGTACCCTATTATCACCATGGAAGATGGTATGGATGAGGGAGATTGGGATGGTTGGAAACTATTAACCGAAAAACTTGGAACAAATGTTCAATTAGTCGGTGATGATTTGTTTGTCACAAACACATCCATACTTCAGGAAGGTATAGATAAAAATATTGCTAACTCAATATTGATTAAGGTAAATCAGATAGGAACACTGACAGAAACGCTCGCTGCTATTAATATGGCGAAGAAGGCAGGTTATACAGCTGTGATATCACATCGGTCGGGTGAGACAGAAGATACAACAATTGCTGATCTTGCAGTTGCAACTTCAGCGGGACAAATAAAAACAGGATCTCTATCGCGTTCCGATCGTGTAGCAAAATATAATCGCTTGATGAAGATAGAAGATCAGCTAGGCGATAAAGCTACTTATCCTGGTAGGGATGCTTTTTATAATCTTTCATGATGTAGAATTAATGTGGACTTGACGCTATAAATGAAACTGACTACTGCGCTATTCGTTATATTGCTAATTCTATTACAGTATCGGCTATGGTTCGGTAATGGGAGTTTGACTGAAGTACATCATCTTCAAGAGCAAATCAGCAAAATCGAGCAAGAAAATGAAGGCCTCAAAGAACGAAATTTATCACTAGCCGCAGAAGTCCATGATCTTAAGCAAGGTCATGACGCGATCGAAGAACGCGCACGGAGTGAGATGGGAATGATCAAATACGATGAAACATTTTATCAAATTGTAGATTATTCAGGATCTCAAACAAAAAATTAATTAAGAGTCATGTCAGATAGTTCAAAATACTGGGTAGTGATTCCTGCTGCGGGAGTGGGATCACGCATGGGTGTGGATAAACCAAAACAGTATATTTCGATTAATAATAAAACAATTATTGAGCATACGATTGATTGTTTTATTCATCGTGAAGAAATAGAAAAAATTATTGTAGCAATATCTGAAGAAGATGAATTCTGGCCAACATTATCAATATCTAAACATAAAAAAATTGTAACAGCACCAGGTGGTGAAGAACGTTACCAGTCAGTATTAAATAGTTTACAGGCTCTAGTGGGTAAAGTAGAAAATAACGATTGGGTAATGGTACATGATGCTGCTAGACCTTGTTTGAACCAATCGGCAATTGACCGACTGATAATTGAATTACGAACGCATGATGTCGGAGGGATTCTGGCTATGCCTTGTCGGGATACAATGAAACGCGCTAATGACATTGGAGAAATAGATAAAACCGTAGAGCGCGATTCACTTTGGCATGCGCAAACGCCACAGATGTTTAAGTATGGAAAGCTTTTGTCGGCTATAGAAGACGCTTTAAAAAATAATGTAGTTGTAACAGATGAATCCATGGCTATGGAGCGACTGGGATATAAACCAATTCTTGTCCATGGACACCAGGAAAACATGAAACTAACCCATAAAGATGATCTTGAGTCTCTAAAAACATACCTTGAAAGGGTGATATAAAAAAATGCGAATTGGACATGGTTACGATGCTCACCGTCTTGTTGAAGGTAGACCTTTAATTTTAGGTGGTGTGAAAATTCCTTATGAAAAAGGTTTGGAAGGGCATTCTGATGCAGACGCGGTAATACATGCACTATGCGATGCGCTACTCGGAGCGATGTGTTTAGGTGACATTGGTTCGCATTTCCCTGATACAGATCCAGAATTAAAAAATATTGATAGCCGAATTTTGTTACGGCAAGTTTATGATTTAATGAAAAAAAATAAATTTGTGTTGGGTAATGCAGACATAACTATTCTAGCACAAGCGCCAAAGATGGCTGACCATATTTCTTCAATGCAAAAAAATCTTTCTACAGATCTTAATGCAAATTTTACAGACATAAATATTAAAGCGACTACGACTGAAAAAATGGGTTTTATCGGTCGTGGAGAGGGCATTGCAGTTCATGCAGTCGTTATAATCAATTTGTAAAAATTCATTCATGTAATTCTCCTCTTTTATTTTTCTTGTTCTTGTTTTAGTTTTTAATACATAGTCGTTTGGCTAATGTCCGGTATGCATATGTACTGATTGAGTAATATGCATATTGAAATTTTATGTATTAAATTTTATAACAGTGGGGAATTATCATGAGCACGATTAGATATAGTAGTGAAGTTTCATTTAAAAATTTCAAACATCTAGAAGTACAGGTTGATCCAGAACAACAAGCTGTCTGGTTATATCTTAATTCTCAACCGCGTTCATGTTTTACAGTGAAGTTGTTGCAAGAGTTAAAAAAATTCCAATCAATTTTAAAACATAATGAAGGAAAGCTATCTTACGAAGGGCAGTTAGTAGATATTGAGTTTAGTGTTTTTACTTCAAGGCATCCGGTATTCAGTTTTGGTGGTGATTTAGAATTGTTTATTAAGTGCATTGAGAATAAAGATCGAGAAGCACTTCGTGATTATGCCAGATTGTGTATCGATGGCTTATATGCAAACCATATAGGTCGCGACCTAGGTCTTACAACAATATCTTTAATTCATGGTAATGCATTAGGTGGCGGCTTTGAATGTGCACTTTCCGGGCATGTATTAATAGCGGAACGAAGTGCAGAAATGGGCTTTCCTGAAGTACTCTTCAATCTTTTCCCGGGAATGGGCGCATTTAATTTACTTATTAAAAGAGTAAGCCCGGCGACAGCAGAAAAAATGATGATCTGTGGACGTTTATATAGTGCTGATGAGCTCTATGACATGGGAATTGTTGATCAAGTTGTCGATGAAGGTGAAGGTAAAGCCGCTGTCGATTCATATATCCGAGTAAACAAAAAAAGAAGAGCAACGATGTCTGCATTGAAGAAAGTGCATCAGCTAGTTAATCCGGTTGATTATCAACAACTTTTAGAGATCGCAGATATTTGGGTGGATTGTGCGTTTGAAATTCATGAAAAAGATTTACGCACCATGTCACGCTTGGTTAGAAGCCAACAAAAATTAGCTATTGAAGAGAAAGAGCAGTCCCTAGCTCGGGCTTCAGCTTTAGTATTCTAACTAGTGAAAGTCACTGTTTATGATAATGCTGATTCAGATAGTTAATTTTACTTTATAGAGGATATTAATATGTTGTATTCACAGAAAGAAGTTCAGCTGGAATTAAGAAAATATATTCAACCAAATAGTTTACACGGTTTTGCATTATATATTTCTGATATATCGTTGTATTTAATTTCAATCTATGGCGTTCTGTTTTTACCCGAACTCTGGATGAAATTAGCAGCGAGTATATTCGCGGGTGTTAAATTAGGAAATTTAGCAACTGTTGCTCATGACGCAGCCCATAATAGTTTAACTAAATTAAAGTCGCTTAATAAATTTATTGCTATCACCTCATTCCTTCCTTGTTTATTTAATTACAGGTTATGGTTGCTAGATCATAATGTTCTTCATCATGTAAAAACGAATGAAAATATAGAAGATTCGTATACACCACTATCAAAAGAAGAATATGATTCTCTATCGCCTTTTAATAAATGGAAGGAGCGATTATATAGAAAACCTTCATTTTTATATTTCGGTTTATATTATATTGTTGAGCGCTGGAGAAAAGTAAAACTATATCCAACAGCAAAAATGCCAGAATATGTAAAAAAATCTGGATGGATGCATTCTGCTCTTATATCAGTTTATTTTTTAGCGTTTATTGCAGTGTTAGCTTGTGCACCTAAATTTTCAAATACAGGTTCAATAGCAGCAGTTGTACTTGGTTTTGTTATCCCATTCTATGTATTTCAAACGGTATACGCTTTTACTGTTTATGTTCAACACACACATAAACGTATTGCTTGGTTCAACTATAAGCCCGACCGAAAAGGAAATGGTAGACAAGAATTTGTATCTGTTTCATTAGAATTTCCGGGTTGGTTAAGCATTCTAATGCATAATGTATATAGCCATGCAGCACACCATGTATGCCCTGCGATTCCGTGTTATAGGCTTAAGGATGCTCAAGTGCATTTAGATAAACTGATAGGTGAAAAATCTGTGTCTGAGCGATTTACATTTTCATGGTTGTTTGAAACTATGCAGGCATGTAAATTGTATGATTACGATAATAATCTGTGGCTTGATTTTGATGGGAATATAACGAGTCAAATTGAGATGATAGATGACAGTGTCAAGTTTGCTAATGCAGCATGATGTAACTACTAGTAGTAAACCTTCGAAGTAAGGATAAGACTTTAGTATTAAATAATATAAAGACAGGGACGTCTTTAATTTTCATTTGGGTTTTCTGAGGCCGCTAAATTATGCATTTCAAGGAATGAATATAGTGCAGTTTGTGTTTGTTGGAATATTGCTAATATCTTTGCAATATCATCTTGCGCTTGATCTCTATCTTCTGTGTTCATACGTTTGAATAATTTGTCGGCATATTTTGCTAATCTCTTTGCTCCGATTGAACGCGAGCTTCCATCTAAAGAATGAGCAAGATCTGCAATTTTAATATAATCATGGTTCTCTACCGACAAAGTTAATTGCTCCATGATTTTTATAGAATCGCGAGTATAACCATCGATCAGATTATGCATAAAGTTTTTTTCTTTAGTTATTGAAAACAAATTATCTAGCGAAATTGTATCAATCAGCGGGAGGTTGTCTGGATCATTTATATCTAAAATGTTTAATGATGCGAGATTTTTTGGGGAATCAGAACTATTTTCACTAACTAGTGATGATATTGTATTCAATAGTTTTTCTGGATTAACTGGCTTGGTCAAATAAGCGTCTAGTTTTGCTTCTTTGCATGCTTCTACGGCTTCTACAGTAGCATTTGCAGTCAGCATCATTATTGGAACGTGCTTTTTATTCGGATTCATAAAACGAAAAATTTTTGCTGCTTCTAATCCACCCATTACCGGCATATGCATATCCAGAATAATCAGATCAAAATTTTTATTTTCTAATATGTCTAGTACAATTTCACCATTTTCAGCGACGGTGACATTATGATTTCCATGTTCGAGTATGTTTTTGATAACCTTTTGGTTAGTTTCGTTATCTTCCCCGACTAATATATTTAATCGTTTATGTTCTGGTCTGTACGTTTCTGTTTGTCCGGGTAAATTATTCGAATTTAATTCAAAATTATTTAATTCAGCATATGAATTAGATGCATGTAAGGCTCTAAATATTATACTTCGGTCAGGGTTGCTATCAATAATTGAGTTATATCCGGATTTTAAGTAATCAATCATTAATTTATCAGTTAATCGATCATCATCAACCAAAATGAAAGCATAGTTAATATCAGCAGTATTTTCTTTAACTTTCTGAATAAATTGTATTGGATTATTGTCTAAATATTTTTTAAAAACCAAAATAATATTAAATGTATGATTATCATTTCTACTTTTCAATATGTTGTCTATAGCTTCGTGTGTATCACCTGCATACTCAAATGGAAGATTCCATGTTGTTAAATGATTAACAATCATAGCACTATGTTCTTTGATAGAGTTAACCAAGAGAATTGATGTATTATCAAAATCAGAGAGTGATTGCTTTTCTTCTGATACAACTACTTGTTGCTCAAATTCCAGTTCGAACCAAAAAGATGTTCCTTCATTTAATTGACTTGTGAAATCGATTTCTCCACCCATTGTTTCCACTAGTTGTTTGGCAATTGCCATACCTAGCCCAGTTCCACCAAATTTTCTAGTAGTAGATTCATCGGCCTGAGTGAATTTATCAAAAAGTTTTGATTTTTCTTCATCGGCAATACCAATGCCGGTATCAATAATATCAAATCTTAACTTGATTTTTTTATTTTCAGATAAAACATGGGAAACATATATATTAATTGAACCTTTATCAGTAAATTTAATAGCATTACTGATAAGGTTTATGAATATCTGTCTTAAGTGTTGATCATCACCATAAAGTAAAAAAGGCACATCGACGGCAATATGTGTGTTTAATGCTAATCCTTTATTCTCAGCTTGTGGTGCAAGCATATTAACAGTGGTGTTAATAACAGCATGGAGGTCAAAATCCATGTTTTCAACAGAAATTTTTCCCGCTTCAATTTTTGATATATCAAGAATATCATTAATTAAAGCGAGTAATGTTTTTGCAGAAGCATTCACTGTTGATGAGTAGTCTTTTTGTTTAGGACTAAGCTGTGTTTCAGAAAGTAATGCGCTCATACCAATTACACCATTCAATGGTGTGCGGATCTCATGGCTCATATTCGCAAGGAACTGGCTTTTTGCTTCATTTGCAGCCTTAGCTGCATTTATTGCTGTCTGTAATCTTTTAATTAGTACTGAAACGTACATGGTAAGTATTATGAGTGCAATGAGAAGGCCGATACCAAGAATAGATTGATTTACCCAATATGCGTTATTTGTAATTACATATAGAAAACCAATAATACTTAAGGCGCCACTTGGGTATAAATAGTTATTTCCATATCTAAAACCATTTCCTATCGTAACGGATAAGTAAGCCCCAAATAAAGGCGAGCCAAATTCTCCAGAAAGTAACATAAAAAAAGATATAGAGAACATATCTAATACTATGCCAAATGATCTCCGAAAAACTGATACGTTTGTATCATAAATTAACCAGAAAAATATAAGTATGTTTGCAACAATATATGCAATTGAATAATAAACTATGTTTGTTACATCATGGGAGATGTCCATGTAAGAAATATAAACAAGCCAAATAAAGCCTAAAGAAAATCGCACAATAGCCTGTTCATGCTCAGTATCTTCTCGACTATTAAGCCGGGATTTTAGTGAGCTAATTAAATTATTTGCCATATCAATACATCAGGTTGCATTTGTATTTTATGCTGGGTGGATTACATCATCAATTTTACTGATTAATGCTCTAACACATTCAGGATCAAGGTGTTTCCCTTGCTCGTTTTTTATATATTCAAGAGTATCATCTATTGACCAGGCTTTTTTATAGGGTCTATGATTGCTTAATGAGTCAAAGACATCTGCAACTGCAACTATCCTGGCTTCTACCGGAATATCTTTGCCCGATATTTTATTTGGATAACCGCCACCATCATATTTCTCATGGTGATTAAGTGCAATTAATGCACCTGTTTGTAAATAAGGTGATGGACTATCCTTAAGTATTTCATAGCCGATAGTTGTATGCGTCATCATAATGTCAAACTCTTGTTCAGTTAGTTTACCTTTATTCATTAAGATATTATCAGGTATAGCCAGTTTTCCTATATCATGTAGCGGAGAGGCTATCTTTATAATTTCTGCATATGCTTCATCTAGACCTAATTCCAGTGCAATAATCTTACTGATTCGGCCAATTCTGAGGAGATGCTCACCTGTTATACAATCCTTAAACTCACATGCTCTCGTTAAACGTAATAATGTTTCTTTTTCTCGAAGAAGAATTTCTTCAGTAGTTTCGCTGATCCTTTTTTCAAGTTTAGAGCTACGCTGTTTTAATTTTGATTGACGTTTACCCAGAGTCAATAAATTCTTACACCTTGCTTCATATTCAATTTTATCAAAAGGTTTGTTGAGAAATTCTGTGACACCATTTTGCAATGCGTTATGGAGTACCGAACGGTCATCAATGATGGTTACCATGATAATAGGGATGTCTTTACAGTTATGCAGTTGCCTTATTCGCTTGGTGAATTCAATACCATCCATGATCGGCATTTTGTAATCAGTGATAATTAGATCGGGTTGGGAGGTCTCAATTGCTGCTAGTGCCGCAGGTGCACTCTGGAATGACTTTACAGTCATTTCAGGATCAATATTCTCAATAGTTTTACTCAGTAACATTCGGCTGACAGTCTCGTCATCGACAATATAGATTATTGATGATGTTGTACTTTTAGCGACATTACTCAGGTGTGATGACATCATGTCCTATCCCTGATTTTTAACGATATCTTGTAATTATTAGAATATTAATACAAGTATAGGCACTGATGCACCTTTTAATATCCGATTAATCTCTATTAAGCCCTATATCTTTGTATTATCAGATATAAACTCGATTCGAAAATCTAATTATTGATAGTATTGGCTTGATATTTGTCAGTGATAGATAAAGTTTAAATTCGATATTACCCAATCAAATATGTAATATGAGCATATGTAGAAGTTAATCACTAGATATACATTTTTATTTAGGTAGTCAAAATTGAAATATTTAATGCTGGTTTAACGTTATGCAGTTTTTTTATTATCCATAAATCCTTCAAATGCTGTCACAGTTGCTTCATATGTCATCACTAACTCAGTGAGTTTATTTTCTATAGCCTCCTGTTGTTCAGACTGAGCTAATTTAAATATCTTGTCTGCTATTCTGGAAAGTTTTTTTGCGCCAATTGAACGTGAACTGCTATCCATAGTATGTGATATATCAGCAATCTTATTAAAGTTAGCGTCATGCATGGAAGAAATAATCAGGTCTATATTGTTTTTGACATCATGAAGGTAGTCGTCTACTAAACTACTCATGAAACCTTCTTCTTTTGCCATCTCATAAAGAGTTTCCAAAGCATCTATGTCGAGTAAGTTTATATTTTCTGATTCATTGATGTTAATAACATTCGGTGTATTTTTATAAAAATTAAAACTACTCGTTTTGTTATCTACTAATGCATATATGTTTTTTAATAATATATCTGGTTCGATAGGCTTGGTTAAGAAAGTATCAATTCCTGCTTCCTTGCATTCTTTTATCGCCTCAGGTGTAGCATTAGCAGTTAGCATAATTATCGGGGGATCTGTTTTTTCAGGGCTCATAAACCTAAATATTTTTGCCGCTTCAAGGCCACTCATGAGAGGCATGTGCATATCCAGAATTATTAAATCGAAATCTTTCGCTTCAAGGATATCTAGAACTATCTCACCATTGTCAGCCATGGTCACATTGTGGTGAGCATACTCAAGAATATGCTTAATTACTTTTTGATTAGTTTCGTTATCTTCCCCAACAAGAATGTTAAGTTTTTTATTGTTTGTCTTATAGGAAGTATCTTGTTTAGCAATATATTCCGATTTGTTTTCTAATCCGTTTGGATTTATACCGGCAGTAGATGCATATAACGCTCTGATTAAAATAGATCGTTCAGAGTTATTCTTTATGATTGAGTTATAACCTGCTTTTAACAATTCAGCATTATTTAACGTACTTAAATTATGGTCGTTAACTAATATAAAGGCATGATTCAGGTAATTAGATTTTTCTTTAATTTGGGATATGAGTTGTATTGCATTTGCGTTCAGAAATTTATTAAATACTAGAATAATATCGTAGTGTTTATTATTGTCTGATACGTTTAATAACTTTTCGAAACATTCACGCGCATTAATTGCATATTCAAATGATATTCCCCATTCTGACAAGTGCTTTTCGATTATAATACTATGTTCTCTGTGTGAGTTTACTATTAATAGTTTGATATCTTTAAAAGATAACAATGATGCTTTCTCTTCATGTTGTGTGGTTTTCTTCTTAAATTTAATTTCGCACCAAAAGTTGGAACCTACACTTAATTGACTGCTGAAACCAATACGGCCATTCATTTTTTCAACCATTTGTTTAGCTATAGCCATGCCCAGCCCAGTACCACCATAATTACGAGTAATCGAGTTATCTGCTTGTGTGAATTTATCAAATATATTTGGCTTGTCTTCATCAGCAATACCAATACCAGTATCAATTACTTCATATTTTATAGTTACATGGCTACCTGTTATATTGACAGGAGTAATAAATATTTCGATAGAGCCTTGATTTGTAAATTTAATTGCATTTCCGATAAGGTTAGTAATGACCTGTCTTAAGTGTTGTTTGTCGCCATGTAATAAGAAGGGTGTTTCAGGTGAGATGTGTATATTAAAGACTAACCCTTTCCTTGATATTTGAGAGGTAAACATTGTTGCAATTGAATTTACTAAGACATAAAGATCAAAGTCGACAGATTCAGTCGTCATCTTTCCTGCCTCTATTTTTGATATATCTAAAATATCATTAATTAATGCCAATAATGTTTTTGCTGATACATTTATGGTTGAAGCAAACTCATTCTGCTTACTGCTTAATTTAGTACTTGATAGCAATGAACTCATTCCAATCACTCCATTTAGTGGAGTACGTATTTCATGGCTCATATTCTCAAGGAATTGGCTTTTAGCTGCATTAGCTGCATTAGCTTGAAAAACAGCCTTATGAAGTTGAGAAATTAGAGAAGAGGCATACAATGTTATCAACACCAACATAAGAATCATACCATAGCTTAAAGAGTGGTATTCATTCCAAAAATCGACGTAGTAAAAAACAAAACAAAAGCCAATAATGCTTAATGTTGCACAAGTGAATAAGTATTTGTTTCCGTAACGAAACCCATAGCCAAATGTAATAAACAAATAGCCACCTATTACCGTTGCCCCAAACTCACCAAGTGATATCAGGCTGTATGTAATAAAGAGTACGTCAAGAATCATACTTAGATAACGACGAACTGGTGTTATTTTTGGGACAATAATAATCCAAATCAACGTATAGATTGGCGTTAATAGATAAATATAGGGTGCAATTAATGCCTCAATCGGGAGCATAGCTCTCTGATAGATCCATGAAACATATCCTAGCCAAGCAAGTCCCATAAAAAACCTAACGAAACATTGCTGGTGCTCGGTATCTTCACGATTATTTAGCCGAGAGTGAATGATGCTGTAAAGATTATTTTTCATGCTCAAACAAATCGCTTCATTTTATTACTTTCAGAGTTGATATTATTGATATAAAGTTTAATTACTGATGCTACGGATCATCTGCGCTTTAATAACAAATAAATTGCCCCTGTACCTCCATCAGCAGGTCTTGCGGAACAATAAGCCTGTGCAATATCCATTTTCTGTAGCCATTGATTAAGTTTATTCTTTATGACTGGTTGTTTATTAATGGAGCCTAGACCTTTGCCATGAATTATTCTGACGCAGCGTTGTGACCGCGCTGTGCATTGTTTAAGGAAATCTATTAATGCAATTTTAGCACTATCAACTGTCATTCCATGCAAGTCTAATTCTGCTTCAATTTTATAATGTCCGCGACGTAATTTTTTTAGTATATTATTTTGAACTCCTGGGCTTGTGTAAATAAGCTCATCACCTCTTTCTAATAAACTGGAGTCAAAGTCTGCTTTACCCATTTCTTCAATGACGGCAAGATTATCTGCTTCCGTTTTTTCAGGGTGTGCTTTTGGTTTTGGTTTTTCAGCAATAAAATTATCTTGCTTCAGTGGTCTTGCATCACCAACTGATTTGCGAAATAACGCACTATCTTCATCTGAAATTCCGGAAGATTTCGTCATGATTTAAAATTAGATGGTGTCATTTAACACGATTCTAACTTATGACTGAATCTATGTCAGTGTGGATACAGGGTTAATTAGTTTTGTTAGAGATATTGTCGATAGTATTTTTTACAAAAATATATGTAGGATTAATCTAACCAAGATCTTGCATTGAGGAACATTTTCATCCAAGGACTATATTCATTTTTCCATTGTGATGGTAAATATGAAAATTGTTTACGTAAGAAGACACGTTCTGGATGTGGCATCATAATGGTAACCCGGCCATCATCGTTGGTGAGTCCAGTCAATCCATTAATGGAACCATTTGGATTGAATGGATAATTTTCTGTCGGTGCTCCCGAATTATCAATATAGCGCATCACAGCATTCGATATTGGATCTGTAGCATTGCATGAAACTCGCCCTTCACCATGAGCGACGACAACAGGAATCTTAGACCCGGCCATGTCTTTAAACAAAATAGAAGGTGATTTCATGACTTCTACCATTACTAATCGTGCTTCAAATTGTTCTGATTGATTACGTATGAAGTCAGGCCAATCAGATGCGCCGGGGATTAAATGACGTAACTGCGACATCATTTGGCAACCATTACAGACTCCAAGGGAAAATGTGTCGGTGCGGTTAAAAAATGATTCAAACATTTTGCTAATCTTGTCATTGTGCAAAATAGATTTTGCCCAACCACCACCAGCACCCAAGACATCACCATATGAAAAGCCGCCGCAGGCAACCAGTCCATTAAACGAATTAAGATTAATTTGACCATCAATCAAGTCCTGCATGTGCACATCTACACATTCAAATCCGGAACGATCAAATGCAGCAGCCATTTCTAACTGTCCATTTACACCTTGTTCTCGCAATATAGCCATCTTCGGTTTTGAATCGGTGTTAATAAAAACAAGAGGATTGCTTTCGATCTCAAATGATGTGTCGACAAATAAACCGGAATCAGTCATAGAACCTATGACATCATATTCTTGTTGTGCACATGTTGGGTTATCGCGTAAGGCTTGAATTTGAAAACTTGTAGCGGCCCATTTCTTATGCAACTCATCAAGGGGCAAGCTTAGATTGTTTGCATCAATATGTTTAAGTTTAAATGAATAATCACTATTAACGGTACCAATCGTATGGAGTAATTGTTCATTTATCCCTGCATTCACAAAGGTTTGTTTTACACTTTCTTCATGTTCTCTTTTGATTTGTATAACTGCACCGAGTTCTTCATTAAATAAACTAGCGATGATGTTATCAGTTTCTTCAAGTTCAATATCAATGCCGGTGTGACCAGCGAATGCCATTTCAGCCAAGGTTACAAACAGACCTCCATCCGAACGATCATGATAAGCAAGTATATAATCTGATTCATTGAGGATCTGTAAGGCTTGAAAAAATCCAATTAGTAAGAATGAATCATCAAGGTCGGGGGCTTCTTTACCAAACTGTTCATACACCTGACATAGGGCAGAACCGGCGAGACGTTGTTTACCATTAGCTAAATCTATAAAGAGAATAATGGAGTCTTCATCTTGTTGTAGTTGAGGTGTCAGCGATTGGCGAACATCTGCAACCCGAGCAAAAGCCGTTATATTTAATGATAATGGCGATGTTACTTTTTGTTGCTGGTCATTTTCAGACCAAACCGTATTCATCGACAAAGAGTCCTTGCCGACCGGAATAGCTATACCAAGTTCTTTGCAGAGATTACTAACAGCTGCAACAGTGTCATATAATTTTGCGTCTTGATCAGGTTCACCACACGCTGCCATCCAGTTTGCTGAAAGTGCAATGTCGTCTAGATTGAGAATACGCGCTGCAGATATATTCATAATCGCCTCAGCAATTGCCATTCTTCCAGAAGCAGCTGCATTAGTAAGAGCAAGCGGGGTACGTTCACCAATAGACATTGCTTCTCCTATGTAGTCAAAATAGGATGAGCTGGTAACGGCACAATCTGCAACGGGTACTTGCCATGGACCGACCATTTGATCACGCACAACCAGACCAGAAATCGAACGATCACCAATCGTAATTAAAAAGCTTTTACTGGCAACTGTCGGTAGCTTTAGAACGCGATCAATTGATTCTTGTAAATCTAATATTGAAGTTTCAAATTCAGAGTGCTGAGTATTTTCACTCTTCGCTTCGCGTTGTATGCTTGGCATTTCGCCAAGTAAGACAGACATTGGTATATCAATCGCTTGGTTATTAAAGTGTGCATCATTTAAAACGAGTTGTTCTTTATCAGTTGCATTACCAAGTATCGCATAGGGTGCACGTTCTCGTTTACAAAGTGACTCGAAGCGGTCAAGTTGGTCAGCAGCAATTGCAAGAACGTATCGTTCTTGGGATTCATTACACCAAACACCCATTGGTGACATACCGGGTTCATCATTTGGAATCTCGCGTAATTCCAGTTGTGCACCGCGATTACTTGCGCTAACGAGTTCAGGCATGGCGTTAGATAGGCCGCCAGCACCAACATCATGGATACTAATAATCGGATTACTATCACCCAGTGCCCAGCAACGATCTATGACTTCCTGACAGCGTCGTTCCATCTCAGGGTTATCGCGTTGTACTGAAGCGAAATCGAGCGAAGCGTCACTTGAACCAGAAGCCATTGAAGAGGCAGCTCCACCACCAAGTCCAATCAACATTGCTGGGCCACCTAATACAACCAATTTAGCCCCTGCAGGAATGTCTTGTTTATGTACATGTGTATCGCGAATCATGCCGTAACCGCCGGCAAGCATTATCGGTTTGTGATAACCATAAATTAAAGATTCATCTTTGCGTTGTTCATAGCTGCGGAAATAACCACATAAGGCCGGGCGACCAAACTCATTATTATAGGCCGCAGCACCAATTGGTCCTTCAAGCATAATATCTAAAGCTGAAACTATTCGATCTGGTTTGCCATTATCTGTTTCCCAGGCTTGCTCAAATCCGGGGATCTTTAAATTTGATACTGCAAAACCAGATAGACCTGCCTTTGGTTTTGCGCCACGTCCAGTTGCTGCTTCATCACGTATCTCACCACCAGAACCGGTGGCGGCACCGGGGTAGGGTGATATTGCAGTAGGGTGGTTATGCGTCTCAACCTTCATCAGAATATGGATGTCTTCATCATGATAGCCATACTGGTGATTATCAGGATCAGTAAAGAATCGTGCACCATTAAAACCGGCCATAACGGCGGCATTGTCATGATAGGCAGAAAGCACATTGCCCGGATTGGCTTCATGCGTCTGTCTTATCATCTTAAACAAGGAATGTTCTTGCTTAACATTATCGATAGTCCAATCGGCATTAAAAATTTTATGTCTGCAATGTTCAGAATTTGCCTGTGCAAACATCATTAATTCTACATCGCTTGGGTTTCGTCCCAGTTTCTCAAATGCGGTGAATAAATAATCTATTTCATCACTTGAAAGAGCCAAACCCATTTCATTATTGGCTGTCTCCAATGCAGCGATGCCAGCGTTCAATATATCAACATGATTCAACTCGGCAGGTTCAGAAGTCGCAAATAAAGCATTGGCATCATTCTCATTGCGTATGAGAGTTTCTGTCATGCGGTCATGTATATGCGGCATGAGTAGTGTTAATTGTTCCTCATTTAGAGCCGTGCCATCTTTCAGCTTAAATGAAAAAGTTCTACCGCGTTCAAGACGAATGATTTTATCCAGCCCCGAGTTATGAGCAATATCGCTTGCCTTACTAGACCACGGAGAGATCGTGCCGGGTCTTGGAATGACAATGATTTTGAATGAATGGAGAGGAGTATTTTCAGCCTCTGCGCCATAGCTAAGTAAACTTTCTAGCTGGTTTATTTCTTTTTTATCAAGCTCGGTATTTGCCTCAGCAAAGTGAATATAGTGTGAATCAACTGAGCTAATTGTCGGCACGTATGATTGCAAGACATTAAGTAGCTTATTAACCCGAAAATCAGAAAGGGCGTTACCGCCTGGCAGTATTAGCATCAAATCTTAGATTATGTGTAGTGAAGGATATTGAGGATGGCTATTTTATCAGCCAAAGTGGAAACACGCGAAAACTATTTAATCTCTTCGACTTTAACTAAAACATTTCGCTGTTCTTGGCCACGTCGTTTCGTGCTAATCAGGTTTCTTTTTGAGCTATCATTGAAATGTTGGGTGGCACCACCGACTGGTATCCATTCTCCCAATCGACCACTCGCAGTGGTTTCTACGTTTTGAATATCAAATACTGCCGCTTGGTTTGGACTGACGCGGGATAACTTGGGAGATATCAATAGTGTAACATTTTCTCCCTGAAGTCTTGGCAGGACATAAAAGCCAGATTCTACATCTCGGTATTCGACACCATCCTGAACGACTACGCCGCCACCGGTAACAAAAGCAGTTTGATTAGGTATGGGGACAGATTGTCCTGTGCTGATATAGGCTGGATTACCCTCTAATGCTTGGACGCGAAAGACATTTCTGTCTTCTAGGCGCGACCGGGTTTCCAACTGGCGGTAGCGAACGACGTTGCCATCACTATCTTTTCCCTGAATGATAGTGCCGCCCCTACCCGTGTCGGGCGATTCTATAGTGACATCCCCAGTACTATAGCGCCCGGAAACTCCACTTTCCTTAACATTGAGGCTGCCATCGACATCTTGTTTGACGCTGATCATTAAACGTCGTGGCGCATTATCAATTTGCGCTAGGACTTGCTTTATTTGTTTGAGGTTTGAAGGAGTAGTCTTAACGATTAACTTATTGTTAATCCCGGTAACGGTACCACCTTCAGCAACTAATGGTTTGAGGATAGGTATAACATCTTCGACTTGCCTATTTTGCATGGGAATGGTCTCGATCTTCATCGATTCCGCCATAACAGCAGTGCTGCTAATGGCTGCAAATAAAAGAGCAAGTTGAATCAGTTTTTTCAAATGTGCATCCTTCTAAAATTAGGGTCTGGTTTAGACGTTTCCCACATACTATTAAATACTTCTAACATGTATTTCGACTCACGACGGCCGTTGAAGTTTACTTTTCCGCCATATCGCTCCGCGCTTTCTCGGAACAGGTATCCTACTTCATCGGCAATCAGTACCGCTTCATTGAATGATTTATATTGAGACGAAGGTTTACGTATTTCGACATAACTGCTAATTTTCCCTGATAAATCAACGAGTTTGTGACCTCTGCGGACTATTAATTCGGGTTCAAAGGCCAGAATTCGAATATCGACATTTCGACCTTTCAATGCCAATTGACGGACGGCTTCGACAAATTCAGGCTTGTCGTAGACAAAAGGATCCAATTCCTTGGAAATAATAGCGAGTTTCAGTTTGCATTGTTTTACCAGTGCTAGTGCCGCATCCGCATTATCTTGTCGGGTCTCGACTTTGATGGCTTCTTCTGTAGATTCACCCAAGATGTATTCATCAAGGTTATTCATGTTTGCTTCCTGTCTTGCAGTCCTTATTACTTTTTAGTGACAAGCTTCGCTTGGTCTTCAGCATTACCTGTATAATTATGTGGTGTAAGTCGTTGTAATTGTGATTTAACATCATCGGGTAACTCAAGTTGTTCAATAAATTTATGCAAGGTTTCCTGATTGATATTTTGACCACGTGTCAATTCTTTTAATTGTTCATAAGCATTATCAATGCCATATCGACGCATTACTGTTTGTATTGGTTCAGCCAGTACTTCCCATGCTTGCTCTAGATCAGCACTAATGGACTCTGGATGAATATCCAATTTTGATAAACCTTTAGCGCAAGAATCAAATGCGATTAGGCTATGCGCAATACCCACGCCCATATTTCTTAATACAGTTGAATCAGTCAGATCTCGTTGCCAACGGGAAATTGGAAGTTTTTGTGAGAGGTGCTCAAAGATACCATTTGCCAGTCCTAAATTACCTTCGGCATTTTCAAAATCGATAGGATTGACCTTATGTGGCATGGTTGAAGAACCAATCTCTCCTTCTTTTAACTTTAGTTTGAAATAGCCTAGCGAGATGTAGCTCCAGATATCACGGCTTAAATCTATCAGGATGGTATTAATACGCGACAACACATGGAAATATTCTGCCATATAATCATGTGATTCGATTTGAGTGGTGTGTGGATTCCAGTCTAAGCCAAGCCCTTCTACAAATTCTCTTGAAAGCGACATCCAATCCAGATCTGGGTAGGCCGAGAGGTGTGCGTTAAAATTACCGACAGCACCATTCATCTTGCCAAGGAGTTCTATTTTTTCTAGCTGTGACTGCTGGCGTGATAAACGATGTACATAGACAGCAAACTCTTTACCCAGAGTTGTTGGTGATGCAGTTTGTCCATGCGTCCTGCATAGCATAGGCACTGAAGCATGAACGTTTGCCAATGATTGTAGATGAGATATAAGACCTTGTAATTTTTCTGCTATAACAGTTTCGCGTGCTTCTTTTAGCATTAACGCATGGCTTAGATTATTTATATCTTCGGAGGTACATGCAAAGTGAATAAACTGACTAGCTGTCGCTAGAGAAGCATCACCTTTTATCTTATCGCGAATGAAATATTCGACGGCCTTTACATCATGATTAGTGGTCTTTTCGATTTCTTTGATGGCCTCGGCATCTGCAACGGTAAAATTATCTTTAATGCTATCGAGCAAAGTGACTGTAGCAGCAGGAAAATTATCTACCTCAACAATATCCGGGTGTTTTGCTAATGTTTTTAGCCACTCAATTTCGACCTGTACTCGAAATCGAAATAGACCGTATTCACTAAATATTGGTCTTAATGAATCGGTCTTGTTCTGGTAACGGCCATCTATCGGCGAGATGGCGGTTATTGCTGATAATTCCATAGTGTCTCTTGTTAATTGATTATGACCCAAGATTATACATGGATTAGTGCTTTGTTTGAGCCAATTCTATAAGTCTATTCTTGATTAAAGCACTCAGCTAGTAAGTATAGATATACTTATTACTCGAGATCTTTATTTGTTTCTTGCTTAAGTTTTTCACTGGATTTATTTAATATTCCATATTGAATAGGAGGCAGCACAAATATAAACAGACCAAACAGTAAGTATAATAAGAGGAGTTCCCATACTTCATTTGCAGATTGAAAATAAAGTGTGATCAATATTCCAATTATCATCAGTAAACTTGCCGGTATCATGGTGACTAAAATAGATTTCATAGAATTAAATTGCTTCATTACTAACATGAACAATACCAGGAGAGATTGCAGAGCTAATACAAAATAAACTGGAATTAAAAATACATATAACCATATCTCCTCAGCCTCTGATGCAAATACAGTGGGAGAAATCAAAGCAACACTTAGGCTTATGACTATATTAAGGAGAAGGGTTTGGGATTTTTTCATGGATAGATTCGATTGCTTTAATGATTTTTTTTGGGAGTTTGATATCGATGCTCTCAATATTACTCTTTAGTTGATCCATGGATGTGGCACCAATGATATTACTGGTTAGAAAAGGGCGACTGTTGACAAAAGCCAATGCCATTTGCGCTGGATCCAAGTCGTTTTCTTGTGCAAGTTTTACATAGTCTGCGGTTGCCGCGTCGGCTTGGGGGTTTGTATAGCGGCTAAAACGATCCCACAATACCAGGCGTGTACCTGCAGGTCTGGCACCGTTTAAAAATTTACCGCTCAAGACACCAAAGGCGAGCGGTGAATATGCCAATAGGCCTGTCTGTTCACGGTGGGAAATTTCAGCAAGACCAATTTCAAATGTTCGGTTCAATAAATTATAAGGATTTTGGATGCTGACTATTCTTGGTAAATTATGCTCGTTAGCAATACGTAAGTATTCAGCACAACCCCATGGGGTCTCATTTGAAATACCAATCATCCTAATTTTGCCTTCTTTCACTAGTCCATCTAGTACCTCTAATGTCTCGGCTATTGCAGTGCCATCTTTTTCCGGGGCATGGTAATAGCCTAATTGTCCAAAGTAATTGGTGTCGCGGTCTGGCCAATGTGTTTGATAGAGATCGATATAATCTGTTTGCAACCTTTTCAGTGAAGCTTCTAGTGCTTGATGTATATTCTTTTTATCAAGTTTTGCTTGACCATTGCGTAAGTAGGGGGCGAAGAGGTTTTGACCACAAACCTTGCTAGCAATGATTAGTTTATCGCGATCATGTCTTTTAGCTAGCCAAGTGCCGATATAGGCTTCTGTCAGTCCTTGTGTATCTTCTGTGGGCGGTACCGGGTACATCTCAGCGGTATCAATAAAATTAATTCCGGCATCAACGGCATAATCTAATTGCTTATGTGCTTCGGATTCGGTGTTTTGCTCACCCCATGTCATTGTACCGAGACAAATGCGGCTGACCTTAATGCCGGTATTGCCTAACTTCGTGAACTCCATATTATTCTCTCTTTATAAAGTGTGTAGATACCTTTCATCTTTAATATGTAATAATTTCATTCAACTATGCATACATTAACCATAACAAAACCTGACGATTTTCATCTTCACCTGCGTGATGGTGATGCATTATCCAGTGTTGTGAATCATACCGCAGCGCAATTTTCTCGTGCGATAGTCATGCCTAATCTTAAACCACCTGTGGTTAATACAGAAATGGCACTGGCTTACAGGGAACGTATCTTACAGTGTGTCGATGAAAAATATAATTTCGAACCGCTGATGACCCTATATCTCACAAACAACACCTCAGTGGAAACGATAAAGACAGCAGCAGATTCTAATATCATTAAGGCCTTAAAATACTATCCAGCCGGTGCCACAACCAACTCTGATCAAGGAGTAACAGATATAAAGAATACCTACGCAGCTCTCGAAGCCATGATGGAAAATGACTTGCCACTCTTAGTCCATGGTGAAGTAACGGGTGATGATGTAGATGTGTTCGACCGCGAAGCCGTTTTTATAGATAAGGTGTTAACACCATTAATAAAAGATCTTACCGAGCTTAAGATAGTCTTTGAACATATTACGACACGCGCCGCGGCTGATTTTGTTATGGACTCAAATGAAAAGGTTGCTGCAACGATTACACCTCAACACATACTCTTAAACAGGAATGATTTATTTAAAGGTGGTTTGCAACCGCATCATTATTGCCTTCCCATATTAAAGGCAGAAGATGATCGGCGGGCAGTCTCGGCAGCGGCAACCAGTGGTAATCCGAAATTTTTTCTTGGCACCGATAGTGCGCCGCATGCACGAAACACGAAAGAAATCAGCTGTGGTTGTGCCGGTATTTTTTCGGCACCTAATGCACTGGAAATTTATGCCGAAGCATTTGATAGCGTAGGGCAACTCGATAAACTCGAAGCCTTCAGCAGTCACTATGGCGCAGACTACTATGGCTTACCACGCAACGAAGAAAAAATGACATTGGTAAAAGAAGAACAAACAATTCCCGAGATATTACCGTTTGGTAAAGAAGAAATTGTCCCCTTTCGTGCCGGAGGGACATGTTCATGGCAACTGAAGAAATAAAGGAGAAAACATCTCATAAATCTCCTGTTGCAAAACGATTCCGCGGCTTCTTGCCAGTCATCATCGATGTCGAAACTGCCGGCTTTAATGCAACAACTGATGCACTGTTAGAAATCGCAGCAGTAACAGTAACTGTCAATGAAGAACATCAATGGTGTATCGATGAAGTCGTATCCAAACATGTAAACCCCTTTGAAGGTGCTAATCTAGATCAGGCGTCATTGGACTTTATTGGTGTTGATCCGAATCATCCGTTTCGTAAACAGATCGCTGTTAGCGAGACTGAAGCCTTACACGAAGTATTCAAACCTGTACGAAAAAAAATTAAAGAACATAAATGCAGTCGCGCCATATTAGTGGGGCATAACGCTTCTTTTGATCTTGGTTTCTTAAATGCTGCGGTCGAACGCAACGATATAAAACGTAATCCTTTCCATCCTTTCAGCACCTTTGATACCGCAACTATGGCAGGCCTTGCCTATGGTCAAACAGTATTAGCACGTGCAGCAGAACAAGCAGGTATTAAGTGGGATACTAAGGAAGCTCATTCCGCGCGTTATGATGCAGAACAAACGGCATTATTATTTTGTGAAATTGTTAATCGATGGAATGAGTATTCAGGGTTGTTTAAAAATTAATTGGAAACATATATTTTTTATGACATTAATTTTTGAAGATATACCATAGTTAACATTTGTTGATCTCTATCGAGATTACTCCACATATCCTTAATAAATTCAGGATCAAATCCTTTTTCAAAATTATATTCTTCGCTTCCATAATGAAAAGATAGCCAGGGGTATGAAATATTATAAATCTCGGCTAAATCCATTATGAGATTTTGGCTTTTGGGTGTTCCACCGCGTGTTTCCCAGCGTTTGACTGTCTTTGACGTTATATTCCGAATTTTAGCCACATCTTCTTGTGTAAGCTTTGCTTTTATTCGGGCATAAAATAACCGGTCTGAAATTCGACGTAATCCATAATTGAAACGTTTGTCGATAGTTTTCATTCCGTGTTCTTTCATCTCTAAAAATTTAATCCATTAATTAAGTGATTCGATACTAAATTCTAATTAGAGACACTATCGGCTAATTCTTTCTCATCCTTTAATTTTAGTTTCCCAACTTTTTGCTTTCTCCATCAATCGGGAATATTCCATTGTCGTTAATTCTCGTTTTTTCAAGACTTGTTTCCCGGCAATCCAGACATCACTGACTTGCTCTCGGTTACCTGCATAGATAATTTGCGATAGAGGCTCGTACATTGGTGCGGTTTCTAGTTGTTCTAGATTGATAGCGACGATGTCGGCTTGTTTGCCTTTCTTTAATGAACCGATTGATTCATTCAGACCGAGTGCTATAGCGCCATTGAGCGTGGCCATCTTTAATGTAGTGTGCGCATCAAGTACGGTGCTGTCGTTGGCGACGCCTTTGGCAAGTATTGCGGCAGTGCGCATTTCGCCGATCATATCTAAGTCATTATTACTAGCCGTGCCGTCTGTGCCAATACAAACGTTAATACCGGCATTGTGTAATTGTGCTGCTGGGCAAAAGCCACTGGCGAGTTTTAGATTAGATTCCGGGCAATGTGCAACGCTAACACTTAGTTTTGCAAGTTCTTCTATTTCAGTTTGTTCTAATTGCGTCATATGCACGGCCAACATGCGTGGACTGATTAGGCCGAGTTCTGATAATCGTTGTAGAGGGCGTTTGCCGTGTTGTTCGATACTTTGTTCAACTTCAAATGCAGTTTCATGGATGTGCATATGAATCGGGATGTCGAGTTCTTCCGCAAGTACATTGACACGTTTTAACGGGTCATCCGATACAGTGTAGGGTGCGTGTGGTGCAAAGGCAGTATTTACCAGAGGATTATGTCGATATGTATCGTGTACTTGTTCTCCCTTGAGTAGATACTCATCGGGGGCATTCGCCCATGCGGTGGGGAAATCGATCAGGATTAAACCGACAACGACACGCATGCCAGCATTCGCACAGACTTCAGCTGTTTGATCGGGAAAGAAATACATATCGTTAAAGCAGGTGGTGCCGCCACGAATCATTTCGGCTACGGCGATTTCCGTACCGTCTTTGACGAACTCAGGATTAACCCATTTCTGTTCAGCAGGCCAGATATGCTCATTGAGCCATTCCATTAATGGCAGGTCGTCTGCTAAACCACGTAATAGCGTCATGGCTGCATGAGTATGGGCGTTGATCAGTCCCGGGATAAGTGCATGATCTCCCATATTGTGTTCGTTTGTAGCAGTAAATTTTTTCTTCGCTTCATCTGTGGGAAGTATGCCTTCGATCTTGTCGTCTTTGATCGCGATTGAATAATTTTCATAGACGGTATTTACCGGCTCAACAGGTATAATCCATCTGGCATGAATTAATGTATCAACATTCATCTTGAAAAAGGTATCCTTGGTTTTTTCACCATGATAAGTCATTAACAGGATAAAACGAATTGAACGACGAAAAAATAGATTTCCGAGCTGAAACATTTTCTGCCGTGAAGTGGAATGCAGGGATGTTGACTTTGTTAGATCAGAGGAAGCTACCAAGAGAGATAAACTATCTCGATTACGATTCAGCGCTTGCTGTTGCGGTGGCAATAAAAGATATGGTTGTTCGAGGTGCTCCAGCAATTGGTATTGCTGCAGCCTATGCGGTTGTTTTAGCAGCACGATCGGCTTGGCAAGATGCAGAGGAATCATGGAGAGAAAAAATAGAAGCTGATATTGAAGCACTTGCTGCAGCAAGACCCACAGCGGTTAATTTGCATTGGGCCATTGCAGAAATGAGAAAGGTCTTTGACTCGATAAAGGGAGATCCGGAACCCGTTTTATTGGAATCGGCTATAAGAATTCATGATGAGGATATCGCTGCAAATCATGAGATGGGGCGCTTAGGTGCTGAGTTAATTATGGCTGATAGTCAGGTGATTACACATTGTAATGCGGGGGCATTAGCTACTGGTGGCTATGGTACGGCGCTGGGAGTTATTCGAACAGCATTTAAAAATGGCTCAATCAAAAATGTATTTTCATCTGAAACTCGACCTTGGTTTCAGGGTGCGCGTTTAACCAGTTGGGAATTGCAACAGGATCAAATTCCTGTAAATCTGGTCATTGATTCTGCCATTGCAAGTGTGATGGAAAATAACAAAATAGCCTGGCTTATAGTCGGTTCAGATCGAATAGCTGCGAATGGTGATGTTGCAAATAAGATCGGTACCTATTCGCATGCGGTTTCTGCCTATTATCATGGGGTTAAGGTAATGGTTGTAGCACCATCATCGACGGTTGATATGTGTATAGAATCTGGAGCAGATATTCCTATCGAAAATCGCGGAGCTGATGAGGTGACGGATTTCAAGTCCACCCGAATCGCGCCAAATGACATCGAGGCCATTAACCCCGCATTCGATATTACCCCGGCAAAATTGGTTGATGTCATCGTTACAGAAAAGGGAATTGTGCATAATCCCGACACTGAAAAAATGCTTGCATTATTCGGATAATTTAGGCCTGAAAATACGCATTAAAAAGTAAAATTTTGGTAGGGTAAATGGCTGAAATATGTTAAGATTTCGCCTTGAAAAATAACTAAATATTAAGGCCTTTTTTGCTCCCTTTTCCATCAATAATTTATGTCCGATTCTGATTTCGCCCGTGCCCTTTCGCACGTCAATATAGAAGACGAAATGCGGCAGTCCTACATGGACTACGCCATGAGTGTTATCGTCGGTCGGGCCCTGCCTGATGTTCGTGATGGTCTAAAACCGGTGCATCGTCGCGTTTTGTTTGCGATGAAAGAAATGGGTAATGATTATAACAAGGCCTATAAAAAATCTGCCCGTGTCGTGGGTGATGTCATCGGTAAATACCACCCACATGGCGATACCGCAGTCTATGACACGATGGTGCGTATGGCACAGCCTTTTTCCTTACGCTATGTGCTTGTTGATGGGCAAGGAAATTTCGGTTCTGTTGACGGTGATTCTCCTGCCGCAATGCGATACACCGAAGTGCGAATGTCTAGAATTGCACATGAAATTTTAGAAGATCTCGATAAAGAAACAGTCAATTTTGCTCCTAACTATGATGGTTCAGAGCATGAGCCGGTCGTCATGCCGACCCGTATCCCAAATCTACTGGTAAACGGGTCTAGTGGTATAGCCGTGGGTATGGCAACTAATATTCCGCCACATAATATGACTGAAGTCGTATCTGCCTGTTTGGCTTTGATTGAAAACCCCGAATTAACCATCCCTGAATTGATGCAACACATTCCCGGTCCTGATTTTCCAACTGCAGCCATTATTAATGGTTCATCGGGCATTAGAGAAGCTTATGAAACAGGTCGTGGTCGTATCTATGTCCGCGCGCGTACTGAGATAGAAGAGAATGATTCAGGTAATAAGATTATTATTCACGAACTTCCTTATCAGGTTAACAAAGCACGTTTAGTTGAGAAGATAGCCGAATTAGTTAAAGACAAAAAAGTAACCGGTATCCGTGAACTACGTGATGAATCTGATAAAGATGGTATGCGAGTTGTCATTGAACTGCGTCGTGGCGAAGTCGCAGAAGTTATTCTGAACAATCTGTATAAGTTTACCCAGATGCAATCTGTGTTCGGCATCAATATCGTGGCATTAGCTGATAATCGACCACGATTGATGAATCTAAAAGATTTATTAGAAGCCTTTATTAGCCATCGTCGCGAAGTCGTTACTCGTCGTAGTCTTTTTGAATTACGAAAGGCAAGAGCACGTGCCCATGTATTAGAAGGGTTGGCAGTTGCTTTAGCTAATATCGATCCTGTTATTGCGCTCATTAAAAAGTCTGCTAGTCCAGCTGAGGCCAAGACTAGTTTATTGGCAGAGACCTGGGAATCAGGTGCTGTTGTTGAAATGCTAAAAAGCGCCGGTGCCGATGCTTCAAGGCCTGATAACTTATCCAAAGAATATGGACTTACTGAAACTGGTTATAAGCTCTCTCCAGTTCAGGCGCAGGCTATTCTTGAGTTACGCTTACAAAAATTAACTGGTCTCGAAAAAGATAAAATTTTAAAAGAATATGGTGAGCTATTAGATGCCATAGCAGACTTACTGGATATCCTTTCACGACCTGAGCGCTTAATGGAAGTCATTCGTGATGAATTGAAAGACATTCTCGAGCGTTATGGTGACGAAAGAAGAACGGAGATTGTTCATACTCAGGAAGATCTGAGTATGGAAGATCTAATAACGGAAGAGGATGTTGTCGTAACACTGTCTCACGCCGGTTACGCTAAATCACAGCCGATGGATACTTATCGATCGCAAAAACGTGGAGGACGCGGGAAGTCAGCTACCTCAGTTAAAGATGAAGATTTTATTGATAAATTATTCATTGCCAGCACACATGACACGATATTGTGCTTTTCTAACCGAGGAAAAGTCTATTGGCTTAAAGTCTATGATTTACCACAAGCTAGTCGTAGCGCACGAGGCAAACCAATTATTAACCTATTGCCTTTGGAAGAAGGTGAGCAGATCAATGCCATATTGCCTATACGTGAATATGAAGAAAATAAATTTATTTTTATGGCAACGGCAGATGGTACTGTCAAGAAAACCTCACTGGCCGAATTTGCGAGAGCACGCCCAAGTGGGAAACGTGCGATAGAGTTAGCCGATGGTAACAAGCTTATTGGTGTAGAAATTACTGATGGTGAACACGATATTATGTTGTTTAGTAATACGGGTAAGGTCGTACGTTTTCCAGAATCTCATGTTCGTGCAACAGGTAGAACTGCAAAAGGTGTACGTGGAATTCGTTTGACTAAAGACCAAAATGTAATTTCATTAATCATTGTTGAAAATAAAGAAGTAACGATATTAACAGCCACAGAAAATGGTTATGGAAAACGTACTGCGGTTGAGGATTACCCTCAGAAATCACGTGGTGGTGTAGGCGTTATTTCAATTCAAGTTTCAGAGCGTAATGGCAATGTTGTTGGTGCTGTATCAGTTGAAAATGATGATGAAATTATGCTGATAAGTGATCAGGGCACGTTAATCAGGACGCCTGTTAAAGACATCTCTATCTTCGGTCGTAACACCCAAGGTGTAAGACTTGTTAATTTGAATGAATCAGAACATTTGGCTGGTCTCGAACGGATCGTAGAATATGGTGAAGAGGAACAAGAAAGTTAATTTCTTGTAAGAAAATTCTCGCTATTGCCAAAGTTACTAGAATGTATTTCTTGCAGTAAAATGTTCTATTTGCCCTCTTTCACGAAAAAATAGTGTAAATACACAAGCGACTCCTTAACAACTGCTTGTCTCTACCGTATCCTGTCACATTTGGAAAATAATATTAGAAATAATCTGGTGTTTGATCATGTCCGATGATAAAAAGCTAGCGCAGCTGCGTGTTGATATAGATGCATTAGATAATCAATTAATTGATCTAATCAGCGATCGTGCACGCCTGGCACAAGACGTTGCAGAGGTGAAAAATGCTTCATCAGAAACTGCAAACTTTTATCGCCCTGAACGTGAAGCTCAAATTCTAAAAAAAGTAATAGAACAAAATAAAGGGCCACTTTCTGAAGAAGAAATGGCGCGCTTGTTTCGAGAGATCATGTCGGCGTGCCTGGCTTTGGAACAACAGTTGGACATAGCCTATCTGGGACCTGAAGGGACGTTCACTCAATCCGCGGCATTAAAACACTTTGGTCATTCTGTTAATACAACGGCTTTCGGCACTATTGATCAGGTATTTCGTGAAGTTGAGTCTGGCGCATCAAACTATGGTGTTGTACCAGTTGAAAATTCAATCGAAGGCGTCGTGAATCATACTTTAGACATGCTGAATCACTCCAGTCTGACTATATGTGGTGAAGTAGAGTTACGAATACATCATCACCTTTTAAGTAAAGATGAATTATTTGATGAAATAACAATTGTATATTCACATCAACAAGCTTTAGCACAATGTCGAGTATGGCTGGATACACATTTAAATAAGGCGGAACGAATAGCGGTCAGTAGTAATGCCGAAGCAGCTCGTATCGCTAGTAATGAACAGCATGTTGCTGCCATAGCAAGCAGTGCAGCAGGTGAGTTATACCAGTTAAATAATTTGGCAAGTAATATTGAAGATCAACCCGATAATACCACCCGCTTTTTAGTCATTGGTAAAGAAATGTGTAGTGCATGTGGTCAAGACAAGACGTCATTGATTTTTTCAGCACCCAATAAACCCGGTGCATTGCATAAGATGTTGAGTTGTTTTGCAGATAATGGCGTTAGCATGACACGAATAGAATCCAGACCTTCACGTCGTGAGATGTGGGATTATGTTTTCTTCGTTGATATAGAAGGCCATGCTGATGACCAGCCTGTTAAAAAAGCATTACTTGAATTAGAAGAACATGCAGCGATGGTAAAACTGCTTGGGTCTTACCCTAAAGCTGTATTGTAGGCCGCCTAATGTCTTGTGATTTATTCTCGCTTGCTACACCGGGGGTTGCTGGTCTACAGCCTTATCATCCAGGCAAACCAATCGAAGAGTTACAACGAGAGCTAGGTTTAGATGAGATAGTAAAACTTGCATCCAATGAAAACCCGTTAGGGCCAAGTCAAATGGTATTGGATGCTATTGCATCTACAAAAGATTTATCTCGCTACCCGGATGGCAATGGCTTTAATCTAAAAAAAGCACTCGCTGATAAACATAATATTGATATAGATAGTATTACCTTAGGTAATGGTTCAAATGATATTTTGGAAATGGTCGCACGTGCTTTTGTGAATACCGAACATCAGGTTATATATTCGCAGCATTCATTTGCGGTTTATCCCATAGTGACTCAGGCAGTTGGTGCAGAACATGTCGTTATTCCTGCTAATGAATGGGGACATGATTTATCAGCCATGTCAGCAGCAGTAACAGATAAGACACGATTGATGTTTATTGCAAATCCAAATAATCCGACTGGGACATGGATTAATAGTGAACGTTTGAGGAATTTACTAGAGAACGTACCTGAACATGTCATCGTCTTAGTTGATGAGGCCTATTTCGAATATGCCTCTACTGAAGAGAATTACCCAGACACTAGTTTATGGTTGAATGACTTTAGTAATTTGATCATTACGCGTACATTTTCCAAGGCCTATGGACTGGCAGGACTTCGAGTAGGCTATAGCCTGTCTCATCCAGACATAGCCAATTTATTAAATCGTGTGCGTCAACCATTTAATAATAATAGCCTGGCATTAGTAGCGGCAGAAACGGCATTACAAGATGAACAATATATAGAGCGTAGTGTTAGAGTTAATCAAAGCGGAATGCAGTCACTAATTGCAGCATTTGATAAATTGGGTTTGGAGTATATTCCATCAAAAGGTAACTTTGTTTGTGTTGATTTAAATCAACCGGCAGATGGTTGTTATCAAGCCTTGCTAAAGGCCGGTGTGATAGTACGTCCTGTTGCAAACTATGGAATGTCTAATCATTTGCGTATCAGTATTGGACTAGAATCAGAAAACACGAAATTCATAAATGAATTCACTAAAATTATGGCTGCATAAGAAATGTTAATCGATCATCTATCAATTATTGGTGTGGGGCTTATTGGTGGTTCGCTTGCTCGAGCCTTACGTAAAGCAAAATTGGTTAATCGTGTTACGGGATGCAACCGTAATGAGGACACCTTAAAGAAGGCGATCGAATTAGATGTCATCGATGATTATTCATTAGCTATTGATGAGGCAGTTGCTGGTGCTGATGTAGTTGTCATTGGTACGCCACTGTCGACTACAGAAAAAATACTTCCGCAGATTGTTGCATCTTTAAAACCAAATGCAGTGTTAACCGATGTGGGTAGTGCCAAAGGTAGTGTCGTCAGTACTGCTCAAAATGTTATGGGTGATAAGTTTTCACATTTTGTTCCTGGTCATCCTATTGCAGGTACAGAACAAAGTGGAGTCGAGGCATCGTTTGCAGAATTGTTTATCGATCATCGCGTTATACTGACGCCTCTAGAAGAGACTGACATCTCAGCGCATAAGTTGATCACTGAAATGTGGCAAGCCGTTGGTGCTGTTGTGATTGACCTTGATGTTAAACATCATGATGATGTGCTTGCAGCGACGAGCCACTTGCCCCATATGCTGGCGTATGCTTTGGTTGATTGTTTGGCGGGTATGCAAGAACGTGAAGAGATTTTTAAATATGCTGCAGGTGGTTTTGCTGACTTTACGCGTATTGCTTCTAGTAGTCCTGAGATGTGGCATGACATCTGTTTTTCTAATCGAGATGCATTATTAGATTCGTTAGAACTTTTCTCCGAGCATATCAGTGAAATCAAAAACGCTATCGAGCATTCTGATAGTGAACAATTGTTATCGATTTTTAAACGTGCCAAACAAGCTAGAGATCAATTTACAAAATCCAGAAAACAGTCTGAATAATTATCCAAAATGAGTTCAAAAAACGGTTCCAGTTTTCAAGTTAAACCGGGTGGAGTGATTTCTGGTCGACTCACTGTGCCTGGTGATAAGTCTATTTCACATCGTGCCTTGATGTTAGGCGCAATTGCGGAAGGGGAAACAAGGATTACTGGTTTCCTCCAAGGTGAAGATACTTTGGCAACAGCGAAAGCCTTTCAACAAATGGGTGTTGAAATAAAAAATGATGGCGAGCTTGTTTGGATTAATGGTGTTGGGCTAAATGGTTTAAAGAAGAGTAATAGTTCAATTGATCTGGGTAATTCAGGTACATCTGTTCGTATAATGACTGGTTTATTAGCAGGCCAAAACTTTGACTCTGAATTGATAGGCGACAAATCGTTAATGACAAGGCCTATGATGAGAGTTATTAAGCCATTACGTAGTATGAATGCAGAAATAAGCTGTACCGAGCGAGGCACTTTGCCTATAAAAATAACAGGTGAAAATCACTTGAAGGGGATTGAGTATGAATTACCTGTTGCCAGTGCACAGTTAAAATCCTGTTTACTTTTAGCCGGTTTGTACGCTGATGGAACCACAACCATTATTGAAAATCGTGTTACCCGCGATCACACTGAGCGAATGCTTAATGCTTTTTCTCACCCAATAACAAGAAACCAAAACCAAATTTCCGTAAGCAAGGCAGATAGGCTTTTAGGAACAGATATTAATATACCTGCAGATTTTTCTTCAGCAGCATTTTTTATTGTAGCTGCAACAATAGCACCCGGTTCGGATTTGGTGCTTGAAAATGTTGGTATTAACCCTACCCGTAACGCAATGCTAAAGATTATGGAATTAATGGGTGCAGACATCGCTCTTGAGAACAATCGAGAACAGTCTGGCGAGCCAGTAGCTGATATACATATAAAGAGCAGTGAGCTACGTGGGATAGATATTCCCGAAGAATTGGTGCCAATTGCAATCGATGAATTCCCTGTAATCTTTGTCGCTGCAGCCTGCGCCAAAGGCGAGACTCGCTTGTCTGGTGCGGCTGAATTGCGAGTGAAGGAGAGTGATCGAATTCAATCTATGTTAGACGGTTTTATTGCAACTGGTGTTCAAGCCGAAGATACTGAGGACGGTATGATTATTCAAGAAAGCGAATTTAAAGGCGGAATTGTTAATAGTCATGGGGATCACCGAATAGCTATGGCCTTTGCTGTCGCTGGTCTTATATCAAAAGAACCGATAGTTATTAACGATTGTGAAAATGTAGCAACTTCATTTCCAGGATTTGTCGAATTGGCTCAAAAAGCGGGCATGAATATCGCCTATGCTTAGTAACTCAGGGTCTGAAGTACCCGTCATTACTGTTGATGGCCCTAGTGGTACGGGCAAAGGCACTATTTGTAGCTATCTCGCTGACTGGTTGCAATGGCACTTCCTGGATAGTGGCGCACTGTATCGGGTGCTTGCTTTGGCGGCTGAAAAACAGGGAATTAATAGCGGTGACGAAGCATTGCTTGAGGAGTTGGCAAAAAATTTGAATGTTGAATTTAAGGTTGCAGATGCGGGTTCTTTAGTGAATGTTGAACTAGATGGAAAGACAGTAACAGATGAAATCCGCACTGAAACTTGTGGTAATGCTGCTTCTGTCATAGCGCCGATTGCAAAGGTCCGCCAGGCTTTATTATCGCGGCAAAGGGCGTTTCATGAAGCTCCCGGATTGATTGCCGATGGCCGGGATATGGGCACGGTAGTCTTCCCAGATGCGGGATTGAAAATATATTTGACGGCTAGTGCCGAGGAAAGGGCCAAAAGGCGCCATAAACAGTTGAAGGAAAAGGGTATTAATGCTAATCTCCGCGACCTTTCCGATGCTATAGCAGAGCGAGATGAACGTGATAGTACACGTGCAGCGTCGCCATTGAAACCAGCAGAAGATGCGATTGTTATTGATACCAGTACGCTTGATATTGATGCAGTCTTGGAAAATATCTCAGAATTAGTGCGAAACACGATTCCGGGTTTACAAAAATAGGTGGTTAATCACTCGCGATGAGTGCTTAGCTTAAAATTAACTTAACAGATACATCCTGCCGTAGTCATAGCAGGGTTTCAGGAAATACCTTTCATGAGCGAGAGTTTTGCGGAATTATTTGAACAAAGCCAAATAGAATCAAAAATGCGTCCCGGCGCGATAATTAGTGCCGTAGTCGTAGACGTCAACAACGATACCATCATAGTTAATGCTGGTCTCAAATCCGAAGGAATCATCCCAATAGATCAATTTTTTGATGAGCACGGTGAGCTCGAAGTTGCCCTTGGCGATACAGTTGATGTTGCACTGGATTCAATCGAAGATGGTTATGGTGTTACTCGCCTCTCTCGAGAAAAAGCAAAACGTAAAATTGCATGGACGGTACTTGAAAAAGCGCATGAAGATAATGCCACCATTATTGGTGTTATTACTGAACGCGTTAAAGGCGGTTTCACTGTCGATGTTGATAAAGTTCGTGCCTTTTTACCAGGCTCATTAGTTGATGTAAGACCTGTCCGTGATACTTCATATCTGGAAGGCAAACCTCTTGAATTTAAAGTTATTAAGATTGATCAAAAACGAAACAATGTTGTCGTTTCGCGTCGAGCTGTTGTTGAGACGGAAAGTAGTGTTGAACGTGATGCACTTCTGGAATCATTAAAAGAAGGAGCCTTGGTTAAAGGTGTTGTGAAGAACTTGACCGATTACGGTGCATTCCTTGATTTAGGTGGCATTGATGGCTTGTTGCATATTACTGATATGGCTTGGAAACGAGTTAAAAACCCAAGTGAAATCGTCAATATAGGTGATGAAATAGAAGTTAAGGTTTTGAAATACGATCGCGAGAAGAACCGCGTATCACTTGGCTTGAAGCAAATGGGTGAAGATCCTTGGTTAGACTTAACGCGCCGCTATCCAGAAGGTGCCCGCTTACATGGCAAGGTTACCAATCTTGCTGATTATGGTTGTTTTGTAGAGCTGGAAGAAGGTGTTGAAGGTTTAGTTCACGTCTCAGAGATGGATTGGACTAATAAGAATGTGCATCCTTCAAAATTGGTTCATATCGGGCAAGAGTGTGACGTCATTATCCTCGATATCGATCAGGAACGTCGCCGTATTTCTCTTGGCATGAAACAATGTCAGTCTAATCCTTGGGAACAATTTGCAGCAACACATAATAAGGGTGATCGCGTTGTTGGTGTTATTAAATCGATTACTGATTTCGGTATCTTTATTGGACTTGATGGTGGTATTGATGGTCTCGTCCACTTATCAGATGTCTCTTGGGCTGAAAATGCAGATGAATCAATCCGTAATTTTAGTAAGGGAGAAGAAGTTGAAACTGTTGTTCTGGCTGTTGATGCTGAAAGAGAGCGAATTTCTCTCGGTGTGAAACAATTGGAAAAAGATCCTTTCTCAAATTTCGTAGCTGAAAATCCAAAAGGAACGATTGTAAAGGGTATAGCACAAAGTGTTGACGTAAAGTATGTCAATATTACCCTGGGTGATGGTGTTGAAGGCACCATGAAGTCGAGTGAAATATCCTTGGAAAAAGTTGTTGATGATGCCCGTTCTGTTATTAAAGAGGGTGAAGAGCTGGAAGTCAAAATCACAGCAATTGACCGTAAAAAGCGCACTATCAACCTGTCAATTAAGGCAAAAGACTCTGATGATGAGCAGGCAACAGTCAAGGAATATGCCCCTGAGTCTGGTGGTGGGGCCAAATTAGGTGACCTTTTGAAGGAACATTTGGATAATAATTAAAAATTACTGTTACAAAAGACCCATCTTCTGATAGGATTTAGGAATAATAACAATGGCTTGGACGTGTTTCGAACAGGGATCGAACACACACTAACCGAGATTGGAAGCATGACAAAATCTGAACTTATCGAAATATTGGCAAGACGGCAGTCTCAACTGGCTTATAAAGACGTTGAGTTAGCGGTAAAAACTATACTCGAGCATATGTCTTCTACGCTCTCAAATGGAGAGCGTATTGAGATCCGCGGGTTTGGTAGCTTCTCACTGCATTATCGCCCACCTAGAGTTGGACGTAACCCTAAATCAGGTGAGCCAGTCTCATTGCCGGCTAAACACGTCCCTCATTTCAAGCCAGGCAAACAGATGCGTGAAAGGGTAAATAACTGCCACAGCCCAATTACTGACTAAATAAGTTTTGTCTATTTAAATTAGTATTATCTGAGTCAATCCCATTTTGTAAATCTTGTCATGTCCAGACAGATTGTCTAGTGTGTAATATTATCTGTCCTGTCTGAAATCAAGGACAAAAAACTAAATACTTTTCTTTGTGACTAATCGATAATCTGATTACGTGCTATAACTACTTTTATAGTCTATTTCGTTTGAATTTATTACATTGAACTGGATATTAACGATGGAGATGATATGTCCCGTATTGCCAAATTGATTCTTGTTTTTGTGATTTTGTTGATTGGATTGGCCTTTCACCTGAAAAACAATCAACTAATAGAACTAAATTATTATGTCGATGTAATTAGTTTACCTATGTCATGGTTAGTTGTGCTCGTATTGTTCATTGGTTCAATGCTTGGTGTACTAGCCAGTATACCCATCATCATCAAGTTGAAACGAGATAAGGTAATGCTTGAGAGGCAAATTAAAAATAGTGAAAAAGAGATTAATAATCTCCGAGTTATGCCGGTCAAGGATTAGTATTGATGCAAAATGAAATTAACTTGCTTTGGTTATTGTTGCCTATTGCCGCTTTGAGTGGTTGGTGGATAGGCAGACGGAGGGTTAATTCAAAAAATAATCAGTCTTCAAGTTCAATTTACCCGGAATATTTCAAAGGCCTGAATTTCGTATTGAATGAACAACCTGATAAGGCTATAGAAGTATTCATTCGAATGCTTGAAGTCGATAGTGAAACGGTAGAGACACATCTTGCTCTTGGAAATCTTTTCCGTCGGCGAGGAGAAGTAGACCGGGCCATTCGAATTCATCAAAATTTAATTGCCCGCCCGACATTAGATAAAGAACAACGTGCGCATGCCCTGCTTGAACTAGGTATGGATTATATGCGTTCAGGTTTACTCGATCGGGCAGAAGGTTTATTCCTTGAATTAGTAGAGTCTGATTTGCATTTAAATCAGGCGTACACTGAATTACTGGAAATATACCAACAAGAAAAAGATTGGGAAAATGCGATTAATATTGCCAGAAAACTGGAACTCATATCGGGTAAGAAATTAAACCCTGTTATTGCCCAGTTTTATTGTGAGCGTGCTGATTCAGCTTTGCTCGAGGGAAATATGCGCGTTGTTAAAGAAAATATTCGTCGAGCAATTAGTTTTTACCCTAATTGCGTGCGTGCTAGTTTAATTGAAGCACAAATGAATCAGAGGATTGGTAAAGACAAGTTGGCGATCAAATCATATAAACGGGTTGAGTCGCAGGATAGCGACTATATTACTGAAATCATCGGCCCGTTATTTGACTGTTATCGAAAGTTAGATCGCGTCGATGAATTTGTTGAATACTTGAGAATGTTGGTTAATATCTATGGTGGTATCAGTTCCCTGTTAATGTTGACAGAGTTAATTGCTGAACGTGAAGGGGAAAATGCTGCAATTCGTTTTATTTCTGATGAATTGAAAAGTAGACCTACGGTCAAAGGTGTTGATCGTTTGATCGAATATACATTGTCCAAGTCTGAAGGCGAAACACAGGATCACCTTAGAACGATTAAGGATCTGACCGCTCAGTTGATAGAAGGGAGAGCAATGTATAAATGCAGTAGTTGCGGTTTTGATGCAAAGCAACTGCATTGGTTATGTCCTGGTTGTAAAAGTTGGGATACGGTAAAACCCGTTTTTGGAGTTGCAGGTGAATAATAGTCGTGTAGTAGTTTCTCTGGATTTTCCTGATGCAAAACAAGCATCAGATCTTTGTCAAAAGCTGGACCCATCAGCATGTAAACTTAAAATTGGCAAAGAGCTCTTTACCCGCGAAGGACCTGCTTTAGTCGAACGCTTTATTAATATGGGGTTTGATGTTTTTCTCGATCTTAAATATCACGATATACCAAATACCGTAGCCAGTGCATGTCGTGCTGCTGCAGATTTGGGGGTTTGGATGCTCAATGTTCATGCCTCTGGTGGTAGAGTAATGATGGAAACAGCATGTGAAGCGCTAGATAAAAATACACATAAACCATTACTTATTGCTGTTACTGTACTAACCAGCATGGCTGATGATGATCTTGGAGAAATTGCAATATCTAACTCTGTTGATAAGCAGGTAATGTTATTAGCACAGTTGACAAAATCTTCTGGTCTGGATGGTGTTGTTTGTTCTGCAAAAGAGGCAAACCATCTAAGCACTGAGTTAGGTAAAGAATTCTGTTTGGTTACTCCGGGCATTCGCCCTGCTAATTCAAATAGTGATGATCAAAAACGTATTATGACACCAGCTGAAGCTATAGCTGCTGGTAGTCATTATCTGGTTATTGGCCGCCCGATTACCAAAGCAGATGACCCACTTATAGCTTTAAGCGCTATAAATGCTGAAATCAATTCTGTTGCGTAAGTTTTTAATTAAATGACAGAGTCTGTTCGACAAAATATATTGTCCCCAAAATTGCCTGAGTCCGGGCAATCGAGAATTAATTGGACACGCTTATATGGTAGTGCAAGGTCTCTTGCTATTGCCAATATGGCAATGCAAACAAAAAAACCAATCATTGTTATTACCGCAGATACTATAAGTGCAGTTAATCTTATCAATGAACTTAATGTCTACATAAAAGAAAGTAGTTCGATTCCGATCATTACATTTCCTGATTGGGAGACATTACCTTATGACCTGTTTTCTCCTTATCAGGATATTATCTCAGATCGCTTGCAAACATTGTTTAATTTGCCCAATACAAAGCAAGGTATATTGGTTGTCCCTATAACAACAGTTATGCATCGTTTATTACCTAACAATTATTTATTCTCAAACAGTCTGGTTTTAGATGTCGGGCAATCAATTAAACTCGAGAATTTTAGAAAACAATTGAATCAACAAGGCTATCGTTTTGTTGATCAAGTTACTGAGCATGGTGAAGTATCAAAACGGGGTTCGTTGATTGACATATTTCCAATGGGAGCGGTTAATCCATTTCGTATCGATTTATTTGATGATGAAGTTGATAGTATTAGAACCTTTGACATTGAGACGCAACGTTCTATTGATAAAGTTGAATCGATACATGTTTTACCCGCTAGTGAAGTTGCATTAGTTGATGAAGGAATCGCTCGTTTTCGTGCAAACTGGCGTACAAGATTTGAAGGTAATCCTGCGCAATGTCCTGTTTATCGTGATGTTAGTCAGTCACTCGCGCCAGCAGGGATCGAATATTATTTGCCACTCTTTTATGAAGAGACCAGTATTTTATTTGACTATATCGCTGATGATTCAATTCTGGTTTTAGATGAGGGAGTTAAAGCGGCAGCAGAGACCTTCTGGGAAGATATTGAGTCGCGCTATGAACAAGAGCGCTACGATGTGGAAAGACCAATATTGCCACCAAGTGATGTCTTCCTGAATACTAACGATCTCTATACTGCTTTTAAACTGTACCCTCAGGTTCATATAGCAAACCTGTCGCCTGAATCCAATTCTAGTTTTATAGAATTCGACTCTGAACTACCAACCAACCTTTCAATAGATGCTCGAGCAAAAGAACCTCTCGCATTGGTTAAGCATTTTATAGATGAGTTTGATGGACGTATCTTGATTGCAGCTGAAACCCAAGGTCGACGTGAGACAATTATGGAACTTTTCAAGCTTAGTGGGGCACCAGACAAAGTAGAAAATTGGGATAGTTTTCTCCATAGCGACGTTGAATTCGGGATTGCTATCATGCCAATTGAAAATGGTTTGATAATGCATGAGCCTAATATTGCAATCATAACTGAAGCGCAATTGTTTGGTGAACGCGTTATGCAACGGCGCTTACGTAAGCGTAAGCAACAAGATGCAGAAGCGGTTGTTCGGAATCTAACAGAATTAAGTGTGGGTGCTCCTGTTGTTCATGAAGATCATGGCGTTGGACGTTATTGCGGTTTGATTACCATAGACGCAGGAGGTATACCCGGTGAATTTATTCATCTGGAATATGCAGAAGGCGATAAGTTATACGTCCCAGTTGCAGCATTAGAGTTAATCTCACGCTATACCGGCGTTGATCCAGAACATGCACCATTACATAAACTGGGCAGCGGGCAATGGCAAAAGGCGCGGCGTAAGGCGGCAGAGAAGGTCTATGATGTTGCCGCTGAATTACTTGAGTTACATGCACGACGTGCGGCAAGAAAGGGTCAGTCTTACGATTTTGATCAAGATGCATACTTTGCCTTTGCACAAAATTTTCCTTTTGAAGAAACACCCGGTCAATATGATGCCATACAGGCCATGATAGAGGACATGCGTAATGACAAACCTATGGATAGGCTAGTATGTGGAGATGCTGGCTTTGGTAAGACAGAAGTTGCGATGCGCGCTGCTTTTATTGCCGTCCAAAATGGAAAACAGGTCGCTTTATTAGTGCCGACGACCTTATTAGCACAACAGCATTTCCAGAATTTTGTTGATCGATTTTCTGAATGGCCAGTACGTATAGAATTGTTATCACGTTTTCGATCAAAAAAAGAACAAGATACTGCCTTATCGGCAATGGCTGATGGTAAAGCCGATATAGTGATAGGTACGCATAAGCTTTTACAGGCTGATATTAACTTTAAAAACCTGGGTTTGATCATAATTGATGAGGAACATCGTTTTGGTGTGCGACAAAAAGAAAAATTCAAATCACTACGTGCAGAAATTGATGTATTAACTTTAACGGCAACACCAATACCACGAACATTGAATATGGCGTTGTCAGATCTACGAGAACTTTCCATTATAGCGACACCACCAGCAAGAAGACTCGCGGTAAAAACCTTTGTGCGAGAACGAAGTGATGTGTTATTGAAGGAAGCCATGTTGCGCGAAATAAAACGCGGTGGACAGGTCTTCTATCTACATAATGAAGTAAAAAGTATAGAAAAGGCTGCTGAGGAAATAGGTAAGTTATTGCCTGAAGCGAGAGTAGAGTTTGCGCATGGACAAATGCCAGAGAAACAGCTCGAATCGATTATGCTCGATTTCTATCACCGCCGTTTTAATGTTCTAGTTTGCACTACTATCATCGAGACAGGAATTGATGTCCCATCTGCGAATACGATTATTATCAACCGAGCAGATAAATTTGGTCTGGCACAACTTTATCAATTGCGTGGACGAGTAGGGCGATCGCATCATCGTGCCTATGCCTATCTCATCGTACCACCGAGTAAAGTCATGACTGCGGATGCAGTAAAAAGACTAGAAGCCATAGAAGCTCTTGAAGAATTAGGTATTGGTTTTACTCTGGCAACTCATGATCTTGAAATAAGAGGTGCAGGTGAGATTTTAGGTGAAGGACAAAGTGGCCATATTCAAGAGATAGGGTTTGGCCTGTATATGGAGCTCTTAGACAGAGCAGTGCATGCTATGAAAGAAGGTAAGCAACCTGAATTAGATAGGCCACTAGATCACGGTGCTGAGATTGATTTACATATCCCCGCATTAATCCCTGAAGATTTTCTACCTGATGTACATATGCGTTTGATTATGTATAAGCGAATTGCAAGTGCCAAAACAATCTCAGAACTGGATGAATTGAAAGAAGAAATGATCGATAGGTTTGGTTTATTGCCTGATGCGGTTAAAAACTTGTTTGAAGTAAGTAATCTCAAGCAATCAGCACGTCCGTTGGGAATTCGTAAAATTGATATGGGATTCAGCGGTGGTCGAATATTCTTCATGCCTGATGCTAATATAGATCCAGGTCGTATTATTCAGTTAATCCAATCAGATCCGAGCAGCTATAAACTTGATGGTCAGGATAAACTGAGAATTAGCAAAGAATTACCCGATGCAGAATCGAGGTTGCAGATATTAGAATATCTTTTTAATGAAATTGCACTAAAGATCGCGGCATAATAGGCAAATGAATCAAATAAAATTTAGTCTTTTAGTATTACTTTTTGTCTTTTCACATATTGTCACAGCAGCATCCTGGTATCAGGTTGAAGTTGTTGTTTTTGATAGGCTCAATCCAAATCTCGATGGCGAGCAGTGGCAAAATGAAGTGTTTAAGATGAGAGATAAGCTGGTTGAATTGCAAGCAACTGACAATACTGATGGCTTGATACCCTATATGATATTGGATAAAGGTCGTAATCGCCTGAATGGAGTCCAACGCATTTTCAAATTGTCCAGCCAATATAGACCATTAATACATGTATCATGGCAACAACCCGCTACACAACGTCGGCAATCTCGATACGTCCATTTGCAACGCTTGGACGGTAATCAATCAGTTCCTGTTATTGAATCAAGTAATCTAGATGATGAACCTGAATTTATTGATGAATTAATACAACTGAATAGAATTTTAGATGGATCAATCAGGATAAGGAGTGGATTTTATTTACATGCTGATATTGATTTGTCATATTTCAAGGATCTTCCTGCTGAGAATAAAATCCTTCGCACTAGCGAAGAATCTTTCGTAGGTACTTCAGATAAAACAATCATAAAACTTAAAGAAACCCGCAAGATTAAACTTAATGAAATCCACTACTTTGACCATCCAATGTTTGGTGTGATTCTACAAGTGAGTAGACTTAGGTTTGGTGATTAACTTTTAAATAAGAGTTTCTACTGATTAATCCAGTAATTGACCCCAATATTCATCATATGGGTGTACTTCACGCGTACTACCGGCATTATTCACGAGTGGGAGATCTTCATTAGCCCATTCAAAGATTGAGCCTTCAAGGTTTGTCGCGTTAGTAATTCCTAGATTATTTAATTCATATACGACAGCTGCTGAACGGTAACCGACCGAGCAATATACGACGACATTTTTATCTGATTGTGATGCGAGCTCTGCAATATCGAATGGGTCTTCCAGATTGATTGCGCCAGGAATGTGACTTATTGCAAATTCTTCTTTCTTTCTAACATCAATCAGAATCACGTCGTTAAGATTTTTTGATTTCATCTCGCTTACAGAAATTCGTTTTACCTGAGGAAATTTTTCTTGTATCTCTGTATTGACATCAGCCCAATTGAGGCCATCTTGTTCACAAGCGGTCAAACTAAGTATAATTATAAACAGGAAAAATAGTTTCATATTTTATTATTCATTTTCATGCCTAGGGTATACTGCAGGTACTCCTTTCTGATCAACACATACTGATAAATTTATGGGTCTACAACAGACTTCGCAATCTTCAATATAATCTTGTTCAGGAACGCTACAATCAATTACTAGTTCTATACTTTCACCGCAATAGGGACAGTTTATATGTTTATTTGATAAACGATTCATTACGTATTATTGATGACCGTCGAAATTAGACTTTGTATCTTGCCTAATCCTTCCTTCAAATTATTTTCTATAATCTCCATAGTAATAATGTCATCTGTTTTACCTGCTGCCCAATTAACGACTAGTGCACAGCATGCGTAGTCAATGTTCAGTTCTCTAGCGAGACTGGCTTCAGGCATACTGGTCATGCCGACGATGTCGTTGCCATCTTTCTCTAATCGTTTAATTTCTGCTGCAGTTTCGAGCCTTGGCCCTTGAGTAACAGCATAGGTTCCCGTAGTAACAATATCGAGATTAGAGCCTGCTGCTGCATCTATTAATTCTTGCCGTAGATTATCCGAGTAAGGATATGTGAAGTCTATATGCTTAACTTCATCTAGATTCTCTTCATGAAAAGTGTCCGCACGACTATGGGTATAGTCGATAAGTTGGTCAGGAATGACAATTCGACAAGGTGTCATTGATTCGGTTATACCCCCTACAGCATTAACAGCAATTATTTTACTGATATTGTTTTCATTTAGCGCCCAAAGATTTGCACGATAGTTTACTTTATGTGGTGGTATCGTATGTGGGTTGCCATGACGCGGCAGGAATAATACTTCAACCCCATTAACTTTAGTGACGGTAATTGGTGCGGAAGGTTTTCCCCATGGGGTATCCAATTCGAATTTATTAATGATCTCTAAACCAGGTAGTTCGGTTAGCCCACTACCACCTATGATTGCGATATTACTCATACTGCGTAGATTCCTGCTAGGTTTCGATGGTATTCATAGTAATCCATACCGCTACCAAAGACATAGCGATCAGGGACGGATAAGCCTGTGAAATCAGCTTGTTGAATTGGTTTGTCTTGCTCTAGAATCTTTTCTGCTAATACAGCTGTTAACACTTTTGATGCGCCGGCCTCGTAGCAATATTTCACTATTGCAGCAAGGGTGATACCTTCATCTAGGATATCATCGATTATTAAAACAACCCGATTTGTTAAGTTCTCTGGTTTCTTAAGCCAATGTAATTCTCTACCGCTAGTTTCTCCTCGATATCGTGTTGCATGGATATAATCTATCTGTAGCGGAAAGTTAAGTTCGGAGATTAATTTTCCACCTAGTACTAGGCCGCCATTCATTACTGGTAGTACTAAAGGGTTACTGTTTGATAATTCTGTCGTAATTGCTAACGCCATTGATGTTATAGCCGTCTCGACATCTTTTTTATTAAATAGCAGCTCAGCATCATCAAGTGCTTTTTGTGCTTGCTCGGTTGTTATTAATTTTGAATTCATGATTTATTCTTCAATCTATGTCGACCCACCAAGTCCTGAGTAAATTGCCATGCGGTACGGCCACTGCGTGAACCATGTTCAAGCGCCCATTTTAAAGAATTTTTTCTGACAATTTCCATATCGTTAGTTTGGTAACCTAAGTTACTTAACCAGTAATCAACAATTTCTAAATATTGTTCTTGATTAAAGGGGTGAAATGCAAGCCATACACCGAAGCGCTCAGAGAGTGATAATTTTTCTTCTATGGCTTCGCTTAGATGTAATTCACCCTGTATATTTTTACTAGCGACATTATCACTCATCATTTCAGGTAATAAATGACGGCGATTCGAAGTAGCATAAATTAGGACATTCTTTGGCGTACTGCTGAGAGATCCATCTAATACAACCTTAATGGCTTTATAGCTTGGATCATCAGCTTCAAAAGAGAGATCATCACAAAAAAGTATAAAATGCCCCTGTTTGTTACTGAGTAATTCAATAATTTCTCTTAAGTCACCTAGGTCATTTCTACCAATTTCAATCAGGTTCAGGCCTTGCGATTGATATTCATTCAAAACTGCTTTAATTAGTGATGATTTCCCCGTACCTTTTGGCCCCCATAACAAAACATTGTTTGCCGGTAAGCTTGCGAGAAATTGTTGTGTGTTTCGGTTGATATTTTCCTTCTGTCTATCAATACACTGTAAATCAGCCAGGCTAATATTAGATGGGTGGTAAACTTTATGAAATAGGCCTGTATGACCATAACTTTGCCATCGATATGCACCGCCATCAAAATCAACAACACCTTCTGGTAACTCAGGAATATAAGGCTCTAACTTATTCAGTATTGAATCCAATCGCTTTAATAATTTATCTGTTTCTGACACGTCTTCACCGAAGTATGTATTATTAGGCCGATAATTATACTTCAGTCTGTAGTCATATTCTCCTGTAAGTTGAGTAATCAGCTTGTGGCAATAGCTTGATTGAGTTTATCTTCGATTCGTTTTTTATAGTTTAAATAATGAATGGTTTGTAAGCTGCTAGATTCAATTTGATTTATAAGTCCGCGAGAGATATCTATATCGGTAATATAGATGGGGTATTTTTGACCATTAGCACGTTGTCTTATAATGTGATTTGCAACCACATTGAATAATTCTGATCCATATTCAATATAGGAAAATTCTATATCCTCACAAAAGACAACCAGAGAATTATGTTCATCATCCGGACTTCCGATAACTTGAATATTAAAGAAACCTCGCTCACTCTCTTGATTTTCATTGTCTAGTTTCTTCAGGTGTATTTTTTTTGTTTTATCATAATGGATTGAATGAAATTCAATCTTAAGATTTTCAATGTTTGATTCAGAGTCTAATATTAAGAATGTACGGCGATTTATTGTAGACTTAAAAAAGAGATCGAAATGATTAATTAATGCCTTACTATCATGGAATGGGATGGTCTGAAAAAATAAAGAACCATTTTCATCAATTATGTAGATATCAGCCATATTATTACTAGTTGAAAAAAATAGTTGGATACGCTCGTGCTTATTGTATTTAAATAATTCTTGAACAACTTTACTTCCATGTGTTCTATTCTCGAATAATACAGGGCTAAATTTGCTGTTTGGTGTAGCCAGACTCCGTAATAAATGGGCCTTAGAACCAATATGTTTGTGTCGTAGGTTGCCTTCTTCGTTGAATAGCATGTGATTCGAATCTCCAATTTCAATCACGTATCGTGTGTTTTCATATAATAGCTTTCCATAATATGCATCAGCGACACTTTGAATAATTTCTTCGAACCTTCTTGTAATCTTAACGCCATAACTTGAAGAGTAACTGAATGCATTGAGCTTAGGTGGCCTGGATGCGCTGCCAATAGGTGTCCAGCGTAAGTATTCACATATACATTGCAATAGTGCATCTGTTCCTTCGAACCTAAATGTCAGTAACTCTTCCCATGTGGTACATATTATTAAGTCAAAGCTATACGCGAGATTATTATGCTGACCACCATAACTGAGTATATTATCTCTGATACTGGAGACATGTTGGCCGCTCTCTTTCGCGCCAGCTTGTGGGACGTAACCAACGTTTATATAAACACAAGCATGCTGCACCTGCGCCGGTTGATTTAAATTATTAAAATCAGCTTCAGGTAATTGGCGTGACGGAAATTCTTCTTCAAAAGAGGCTAGTAGTTGTCTGAGCTCCTTGACGGTTAATGCATCGTTATTACTGAGTGATATAGCAGAGTGCGAATCAATGATTTTATTGAAATATGCCCAAGCAATTAATTCAATGACACTGTGTGTGCGTTTAATAGGATCGTAATCATTTATAACATGCACGTTGATATGCCCTTGATACATTTGCCAACTGTCTTTACCTGCCTGATTTTTCTTTTGATAAATCGTTAATTTTGAATAATTCAGACTGCCGTCATTTTCACGATTTATTATGTCAACCTTACCTGTCTTACGTTCAAAAGCGGCATAAAGCTTGCGGCCCAGGACGTTTAATTCTGTTTGACTGACTCGAGAAACTTCAGTGTTCTGTCTGGCAAATGCTGATAGGAATCGATAACTTTCGGTTAATGCATTCATTAACCGATTTCGTTGTTGTGCAATCATATCGATTTGCCACTCATTTTTAGCATCCATTATCTTGAATTGATCTTGCGTCCAGCCCCAATCCAGTACAACTTGCTTGAAGAGATCTCTCCGCCAGCTTTTCTTTTTAACTTGGTGACTAAGCGGTTCTTTAATTTTTACATAGAAACATTGTCGAAATAGCTCCAGACGTTCTCGTTGATTTCTGACCATTAAGTATTCTTCAACTTTCTTATACATCATCAAGTAGGGGTCTAGTTCGTCGAGCGTGTCAACACCTTGGTAAACGGCATCCTTAAACATCATGCTCAATAATGATATTGATGGATATTCACTCGCATAAACTTCCATCAATAGAAGTTTCATCAATGATTTATAGGGTGAATGAATACTTTTATAAAGTTGCCATACAGCTGCGCCAAAAAATTCTGAAGCGGGAACATCTGCAACAGAACCAAAATCAATACTGTCAGATAGTTTTATCTTGTTTTGATGCTTTAGCTCTTCAAGATAGGTTTCATAGTTTTGCTCATTTTCTGGAGGAACAAGCCACCAGGTTGGAATTTTCCCGGCGATTAACAAACTTGAGCGATAAAATTCATCAAGTAACAGATAGTGTTGTGCAGAACCACTACTCTCTGAAGACAGACCTTGTTGCACCCCGTGTTTAAATTCTTCTGCTGAGAAGACAAAAAAGTGGACTTCAAGGTGCAGATCTTGATCGGCCCATTGTTCAATGGCATAGGCTTTTTGCTGAACAAGATCTATTGCATCTGCATCCAATGATGTTGAATGCAATAACCAGACATCAAAATCACTTTTACTGTTATAAGCTATGGAACCACTGCTACCCATAAAATACATGCCATGTATGTCCATAATTCGGCGTGCACGTCGAGTTATTTTGTAATTCTTAAAAAAACCTTTCGCGATTTTTATTACTGATTGCTCTGGAGCATATTCTGAAATACCTGCTGGAGTAACATCGTTAATATACCCTGGTAAACTTGAGTTATTTTCGTGAAAAAGAAGTGGCAAAAGTTCTATAAATTTAGCCTGACGTTCACTAAGTCCATGGCGTGTCAGTTCAATTCGCTGCTGATTAATCTTAAGGAAATGGGCTTCTACACTTGCTAAATCGTGTGTTAAGTCATGTTTTGGACTGACGGACATATTCTATCTCATTGTTTTATATAATTTTATTTCAAAAATCCGAGTAAGCTGTGATGTCCATATTTGAAATCTCCTTTATTTTGGAGTCATAATTAGTTATCGGCAGCAATCGAAATTTCTTCATAAAAGATGATTATTCTTGATGCGTAAAAAATCTTTATATTTCATTGGTTTAGGTTGGTATCGAATGATTGATTTTAGTGAAATTTACACTGATGTAAGCTGAGCAAAATTAGCTTGCACTCATCAATGCATTGGCTGAAAGGTTTTGGTAATATTCGCGTCTGCTTACAAAGGTATGATGTTTAAGCAGGCAGGTCGATTAAGTCACATATAATAATAATTTTGGTGGGCGAAATAAGCAGTTTAGTGAAAGCACCACTATATCGATATTTAGAGTAGCGTAGTTTATCCAGGTAAAACTTGAGCCATACACTGCAAATAATAAGCACAGTGTCAGGCACTACGAACACAATTCACTATTTCAAAAATTTTATTAATAATTGAGGGAAACGTATGTTTACTAAAGACAGTAAAGTGGCAGGGTATGATGATGAACTCTTTGCCGCAATGGAAGGAGAGCGCCGCCGCCAGGAAGAGCATATTGAATTAATTGCATCAGAAAATATGACCAGCCCAAGGGTATTAGAATGCCAGGGTTCGGTGTTGACTAATAAATATGCCGAAGGCTATCCAGGAAAACGCTATTACGGCGGTTGTGAATATGTAGATGTTGCTGAACAATTAGCTATCGATCGTGCTTGCGAGCTATTTGGAGCTGATTGGGCAAACGTACAACCCCATTCTGGATCACAAGCCAATGGTGCAGTCTATCTGGCATTGATCAACCCAGGCGATAAAGTGATGGGCATGAGTTTGGCGCACGGTGGTCATTTAACGCATGGTGCATCTGTCAATGTATCAGGTCGTATTTATGATGCGGTTCAGTATGGCTTGGATGACAGCGGCTATATTGATTATGACCAGGCTGAAGAATTAGCGTTAGAGCATAAACCTAAATTATTAATGACCGGTTTTTCTGCTTATTCCCGCATTGTAGATTGGGAACGCTTCCGTGAGATTGCTGATAAAGTCGGTGCTATCATGGTTGCTGATATTGCTCACGTTGCAGGTCTAGTTGCAACAGGCGAATATCCTAGCCCAGTCCAGGTTGCGGATGTTACGACATCAACAACGCATAAAACATTACGCGGCCCTCGTTCCGGAATTATTATGGGTAAGGCCAATGAAGATATTCAAAAGAAGATTAACTTTATGGTATTTCCTGCTTATCAAGGTGGTCCACATATGCACACCATCGCTGCAAAGGCAGTGGCTTTCAAAGAATGTATGGAACCAGACTTTAAAGATTACATTCAACAAGTTAAAAAGAACGCAGTTGCAATGGCAGAAACCTTTGTTGAACGAGGATTAAAGATCGTATCTGGTGGTACTGACAATCATCTATTCCTGGTCGATATGGTTGAAAAAGGTTTAACCGGTAAAGAAGTTGATGCGGCTATCGGTCGTGCACATATCACTTGTAACAAGAATGCTGTTCCAAATGATCCACAATCACCGTTCGTTACCAGTGGTATACGTGTTGGAACGCCATCAATTACGACACGCGGCTTTAATGAAGCTGATTGTAAACAAGTTGCTAACTGGATTTGTGACATTATGGATAATATGGGTGATGACTCTGTAATCGAGCGTGTGAAAGGTGAAGTTTTAACACTTTGCAAGAGTAGGCCATTATATGAGTCCAATAACGATTTAAAATAATCGCGGTGTAAGTGTTTGTTTTTTTAGGGGATTGCCTGATATAATTTTCAGGCAATCCCTTATTCATTTTTAAAACTGAAATAGGTAGGTAGTAGATGCATTGCCCTTTTTGTGCAGATCCAGATACACGCGTTATCGATTCACGTCTTGTAGGTGAAGGTAATCAGATCCGCCGTCGACGCGAATGTACAAAGTGCAAAGAACGTTATACAACATACGAATCAGCCGAACTTAATTTTCCTCGAATTATAAAATCAGATGGCAGACGCGAGCCATTTAAGGAAGAAAAACTACGAGGTGGTATTTTACGCGCTATTGAGAAACGTCCTGTTGAGATGGAACGAGTAGAACTTGCTGTCTCAAATATTATGCACAAATTACGTGCCACAGGTGATCGAGAGGTTAAATCAATACGGGTTGGTGATTGGGTCATGGAGCAATTACGTGGTTTAGACCAGGTTGCCTATGTTCGATTTGCCTCAGTCTATAGAAGCTTTGAAGATGTGCGTGCTTTTCTTGAAGAAATAGAACGTCTCGAACATGAATTACCGCCTGAGCTAAAAAAGAGTCAACTTGATTTTCTTGATACTGATGGTGATGAGAATTGACGTGGACTGCACAAGATTTTCAATTTATGTCTCGCGCAATTCAACTGGCAAAGCGTGGTCGTTATACCTGTGATCCTAATCCGCGAGTCGGTTGTGTTGTATCTAGGAATAATCAAATCATTTCAGAAGGCTGGCACGCAGTAACAGGTGAAGCACATGCCGAGATAAATGCGCTTAATGAGTGTAATGATGTCTCAGGTTCCACTGTCTATTTAACACTTGAACCCTGTTCTCATGAAGGACGAACGCCACCTTGTGTTGAAGCCTTGATTCATGCACAAGTGACTGATGTTATTATCGCAATGGTTGATCCTAATCCACTTGTTGCAGGTTCGGGTATAAAATTACTTGAAAGTGCAGGGGTAAATGTCAAGCAAGGTTTACTTAATGTTGAGGCGCGTAATCTAAATCCTGGTTTTATTAAACGAATGACAAAGCAATTGCCCTATACACGATGCAAAATGGCAATGAGCCTGGATGGTCGTACAGCATTGGCAAATGGAGATAGTCAATGGATCAGTTCCGACTTGTCTCGGCGTGACGTGCATCGTTTACGTGCAGCAAGTAGTGCCGTTTTAACCAGTTTCGAAACGCTTATAAAGGATGATGCCTTATTAAATGCGCGGGGCCTGGATTTTGATTTTAAACAAGCGGTTCGTGTCATTGTGGATAGGGCACTTAAAACACCAACTCAAGCAAAGATATTCAGCATACCTGAACAAGTCATTATATACACAGAGAGTGATAATGGTGAACGCATTAATGCATTAGAAAAGCTTGGTGCAATAGTTGTATGTCTACCAAAGACTGAATCATGGTTGAAGGATGTCTTTATGCATCTGGCAAGTGAATTTGAAATTAATGAGCTTATGGTAGAAGCAGGTTCGACATTTACCGGAGCATTGATAGAACAAGGTTTAATAGACGAACTGATCGTCTATATGGCTCCAGTATTACTTGGTAATGATGCAAATCCATTAGTAAAATTAAAACAGCTTGAAAAACTCAATGAAGCAAAACGTCTCGAAATGATTGATGTCAGGCAAATAGGTAATGATCTGCGTTTTACATTAACACTCTAGGGTAAAATTATTTTATGTTTACAGGCATTATTCAGACTACAGGGACAATTAGCGCTATTGAACAACATGGGGCTGATAGTCGCTTTGTTTTTAACACAAGCAACATGGATCTGTCTGATTTAAATGTTGGTGATAGCGTTGCCGTCAATGGCGCATGCTTAACCATAATCAGTAAAGATGTTAATTCTTTCACAGCTGATTTATCACATGAAACATTGGCGCTAACGACTTTTTCAAAACTGGAAGTTGGCTCCTCTATCAACATGGAGAAGGCAATGCAGTTGTCTGATCGATTGAATGGTCATATGGTCAGTGGTCATGTAGATGGCATTGGGAAGGTACTGGATATAAGTGAAGATGCACGTTCTGTATGTTATTCAATTGAAGTCCCAACAGGATTAAATCGATATCTATCAAAAAAGGGATCTGTCACTGTCGATGGAGTCAGCCTGACCATCAATGCTGTCGAAGAAAACATCATCAGTGTCAATATCATTCCGCATACATTGTCTGAAACAATATTTTCGGAATACGCAGCAGGGAGCCAAGTAAATATTGAAGTTGACCTGATTGCACGATATCTAGATCAGTTAATAGTAAAATAATAATGTATAGTTACCAGTTGCTTAAGAAGTTAATAAAATATTATGTCACTTAATACCACGTCAGAAATTATTGATGAAATCCGCAATGGCCGTATGGTCATTTTAATGGATGATGAAGACCGAGAGAATGAAGGTGATTTGATCATCGCGGCATCGTGTGTCCGTTCGGAAGACATCAATTTTATGGCTCGATATGGTCGTGGCTTAATCTGTTTAACATTAACCGGTGAGCATTGCCAAAAACTAAATTTACCGTTAATGACTAGTAATTCAAATTCAAATTTTGGTACAAATTTTACGGTTTCTATCGAAGCTGCAGAGGGAGTTACTACAGGAATATCTGCTGCGGATCGTGCACTTACAATCCAAAAGGCAGTAGCGCCAAATGCTAAACCAACTGATTTGGTACAACCGGGTCATGTTTTTCCTTTAATGGCACAAGCAGGTGGTGTGTTATCGCGTGCTGGCCATACTGAGGCGGGTTGTGATCTAGCCAGGCTTGCAGGACAAGAATCATCAGCAGTTATAGTTGAAATACTAAACGATGATGGAACGATGGCAAGGCGACCTGATTTAGAAAAGTTTGCTAAAGAGCATGGGGTTAAGATAGGTACTATTGCTGATCTTATCCGCTATCGAATAGAGAATGAAAAAACGGTCGAACATATGACGGAAACTATTTTCCCGACAGAATATGGTGAATTTGTATTACATGCTTATCAGGATAAGGTAGAAAAGAAACTACATTTGGCCCTAGTCAAAGGAAAGTTAGACCCCGATACTCCGACTCTTGTTCGAGTTCATTTAGAGAACCCTATTTCAGATCTCACAGGTAGTCTTGCCAAAGATAGAGGATGGCCGGTCGATGACGTATTACGACGGCTTGCTAAAGAAGAATCAGGTGTCATCGTCATTTTATGTAATCAATATGAACCAATGGAGTTAATCAACCAGATCGAGTCGTATAAGACAAATACAGAGAAAGTTGAAACAAATAATAATAGTAAAGATTTACGTACCATTGGACTGGGCGCGCAAATTCTTTCTGATTTAGGTGTAAGAAAAATGCGTGTGCTTAGTGCACCAAAACGGATACATGCATTATCCGGTTTTGGATTAGAAGTTGTTGAGTATGTGAGTTAATAAATAAAATAAGCTATGACTGAAATAATAATAGAACAAAAAGACACTTATACAGGACCGGCAAAGATTGCGATTGTTGCCAGTCGATTTAATAGTTTCATTGTTGATCGTTTATATGACGGTGCAGTAAAGACACTTAATTCTAATGGCGTTAACAATGAAGCAATTACAGCAGTCAAAGTGCCGGGCGCCTTTGAAATTCCTGTTGCGGTTCAGGCATTACTTGATGAGAACGTATATGATGCAATCATAACGCTTGGGGCAATTATTAGAGGTGAAACACCACATTTCGAATTTATTTCTAATGAGTGTACACGTGGCATAGGGCAATTAGCGATTGACTCAGGTGTGCCTGTTATCTTTGGTGTGTTAACCGTCGATAATTCCGAACAAGCTATGGATAGAGCTGGCGATGAAGAGAGTAATAAAGGATCAGAAGCTGCTGCTGCAGCATTAGAAATGATCGGTGTACTGGAAAAAATTAAATCATGAATAGCAATGTGTCAGCAATTAGTAAACGTGCACGAATCAAGGCGAGACGAAATACTGTTCAGGCATTATACCAATGGTTTATGACAGGCAAAGATGTCAGTGATGTCATTGCTGAGTTTGAAAGTGATGAGCAAACATTAGCAAAGACGGATGTTGAATATTTTAAGCTGTTACTAAAAGGAACTATTAAACATAGTAGCGAGCTTGACTCAAGACTTACAGATTTAATCGATCGGCCAGTGGATGAACTTGATGCAATTGAACGGGCTATACTTCATATCGGCTGTTATGAATTGGAACATCATCTTGAAATCCCATGGCGCATTGTTGTTAATGAATCGATTGAGTTAGCCAAGATGTTTGGTGCTGAACAATCTCATAAATATATCAATGGTATTCTTGATAAAGTTGCCAAAGAATTACGCTCAACAGAAATCAGCAACGCCAGTTAGTCTCACCTCATATGCATTCCCGTGAATGAAGTTTCAATGAACGAGTTTGAAATAATAGAGCGCTTTTTTAAAGATGCTCATCCGACCAGCAAAGGTGATCTTGCTTTAGGCATTGGTGATGATGCGGCTATCATTAATGTCCCTGATGATTCTGAATTAGTTCTGTCAATGGATACCCTGGTATCGGGTGTTCATTTTTTAGAGGATACAGCTCCGGAAGATATTGCTATTAAATCACTTGCCGTAAATTTAAGTGATATTGCCGCTATGGGTGCATCGCCACGCTGGATAAGTCTTTCCTTGACGTTGCCAAGCAATGATTTGGACTGGATAGAGAAGTTTGCATTAAGCTTCAATACATTAGCAGTAGAAAATTCCTTGGTATTAGTAGGAGGCGACCTGACAAAAGGGCCACTATCTATCACAGTGCAGATACATGGCATTAATCCGAAAGGAAAATCCTTGAAACGTAGTGGTGCCAATCCAGGAGACGCGATCTATATCACTGGTAGCCTGGGTGCAGCAGCGTATGCACTTAAGAGTATTGAAGACAATATTTTATATCCAGCGGCTACCGCAATAGAAATTCAACGTTTGCATAGACCCGAGGCTAGAATAAAAATAGGAACGTCATTGCGGAGTAACGCTACAAGTTGTATTGATATCTCGGATGGTTTAATAGCTGATCTTGGACATATCCTAAAAGCGAGTAAGGTTGGTGCTGATATAAAACTGGCAGATATTCCCTATTCTGATAGCTTGGAAAAACTAGATAAAGACAAGGCTATCGAAATGGCATTAACGGGTGGAGATGATTACGAATTATGTTTTACACTTCCATCTGGCATACCTGACTCAGTTTTAAATGAGCTGGAATCAATTTGCCCAATTTACTGTATTGGGACAATTACCAATCAAGCATCAGAACTTTGTCTATTGGATGAAAATAATGACCCATATAAATTAGTAACTAATGCTTATCGCCATTTTAGTTAAATTTATCAATCGTCAGTTATAAGGTCAGTATTATAGTCAGGAATTTCCGCAGTTAATTCTTTATTCTTTTTATATAATTCTATTCTTGCTTCCTTACGCATCATTGCCGCTTCAAATAATTTTTGCTCAAACTCCGAATTTATTTCAATTTTAGGTGCTTTAATGGGTTTGCCATCTTTACCCATGGCCACCATAGTGAAATAACAGGAATTAGTATGTCTGTTTTTTTGTGTTTCTAAATTTTCTGCGAAGACTTTGACCCCGATTTCAAGGGAGCTATTGCCAACATAATTTACGTGTGCACGAAATGAAACCAGTTCACCTACCTTGATAGGTTGATTAAATGTGACTTGATCAAGTGATAAGGTCACAACATAACTTTTACAATAACGAGCAGCACAGGCAAAAGCGACTTGGTCTAGAAGCTTTAAAATTGCACCGCCATGAACATTACCCGAAAAATTGGCCATATCGGGCGTCATCAATATTGTCATATGGAGACTTTTTTCTTGTTTAGCCATGTCTTATGCTTGTTTTAAACACATTATAATCATAGATTGATATACCCCTGTTCTAACCGATTTTTGATTTCTGTAGGAGCAAAAGGGACGGTTTCTATAAAAGGTGGGATATCATTTCGTTCAACACCTCGCATAGACATGGTTGTCTCACATACTTTCATATCAATGACATTAAACGAATCCAGTCGTGCTGCTACATCAAGAAGTTGTCCATTATTTTCATGGTTTTGGTTTGTGAAAAAATCAATATCAGGCCCATGTATTACCATAACTATTTCAAGATCTTCAAAATCTTCTGGCTTTGATTGGGAAACTTCTTCAGCTCTGACCAGTAAGGCTTCAAGCTCTTCAATGCTGTGATCTTTCACAACAAATAAATAGCTCTTATTTTCTATTTCCGGAGACGGAATTATTGGTGATACCTCTTGTAATGGAATCATGTTGTGGTCAATGGAGCTGCTAACCGCAGGCATTTTATCGACGGTTTCAGTTTGTGAATCGCATGCGCTTAAACAGAATAAGGACACTATTAATAAAATACCTTTTAAAAACATATATATATATCCCGGTTTAATAAATTTATTTTGCTTGAAATTTAGGTCAAGTAATAATATTGCTTATTATAAATCAAACCGTATATGGAACACACTAATGTTGCCATGATATATTCCAAACCCAGAAGACATCTTTTGTGATGTAAGCAAATTTAAACTCTGAATATTACAAGTAAAAAATACGCTAAACTCACTCACCATCCAATGATGGTTCCTAAGACATTCAAATACATTACGTTAAACTATGAAATTATTAATACGCAAGCTTTCTCGAACAACAACAGAGAATGAGCTTCAAAAGATGTTTGAAATATACGGTAGGGTGCAGTCTTGCTCTCTGGTATTGGATAAAGAGACAGGTGAATCAAAAGGCTTTGGTTTTATAGAGATGCCTATGATAGGTGAGGCGAAAGCAGCCATGAAAGCACTCAATAGTAAAGAAGTCGACGGTAGCAAGATCCGAGTTAAAAAAGCAGAGACAAAAGAAGAGCAAGCTGCGAAAACTGAGGGTGAAGCAAAAGCAGAAAACTCAATCTGGAAAAAGAAGACGTGATAAAGATTTCATTATTTCATTTTATGTACTATTAGTGCTCAGGATGACCGCCGAAATTTACGGCGTGGGTTCAATCCGTTTATTATCTCTTTTAGGCTCAGAATTTTCGACCAGTATGATGAAAGAAGGAAGAAAAGGTGTTAGAAATTTTAAAATCATTTCTGGAAAATACTTAACTACCGTAGTTATGTTGCGGTGTTCTATGAGATGAAACTTTTCTGGGTTCTTCAATACCTTGGTCGTATAATCACGGACTTTTCCCCGAGTATTGAAGAAAGATTTTAGTTCCCAATAACTTAGTGGATACACATCCCAATCGTTTCCTCTTCTCCACTGCATGTATGCATTGGCAATTCCTCTAGGTAAATAGCCCAAAAAGTATAGTCCCGTATGTGTTTCCCTAGGCCAATATTTATTGGGAGTTGCGGAGTAAACAATTCCCCTCGGGCTTAATATTCGAAATATTTCGGAGACATGTAATTCTTGATTTGGAATATGTTCTATCACTTGATTAGAAATCACTACATCGAAGCTGTCATTATCAAATGGTAATTTCTCGCTCTTAATTTCAACAAATTCATATCCCTGACTAACGACCCTTTGATCCGACAAATCTACGCTAACGATATTACTGCAATAATCGGAAAGAAAACTAGCAATATGGCCAGAGCCAGTTCCAATATCGAGAAGGGAGGACTCTTCAACGTTTACCTCCTCTTTCAAAATTGCAAGTATCTTTTTTGCTTTGGTTTCACGGTGAACTTTATTTTTGTATGCGTATGACGACACGAGCAGCTACCAGAAAGTATATTTAATAAGAGATGACATTATAACTCAGCGGCAAGCGCGTTAGCGCTTCTCTGGCTTGAATGAATTGTTAGATGCGTTCACGACTGTTAATTCTAACCAAAATAACAGTGGTCTGACCACAATAAAAACATATATGTTAACAGCTTTAAGTTAGGCTGATTTTCTCTCCAATATAATCTTTTGCCATTCTTGCGGTCCGGTTTGATGAACTGAATTACCATTTACATCGACTGCCACAGTAACAGGCATGTCTTTTACTTCAAATTCATGAATCGCTTCCATACCTAATTCTGGAAATGCAATAACTTTAGATTTTGTTATCGCTTTTGAGACAAGATACGCTGCGCCGCCGACAGCCATTAAATAAACCGCTTTATGTTTTTTGATAGCATCGATACCCATTGGCCCGCGTTCAGCTTTGCCGATCATGCCAATCAAGCCGGTTTTATCCAGCATCATTTCGGTAAACTTATCCATCCGTGTTGCCGTGGTTGGGCCAGCAGGGCCTACGACTTCATCTCTTATGGCATCGACGGGGCCGACGTAATAGATAAAACGGTTTTTAAAATCTACGCCTTCAGGTAATGTTTCTCCGCTGTCGAGGATTTGTTGTATGCGTTTATGTGCAGCATCTCGTCCGGTTAACATTTTTCCTGAGAGTAATATTGTTCCACCGGGCTTCCATTCTTTAATTGTTTCGGCAGTAACCTCATCAAGATTGACACGCCTTGCTGATGGACCAACATCCCAAGTAACTTTTGGCCAATCATCAAGGTTCGGTGGTGTTTGTAATGCGGGACCAGAACCATCTAAAATAAAGTGTGCATGGCGTGTTGCGGCACAGTTTGGAATCATTGCGACCGGTTTGTTTGCAGCATGAGTTGGATAATCTTTTATCTTTACATCGAGTACGGTTGTTAAGCCGCCAAGGCCTTGTGCACCGATACCTAAATCATTTACGCGATCATAAATTTCTAAGCGTAATTCTTCGATTCTATTTTTTGCACCGCGTGCTTTGAGTTCTTGTATATCGATCGATTCCATTAATGAATCTTTGGCGAGTACCATGGCTTTTTCTGCTGTGCCACCTATGCCGATACCTAGCATGCCTGGGGGACACCAACCGGCACCCATGGTTGGCACGGTTTTAACTATCCAATCAACAATATCATCAGAGGGATTGAGCATGGCTAATTTGGATTTAGCTTCTGAACCACCACCTTTGGCAGCGAGTTGCACATCAACTTTATCGCCTTTGACGATTTCCATATGGATAACTGCCGGTGTGTTATCACCCGTATTTTTTCTGGCACCAGCAGGGTCGGCTAAGATGGACGCACGTAATTTATTATCAGGATGATTGTAAGCGCGACGTACGCCTTCATTGATCATGTCTTCAACAGACAGTTCCGCATCCCATTGAATATCCATGCCGACTTTTATAAAGATGGTAACGATACCCGTATCCTGACAAATAGGGCGGTGGCCTTCGGCACACATACGTGAGTTAATCAATATTTGTGCCATCGCATCTTTCGCTGCGCCGGACTCTTCCATTTCATACGCGTTATTGACCGCCTGGATGAAGTCCAATGGGTGGTAGTAAGAAATGTATTGTAAAGCGTCGGTGACACTGTCGATTAAATCATCTTGTTTTATTGTGGTCATTTTATGTGTGTCTCTGATAGATCAGTTAAGTCTATTATAATGTGTTTTTAGCATTTCAGCTTGGATTGCCGCATTTATCGTATAAACAAAAAAGGCGGCTAGAAGCCGCCTTTCATGAAGACTTAAAATTGCTGTCTAAGCTACTGCAACTGGAATCGATTCAAGTTTTGATTGTGCTTGTGATGCACTCTTTTGAAAGGATTCTATTTCATCAAAGTTGAGGTAACGATAGACATCAGCAGCCATTGGATCCAGATCAGCAGCAAATTGCATGTATTCGTCCATGGTTGGGATATGACCCAAGATGGAAGATACAGCGGCTATTTCAGCAGATGCCAAATAGACATTTGCCCCATCACCCAATCTATTTGGAAAGTTACGAGTTGATGTAGAAACTACAGTAGATTTTTCTTTCACGCGTGCCTGATTTCCCATACAAAGTGAGCAACCAGGCATTTCTAAATTGGCACCCGTTTTTTCAAATATAGTGTAATAACCTTCTTCCGTTAATTGATGTTGATCCATCTTGGTTGGAGGTGATATCCAGAGTTGCGTTGGGATTGCTCCACCTATTTTATCCAACATCTTTCCTGCGGCTCGAAAATGACCGATATTTGTCATACAAGATCCAATGAAGACTTCATCAATCTTTGTGCCAGCAACATCTGATAATGTTTTAACATCATCGGGATCATTCGGACAGGCTAATATTGGTTCTTTGATTTCATTCAGATCAATTTCAAAGATTTTTGCATATTCTGCATCGGCATCAGGTTCCATTAACACAGGGTTAGCTATCCAATCTTCCATTGCTTTTGCGCGACGTTCAAGTGTACGTGCGTCGCCATAATCTTCGCTTATCATCCAGCGCAATAACGTTATATTGGATTCCAAGTATTCAATGATTGATTCTTTGCCTAAGCGAATGGTACAGCCACCGGCTGAGCGCTCTGCACTGGCATCTGACAGTTCGAATGCTTGTTCACATTTAAGGTTCGGCAATCCTTCTATCTCAAGGACTCGGCCAGAGAAGATATTTTTCTTGCCTTCTTTTGCTACAGTCATGTCACCTGACTTAATTGCAGCAAGCGGTATTGCATTGACCAAATCACGTAAGGTAATACCGGGTTGCATTTCACCTTTAAAACGTACCAGAACTGATTCAGGCATATCCAATGGCATAACACCGGTTGCTGCTGCAAAGGCGACTAGGCCAGAGCCCGCTGGGAATGAAATACCAATTGGGAAACGAGTATGTGAATCGCCACCTGTTCCTACTGTGTCAGGTAATAGCATACGATTTAACCAAGAATGAATGATGCCATCGCCTGGTCTTAATGCCACACCACCGCGGGTCTGAATAAAATCAGGTAAGGTATGATGAGTGATTTCATCTATTGGCTTTGGATACGCTGCAGTATGACAAAATGATTGCATAACTAAGTCGGCAGAAAAACCGAGACAAGCCAGATCTTTTAATTCATCACGGGTCATTGGTCCCGTTGTATCTTGTGAACCAACTGTAGACATCTTGGGCTCGCAGTAAGTGCCAGGTCGTATACCTTCAACACCACAAGCTTGACCCACCATTTTCTGTGCCAAGGTATAACCTTTGCCTGTGTCATTTGCTGGTACAGGCACACGGAATAAATCGTTAGTTTTTAATCCTAACGCTTCACGAGCACGTGTTGTTAAGCCACGGCCAATAATTAATGGTATGCGTCCACCGGCTTGTACTTCATCAAGAATGATATCGGTCTTTAATGAAAAGTCACAAAGTTCTTCTCCCGTCTCGGCATTTTTGACTTTGCCATCATAAGGGTAAATATCAATGACATCTCCCATGTTCATTTTACTGACATCACATTCAACGGGTAGGGCGCCTGCATCTTCCATGGTATTGAAAAAGATAGGTGCGATTTTACCACCGAGGCAATAACCACCATCACGCTTATTAGGAATAAAGGGAATGTCGTCGCCCATATGCCAAAGCACGGAGTTGGTTGCTGATTTTCGTGAAGAACCAGTACCGACAACATCACCCACATAAGCGAGCGGATGACCTTTTTCTTTTAAGGCTTCGATCTGTTTTATTGAACCAACTTCGCCAGGTTTATCTGGCGTAATACCTTCGCGTTCCATTTTCAACATAGCGAGTGCATGCAATGGGATGTCAGGTCGTGACCAGGCATCAGGCGCAGGTGATAGATCATCCGTATTTGTTTCCCCAGGTACTTTAAAGACGGTGACGGTTATTTTTTCTGCCAATTTTGGTTTTGAGGTAAACCATTCGCCATCGGCCCAGGACTGAATGATTCTTTTCGCATGTTCGTTGCCCGCATCGGCTTTTTCTTTTACATCATAAAAGGCATCGAACATTAATAAGGTATGAGACAGTGCTGTTACCGCGCTTGGCGCGAGGGCATCATCATCCAAACAATCTATTAGTGGGACAATATTGTAGCCACCTAGCATGGTACCAAGTAGTTCAACCGCCTTTATCTTATCGATGAGAGGAGATTCTGCTTCGCCTTTGGTGATGGCAGCGAGAAAACCGGCTTTTACATAAGCAGCCTGATCGACACCAGCAGGGATACGGTTTGTAATTAAATCGAGGATGAAATCTTCCTCACCAGCAGGTGGATTCTTTAATAACTCGACTAATTCTGCAGTTTGTTCTGGTGATAATGGCTGTGGCACGACCCCTTGGTCAGCGCGTTCTTGTACATGTTGGCGATAAACTTCTAGCAAAACACTTCTCCTATAAATAATTCTCGGATGGAGGCGGAAATAATGCCCCCGATCGAAGGCCGGCTAGTATAAATGAAGTTCTGGACAATGTTTAATCGAATTTTAGCCCTATTTTAGGACTAATTTAGTGCACAGAATCGATTATTCCACCGCCTAAGCAGACATTTTCTTTATAAAATACAATGAATTGGCCGGGAGTGATGGCTCTTTGTGATAAGTCGAATTTGACAGTACAGACGCCATCTTCAATTTTTTCGATAATACAGTCCTGATCGGCCTGTCGATAACGGTTTTTTGCCTGACATTGAAGGGGTGCTTCAGGTACTTCGCCAGCAATCCAGTTAATATCAGATGCAGTTAGACCATGGTTGTGTAACAGGGGATGATCGTGGTCTTGTGCGACGATTAATTCATTATCTTCAATATTTTTTTGCACTACATACCAGGGAGCATCGCTGGCACCTTTGACGCCACCGATTCCTAATCCTTGTCGTTGTCCTAAGGTGTAATAAAAAACACCTTCATGCTTACCTATCAATTTGTTGTCTGTTGTTTTAATCTCGCCGGGATCAGATGGTATATAGCGACTAAGAAATTGACGGAACGGTTGTTCACCTATGAAACAGATACCGGTACTGTCTTTTTTATCATGCGTCACCAGTCCGGCTTTTTCAGCACGTTGTCTGACATCAGTTTTATCAAGATCGCCAATGGGGAATAATGCTTTTTTTAGTTGTACCTGATTCAAACGACATAAGAAGTAACTTTGGTCTTTGTTTTGATCCAGACCTTTTAATAATTGGAATTGATTGCTTTGTTCTGCAATTCGCGCGTAGTGACCTGTCGCAATCTTTTTTGCACCGAGGTTTTCTGCGTGTTCTAAGAAGGCTTTGAATTTTATTTCTTGATTACACAACACATCAGGATTGGGCGTACGTCCATTTTTATATTCACTGAGGAAATTTTTAAAGACCTTATCCCAGTAGTCTGATGATAGGTCTACTGTATTCAAGGGAATATCCAATTTATCACATACCATCATGGCATCTTCGACGTCAGTTTCCCAAAGGCAGGCACCATCTTCAGAAGTGTCATTCCAGTTTTTCATAAACAATGCTTCAACATCATAACCTTGTTCCTTTAGTAACATCGCTGTTACTGAGGAATCGACACCGCCGGAAATACCAACGATAATTTTATTATTTGAATTATTGCTCACGGAAGGTAAATTATTTATTTAGCATGATGTAGCATGTCGAGAGGATAACTTTTGCCATTTATATAGTCTTCTATACAACGTGTTACCAAAGGACTACGCATGCGGGCATGTTTTTCTTCGATTTCGTTTTGTGTTAACCAGGCCGCCCGGACTATCCCATCATCAAGTGCCTGACCTTTATGTTCATTGGTGCATTTACCATAAAAACAAAAGCGTAAGTATGTAATTTCTGGATCATTCGGATTAGGATAAAGATAAACACCGACTAATGTTTCTGGTTCAAATTCCCAAGCTGTTTCTTCCAGTACCTCACGTTTAACCGCATCGAGTAATGATTCACCGTGTTCTAAATGGCCAGCAGGTTGATTAAAAACCAGTTTGTCATTGATCGACTCTTCAACAAGTAGAAAACGACTATCTTTTTCAGCTATAGCAGCCACAGTTGTATTTGGTTTCCATTGCATAATGTGTTCCTTGGCAATTAGATATTGGCTAGAAAAATCGTACTACTGCTATGGATAATAAAGTGTCTGATAAGTTGAGTTATCCGCTTTTACTATCTTTTTTGATTTTTACAATGTCTGGATTATCCCAGCTACCTTTTATGCTGTATTGATATCTTAATATTTGGTCAATTTTATCCGGGATAGACTTGAATAATTCTCCAGTAAGATAAATAACAGCACCTACCCCAACACCTATCGGGCCAAATAATGCGCTGGCAACAGGTAAACTGTTTGAGACTTTGGGAGTTATTGTTGCAACCTGGTCATAATCTTCTGTAACGAACCCGGTTCGTCCACTGACAATGATATTTGCAGCGGGTCCAATTAATTCGAGGTCGTTTGTATAAGCATGACCTTGATCCATATTAAAATTTCCGCTGATACTATCAAATGCAAATCCTTTATTGAAAAGATCAGTGAAATCAAGAGCAAGTCTTCTTGGTAAAGTTTGAATACTCAGTAGGCCAAATAACCTACCAGCAGAAGGGTTGATGTCCAGGAATTGTCCTTTCTCAATATTCATGTCGAGCTCGCCAGTTATCTTCTCCATTGAGAAATTCATTGGCGTATCCATCCAGTTGGCATTCATTTCGATTGTTGTTTGACCTTCTTCAATGTTGGCAGAATCATAGTTAAATGTAGCGAGCATAGTTTCAATAGAATCAGATTCTAACTTGGCATAAAACTCGGAACGATCAATACCATCTATACGCATCCATTCGCCATTTCCTGTAATGTTAAAATTAGGTTTGGAAATACTAAGATTACTAATGTTAATCCCATTTTCAACATTGTTTGTTTGTAGCTCAAGTTTTCCGAGCAGGTTATCTTTATAATTAAAGTTTCCAATACTTACATCTAGCTCGGGTATATTGTCTATTTCAGATTTACTTGAATCATTCTCGGTTTCACTTCCTTGCAATGTCAGTGATTCTAATTCTATAAGTAATTTTTCTTTTTGATTGTTACCAGCATTGTTCAATTGAGCGTGACCTTTGATTTCACTACCATCAAAAGAAACTTTCCAGCCATCTGGAGGATTGTTTAAATTAATTTTTATATCATTAAAATCATTGTTGATGATCTGTAATGCACCAATTGTGAATTCTCCAGCTATGCTTCTTTTTTGATGTGAAACATCTTTCTGTGATTGGGCGATATTATCTATAGCGATGACATCTATCCATTCTGACAAGTTTAATTTCTCAAGACTACCCTGTATTGATATATCATTTACTTGAGGTAATTCATCATGTTCTTTGCCTAGACCGACAAGTATATTTTTAACCATTAAGTTGTTACTGTTATCGACGATGACATTAGTAAAGATAAGATTGTCAAAATTAAAATTTATTTTATTAATTGATTCGCCAGTTAATACGGTTGATAAAGTTAATGGCCGTATTTCTTCTTTACTTTTACCTAATGGATAAGGCAGGTTTACTTCAACACCATTTAGATCGGAGTTTAATTCGACAATTCTTTTACTGATATTATTATCTGATATCGATTTTTTAAGTGAGAGAGTCCATCTGCTTTCCCCATCAAAATAGCTACTTATACTTTTCCCCATATCATTAAATGAGGGAAAGAAATTACCAAGTTGATTTACAATAAATGATTTGTTGGCAAGACCAGATATTTGGTATGTTTCAGAATTAGGATCATTGGGGCCTATTTTGGGGATAATTAGTGTTACTGGTAAACCATGATATAAAGCCTGAATGTCACTTGCCCATACTTCATCATTGATAAAATTAACTTTGCCATTTACATTCTCGAGTCCTAGCCCTGGTATATTAGATTCAATAGTGGCATCAGTGAAAGACACCACACCTTCAACGTCTGTATCTTCATCATCCAAGGGAATATCTAATTTTAGATCAAGTTCAAAACTGCCAACGACATTATTTATTGATTCCCGCAAAGATTTATTATCTTTGAGTGGGCTTTGATTGATAAAGTGTGTTGCATCACTGGTATGTCCGTTTAATGACCCAGTGATATTTATTAGATAATCATCTTTGCTTAGGTTTTTAATTTCTCCTGAAAGATCGTCTATTTTTGCATCGAAGATATAGCCTGATCGAGACAGAATAGTGAGGTCATCGTTATTCAATATGATCTCAGCAGTAAAGTTATCGATGGCTGGCCATTCCTCATTATATTCAATTGTTGTATTCTCAATATTAATGAGTGCCTTGAAATTTCCTTCAGCATTACTAAATGGATAATCACTGAAGTATCCGTGGAAGAGAACATCGCCGGATAAAAATTTACCGCCAACCAGAGCATTATTAAACCAGGTGCGTAATTCGGGATCGGTTTGTTTTGGTAAATAAGCAGGTATGTTTTCTATATTTGTTTCATCGATATGTATTACCATATCAACATAGGGTGACTTTTTATCAAATCTGATCTTTCCTGACGAGTTAATAGACAAGTCTATGGATGTGATGTTTAGATTGTGAATGAATAGCTCAGCTGTCTCGTTAAAATTCAATTCTAAATTAGCGTTTAGACCTGAAAAAGAAAGCGGGTTTTCGTATAAGGAGTCTACCTTGATTTTGGAAGTTGAATCATCAAGTTGAATTTTGAGCTTTTCGCTATTGGCCGTTAATGAACCTTTCAACCCAGAAATAAAATGACTCTCATTGTTAGAGATGAACTCAAGGTTATTAAACTCGGTTTTAATTTCATCAGTGTGATTTCCTTTTGTTCCAGATTGATAACTGATGTTTGTGTCTTTAAGTTCGCCTTTAATTGTTTGCTGCTCAAATGTTGCTTTAATATTGTCAGGAAGGACATTAGCTGCAAGTATAAATGGTAAAACTTCCTCTAGGTTCAGATAAGAAAAATAACCATCATATTGATTATTATCGCTAGAATCTTTTTCAATGAGTAATTGGTGATTTGACTCAGGCCAAATTTTATTTGCTGTATGTAATTCATCAATCTTTATATTCAATAACCAACCTTTATTTTGAGAACGCTCGCCAAATAACCTTAAAGCGGTATTATTTATTGGCAGGTTATAATTTTCTGTCGTCAATGAAAAAGAGGAATAGTTTAATTCGCTATTGAAGTCAATCAATCTGGATTGCTCCCAACTTGTCCATAGCTTGATGTTTGCGATACCACCGATGCTTTTAATTTGAATATCATTCAGCAAATCAGTTGGGTTAAATTTTTCTGTTTCAATATAAACTGAGCCACTCCAATCGGGAGTTAATATATTGCCATTTATATCCATTTTTACGATCAAAGTCTGTCCAAGCTGTTCAGGCAGAGAAACATTGGCCTCAATTTGAACGCGTTGTTTGTCAGTCTTTAATTGAACTTTTACATTTGAAAACTGTTTTTCTTTTCTTGGAGATTTTTCGTCATGCCATGAAACAGAGGCTTTCTCGAGGATGATGTGTTTTTGTTTTAACAGCCAACCAGATAAGGCTGAACTTTTAGATGAATCAGTATTAAAATCTGGATCATTATCATTACTGATGGAAATTGAGCCGTCGTGACGTCGTGATATACTGAGATCTAGACCAGAAACAGACAGATAGTTTGGTATAATTTCATGTGATCTTAAACTGGCGATAAGATCGATACTGATGTGAGCAGAGTCAAGCTTTGTAATTAGGCTGCTTTTATCTTGTGTGTAGAGGTCGATGTTTTCCAGATACAGATTGGGTGTCCACCCTTGCCACTCAGCATTTATCCCTTCAATAACAACCGGGTGTTCCATCTGCTTACTAACCCAGGCTTGTATTTCGTTGTTATAGCTACCAATCTCCGGTAATGCTAGACGAACGACGGTAACCAAAACAGCAGCGTTAAGGATGATGAATGCAAATGCATACCAGAAAAAATGGTATAGACCTGTAAGAATTCTATTTAACATTAAAAAATAAATTAAAGCAGAACGATGTCGTATTGCTCTTGTGTATAAAAAGTTTCTACTTGAAAATTAATGGGCCTTCCAATAAATGCTTCTAATTCTGCCACACTGGTCGATTCATCATCTAATAGCATGTCGACAACGCGTTGTGAGGCAACCACCAATAGTTTGTTTGCGTCGAATTGTCGAACTTCACGTAAAATTTCTCGAAATATTTCATAACAAATTGTTTCAGATGTTTTAATTGATGCTCTACCATCACAAGTAGGACAAGTCTCACAAAGAATATGTTCCAAACTTTCTCTAGTTCTTTTTCGCGTTAATTGCACTAGTCCGAGTGAAGTTAGTTCGCTCAAGCTTGTTTTTGAATGATCTTTCTCGACATTCTTTTCAAGAGAACGTAAAACTTGCCGACCGTGTTCAGGATCTTTCATGTCTATAAAATCTATAATTATTATGCCGCCAAGATTTCTTAAACGAAGTTGTCTGGCAAGAGTATGGGCCGCTTCAAGATTGGTCTTGTAGATAGTTTCTTCCTGATTACGATGTCCAACAAATGCACCCGTATTGACATCAATAGTAGTCATGGCTTCTGTTTGGTCTATTATTAAATAACCGCCAGATTTTAACGGGACTTTCCTGCTGAGTGAGCGTTGAATTTCATCTTCTACTGAATACAAATCAAGTATTGGGTGATCGCCTGTGTAATATTCGATCCTGCCAAGGAATTCGGGAATGAAATGTTTGGAAAACTCCATTACTCGTTGGTAGGTTTCTTTTGAATCGATACGCACCTTCTCAACCTCAGAATGAACTAAATCACGCATGGTGCGCATTACCAGTGGCAAATCTTCATAGACAATACTAGGTGGAAACGTATTTTTTGCACGCACCATGATTGATTCCCATATTTTTCTAAGAAATTCGATATCTTTACAAATATCTTCATCAGGGATGTGTTCTGCTGCAGTTCTAAGAATAAAACCGCCCTTTTTTAAAATTTCAGATTCACGTAATGCACTATGTAAAATGACATTATCTTCATTGCCAACAGCTAGTTTTTCGATTCCAGAAAGGTAGCCTAAAATAACATTCTTGAGGCGCTCGCGTTCTTCTTCGTCTTCAATTCGTTGAGAGATGCCAATTGATGGGTAATCTGGCATGAATACGATATAACGTGATGGGATTGAAAGACGTGTTGTTAGTCTCGCGCCCTTACTACCAATTGGGTCCTTTATAACTTGAACAAGGATGTCTTCACCTTCATTGATAACTGACTCAATAGGCTGTATCTGTTCTGCCTCTTTTTTCACAGGGTCATATTCAGCATTGTTAGCCAGGATGTCTGAAGAATGTAGAAAGCCGGTTCGTTCAAGACCAATGTCTATGAAAGCAGCTTGCATGCCAGGTAAGACTCGTGAGACTCGGCCCTTAAATATGTTTCCCACCAGTCCTCGTTTTAGAGTTCGCTCTATATGAACCTCCTGCAAGACGCCATTATCAACTACGGCAACGCGCGTTTCTTGGGGGGTAACATTTATCAGGATCTCTTCACTCATGATGGTTTGTGCTTTTATTGCTGCAATATCTTTTTTATAAAACAATTAGGTGAACGTTATCATATCATTATCTTGTTCTATATGCGGCCAATAAAGTGTGATTAAACAAGGAGTTCAAGAGGGCTGTTTAATTGAACAAATGAGGATAAGATAACTCAATATGAGTTTTAAATATTTCACTGAGATCCTGCCACCAGAGGCAGTACTACTATCCGAAGAGTCTAAACGGGTCTACGAATGCGATGCCATGTCGGCACACCGGGTAATGCCAGGTTGTGTTCTTTTACCGGAGTCGGTGGAACAAGTTCAGGCAATATTGACATATTGCTATTCAAACGATATTCCTGTGGTCGCCCGGGGCGCAGGAACTGGTCTCTCAGGTGGGGCGATGCCGCATGCAGCAGGGGTGTTATTGAGTCTGGCTAAATTTAATCAGATAATTGAGATCGACCCAATCCAACGTTCGGCTCGAGTACAACCAGGCGTGCGTAACCTGGCTATTTCTGAAGCTGTTAAATCGTTCGGCCTTTATTATGCCCCTGATCCTTCATCTCAAATTGCCTGCACTATTGGCGGAAATGTCGCTGAAAATTCTGGTGGTGTTCATTGTTTGAAGTATGGACTGACAGTTCACAATATTCTGCAATTGAGAATAGTTACAATCGAAGGTGAATTAATCACTATAGGTAGCCATGCATATGATTCAGTGGGTTACGATTTACTCGCCTTATTAACCGGTTCAGAAGGTATGTTAGGCGTTGTCGTTGAAGTTACGGTAAAGCTAATACCGAAAGCTCCATTTAGCAGAGTATTGTTGGCTGGGTTCGATGATATTGCAAAAGCGGGTAATGCCGTGGCAGGTGTCATTGCCAAGGGAATAATACCAGCGGGATTTGAAATGATGGATAAGGCCGGTGTACGTGCAGTTGAAGACTTTGTGCACGCAGGTTACCCAATCCATGCAGAGGCAATATTATTATGTGAACTTGATGGTACCGAGGAAGAAGTCCAAGCAGGCTTATTGGAAGTTGAAAGTTTAATGAGTCATTACGGTGCTATTGAAGTACGTGTTGCGAACGATGAATCAGAGTCTGAACTTTTTTGGGCGGGAAGAAAAGCAGCATTTCCAGCTGCAGGACGAATTGCACCAGATTATTTATGTATGGATGGGACAATCCCAAGAAAACATTTAGCTGAAGTGCTAGCAGGTATAAATGCACTTTCAGAAAAATATAAACTCGATGTTATCAATGTATTTCATGCAGGTGATGGCAACCTTCACCCCTTGATTCTATATGACGTTGCAGTACCCGGTGAACTAAAACGTACAGAAGCTTTTGGCAGTGAAATTCTCCAGCTATGTATCGCTATGGGCGGGACAATAACGGGGGAACATGGTGTAGGTATAGAAAAGATAAATGAGATGTGCATTCAATTTAGTGACGATGAGCTTGTGCAATTTCATTCGGTGAAGACTGCATTTGATAAAAAAGGTTTATTAAACCCCGGTAAAGCTATACCTACATTAAATCGATGTGCAGAATTTGGTGCAATGCATGTGCATGCGGGTAAAGACAAATTTCCTGAACTGGAACGTTATTAAGCTGCTATTGTATTTTTTGTCGGTATCTCTGCATTAACGACACAATTTCTGCCATTAGCCTTAGCTTTATAGAGAGCCTTATCAGCATAGGTTAAAAATTCATCAGAAGTTATATTGTCATCAGGAACACAAGTGGCACACCCAATGCTCACGCTGATTGCAACAGGAATTTCCATATCCGATTCGGTATTATATTTTATAACACCCAACCTGATTTTTTCTCCAATCTGATAAGCATCAACACTTGAAGTATTGGGTAGTACAACTACAAATTCATCGCCACCATAACGACAGAGCACATCTGATGAGCGTTGTAACTTAGAGTTGAATAGCTTAACCAGATCAATAAGGCATGTATCACCTGCCTGGTGCCCATTAGTATCATTAAGCGTTTTAAAATTATCTACATCAACGATCAATAGTGATAACTCGGATTTACTTCTCATACCCCGAAACCATTCATTATTAATGCATTCGTCCAGATACAATCTATTTTTTGCATTAGTGAGTGGATCTGTAGTGACGCTGTTCTGTAATTTATCATTTGTCACAGATAATTCATTAGACAAATCAATAAGTTTTTTTTGCATCTCTGATATTCGATGCATCGCATTAAGTTTTGCGTTGAGTACTATCTGGCTAACTGGTTTAACGAGATAATCATCACCACCAGATTGTATGCCTTTGGAAAGGTTTTCATCATCTGCAAAGCCCGTTAAAAATATTATCGGTATCCACTTGCTGCTGTCATCAGCACGAATTTTTTCTGCTACTTCGAACCCTGTTAGCTCGGGCATTTCTACATCGAGTAGTACTAAGTCGGGTTTTTCAGAATGATATAATGATAAGGCTTCTTTACCATCACGCGCAGGGATTACCTCATGTCCAGAATTCTTTATGATTTTTGATGTGGTGATCATCATTGTCAGAGAATCTTCGGCGAGTAGTACTTTCATAGCTATCTACCAAACTATAGTAGTAAAATTGTAATTTTTATTTGTTATAAAACCCATACCGAGTGTTTCGGCCAAAATCAAAAAAACTTTAGTTATAATCTTATTTAATGCGCTCAGTGTAACCGTATGAATTATATATCTATTTTAGGCAGCAGAATCAATAAGCTGGTAGCACAATGAAAGTGAAATTAGATTCTATAAAAGACCATGTTTTAAATGCTATTGAGCAAAAACAGACACTTAAGATAGTTGGTGGCAACAGCAAGGCTTTTTTAGGAAGAAAAACATCAGGGACATTAGTCGATGTATCAACTTATAGTGGCGTTATTAGTTATGAACCAACAGAGCTATATATTACGGCGAGAGCAGGGACCTTGCTTAGTGAAATTAATACCACTCTGTTTGAGCACGGGCAAATGTTGGCGTTTGATCCACCGAATGTTACCGACAAGACAACAATCGGTGGTGTAGTTGCTACAGGCTTAAGTGGATCTAGGCGCCCTTATAGTGGCTCAGTGCGAGATTATATTTTGGGTATCCGCTGTATTAATGGTCTGGCTAAAGATCTGTCATTTGGCGGGCAGGTGATGAAGAATGTTGCTGGATATGATTTATCGAGATTGATGACAGGTGCTTTTGGCACATTGGGCATTATTCTTGAAGTGACCATCAAAGTAGTGCCCATCCCGGAGAGCGAGATTACCTGCTGTGATTCAATGACAAAAGAAAAGGCATTGACGACAATGCAGGATTTATCTGCACAGGCCATTCCTATCTCAGCTAGTTGTTATGATGGTGAAGCGTTATATGTCAGGTTGTCGGGTAATGAAAGTAGTGTAAAAGCATCAAGCAAGAAAATTAATCTAGATAAAGAGGAGCAAGATATAAAAATTTGGGATGAATTACGCGATTTTAAAGCGCCTATTTTTAATACAAATATTAATACTTGGCGGATATCTGTGCCGACGACGGCTAATCTTGATTTTGCAGGAGAGTCACATTTAGTAGACTGGGGCGGAGGCTTGTATTGGCTTAATTCTGAACGTCCTGCCAAAGAAATATTTGATTTAGCACGAGATGCCGGTGGTAGTGCAATGTTATTTCGTGGGACTGTTCAAGATCAGGACATATTTCAGCCATTATCAAAAGGATTGTTATCACTGCACAAAGGGTTGAAAAAGGCTTTTGATCCACACGGCATATTAAACATGGGAAAGATGTACGCGTCGCTATAAAGATATGCAAACTTTTATTGAACAATCAATTAGTAACACATCAGAGGGGAAAGAAGCTGAACGCATTCTACGCTCATGTGTCCATTGTGGTTTTTGTACGGCGACCTGTCCGACCTATCAATTATTAGGAGATGAACTGGATGGACCAAGAGGGCGCATCTACCTGATAAAGTCTATGCTTGAAGGCGAAGCTAGTACAAACAGAACGATGCAGCATCTGGATAGATGTTTGACCTGTAGGGCATGCGAAACAACCTGTCCCTCTGGTGTTGAATATGGAAAGTTACTCGATATTGGAAGAAATCATGTTAATAAGAAAACATCTCGTCCATTGCCTCAGCGGCTCTATCGTTTTTTGATTACACAATTATTACCGTATAAAAACAGATTCAGTGTAATGTTAAAACTTGGACAGTCACTACGTTTTTTTCTGCCAGTTAAAATAAAGAGCATGATCCCTGTAAAGGTAAAACAAACTGAGTTAAATAATGTAAAAGGGCATTCACGAAAAGTCATATTATTTTCTGGCTGCGTTCAACCTGCAGTAGCGCCCGAGATAAATCAGTCTGTAAAAAAAGTATTAGATGTTTTAAGTGTTTCCGTTGTTGATATCAAAAATGAACAATGCTGTGGTGCTTTAAGCCATCATCTTACGGAAACAGAACAAGCCTTGTCATTTATGAGACAAAACATTGATCTTTATTGGCCAGAAATTGAACAGGGAATAGAATCTATTATCGTGTCAGCTAGTGGTTGTGGTGTTCACATAAAAGAATACGGATATTTATTGCGAGAAGATAAGCAATACGCAGCTAAGGCAGCAAAAATTTCCGCAATGACAAAAGATATTTCTGAATTCGTATCAGGGTTTGAGCTTGAAAAATTAAGAATTAAGAATACAAAACATGTGGCTTTTCAAAGCCCGTGTACATTGCAGCATGGACAAAAGCTAAATGGTGTTACTGAAAATATTTTACAGCGGTTAGGGTTTACTTTGGTACCTATAACTGATGCTCATTTATGCTGCGGGTCTGCTGGAGTTTATTCTTTACTAGAAGAAGAGATATCAGCCCAGCTGCGAGGAAATAAGATTGAAAACCTTATGCGTGAAGGACCAGAAATGATTCTTACAGCAAACATTGGCTGTCTTAAACATTTAGATCAGGAAAGCCCAGTACCTGTAAGGCATTGGATAGATGAAGTCGCTGCATCAATCAATTAATGCAGCGACTTGTATTATATCTCTTTGTAAGTGGTTTATTGTATAATTGTGGCGAGTTATTCGATTACTAACATACCGGATTCTTCTTCACCGCCAGTGTTACCAACATCTCCTGCATCACCCGCATCTCCAAAAATATCGTCATAGCCAGAAGCTGGGGGTTCACCGTCGTGTACCTGAAATTCGCGCTGCTGTAGGTATGCCTCTCGCGTGAATGTATAGGGATCGAGGGCTGCCTCGTCACGTATATTTGATGCTTCAAGTAAGTTAGCACGTGTATTTACAGCGTTAAGTGCACTGATCGGGGCGAAAATTATACCAGTCATATAAAAAAACGGGTTTAACAGAGTGCTTGGCACTTGATCTGTGACGTCTCGTGTTGAGCTTGGTCCTAATAGATAGAGATAAGAGCCTTGATCGACACCCCAAGTAGCGAGTGTTTGTCCAAAATCCTCATTGTTTGCTGGCATACCTATAGGAGTCGAGATATCAAATAGACCTCCAATACCAAAGGTGGTGTTATAGGTAAAGCGCAGCATATCTGTGACGCCCTGTTCAAATTTCCCTTGCAAGAAATCATTCAAGATGACATTCAAGTAGCCTAGATTATTGAAAAAATTAGTTACGCTGGTCCGAACCGGTACGGGGGTTGCGTCTACATAGGATTCAGCTAATGGTTTTATTAAGTGCTTATCCAGTGTTTCTGTAACATTGAATACGACCCTATTCCCTGGTTCCAGCGGATCATTGTTTTGCGTGGTTGCACAGCCTGTAGCCAGCGACAAAACACCTGTCAATATTAGGAGTCTTGAAAAATTATATAAACGACATCCGATCATTTTTTACTCTCTCTTGCGGTTCAAAGATTATTGTTATTAGATTTCGGCAAATATTGACATACCTTAAGGCTGGAAACAATTTTTAATATTGATTTTGTATACTATTTTGGCTGTAAGTTACTGATTTTTTCTTTCAGACTGACTAGCAAGGCATCAAAACCCTTATCTTTAATTACTGCAGAATAATCTGTTCTTTTTAGAGATAAATCGTTGATGCCATTTGCGATGACACTGATTATTTTCCATTCTTCATCATCCTTTTGAACAATATAGTTGAATGAAACAGGCTCATCATTAGTACGTACAAACTCTGTCTTAACCATGAACCTGTTTTCTTTCATTTGCTCAATGGTCAAATTATTGAAAGATTCACCACTAAATGAATCAAATCGATCCACATATGTTGATATCGTCAAGCGATTAAATAATTCTATGAAATCAGCTTGAGATTGTTCATCTAACTTTTTCCAGTGCCGACTCAAAATAACTTTGGCAATTAGTGGGGAATTGAAATGTTTTATCACAACTGCTTCCAAGCCCTCAAAACGATCTTGAAAACTTTTAGTGTCGGCATTCTTCATAATGTTTAACAAGGCAGCATGTAGCTCATCCACAGGGAGATTAATCGCCGGTTCATGTTCACTCTCAGCCCAAAGCAAGGAGCTAAAAAAAGTTAGACTGATAAAGATCGTTGTTTTTAATAGTTTTTGAAACTTTTGAGCCATATATTTAAATCCGTCAATAATGATACATTTTCAATTTGTTCAGATTGCCTCATATTCACGCCATAATCTTGTGCCGTGATATAACGTTAGAGGGCCTTAGATGGAGTTTGTTGCAATATGTGGCCTAATTATAATGACGATCTTTCCATACCGCACCTCTACCAAAATAATGATGAAATGCAGAACTCCATGTCATAAGCAGGTAGAGAGTGCCTACAAATGGTAAAGAAAGTGAATATAGGGGATTCATCGAATAATAGCGTAGCGTTGGTAGGTAACAGGCTACTTGAATACCGAGTATAACTGACCCAATCATGATTATATTTACTTGAGATTGTAATATTGCCGCAATCGGTAAGGCAAATGCTGCAATCATCAGCATAGTACAGACCAATAGCAGCAGAGGGGAGTAGGCTAGTTGGGTGTAGGCTGTTCGTGTCACCATTTGCCAAATCGTTGAAAGTGAATTGTAAGGACGAATGCTGATCGCCGAATGCGTCAGGCCCATCCAGATTGTATGCCCATCTTGCTTTACTTGTTTTGCTAATGAACAATCATCAATTAACGCATCTTTAATACAGTTAAAGCCGCCTAATTTTTCAAGGACTTTTGATTCCAGCAAGATACAGCCACCCGCTGCCGCAGCGATTGAGGAGTTAGGCTTATTTGAGAGATGAAATGGGTATAGTAATTTAAAAAAGAATATGAAGGCGGGCATAAGGCCTTTTTCCCAGCTCGATTCCATTTTCAAATGCGCCATTAAGGAAAGCATTTTAATGTCATCTTCCTGAGCCTTTTTTATTAGCGTCGGAATTAGATCAGGCTTTAAAACAATATCGGCGTCTAATAGAAGGAGGTAAGGTGTTTTGACCAGTTGGCGGCCTTGTTCCAAAGCCCATAGTTTGCCACTCCAGCCTTCAGGTAATGGTGTTCCGCTTACGATTTGCAAACTTTCTAATTGAACAGCGAGTGCATTTTCGACAGTGTTATCGGTAGATTGGTCATCAACCAGGATTATGTTTAATCCACTTCCTTGTTTTTTCAGAGCCGTAAGTGTTTGACTGATTGTTTCAGCCTCATCTCTGGCAGGAATAAGAACTGTAACGTTGGATATATCGTGATTTTCTACTGCTTGGCTATCGAGCGACTCCCGGGTACTCCAGGGACGCCAGGGTAATAAGAGTATTGCGAGCCAGATAAGCAATCCTGGCATAACTGCCAGGAGTGTCAGTTCCATTAGGCGACTTGTTTACTACTACCGCAACTCTTTGTTGCTTTAGTTTCTGCAACCAGTTTTGGTGAGGCTACTTCATCTTCATCATAAAGAGTAGGTAGTTCAGGAGCCATTTCGCCATCAGTTTTAGGGCCTTTCAGGAAGACACCTAATGCTTTAAATGGATGATTAACCGTGTCATTAACAGCGGTAGCCTCGAATCCACAATGCACCATACAGTTATCACATTTTGGATTTTTCCCAGTGCCGTAATTCGCCCATTCCGTTTCTTCCATTAAACCAGCAAATGTTGGTGCATAGCCTTCGCCAACTAACAGGTAACAAGGTTTTTGCCAGCCAAAGACATTACGGGTCGGGTTGCCCCAAGGTGTGCATTCATAAGTCTGATTTCCAGCCAGAAAATCCAGATATAAAGATGACTGATTAAAGCGCCACTTTTTGCCAATGCCCAACTTAAATAAATCGCGGAAAAGCTGCTTACTTTCTGTCTTTTTCAAGAACACATCCTGCTTAGGTGCTCTTTCGTAGTGATATCCTGGTGAAATTGTGACAGCTTCAACACCTAATTCCATTGCCATATCCATGAACTCGGCAACTTCTTCGGCGGGCTCATTCTGGAACAAGGTACAGTTGATGGTGACGCGGAAACCCTTTTCAATAGCCAGTTTGATGACGCTTATGCATTTTTCGAAGACACCTTCTAGGCAAACCGAAGCATCATGTCGTTCTTTGTTGCCATCCAGATGTATTGAAAAGGTCAAATAGGGGGATGGTGTGTATTCGTCGATATGTTTTTTCAACAATAGTGCATTGGTGCAAAGATAGACAAATTTCTTGCGCTCAATGTAGCCATTTACTATTTGAGTCATTTCCTTGTGTATCAATGGCTCACCACCAGCAATCGAGACAACAGGAGCGCCACATTCATCAATGGCATTCATGCACTCGTCATAACTCAGACGTTTATCGAGAATTTCTTTTGGATAATCGATCTTGCCACACCCAGCGCAGGCCAGATTACAGCGAAATAAGGGCTCTAACATTAATACTAGTGGGTATTTTTTTACACCACTGAACTTCTTACCGAGGATATATTTACCCATTCTGTATTGCTGAATAAGAGGGACACCCATTAAAACGACTCCAGATTATTTAGTTATATAGCGATTTTTGATGTTATTTTTCTATGCTGCTGCACTAAAACACGTCAAGATAAGTGATGTGTGAGTGAATGTACAGCCTGTGGTTTACTTAATTTTTTACATTACCGCAGGTATTACTTTTCAGCGCTAAATTATTGATCTTCTTGCATGCCTCTTAGTCACTATTCATAATGGTACAATTTTAAAGCTAATAAGTAATGAACAACGACATTAACACACCTCTTTTAGACCAGATTGATAGTCCTGCAGACCTTAGAAAGCTGCCAGAGTCGCAATTAGAACAACTCGTCGAAGAACTAAGGTTATTTTTACTACACTCTGTAAGTAAGAGTGGTGGCCACTTTGCGGCGAGTTTGGGTGTGACTGAATTAACAGTAGCGTTACATTATCTCTATAACACACCAGAAGATCGTTTGGTCTGGGATGTGGGGCACCAAGCCTATATTCATAAAATTCTGACGGGTAGAAAAGATCAATTACATAGTATCCGCCAATGGGAAGGTTTAACACCGTTCCCTAAACGTGGTGAAAGTGAATATGATGCTTTTGGCGTTGGCCATTCAAGTACCTCAATTAGTGCCGCACTTGGGATGTCCATTGCAGCGGCTCGAACGGGTTCTGATCGAAAATCTGTAGCGATTATTGGTGATGGCAGTATTACTGCCGGGATGGCTTTCGAGGCCTTGAATCATGCCGGTGCATTGCATAGCGACCTTTTGGTTATCTTGAACGATAACAATATGGCTATTTCTCCCAATGTTGGTGCCTTATCTAATCGATTTGCACAATTATTATCAGGAAAGTTATATACCAGCGTTCGTAGCAGCAGCAAGAAAGTCTTATCAAATATCCCTAGTGCACTAGAAATAGCGAAGCGGGCTGAAGAACATGTGAAAGGTATGATTAGCCCAGGTACTCTATTTGAAGAATTTGGATTCAACTATATCGGGCCAGTAGATGGGCATGATTTACATGCTTTAATTGCTACATTAAAGAATATTCATGAGCTCAAAGGCCCTCAATTTTTGCATATCATTACGAAAAAAGGCAAAGGTTATGCTCCGGCGGAAGATGACCCGGTTAAATATCATGGCGTAACGCCATTCGACCCGCATAAAGGTATTGTGCCATCTGCTAAACCGTCATCATCTGGACCAACCTACAGTAAAGTGTTTGGTGATTGGGCTATTGATATGGCAAATGAAGATCATCGTTTTGCGGCAATTACTCCAGCGATGCGAGAAGGCTCTGGCTTGGTACAGTTTGAAAAAGAGCATCCGGATAAATATTTTGATGTAGCAATCGCAGAACAACACAGTGTGACAGTTGCAGCTGGTATGGCATGCGATGGTTTAAAGCCAGTTGTTGCGATTTATTCTACGTTCTTACAGCGCGCCTACGATCAATTGATCCATGATGTTGTTGTTCAGGAATTACCAGTGCTTTTTGCAATTGATAGAGCGGGTTGTGTTGGCGCCGATGGTCCGACTCATAATGGTTCATATGATCTGAGCTTTATGCGATGTTTGCCCAGTATGGTGATCATGGCTCCCGCAGACGAAAATGAATGTCGACAGATGTTGTATACAGGTTACCAGCTTGATCAGCCCGCTGCGGTACGTTACCCACGTGGTACAGGCCCCGGAGTTGAAGTAACGAAAGAAATGAAAGCATTAGCCATAGGTAAAGCAGAGCTCAGACGTAAGGGCAAAGGCTTGGCTATTTTGGCATTTGGAACCATGGTCGTACCATGCGAACGAATTGCTGAAGAACTCGATGCCACAATCATTAATATGCGATTCGTTAAACCAATCGATGAAATGATTATTCTCGATATGTGCGGCGTTCATGATCTGATTATTACAGTAGAAGAGAATGCCATACTGGGTGGAGCAGGTGCCGCAGTAAACGAAGTTATCGCTGCGAATGGTATTACACAAAAGGTTGCTAATTATGGCTTGCCGGATAGATTACTGCAGCACGGCTCAAGAGAAGACATGTTAAGAGACGCCAAGCTGGATTATGAAGGTATACTAGATTTTATTAATGAGCAGTTGGATGAATCTGCGAGAGAACAAATAGTAAATAGCGCTTAAGTATTATTAAATTCAGCCGATATTTATTCAAGATTTGAATAAAGGACTTTAATCGGATGGAAATCACACCAGAAATCGCAAGAAATAACATTCTGATCGTTGAAGATGCAATTTCAATGCGGCACACAATTAAGGCATCACTACGCAAACAAGGGTTTACTAATTTGATTGAAGCGGGTGATGGTGAGCATGCGCTGAAGCTGATGAAAAGCAAAAAGATTAAACTGGTGATTTCTGACTGGATGATGCCGGTTATGACTGGTCCTGAATTATTTACAGCAATACAATCAGATGAGAAATATAAAAGCCTGCCCTTTATTCTCCTCACAGGCAATGATCAAAAAGATCATGTCACTGAAGCACTGAAAATTGGGATTAAGCACTACGTGGTTAAACCCTTTAATCCACAAAAGTTGTCTGAAAAAGTGTTCGATTTGTTACAAGAAGAAAATGTTAATCTCTCTGAGGCAGTGACTAGCTAAGATTATTTTGTTTTACCCGATTTCGAAACCTTGAATCGACAACACTGCCCACCTTTAACCATGCACTCCTTATGTTCGATATCGGCATCTAATAGTGTTGACATAAGACTTAAATCCAACTGGCAAATATCCTGATACTCCTCAGCTAGCTTGTGAAAGACACAATTACTGGCGACAATCTCTGAAGTATTACCCGACTTTTTTCCTAGATGCGCATCGTACCCGAGCTCCTGCATAATGTTAGTAACCTCACTTATTTTATTAGTGAGCGTGCTGTGACTGTCTACACGTCCCTGATATTCTCCAGCGACTTGTTTGCCAAGATCAATAAGGCCCGTTTTGAGTTTCTTGTCTCCTAGTTTTTGTCTTATCCAGCTAACCAATAAATTAGAAAACAGGGCATAGTGCCTGGGAAAGAGCTCTTGGCCTTTATCTGTTAACGTATAAAGTCGGCTCGGTCTCCCACCGGTACTCGATAAGGAAGAATTCTCAATCAGTCCATTTCCCTCAAGACTTGCGATGTGTTGAATAACGGCATTTCTAGAGATCGTAAGTTCTTTTGCCAATGCGTCAGCAGTTAAGCCTACTTCGCTACGCTGTAGTGCCTTAAGCAATAATTGTTGCCGGTGACCTATAGTTGAAAGAGCAGACATATCCCAATTTTATCACATATAAACACAACAACAGTTATAACATAAATATATTGTAAAAGATGTTTATATTGATATAGTAGTGATTCAAATTTTTGATAAAGAGGGAGTAGTCTAATGTTGACGTATTCAATTATTGTATTTGCAGTTGCTGCAGTAGGCGGGTTGTTTCTGGCAGTAAAAATATTAACCGGACAGCAAGCACCATGGGCTATATCCATTGTTCATGCTTTATTAGGTGCAACAGGTCTGGTTTTATTAATATTGACCGCACTGAATGAAGCGGCAGGTTTTGGACGCATTACAGCAGCGTTAGGTTTATTAGTCATTGCTGCACTCGGTGGGTTTTATCTAGCCTCTATTCATTTTAAAGGAAAGCTAGCACCTAAAAGTGTTGTTATGATCCATGGCGGTGTTGCAGTAGCCGGGTTCCTTACTTTATTGAGTGTTGCCCTAGGACTCTAAATTATTCCTTTGTATGTCACACCCAGTACATCCGATATTAGTCCACTTTCCCATCGCATTTTGGTCGTTCGCCACGTTTGGCGATCTACTGAGCCTTAAATATGGTGAACGACTTTTAGAAATAACGGGAACATGTTTAGTCTTGGGAACGCTAATGGCACTAGTTGCTATGGGTGGTGGTTTATTCGATCTGCTTAAGATCAAATCAGATAGTCCTGCTATGAAAGTGCTTAACCTGCATATTGTTTTTGTTGTAATAACATGGAGTTTATATGCAGCTAGTTTATTTCTCCGAATTGAGGAAAAGACATTGATGCAAGCGGGGACATTGGAAGTGGTATTGTCTGTTGCTGGATTTTTAAGTCTAGGTATTACGGGTTTCCTTGGCGGGAGACTTGTTTATGAATATGGAGTAGGTGTTAAGCAGACACATTGAGATTAAAACTCAACGTGTCTGATTACGGTGTAAAGAATCAGAGTAGTACTAAAACAAGTGCGACTATAGCAGGTGCCGCCTGAATGAATAGAATCTTACGACTTGCTGTCGCTGCACCGAATAGACCGGCTACAATCACACAGCCAAGAAAGAAAATGATGATGTTAGTACCTGCAGCCCCAAGTAATAAACCCCATATTAAACCGGCTGCAAGAAAGCCATTATAGAGCCCTTGATTCATTGCCAGCACTTTAGTGACATCGGCCTTTTCTTGAGTATTACCAAACGTTTTAAGACCAAAAGGTTTGTCCCAGAGAAACATTTCTAGAACAAGAAAGTAAATATGAAGAAATGCCACAAGCCCAACAAGTATATTTGTAATTAAAGCCATATTTTTACCCTCGCTTTTATTTGGTAACGATTACACTAAGTTAAATTCTGCGCGGTTGCGCGACCTTGCTTGTTCTCCTTATTGTTTTTTTGCACTGACATACTTTAAAACAGTCGCTAAAACTAAGCACGCGATACCAGCCAAATCAATCATAGCGATTCTAGTAATGGAGTCGTTGTAATCATCCATTGCCCATACAAAATATAGAAAACCCACCATTGAGATAGCCGCCATTACCATAGCCACAGACTGATACGCAGGTTTATAAACAGAAAAGAGTACAAAGCCGCCAACGATCCCAAACAGTAAGGCTCGATGACGCAATAAGATAATTATATCGTTACCCACCAAGTCAATTGAATAAGCTGAAGATATTTTTGCAGCAGATAGCACACCAACCACAGGTAAAAAGTTTATAACACCAACAATTAACAGAAGTATTGAAATTGTTTTGTTTATCATCTGCGCCTTTATAAACCAGCTGCAGTAAGGATGGGATGTTGACTTTAATGTGTCGAACTCGCCCCGCAAGCTATCTAGCTATTTTCTATAATATTTTTCATTTCATCAATAAATCGTTCCATATCACTATCACAAATATCACCCATGCATGAGATACGAAATAATGACTTGGCAAAACCACCTTTGCCTGCGTAGATCACAAAGCCTGCTGCTTTTAGCTTATCGTGTAGTTCTTCGTAACTAATACCATCTGGTAGCGGGAATGAATTTAGTACACAGGAAGTTTCGTTTCGTTCAAGAGAAGCTTTGATGTTTAGCTTTTGTAAACCATTACGAACGATGTCCATTCGTTGCCAGTATTGTTTTTGGCGTTCTTGCCAACCACCGGCATCGTTTAATTCATCTAATGCTTCAGCTAGTGCATAGAAGGTTTGTATTGATTGGGTAAAGGGCGTGCCGTTGTTGTCTTGTAATTTTAGATAGGTCACAAGATCAAGGTAGAGTGTGCGGGCAGGGGTTGCCGACATTTGTGTCATCGCATCTCTATTAGTGATTACAAATGATGTACCGGGGACACCGTGCAAACATTTATTTGCTGTCGCGGCACAGGCGGCGATATTCCAATCGTCGAATTTTATTTCTTCTGCACCAAAACTACTGACGGCATCGAGCAATAATGGAATGTTACCATGTTTATTACAGAGTTCTGCAATGGCATCGATATTATTTAAACGACCCGTGGTTGTTTCGTGATGCACAACGGCAACGTGTGATATTTCTTCATGATATTGTAGCTCACCTTCTAGCTTGGTGAGGTTAATCTTTTCGCCCCATTCATGATGTAGTACGGCATGATCGATATCATGCGTTTTAGCTATATAGCTTAAGCGCTCACCATAGACACCATTTTCTATAACTAAGACCTTGCCATGCGCAGGCACAAGGCTGGTCATCATGGCTTCCATTGCCGAGGTGCCAGAACCGGTAAAAACAATGCTTGCCCATCGGTCTGCGTGAAGTTGATATACGTTTAACAGATCGGTTTTGATCTTGTTTTGTAGATCGATGAATTCCTGTTCTCGATGACAGAGGTCGGGTTTTGTTAGTGCTTGTCTTACACGTTCACTTAAGACGACTGGGCCGGGGTTCAATAAAATAGTCATAATTAAAATTTACTATTAATGTGTTTCATCAGTCTAGTTAAAACTTCATTCGGAGTGACATCAGGTCTTGGTAGATTTTCTATCGTGCCTGCAGCAATCTTTAAGTGAGCAAAGACAGGGCCTTCTTGTGGTACTAAACCAAATAGCTCATCTATCAATTCAATTTCATTACCTGACAAACAAACACTATAACCGCTTGCTTCTGCTACTTTGGTAAAATCGATATTGCCACCGACGGTAGCTTGCGCTCCAGTTGAATCATGGACTTCATTATTTAATAGTATATGTATCAGATTATTTCCAGCATAGCTGCCTATCGTTGCAAAGTTACCCATGCGCATCAAGCCTGCACCATCACCATCAATAATGACTACTTTCAAATCGGGTCTGGCTAAGGCTATACCCAAGCCTAATGAAGAGGCGCAACCCATTGATCCCACCATGTAGAGATGGTTGGAACGATCATCGACGGCAAATAACTCGCGTCCGGTGAATCCAGTCGTGGCAATTAATACGGTGTTTTCTTCAGGTGTATGATCGATGATTCGTTGTAATGCGTTATTACGTTTAATAACTTGTGCATCTGGTTTATGTGACGAACGAACAAGTGTTTTCCGTTTTGAAATATCCTGCACCGGATTTTTATGCAAGGCTTGTGGCGCAACCGTCCCTTTTTCCATGATGAAGGCATAAGGACGTTGTTGTTTTTGCATGTACTCATCGGCGCGTTTTAGCGCTGCTGCGATATCTTCTGATTTGCTTGGAAATATTTCCCAAGGAACACACATGGTATCGAACAACTCTTTAGTGATTTGTCCCATCAATTCATGTTGTGGTTCATCTTTAACACCCGGTTGACCGCGATGCGTGCTAATAATTAAATTTGGAATACGAAATACATATGAAAGGGAAGTGATCGGGCTGACTGCATTGCCTAGCCCAGAATTTTGCATCATGACAACCGAACGTTGTCCGCCTATTGCAGCACCCGCTGCAGTTGCTAATGCATCGCCTTCATTGGCAGAAGAAACGTATTCCAATGCGTCATCGTTTATAACGTAATTAATAAAGGGTGTAAGGAATGAGCAGGGAACTCCGGTATAGCGACTGAATCCGAGCTCGCGTGCGGCTTCGACAAATTCTTTTGCTTCGATCAATTTCTTTCTCTTTATTTTGTGAAATCGCTTGCGCGGTCAATATCATCCAATGAATTGACATCAAGCCAATGTCCATCGATGTAATGTACGTTAACGGGTTTACCTTGTTCTATTAAATGATTTAATAAGTCTGGTAATTTCAGTTCATTGAAATTTGCGTCTCGTTTCAATTCTTCAAGAGCTGCTTCTATCCATTCACGCCCTTGTTTTCTGACGCGCATCATGCCAATCCAGTAGCCAGATGGTTTTTTCTCGGTGGCGTCTGCTGATGAAAAGAGCTGCGTTAGCGTGACATCTTGCATAAACGGAGAACGGTCATCATTTTTGCTACAGTAAGCATAGTCAGGAGAGCCAGTGATATTAGGATTGTCTAATGCAGAATCAACTACAATGACGATTTCACCACTTGTTTCTATCAAGTCTCTAAGAATATATTCTCGAAATAAGAGATCGCCATAGAGTATCAACATATCATCGTTGAAATTATTTTCTGCGCAAATCAGTGTCTGTAGTTCGTCACCTTTTTCATAATCTTCATTGATACATTTTTCAATGCCGAGCAGATCTATCGCTTCTGCTTTATATCCAGCAATAACCGTAGATTTATTGATGCCTGCTCTTTTCAGCCCTTCCATTAATCGACCCAAAAGGGTTTTGCCGCCGATACTGATCATTGCCTTGGGTTTATCGTGTGTTAATTCACGTAACTCACTACCCCTGCTGGCGGCGAGGATGACGGCATGGGTATCAGACTTTTGTACCAGATATTTATCTTGTGCCTGACTTAATTCAGCAGCGCCTTGTAATTGAAAGATATGATCCACACTGGCAATTTTATCTTCAACATCCGCTAAGGATTCTGAATCAAATATCGCTTTACTGGTTTTTTCCATTTCTTGAACAGATGAACGAATCAGGTGGTTGGCCCAAATAACCAGATCAACTCCTGCTTTACGAAAGGCATCTGTTGGTGTGCTGTAGTATTTTGTTGGCACAATCACCAGCGGGGAGCGTCCAGCCCATTCTTTTGCAAAGGCTAAAATCTCATCTGGCCTGGAGAGTTTGCTGTGAATTAATATGCCATCAGCACCGGCCTGATGATAGGCTTCTGCACGTTTTAGTGCTTCATTCAAACCCCAGCCGGCAATCAGTGCTTCAACTCTGGCTACAATGCTAAAGTCATCATCACTCTGACTATCTTTACCCGCTTTAATCTTGCCGCAGAATTCATCAATATCAGCCAAGGGTTGTTTGTTACCATCGATAAAGCTATTTGTTTTTGGAAACTGTTTATCCTCAATACAAACACCAGCGATATCTCGTTGCTCGAGTTTTACTACTAGCCGCCGCATATTGTTGAAGTTTCCATATCCGGTATCACCATCTAACAGGATTGGAATAGTTGTCGCATCAGACATGAATTCAAGCATGTCCACTACCTGAGTCCAGCTTGCTTCATTACTGTCACGCACACCAAATTGCGCTGACATGGCAAGGCCACTACCCCAGATCCCTTTAAAGCCTGCGCTTTCTACAATACTTGCGGAGATTCCGTTATGTGCTTCCAGAATAAATTCAAGTTCGTTTGATTCAAGCAGAGAACGTAATTGTTTACACTTGCTTGTTACTTTATTGCTATTTTTTGACATTTTATTTTTAAGTACAGATTAAAGATTAATAGGTGATAATTTTGGCATTATCTCATTTTGTGCGCGTTCTATATCCTCAGGAAAATCTATTTCAATCCAGGGAACACCGGTGACGTCTTCATAACCAAATTGCTCGGGATATATTAATAATAGATCACGTATTGCTTCTTCATAAGGCGTGTTGTTTTCCTCTTTTGCAAGATAGTCATTTATCCGTCCAAGCAGTGATGCGCCTATAACTTTATTAAATTTGAAAAAGCCGACTGATTCACCTTGTGTAACGTAATCGAGATCTTCAGGGATGCTTTTTCTAAATTCGTTTATTTGGTCATTTTTGTTGACGCATATTTTTACAGGTTCATCACCGGGAACGAAATCACGATCGAGTAAGAGACAATTTTCTATGTTTGTATTGATCAGACGATTAATCATTTCCTGATCATAGAGAACGTCGGCATCCATCAGAATAAACTCAGATTCATTGAACAGTATTTCTTGTGCACAGCCAAGACTGATGATACTTCCTTCCGTATAACGATCGTTATAAATATAGTTTATTGGCATAGTCTCATCTTGGAGGTGCACCTTAATCATTTCGGCCTCGTAGCCGGTGACTATAGTTGTTTCTTCGATGTTGTTTGCTGAAAGAATTTCAATATGCCGTTTTAATAGACTTTTTCCTTCAAACTCCAGTAATGATTTAGGTTGATTGGCTGCATGCGTACCTAGTCGGTTACCTATGCCCGCGGCAAGAATAATGGCCTTCATGTTTGTTACTTAATACCTTCGTGTAAATTGTTATTGAACCAAGGGAGGTTTTGTCGTCTATTGGCAACTATCAGGAATATATGAATTGTAACATTGTTACTAAAAATGTCTTTAATTTGTATTTTTAGATAAAAACTCAATTAATCATCAATAATATGTTTTAATAAACCGTTGTAACTCATTATAAGTAGTGTATTTAAATCTACAAATGAATATTCCTGAACAATTAGGCAAATATGAAATAAAAGAACAAGTCGGCCGTGGCAGCATGGGCGTGGTCTATAAAGGCTATGATCCGTTTGCTGATCAAGATGTTGCCGTGAAGGTCGCCTTATCTGAAAACTTAAATGATAAGGAATCCGGGGAACGATATCGGAAGATGTTCTTTAATGAAGCGCATACTGCAGGAACATTAAAGCACCCCAATATTGTCGAAATCCTCGATGCTGGTGCAGACGAAGAGCACTGTTATATTGTCATGGAGCTAATTGAGGGAGGGGATACGCTTAAGTCATATTGCCATCCCAATAAACTACTACCGTTTGAACTTGTTATAGAAATAATATTTAAGTGTGCCAAAGCTTTGGATTATGCACATCGAAATGGTGTGATTCATCGTGATATAAAACCTACCAATATATTAATTGACGATAACCAGGACGTGAAGATTGCTGATTTTAGTATCGCGCATATCATGTCTTCTGATACAACAAATACCATGCCTATGGGCTTTGTTGGTTCTCCTCGATACATGTCACCTGAACAAGTTCAAGAAGATGTCATAACGAATCAAACTGACCTTTTTTCATTGGGAATAGTCATGTACGAATTACTAACCGGAAAACATCCATTTCCGGCGGACAGTTTTTCTCGCCTGATTCACATGATAATAAATGAAAAACATTTATCTCTAGGTACGCATCGATCAGATGTGCCAGAGATTCTTGAAAAGATTATTCACCATGCCTTGCAAAAAAATCCGGAAAAACGTTATAAGATGGGTTTGAATTTCGCTGCAGATTTAAGTTTGGCATTTGATTATCTTGAACAACCACAGGAAGATATAGAAGTTCAGGAAAGGTTTAATATCATTCAGGCCTTAGAATTTTTTAAAGAGTTTCCTGAATCAGAGTTATGGGAAATTATCCGTGCGTGTATCTGGCAGCAATTTAAAGCAGGCGCCGAGATTATAGTTGAAGGTGATATCGATGATTCATTTTATATCATTACCTCAGGTGAAGTAGACGTTTATAAAGACAATGCACTGATCGGGCATTTAGAAACAGGAGATTGTTTCGGGGAAATGAGTTATTTGAGTAAGGCGAAACGGACTGCAACAATCACCGCCAAAGATGATGTTGATTTAATGAAGGTAAATGCGACATTGATTGAACAGGCATCGATTGAATGCCAGTTACATTTTAGTCGTGTATTTATGCAGACGCTTGTTAAACGACTTTCGGCGACAACAGCGATGTATGTTTCTCGCGAAAATTAACTGTTTCAAAGATTATATTGCTTATATAAATCAATCAAATTTTGCGTAGAAGAATCTTGTCCTTCCGGTGACACCGTTTCTTCCATATGATCATAAATGCCAGCAGCAAGTTTTTTCCCTAGTTCGACACCGTACTGATCAAAAGAGTTAATGTTCCATAATAGACCTTGAACAAATGTTCGGTGTTCATACATGGCAATTAATGATCCTAAAACATTTGGTGATAGTTCTGAATATAAAATAGTCGTACTCGGTTTATTTCCCGGGAAGTGTTTGTTTGGGTCAGTGCTATTTTCCCCTTGCATTAAGGCTTTACTCTGCGCAAAACAATTAGCAAGCAACTGTGCATGATGTTTTTTATTTCCTTGTTTTGATAACGGCACAAGAAAGTCAATTGGAACGAAATGAGTTCCTTGATGCAGTAATTGAAAAAAAGAATGTTGTGAATTTGCACCTGTCGATCCCCAGACAATTGGCATAGTCTTGTATTTAACCTGATGTCCGTTTAAATCTGATGATTTACCATTGCTCTCCATGAAGAGTTGAGAAAGATAATCGGGGAAAAGTTTTAGAGATTCATCATATGGTATAAATGCATGTGAATCTGCATCAAAGAAATTTGAATACCAGAAGTCAATCAAAGCAAGGGTTACCGGTATGTTTTTTTCTATTGGCGATTTAGAAAAATGTTCATCTATTTCATGTGCGCCAGCAAGTAATTCTTCGAAATTGTCGAAACCAATTGAAAGTGCGATAGATAAACCAATTGAGGACCACAATGAAAATCTCCCTCCAACCCAATCCCATATTTCGAAGATATTGTCACTTTTTATCCCAAATTCTTTCGCAGCATCAAGATTGTTCGAAACAGCTATAAAATGTTTATTTAAATCATTACAACCGCTTTCTTGCATCCATTTTTTTAGAGTCTCAGCATTTATTAATGTTTCTATTGTGTTGAACGACTTAGATGAAATAATAAATAATGTTGTTTCAGGATTTATTGATTTTTGTAGAGTTTCAATTGCTTGATAATCAATATTAGATATAAATAAAGATTGGGTATCACCTTGGTGATATTTGCCTAAAGCATCGACGACCATTTTAGGACCAAGATCAGATCCGCCAACCCCAATATTTACAAAGGTATCAATGGCTTTGTTTGTCCATCCACGATAGCTTTTATCATGAATGTTTGTGACAAACTGTTTAATTCTATTAAGCTCAGCATGAACTTTCCCGATGATATCCTCATTATCAATTTCTAGTTTTTGGTTTGGGGTTGATCTCAGTGCTGTATGAAGTACAGCACGATTTTCTGAGGAATTGATTTTTTCACCAGAAAACATTGCCTTAATGGAATCTTCAACCTTGGATACGCAGGCATACTGATGCAATATTTCTAGTGTTTCATTAGTAATGATGTTTTTAGAATAATCTATATGAAGATTAGCCAGTTGCTGCGTGTAGGTCTTGGCTCGCTGTGGGTCATGCATGAATAAATCACGTAAATGAATATTTTGCATAGCCCCATAATGGGCCGATAATTGCTCTCTAATCTGGTGCTTATCTTTCGAAGAAGTCATACTTGGTCTTTCTGAGTGTCTTTATTAGTTTAAAGAATTGATTAGATGATTCTATTGTGGATTGATAATCCATCCAAGGATTAAAATAAAGCAGGATAGAAAATATATATGCCGCGAAAAAATAAGGAACCTTCAATAAGCGTAGGCTCCTTAAATTGAAGACAACTTTATAAAAAGCTTATCAAGCTGTATCGGTAATGTAATGTTCCAATTGTTCGATAATGAATTCTTTCTCGGAAATGATGTTTTTGACAACATCCATAATCGAGAGGACACCTACAGTTTTATCATCATCAACTACTGGTAGGTGGCGTATGTGATTATGAGACATAATGACCATGCACTCATCTATAGTTTGAGATGAATTTACTGTTTTTAAGTCTGAAGTCATAATCTCACTGACATGGGTTTCAGATGAGCTTCGATTATTGAGAATAACTTTTCGGGTGTAATCTCTTTCAGACAGTATGCCTACTAAATTCTCGTCCTCCATAACGAGTAATGCACCGACTTCTTTCTCATTCATCATTCTAATGGCATCAATAACGAGTGAGTCTGGTCTTACTGAGTAAATATCACTGTGTTTGGCATTTAGTAGCTGATTTACAGTAGTAGTCATAATAGTCCCTCTCTATTTTAGACAAAGTCCAAGCATTACAAACGTGTAGTGCTCACAATTTCAGTATAGTAGCCTTGGTAATGTGGTCAACATTGTCAGGTTATGAATAGTATATTCATAAATGTCGTTTCATTATGACACTATCATTGATATTAAAATCGACGTAGATGCATTAATATAAGTCAGTAACTTACATAACTTTCATAAGTTTGCTGCGTTATATCTTTGTTGCAACGCACATACAAAAGAGAGCATTTATAATTTAAGATAGACAGAGCAATCTCATGAGTAATAGTACGCCTGAAAAACTTGGAAAATATGAAGTAAGAGATGAGATCGATCGTGGCAGCATGGGCGTTGTCTATCTTGGTCATGACCCCTATATCAACCGTCCGGTTGCGCTAAAAGTAGCATTTCTGGATTCACTAAATGATCCAGAGTCTGGTGAGCGTTATCGTAAAATGTTCTTCAATGAAGCTCATACCGCTGGTCTTCTAACGCATCCCAATGTTATTAATATTTATGATGCTGGTGTAGATGATGATAATTGTTACATCGTTATGGAATATATTGAGGGCGGTAATACCTTAAAGCCTTATTGTACTTCTGAAACGTTGTTGCCAATAAATAAGGTTGTTGAAATTATTTTTAAATGTGCGAATGCATTGGATTATGCGCATCGGCAAGGTGTCGTCCATAGAGATATTAAGCCATCCAACATACTTTTCACGCCTGATCAGGATGTAAAGATTGGTGATTTCAGTATCGCCCATATATATAACGCGGATTCAACCACTACTCAGATGGGTGGCATGATGGGTTCACCGAGATATATGTCTCCTGAGCAACTTCGAGAAGAGCATGTTACTAACCAGACCGACATTTTTTCGCTGGGTGTTGTCATGTATGAGTTATTAACAGGGCGACAGCCTTTTCCTGCGGATAGTTTTTCACGACTGGTAAACACTATATTGAACGATGAACCGCCTCCAATGAGTGATTTTCGGAGTGATCTGCCTGCGGCTTTAAACGATATTGTAATGAAGGCCTTAGAGAAAGATGTGGCAAACCGTTACCAGATGGGTTTAGATCTTGCCGCAGACCTTACCAAGGCTTTCGATACGTTAGAAAAGCCAAAAGAAGATATCTCAGCCGAAGAGAAATTCAATTCGGTTAAAGAGCTTGAATTCTTTACTGGTTTTCCTGATGCAGAAATTTGGGAAATTCTACGCGCTAGTACCTGGCAAGACTACAATGCTAACGATGACATCATTGTTGAAGGTGATATGGATGATTGTTTTTATATCATAGTTAATGGCAGCGTTGATGTAATGAAAAATGCATCTGCTATACGCAGTCTTGAAAAAGGTGATTGCTTTGGTGAAATGGGATATTTAGCTAAAACCAAACGAACAGCAAGCATCAAATCACCAGGCCACACATCATTAATGAAGATTAATTCAACGGTAATATCTCAAGTGTCACTAAATTGCCAGGTTCGATTTCTCAAAGTCTTTTTAAGGACATTAATCCATAGGTTGTCAGCAACGACAGAAAAGATTTCTCAGGAGATATAATTTTTATTGCGTTGCAATAAGAGAGTCTGTTTTTCAGTCGTAATGTTTATTAAATTGTCTATACTTAACAGATAAATAGCATTAGATTTGTAGAGATATTATTGCAACTAGTGCTCAAATAAAAATAATTAGCTTAACTTAATTTTAATAATTAAAAACCTCATTGTCAGGGGAGGGTGTCCAAATGATTATGTACGGGCCACACAAGTCGCGATCAGGGATTCAGTTTTACACAGTTCTACTTATTACCTTCAATATTTTCACGGTAGCTCCGTTTCCAGCCTACAGTGCCAGTTTTGAATCTGGTGATTTTTCAGGCATCGTCGACACCACATTGACGTATGGCTCCGGTTTCAGAGTAGGAAGTATTGATACTGATATTGTTGGTCTTTCAGGTGATCCTAGTACTTTATCAGGAGCAGGGGCAGCAACTACAGGAACTGCCTTTTCAGAAAATTCAGATGACGGAAATCAGAATTTCAATAATGGCAACATTAGTAACATAGGAAAATTTACCACTGAAGTAACATTTGAATACAAGAATTTTGGGCTATTTACTCGTTTTACTGGGTTTAAAGATTACGAGAATGTCAACGCTGGGAATCGATTAGCACTAACAGATAAAGCTCAAAGGCTGGTAGGTCAAAATATCAATTTACAGGATCTCTACGCATGGTCAGATTTTAATATTGGAGACATGCCCGTTAGTATTCGTGTCGGCGAGCAGGTAATTAGTTGGGGTGAGAGCACCTTCATTCAAAATGGTATTAACGTCATCAATCCTTTTGATGTCAGTAAATTACGTACTCCCGGAGCGCAAGTTCGTGACGCCTTAACACCTGTAGGGATGGTGAGTCTCTCAATTGCACCAACGGACGCACTATCCGTCGAAGGTTATTATCAATACGATTGGGAACGAACCATTATTGAGCCAGTGGGATCCTATTTCTCAACCAATGACTTTGTGGGAGATGGTGGTAGAAAGGTGATGCTGGGCTTTGGTGGCTCGGCATTTGGTACTGGTTTTATTGGTTCTGATAGAGGCACTGCCTTTGGTGGCTTAACAGGATTGATCAATGGTGTTTTACCTGCTGGCGCAACTGCATTGGCGGCTTTCAATCCAGATTTTCTCGGTGTTTTACGTGCTGCCGATGATCGAGCAGGTAATGGCGGTGAGTTTGGTATTGCTTTTCGTTATCTTGCAGAAGAATTAAATGATACAGAGTTTGGTCTTTATTTTATTAATCACCACAGTCGTACTCCTATCATAAGCGCTATAACAGGAACTGCAGCCGGTGTTACAAATGCCCAAGGTACAGCCGCTGGAATTATCGGTAGCGCCGCGATACTTGCCGCAGTAGGTGGCAGTGCTGCCTCTAGAGCCGCTATTGCCAGTGCCGTAGCCACAGATCAATATGCTCAAACAGCGAATTATAAGATTGAGTATCCTGAAGACATCCAGAGGGTCGGTTTTAGTTTCAATACTCAACTTCCTAATTCAGGTGTTGCCTTGCAAGGTGAATATACCTTTATTCATGGTGCTCCATTACAAGTTGACGATGTTGAGTTGTTACTTCAAGCATTATGTCCACTGGCGGCTATAAATGCTGCGGTTAACACAAATCAGCTTGATAGCGGCTGCGCAAATACAAGCACTGAGCAGTATCTTCCGGGTTTTATTGAAAGGAATGTTAGTCAACTTCAAATGACTGCGACTCAAGTACTTGGGCCACTCATTGGTGCTAACCAAGGGGTGTTAGTCGGTGAGGTTGGGATTACGCACGTACACAACATGCCAAAGAAAAGTGATTTACGCCTCAATGGAGCTGGTACTTTCACCAGCGGGAATGCTTTTCATGCTTCTGCTACAGGTGCTCATGCAGGTAAAGCTGCTGAAGATGCGGAACATTTTGCTGACGCAACCTCCTGGGGTTTTAGAATTGCAGGGCGGTTGACCTACAACAATTTAATTGGCTCTCTTAATGTTTCACCTAGGTTTGCATTTTCTCAGGATGTTAGTGGCATAACTCCAGGACCAGGAGGAAATTTTTTAGAAGGACGTAAAGCACTATCGCTAGGTGTAAGTACAGATTATCAAAATAAATGGCAGGCTGATCTGAGTTACACTAATTTTTCAGGCGCAGGTCGATATAATTTATTAAATGACCGTGATTTTATCGCCTTCAATATGAGTTATTTTTTCTAGGGTTAAGGGGAACAATATGAATAATAATAAAATAAACTTAATCCTTGTTGGTATTCTAGCTCTAACAGCCGCACTACCTGTGAATTCAGAAATGAGCGCAGTTGATGTTGCACGTCTTGGTGTGGACTTGACCCCATTAGGTGGAGAAAAGGCTGGCAATTCAGATGGCACAATTCCCGCTTGGGACGGAGGTTTAACCCAAGCTCCTTCTGGGTATACTGAAGGGGGATATTATGTTGACCCATACGCAGGTGATGTTGTTAAAGCTACGATTACATCAAGCAATATGGCGGAATTTGCAGATAAATTGACGGAAGGTCATAAGGCCTTGCTAAAGACCTACCCAGATAGCTTCAAGATGAATGTCTATCCAACACATCGCTCTGCCGCAGCGCCACAGCATGTTTATGATGCTACCAAAAAGATTGCTGCAGCTGCAAAACTCACTGTGGATGGTAATGGTGTCGATAATGCAATTGTAGGTATCCCATTCCCAGTTCCATCAAATGGTTTGGAAGCTATCTGGAATCATATTCTTAGATATCGAGCAGATTTTGCTGAACGCGAGATAGCTCAGGCAGCACCTACTCGTAGTGGTAGTTATACTTTAGTAGAATTTTCAGATCAGTTTAATCTTCAATATAACCTGCCAGGGATGACTACTGAAAAGCTGAACAATGTTATTTTATATTTCAAGCAAGAAGTTAAGGCTCCAGCCCGTTTGGCCGGCGGCATTCTTTTGGTACATGAAACTCTAAATCAAAAGGCAGAGAATCGTAAGGCTTGGCTATACAATCCGGGGCAAAGGCGTGTCAGGCGAGCACCGAATGTTGCCTTTGATAATCCGGGTACGGCATCTGATGGGATGCGCACGAATGATCAGTTTGATATGTATAATGGAAGCCCAGAAAGATATAACTGGAAGCTAGTGGGGAAAAAGGAAATGTACGTTCCTTATAATAATTACAAGCTTCAGGATCCTAGCGTTAAATATGCTGATATTTTGAAGCCATTACATATCAACCCCGAAATTCCACGCTATGAATTGCATAGGGTCTGGGTTGTAGATGCAACTCTGAAAGAGGGCTCAAGACATCTATATAAAAGACGTACTTTTTATATCGATGAAGACTCATGGCAGATCTTGACTGTTGACCAGTATGATAATCGTGACCAGCTGTGGAGAGTTTCAGAGGGCTTTGCGATAAATCATTATAATGTACCTAATTTATGGACTACGCTTGAGGTTCATACTGACCTACAGGCAGGACGGTATCTTGCAATCGGCTTAACAAATGAACATAAGCCATATATCTTTAATGCAAACTTTCCGGCAAAAGAGTTCACACCATCAGCATTGAGAAGGGCCGGTAAACGATAAAGTAATAATTTATCAATCGATGGTTAAGTCGCGAATTAGTCAAACACAAGCACTTGCTGTTGTACGTTTACTGACCAAGCGTTTTTTATTTCTGTGAGTGTATTTACAGTTATTTTATTTAATATTAAAAATAGAAATAAAATAAAGATGCGAAATCCATTTACACCTAACGTTTCAATTCTACAGAAGGCTTGTTACTTCATTTCAATAATTGTAATCGTATCATTGCCTGTCAATGTTCAAGCCGATGACCCTTCTATAAAAGCCAAATTGGCAGCCCAGTCTATGTTGTTCGATGGTGTATCTAAGGATGGTGTTATGGTATTGGTTGGTGAACGTGGACACGTGCTTCTTTCATCTAATGGTGAAAATTGGGAACAAGTAAAAGTCCCTACAAGAGCAACACTCACTGGTGTTTATTTTCAGAATAAACAAAACGGTTGGGCAGTTGGTCATGATGCTGTTGTTTTACTAACGACAGATGGGGGGAAGCATTGGAAGAAGGCATATTACGATCCAGAAGGCGAAACGCCCTTATTTGATGTTTGGTTTAAAGATGAGAAACATGGGTTAGCTATTGGAGCTTACGGTCTTTACCTTGTTACTGAAGATGGAGGTGCAAGTTGGAATGTCAGTGAAATAAATATAATTTCAGATAAAGCAGTAGCTAGCGCTGACGGAGATGAAAATAATGCTGAAGATGATGATGATTTCCTCGATTCTTATGATCTCCATTTTAATAGTATTGCAGAGTCCGATAACGGTAAATTATACATCGCAGCTGAATCCGGCACGATCTATCGTTCAGATGATTCTGGTTCTAATTGGGTTGCTTTAGCATCACCTTACATTGGGTCATTTTTTGGTGTATTACCATTGGTGGGAGACTCCGTTCTTGTTTTTGGTTTGCGCGGGCACCTTTTTAGATCTGACGATGCGGGTGATAGTTGGCAGAAAATTGAAACACCAACTCAGGAGATGCTGACAAATGGAATTATAAAGGAGAGTGGCGAAATTTATATTTCTGGATTAGGCGGAACTATTCTTAAGAGCGCTGATGATGGAAAGAGTTTTACACTAGTGGAACAAGGAAACCGTAATGGGTTTACAGCACTCATACAAAACTCGGAAGATAAATTGTTCACGGTAGGTGAGAAAGGAGTCGATCTACTTAAGTAGATAAAGATATATGTCTGATTCAAAAATCATAAATACGCTGGAAAAAATACTGTTCTCCAATCGTCCCTGGGTAATTGTTTTTTTTGCATTAGTCACGATCTTCATGTTTTTATCTGCAACGAAGTTAAGAGTAGATGCCGGGTTTTCAAAATTATTGCCGCTCCAGCATGAGTACATGCAAACATTTACCAAGCATAGAGAAGAATTTGGTGGAGCAAATCGTGTGCTTGTTGCACTGATTGCAAAAGATGGAGATATGTTCACCGAAGAATTTTTTGATGCATTAAAACAAACGACAGACGATGTTTTTTTCATTGAAGGTGTTGATCGAACACGGGTCACTTCAATCTTTACACCTAATGTCAGATTTACTGAAGTCGTAGAAGATGGAATTGCCGGAGGCAATGTTGTACCTGATGATTACGAAAATACAGCAGAAGGTAGAGCCAAAGTAAAAGAAAATATAATCAAGGCAGGTATTGTCGGTAGATTGGTTGCCAATGATTTTTCAGGAGCATTAATCAGTGCGCAACTTTTAGAGTTCCATCCTAATACTGGTGAACGTCTGGATTATGTAGACGTTGCAAGACAACTGGAAGAAAATATACGGCAGAAACACAGTAGCTCTGGTGTCAGTGTGGATATAAATTACCACATAATAGGTTTTGCTAAAGTAATAGGCGATATCACTGAAGGAGCAAAACGAGTCGTACTTTTTTTTATCATTGCATTTTTTATTACAGCAATTCTAGTCTATCTTTATTCGCAATCGATCAAGCTGACCATCATTCCTCTCACTTGTTCATTGGTAGCTGTAGTTTGGCAGTTAGGATTGCTTCCTATACTTGGTTTCGGTATTGATCCGATGTCGATACTCGTGCCATTTTTAATATTTGCGATTGGTGTGAGTCATGGCGTGCAAATGATCAGTTCCTTCAGATCAGAAGTCTTTCTTGGTAATAGCAGTCTACATGCTGCGAAGAGGAGCTTCAGACGTTTGCTTGTGCCCGGTACTATAGCATTAGTCAGCGATACAATAGGATTCATTACAATATTACTGATTGATATTGAAATTATTCAGGAAATGGCAATCACAGCAAGTTTAGGTGTCGCTGTTATTATTTTGACCAACTTGTTTCTTCTGCCAGTGCTCGTTTCATATATAGATTTAGGTGAAAAATATAGAGGTAAGCTTATTAGTCGCGCGGAGGCCTTATTACCTTTGTGGAAAAAGCTGTCGCATGTTTCTGAACGTGGAACCGCAACAAAAATAATTCTTATTAGTTTTATATTACTCGGTTTTGGTATCTGGAAAGGCGCTGATATTAGAATTGGTGACCTGCATCGTGGCGTGCCTGAGTTACATGGAGACTCTCAATATAATATTGATACAGATGTTATTGCTGACCGTTTCTCTATCGGTGTTGACCTTATATCAGTAATTGTTGAAACGATCCCGGAAGGTTGTATTAATTATGATGTCATGGATACGATAGATCGCTTTGAATGGGCTATGAGAAATGTCGATGGCGTACAATCAGTTATTGGTCTTCCGACTATTGCCAAACGTATTAATGCCGGTTGGAATGAGGGCAACATTAAATGGCAGGTATTACCACGTAATCAATCAGTATTAGTACAATCAGTTTCTTATGTGCCTACATCATCAGGATTATTGAATAGTGATTGCAGTGTTATTCCAGTATTAATATTCACCAAAGATCATAAAGCAGAAACTATTACAAATATTGTCGATAACATTAAATCGTTCCGGGGAAAATTTGATTCAGAAAAAATAAAATTTAAATTAGCAACAGGTAACGTTGGTGTGATGGCAGCAACCAATGAAGAAGTCGATGCCGCACAATTTCCAATTTTAGTATATGTGTTTTCAGCAATTATAGTCTTATGTCTAATTACATTTAGATCGGTGAAGGGTACGTTATGTATCGTCATTCCACTGGCATTGGTTTCATTGCTTGCCTATGCATTGATGACTATTTTAGAGATCGGACTCAAGGTGAACACCTTACCAGTAGTTGCCTTAGGAGTCGGTGTGGGTGTGGATTATGGAATTTACATCTATAGCAGATTGGATAGCCTGTTAAAAGAGGGAAAGTCACTCAAAGAAGCCTATGTAGTGACATTACAAATAACAGGCTCTAGTGTTATTTTTACCGGAGTCACATTGGCTATAGGCGTTATTACCTGGATATTCTCACCACTTAAATTTCAGGCAGACATGGGAATCTTGCTGACCTTCATGTTTTTGGTGAATATGCTTGGTGCAATTTTGTTACTGCCAGCAATTGCTTCAATTATGAAAAAGAAAACTGTCTAATTATTGAATAGATGTTGTCGATGAGTGCTATTCATCATCAATAGTATTAATAACTATGCTGCTTTTGTCTTGAATGACCATATGAATTTAAAACGAGAAACGACATCTCCATAAATATCAACACCAATTGATGTGACAGTAACAGCCTGTCCTTCGCCAGAAGTAATAGCCAAATCAACAGTCTCTCTAATCTTTCTGCCATCATTGCAAGTGAATGTGGTCAGGCTATTCGCTTTTTTAACAAACTCACCTTCCACGTTAGTGATCAACATCGACATGGCAGGTTTATCTTGAATTGCAATGATACCTAATAATCCAGTTGATAATTCTGCTGCTCCAGTTTGGGCAGCAAAATATATTGAGCGAAATGGATTCTTGCTAAACCAGTTATAAGGTAAATCAACCACACCTTTATCGTGGTCAATAAATTTGATTTTCATACCCCAAAACCAGGCGCTGGGTAATTTTAATAAAAAGTAAAACCACATCGTCCGCTTTTGATTTAACTTTGAAATCAAATTGTTAACGTGTGCATTAGTATAACTAGTCATTATTCTCGTTACCTTTATGTTTATTCAAAGTAACCTTTGTTGCAAAAAATGCTTGCTAAATTCATCACTGCGATTAAAAATACCGAGCAGTTGCTCTTAATTAAAAATATACTAATGTCATGGAAAATGCCAGCAATACTCACTACCCAAATCTTTTCCAATCCTTAGATCTGGGTTTTACCCAATTACGAAATCGTTCAGTAATGGGGTCGATGCACACTGGCTTAGAAGAAGATCATGATGATTTAAATCGATTAGCTGCTTTTTATCGAGAACGGGCCGAAGGTGGTATTGGTTTGATCATTACTGGTGGCTTTGCACCAAATCGGCGTGGCAGGTTGGCTCCTTTTGCATCAGATTTACGGTTACCTTCACAGGTTGATAAGCATCGCGTGATTACTGAATCAGTTCATAATCAGGATAGTAAAATTGCTTTACAGATCCTACATGCCGGTCGTTATAGTTATCATCCTTTTGCGGTTTCTGCTTCTTCAATTAAATCACCTATCTCTCCATTTCGACCATGGAAGATGAGAGAAAAGGGTATTCAAAATACTATTAGTGACTTTGTTCGCTGCGCGGAGCTGGCGCAAGCAGCGGGTTATGATGGCGTAGAAGTTATGGGATCAGAGGGGTATTTGATAAATCAATTTATCGCTCCGCGTACTAATAAACGTGAAGACAGGTGGGGTGGGTCAACATCAAATCGCCATCGCTTTGCTATAGAGATTGTTCGTCAGACACGACAGGCGGTTGGGACAGATTTTATCATTATTTTTCGTTTGTCCATGTTGGATTTAGTTTCAAACGGTAGTGAGTGGGACGAAGTTGTTCACCTGGGTAATGCTATTGTTGATGCTGGTGCAACAATTATAAACACGGGTATAGGTTGGCATGAAGCCAGAGTACCGACAATTGCTACTATGGTGCCGCGTGCAGCATTTAGTTGGGTGACAAAAAAGTTTAAGCAATCTTTAGATAAAACAATTCCCTTAGTAGCAGTTAATCGGATTAATACACCAGAAGTTGCCGAAACTATTCTAAATGATGGTGATGCCGATTTAGTGTCAATGGCGCGGCCATTACTGGCGGATCCTGAGTTTGTTAATAAAGCAGCAAGTGGCCGAGCGGATGAAATAAATACCTGTATCGCCTGCAATCAGGCTTGCCTAGATCATGTTTTTGCACAAAAACTGAGTACTTGTTTACTTAACCCACGGGCATGTCATGAAACTGAATTAAATTACACATTAACAACATCACCAAAACGTATTGCTGTTGTTGGTGCTGGTCCGGCAGGACTTGCTTTTGCTACTGTGGCACAACAACGCGGGCATAGGGTGACATTATATGAAACCGATAGCGTGATTGGCGGACAGTTAAATATTGCTAAGCGTGTGCCAGGTAAAGAGGAGTTTAATGAAACCTTGCGCTATTTTAATAAACAGCTTGAATTGCTTAAAGTCGATTTACACTTAAATACGCAGATAACTGTTTCTAAATTGCTTGAAGAAAGTTTTGATCAAATTGTTCTGGCAAGCGGAGTAGTACCGCGTATTCCTGAAATTCAAGGATTGGATCACTCTAGTGTATTGACCTATCTGGATGTATTAAAATTCCAAAAGCCCGTCGGTCGACGAGTTGCCATCATAGGTGCCGGAGGTATTGGCTTCGATGTTGCTGAATATTTATGTGCGAGTGAGGATAAGCAGATAGAAGAGACAGAAGCTTGGCTTAAATATTGGGGCGTTGATCAAAGTTATCAATCTGCTGGTGGTTTATTGAATACATGTAATGAAGTCACAGTATCAAGAGAAATAACCTTGTTTCAGCGCAGCACCAGTAAGTTGGGTGCAAACTTGGGTAAGTCTACAGGGTGGATCCATCGTGCTAGTTTAAAACGACATGGTGTGAAAATGATCAACGGTGTTAGTTATCAACGCATAGATGATGAAGGTCTGCACGTACTTTTCAAGGACAAGGAACAATGTTTCGCAGTAGATAATGTAATATTTTGTACAGGGCAGGAACCGAAACGAAATTTACAACAAGATTTAATTGATGCAGGAATGAAGGTAGATTTAATAGGAGGCGCCGATGTTGCTTTAGAGTTGGATGCCAAGCGTGCTATTAATCAAGGCTCGCGCTTGGCTGCTGAAATTTAAGGAGATAATTGTAAAGTTAAAGTATCGCAATTTAATTATCTGCTTTTAAGTACGATAATAATTTAATACGAGCACATATATCCCCTTCTTTATCTACTGCTTCTACCGTATGCCATTCCTTAAAGCGGCCAGTTTCTTTGATTGCAATCTCGGCTATACCCATATCTTCATCACTTAACCTGTATTTATAGATTAAATCACTACAGGCAGGTTTCAAATAATCTATCTCTGCCTGTTTGAGCCAGGCCTGACTTTGAATATTACGAATCGACAATGCGGCACGATACATAACTGGATAGTAAGCGTCTGCTGCCATGAAGATTGAACCGCCAAAGGTACTGCCGTTAAAATTTCGATTCATTAATGAAAAACGTAATACCACATCAACTTCTTTAAAGTCATTGCTGACGTGGATCACTTTGGTTCTATTAATAAAGAGTGGAGGATAAAAATTAAAGATAGTCTTGAAACGAAAAGGGGTTATATGGCGCATAATCAATCAACACATCAGTTGTTAATAAGATAGTGCCGAATGAACAAGTTTTATTATTTCGTCGGCATGCTCATCAATATTTGTTTCTTCATTTTTATATTTCCAATGTTTTAAATAACGTTCCTGGATCATGGCTAGGGTCATGGTTGCAATAAAACGGGTGTTGATAGATTTCTTGTCAGGACTTATTTTACTTACCAGCACTTCAATTTGTTCAATCATATTCAATTCAATGTTCTTTGAATCCTGTTGATGGCCTTTGGGTAAACTGCGGGTTTCAAAATAGAGGAAATAAAACCAGGGGTGCAAAATATCAGTGGAGTACATGCTATGGCGAATAAGATCATCTAGCGCCTGTTGAGGATTATCCTGTTTAAGGGCGGACTCAATAATCTCTGAAAAAACAAGTTCAACCAAATCTTTGATGAAAATAGCTATGATATCTTTTGACTCGATACAAGAATAAATTCCGCCCATACTTAAACCTGTTTCTCGGCAAAGGTCTCGTAAAGACATTTCATGGAAGCCGATTTTAGAAGAAATTTTGAAGGTGGCTTTGAAAATTTTCTCTAGATTATTGACTGCAAATTTCTGTTTTTTGGTTTTTATACAGTCGTTATGCCTTTCAAACACAGTTGCATAGACAGATTTCCCTTTATAGGCAAAATTTGACTTAAATTGGTCGTATTTCATGGATTACAAGCTATTCTTTTTAAAAGCATTTCTTTTGAGGACTATTTTTCTGTTAATTATTACTGGACAGCATAACACATACTAGACTAATATCTCAATTAATAAAAACGAGCGCTCGCTCTTATTGATGGAGCAGGAAGAACTAAAATGACTCTACTAATCACATTATTTCTCATTGTTGCATTGGCTTTTTTGGTATTAAAAGAGGTAGGTTTACAGGCGTTTACAATAGGTAGCGTTATTTCATTCGTAGTCTCATTAGTCGCATCACTTAATCCTGTTTTCACATGCTTTCTTGGTTTGCTGGCATTAATCAGTGTTTTATCAAACATTAAGTCACTGCGTCAGGATAAATTATCGAAACCTTTCTTTAGTATGTTTAAAAAGATGCTACCACCACTGTCAGAGACTGAAAAAGAAGCAATTGATGCTGGTACTGTCTGGTGGGATGGTGAGTTATTTAGTGGAGATCCAGACTGGGATAGTCTAACCAGTATTAAAAAGCCGGAATTAAGCGAAGATGAAAAAGATTTTATCGACGGTCCGGTAACTGAATTATGTCGTATGGCAGATGCATGGAAGGTTAATCATGACTGGAATGTGATCCCGGATCATATTATTCAATACGTCAGAGATAATGGTTTTCTCAGCATGATTATTCCTAAACAGTATGGTGGTTTGTCATTATCTGCGGTTGCTCAATCAGAAGTTTTGATTAAATTATCCAATACAGGTGCTGCCATAACATATCTAGTTGCCGTACCTAATTCATTGGGCCCTGGTGAGTTATTAATTAAATACGGTACCGAAGAACAAAAAGACTTTTATCTTCCTAGATTATCTTCTGGAAAAGAGATTCCCTGTTTTGCATTAACTGCTCCATTGGCAGGTTCCGATGCGACTTCAATTCCTGATACAGGTGTAGTTTGCAAGGGTATGTGGGAAGGTGAAGAAATTATCGGGATGAAATTAAATTTCAATAAGCGTTATATAACCTTAGCACCGATAGCAACTTTGGTGGGATTGGCGTTTAAATTACAGGATCCTGAACATCTAATTGGTGATGTAGATGATTACGGTATTACTTGTGCGTTATTACCTCGTGATACAGAAGGAATGAAGATTGGACGTCGTCATCTACCTATAGGCGATGCTTTTTTAAATGGCCCGATAGAAGGTGAAGATATCTTTGTACCCCTTAACTATATTATCGGTGGCACAGAGATGGCTGGCAAAGGCTGGCGTATGTTGGTTAATTGTTTGTCTGTTGGGCGTTGCATTACTTTGCCTACTGGTGGAGCTGCCTTTGCCAAACGCGCTATCTTAGGTACTACAGCATACACAAGTCTTCGAAAACAGTTTGGTGTTCAACTAAAAACCTTTGAAGGTGTACAGAAACCTTTGGCTCGTATGGCTGGATTGGGTTACATCGTTAATGCCGCACGTATCCATACAATACAGTCAGTAGATAATGGTGAAAAGCCAGCTGTGCCTTCAGCCATTATTAAATACCACTGTACAGAGATGGGTCGTCAATGTGCTATCGATGCAATGGATATTCACGGTGGCAAGGCTGTGATGAAAGGGCCCAGAAATTATGTCGCCGCTGGTTATGAATCAGTTCCTGTTGCTATAACGGTTGAAGGTGCAAACATACTGACGCGCAACCTGATGATCTTTGGACAAGGGGCAACACGCAGCCATCCTTATGTTTTAAAAGAGATGGAGCTTGCACAAAAAGAAAGTAGTGATGAAGTTATAACAGAATTTGATGACGTACTGTTTAAACATATTGGTTATAGCATTACTAATGCTGTAAGAGCTTTGTCTTATGCATTAACGGGTTCACGCATTGCCAGTAATCCTGGAAATAAAAAACTTGCTCCTTATTATGCTCACTTGACTCGTTTCAGTGCTGCTTTTGCATTGATTGCCGACGTTTCCATGCTTTCATTACAATCCAAATTGAAATTCATGGAAATGTTGTCAGCGCGGATGGGTGATCTACTTAGCAATTTGTATCTTGCCAGTATGGTAATCAAACATTACGAGAACGAAGGTTGTCCGGAAGAAGACTTTCCGATAGTGCAATGGGCATTGGAGTATCTAATTCATGAATATCAGGAAGCCTTCAGAGGAATAATTGATAATTATCCAAATCGTATTTTGGCGCATGGTTTAAAACTTGCAGTCTTTCCTATTGGTATGCACTTCTCACCACCAAGTGACAAATTAGAGACGACAGTTGTTGGTGTCATTACGCAAGATAGCGAAGCAAGGAATCGCCTGACGTCAGGGTTATTTTTAGAAGATGCTGATAATAATCCCCTAGCTCATGTCAATGCAGTCTTCCTTGAAAGTTTAAGTCTGGAACCAATAAATGAAAAAATCCGTCAAGCAATTAAAGAAAAGGTGATACCAAAATTGCAGGGTTTGGAACTAATAAAAGTTGCTCATGAAGCTGGTGTGATCAGCGATACGGAAGAGAATCAGTTAAAAGGTTTTGATGAACAACTGATGTCAGTCATTCATGTCGATGACTTTGACGAATTGGATTTGATTCGTAAAGCTTGTGAAGATGAATCTCAGGTACCAAATACTAATGTTGCCTGAGAAAACAATAATATTTTAGAGTAGATAATTCGATCATGAAGAAACATTTTGAAAAAGTTGCTGTGCTTGGTGCCGGTGTCATGGGTGCGCAGATAGCAGCGTTATTGGCAAACATGAATGTCCCGGTAATTTTATTTGAGTTAGCTGCAGATGAAAAAGATAAAAATGCCTTAAGTAAACAAGCGATTAAACGTTTGGCAAAACTTAAACCACCTCCTTATGCAACAAGCAGTGTTCAACATGCGATAGAAACGGCTAACTATGATGATGATTTGGTGAGACTAAAAGAATGCAACCTTATCATCGAGGCCATCGCTGAAAATATGAACTGGAAAAAAGATCTTTATGACATGATAAATGAATTTATAAACAAAGATGCGATACTGGCTACTAATACTTCGGGACTGAGTATTAATCAGTTAGCTGAAATTCTACCTGCTGATAAGAGAGAGCAATTTCTTGGGATTCATTTTTTCAATCCTCCTCGTTATATGCATTTGGTAGAATTAATTCCCTGTGAAACTACCAAACAAGAACATGTTAATTCTCTGGAAGAATTTTTAGTAACTAGCCTGGGTAAGGGCGTGGTGATTGCTAAAGACACGCCAAATTTTATTGCTAATCGTATCGGTGTCTTTAACTTAATAGCGACAATTCATCATGCCGAGAATTTAAATATTCCTTTTGAAGTTGTTGACCAGATTACTGCAAAACCATTAGGCCGACCCAAGTCAGGAACCTTTCGCACCATTGATGTGGTAGGCCTAGATGTACTGACGCATGTAGTACATACCATGCAGGACAACCTCAGTGAAGATCCCTGGCATGACTACTATCAATTGCCTGATTACATAAGTACTTTAATAGAAGAAGGCGCACTGGGACAAAAAGTCGGGAAAGGATTCTATATTAATAAGGGCAAGCAGGTTTTCAGACCAAAAGAGAAGCAACACCTCGATGCCAATGCACAAGTTGATGAATCATTAACAGATATTTTAATGATTAAAGATTGGACTCAGCGTTTCAATACGTTAAAGGACGATGATTCTGAACAAGCACAATTTGTTTATAGAATGATGATAGATCTATTTCATTATTGTTGCTTTCATCTCGATGGCATCGCCTCTAATGCTGCTGATATCGATTTTGCAGTACGTTGGGGTTTTGGTTGGGATCAAGGACCGTTTGAGATCATGCAGGCAATTGGTTGGTCTAATGTCATGGATGCTATTGAAGAACATGTCAACACAGGTCAGGCAATGAGTAAAAGCATCCTACCAGAATGGTGTAGGGCTTTAACTGAAATTCATAAGGCTGATGGTTCCTGGTCACCTGAACAGAAAACTTATTTACCCTTACGTAATAACCCTGTCTACGCTCGACAAAAGTTGCGTGAAAATGTTGTCCTGATAAAGACAGAGTTGGGCAGCACCATTTTTGAAAACGATTCTGCACGATTATGGAATCAGAGTGATGATATTGCCATTCTCTCATTCAAGACCAAGATGCATGCTATCAGTGAATCTGTATTAGATAGTGTTTTGCAGGCTTGTGAAGAGGCTGATAAAAACCATGCTGCATTAGTGTTATGGCACCCAACTGCACCGTTTGCAGTTGGCGCAGATTTAACTCAGGTCGGTTCAGAATTACAAGCGGGTAATGTTGCTGCAGTCGATGCCATTGTTGCAAAGTTTCAACAGGCCAGTATGGCTCTTAAACATTGTCGAGTTCCAACAGTTGCTGCGGTACAAGGCATGGCTCTTGGCGGTGGATGTGAATTTCAAATGCATTGTAATTTTACAGTCGCAGCAATGGAATCATATATTGGGTTAGTAGAGGCGGGCGTTGGCTTATTACCGGCAGGAGGTGGCTTAAAAGAACTGGCTTTAAAATCTATGCAAGCAGCTAAAGGTGGTGATCTCTTTCCTCATATACAGTCAGCCTTTGAATTAACAGCGATGGCTAAGGTCTCGGTCAGTGGCCTTGATGCGAAACATCTCGGTTTATTAGATGTGAGGGATACGATTGTTGCTAATCAGCATGAGATTTTGCACGTTGCTATTCATCAAGCCCGCGCTATGGCCGAAAGTGGTAATCGCTCACCACGTTCTGACAAACCGATTAAGGTTACTGGAAAAACTGGCAAAGCCACGCTGATGATGCTTGCCACCAATATGCTAGAAGGACATTTCATCTCCGAACATGATTATAAAATCGCAGAGGGAATTGCTACGACCTTGACCGGGGGCGATGTAGAAAGCGGCTCTATCGTTAGTCAGGATTGGCTCCTTAAATTGGAACGAGAACATTTTGTTGAATTGGTCCAGACTAAAAAAACACAGCAGCGAATCATTCATACATTAAAAACCGGCAAACCGCTGCGAAATTAATACGAGGAATTAAATTGTGAGTCAGACTTTGCAAGATGCTTATATCGTTGATGCTTATAGAACACCGGTTGCTAAATATAATGGTAAGTTTAAACATGTTCGTCCAGATGACCTGCTTGCGCATGCTCTCAAGGGTGTTGTTGCTAAAAATCCTGAATTAATAGACCGGGTTGCCGATGTGATCATTGGTTGTGCGATGCCTGAGGGGGAGCAGGGTATGAATGTCGCTCGTATCGCAACACTTCTTGCTGGTTTTCCTAATCATGTTCCTGCCATGACGATTAATCGTTTTTGTTCTTCAGGTTCTCAGGCTGTGGCATTGGCTGCTGATCGTATTCGTGTCGGTGAGGCTGATGTGATGATTGCTGGTGGTACGGAATCGATGACAATGATTCCTATGATGGGTAATAAGGTAGCGCTAAACCCCAAAGTTTTTGAAGATGACAATATTGCAATCGCCTATGGCATGGGAATCACTGCAGAAAAGGTCGCCGAACAATGGAAGATAAGTCGTGAAGATCAGGATTCATTTGCTGTTGAATCTCACTGTCGTGCTCTGGCTGCGACAGAAGCAGGATTTTTTGATGGTGAGATTCTCGATTACGACGTAAACCTTTCTTTTCTAAAACCAGGACAATTAGAAACAGTACAACAGGAATACACAGTGTCGCATGATGAAGGTCCAAGACCTGGTTCTTCAGCTGATGCATTGGCAAAATTAAGATCAGTCTTTCGTGCTGATGGGACGGTGACTGCAGGAAATTCATCTCAGATGTCAGATGGTGCAGGCGCAGTACTATTGGTAAGTGAAAAAGTCTTAAAAGAATACAATCTCGAACCAATGGGCAGATTCATTACTTCATCTGTTGCTGGAGTGCCTGCAGAAATCATGGGCATCGGACCGAAAGAAGCGATACCGATGTGTTTAAAAAAGGCCGGATTGAAACAAGAACAATTGGACTGGATAGAACTTAATGAGGCCTTTGCTGCTCAAGCGTTAGCGGTATGTAATGAATTGAAATTGGATAGAGAAAAGGTAAATCCTAATGGAGGTGCTATTGCATTAGGTCATCCATTAGGTGCGACTGGTGCAATTCGTACAGCGACGATGATGCATGGTCTGAAACGAATTAAAGGCAAGTACGGTATGGTAACCATGTGTATAGGAACCGGTATGGGCTTTGCTATGATATGCGAATCTTTTTAGTATAATATTCTCATGGTGCGTAACTTTTTTATTTGGATGTTACATACCATTAAGCAGGCATTTAGCAGCTTGTTTGGTAGTTCAGATACTGCAATAACTGAAGCTAATTCATTACCAAAATCACCTTGGCTTTCACAATATGAGGCCGGTGTCCCTGAAACAATACATCTTGATGGGTATAATTCACTTTGCGATATTTTTGATTCTTCATGTCATGCGTTTCCAGAACGCACTGCCTACTCAAACATGGGAGCCAAACTTAGTTATCTTGAAACTGATGAACTTAGTAAGCAGTTTGCCGCCTGGCTCCAAAATGAATTAAATTTACAAAAAGGCGATCGTGTCGCATTAATGCTGCCGAATGTCCTGCAATACCCGATTGCATTGTTTGGTGTTTTACGGGCGGGTGGTATCGTCGTCAATGTTAACCCTATGTACAGCCCACGAGAATTAGAGCATCAACTTAATGATTCGGGTGCTGTTGCAATTATTATTTTAGAGAACTTTGCTCATACACTTGAAAAAGTAATTAATAAGGTCAACTTAGACCAAGTTATAGTTACATCGCTTGGCGATCTGTTTCCCTTTCCCAAATCAAAAGTCATCAATTTCATGGTGAGTAAGGTGAAGCGAATGGTGCCAAAATGGCATCTAGATAAGTACATACGCTTTAATAAATTATTGTCAAAAGGTAAACAACAGACATTTAATCCTGTTGAGATACAACTCGAAGACATTGCATTTCTACAATACACCGGTGGCACAACAGGTGTTTCAAAAGGTGTAGTGCTAAGCCATAGAAATATGATAGCCAATATAATGCAATGCTCATTATGGGCAACTCAGTCATTAGATGATGACCCAGTAATCACAATTGCCGCCTTGCCCCTATATCACATATTTGCTTTGACCCTTGCGTTTTTTATGCCGATGAAACACGGCCAGGAAGTTATGTTAATTACTAACCCAAGAGATTTTCGTGGATTTGTTAACATGATTAAAAATGCAAGGTTTACTACTATGGTTGGAGTAAACACACTATTTAACGCTATGTTAAATACGGAAGGTTTTAATGAAATTGATTTTTCAAGACTTAGATTAACTATTGGCGGAGGCATGGCTGTTACAAAGGATGTGGCTAAACGTTGGCGAGAAGTTACGGCTTGTCATATTACCCAAGGTTATGGGCTAACGGAGACCAGTCCTATGGTCACAGCCAATCCCTTACATATACAAGAATTCAATGGTTCTATCGGTGTCCCGGTCTCCAGTACCGAAATAACAATAATGGATGATATTGGGAATCAACTAGTCGTTGGTGAAGTTGGCGAAATTTGTATCCGTGGACCCCAGGTGATGGAGGGATATTGGCAAAGACCTGACGAAACCGAAAAGGTATTTTTCGAAGGCCGTTGGTTCAGGAGTGGTGATATAGGTTGGATGGATGAAAAGGGTTATGTTTATTTGGCAGATAGAAAAAAAGATATGATTTTGGTATCCGGTTTTAATGTTTACCCGAATGAAGTCGAGGATGTCTTAACTTTACACGCTGATATTATTGAAGCGGCAGTAGTGGGAGTTAAACATGATGAGAAAGGGGAAGTTGTAAAGGCTTATATAGTCCGTAGCACAACAACATTGACTGAAGAAGTAATTCTTGACCATTGTCGCGGCCAATTGACAGCTTATAAAGTACCCAAACATATAGAGTTTCGTTCAGAGCTTCCAAAGTCCAATGTTGGTAAAGTTCTGCGTAGGGCATTAAGGGGTGGAATAGAACCTAGCATTGAAGATAAGCTTCATTCTAAATCAGATTGAAAGATAAAATTAAACAAACCATTCTTAATTCTTTTCAATAAAAATTTGTGCGAAAAGCTTTCAGCTATTGATGGTGCCCTGAGCAGGAGTCGAACCTGCGGCCTCTCCCTTAGGAGGGGAGCGCTCTATCCAGCTGAGCTACCAGGGCATTTCAATTTTTAATCACGCTTTTAAAACTTCGTGCAGTTTATCTGATAAGATTCGAGCTTTAAAGCTAACGTGAGCTCCTGGTTCACATTAGGTATATGTAATTCAATAACATAATAGGTATGTCAATGAAGTTAAGTCCTGTCATCTTGGCTGGCGGTGGTGGCACTCGTCTCTGGCCATTATCAAGAGAACACTACCCGAAACAGTTTTTAAAATTGTTTGATAATAATACCTTGCTACAAAATACCTTATTGAGGTTAGACGGTTTAGATTCATCACTCGATGTATTGGATCCCGTCATTATTTGTAATGAAGCGCACCGATTTCTTGTTGCGGAGCAGAGTTCTCAAATTTCCAGAAACACCAGCAGTATTATTCTTGAACCGAAAGGCAGGAATACAGCGCCTGCATTAACTATAGCTGCATTACAACAAATAGAGAAAGAAGGCGATGCGGTTATCATTATGATGCCTGCGGATCATATTATTATTGAAATAGAATTATTTCATGATGCGATAAAAGCAGCGCTTGAGATGGCTGAGAATAATTATCTTGTAACTTTTGGTATTCAACCAGCATCTCCTGAGACAGGATATGGCTATATTCACATGGCTGACAAAATTCAGACTAGTAATAAGCAATCAATACATGCAATAAGCGGGTTCACAGAGAAACCGGATAAAACAACAGCTGAAGAATATTTAAGTTCGGGAGAATACCTGTGGAATAGCGGTATTTTCATGATGAAAGCATCCGTTTGGTTGGAAAGGATAAAGGTACTTCAGCAAGAGATAACTAATGCAAGTTCAGAAGCAATTAATAAGGGTAAGAGTGATGGCTTTTTTTTCAGGTTGGATGAAGAATCGTTCCTGAAATGTCCTGATGACTCTATTGATTATGCAGTGATGGAAAAACTTGCACAGAATAATGACGATAAGATTGCTGTAATACCAGTTGATGTCGGCTGGTCTGATGTTGGTGCCTGGTCATCGGTATGGGAAATCAACGATAAAGATAGTAATAATAATTATATCGAAGGAGATGTGATAGTTGAAGATTCCAATAATTGCTTAATTAAGAGTGAACGTGGATTAGTCGTCACAATTGGTTGTCGTGATATGGTGATCGTTGATACTGATGATGCAATTATGATTGCAGATAGAAATAAGACTCAGGATGTTAAAAAGGTTGTTGAAAAGTTAAAAGTTGATGATCGCAGTGAATCTTTGTTGCATCGAAAGGTCTATAGGCCGTGGGGTAGTTATGATTCGGTTGATTCAGGTGAAAATTTTCAGGTAAAACGATTGACAGTAAACCCAGGAAAAAAACTATCTTTGCAATTACATCATCAACGTGCTGAACATTGGGTCGTTGTTCGTGGTATTGCAAAAGTGACAAAAGGTGATGAGATTATTGTCTTGCAAGAGAACGAATCAACTTACATTCCTGTTGGCGTTAAGCACCGATTAGAAAACACGACTGATAAATTATTGGAAATCATCGAGGTACAATCAGGCGACTATTTGGGTGAAGATGACATTGTTCGGTTTGATGATGATTTTGGACGTAGCTAAGTATTTTAATTAACAGGAAACGTAAGTATGCATGATACATTACCATTTCTAAATAAAAGAAATTTTCCAATAATTAAACGAGATAATCTTCACACGTTACAGATTAATATTGGTTTGAAATGTAATCAACAGTGTTTTCATTGTCATGTTAATTCAAGTCCGAAAAGAAAAGAAAAGATGTCAACTGCTACTATTGAAGCAGTTAAAAAATTCCTTATAAAAAATAATATTGAATCATTAGATATAACAGGCGGTGCGCCTGAACTACATCCTGAATTCAGGGCCCTTGTGGAATTTGCAAGAAAGAAAGGTGTACATGTCATCGATCGTTGTAATCTGACTATTCTGGAAGAGCCTGGAATGGAAAACCTTGCACAGTTCCTGGCTGATCATGAGGTAGAAGTCATCGCTTCGCTACCCTGTTATGAGTTGGAAAATGTTGATAAGCAACGTGGAGACGGTGTATTTGAGAAAAGCATTAAAGGATTAAAGCAACTAAATAATGTTGGGTATGGATATTCAAAAACGAAGCTACCATTGAATCTGGTTTTCAATCCTCAGGGGCCTGTTTTACCACCAGCTCAAGATGAATTAGAGAGTGCTTATAAGAAAGAACTGTTGAATAGGTACGGTATTGAATTTAATAGCCTATACACATTGTGCAATATGCCTATAAACCGATTTGGAAGTACTTTGATATCTAATAATCAATTAGATGATTATATGTCGATACTCACGAAATCACATCGGGATGAAAATATTGAAAGTGTAATGTGTCGTAATTTGATCAGTGTTGATTGGGAGGGATACGTTTACGATTGTGATTTTAATCAAATGTTAAGTATTAACCTAAATGATAATGAAAAAAAGGTCCACATTTCTGAGCTTATTAATAATGACGTCGAAGGTGATGTGATTGCTGTTCGTGATCATTGCTATGGTTGTACTGCTGGGCAAGGCAGCAGCTGTGGTGGTGCATTAACAGCTTGAATGATATGAAAATAAAATTATCAATTATAATTCCGACACTAAACGAAGCCGATCAAATAGAACAACACCTCTGTAATCTTCAAACACTGAGACAACAAGGCCATGAAGTGATCGTAGTCGATGGTGGCAGTAGTGATAATACAGTTTCACTGGTTTCTCCCTTATGTGATAAAGTTTGTCACTCGAAAAAATCACGTTCTTTACAGATGAATTGTGGGGCTAATTCAGCTATAGGAGAGTGTTTAGTATTTTTACATGCAGATACGGTATTACCTGATAATATCCTCGAATATTTTTTAAATATAAAGAATATTGAATCTAAATGGGGTAGGTTTGATATTAGTCTCTCTGGACAAAACTGGTTATTCCGAATAATTGAATCATGTATGAATAGTCGTTCAAGTCTTACCGGTATTGTTACTGGTGATCAGGTTGTGTTCATCGGAAAGAAATTATTTAATAGAGTAGGTGGCTATCCTGAAATAGCTTTGATGGAAGATATCGCTATTTCCAGTTTGTTAATTAAGATATCAGCGCCAATTCGTATTAGAGAGAAAGTAATCAGCTCTAGCAGGCGTTGGGAAGCAAATGGGATTGTTAAAACAATTATAAAAATGTGGGTTTTGCGGTTACTCTATTTTTTTAATTACGATACTAACAAACTTGCAAAATTCTATGGGTAAGCAGTGTTCTAAAGGAGCACTTATTGTTTTTACAAAAGCACCTGTCTCCGGCCAGGTTAAAACAAGGTTAATTCCTTATATTGGCCCTCGACGTGCAACACAGATTTATCAAGAACTCTTAACAAAAACGTTAAGTACGGCAATAAAATCTGGATTTTCTTCCATTCAGATTTGGGTAAGCGGCGATATTGAACATGATTACTTTAACCAGCTAAAAAACCGGCATGCGGTCAAAATTTACCAGCAGAAGGGCAATAACTTGGGAGAACGTATGTCCAATGCTTTCGATATAGTTTTACGAAATTATTCTCACGCTGTTTTAATTGGCAGTGATTGTCCTTCATTAAAGTGTTCAGATCTGATGACATCTGAGGAATATCTTAAAAATAATAACGATGTTGTTTTAGGACCAGCAAGTGATGGTGGATATTATCTAATAGGTTTGAATAGAAATAACCCTCAATTATTTTCAAACATAAAATGGGGTAAAGATAATGTTTTTGCTGATACTTGTGAAAATATAAATTCTTTAGGTTGGAATCTTGAATTATTACCCCAGCGTTGGGATGTTGATAGAATAACAGACCTACTACCTTATTTTATGATGAAACGGACAAGTTCGGTTATGTAGTCTTAAACAGCTATCCTCGTATCTGCACGTTTAATATTTTTAATAATGGCGCGTTCCAATGCAGCAATAAAATGCTCAAGTTCTCTCTGATCAAATTTACTCATGTCTGTAAACTCAGCGCCTATACGTAATGAGCCCGTTTCCTTAATAACCTCAACGTGGCAAATATTTAGAGAACTTAGAATCTTTCGATCGTCACTAACCTGAATTAAACAAGTTGGAATAGTATCACCACTATTAATCGAAATATGCGAAGCTGGGTTAACACGCAAGCAAACACCCCCATGTGATATATCTCTTAATTCAGCTTTAATTAATACTTCATCTTCGTTGACGAGGTTAACCGTTACAGGCTCGCTAATACTTGTTGCGATTCGGTATGTATTTCGTCTTTGATGATACTCAACTTCTTCGGGCATCCCGATTTTATAATAGGCAGCCTTTGAATTATCACCAATAGCTTCTACAGTAGCTATAAAATAAACAAATGCTCCTGCGTAATGAGCGTTGAATGTAACAGCTGTCCCAGTTTCAATTTTATTGTGACCTTGTTCTGGATGTAGTTCATCAATGACCAGGTATTTTTTTTCATTATTGACTTCAAGGATGGTGCTTCCATAGCACTCATCGGACGATTCAATTGTTATAGTTAACAGAGAATGTTTTAAGTGAATTTTTTTTAATAAGTGATTAATGTCTTCAGCGGAAGTAAGCTTTATAGACTCAAGATCAGTTTGACGGCTTAGATTATTATCTGATATGCGTTTTTCAGTTATTGCTGTATTTTGCATTGCCATGAGTGTGATTAAACACGGGCAAGACTATGTTGGTCGTTATTTGATTTGTTTCTTCCTTCAGCGCTATAAGTAGTATGGCTATCAGTTTTTCCGTAAAAAATATCAAGTATCTTATCATTAAATAATTGACTGATTTCAATAACACCACCGTTTATTTTATTTTGCTGTTTACATTTTTTTAGATAATCTTGAATTTCATTATTAAGCAGTTTTATATCGTTTGAAAATGATGTTTTCCCATCATGAATTTCATAATGATGTTTTTCATTATCTATATAAAGCTGTCTCTGATTGTCGAGCATACCCAGTCTATCTAGCATGGATGTCTTTATATCGGATAATTCTGTAATCAAATCCGTATTGCGCTCTTTTAGCGCTGCAAGTTCTTTTATCAGAATTTCATGAAGTTCTGATAAAAGTGATATTTCCTGTTTGAGTAAAGATAAAAACCGTCCCTGTGTTTCACTCATGATTGATCTTCTCCAATTTTAGAATCAAGTAACCCTTCGAATTGCGATATTTTTTCCGCAGTCTTACTACTATCAACTGTGTAACTGCCGTCTAAGATTGCGCTTCTTATTGATTCGACACGTTTAGTATCAACAACTGGTTGATTTGCGATACTTGATTCAAGAGCCCTAAGCTTCTCAGCTTGGTCAGTTAAATTGACCCTGTCATCAGCGGTTCCTTGGGTTTTGTTTCCAGCTGCTTTTTCATTATTTCTAGTCTGTTCAGCTTGTTGCTGATTTGCAAGACCAGATAATAGTGAATGATTTGAACCTTTTATGTCATTAACCATATATCGCTCCACATTTTCGTATTTTATCTATCTACTTATCGTCATTCTCAGGCTAAAACTTTAGACATTTCTTAAATAAAAATGTCTATAAGTTCACATTTATCAAGTATTTGTCGATTATCACTCCTTCGACTATACGCTTGGTTTTCATGTTTTTGACTTTAATTCTTTCACCAATAGCTCCTTTTGACATCGCTTTTCCTTCTGCTCTGACTTCAATAACAGAATTTTTTGCAATAAGAGTAACAAGTTGCCCACGATTAATCGCCATTGGCAATGTTATGTGATTGTTTGTCAAAACAGCACCTTTAGAAAGGCTTTGAGTCAATATCTTGCCTTTTACTTGATTGATTTCGCTGAAATATCCTGATGATAAACGGTTGATATTCATTTTTTCTAGCGAAATATCTGATTCTGTGAGAACTGTGTTACGGATTGCTGATTGTTTTAGAATAACAACCTGCTTGAAATTTTTTATTGTTATAGGCACATATAAAGACCATGGTTTATGGTCAGTACAGCGTACACCAACGGTGCTGCGTCCTTGGCGGGATTCATAGCCCTGACTAAAGGCCTCAAGTGGCATTTCACATCGATGCAAACTTAAACGCGGATCAAGGTGGCCTACATTAATTTGTATTTCTTCATCAGGGTTTTGTATTTTATTTAATACAAAATCATGAGCGGTCCTGCTTATGTCTTCAAGAGAATGATATTCTTTACTGTAGGCATTTAGTGATAATGTCGTAATAGCCAGTAATACAAGGAGATTAGGCAAAATATATCTTGTGGAGAATTTATGTTTCATCTGATTTATTTTTCAATTTATTTTGGCCGCATGCCCCAATTTCTCTTGCTACATTTGCGCAATTCTCAAGATCTAGCATAGCCGTGTTTTCCACTTCATTATTGTCTGATGTTTGTTTAATAATAGTATCTTCTTCGCAAGGGCTATCGTATTTAATAGATTCCTTATTGGAAAATACATCAAAAAGATTACCCAATAACTGTCGTAACTGACCGTGTTCTCTAACTTTAATTGGCGTGATTACTTCTATGTAATCAACATTTATACCTGAGACACCCAAGTCATGTTTCGGCGTGTGATAATAAGTCTGCGACATTTGATACTTATGTTGTGTCATTTTTGCTACCACCCAGTAATCGGTGTCAATTTATTATAGAAATATGCAAATCACGTGCCGAATAGTTTAATTCAAGTCTTTTACATAATTGCCGATAAATAAATCAGATTAATATTTATATCGGAGTTTGACATGACGAAATTGATGGAAAATGTAAATTCCAGAACTCAGTTGGTAGGCAGGAATCGATTGGAGTTGTTATTGTTTAGCCTTGGTCAACGACAACGATTCGGTATTAATGTGTTTAAAGTTCGAGAGGTGATTAAGTGCCCTTCATTAACCAGGGCACCGCAAGCGCATCCTGCTATACGTGGTATTGCTAATATGCGTGGTAAAACGATTACTGTAATGGATCTCGCTATGGCGGTTGGTAAGCTACCCGTTAGTGATCTGGAAGAAAGTTTTGTTATCGTTACTGAATACAACAGGCATGTACAAGGCTTGTTAGTCTCCAGCGTAGATAAAATCATAAATATGAATTGGGAAGATATTAAAGCGCCACCCGATGGTATTGGTAATGTTACGTTTCTGACAGCTGTGACAAATGTTGACGATGATCTTGTGGAGATTATTGATGTTGAAAAAGTAATGGCAGATATCATGGGTTTTTCTGATGCCATTGACGACAATGTGTTAAACGGTACAAGCAAGGATGAAGTAAAAAATAAGCATGTATTAGTTGTAGATGATTCATCACTGGCAAGAAAGCAAATTATCAAAGTGCTTGATCAAGTTAATATCACATATTCTCAAGCAAAAAATGGTAAAGAGGCATTTGAAATGTTACTTGAATGGGCTGAGGATGAAAGTATAGCCTTACATGATCGTTGTTCCCTGGTTCTTTCTGATGTTGAGATGCCAGAGATGGACGGTTATACGCTCACTAAATCAATCAAAGAGCACCCTGACTTAGGACAACTTACAGTACTGCTACATTCATCACTTAGTGGTTCATTTAATGAAAGCATGGTGGAGAAGGTAGGTGCAGACGATTTCCTGGCTAAATATGATGCATCAGAATTAGCGGCGCGAGTCTTGCAGCATTTAAAAATTGACAATAATGACCAAGATAAACAAGCAGCGTAAAATTTTAAATTTGGTTTTATGTTAATAAAATAAGGTGAAAGGAAAGAAATTTTGTCAGAAGCAAAACCATTATTAATGTCGAAAAATATGACAAACGGTGAGCATTCAAATACGGATGAATATCTTGCCTTTTGTGATTATCTCGAAGAAACATCAGGTATTACACTAGGCACTAATAAAGCCTACCTTGTAAAGAATCGCTTACGACCGATATTGACAGCCCATGGCGTAGAAACATTAGCAAATGCCATGACGAAAATTAAAAGAGGCGTAGATCCAAAACTAAACCTTGAAATTATTGATGCTATGACGACGAATGAGACGTCTTGGTTTCGAGATCAATATCCGTTTGAATATTTACATGAGGAGCTATTACCCAATCTGAAAGGCAAACGAATGGCAATACCTAAAATATGGTCCGCAGCTTGTTCTCATGGGCATGAAGCCTATTCAATTAGCATGATTATTGATGAATATACGTCAAGAAACCCAGGAGCATTTCCTACAGACATACAAATAGTAGGAACAGATATCTCATCCAGAGTTATAAAAAGTGCTTCAAGTGCAGAATATGACAGCCTTTCAATAGCGAGGGGGTTATCCGAAGAACGTAAAAAGAAATATTTTACTAAAACTGATAATGAGCATTATAAATTAATAAATAAAATAAAAAAACGAGTACGGTTTCAATACCTTAATTTGCTTGAAAGTTATGCCAGCATGGGTAAGTTTGATATTATTTTTTGTCGTAATGTGCTGATCTATTTTTCCAATGAAAATAAAACTGCCATTATGGATAAATTCGCTAAAGCATTGAACCATGACGGAGTATTAATTCTAGGGGCATCAGAAACAGTCAGTAATTACAGCAAGGCTTTCGAAATGGTCAAATGTAAACGTGGAGTAGTCTACCGACACTTCTAAATTAGATCACACAAGTACATTCTATTCACACATTGCCATTTTGAGGCAAACCCCTTCCGCTTTAAGCACTTTTAAAGCCACAAAATAAACATAAGTTATTAATATTTAAATAAATTCTAACTCTGGCACGCCAGATGCAATGTGTCTTACATCGTTAAATGATTGTGATGAAGGATTTATGGATAATTTATTTGGAATACATGCAACAGCACTAAAATTAAGAGCTAACCGAGCCGAGTTATTGGCAGCGAATATAGCTAATGCTGATACCCCAAACTTTAAAGCACGCGATATAGATTTTAAGCAGACATTACAAATGTCTGTGAACAATAGTGGCGAGATGGCTACAACAAATGAGCGCCACATTACTAGTGCCGGTACCACAAAAATGGGTGCCAGAATCATGTATCGAAATCCAACTCAACCTAGCTTGGATGGGAATACTGTTGATCTTCAAACGGAACGCTCTGCATTTTTAGAAAACTCCTTAATGTATCAAGCTAGTTTACGTTTTCTAAATGGAAGAATCAGTGGCTTGATGACAGCAATAAGAGGAGAAATATAATGTCCTTATTAAATGTTTTTGAAATTGCGGGTTCTGCAATGAGCGCACAAACAGTTCGTATGAATGTTACCGCAAGTAATATGGCAAACCTTGATGCTGTTAGTAGCAGCACGGGTGAAACTTACAGGGCAAGACACCCAGTTTTTGAAACGGTGTACTCAGATATTATGCGCGACAATTCAGTCAGTAATGGAGTTCGTGTTGCAGGGATCATAGAGAGTCAAGCACCACTCCGAGAAGAATATAGACCAGAGCATCCTAAAGCAGATGAGAATGGTTACATCTTTTATCCGAACGTAAATTCGATTGAAGAAATGACAAATATGATTTCAGCATCACGTACATATCAAAACAATGTAGAAATCATCAACGCATCAAAACAGATGTTGTTAAGAACACTGAGCATAGGCCAATAGTGTCTATCACTAGTATTGAGTAAGTATATTCAGAGGAAAATAGCATGACAGATTCAAATACAATATTACCAGCCGGACTTGAACATCTTGCACTTAAAGAGCCAGAGAAAAAAGCAGATAGTGGTCTCGATCAAGATGCTTTTCTTGAGTTAATGTTGACGCAAATACAACACCAGGATCCATTAAACCCAATGGAAAGCGGTGATTTTCTTTCTCAGATGGCTCAGTTTGGTACAGTGAATGGTATTACAGAATTGAATACATCATTTGCAACACTATCTAGTTCTCTTCAATCAAGTCAGGCGCTTCAAGCATCAACAATGGTCGGTAACACCGTGCTTGTTCCAGGAGATAAATCAACATTAGTAAGTGGAGGCCAAATTAGTGGTGCGGTCGACTTAAATAACTCAACTTCTAATCTGCTGTTAAATATTACAGATGCAACAGGCCAGAGTGTGAGACAGGTTGATTTAGGTTCTCATGGTGGCGGATTAGCAAAGTTTATCTGGGATGGTCTAGACAATAATGGAAACGCATTACCAGGAGGAACATATTCAATACAAGCTGCTGCATTAATTAATAGTGAGGCAGTAGCGCAATCAGTATTAGTCAATGCAAAGGTAGACAGCGTCAGTCTAGGTAAATCTGGTGGCGAACCTTTATTAAACCTCAATGGATTAGGTACGGTAAGTATCAGCGAAGTAAGAGAAATTATGTAACTTAAAGACGACGAGAATCGTCAGGAGAAACAAAATGGCATTTAGAGTAGCAATTAGTGGATTAAAAGCAGCCTCAGGTGAGTTGGATGTTATCGGTAATAATATCGCTAACTCAAATACAGCCGGATTTAAAAAATCACGTGCGGAGTTCGTCGATGTGTTTGCCGTATCAAGTGTTGGTGGTAGCGGTAGCACTCCAGGAAGTGGTGTGCGACTTTCAGCGATAAGACAACAGTTCACACAGGGCAATATTTCATTTACTGACAATAATCTTGATATGGCAATTAATGGAACAGGATTTTTTATACTTGATGATAGTGGAACACAAATCTATTCACGTGGTGGAGCCTTTGGTGTTGACCGTAATGGATACTTGGCAAACGCACAAGGTCAAAACTTAATTGCTTTTGGTGCTGATGCCAGTGGCAACATCACTGGTGCTGCAGGACCGATACAAGTAAATACATCAAACATCGCCCCACAAGCTAGTTCTAATATGACAGTTGATTTGAATCTGGATGCGGCACAAGGTGTACCTGCAGTAGGTGTCTTTGATGAAACAAACCCAAACTCATTCAATCATTCAACGTCGACAACGATTTTTGATAGTCTCGGTAATTCTCATTTAGCATCGATGTACTATGTTAAAACAGCAGTAGCTAACCAATGGGAGGGTTATACTTTCGTTGATGGCACTCAGGTAGATGGACCGGATGCATTAAACTTTTCTTCTACAGGTGCATTAACAACGCCAGCAACAGGTGTAATAACCACACCAGCGTTCACGCCTTCAGGTGGTGGTGCGGCGATGACATTGGCGCAAGATTATTCTGCTACCACTCAATATGGTAGTGCCTTTTCTGTCAACGCTTTGGCTCAAGATGGTTTTACTACCGGCAGACTTAGTGGTTTAGATATTGATAGTGAAGGTATTATATTTGCTCGTTTCACGAATGGGCAATCGAGTGTTCAAGGTCAAATTGCACTTGCTAACTTTCCTAATAATCAAGGACTACAACCCGTAAGTGATACTTCCTGGGGCGAAACATTTTCCTCTGGTGCCGTGACAATCGGTGCGCCAGGTACAGCAAGTCTGGGTCTATTGCAGGCTGGCGCATTAGAGCAGTCAAACACTGACTTGTCTGAAGAATTGGTCAATATGATTATTGCCCAGCGCTCATTTCAAGCTAATGCAGAAGTAATTAGTACTTCCGATACAGTCACTCAATCCATTATTAATCTAAGGTAAGAAAAGGATTTAGACATGGATAAACTACTCTATCTCTCAATGACAGCGGCGACTAACACCATGCTGAGTCAGGCAACAATCTCAACAAACCTGGCAAACTCGGAGATGCCTGGATTTAAATCTGATTTAGAACAGTTCAGGAGCATGCCCGTGTTTGGTGATGGACACCCTTCAAGAGTTTATGCTATGTCTGAGAGACCCGGTATTGACTACACCGATGGCACGATCTACAAGACAGGAAACCCATTGGACTTCGCAATAAGTGGAGACGGTTGGATTGCAGTTCAGGCACCTGATGGATCAGAAGCTTACACACGTCGCGGTGATTTACGTTTAAATAATGCAGGACTCTTGGAAAATGGGAATGGCCTTCTTGTCTATGGTAATGGTGGTCCTATTGCTATGCCTCCTACAGAAGAAGCTGTGATAGGTAGTGATGGCACTATCAGCATCCGACCTGCAGGACAAGATGAAAAGACCTTGGCTATTCTTGACCGTATCAAATTAGTTAACCCCTCAGTTTCAGATCTTGTTAAGTCAGCAGATGGTTTGTTTCGGTTACGTGATGGCACACAAGCCAACATAGATGCCAGTGTTCGTGTCGCGCCAGAATCATTAGAAACCAGTAATGTTAATTTGGTTGGTGCAATGGCACGAATGATAGAACATTCACGTCGATTTGAAATGGATATTAAGGCAATGACGGCGGCAAAAGAAAATGACGAAGTGGGAACACGAATTCTCGCACTTAATTAATTTATGAATAATAAAGTTTGAACGAGTTGGAGAAATAAAAATGACTCAAGCACTATGGATTGCAAAAACAGGACTGGATGCGCAACAAACCCGAATGGCGGTAATTTCAAATAATCTCGCCAATGTAAACACAACAGGATATAAATATTCACGACCAGTCTTTAATGATTTGTTGTACCAGACAGTCAGACAACCTGGGGCGCAATCATCACAGAATACAGAAATTCCTTCTGGCTTAATGGTAGGTACCGGTGTCAGGACAATGTCGACACAAAAGTTTTACAGCCAAGGTAATATTATCCAGACAGAAAACCCGTTAGACATTGGTATAACAGGCAAAGGGTTTTTCGAAATTTTAATGCCAGATGGTTCTACTGCTTATACTCGTGATGGTACATTTCAACTAGATTCACAAGGACAAATGGTCACGTCGAACGGTTTCATCTTACAACCACAAATTACCATACCTGCGAATACGCAAAGTATGACCATTGGTGAAGACGGTGTTGTTAGTGTTTTAGTTGCAGGCAGTACTACACCTACCCAAGTTGGTTCAATTCAACTCGCTGATTTTATTAACCCGTCAGGCTTGCAACCTATTGGAGATAATTTACTCAAAGAAACAGCTGCTAGTGGTTCGGCATCAACGGGTACGCCAGGCTTGACCGGATTGGGCAGGACCGTACAAGGTTCACTAGAGAGTTCTAATGTTAACGTTGTCGCAGAACTGGTTAACATGATCGAAACTCAACGTGCATATGAAATGAATTCAAAAGCAATATCAACTTCGGATCAAATGTTGCAATACGCTAGTAACAATCTTTAAAACGAGTTACGAACGATGAGTAAATATTCAGGAAATCACATAATTCATTTAATTATCATAAACATATGCTGCGTTTTTCTTATTTCTGGATGTCAGACACAAGCAAAACGTGACCCTGCTTTTGCCGCTGTGCGACCACCTTTGCCGCCGGTAGAACCACAATCGAATGGTGGGATTTATAAACCTGGTTTTGATGTTCGCTTATTTGAGGATCTCAAGGCGCGTAGAGTCGGCGATATTTTGACGGTGAGACTAGCAGAAGCGACAAACGCCAATAAATCGTCATCAACAGAAATTGATAAAAGTAATACTAGTACGGTGACAAACCCGACCATATTTGGTGCCAGCCCCGAATTTAGTGTGCCAAAATTTATTCCATTAGATAGAACTCAAGATCTAAGTTTGGAATCCAGCTTAAGCTCTGATCATGAATTTGATGGTTCTGGAGCAACAGCACAACAAAATGCATTGACTGGCAGTATCCCGGTCTCAGTAATTGAAGTGTTACCCAATGGCAATTTGATTGTACGTGGTGAGAAACGAGTCACTTTAAACAATGGCGTCGAATATGTGCAACTATCAGGTATTATTCGACCAGTCGATATCTTGGCCGATAACTCAGTAGTGTCTACGCAGGTTGCCGATGCGACGATTAATTACACCGGCGAAGGCGCTGTCGCTGACTCCAGTATCATTGGTTGGTTAGCACGTTTTTTTTCTGGCCCCTTTATGCCTTATTGAGGGGATAGCATATGAATACACTAAAAATAATCTTCAGCCTTTTTTTATTATTTAATTCTACGTTTCTATATGCAGAACGAATAAAAGATCTTGCAAACATAGCTGGCGTTCGTGAAAACCAGTTGATCGGTTATGGTCTAGTTGTAGGACTAGATGGCACGGGTGATCAAACGACACAAACTCCCTTTACTATTCAGAGTTTGGATAGCATGTTGAAGCAGTTTGGCATTTCATTACCTGCTGGTACTAATCCACAGTTAAAGAATGTCGCTGCAGTCGTTCTTCATGCCATGCTTCCACCCTTTGCAAAACCAGGGCAAAACATAGACATAACCGTTTCATCATTAGGTAATGCTAAAAGTTTACGTGGTGGCAGTTTGTTAATGGCACCATTAAAAGGTATTGATGGAAATGTTTATGCCATTGCACAAGGTAACGTTGTCGTTGGTGGTTTTGGTGTAGCAACTGATGATGGGTCAAGTATCTCTGTCAATGTTCCCAGTGCTGGCCGAATCCCAAATGGTGCGATTGTTGAAAGAACGGTGCCCACTTCTTTTGGAATGTCAGATTCAATTGTTTTGAATTTACATAAAGCAGATTTTACAACGGCAAATAGAATGTCAGATGCTATTAATGAATGGATAGGATTGGGTACAGCGAAAGCGATCGATGGTACATCTGTGAAAGTGACTGCTCCACTAGATTATTCTCAACGCGTTGCCTTTACCTCATTAATTGAAAACATCACATTTGAACCTGGTTCGGCTGCGGCACGCGTGATAATCAACTCTAGAACAGGCACTGTCGTTATTAGTCAACATGTCACTGTTGATGAAGCAGCTGTATCTCATGGAAGTCTGGTTGTTACGATTACAGAGAACCCCATAGTCAGTCAGCCGGGTGCATTCTCCGATGGTACAACTGCGATAATCCCATCATCAGATATATCTGTTGAACAGGAAGATAACCGTATGTTTCTGTTTAATCCTGGCGTGTCTTTAGACGATGTAGTTCGAGCGGTCAATCAGGTTGGTGCGGCACCAGGTGATCTGGTAGCAATACTTGAAGCACTAAAAGAGGCAGGTGCTCTTAGAGCGCAGCTAATAATTATTTGATTTAGGCACAGGCTAAACGAAATGGAAACCGATCTATCAAGCGCAAAAATATATACTGAATTTAGTGGTTTGCACAAACTTAAACTCGCCGCCAAGAATGCTTCACCTGAAGCACTTGAAGAAGTAGCCAACCAATTCGAAGCATTTTTCATGAAAATGATGTTGAAGCAAATGCGAGATTCAAGTTTAGGTGATGGACTATTTGATTCTGACCAGTCACGTCTCTATCAGGACATGATGGACCAACAATTATCATTAGATCTTGCTGATAAAAGAACGATTGGTATAGCTGATAGTATTATCAGGCAATTGCAACATACCGTTAAACAAAACGAAAAATCAGAAACATTGAATCCAATACCGCAGCGGGCGAACTTTGATCGCGTGATGCTAAAGGTGACACCTGAAATACAACAAAGGGAAAATAATTTTAAGACGCCAAAAGACTATATTAAAACTATGCGTCCTTATGCCGAAGATGCTGCTGATAAATTAGGTATTCCAGCAAACATTCTATTGGCACAATCGGCTTTGGAAACAGGTTGGGGAAATAAAGTCATTCAGCATCAGGACGGTAAAAGTAGTCATAATTTATTTGGCATAAAAGCAAATGAGCAATGGGATGGACAACATGCGCGTGTAAGTTCTCTTGAATATAACAATGGTAACGCAAAACGTGAATATTCAAATTTCAGAGTGTATGAATCCTATAAACAAAGTTTCGACGATTATGTGGACTTCATAAAATCTAATAACCGTTACCATGCAGCAATACAGAAAAGTAATGATGGAGAAGGATACATTAAGGCATTGCAGGATGCAGGTTATGCAACTGACCCTGAGTATGCAGAAAAGGTTTTAGATATAGTTAATCGCGAAGCAATTTAGAAATTGGATATAAATTAAAAACCATGTCGATATTAAATGCAGCAATCAGTGGTCTTCTGGCATCGCAACGTAGTTTGGCGACAGTTAGTCATAATATATCTAATGTCCATACTGAAGGTTATACTCGGCAACGTGTTGATTTAGTAGCACGTGAAGCACAATTTGTAGGTGTGGGTTATGTTGGTAGTGGTGCTGAGACATCTAGCATTACGCGAATTACTGATCAGTTTATAACAACACAATTAAGGACAAGCACGAGTAGCTCAAGTGAGATTAATTCATTTTTAACATTAGCTAGTCGAGTCGACAATATGTTAGCCGATGCAGAAACAGGATTAAGTCCCAGTTTACAAAATTTCTTTTCTGCAATTCAGGATGTGAATGATTTACCGTCGTCAGCAACTGCGAGGCAAGTCATGATTAGTGAAGCTGAATCGTTAGCAGAAAGGTTTCAGTTTCTAGATGCTAGATTATCTGATCTTGGTAATGAAGTAGAAATCCAGCTTAATGATAATGTTAATGATATTAATACGATCGCTAAATCTATAGCGGATATTAATTCACAAATTGTTGAAGCAACCGGCCTTGCTGGCGGTGCCCCACCAAATGATTTACTGGATCAACGTGAGGTATTAATTCTGGATTTGGCAGAGTTGGTAACGGTTAATACTGTTGAACAAAATGACGGCTCTCTTAATGTGTTTATAGGTAAAGGACAGCCATTAGTAATTGGTAAAACTTCCAGCTCTCTTGGTATAACTGAAACTTATGAAGGCCATTACGAAGTATCTTTGTCAAACCAATTCAGTTCAAGCATTATTACAGATAGTATCAGTGGTGGTTCTTTGGGTGGGCAGATTAATTTCCAGACGCAGATGCTGGAACCAGCAAAGAATGCATTGGGTCGATTAGCCATTGGTCTGGCAGATACCTTTAATGACCAACATCGGTTGGGTGCAAGTTTGGATGGTGATGTTAATACTGCTTTCTTCAATGTAGGCACACCACGTGTAGCTGCTTTAGGCACTGCTCCAAACAATGTTACATCAGTAATAACTGATCCATCGGCACTTTCAGATAGCGATTATAATCTAACGTACAATGGTGGTAACAGTTATACATTAACGCGTTTAAGTGATGCGACAACGACCGCAATCAATACCGGTGGTGCTTCTCCTTATACAACACCAGTGATCGATGGTTTTACCATGGATATAACTGCAGGTGCTGCAGTCAGTGATCAATATATTATTCGTCCAACGGTTAATGGTGCTAGTGACATTTCTGTATTGATTTCTGATCCAAGAAAAGTTGCCGTTGCCGGGCCATTAAAAGGGGGTGTTGCTACCAACGCCTCTGGAGTCCCAACAAATATCGGTAATGCGTCAATTACAGATGTTAATATTACCTCAACGACCGGTGTACCATTGGCGTCGAATATTACCTTGACCTTTGACGCAGCAAATAATCGATTTGATATTTCTGCTCCTCCTGGGGGCACATTAGCCTACAACCCTGCTACAGATAATGCAGGCGTACAATTTACTATTGCTGCTGCTGGCAACGCGACATTCACTGTTTCGGGTTTTCCTGAAGATGGTGATGGGTTTTTAATTCAAAATAATACTGGTGCTGATGGTGATAATAGAAATGGGTTATTGCTTAGCGATTTACAATCAAATCGAATGCTATTAAATGGTTCAGCAAGCTACCAAGATACTTATGGACAAATGGTTGCTGGAGTTGGATCGACTACGCGTCAATCAGAGATTAGTAGTGAAGCGCTAGAAGTTTTGAAGGAACAAACTATAGAAGCCAGAGAAAGTGTTTCAGGCGTTAATCTGGATGAAGAAGCGGCGAACATGCTCAAATTTCAACAATCTTACTCTGCTGCTGCACAAATGATAAGCGTTGCCGATAACTTGTTTAATTCATTAATGAACGCTTTCCGATAGGGATTATTTATGCGAGTTTCAACAGCCTATTTTACGCAACGCGGACTCACGAGTATTCTGGAACAACAGGCTCGGCTTGCTGACATACAAGAACAGGTATCATCGGGGAAGCGTTTGCTCAGACCTTCAGATGATCCTACTGGTGCCGCTCAAATTTTACGCCTGGAACAATCACTTTCAGTAACCAATCAATATCAACGTAATGCAGATAACGCACTAAATAGATTAACTCTGGAAGAATCTACGTTGGATAGTGTTCAAGACTCTTTGATTCGAATAAGAGAAATCGCCATACAAGGGAGTAATGCAACGATAGGTAATACGGATCGAAAAGCATTGGCGCAGGAAGTGCGTGAGAGATTAAATGAAATAGTGAGTTTAGCAAATACCAAAGATGCCAATCAGGAATATCTGTTTTCTGGTTATAAAGTGACGACCAAACCCTTTACTGAGGCTGCAGATGGGACGTTTACTTATAGTGGAGATCAAGGTCAGCGCGCTTTACAGATCTCATCCGGACGACAAATGATGGATAGTGATTCGGGTAATGATGTCTTTGTAAATATGAAGAATGGAAACGGTACATTTCAAACAAATGCGAATGCTTTAAATAATGGTACCGGTGTATTCGATGTTGGACAAGTTGTCGATCCAACGGCTTATATTCCAGATACTTATACGATTACCATTGGTGGCGCACCTGGAAATCTTACTTACGATGTTACAGGAGCCACTAGTGGGGTCGTTATTGCACCGGGAGCAGCTTTCTCAGATGGTGGTACGATTCAATTTAATGGACTACAAACAGGTATAACGGGTACACCTGCTGTTGGTGATATTTTTACCATCTCTCCTAGTACCACTCAGGATATGTTTACTTCAGTACAAAACCTGGTTACGGCATTGGATACAGTTACTGCAAGCGCAGATGGGCAAGCGGATATACTTAACCTTATCAATCCAGCGCTAAGTGAAATAGATCTTGCTTTTGAAAATATCACGCGAGTTCGTACCAGTGTTGGTGCAAGACTAAAAACAATTGATGATCAGATAAATGTCAATGAGGGTTTCAAGATTGAATTGGCATCAACACTCTCCAAGGTGAGAGACCTGGATATAGCTGAAGCAGCTGTTGAATTGCAATCACGATTGATTTCATTAGAAGCTGCGCAAACTACTTATACTCGTATTCAAGGCCTATCACTTTTCGACCATATTTAGCCGGCATATACTGTCTATTTTAACTGCTTTTTAGCGTCTTCAAACTCCCTGTTATCTTCTTTTTTATCATTGGCTTACGTTCGTCGAACACACTTCATTAAATAATCAAAAATTAAGCTAAAGTTTTTTTATGCTACTCCGATAACCTAATCGGAAGCAGTGAATATCGATTTTTATATTGATATATCTGCTAGAGAATAACCTTAGACCTTGTTGTACAACAAAAAAGCAGCAGGGTTATTAAAGGAGCGAAATTATGCCACAAGTAATTAATACAAATGTTACTTCTCTTAATGCACAACGCAACCTGAATACATCAGGTAGTGGTTTAGCAACTGCATTACAGAGACTTTCTTCAGGTATGCGAATCAATAGCGCGAAAGATGACGCTGCTGGTCTTGCTATTTCTAACAGAATGACTGCCCAGATTCGTGGTTTGAATCAAGCAGGACGAAATGCTAATGACGGTATTTCACTAGCGCAAACAGCTGAAGGTGGTTTAGGTACCATCACAGGAAACTTACAACGTATTCGTGAGTTGTCTATCCAATCAGCGAATGCTACCAACAGTGCTTCTGACCGAGCAGCTCTTCAGACTGAAGCCTCACAGTTGATTGCTGAAATTGATCGAATTGCAACCACCACCAGTTTTAACAACGTTAACCTGTTGGACGGAACATTTTCTTCACAACAATTTCAGGTTGGTGCAAATGCAAACCAAACGATTTCTGTTTCTTCTATCTCCAGCGCTAGAACTTCAGCACTGGGTGCAAGCTTCTCATCACAAATAGTCGGTGGTAACGTTACGGCCAATGCGATTGCTGGTGGTGATTTGATCATCAATGGTATTTCATTAGGTGCACAAGCTACCAACGATGCTAAAGATATTGCTGCATCTATTAACGCACTTTCAGGTACAGGCGTTACGGCAACTGCACAATCTAATGCTGTAACAGGTGGTACAGTTGTTTCTGACTTTGCCAACAACCTTGCTGATGGTGATTTAACCATAAACTCTGTTTCAGTTGGTGCGGTAACATCAGGTTCCGATGCAACCACGCAAACGACTGCAATTATTGGTGCGATCAACGGTATATCAGCGACAACCGGTGTTGTTGCTTCTAATGCAACAGCTACGACGGTTACTTTAACCGCTGCGGATGGTCGTAATATCGTAGTTGGATTTGCTGGTGCTGGTGATGCTAACTCTACCAGTTTGGCAGCAGGTACTACGCGTACTGGTATTACATTGGATTCTACCGGTAGCCAGGGTATCGCCTTAACAGGTGCAACAGAAACAGATGTTGGTTTTACCGATAACCAGACTGATGCTGCAAGTGCAACAGGTACTGCAGTATCTTTGGTTGATATCTCAACTGTAGCTGGTGCTAATACCGCTATCGCTTCAATGGATGCAGCACTGGATACCATCAACTCTTCTCGTGCAACATTAGGTGCTATACAGAGTCGTTTCGAATCAGTAGTAAGCAACCTGGCTGTAACTTCTGAGAACCTCTCAGCTGCTCGTAGTCGAATTCAGGATGCTGACTTTGCAGCTGAAACAGCAGCTTTGACAAAAGGACAGATCTTGCAACAAGCAGGTGTGTCAATCTTGTCACAAGCTAACTCACAGCCTCAATTAGTACTTTCATTATTACAGTAAGAATTAATGAGCTTGAGTAGTAAAAGTAGTAAAAACGCGGTCGGGTTAATAGCCCGACCGCACTTTAAGTTAAAAACTTTTTGGAGGTTAAATTATGCCTACTGAAATCACCACAGAAATGAGACAGACAATGTCTCGTGTCTCTGAAAATTCGCGAGTTCAGCAGAATGGGGTGATTGCGGCAGACAAGGCAGTTGCACGGCAAGAGTTGTCTGGAAATGAACAATTAGTGCCGCCTACTAAGGAAAGTAGCCAACCATCAAACCAACAATTAGAGCAGGCTGCTGAAAACCTGAATCAACATGTTCAGAATTTACAGCGTGATTTGCACTTCAGTATCAATGATGATACTGGTGAAACCGTTATCAGGGTTGTTGATAGCGCGAGTCAAAAAACGATTCGCACCATACCTTCTGACGAATTCATTAGCATGACACAACAATTAAACCAAAGCGTTGGTGTGTTGCTAAATGCTCAGGCGTAGTTGGTGCGAATTCTGCATTATAAGTGTGAAGAAACCCGATATAATTAGGAGTAAATATGATTTCTGTGCCCGGCATAGGTTCCGGACTGGATATTAATGCAATAGTAAATGGTCTTGTCGCTGCAGAAGGTGATGCCAAGACACAAATACTTGCGAGCAAACGTGCCAATACAGAAGCAGAGATATCCGCATTTGGTGGTCTAAAAAGTGTTCTTTCTACCTCGTTCACACCTTCGTTAACTTTTCTGAAATCCTCATCAAATTTTCAATCTAATACCTTAACATCGAGTGATAAAACTATATTTACTGCGACAGCATCATCGGGTTCAGTTGCTGCTGGTGCGTTTGATATTGAAGTAAGAGATCTTGCCGAAGCACATAAATTAATGACTGCTGGCTTTACAAACGAAGATACGAATGTTGGTACGGGTACACTTACTATTTCAGTCGGTGCTGAAAGTTTTAATGTAACTATAGATAGTGATAATCAAACTCTTTCAGGTATACGCAGTGCGATCAATGCTGCTTCAGATAATACCGGTGTTTCTGCAACTATTGTTAATGTCGATGATGGTGGTGGCGGTACTGAAGCTAAACTAATTTTAAGCTCTGATAACACCGGTACAGCTAATACAATAACAGTCACCGTAAATGATGATGATCTAAATGATACAGACGCGACAGGTCTATCAGCCTTTTATTATGATACGGGTGATGTCACATCACCGGAACGCTTAACACAAATCAATACTGCAACCGATGCAGAAGTTTATATTGACGGGCAAAAGGTATTAAGTGCATCAAACACTGTGACGGATGCTATTCAAGGTGTAACCATCAAGGTCCTTAAAGAAGATTCAGGTAATACGCATAGTCTTACAGTAGCAAGGGATACGGCAACAATTAAATCGAATATAGTGACATTTGTTAACAGCTATAATGCAACCGTATCTTATACGAATGCTGTTACTGCCTTTGATGTTGAAGCGGGCACGATCGGTGTACTGCTGGGCGATTCTACTATCAGGGGGTTTAGTAACCAGATAAGGACACAGATAAATGATACCGTTACAGGTATTAGTGGGCCATATACTACCCTGGTGGACTTAGGTATCACTACCAATAGTAATGGCACATTAACAATCGATAACAGCACACTTGATTCAGCTTTAGCCTCAAATATGGATGATGTCTCTGAATTATTTTCTTCGACAAATGGTGTTGCAACTAAGCTTGACAGTATTATTAATGAGTACACAAAACTGGAAGGTTTGCTCGATACTAAAACGTCGGGATTGAGCGATACGGTTCAGGATATCAATGATGACCTTGAAGACCTCCAGTTGACGTTAATTGCACTTGAAGAACGATTGCTGGCACAGTTTTCTGCATTGGATATTTTGATGACGCAGTTAAACACAACAAGCAGTTTTTTAACCCAGCAATTTGATCAGATAAGTAATATAAATAACCCATCAAATTAGTTGAAAAAATAACTTAACAACATGATAACAACCATATTTATATAGTGAGGTAAAGGGTAATGAATAATCCTAATTTGGGAAACATTCTTGCATTGAAACAATATAATAAAATTAATCTTCAAACGGGTATCGAGAGTGCTTCGCCGCATCGTTTAATCCAGATGCTGATGGAGGGTGCATTAGCAAGGCTTGCTCAGTCCAAAGGACATATGAAGGCTAATTCAATAGCGCAAAAAGGCGAAGATATTAGTATGGCTATTTCAATAATAGGAGGGCTTCGCGATAGTCTGGATCACAAGAAAGGTGGAGAAATAGCAACTAATCTGGATAGTTTGTATGAATACATGACTTATCGTTTGATGGAATCAAACTTAAAAAACGATATTTCCATGATTGATGAAGTTCATGATTTATTAATGGAGATTAAATCAGCCTGGGATGAGCTCGCTAATCAACCGAATGCGGTGCAAGAAGACCCCCGACTTGAACAACCTGCAGCTTGATTTAACTCATAGATAAATTACGATGCAAACTAATGTTCAAGTTGGTGTTGATGCAATAATTAATTTAGGCACACAGCTTATTAGTCTAGCAAATGCTCCTGATATGTTGAGTCTTGAAGAAGAATTGCCCGTATATACGCAACAAATAGAGCAATTTTTCTTTGGATTAGATAAACAGAAATTAACATCTACTGAAATTGAACGTTTAGAACAAATAATGGAGAACCATAAAAAGATTGTTACTGTAATTTCAGGGATAAAGAAAAAAACATCAAATAATATTAAGCAACTGCATACAGGAAAAAAAATGCAGAGAACCTATCCAAAAGAAGTGTAGTAAATATAACGCCATTCAATTTTTCCCGATTCCACAAATCTTCTGCTAGATTGTCTGAGTTAAACGACAAAATTTTGACAATATAGCTTTCAACTGTTTAACTATGAGTTAAGAACAAATAGGTTTTACAGATGCAGGAGGAAGACTCGCATGGAAGATGTCAGTGGAAAAGTCGTCATAATTGATAATTCCAGTAAGGTACGCAGTCATGTGTCAGCTGTTATGGAATTCATGGGTTATGAACCTGTTGCCGTATCAGAGCCCGAAAATTGGCAAGCCCGCTTTGATAAGACCGATGGCATTATCATGCTTGTGCTTGGGGATTGTGGAACTAACAAGGAGCTGTTGTCTGTTTTTAGAGGTATAAAAGCAACAGATTCCTACTTGCCGATTATATTATTAAATGATCCTGAGGCTAAAACTAAAACACGATTTAGTCAGGAAATGGATATTGGTTCTATAGCTTCGATAGATCTGCCGCTGCGCCATCAAAAACTGGAATCAATCTTACAACAAATCAAACTTTATCGACAAACACGACATGAAGATGGCACTCCTAGATCTATGGAGTTATTTCGTAGTCTTGGCGGTACCAGTAAAACGATAAAACGTGTACGGCGCATGGTTGACAAGGTTGCAGATACAGAAGCTAACGTTCTAATTATGGGCGACTCTGGATCTGGTAAAGAAGTTGTTGCGCGTAATATTCATTATCAATCATCGAGAAGAAACAAACCATTTGTTCCCATAAACTGCGGTGCAATTCCATCTGAATTACTTGAGAGTGAGTTATTTGGACATGAAAAAGGTGCCTTCACAGGAGCAATAACCGCACGACAAGGGCGTTTTGAGATGGCAGAGGGTGGAACATTATTTCTTGATGAAATAGGTGATATGAGTTTGCCTATGCAAGTAAAGTTACTTCGCGTCTTGCAAGAACGTACGTTTGAGCGTGTCGGTAGCAATAAGAGTATTACAGCAGATGTTCGAATTGTAGCAGCAACCCACGTTGATTTAGACGAAGCAATTGAAACTGGCCGTTTTCGTGAAGATTTATTTTATCGATTAAATGTATTTCCAATTGAAATGCCCGCATTAAAGAATCGAACTGAAGATTTACCTATGTTGATAAGTGATTTAATCGAACGCTTGGAACATGAAGGTAGTACGGGCTTATCATTAACACAATCAGCTGCAGAATCGCTTGCTCAATATTCCTGGCCTGGTAATGTTCGCGAACTTGCCAATTTAATCGAACGTCTATCAATTTTGTATCCCAATGGTGTTGTTGACGTGCAGGATATGCCAGAAAAGTATCAAGCAAAGACTGTTATGGAAACACTCCCTAATGATGATAGTAGTGCTGAGTCAGATCTGCATTTGCGAATGCCGAGGTTGCCCAAGAGTGGTGTAGATCTAAAAGATCATATCAATTCAATTGAACTAAGCCTTATTAAGCAAGCCCTCGATGAGTCGAACGGTGTCGTAGCCCACGCAGCAAAACGATTGAATATGGGACGTACCACCTTAGTTGAGAAAATGCGTAAACTTGGTATGCAACGTAAAGAAACAGCGTCGGGTATTTGACGTGATCTTTATAACGCCAGGTTTCTAAAACGTAATTACTTGTATTTGTTAGAATAAACTCAATGGCATAGTCCTTGCTCTCCCATAGTTAACAACTTTAATTTGTTAATGGTGGGGTAATGTCACAGCAACAATTTTCAACAAAGGCTGAAACCAGTAAAGCTGAATTGTTAGAACAGGCTTTTCAAAACTTCAGTGAAGTATCTTCATCTCTAACTCATTTTTATGAAGGTCTTGAACAAGAAGTATCTTTGTTAACTAAAGAACTCGCTGATACGCGTTCCCAGAAAAAGCATGAATATGCAGAACGTGAAAAAGTCACTAAACGTCTTGAAAATCTTTTACGCGCATTACCAGGTGGTGTCATCGTCCTTGATGGACAAGGAATTGTAAAAGAGGTGAACCCAGCAGCATTGAAGCTACTGGGGGAACCCTTACTAAGGGAACAGTGGCGTGATGTTGTTGAACGCGCGTTTAAACCAAAATGGGATGATGGTCATGATATTACTTTACACAATGGCCAATACGTCAATATCTCTACACAACCGCTTGATCCAGAACCAGGGCAAATTTTACTCATTACGGACGTGACTGAAACGCGTCAACTTCAAGAACAAATCTCTGGTTTAAAACGTATGTCTGCCATGGGAGAAATGGCAGCAGCATTAGCACATCAAATTCGTACACCGCTTTCATCAGCATTACTTTATGTTTCAAACCTTGGTGCTAAGCAACTTGACCTGGAACGAAGAAAAAGATTTACAAAAAAAACATTGTCTGCATTACAACATTTAGAAACACTCGTTGAAGAAATGTTGTTATATGCTCGTGGAGGGCGATTGAATGCCAAACCTTCAAATATATCGGCCGTCATTAAGGATTTAATCGAGCAGCAAGAAAATTCATTAGAAGACTGCGAATTAAATATTACATTTGATGATAAAACCTCAGGTGTTCAAGTTAACCTTGGTTGTGATGCATTTAAAAGCGCTTTGCAAAATATATTCAACAATGCATGTCAAGCAGGAGACATGGTGACAAATATGCATATTGAGTTATCACAAGTTGAATCAGAAGTAGTTCAATTGATTATTACTGATGATGGTCCCGGTATCCCCGCATCTATTAAACCACGATTATTTGAACCGTTTGTAACAACACGCACTAATGGAACAGGTCTTGGGCTTGCCGTTGTAGATGCTGTTATACGAGCACATAAAGGTACTATCTCCGTAGTGGATGCACCTGTAAAAGGTACCTGTTTCACAATAAGCCTACCGGTTTATAAAGTTGAAAATAAAAAAGTTTTAATACAAAAAAATAAGATAGCTAAAAATTGCTTGGATACTAATGGGAGTGCAATATGAATTATACGGTTTTGATAGTTGAGGATGACAATGATTTACGTGAGGCCTTGACTGATACATTAACTATCGCAGGCTATATCCCAAAGACTGCTGTCAACGGTGAAGATGCGCTTTATGTTCTGGAAAATGAATCTATAGATATGGTCATAAGCGATGTGCAAATGGCGAGAATGGATGGTATTAATCTACTAAAGCGCATCAAAACTGCACAGACAAGTTTGCCCGTGATCTTGATGACAGCATATGGTTCGGTACAACAGGCTGTCGACGCGATGCAAATCGGAGCAGTTGATTACCTTGTCAAACCGTTTGAACCAGAGGTATTAGTTGCCAAAGTTAGTCAATTTTTACCGACTGTCTTAGCCGAAATAGATACAGGATTTGTCGCTGTAGACAATAAGACAAAAGAGGTTATGGAAATTGCAAAGCGAGTTTCAGATAGTGATGCAACATTAATGATCACTGGTGAGAGTGGGACAGGAAAAGAAGTTCTGGCGCAGTATATTCATCAACATTCACAACGAAGTAAAAAACCCTTTGTTGCTATCAACTGTGCAGCCATTCCTGAAAACATGCTGGAAGCAATTTTGTTTGGTTACCAAAAAGGTGCATATACGGGTGCGTATAAATCATGTCCGGGAAAATTTGAACAGGCACAGGATGGCACTATCTTATTAGATGAAATATCAGAAATGAGTTTGCCTTTACAAGCAAAATTATTACGTGTTCTTCAGGAAAAAGAAGTTGAACGATTGGGCGATCAAAACTCTATTGAGCTAAATGTACGTGTTATTGCAACGTCAAACAGGAATATGCGTAAGGAAGTTACAGCAGGAAATTTTCGTGAAGATTTATTTTATCGCTTAAATGTTTTTCCAGTAAATATGCCAGCACTTCGTGAACGTAAAGAAGATATTATCCCGATAGCAGAATTTCTACTAGCACGAGCGGCAGCGGAAAACAAAACACCTTGCCCTGATATATCAGCAGATGTATGTGAAACGCTTAAAACTTATTCGTGGCCTGGCAATGTTCGTGAGTTAGATAATGTGATGCAACGTGCTTTAATTCTTCAAATGACAGGGACAGTCACAGCGAATGAAATACAGTTTGAGCAACAGATATATAAAGAAAAAAATATTGAGTCAGATATGGAAATCGCAGTAGATATAGATGCTGATAAAAAACTTAGTGATGATTTAAAAGTACACGAACAAAATATGATAATAGAAGCATTGAAAGAAACGATGGGCAGTCGAAAGTCGGCCGCTGAAAAGTTAGGTATTAGCCCGCGTACTTTAAGATACAAATTAGCAAAGATGCGGGAACATGGTGTTGCCATACCAGCTAATTAGAAATATACAAGGGAGTTAAGTATGAGCGAAATTAATATGGATACATTGTTGGTTCAAATGCGGGCAATGGCTGATAAAGCAAATACGATTAATCAATCGGCAGTTGCAAAAGGTAGTAATCCGGATTTTTCTAATATGTTTCAAAGTGCTGTTAATAAAGTCAATGAAACACAACAGCAAGCTGGTGAATTAAAAACACAATTTGAGTTAGGAAACCCTGATATTGATATCACAGATGTAATGGTCAAATCACAAGTTGCTTCAGTTTCCTTTCAAGCAATGACACAGGTTCGAAACCGACTCGTCAGTGCATATCAAGAAATCATGAACATGTCTGTTTAAATAAAAATAATGCTAGGAAAATAAAATGGCTGAAGCAATTGAAATACCACTCGATGTAAAACGTACTTTGTTTATTCGACAGGTCGTTTTTTTATTTGCAATAGCAGGCAGTGTAGCAGTTGGTGGGTATGTCGTACTTTGGTCACAATCACCAAATTTTAGTCTGTTATACGGTAGTTTGTCTGATCAAGACGCTTCAGCAGTTATTGAATCATTGCAAAAAGAAAATATTGAATACCACGTGGACCAAAACTCTGGTGCGGTGATGGTTGCCTCATCAAAAGTCCATGAAGCCAGAATGAAACTGGCTGCAGAAGGCTTACCAAAAAGTGCTAATAGTGGCTTTGCAATGTTAAATGAAGAACAAAAATTGGGTACGAGTCAGTTTATTGAGAAAGCGCGTTACCAGCATGCATTGGAAAATGAATTAGCTATATCAATTACAAAAGTAAGTGCAGTTAAAGCGGCAAGAGTTCATTTGGCTTTACCTAAGGAAAGCGTTTTCTTAAGAAACCGTAAAGCAGCAAGTGCATCAGTGCTATTAGATTTGTATCCAGGACATCGCCTTGAAGCTGGACAGGTTGCAGCCATTGCTAATCTTGTTGCATCGAGCGTCCCTAGTCTTGAGTTAACAAATGTTAGTGTGATTGATCAATATGGACGATTAATGACTCAGAACCAATCGTCAGCCGACCTGGCAATGACAGCATCACAATTTCAATACGCAACACAAGTCGAAAATTCATACATAAAAAGAATTGAAAATATTTTAATTCCTTTGTTGGGACAGGATGGTGTCAAGGCGCAGGTAACAGCCGAGTTAGATTTTACCAGTACTGAGCAAACGCGAGAATCATTTAACCCTGATTTACCTGCTTTACGCAGTGAACAATTAGAAGAAGATTCAAAGTCCTCAACTGGAATTGCCGGTGGTGTGCCAGGTGCTCTATCAAATCAACCTGGTGTAAATGGTAGCGCACCAGAGATTGTTGGAAAGAATAATGCAAATGATGATGATAGCAATTCAGCAATGGGTAGCATGCAACGTCGTTCAACGCGAAATTATGAATTAGACAAAACTATAAGTCACACGCGTTTGCCAACTGGAAGTTTGCTTCGATTGTCAGTAGCGGTAGTTATTGATTACAAAAAGAGCCTAAATGATAAAGGCACAGTTGAGCGAGTTGAGCACACACCAGAAGAGCTTAATCAGATAACAAATTTGGTCAAAGAAACAATCGGTTTTAATTCAATTCGCGGTGATAGTGTCAATGTTATGAACGCTCAATTTACATTACCTGATGCTGTAGAGCCGTTACCTGAATCACCAATTTGGCAGCAAGCATGGGTATGGGATATAGCTAAACAAGTACTCGGTGGATTATTTGTTTTATTTCTTGTTTTTGGAATATTAAAACCATCAATTAAAAACATGATGAACAAAGAAATAACATTACACCAGACTGCATTAGCCGGGCCTGCTGGTGTTGCAGGTCAACTGACGGCTGACGATTCATCTCAACAAGCCCAAGAAATGAAAGCGCTAGAAGCAGCTCCTGAATATGATAAATCAATTCACAATGTTAAAGAGATGGTTAACACCGATCCCAAACTAGCTGCGCAGGTGGTACGTAACTGGGTAGGTGAAGACTAATGCCAGCCCCAAAGAAAAGTACAGGAATGGACCCCACTCAAAAAGCCGCTGTATTTCTAATGTCGATTGGAGAAGAGTCAGCCTCTGAAGTAATGAAACATATGGGGCCAAAAGAAGTTCAGCGTATCGGCATAGCCATGACAACAGTCAAAGATCTTACCAAAGAAATGGTCAATTCTGTCATTGGCGAATTTATGACGACTGTAAATAAGCAAACCAGTTTGGGTGTTGGTGTCGATGATTATGTCCGAAATGTTTTATATAGTGCCCTGGGTGAAGATAAAGCAGCTGGTGTTATTGATCGAATTTTACTTGGTGGAAATTCACAAGGACTTGAGTCGTTAAAGTGGATGCAACCAAAGTCAGTTGCAGAATTAATAAGTAACGAACACCCACAAATTATAGCTATTATTTTATCTTACCTTGAAAGTGATATGGCAGCAGAAATAATCACAGAATTTCCAGAAAAAGTGCGCTCCGATTTGTTATTACGTATAGCCACTTTAGAGAGTGTTCAACCTGCAGCAATGAAGGAACTGAATGAGACTTTGGAGCGACAATTAAAAGGAGGTAGCAATATTCAGTCGTCTTCAATCGGTGGTGTTAAAGCGGCAGCAGACATATTGAACTTTATCGAGACATCAGCCGAAGCTGCGATTATGGAGAAGGTTAAGGAGGTTGATGAAGATTTGGGGCAAGAAATACAAGATTTGATGTTTGTATTTGAAAATCTTATGGGAGTTGATGACCGTGCAATGCAAACTATTCTTAGAGAGGTTTCAACAGATAGTCTATTGTTAGCTATGAAAGCAGCTGATGATGAATTAAAGGAAAAGATTTATGCCAATATGTCAAAACGCGCTGCTGAAATGTTACGTGATGATCTAGAGGCTAAGGGACCTGTTAAATTGAGTGAAGTAGAAACAGCGCAAAAAGAAATTCTATCTATTGCACGACGCTTGGCTGATGAAGGACAAATTTCTTTGGGCGGTAGTGCTGATGAAGAATTAGTTTAATGAAATAAAAATTATATTCTTTAAAAAATAAACCTAAATATAAGTTCTATAAATTACCGTGAGTAACTTAAAACAACGTATCATTACTGCAAAAGATGCAAATGAATATGTTGAGTGGCAGGAGCCTCATGTAAAAGGAAGAATATCCAGCGAGTTTGATAATGGCGTCCGTCCTCCTACAGCAAATGAAATGCAAGCCCTACATAAAGATGCCTATGACGAAGGCTTCAATATGGGGCGTAAAGAGGGACGTTCACAAGGTTACAAGGAAGGGAGTGAGCAGGCTGAATTAGAATCACAGGATCTTTTCCAAAGACTAGGTGACATTTTTAATTCGTTGTCAGATCCAGTTTCTCTATTGGATGATGAAATTGAAAACAGTATTGCAGAATTAACTTTAGCGATTGCAAGGCAACTAGTACGTAGAGAAATTAAAACAGATCCTGGTGAAATTGTCGCTGTTGTTAGAGAGGCAGTTAGAGCTTTACCATTATCAGCAAGAAAACCAACGATATATTTACATCCTGAAGATATTCAACTTGTTCGAAATGCCTTGTCTGTTGGCGAAGATGAAAAATCATATCTTTTTGAAGAAGATCTATTATTAACGCGTGGTGATTGTCGAGTCGAAACAGAGTCATCAAATATTGATGCGAGTATCGAAGCACGTTTATCTGCTATAGCTATTAAAATGCTGGGTGATGAGCGTCGACATGACGAGAGTAGAAATGATGATGTTACCTGAAGCCGATCGACGACCTGTCTGGAAACATAAAATTAATCAACTTATTGAAAAGAATCGCAAACCTATCCCGATGGCTGTCCATGGCCGGTTAATCAGAATGGTCGGATTAACTTTGGAAGCAGCTGGTTGTCGTGCAGCAATCGGTGATTATTGTCGTATAGAAGATGATGGAAAAACGTTGACGGATGCTGAGGTTGTTGGTTTCTCCGGAGATAATCTTTTTCTAATGCCAACAGGACAACCGCACGGGCTTTCTCCCAATGCGCGTGTGATTCCTTTAGGTAGAGCAGGTGATGTTGCAGTCGGTCCAGAACTATTAGGACGTGTAATCAATGGTTCTGGTCAACCTCTTGATGGTGGACCAATAATAAAAGCTAAAGATAAGGTGCCATTAACAGGGAGACCTATTAATCCATTGGCAAGAGGAAAAATAACTGAGCCAATGGATGTTGGGATACGCACTATAAACACCTTCTTTTCTATTGGTCGAGGGCAACGGATGGGATTGTTTGCCAGCAGTGGTGTGGGTAAGAGTGTCTTATTAGGTATGATGGCACGTTTTACAGAAGCAGATGTAATCGTTGTTGGCCTCATTGGTGAACGAGGTCGTGAGGTAAAAGAATTTATAGAGCAGAGCCTAGGAGAAGTAGGATTATCTCGTTCTGTAGTTGTTGCCACTCCTGCTGATGATCCCCCTTTAATGCGCTTACATGGTGCAATGTTAGCTACCAGCATTGCTGAATATTTTCGTGATCAAGGACAACATGTTCTTTTATTAATGGATTCCATAACACGTTTTGCACAAGCGCAGAGAGAAATTGCACTAACAATAGGTGAACCTCCTGCAACTCGGGGTTATCCGCCGTCAGTATTTACACGTATGCCACAATTAGTAGAGCGAGCTGGTAACGGTGCAAATGGGCAAGGATCAATAACAGCTATATACACAGTGCTTACTGAAGCCGATGCAGATAATGACCCCATAGCTGATTCAGCACGCGCGATATTAGATGGACACATTGTTTTATCTAAAAAGATTGCCGAATCGGGTATCTATCCTGCTATTGATATAGAACTGTCAATCAGTCGAGTAATGAACTTAATTACAGATCTTGAACATCAAAAGGAAACTCTATTCATCCGACAGTTAAATTCAATTTATCAACAAAATAAAGATTTGATCAGTGTTGGGGCATATCAGCCAGGTGCAGATGAACAACTTGATCTGGCAATTAAACTTCAACCCTATTTTTTAAAGTACATAAGCCAGAATATGGACGAGAAAGTTAGCTATTCTGATTCGATGCAACAACTAAAAGAATTACTAGAAAACTGCAAGCAAGGTAGTTCGAATCAATTAACGATACAGGACGGAACAAATGACACGGTCACAGCGGATTAAAAAAATTGTCAGACTGTCAGAGAACAAGGAACGAAATGCAGCACGTGAATTCGCTACGACACAAAAAATATTAAATGACTATAAAGAACGATTGTCTCAACTACAAGAGTATCGAAATGAATACCTAGGTTATCTAAAGCCAGGTGGACAGGCGCAATCAATAACAGTTCTACGTGAACATCAGGCATTTATATTACAAATTGATGAAGGAGTGCGTTTATTGAATCAGCAAATTAATTTGCAAGAATCAATGAATAATCGCGAAAGGGATAAATGGCTCAAGGAAAAACAACAACTAGACACAATGGAAAATATTTTCGAGCGGTTTAGTTCTGCTGAAAGACAAGTAGTTGCATTACGAGAACAAAACCAGTTAGACGAACTTAGTCAAAGACAATCAGCAAAGTAATGAGTTTATTATTCTAGTTGGCATAAGCGTTGCAATTCCATCGTCTATATAGATGCAAATAGAGGAAACGGAAGTGAACCCAACGGCGACAACAAGTATATTGAATCCTGTAAAGACGATTGAAAACAATGCTTTAGGGAATTCTGAAATAGCAACTGCTGAGTTGTCAGATAATGTGCTTTCTAATGATTTTACATCAGCAATGAAGGAAGCATTTACCGCAAGCGGCAATACTAAGCCGCTAGAGTTTGCCGACCTAAAGAATCTGGATGTTCAACAGCTTGCAGATTTGGCAGAACAGATGGGTATTCACTTACCAGCTGAGATGTTAGCTGAATCAATCGATTTAAAACAAACAATATTGAATGCGTTGGCTTTTGAATTAAAACCCTCCTCTAATAGAGTTAACTTGGTGGCTAATCCAAATGCGGATGAGATTTTAAAGTCGACCATTGTAAATGGAGATCTATTTAAAAATGGAATAACGGAAAATAGTTTGTCTGGTAATAAGACTGATTTATTAAATAGAGTAGCGACTGATGAAGTGATGGTGCAGGCGGCGATCAAGAAAGAACCAGGTTTAGTTAATGTTTTAAGTACGGCAGGATCAGAGTCAACGAATTTTTTGAAAGAATTAACCATCAAAGATTCTGATATTAATCGTGATCTATTAATGAAACCAGGACAGCAAGATATAAGTACCATAAAATTATCTGAACAATTAGCAAGTGCAGACAGGCCGATCAATTCGTTGAGTTCTATTAGTAACCCCACATCTCTAGTTCAGTCTCTATCAAATACTACTGCACCCGGAACGATACTTAACCGTGTTGAGGTTCCTGTGCAACAAGCGGGATGGGGTGAGGCAGTTGGTAATCGTTTGATGATGATGGTCAGTGATAAGATACAGACTGCTAGTATCCGGCTTAATCCTGCAGAACTAGGGCCTATTGAAGTAAAGGTTAATGTTAATCAAGAACAAGCAACTGTACATTTTGTGTCTAATAATAGTGTTGTTCGAGATGCAATTGAAGATGCGTTCCCTAGATTAAAGGAAATGTTTTCGCAAAATGGATTAAGTCTCGCGGATGCAAATGTTTCGCAACAATCTTCACAGCAAAGCAATTCAAATTCAAAAAATGAATTACAAACCGATTCGGATAATGTTTCATTAGATTCAAATGAAACACAAGCTGAAAGCAAACCAATTTATATCGAAGACACTGGCATTGTTGATCACTACGTATAACACGACTAGAACTGTATTGCTTAATTTCTGAGGTACGATAAGTAACAGAATTACATTTCTGGTTTGTTGTGTATCACTAATTTAGCTAACGATGACTTCTGCTTATTGACCACATTTCTTTCCTCTTTTAGAAAACTTTATTTTTAGAACTTGCATTTGTTTCCACATCATTAAATGACTCTTTTCTTAAATGAAATAGGGTATGTCAATGAATTGACATGGGTGTTTTTTAATATCTCCAACTTATTGAATTATAAGCTTAAATAACCATGGCATAGGGCTTGCTAAATGATTAATACAATTAATACGGAGAGTGATGATGGCAGACGAAGAAGTAGTAGAAGAGGGAGATGAAGTCGAAGAAGGTAGTGCTGATGAAAAGAAAAAATTACCTTTAAAACTAATCATTATTATCGCAGTTGTACTTCTTGCAGGCGGTGGCGGTGGTGCTTTTTTCATGATGGGTGATAAAGCTGATGATCCAGTAGTAGCAGATGAAAGTGGTGAAGCTGCTGAAGGTGATGCTGAAGAGGGTGAGGAAACAGAAGCAGCTGGAGAAGCAGTCTATTTTTCACTTGATCCTCCCTTTATCGTTAACTTTACTGGTAAAAGCAGGGCTCGTTTTTTACAAGTTAGTATTGAAGGTCTAACAAGAGATGTAACAGTTAAAGAAGACATTACCAAACACTTTCCTCAAGTGAGAAACAACCTTGTTTTATTATTAAGTGGCCAGACTTATGAGGAATTAAATACACAAGAAGGCAAGGCTGCGCTTCGTAAACAGGTATTGAAAGAAGTACAGAAAGTTCTCGAAGCAGAAACAGGTAAAGAAGGTGTTGAAGATGTTTATTTCACCAGCTTCGTCATGCAATAACTCAGGGTGTAGATAATTATGGCTGAAGATATTCTTTCACAGGATGAGATTGATGCGCTTTTAACGGGTGTTGATAGTGGCGATGTTGAAACAGAAAGTGATGATGAACTCGATGATGGCGAGGCTCGAGCTTACGATTTCAGTAGTCAGGACCGCATTGTTCGCGGTCGTATGCCAACACTTGAAATGATCAATGAACGATTTGCCAGAAATTTTCGAATAACATTGTTTAATTTTTTACGTCGTTCACCAACAATTTCTGTTGATGGTGTGCAGATGACTAAATTTGGTGAATATATTCACAGCTTATTTATGCCATCGAACTTGAATTTGGTAAAGGTTAAACCACTACGTGGAACGGCATTATTTGTTTTAAACCCAAAATTGGTCTATTCGATTGTCGATTCGTTCTTTGGAGGTGATGGTCGGTTTCATACCAAGATAGAAGGTCGTGATTTTACTAATACTGAGATGCAGGTGATTGAGAATATCTTACAAAAGATATTTGTCGACCTTAAAGATGCCTGGTCACCTATTATGGATGTTGACTTCGAACATACTGGCTCAGAAGTTAATCCGCATTTTGCAAATATCGTCACACCGAGTGAGGTTGTTGTTGTTTCTACAATCCATGTTGAACTGGATAATGGTGGTGGAGATCTTCATCTAACTATGCCTTATTCAATGCTTGAGCCATTAAGAGAGCAGCTAGATGCAGGTGTACAAAGTGATACATCAGAACATGATCAAAGATGGATTAATTCACTTAGAGAAGAAATTAAAAGTGCACCGATAGAAATATCCAGCACTTTAACAGAAACATCCATTTCATTACGTGAACTTAATGGATTAAATGTTGGTGATGTAATTCCCGTTGATATACCCGATGTTGTTACTGCAGAGATTGAAGGTATTCCAGTATTTCGTGGCCAATATGGACTTTCCAGAGGTAATCGTGCGTTGAAGGTTGTTGAAATGATTCGTCACGATACAGCTGCACCCGCAATTAAATATTTACAGGAGCAATCTAATGACTGAAGAAACAAGCACAGCTGAAGATGATGTAGGAGATGATTGGGCTGAAGCAATGTCTGAGCAGTCCGATTCAGAGTCTACAAATGCAAATGATGATTTACCAGAAGCGCCACTACAGAATTTGCAAGCAGATAATGTTAGTAATGGTGAGTCAGCGAATCTTGAAGCAATACTAGATATTCCTGTCTCCTTATCTGTTCAAATTGGACAAACCAAGATTAGCATAAAAAATTTACTACAACTTAACCAGGGCTCTGTAGTTGAACTTGAACGTCTTGCCGGAGAACCACTTGATGTGATGGTAAACAACACATTGGTTGCGCATGGTGAAATTGTTGTTGTTAACGAAAAATATGGTATCCGTTTAACAGATATTGTGAGCACACATGAACGTGTTAAAAAGCTGCAGTAATACTATTGCGGGCCTTTACAGTTTAGCAGTTGGAGTAAAGCAGAGAATATTACTACTGCTGATATTGCTTTTTAGTCTGAATGTAAATGCTGCATCTCAACTGACAAGTCAAAATGTAATTGATACCTCAGACTATTTTAAAGTGGTATTAGGTTTGATCTTTGTTATTGGGCTATTTCTTATTAGTACCTTTTTATTCAAACGTTATGGCCATGGACCTATGACTGGTCGTGGACAAATGAGAATTGTTGATGGCTTACATCTAGGAAATCGAGAAAGATTGGTGTTAGTTGATTTAAAAGGCAAACAAATATTGTTAGCCATAACACCAGGACAAATTAAAAAGCTGGATACTGTTGAGCATGCTACTGCAACAGAATCATCATTTGCACCGCTTATGGATGAAGCAAACGCGTCTATATCAACTGGTGGATCACAGAAACTGGAACCGGGCAATGCGTAAATTATTTTTGATGCTCTTATTTTTTCCTTGCCTTGCCTATGCTCAGCCAGGACTAGATGTTTTATCAGTGATAGATAATCAGGATGGAGGACAAACTTATACTTTAAGTATAAAGATCTTCTTCTTAATGACAGCTCTGACATTATTACCAGCAGCTGTTCTCATGATGACCTCGTTTACTAGAATAATTATCGTTCTTGCGATTTTACGTCAAGCTCTTGGTACGGCTCAAACACCAAGTAGTCAAATTCTGATTGGCTTGGCGCTCTTTTTAAGTTTTTTTATCATGACTCCGGTGCTTGATCAAATATATAAAGGCTCTGTTCAACCTTATCTTGATGAACAAATAACAATTAGTGAAGCATTGGGAAATGCTGAATTTCCAATACGCGAATTTATGTTGGCGCAGACCAGAGAGACAGATATCGAATTGTTTGCAACAATTTCCGGAAATGAAAATATCGCGTCTGAAGCAGATATCCCTTTTTCTTTAATAGTCCCCGCCTTTGTTACCAGTGAATTAAAAACAGCATTTCAGATAGGGTTCTTAATATTTATACCCTTCTTGGTAATTGATCTGGTTGTTGCAAGTGTCTTGATGTCTATGGGTATGATGATGTTATCACCATTGATTATTTCATTTCCGTTTAAATTAATGTTGTTTGTGCTTGTAGATGGGTGGGCATTGATTATGGGCACACTGGCAAGCAGTTTTTATTTTGCCTGACTTCTATGACGCCAGAATCAGTCATTCATATCGGACAGGAAGCGTTATTTAATCTAACGATTCTTCTTTTGATATTGCTGGTCCCGGCATTAATCGTCGGTGTCTTGATAAGTATGTTTCAGGCAGCAACACAAATTAATGAAATGACCTTGAGTTTTATTCCTAAGTTATTAGTGACGTTACTCGTATTAGTCGTTGCAGGGCCTTGGATGTTGACGATGTTAACCGAGTACACCTTAAGGCTATTTCAAAATATACCAAGTTTATTGGGTTGAAAGTATAAACATTAATAATGTTAACAATTACAGTAAATGAAATCGTTCAAATGGTGCAAATGTGGTTGTGGCCATTTTTTCGTATAACAGGGTTACTAATGACTGCACCTATTATTGGTACCCGCTCTGTTCCAGTCCGTGTGCGAATCTCAATTGCAGTGGTTATTACTATGGTTATTTTTCCAATAATCCCTGCCGTACCACAAATTGATCCCATTTCATTGCAAGGTACTTTTATTTCAATACAACAAGTCATTATTGGTATCGGCATGGGTTTAAGTATGAGAGTAATATTTATTGCGCTTGAATTAGCAGGCCAGGCGATTGGTCAATTAATGGGTTTGATGATGGCTTCCATGGTTGATCCACTTAACGGTAATCAAGTGCCAATTATCGGTCAGTTTTATCTGCTTCTTGCCTCCTTATTATTTCTTGTCGTTGATGGCCACTTAATGATGGTGCGTGTTTTGGCTGAAAGCTTTATTAGCATGCCAATAGCGACGACAGGTTTATCCAGGAATGGTGCATGGGAAGTATTACAGTGGACAGGACATATTATCAATACGGCCGTGGTAATTGCCTTACCAGCGCTAGTTTCTTTACTTATAGTAAATTTATCATTTGGTGTAATGACTCGGTCTGCACCATCACTCAATATTTTTGCGGTTGGTTTTCCCGTCATGATAATCCTAGGCGTCATTATCATCTTTATTAGTTTAAGTAGCTTTATCCCACACATGATGAATATGTTTGAAGATGGAATCTCGATGATGCACAAGTTGGTGAGTATTTAATGGCTGACGAACAAGATACTAGTCAGGAACGCACTGAGGAGGCGACGCCAAAGCGCCAGGAAGAGGCACGTGGCAAAGGCCAGATATCACGTTCTAAAGAACTGACTACGATGTTTATACTAATGGCAAGCGCCTTGAGCTTTATTCTCATGGGGCAACAATTGTCCATGAGCTTACAGCAGTTGATGCGAGATAATTTTTCTATTGAACGACACAATATTTATGATGATTCATTTGGTTTTACTGCTGTCGTAGAGTCGGGCGGGAACGTCCTGCTAGAATTCATGCCTTTTCTTATTGTGTTACTCATAGTTGCATTTTTTGCACCGATGTTAGTTGGTGGTTGGTTATTTAGTCCCAAGGCGCTGGCATTAAAATTTGATAAGTTAAATCCAATATCAGGTATCAAACGATTATTCAGTGCGAATAGCCTAATGGAACTGCTTAAGGCTTTTGCAAAGTTTACATTGTTTACCGGGATCGCCATTTTCATGCTTTGGCATCATACCTACGAACTGCTGAGCATTGGACACAATGGTTTGGAAGCAGGACTCGTGGATGCATCTGGTCTTATTCTAGGTAGCTTTTTTGTTGTTTGCCTTGGGTCGATATTAATTACCTTTGTAGATGTGCCGTTCCAGATTTGGAATCACAGTAAGCAATTAAAAATGACTAAACAACAGCTCAAAGATGAAATGAAAGATACTGAAGGCAAACCTGAAGTCAAATCACAAATTAGAGCCTTGCAACAAGAGCTCGCCAACCGAAGGATGATGGAAGCAGTACCTGATGCGGACGTTATTATTACCAACCCAACCCATTACGCTGTTGCTCTGAGTTATAAACCAGATGAAATGGGTGCACCAAAATTAGTAGCTAAGGGTGCTGATCTCATTGCAGAACGGATTAGAAATATTGGTGCTGAACATAAAGTTATGATCTTCCCAGCACCCATGCTCGCACGTGCATTATATTTCAGCACTAAAATTAACCAGGATATTCCTGCAGGTCTTTATCTCGCTGTTGCGCAAGTTTTGGCTTATGTCTTTCAATTACGTGAAAGCGTCAATATATCTCGTGGCAACAAACCTAAACTACCTACAGACTTTTCAATACCGGAAGAATTTCAACATGACTAAAAGTATGGAAATTAAATAATGACAACACCCGGAGCAATGTCATTAAAATTAACTGAACTAAATCGAATGGGTTTAGGTGCACCATTATTATTGATGGCAATGCTGGCAATGATGGTAGTGCCATTAGCACCTTTTGTCTTAGATATATTTTTTACATTCAATATTGCTCTTTCTTTGGTGGTATTACTGGCGGTTATATACAGTCAGCGACCATTAGAGTTTGCCGTTTTTCCGACAGTCATATTAATCGCAACCCTGTTGCGTTTAAGTCTTAACGTAGCCTCAACACGTGTTGTTTTATTGCATGGCCATTCCGGACCAGATGCCGCTGGGAAAGTGATTGAATCATTTGGTGATTTTGTTGTTGGTGGTAATTACACGGTAGGATTTGTCGTGTTTGCAATTTTGGTTGTTATTAACTTTGTCGTTATCACTAAAGGTGCTGGCCGCATTTCAGAAGTTACGGCCAGATTTACCTTGGATGCAATGCCCGGTAAGCAAATGGCAATTGATGCTGATTTAAATGCAGGGTTAATTAATCAGGAAGAAGCAAAAACTAGACGAGCAGAGGTTTCTCAAGAATCAGACTTCTATGGTGCAATGGATGGTGCCAGTAAATTTGTTCGTGGTGATGCGATCGCCGGTATTTTAATTTTATTTATTAACATTCTTGGTGGATTAGCGATTGGTGTAATACAGCATAAAATGGCTATGGGTGATGCTGCTCGTGTTTATACTTTATTAACAATTGGTGATGGATTGGTTGCACAGATTCCTTCATTACTCTTATCAACTGCTGCTGCAATCATTGTTACTCGTGTTTCTTCTCATTCTGACATGGGAGAGCAAATTGTTTTTCAATTATTTCATAGTCCCAAGACCTTATATGTAACAGCTGGCGTCCTCGGCTTAATTGGTATTATCCCTGGTATGCCTAATGTGTCATTCCTGTTGCTTGCACTTGTAACGGGAGGTTTTGGTTTTTGGAGAGAACAACAAAAAATAGAACCTGTTGAGGAACCCGAACTTTTAGAACTAGAAGCCGCTGATGAAACCCCTGAAGAAGAGCGTGAGCTTGGTTGGCGCGATGTAGAAAGTATTGATCAAATTGGTTTGGAAGTGGGTTATCGCTTGATTCCTATGGTTGACCGAAAGCAAGGTGGACAATTGTTATCGCGAGTAAAAGGGGTAAGAAAAAAGTTAACTCAAGAGCTGGGCTTTTTATTACCCGCTGTACATATACGAGACAATCTTGATCTGGAACCAAATAGTTATCGCATTGTGATTAAAGATGCCACGATTGCCAAGGCTTCAGTTCAAATTGACTCTGAGTTAGCAATTAATCCAGGGCAAGTCTTTGGCGAACTACCAGGTAATGTTGCAACTGATCCTGTGTTTGGTTTAGAAGCAGTTTGGATAGAACCATCACAACGGGATCAGGCGCAAACTTTCGGCTACACCGTTGTTGATCCTAGTACGGTCATTGCAACTCATATGAGTCAGGTCTTACAAGAGCACGCACATGAACTGCTAGGACATAAAGAAGTGCAGTCATTGATCGAAAGATACAATGAACACTCACCGAAAGTTATTGATGACATTATTCCTAATATCATTCCGGTTAGTACTATCTTGAAAGTAATGCAGAATTTATTACGTGAAAACATTCCTATTCGAGACATTCGAACCATCATTGAAACTATTATCGAGCATTCGAGAAACACACAATCAACCGAGCAATTAACTGCGGCAGTCAGGATTGCTCTAGGAAGATTAATCATTGAGCGTATTAGTGGAGATGATGATGAATTACCAGTAATTACATTAGACGGAACACTGGAACAGTTATTGCAACAATCACTACAAGCAATGTCGGATGGTACCGGGGCGATTGAACCCAACCTTGCGCAGAGGTTAATTCAGTCATTACGTGAGGCATGTGAGAAACAAGAGTTAGCAGGACAGCCATCAGTACTGCTGGTTGCAGATAATATGAGGGAATTAATGGTTCAACTTATCAGGTTTAGTATCCCGAGACTTAATATTTTGGCCTTTAATGAGGTGCCAGAGAATAAGGATATCAGAATAGTTAATACAATAGGTTCCGCATAATTAATTGTAAAACGACAAAAATATGACAACAAAATCCAGGTAATACATTGACCATGAAAATAAAAAAATATTTTGCATCAGACATGCGTCAGGCACTAGAGATGGCACGCGATGAACATGGACCAGATGTCGTGATACTCTCAAACAGAAAAGTATTAGGTGGTGTTGAATTGATTGCTGCCGAGGATTATGACGAAGCAGTCTACAATAAGACTGCAGACTCAAGACAAACTAACAGCCAGCATGAAAATAAATTACGAAAGTCTGAGACAGCAACAGAAATAAATACTTTTAAATCTGATGAGCTCTCTGTTAACGATTCCGTGACAGATATCTGGACTCGTGAATCAACAATAGATCAAATGCGTGATGAAATAAAATCACTCAGGACTATGCTGGAACAGCAAATGTCTGGTTTGGCATGGGGTGCTATAGGCAGACAACATCCGCTTTGGGCAAATTTAATCCGGCAATTGATTAACCTTGATTTAACACCAAAGTTAGCACGTGAGCTCGTTGAAGAAATTCCTGAGCACTATCAGTTCGATCAGGCATGGCGGACTGTACTGGCACTACTGACATACAAGGTGCCTCAGCACCACGACAAAATATTGACTGGAGGGAACACGGTACTCTTTCATGGGCCATCCGGATCTGGCAAGACAACCACTATTGCCAAAATGGCAACACGCTATGCACTTGAGTATGGATCACAAAATATTATGCTGGCGACGACGGATATATATCGCGTCGGCGCACGTGAACAACTTAGAAGCTACGCAAGAATATTAGGAGTTCCAATTCGTACTATTAATAACAAGGAAGAATATCACGGTCTATACGACGGCGTTAATAAAAATAAATTGATCTTGGTTGATACAGCAGGATTGAGTATCAACGATACAAAACATAAACAGCAGTTTGACCTTGTAAAATCGACCGGGCATAGAACAACAAACTGTTTAATCTTGCCTGCAACGGAGCATTACAACGGACTATCACGATTAATTGATGCCTATAGTACTTTGGAGCCTGATTTTTGTATTCCGACAAAACTTGATGAAGCCACATCACTAGGTGGATTGCTGTCTGTTGCTATCGAGAAGGTTTTACCTATTGCGTCTATTTGTGATGGGCAAAAAGTACCTGAGGATATGCATAAAATGAAACCGTATGAGCTTGTTTCGCGAGTTGTTAGCAGAGCTAATAAAAATAAAATAAATTTTGATGAAGAACATTTAGAACAATCGATTGGGCATTACGAAAATGAATTTGGACTTGAGCACTAAGCAGGTGAACCATGCAGACTAGAAAAAGCACAACACAGGTTATTGCTGTCACTAGTGGGAAAGGTGGTGTTGGAAAAACGAATATATCGATTAATCTGGCGTTGGCGTTGTCAGATAGAGATAAATCCGTGACCTTAATGGATGCTGATTTAGGACTGGCAAATATTGATGTTCTCTTAAAGTTAAAGCCATTGAGAAATTTATCTCATGTAATAGAAGGCGATTGTGAGTTAAAGGACATTCTTATCGATGGGCCAAATAATATACGGATTATCCCTGCTTCATCAGGCATAAAAATGATGAATCAATTGACGCCTGCACAAAATGTGGGTTTGGTTCATGCCTTCGATGAATTGGAAGAAAGTACTGATTTTCTCATAGTAGATACTGCCGGTGGTTTATCCGATAGCGTCGTCAGATTTTGTAGTGCTGCTCAAGAGATACTGGTTGTTGTTTGTAACGACCCTGCATCAATAGCAGATGCCTATGCACTAATAAAAACTCTAAACCGTGATTTTAAAATTCAGCGCTTTCAAGTTGTTGTTAATAAAGTACAAACTGATGCTGAAGGTTGTGATTTATTTGAGCGCCTGCGTTCCGTGACAGAGCAGTTTCTCGATGTTGTTATGCATTTAAAGGCAATTATTCCTCATGACGATAATATTTTACGCGCGGCACGCCAACGACGCGCATATTATTTGTCTTACCCTAGCTCCAAATCAATAAAATCATTCAAGAAATTGGCCTCTGAAGTCGATAACCAGAATAGGACTGTTAGAGCAAGTGGCGGATTGACCTTTTTTGCGGAACAGATGATTGGATCGCAAGAAGTTTTACCTTCGAGGGCCATGTCATGAGGAGCGAACTTGCGGCCTATACAGAAACGGCCAGTGTCACTGAAATATCGCAAGATGATTTAGTTGAACAACATGCCACGTTGGTTAAGAGAATTGCTTATCACTTAATTAGTCGATTGCCATCTTGCGTACAGGTAGATGATTTAATACAGGCAGGAATGATTGGATTGTTAGAAGCAGCGCGAAATTATGATGCTACTCAAGGCGCAAGTTTTGAAACTTATGCGGGTATACGTATTCGTGGATCGATGTTGGATGAAATAAGAAAAGGTGACTGGACGCCGCGTTCACTACATAGAAAAGTCAGGGAAATTTCGCAGACAATGCGCGAAATAGAAACAGAACATGGTCGAGATGCGCGCGATAGTGAAGTGGCAGAAAGATTAGATATGTCTTTGGATGAATACCATCAAGTTTTACAAGATGCGAGTAGCCATCAAATAGTCAGTTTTGAAGATATACCTTCAAAGGATGCCAATGTAGTTGATGGTTTAAGTGCAAAAATAACAGGACCATTAGAAAATCTGCAAGAAGATAACATAAAAGAGACATTAGCCACTGCAATAGCAGGGTTGCCTGAAAGAGAAAGAATAGTGATGTCACTTTATTACGATGAAGAATTAAATTTAAGAGAAGTCGGCGAGGTTCTGGGTGTTAGTGAATCAAGAGTTTGTCAGATACATTCGCAAGCATTGATACGCGTCAAGGCAAAAGTACAACGAATTATCAGAGACGAATAATTTTATAAACATGTTTACAAATAATAATTGGTTTAAATATATAGCAAACGATAACGGAGGTTGCTGTGGATAATAATATGAAGATACTGATAGTAGATGACTTTTCTACTATGAGACGAATCATAAAGAATCTCTTGCGTGATCTTGGATTTACCAACACCAGTGAAGCTGATGATGGTTTGACAGCACTTCCAATGTTAGAGAGTGGAAAATATGATTTTCTCGTGACCGATTGGAATATGCCTGGAATGCAGGGTATTGATCTTTTAAAGGCGGTACGTGCTAACTCTGAACTTGCAGACTTGCCGGTGTTGATGGTAACTGCTGAATCAAAAAAAGATCAAATCGTTGAAGCGGCACAGGCTGGTGTCAATGGTTATGTAGTTAAACCATTCACCGCACAAACATTAAAGGAAAAAATTGACAAGATTTTTGAACGCATTGAAGCCGCTTAAGGGGATATGGTTATGACGACTGAAACAGCAGAAGTACAGCAACCAATTGATATGCGTTTATCCTTAGCGAAATCGTTGGTCAACAATCTTGAGAAAGGAAATATAGGCGAGGTTGATCAATTAATCACCAGTCTTAATAGTCAACATGAATCAATGTTGTTTCAAGAGATCGGTAAATTAACTCGCCAACTACATGATGCACTAGGTAGTTTTCGTGACGATGAACGTATTTCAAACCTGGCTGAAAACCGTATACCCGATGCCAGGGAACGACTGAACTACGTTATTGAAAGAACCGAAGAGTCTGCGCATCGAACGCTTAATGCAGTTGAAGAAGCATTACCAATTGCTCATGAGTTACAAGAAAACGGCAGTGCAATGAGAGAAGAATGGGCAAAATTCACTCGCCGAGAGATGGATGCAGAAGAATTTAGGCAGATGAGCAAACGTATAGAAGGTTTTTTAGAATCTGTAGAAGGTGATGCGAAACATTTAAACAAAGGTCTTTCGGATGTGATGATGGCGCAAGACTTTCAGGATTTAACCGGACAGATCATCAGACAAGTAATCGAGTTGGTTCAGGATCTGGAAGAAGGCTTAGTTAGTGTCATTAAAAATTCTGGTCGTATGGGAGCCACTGTAGAAGAAACAAAGGACATGGATATTGTTGCTGAAGGACCTCAAGTCAATAAAGAAGATGACCCAAATGTAATGTCAGGGCAAGATGATGTCGATGATTTGTTGTCAAGCCTTGGGTTTTAAAAAAATTATAACCAATGAACTGTTGGTACTTAGGTATTAATTATGGCAATTGATTTAAATGATGAAATCATGCAGGACTTTCTCCTTGAAGCTGGAGAAATTCTTGAACTATTAAATGAACAATTGGTGGAGTTAGAAACAAGTCCTGATGACAACGACTTATTAAATGCTGTCTTCAGGGGCTTTCATACGATTAAAGGTGGTGCTGGCTTTCTTTCTATAGAGCCTCTTGTTGATGTTTGTCATACAGCTGAGAATGTATTCGATTTATTACGCCAGGGAGAACGTTCAGTAGACGCAGGATTAATGGATGTTGTTCTTGAAGTACTGGATGTTGTAAATGTTATGTTCCAGGAAATAAATCAAGCTCAGGATCCAACCCCGGCAGAGGAAAATTTGATGGAACGTTTGAAGTTACTTTCAGTTCCTGAATCAAAAGATAACCAACCTCAGATAGAAGTTACAGCAGCACCAGAAGAAATAACACAAAAAAAGCCTGAAGTGGTAAATGACGAGTCTGAAGCAACTGATAATATTGTTGCCAGCACTGAAACAGAATCTACACAAGAAGATACAAGCTGTAGTTCTATTGAAGAGATTACTGACGATGAGTTTGAAGACTTGTTAGATCAATTACATGGAAAAGGTGCGCATGGTGGCGTACCAGCAGCTGATTCTAACCAAGAAAGTAATAGTGAACCTGACAAGAACAATGATTCGAAAGAAAGCGCTGTTTCTAGTTCGGAAAATATTACAGATGATGAGTTTGAAGCCTTGCTTGATAATTTACAGGCGAATAAACAGGGTGCATTTAAAGCATCCGGTGATAAACCTGTTGAAGAAACAACTGCAGCGGCAAAGCCTGAGTCAAAGCCGGTGGTTGTTGCTGCTAAAAAAGAAGTAGAAAAACCTGTTACTGCAAAAGTTGCGACACCTGCAGCAGAGACTACGGTACGTGTAGAAACGAGTACGCTTGATAAGATTATGAATATGGTCGGTGAACTTGTATTGGTCCGCAATCGTTTAACCACACTAGAAGCAGAAATTGGTGATGACGATATGAGTAAAACTGTCAACAATCTTGATGTGGTAACGGCAGATTTACAAAGATCAGTAATGAAAACACGTATGCAACCGATCAAAAAAGTATTTGGACGATTTCCCAGAGTCGTTCGAGATTTAGCCCGAAGTTTAGAGAAAGATGTTGTCTTGGAAATGATTGGTGAAGACACTGATCTTGATAAAAACCTGGTTGAAGCACTAGCTGATCCTCTAATACATTTAGTGAGAAATTCAGTCGATCACGGTATAGAAATGCCAGACGTCCGTGAAGCTGTCGGTAAGCCAAGACAAGGCACGGTGGTACTATCTGCTGAACAAGAAGGCGACCATATTATGCTTACCATCGCTGATGATGGAGCAGGTATTGATGCCGTAGGTTTAGGTAAAAATGTGGTTGAAAAAGGCTTAATGGATGAAGATGCAATCTCAAGATTAGATGAGAAAGAAATATATAATCTGATTTTCTTACCGGGGTTTTCTATCAAGAAAGAAATCTCTGATATCTCCGGTAGAGGAGTCGGCATGGATGTTGTCAAAACGCGTATAAATCAATTGAATGGCATTATTGATATTGATTCAAACCCGGGGAAAGGCACAACCATTACTATCAAGGTTCCATTGACATTAGCAATCATGCCAACGTTGATGGTCAAGCTTGGAGAAGAACAGCAAACGTTCGCCCTGCCATTAGTCAATGTTAATGAGATTATTGAATTGGATATGAGCAAGGTGAATATGGTTGATGGTCATCAGGTTGTCATTGTCAGAGGTAAACCTATTCCTTTGTTCTATTTGAGTAACTGGTTGACGAACAATGCCGATGGTTATGAAAGTAGCACAGCACATGTTGTTGTTGTCACTATTGGCACTCACCATGTTGGTTTATTGGTTGACAAATTATTAGGTCGAGAAGAAGTAGTTATAAAACCACTAGGTGCATTGTTACAAGGCACTAAGGGATTGGCTGGTGCAACAATAACGAGTAACGGGAATATTGCTCTTATAATTGATTTACCTAGTTTAATTCAGGCTAGAGCTAGTAATGGATATTAAAAATAAAGCATAAAAAACTCGTGCAGAAAATGGATGGTGATTTATTTTGATTAAAGTACTTGTAGTTGATGATTCAAGTTTTTTTAGACGTCGAATAACAGATTTCCTTTCATCTGATGAGCGTATCGAAGTGATTGGTCAGGCTGTTGATGGCATGGATGCAATTGAAAAAACAAATGAGCTGAATCCCGATGTCATAACAATGGATATAGAAATGCCGAAGCTCGATGGTATCAGTGCGGTTAAAAAGATACGCGAAACGAAACGCACACCGATATTAATGTTTTCGTCACTAACACATGATGGTGCAAAGGCAACGTTTGAAGCGCTTGATGCAGGCGCATCTGACTTCTTGCCTAAAAGATTTCAGGACATCGCCAGCGAACAAAAGGATGCAATCAAGAAACTCTGTGACTGTATTCATTCCTTGGCTAGAACAGGTAGTGGAAACACAGGCGCCACAAAGATAAAAATTCCAACATCACTGAGAACATCTTCAGCAGCTAGTTCTAAAGGATATCAACTAGCAGTAATTGGTGCTTCTACCGGAGGTCCTGTCGCAATTGAGAAAGTTTTAAAACAATTACCAGCAAATTATCCACTACCGATATTACTTATACAGCATATGCCTGCCAGTTTTACAGGTGCTTTTTCAGAACGTCTGGATAAATTGTGTGCTATCAATGTTAAGGAAGCTGAGAGTGGTGATGAGCTAAAACCGGGGACGGCTTATATTGCTCCTGGTGGTAGACAAATGAGACTAAAACAAAATGGGCGTAATAATATAATCAGTATTGGAGATGAACCCGTTGCAACAACCTATAAGCCCTGTGTTGATATTACGTTTAATTCAATTGCAGAAGCTTATCGTGGTCGAGTTTTAGCAATTGTACTGACAGGAATGGGAAGTGATGGCTGCGATGGTGCAAAGGTGTTGCGTGAAAAAGGCGCCACAGTTTGGGCGCAGGATGAGGCATCATGTGTGGTCTATGGCATGCCAATGGCAGTAGTAAAGCAAAACTTAGCAGATAAGGTAATGTCGGTTGATGAGATAGGAATGTCTCTTGCGCGACATTAGTGATAAATGGATATTCTAAGTGTTATTGGCATCATCACTGGTGTTGGTGCAATACTCTTAGGTCAGTATCTTGATGGCGGACATGTTTCAACATTAATAAATGGACCAGCACTGATTATTGTACTGGGTGGATCACTTGGCGCGATCATGCTGCAAACACCCTTACTAGTTTTTTCTCATGCTATGAAGTTAATCTCATGGACATTCAAACCACCTCAACATCCTCTTGAAGAATCAATACAACGTATCGTTCGTTGGAGTGATGTTGCGCGTCGTGAAGGACTCTTAGGGCTAGAAAATCTCATCGATGATGAGTCAGATTTATTTATTCGTCGAGGGATGCAAATGTTGGTAGATGGCCATGAGCCTGAATCAATCAGGGCTACTCTTGAAATAGATATGATTAGTAAAGAAAATTTTGATATTCAAGCAGCTAAAGTCTTTGATGGTATGGGGGCATATGCGCCAACAATTGGCATCATCGGGGCAGTATTGGGTTTAATTCATGTCATGGGTAATCTTGCTGATCCTACTCAATTAGGAAGTGGCATAGCTGTTGCATTTGTAGCTACAGTATATGGGGTTGCTCTTGCAAACCTCTTGTTTATTCCAATAGGGAACAAGATAAAAAGTGTTATACGGGTACAAAGCCAATATAGAGAGATGCTTATCGAGGGCATTGTTAGTATTGCCGAGGGCGATAATCCACGGATTATACAATCTCGTCTCTATGTCTTCATCAATTAGGGCTCTAACGAATGCGTCGTGATAGTCGGAATCATGATGAAGAGGCAAACCATGACCGCTGGCTGATTTCGTATGCCGACTTTATTACTTTAATGTTTGCCTTTTTCGTTGTGATGTATTCTATCTCATCAGTTAGTGAAGGTAAGTATCGAGTATTGTCCGATGCATTGAATCAGGCATTTGATAGTAATCAGGAAACAGTTTCGCAAATCCCCAACCCTATTGATTTACCTATTCAACAAAGTCTTCCATATGAACAAGCAGAAGGCACAATACAAGCTGAACCAGTTAAAGGTATTGAAGAAGAAATTTTTGCAGAAAATGATGAGCAAGCAGAAGAACTTGCAAAGCCAGGTGCGGAGCAAGACCGAATCAAAAAGAGCCTAGGCGAGATAGCAGATGATATTCGATATGAAGTATTGCCATTTATCGATGAACAATTAATTAGTGTAACTAATTCCGATACTGAAATTGAAGTAGAGATTAAGAGTCAGTTATTATTTCCTAGTGGCAATGCACGCCTAGTTTCCAAAGCAATCCCTGTGCTTTCAAACTTAGCAACAATTTTTTCAACATTTAATAATCCTATTCAAGTTGAAGGCTTTACTGATAATCAACCAATAAAGACAGCAGCATTCCCATCTAACTGGGAATTATCGGCGGCTAGAGCAGCCAGTGTAGTGCACCTGTTTATGCGCAGAGGGATTGACCCTACACGAATGTCTGCGGTCGGTTTTGCAGAATTTCGTCCTATTGCGGACAACAATACAAAGGAAGGCAGGCAAGAAAATCGGCGTGTGTTGATTGTTATTCCAACAGTACCAGATGAAAGAAAAGAATTGAAAACAAATTAATTTTAGCGAAGATAAAATCATGAAAGTATGGACAATTGCGAATCAAAAGGGTGGCGTTGGCAAAACGACTAGTACAGTAACACTGGCTGGATTACTGGCGCAAAAGGATTATAAAGTATTGGTGATAGATTTGGATCCTCATGGGTCATTAACCAGTTATTTTTCTTATAATCCTGATTCGATTGATGAAAGCGTATATTCATTATTTCAAAATAAAATGAATGATAAACGTATGCCATTAGCTTCAATGCTTTGTAAAACGGGGATAGACAATATTGATTTATTACCGGCTTGTACTTCATTGGTCTCACTAGATCGTCAAGCAGGAATGACAAAAGGAATGGGGTTAGTTATAAAAGATGCGTTACATCCATATAGTAATCATTATGATTATGTTTTGATCGATTGTCCGCCTACACTGGGGATATTAATGATTAATGCATTAGCGGCATGTGATAAATTAATCATTCCGGTGCAAACAGAATTTTTGGCGATTAAAGGACTGGAGCGTATTTTACATACTATCACTATGATCGGGATGACTGGAAAACGAAGTCTAGAATACGTCATTGCACCTACAATGTTTGATCGTCGCACTCGTGCCTCTCGAGATAGCTTGCAACATATACAGCATATACATAATCGATTTTTATGGCACGATTGTATTCCAGTTGACACAAAGTTTCGTGAAGCAAGCAGCAAGGGAAAACCTATTTCATTTTTGTATCCAGAATCACATGGGGTAATGGCATACAGGAAATTTCTTAAATATTTAATGATGGAAGCAGCGGATATAACTGATGAGTATCTACAGTCTGCTTAAGAGCTATGTATAAAGGTAAAACAGTTTTGGATTCTCGACAGAATTTAACACTATATATTGAAGGTCTATTTCAAAGAGAAAGTGAACTCGAAATTGAAGTAGAAAATCCTTCAGATGTTATTAGCTCAGAATCTAAAGTCGACAACAAAGATATTGAAGAAGAATCTGGAGCACTATCATGGGGTAAAATACCATTTGATTGTTTATTAATCAAAGCCGCCGGAATGAATTTTATAATCCCAACCACGTCAATTTCATATATTGAACGAGTCAATAAAAAGATTATTCGAATTCCTTTAGAAGTAGAATCGTTACATGGCGTGATAACGCTCAGGGAGAAAAATGTCGCAGTGATTGATCTATTTAGTCTTATCACTGAAGACAAGAATAAAAATACATCAACAAAATCAAGATTAATATCTCATCATATCGATCATGTATTGGTCATGGAAAATAGTTCATATGTTCTAGCATGTGAAGAGGTTTATAAAATGATAACCTTGAATACAGAAGATGTGCGTTGGAATAGATCAAATGATGACAATCAGTTTTATGCAGGCATTGTTAAAGATTACCTATGTCCATTATTAAACATAAATAATTTACATCAGCGAGTTATATCAATGCCGTTTGTGCAGTCGTTAAGTGAAAGCAACTATTAAGACGGTATAAAGTTTAATCTAACGTTCTTCCTGAGAGGCTTTAAAAACTCAATCCGGCATTGATCTGCAGATTGTTCGATAACCTCAAAGGCCACATCACCATCATTTGAAAAAGCACTGATAGAATAATTACCTTCAACTGGATGAAAATATTTTATTGTAATATCACGGTAGCTAGTGTCGGTTATAGAAGTAATATTTCGACAGTTTAGAATTGATATTGTGTCGAATAATTGAAGCATAACGAATGTGTTTTTTTCTTTTCCATAACCCGGCTGTGAATGGATGACAATTTCGCTTTCACCGTTGATGTGCACATCTTTTACATAAGACAAGACTGTATTTTCTCCATCAAGCTCAATTGAAATTTCTTTTGGCTTATAGAAGATGGTTTTAGCAATTACAAAGATAAGTGTTGATGCAATTATCGAGAATATAAGAGCAAAAAGAATAGCAAATAACTTAAATGCCAGAATAGAAATCAATAATGAAATGATGGTGGCTCCAAGTGCTATATTTCGACCACCAGCCCAATCGGAAATAACCTGGATAGGACCTTGTGCGGACATACCCGGTCTATAAAGTCGTGAGCAGCTATCCTTAAGACGAGCAAATATTTTACTTATTACGCTCGCAACTCCATTAAGTTTATCCAGTTGTAAATTATTGCGTGTTCCCATTTCAGTTTGCCCTGATTATTGATTCATATATGACATTATTTCTTTTCATGCACCCGCATATCTAATCCTACCCGAACTGGCTTGAATAGTGCATTTATTTTAATGGGATAGTTTGAAAATTGGTTGTGATTACAATGACTTGAGAGTTAAATTTTTACAGTGAAAATTCAATTCTTGGCATATCTAATGCAAGTATTCACCTATCACTGTAGATAAGACAGAATTTTGACAGTTATAAATAAATTGGGATAAAGAGGAAAGACCGATGAGCGCAACTATGAGCAGCCAGAATACAAAGATTAACGATGAGGTAATTCAGTGGGTTACATTTAAACTCGATGATGAAATCTATGGTATCAATGTAATGCAAGTTCAGGAAGTTGTCCGCTTGCCAGAAATTGCTCCGGTTCCAGGAGCTCCTAGTGCGGTAATGGGGATAATCAATCTCCGCGGCAATGTTGTCACCGTCATAGATACCCGTCAGCGTTTTGGATTATCAGCTAGAGAGCCAGATGATTCGACTAGAATTGTAATTACTGAAGTCGATAGCCAAGTGATTGGTATATTGGTCGATAGTGTCGCCGAGGTAGTCAATTTAAGTATGTCAGAGATTGAAACGACACCTAGTTTGGGCGAAGACAATGAGAGTTCTAAATATATTCAGGGTCTCTATAGCAATAACAATGAGATTCTTATTCTGGTGGACGTCAATAAGTTACTTACTGAAACTGAATGGAATGCGGTGAGTGGATTTTAATATCCATGTAAGAAAATGTCTGAGCTAGGTCCAATAAAACAAGTGGTTCAACCGATAGCGGTCAACCCAATCAGTAAAGATTCTACTAATAAAGATAATAGTAAAAAGAAAAAAGAGAACGATAGCACTGACTCTAATGCGGCTGAATCTGACGGGCATGTTGATGAGTATATATAGGAATGACGAGATCTCTTAGGAAGAGCGGTTTAGGTACTAGATATTAACTTTTAGTACCTGTGTCATGAGGGGTGCCAAGGATGGCATACCTCATTTTTATAAAAATTAATGGTTAAATATCAGGTGGATATTAATGAATATCGCATATCTAGAGCTTCTATATAATTTAATGCCGTTAGTCCTCAGTGTGGTGGTTGCGGTATTGTTTTTATCAACACAGCATCTTCGCAAAAAGACTTTGCACCAATATCACCGTATTAATCAATTAAACGAAGAAGTAAATGCCTTATTATCTTGTAGTCGTGGGATATCTGAAAAATTACATACCTATCAGCATCAGTTTCGCAACATAACGGATAGACAGGATAAGCTCGAAGTTGGTGAACCTGGCGGTGCAGGGTATAAACAGGCGATTGCCTTATTCAATCGCGGAGCGACAGAGGACGAAATGCTTTCCACCTGTGATTTGAGTCGTGGGGAAATCAATCTAATTGCGCATTTACAAAAAGCGAAAGCTAAAAACAACGCTCATTCATTTTAACTTCTTCCTATTCATTGCAACTCTAGGCTTTATTCTTTAATCTTCGCAACCTCAGAGAATAGGAGAGGTGGCCGAGTGGTTGAAGGCGCACGCCTGGAAAGTGTGTATACGTTAATAGCGTATCGAGGGTTCGAATCCCTCTCTCTCCGCCATATTAAAAAAAACCGGCTTTTGCCGGTTTTTTGTCTTAATTTTTTGTAATAGGCAACTCAAGTTTTTCAATAATAATAACTAGAGCATGATGAGCAATAAATAGGCATCATTTCTGCATATTGAAATGGTGTATGGAACCACAAAATCAAACATTTAATGTCGCTATAGATCGACATCGATCGGGCAAGTTAGATGAAGCCTTAGATTTATACAAAACTATCTATAATACTCGTTCTAAAGAACCTAAGCTTCTTTATCATATGGGGCTGTTATGCTATCAGCAGAATAATTTAGGTGATTCAGCAAAGTATCTTAGAAGGGCAGTCAAGTATCAGTCTGAAAACTTTGATATACAATTAGTTACTGGATTAGTCTATCTGAAACTACGTGAATGGATAAAGGCAAAACAACATCTAGTCAAGGCGCTTGAATTACAGCCGGTTAACATCGAAGTAGTTAATTATTTAATTATTCTCTCTCTTAAGTGGCATGCCTGGAATGATGCTGATACGTGGTTAGAAAAGTCAACGCGACTACATAATTCTAAAACAAATGCATTCACAAGTCTTTCTATGACCTATCAGTCATTTGAAACACCTGTTGTCTTAAGTATTGATACAGCATCTTATGAATTTACATTAGTGAATTTGTTATATAACGATGAATCTTTTCAATTCATTTATCAGAAACTAATGCATTCATCTGACGAAGATGGTTATCTGGATAATAATTTAAAGACCTTATTTAAAAATAAGCTGTTTACTCATTTATTGAAAAATTATGTTGTTTACACAGTTGAGTTCGAGGTCTTCCTGACAAAAATCAGAAAAATTTTATTAAACGAATACATCTCAGCCAGCGGCGCGAGTAGTAATCATAATCTGGTTTACTGGTCATTTATTTGTAGCTTATCCGAATATGTTTGGATGACAGAATATATTTTTACTATTTCTGATGAAGAATCTCACTCACTCAAGAGTATAGTTAAAAGAGTTAATGAAGCTTATAAATCAGGAATAGAGTTCGATACGACACTTCAAAATGATTTAATGATCCTGTTTCTCTATCATCCACTACATAGAGTCTGTAACGATTCAGGCTCAACGCTTTTGACTGACAAATGGCCTGACTATGCCTATAGCCTCATTAATCGGTTTATTGAATATCAGTGCCAGATGCAATTGAAGGACAAGATTAAATCACTGACCGAGATCACTGATGCAGTCTCAAATAAAGTACAAGAACAATATGAAGAGTTTCCATATCCACGTTGGCATATTTTAAAAAGCAGCATAAATAATAAGAAGCAAACTATCGGAGATGTTATTCAATCATCATCTCCGTCATTAGTACTAGCTGATTTTCTATTCAGGGAAACAAAGGTGTTGATTGCAGGCTGTGGTACAGGCCAGGAGGCGATTAACTTATTTAACCAGATACAGATATCCGAAATGCTGGCGATAGACTTAAGCAGGACAAGTCTTGCCTATGCCATTGCTAAGTCAGATGAGTTGGGAATAAACAGTACGATTAAATTCAGACATGCAGATATATTAAATCTTAAGCAACAAGAACAACCGTTTGATGTCATAACATCGTCGGGCGTGTTACATCATCTGGACGATCCATTTGCAGGCTGGCATATTTTATGTGAACAGTTACGCCCGGGTGGTTTTATGCGTATTGCTTTATATAGCGCACATGCTCGAAAAGTCATTACAGAAATCAGGGCCAACTTTGATAAAGAGCATGTAAATACTGCTATAGAAAGTATGCGTTCATTTCGACAGGAAATATTCACAAATGAAGGACACCCAAATAGAAAACTAATACATTGGAATGATTTTTATACGGCAAGTATGTTTCGTGATCTTGTCTTTCATGAAAACGAACACTGTTTCAGCATCCATGAGGTTAAGGAATGCCTCGATAAACTGGGCTTGCAATTGATTGGTTTTACCGGAGTTAGTCAAGAATTTACAGAGAAATATAGAAGCATGTATCCTAGTGATCCTCAGGGGATCAATCTCGACAACTGGGCAGAATTTGAAGAAGTAAATCCGACAACCTTTTCAGGCATGTATAAATTATCTTTGATTAAAAGATAATCGTTTTATTATGTATTCAGTATTTTTCTCAAAGGTTCAAGCTGTTTTTCGTATTTTTCCCACCTGTTGATTGAGTTTGAATATATCGGTTTCCTTACTTGTAAATTACTTGCTGTTTTTACAGTACGCTCATTTTTATAAAATGTAATACATTGATTGTCCCATTCCAACCCGAGATATTCGATAAGTTGTTTACTAATCACTTCCTGGTTTCTAACTAATTCTTCATATTGCACGTCCAGAATTTGTGAACCGAAGACTTCCTTCCAATGAACCATTAATTTTTCATAATCAAGATAATATTTGGCAAGCTCTTCCAGATCATAGGTATGCTGGTTACCTTCTGCAAAATAGGTTGTATAAATTGACGAGCAGGTGTCAAAGGGATTTCGTTTGCAATGGATTATATATGCATTTGGGAATAACGTTTTTATCAAACCAATTCGTAAGAAGTTACTAGGCATTTTGTCGGTAATGCGCAAGGCAGTCTCGGAATAGCTTCTTGTTTTTGTTATATACCTCGCTGAATGTTTATTTATTGTGAGGCTATCAATTTCCAAAATGCATTTCGGATAATGTGAATATTCATTCAATTCAGCTTCTATATATCTAAGTTCTGTTAGCTCGCCAGCGCCAAATACCTTTGGGTGGCTTGATACAATTTGTTCAACTAAAGTCGTTCCAGAACGCGGCATACCAACAATAAACACAGGTTGCTCTGTACTGTTTTCTAATGACACTTTCTTATCAAAATAATCATTTGAGAATACTTTAATTAATGAGTCTATATAGGTGCTGTGATTTTCTGAATCATAATGTATAGATTTACGTTTGATGCTGTTTGCTATAGAAAAGTGTTTAAACGCATCATCAAAATAATCAAATTTATTACACAAGGTGCCAAGTGCATAATACAGGTGCATTCTTTCTTTATCTGCATATTCCCGCGTCTCAAGTAAGGTTTCTATTATTTTAATTTTTTCCTTATCCGGTTCTACAATTGCCAGGTGATGGTTTGCTTCTGCATTTTCCGGGTTTATATCAAGGGCTTTTTTGTATAAATCAATAGCATCATTTTTCCTGCCAGTGTCTTGATAAATAATTCCAAGGTTATTATATGCATCAGCATATTCCGCGTTTAAATTAATGGCTTTTTCGTAACAAGCAATTGCATCGTCAATTCTATTTATTACCTGATATACAACACCAAGATTATTATGGGTTTCTGCATAATCAGGATTAATTGACAGTGCTTTTTGATAGTATTGGATTGCCTCTCCATATTTGTTTATATCTTTGTATACATTGCCAAGGTTTATATATGCCGCAAAGTAATTTGGATTTAAATTCAAAGCTTTTTCATAAAAATTTATCGCTTCATTATAGAATTCTTTGCTTCTAAGTGAATTGCCTAAATTATTATGTGCTTCGCAGTATTGAGGGTTTATATTTATTGCCTGCCGGTAATGTTTAATAGCATCATCATGACACCCTGTTTCCTCAAGAACGACAGCTAAATTATTATGTGCTTCAGCATAATTTGGGTTTAATGAAAGTGCTTGTTTATAATAGGAAATCGCATTTGTTTGTTGACTTTTTTCTCTATAGTAATTTCCTATGCTAGCGTGAGCTTCGACATATTCTGGTTTTAACTTCAGTGTTAACTCGTAACATTGCAGTGCCTCATCATATTGGCCCAATGCCATTAGTGCGTTTCCTAAATTATTATGTGATTCGGCAAAATTGGGATTTATGGCAATCGAATGAGCAATTAATTTTGCGGATATTTCATATTTGCCAACCTGATAGGCAATTACACCCAACAAATGTAATGCATCAGCATTGTCGGGTTGTAATTGCAGTATAGATTGATAAAGTGATTCAGCTTCTTGTAGACGCCCAGCCTGATGGTAAGTGATCGCATTTCCCAATTGCTCAGCAATTGCGTCCATTTTTTTGCGGTGCTTCCGCGAGGATAAATTTGTTTGAAGCTTTTTTGCTTTTCTGGCTGGCATTGGCTTATCTTTTAGTACAATCTACTCAAGATAAACGCAATATTCATGCCTATGCTTGGACGAAAGCAATCTCTCTTCGCCAGATAAATATAAAAGCCCCTTTCTTAAAGGGGCTTCTTAGATTACAGGTTATTCCTCTGCTTTAGCTTCTACTATCCGAACATTCATTTCTATACGCTCGTGTGGATTGTCTCTGCCATCTCGTTTTTGTGAGACGATCTTGTCAGCGAACTCCATACCTTTAGTGACTTCACCAAAGACAGTGTATTGACCATCAAGAAAATTAGAATCCTGAACCACAATAAAGAATTGAGAGCCGGCACTATTTGGATCTTGTGAACGCGCCATGGAGAGTATGCCTCTTTTATGAGGGCGTTTATTAAACTCAGCAGGCACTCTGTGATCGGGGCCGCCTGTGCCATAGAGTGATTTGTCAGTACCTTTTGTATTTGGATCGCCACCTTGAATCATAAAGCCAGGGATGACGCGATGGAAAATAGTGCCATCATAGAATCCGGATTTAGCCAGAGTTAAAAAATTTTCCACATGCTTGGGTGCATCACCGGGGAAAAATCGGAGTTCGATATCACCGAATTTTGTTTCGATGACAGCTGTTGGTCCATGTTCATCAGCAACACTAATGACAGAAACGAATACGAGTAATAGGCTGACACTGAATCGGGATATGTTTTTTGTATTTAAAAAGTTAATAGACACGATTTACTCCATATATATATTAAAAAAATGTGTTCTAAATGTAGGACGTTAAGAAAGATTTCTAAGTTCAATAATAAAATTTTATATTAAACATTATGCAATGTCACAAGTGCTAATACGTATTATCATAAACTACCATGCAAGATTTTGACGAATTACTCAATATAGATAAAAACGCCATCTGGCACCCGTATAGCGCAATGTCATCTGACTTGCCGGTTTACCCTGTGGACTCTGCTGCTGGTGTGCGCCTAAAGCTAAGTAATGGGCAGGAATTGATTGATGGTATGTCATCCTGGTGGAGTGTTATTCATGGTTATAATCACGCAGAGATGAATCTGGCGTTAGAAAGGCAGCTTAAGGATATGGCGCATGTCATGTTCGGTGGATTGACACATAAACCCGCTATTGAGCTGACTGAGAAGTTAATTGCGATTACGCCCGAGCCTTTAAATGCTGTCTTTTATTCTGATTCAGGTTCAGTTGCGGTTGAAGTGGCAATGAAAATGGCGATTCAGTATTGGCATGCGAAAGGAGAACCTAAACGACAACGGTTCATTAGCCTGCGTTCGGGCTATCACGGTGATACATTAGGCGCGATGTCCGTGTGCGATCCTGAAACAGGCATGCACAGCCTTTTTTCAGGAGTACTGCCAGATCAGATATTTATTGAACAACCGCAATGCCGTTTCGGTGAACCTTGTACGGATAATGATATTTCTGCACTCAAAAAAGCATTAATAGATCATGGAGACAATTGTGCTGCCTTAATCATAGAACCCATAGCACAAGGCGCGGGTGGTATGTGGTTTTATTCTGCGGACTATGTGAAGCAAGCTCGCAAATTATGTGATGAGTATAATTTGTTGCTGATCTTTGATGAAATCGCGACTGGCTTTGGTCGAACTGGAAAATTATTTGCTTGTGAGCATGCCAATGTTGTCCCGGATATAATGTGTATTGGTAAAGCACTTACCGGCGGTTATTTATCTCTCGCAGCAACCTTAACGACGCAAGATATTCATGTGACGATAGATAGTGGTGATCCCGGGGTTTTTATGCACGGACCTACCTTTATGGCTAACCCATTGGCTTGTAGTGCGGCACTTTGCAGTATTCATTTATTACTAGCATCCGATTGGCAAGATAATATTAATCGAATACAAAAATCCTTAAAGGAAGGGTTGGCGCCTTGTAGCCAGTTGCCTCAGGTGGATGATGTTCGTGTTTTGGGTGGTATAGGCGTTGTGGAATTAAAAGAAGCTGTTGATATGAAAACGATAGTGCCAAAATTTGTGGAAGCAGGTGTTTGGATACGTCCCTTTGGTAAGTTGGTATATGTAATGCCACCTTACATTATAAGTAATGATGATTTGGCGACTTTGGTCAGTGCCATTGTTGCCGTTATAACGGATAGTTAAAATTTAATTGATCATGGTGTCAAAATGGTTTCTTAATTGATACCATCCGTCCTCGTTCAATGGTGGCCTGTGCCGGTCCCCTCGCAACACGAAATTGTGAATCCCGCCAGGTCCGGAAGGAAGCAACGGCAGCAGTGGATGTGTGTGCCGGGGTAGGGACGGTACGGGTCGCCTCCAAATATTTACTCTATTATATAGAGTGTCCTTTTTCTTTAACATACTTGTAGAGATTGAAAACCAAAACGCTTCACGGGGAAGGCAGACCTCATGTATGATGACCGATTAAATTATGTCGTTATTTTTTAATCTCACTTATAAAGAAGAGCACTAAAATTCAATGAGTTATCAAGTACTTGCCCGTAAATGGCGGCCACGTTCATTTCAGGACATGGTAGGACAATCACATGTATTGAAGGCATTAACCAATGCACTGGACCAAGACCGTTTGCATCATGCCTATTTATTTACCGGTACCCGTGGCGTGGGCAAGACGACCTTGGCTAGAATTCTAGCGAAGTGCTTAAATTGTGATACTGGTGTGAGTTCAACACCTTGCGGTACATGTAATGCCTGTGTTGCGATTGATGAGGGACGATTTGTTGATTTAATAGAAGTTGATGCGGCCTCCCGTGCCAAGGTCGAAGAAACCCGCGACTTGATGGACAATGTTCAGTATGCACCAACCAGTGGTCGCTATAAGGTTTATCTGATTGATGAAATTCATATGTTTTCCAATCATAGTTTCAATGCCTTATTAAAGACACTCGAAGAACCACCACCACATGTAAAGTTTTTACTTGCTACAACTGAGCCTAAAAAGTTACCGGTAACAATATTGTCACGATGTTTGCAATTTAACTTGAGCCATTTAACGAATGATCAAATTGCCAAACAAGTTGAAATGATTTTAGGTGAAGAGAATATTGAGTTTGATGCTGGTTCGGCTGGGTTAATTGCTCGTGGTGCCGCGGGAAGTATGCGTGATGCACTAAGTTTATTAGATCAAGCGATTGCCTATGGTGGGGGTGCTTTGGAAGAGTCACAAGTACGTGCCATGATGGGTACTATCGACAGTGCTGATTTAAATGGTCTGATTCAGGCGTTAATTGATGCTGATCCAGAAGCATTACTCAATACAGTCGAAAACATTGCATTACAAAGTCCTGATTTTGATGCCTTGTTGGCAGAGTTATTAAGCCTGTTACAAAAGATAGCGATTATTCAAATGTTGCCACCGGACTCAAGCAACCCAATAAAAGATAGTTCAGTATTAGTTGATTTTGCTAATGCAATGAATAAAGAAGATGCTCAACTCTATTATCAAATTGGCATGATGGGACGGAAAGACCTTTATTTGGCACCTGATGTTAAGTCAGGTTTTGAAATGGTCATGATAAGGATGTTGGCATTTAGACCAATGGCGAGTAATGAGGTGGTTAGTAAACCGCAAACACTCAAACCGGCAAGTAGTCCAAGCATTCAAGAAGCAATACCTAAAACTTCACCTGATGTTGCAGTTAAGTCCAAAGCAGTTCCAGATCAAGTACCCGCAGCTCCGCGTGACGTCACTCCAATAAAAAATGTAAGTTCTGATAATGAATGGAAAAAGATAATCGATGAGATGGCATTGGTAGGATTAGTGAAGGAACTTGCAGGAAACTGTGTCTTAAAAACACACACTGGCAATAGAATAGAATTAGCATTAGCGCCATCACAAGAACATTTATTGCTAAACCAGAATCAAAAAGAACGTCTGGAGCAAGCCATGAAAACACGGTTTGGATCAGATGTTAAATTAGATATTCTGGTTGAAGACTCAAGCAATGAAACGCCCGCTGAAACTAATGCTCGATTAGAGCAAGAAAAGCAGAAGGCAGCTGAAAATTCTGTTAACAATGATCCAACAGTGAAATCGTTAATGGATACATTTAATGCATCAGTTGATCAGGATTCAATTCAACCCCAATAGACATTGATTTTTAATTAAGAGGAAATAAGACGATGAAAGGTGGTATGGGAAATATCATGAAGCAGGCCCAGCAGATGCAGGCCAATATGGAAAAAGCTCAAAAAGAACTTGCTGATGCAGAAGTGGTTGGCGAGTCAGGAGCAGGATTGGTAAAAGTAACAATGAATGGGCGACATGATGTAAAACGAGTCGTTATTGATCCAGAATTGATGAAAGATGATAAAGAGATGATTGAAGATCTTGTTGCCGCAGCCGTAAATGATGCAAATCGGCGAGTAGAATCAATGACACAAGAAAGAATGTCCAGCGTCACAGCTGGTATGGGGTTGCCGCCAGGAATGAAACTTCCGTTTTAGTTTTTAATATAGCATTCATAATAATAGTCTTATGACTCAACAGTCCTTGTTAGAGCAACTGGTCGAAGCGCTGCGTTGCATGCCCGGCATAGGAAGAAAATCAGCACAACGGATTGCCCATCAGCTATTACAAAGAAATCGTGATGCTGCAAAACATCTTTCCATAATTCTGGCAGATGCAATGGATAATATTGGGCATTGTGAGCGTTGTCGTACCTACACTGAAAATTCACTATGTCATCTTTGCGAAAATAAAAAACGCGATGAGAGTACGCTTTGTATCGTGGAGAACCCATCCGATGTTGATTCAATAGAAGAGGCAAATTATCGAGGACGTTATTTTGTGTTGCTTGGACACTTATCGCCGCTTGATGGTATTGGCCCTGACGATATAGGGTTGAATGAATTGCCAAAGTTATTGGACAATGAAGAATTGAAAGAAGTGATACTAGCAACTAGCAGTACAGTAGAGGGAGAAGCTACAGCACATTTTATTAGTGAGATGGTTAAAGTTCGTGGTAAAGCGGTATCTCGTATAGCACATGGTGTACCGATGGGAGGAGAGCTTGAATACGCTAATAGCTTGACCATTGCACATGCAATAGATGGTAGAAAAGCGATCTAATATTTGAATGCAAATAAATGAATTCATTAAGATTGGATTGCTAAAAGAGGTTGTAATTATGGCACTCAAAATGTCACTTATTGTTGGTTCTATTCTGGCATTAATTAATCATGGGGGTGCTATTTTTGAGGGCACAATAACTCGATCAAATATATACCAGATCATTCTCACTTTTTTAGTTCCGTATTGTGTGTCCACCTATTCTTCAGTTAAAGCAATACAAAATCATGGTAGAAAAAATGTGTGATACTGGACATCTAAAAAATAGACTCCGTAAACTTAATAAGATTAATTAAATGAATGTGGCGTTATGGATGTTCGGGGGCTTAGTCTCACTTAGCTTCATGGCTATTGGTGCGAGAGAACTTGCCGGACAAATCACGACCTTTCAAATACTGTTTTTTCGTAGTGTGATAAGTCTGATTGTCATTACTTTAGTAATATATAAAACGAAAAAAGCTACGCTATTTTCAACTAAGCGTATAAAGCTGCATATTGTACGAAATGTGTTTCATTTCGTTGGACAATACGGCTGGTTCCTTGGTCTTGGTTTACTACCGTTGGCACATGTCTTTGCTCTGGAATTTACTGTGCCGATGTGGACATTACTCATCGCAGCGTTGTTCTTGAAGGAAGGCATCACCATCAGGAAAATAGTAGCTGTTTTATTTGGAGTTGCGGGCGTTTATGTCATATTGAAACCAGGCATAGAGATCGTGGATTTTGCTTCGATTATTGTACTGGTTGCCGCTATTGGGTATTCGATTTCGCACGTCACAACCAAATCGTTATCTAACACAGAAGATTCGCTAACTGTCTTGTTTTATATGTGTCTCATACAATTACCGATTAGCTTTTTTTTGACTATTAATAACTGGGTATTTCCAAATTTAGTTCAGTGGTTATGGTTAGTTGTAATTGGGTTTACAGCTTTAACTGCTCATTATTGTATAACCAATGCGATGAAATTAGCTGATGCAGGTATTGTGGTAACTTTGGATTTTTTGCGCTTACCGCTGATTGGAATTGTTGGTGTTATTTTTTATAACGAAGCATTTGAAGTCGCGATTATCTTGGGAGCCAGTTTAATGCTATTTGGCAACCTGGTTAATTTGAAATCATCAAAAATAAAGCGTCTCCCTACAGCAACAGATCATAATTAATTTTGTTGTGAGATGATGGATTAATACATCGACCATAAAAATATTTCTCTTTTCCAGTAAGCTTTAGTTCAGAGTATGTGCATGTGTCACATAATTCACACAACAACCTTGTTTGATTAACGACAAATTACTTATATTTAGTTATGTCATTTGAAAAACAGCGAGGTTTTAAAAATGAATTCTAAACATGGCGATCAGCCATATGATTTTTATGAAGAGACAAGGAAGTATCCTCGGGTACATATCAATCTGCCAATCACAATATATCTTGATAACAAGCGATACATAACCGCAAGTATCTATGATATTTCACCAGATGGGTTGCAGGTTCGTTGTACTAGAGCTACTGCTGAAGCACTAAACCCACGTGGCCAGCGGATTAAGTATGAAGACAATATAGTTGTTAATACGAAATTTACTGTGCCCATTGATGATGAACAACATGTGGTGGCGGTTTCTTGTCAAATTTACTATTTCGTTATTCTTCCTAACGTCGAAGGAGAAGATATTGCTTTTGGTTTGAAATTTAAAAAGTTTGAAGGCCAATCAATAAGATATATAGGCGATCTTATCGAAAACGAACTAGAGCCAACAATTGTTTAACAATAAACTTCTCTTATAACGAAACCCGGATGCAAATAATATTGCTCTGTAATTTTATTTGTCAGGATTGAAATGATAGAAAGAGTCATTTAAGTAAGTCGTGACGTCATCTATCTCTTCTTCAAACCAAATTAATTCAGTCATGATCTCACATTGGACAACACGTTCACGAAGCAATGAATAACTTTTAGTTTTCCTGTCTTCGCGGGTGTACATAGAATCATCATGGCAACGCACACAATTCTCATTATGTAGTGCTTTGCCATTTTCACTATCAAAAGCTTGTGCTGGCGCATTTAATAACAAAAGTGTTACTAAACTTGCCAGCATAGTTGTGTTGAATAAGGTCATGCAAATTTACTCTTCAAATGCGCGATTCTAATCGGTGCGGGTGGATGTGAATCATGAAATGCGGAATACATAGGATCCGGCGTTAGCGTATTTGCATTTTCACGATATAAACTCACTAATGCAGTGATCAGGTTTTCTGTTTGTGCTTGGTCGGCGGCAAAATCATCGGCTTCAAACTCATACTTCCTGGTTAATATTTTTATCAAGGGTGAGATCAAAAATGTAAATGCTGATGACGCTAATATGAACAGAACCAGTGCCATGTAGTCTGATTGTTGACTAACGCCAAGCCCTTCATAAAACCATTTCGCATCAATTACCCAACCAAGAATCCCAAAACCAATGAAGTAGATGAATGCCTGAAGTAGCGTTAATTTTTTTACATGATTACGTCTGAAATGACCTAATTCATGTGCTAATACAGCTTCTATTTCACCATAATTTAAAGTATCTAGTAGCGTATCAAAAAAGACGATTCGTTTGTTATTACCAAATCCGGCAAAGTAAGCATTACCATGTGTTGATCGTAAGGAGCCATCCATTACAAATACGCCCTGACTTTTAAAACCATTGCGTGTTAATAAGTTTTCGATGCGAGTTTTTAACTCTTCATCTTCTAGTGGTTTGAACTTATTGAATCTAGGTGCAATAAATGCGGGATATGCCCAAGTTATAAATAATGTAAAAGCGACAATAGTAACCCACGTATAAAGCCACCAATAACTACCGCTATTTTCCATTATCCACAATATGGCTAGTAATAATGGGGTGCCGATCACTAAGCCCATAATTGTATTTTTAACTAAGTCGAGAATAAATATTTTAGAGGTCATCTTGTTGAATCCAAATCTTTCCTCTAGTTTAAATGTGCGATAAATCGACATCGGTAGATCGAGTATCGACATAATTGCGAAAAAGCTAAGAATGAATCCAATGCCCGTCCATATATTTGAGAGTTCAAACGAGCGCCACCAATTATCTAGTAGCTGAAGTCCACCACCGAGGGTCCAAATCAATAAGAAAACAGAACCAATAAGTAATTCTGACAATCCTGTTTTTACCTTGGCCTGAGTATAGTCCGCAGCCTTATGATGAGCTTCAACCGGAATTTTATCATTAAAGGCATTCGGTACATTTTCTCGATTAGCACGCACATGGCTGATGTGTCTTTGTACTAAGAACCATTGAATAATGATGCTGGCGCTCAAGCTAAGTAAAAATATTGTGGTAAAGAGGTTCACGCGGTTTTCATCTCCTCAAAGATTTTATTTCTATTTTGTAATAAGTTGTTAATTATGTTCATATTTAGTAAATAGTGGTTAAAATTAAATAATCAAACAAAATCTGGATATATCATGTCATATTCTGAAAATAACCTCATATGGATCGATCTGGAAATGACCGGTCTCGATACTGATAACGATCTTATCATTGAGGTTGCCACAATTGTTACTGATCCGCAGCTTAACATTCTTGAAGAAGGTCCGATTGTGGCAATCTATCAAGCGGATGAAATACTGAATCAAATGGATGAGTGGAATACACGACAACACAATCAATCCGGTTTGGTGGAAAGAATCAAGAAAAGTCCATATGACATTGCTGAAGCTGAAGGTTTGACACTGGCTTTTCTGGAAAAGTTCGTTCCAAAAGGAAAATCGCCAATGTGCGGCAATAGTATATGTCAGGATCGCAGGTTCATGCACCGATTAATGCCAAAATTAGAAGCTTATTTCCATTATAGAAATCTGGATGTTAGTACTATCAAGGAAATTACTAAACGTTGGGCACCTAAACAGGAAGACTATGCCAAACAGGGCAACCATCTCGCTATGGATGACATACGTGATTCAATCAATGAATTGAAGTTCTATCGAGAGCACGTTTTTAAAATTTAACCATGTCAGAATCTAATCGAAACTTGCCTGATAATTTGTACACTGCCGAGCAAGTTAGAGAACTCGATCGTATAACCATTGAAGAACATGGTGTTACTGGCTATTCCCTTATGCAGCGCGCCGCCATTTTTAGTTATGCCGTCCTGAAACAATATTGGCCGGATGCGAACACTATCGCTGTTGTTTGTGGCGCTGGAAATAATGCGGGTGATGGTTATGTCTTGGCCAAATTAGCTAAAGATGACGGGAAACAGGTTTCGGTTATTAATATGTTCGATCCTGAAAACCTGAAGGGTGATGCAGCAGTTGCATATCAGGATTTATTGGCAACAAAGTTAAAACCAATTAAATTCTCGACTTCAGTCCTTGATGGTGTCGATATCGTTGTAGATGCTTTGTTTGGAACTGGACTTGATCGTGATATAGAAGGGCAGTGCTACGATTTAATAAAGCTTATAAATTCTAATGAATGCCCCACTATTTCAATCGATATCCCTTCAGGAATAAATGCGGACTCGGGGAATACGATGAGTATTGCTGTTAATGCAGAAGTTACTGCCACGTTTATAGGATTAAAGCGGGGAATATTTACTAGCGATGGACTGGCAGCATCGGGCGACATTAAATTTAACGACCTTGATGTGCCCAAAGAGGTTTACCAACAAATGAATCTGGATAGTAGTAATGCTACAAGCAGATTGAGTCTTGAAAATTTAAATCAAGATCTTAAACCGCGTCAGCGTAATTCTCATAAAGGCCACTTTGGACATGCACTTGTTATCGGTGGCGATGCAGGTTATTTAGGTGCAGCACGTATGGCTGCTGAGGCTGCAGCGCGAGTTGGTTCTGGACTTGTGAGTGTTGCAACACGGGCGGCCCACGCAAGCCTTCTGACTACAATGAGACCTGAAATCATGTCTCACGCTGTTGAAACACTAGATGACTTAATGCCATTGATTAAACGTGCGACGGTGATTGCGATTGGACCGGGCTTAGGAAAATCGGAATGGGCCAAATTATTATTTGCACGTGTGCTGGAATTAAAACTTCCAATAGTCATTGATGCTGATGCTTTAAACCTATTAGCCGAAGAAGAACAAGCATCAAGTCTATGGGTGATTACACCACACCCGGGTGAAGCGGCACGTTTGTTAAATGTAGACACAAAAACAATTCAACAAGATAGATTCAAGTCTCTAGAATTGTTGCATGAAAAATTTCAAGGCCCAGTTGTACTTAAAGGGTGCGGGACATTAGTTGCCGATACTAATGGAGATTCTTTCATCTGCGATGCAGGCAATCCTGGAATGTCTTCTGGTGGTATGGGTGATGTCTTAACCGGCGTTATCGCAGGTTTGATTGCACAAGGCATTGAGATTAATCAAGCCACTAAATTAGGTGTGTGCTTACATGCCGTTGCAGCAGATCGTGCTGCCTCTAGAGGTGAGCGTGGTCTTTTGGCAATGGATCTGATGCCGCACCTTCGTAATTTGGTAAATCCTGAATAATGTTGTTTTCACTCAAAGATGAGTCCGAAACAATCGCATTAGGCGCCAAAATGGCCAGTGTATTGATAGGCGGCGAGATTATTTTTTTAAAGGGCGAACTTGGGGCTGGAAAGACCACTTTTGTGCGTGGTTTATTAAATGCGTTAGGCCATTCTGGCACTGTTAAAAGTCCCACCTATACCTTGATCGAGCCTTATTCTATTGCTGGTATTGATGTGTATCATTTTGATTTATATCGTATTAATGACCCAGAAGAACTTGAAGCAATGGGTATCCGTGACTATTGCGATGGTGAAGCTATCTGCCTGTTTGAATGGCCCGAGCAGGGAGCAGATGTTCTACCCGAGGCGGATATCGTTCTGTTTCTTTCGCAAGTTACCTCAGGCAGAGAGGTCGAATTCAGACCTAACTCAGTTACCGGCGAGAACATTCTAAAAAGTATCAAATCGGCTACTTAAACGCTCTAATCTCATCAGTTGACACTACAAATTTATCTACTATTATTCATATAAAACATGGATATAGGTTGCTTTTTTAAACAAAACTTGAAACTATTCACCCTATAGTCATATAAATAATAAAAGGTCAGGATTTAGGTCAACGAAAATGCGTCTTATTTTATTAAATATTTTCGTCTTTCTATCATCATCGATTCTCGCTGAAACAGTGACGATTGATAATGTGCGAGTTTGGGCCGCGCCTGATAGTACACGTGTCGTATTTGATGTCAGTGGTCCTGTTGAACACCAGTTGTCATTACTAACAGCGCCATATCGTACTGTTATTGATCTTAAACAAACATCAATGAGTAAAAAGCCGGTGCAACCCGGTTCAGAAGATAAGTATTTACAAGCTATTCGATCAGCTGCCCGTAACCAAGATGATCTTCGGATAGTGTTGGATCTGAAAAAATTCGTTAAATATAAAACATTCCAGTTAAAGCCGAATAAACAATATGGTCATCGACTGGTTGTTGACCTTTATGGAGCTGATTCTGACGAAATTAAAACAAATAGTGTCAAAGAAGAAGTTACCGCTGCGAACCGACCGCGAGATGTGATCATTGCCATCGATGCGGGTCATGGTGGTGAAGATCCGGGTGCCAAGGGCCCAAGCGGTGTATATGAAAAAAATGTTGTCTTGAAGATTTCTCAACAACTCGTAGATGTCATAAATAAAGAGCATGGTATGCGTGCAGTGATGATCCGCAAGGGTGATTACTATATGTCTTTACGTAAGCGTATAAATAAAGCGCGAGAATATAAGGCAGATCTATTTATGTCTGTTCATGCAGATGCTTTTCGTGACCCCAAGGTGCATGGGTCCTCGGTTTATGTTTTATCTAAAAGAGGCGCTAGTAGTGAAGCGGCTAAATGGTTAGCCGAATCTGAAAATGCATCTGATTTGATAGGTGGTGTCAGTTTAGATAATAAAGATGATGTGCTTGCTTCTGTGCTATTGGATTTATCACAAACTGCAAGTCTTGAAGCTAGTATCGATATTGCGGATCGTGTATTAAAGGGACTTAAAAGTGTTGGAAAGGTACACAAGCGTACAGTTCAGTCAGCTGGTTTTGCTGTATTAAAGTCACCTGACATTCCTTCAATATTGATTGAGACAGCATTTATCTCAAATCCAAATGAAGAACGAAAATTATTGAGTAAAGAACACAGGACCAATATGGCAAATGCCATCATGGTTGGGCTGCGTGGTTATTTCCGCGACTTTGCGCCAGAAGGAACCTTACTGGCGTCGCGAAAGCATATTATCGGACGTGGTGAAACGCTTTCGACTATTGCACAACACTATCAGGTCAGTACTGATACCTTACGAAGATTCAATGATCTGAAAGGCGATTTGGTCCGTGTCGGACAGACGATAAGTATCCCAAGAAGCAGCGGTACCTGATTTATACTCTGAAACAAGTCGTCCATGACTTGTTCAGAGACGAAAAACAAAAAATGCGATTTTTGTTTTTCTCCATTTTCAAATAAAAGCGTTTTGAAAATGTTGGTGCGTCCCTGCACCAATATTTAATTATTCCTTAAGCATCGGTAGTTAATTTTCACTCAGACTTTCGAGTCTTCATCAGCTGCCGTATCATACGGCCATGTCAGATAGTAGAAGTTTCCCTCGCATTCATAAACTCCCTGTTTCAGTTGCAAACCAGATTGCTGCTGGAGAAGTGATTGAACGTCCAGCTTCTGTAATTAAGGAATTGATTGAAAACAGTATTGATGCCTCTGCGACAAAAATAGTTGTTGATATTGAAGAAGCCGGTAAAAGTTTGATACGTGTACGTGATGACGGACAGGGGATACATAAAGACGATCTAGAATTAGCACTACAAGCACATGCAACAAGTAAATTGTCTAGATTTTCTGATCTATCTCAGATAGTCAGTATGGGGTTTAGAGGTGAAGCTATTCCCAGTATTGCATCTGTTTCACGATTTAAAATGACCTCACGCTTAGACGGTACCGAACTGGCTTGGAGTATCGATAATCAATCCCAAATAAAACCTGCATCCCATGAAGTTGGGACAACAGTTGAAGTTAATGATTTATTTTATACAACACCAGGGCGTCGCAAATTTTTAAAATCAGAAAAGACTGAATATTTACATATTCAGTCTTTGATCAGAGCACTCGCATTGAGTCATTTTTCGACCGGGATATTTGTTAAGCATAATGATCAGCAACTGTTTAGTTTGCCTGTATGTACGGACGAAATTGAACATCGTATTACCAGTGTTTGTGGACGATCATTTATTAATAAAAGTGTGCAGGTAAACGCTACAAAAGAAGGTATGCGTTTATGGGGGTGGTTGGGATTAAATGATGTAGCTCGTAGTCAATCTGACCGACAATATTTTTATGTCAATGGACGAGTTGTTCGAGATAAGCATATCAATCACGCTATACGATTAGCTTATGATGATCGTATTGCTACCGGTCGTTATCCAAGTTATGTACTGCATTTTGAGGTTGATCCTGCTTTAGTTGATGTTAATGTGCATCCAGCAAAATCTGAAGTCCGGTTTTCTGAAACCAGGAATGTACATGATTTTGTTTATAGCAATCTTTTGGAATGCTTAAGAAAACCAATAATTGCTTTAGATAATAATATTAGCTATGGAGCGAGTGAATTAAACGCTCAGAAAAATATCAATGAAGAAACTAATATTTATAGCACGGCAGAACTTAAGCAATCTGATATTCTCGAGGGCAGGAAAGTATCGTCAAGATATTTATCTTTACTATCAAATCAATTTCTAATCGCTAAGATTAGTAACGATCAATATTTAATTGATATTGCTAAATCAAGAGCATTAATAACAGCACATCTTTTATACAAAGACTTCCAATCAAAGAAAATCACTGTGAGACCAATTCTTGTGCCTGTAGCCTGTGAGTTGAATATAAACTTACTGGAACTTGTTAATGAAAATAACAGGGTAATTGAACAATGGGGGTTTGAATTAGAACAAATAACGCCAACTCAAATATTAATACGATCTATACCCGCAGCATTAATCCATTCTGAGGTAATTCCTTTAGTTAAAGATCTCGTTAATGCTTTACATAAAAATGATACGAGCGAGATGCTCTCCACTAAACTTGCACAGCATGTTAACGACTCTGGTACTGCGTTGGATGATAGCAATACGACCCAATTAATTAATGAGATCTCCAAGTTTGACAAAATGCCACATGAATCCGCCCCATTACCATGGCGGAAACTTGATTCTGAAACCCTATCAGCATTATTAAACACACAGACATGATTGATTCTCAGCGAGTGATTTTTATTATGGGACCAACGGCAACTGGCAAAACAGATTTGGCCGTGTACTTAAATGAAAATATTAATAGTGAAATCATTAGCGTTGATTCGGCCATGGTCTATAAGGGAATGGACATCGGGACTGCAAAACCGGATAAAGAACTTTTAGAGAAGGCTCCACATAGATTGATTGATATATGTGATCCAATAGAATCATATTCAGCGGCACAGTTCAGAGAAGATGCGAACTCGGCTATCGAAGAGATCTTGGCTAGAGATAAGACGCCAATACTTGTTGGTGGCACAGGATTATATTTTCGCGCTCTTGAGCGAGGTTTGGCGGAATTGCCAGAAGCTAATTTCCAAATACGTACCAGAATCGAAGCTGAGGCGGAAGCAGAAGGTTGGGAATGTCTGCATAGCAAACTGAAAAAAATCGATCCGGAATCGGCAACTCGAATAAGCGAAAATGATTCGCAACGTATTCAAAGGGCATTAGAAGTTTATGAAATAACAGGGAAAACATTAACCTCATTAATATCTGCTGAGCACAAAGAGCCGTTTCCTTACTCAATCAAAAAAATCATCTTGTCACCTGAAAACCGTTCAGAACTGCATGGCCGGGTTCAACAGCGGTTTAAAGTTATGCTGAAGACAGGATTAGTCGATGAGGTTGAGGCTTTCTATCGCCGCGGCGACTTGTCGTTAGATTTACCTTCAATGCGCTTGGTTGGATATCGGCAGGTTTGGCGCTATTTGAGTGGAGAGTGTAGTTACGAGGAAATGCAGGATTATGCCGTTATTGCAACACGACAGCTTGCAAAGCGTCAGATCACCTGGTGTCGGTCAGAAGAAAATGCTGAATGGTACGAGCCATATAAATCCGGCATATTCTCTCAAATCTTGAAAAATCTGGATAATTAGCCGTATATTTTTTTCATTTGTAATATACTTGACTGATAATAATCATAAATGGCCGTGGTTCTATATAAACGGTTGATAAATAAGAATAATTAGATTCAAAGGAGAATTATTATGAGTAAGGGGCACTCATTGCAGGATCCTTTTTTAAATGCATTAAGGAAAGAGCGTATTCCAGTATCAATATTTTTGGTCAATGGGATAAAGTTACAAGGACAGGTAGAATCTTTCGATCAATTTGTCATATTGCTTAAAAATTCGGTGAGCCAATTGGTTTATAAACATGCAGTTTCAACAATTGTACCGGCGAGAAATGTCAAACTCCCTCGTGCTGATGAGGATTCTGGCGAAGAAGCGTGACCTCAATTAATCTAGTTTGGTAAGCATTTGGAATCAAAATCCGCTGACATTCAGCGTGCCTTAATCGTTTACGTCGATTTTTATAAATCAACGGCTGATGATGCATTTAGTGAATTCGTTCAATTAGTCGACTCTTCTGGTTTAGACGTAATAGGCTCAATCAAAGCACCGCGCCAATTCCCCGATGCACAACTATTTGTTGGTAAGGGAAAAGTTGATGAGATTACGCTGCAAGCAGAGCAATTAGCAGCAGATGTTGTCATCTTTAATCACCCATTGAGTCCAGCACAAGAGAGAAACCTAGAAAAATATATCAAAATCCGTGTCATAGACAGAATAGGTTTGATTCTTGACATTTTTGCCCAGCGTGCGCGAAGTTATGAAGGTAAGTTACAAGTTGAACTCGCTCAATTGCAGCATTTATCTACACGATTGATACGAGGCTGGACGCACTTAGAGCGACAAAAAGGTGGTATAGGATTACGAGGCCCTGGTGAAACTCAGCTTGAGACTGACCGACGTCTGGTGGGGTTTCGGATCAAATTGATTAATCAACGACTGGAAAAAGTGCGCAAGCAACGCTTTTTAAGTCGACAACAACGCAAAAAAAATGATGTCCCTGTTATTTCTCTTGTAGGTTATACCAACGCAGGAAAATCAACTTTGTTTAATCGTATGAGTGGAGCCAGTGTCAGGGCTGCTGATCAATTGTTTGCAACTCTCGACCCTACATTGAGACGGGTTGAGATGGATTCTGGAAGAAATATTATTTTAACGGATACGGTAGGATTTATTCGAGATTTACCGCATGATCTGGTTGAATCCTTTCAGGCGACATTGGAAGAAGTTCGCGAAGCAGATCTGTTAATACACGTCATCGATGTTGATCATGAACAGCGTCAACAGCGAATAGATGAGGTAAATAAGGTTATCGAGTTAATTGGTGCAGAAAATGTTCCTCAAATAGAGATCTATAACAAGATAGATAAATATTCAGAGCAAACAGCACGAATTGAAATGGCGGACAATTATCCCCATGTAAGGATATGGTTATCTTCACAGACAGGTGAAGGACTGGAACTATTACGAGAAGGCATTGAACAGCAGTTACGGCAGGACAGAAAACCGCATTATCTGAACCTACCAGTCACAGCAGGTCAGTTGCGAGCAAAATTATTTGATCTTGGAGCCGTTAGACAGGATGATGAGAACGAAAAAGGTGGCTGGATAATGGAAGTTGAGTTAGAAGAATTCAGGCTCAATAAGCTTTGTGAAGAAGCCAGTTTGGATATATCGCAGTTGCAAGCGGAGCCCGCTCGCTATTAAGATCGCACACAAATTCATTTTTTAAATTTTTTACACAAGGGTATTGATAAAATACCCCTAAATTTCGTCGGAGAAACACATAATATGGGCTGGAATGAACCACCTGATAATAAAGGTAAAGACCCTTGGGGTAATAGAGGTAATGGCGATGGGCCACCTGATCTAGACGAAATTATCAAGAAAATGCAAAAGGGCCTGGGCGGTATGTTTGGGAATAGACCTAGCAAGATAGGTGACAATAATTCTATGTTTCCTTTTGTCGTAGGCATCATTCTACTTTTAGTCTGGTTGGCCTTTGATATGACATATTTAATAGATCAACAAGAACGAGGCGTTGTGCTTCGTTTTGGTGAACACGTCGATACTCTTGATCCGGGTTTAAACTTTCGTTTCCCAAGACCGGTAGAAGTTGTACAAAAGGTTAATGTAGGACAGGTTCGTTCAATTACACATAAAGCATTGATGCTGACTCAAGATGAAAATATTGTTGATGTTGAAGTGGCAGTGCAATGGCGAATCGGCAATGCAGATGAATATTTGTTTAATGTGTACTCTCCAGCTTCAACGTTAAGGCAAGTCACTGAAAGCTCCGTCCGTGAAGTGATAGGTAAAAGTAAACTTGATTTCGTATTGACTGAAGGACGAAGTGAAATAGCAGAAAGAATACAATCTTTGATTCAGGAAACACTTGGGGACTATAAAACGGGTATTTATATCTCCACCGCAGAAATGCAACCAGCCAAACCACCAGAAGAAGTTAAAGCAGCATTTGATGATGCAATCAAGGCACGAGAAGATGAACAACGCCAGGTGAATGAAGCTGAAGCCTACAGGAATGATATTCTGCCAAAGGCTCGTGGTGGTGCAGCACGTTTACGAGAAGAGTCAAATGGTTATAAGTCACGAATCATTTCCAAGGCTGAAGGTGAGGCGAGTCGCTTTGGACAACTACTAGCTGAATATCAGCGCGCACCTGAAGTAACACGAGAAAGATTATATCTGGATGCACTTGAATCCGTTTTCAGCAATACAAATAAAGTGCTAATTGACAACGATAATGGTAATAGTCTGATGTATTTGCCGATAGATAAAATGATTGAAAAACGACAAAACAGTAGCTCGAATAATGCTATTCCAAATTTTAATGAGTCTTCTGGTGCACCATCCACTACTATGAATGATGTTCGACAAAGACTTGATGAACGACTCAGAGGAGCACGCTAATGCCTTTGAATCCTAAAATTCTTATACCTTTAGTAATAATTGCCATTGTTGCCTATTCATCTGTGTTTACAGTAAATCAATGGGAGCAAGCATTGGTTTTCAAATTTAGAGAGATTGTTCGATCCGATGATCAACCCGGGTTACATTTCATGATGCCTGTTGTGAACGCGGCGCAGAAATTTGAAAAACGACTTTTAAACCTTGATCAAGAACCACAGCGCTTTATCACAATAGAAAAGAAAGATGTGATTGTTGATTATTATGCAAAGTGGCGAATTACTAATATTGAAAAGTTTTATACTGCGACACGCGGTGATGTGCTCTATGCCAATGGTTTATTAGGACAACGTATCAATCGTGCATTACGAGATGAATTTGGTGCGCGCACCGTTCAGGAAGTTGTTGCCGGCGAACGCACTCAAATCCTTAGTGTAGTTACAGCAAGCACCTCAAACCTACCGCAAGAATTAGGTATAACTGTCGTTGATGTTCGCACCAAGAGAATTGATCTCCCGACAGAAGTCAGTAATTCAGTCTATGAGCGTATGCGAGCAGAGCGTAATCGTGTCGCTAAAGATTTTCGTGCACGTGGTTCTGAAGCTTCTGAACGTATTCGTGCTAATGCCGATCGTGAACGTGAGATTATTCTGGCTAATGCATATCGAGATGCTGAAATCATTCGTGGTGAAGGTGATGCGCAGGCAACCGAAATCTATGCGGCAGCCTATACAAAGGATGAAGAATTTTATTCACTATACCGTAGTTTGAATGCCTATAAGAATAGTTTCAATGATAGTAATGATGTATTGCTACTTGAACCAAAATCAGATTTCTTTAGGTATTTTAATAATTCAAAAGGCAATTAAACTCAGGTTTAACCAGATAACAGGTTTATTTATTAAACTGAATAAACCTGTTTCTATTAAAAAATGATATGGTGAAAGTGATTGTTTGATATTAACTTCTCTGATCTATTATCTGCCCTTGCGCTAGTGTTTATATTAGAAGGTCTGATGCCATTTCTGAACCCTGAAGGTATTCGAAAAGTATTTCTTGCCGCGGCTCAAATGGATAACCAGACATTACGATTTTTGGGTATCTCAAGCATGTTGGTTGGTTTGATATTGTTATACATTGTCCGTTGATTAAATTATGAATATTACAAATCGTTGGTTACTTCCTGAAGGTGTTGAAGAGATATTGCCACCTAAGGCAATAGAACTTGAACAATTATGTCGGACTATCATTGACCTGTTTTCTACATGGGGCTATGAGTTTGTTATCCCACCGATGGTTGAATATCTTGAGTCTTTGTTAACAGGGACTGGTGAAGATCTTGACTTAAAAACATTTAAATTGACTGATCAACTAAGTGGTCGGTTGATGGGAATTCGTGCAGATATAACACCACAAGTGGCACGAATAGATGCGCATTTGTTAAAACGTGATACGCCTACCCGCCTTTGTTATCTAGGTTCAGTTTTACACACACGGCCTGGCAAGTCCGGAGAAACACGCTCACCTCTACAAGTAGGTGCTGAGCTTTACGGACATTCAGGTGTAGCAAGTGATATTGAAATCGTTAAATTAATGTTAGCAACATTGAAACAGGTGGGTATTAATCAGACATATATCGATCTTGGACATATTGGCATTTTTAGAACATTGAGTTCCGATTCTTCATTAAGCGTAACTCAGCAGGCACAAGTATTTGAAGCGCTTCAAAGGAAAGCGAAAGACGAATTAAAGTCTTTATATAAAGAATGGAATATTACTAACTCTGCCAGTAATGCATTGCTTGAGTTGGTCGATCTAAATGGTGACATAACAGTGCTAGATGAGGCTAAAAAACTATTAGGTAAACTTTCTCCTGAAAGTGTGCAATATATTGCTGAAATTAAGGCATTGGCTGAATCTATAATTGGACAGTCAGAAGTGTCTATTAATGTTGATTTAGCTGAATTACGTGGTTATCACTATCACACGGGTATGGTTTACACTGCTTTTGTTCCGGGTGAGGGTGAGGGTATCGCCTTTGGTGGACGATATGATGATATTGGTAGTGCCTTTGGCCGCGCGAGACCAGCGACAGGATTTAGTACTGATGTTAAATCTTTGTTAAAGCAACAAATCAAAGACAATAAAACACAAGCAAGTATTTTTGCGCCAGCATCTGATGATGCGGCATTGCATGAAAAAATAAATGTACTTCGCAAAGCAGGTAACATCGTAATTGAAGAATTGGAAGGGCAACAAGCTTCAGCAAGCGAAATGAATTGTGGACAACAACTCTCCCTAGAAAATGGTGAGTGGACCGTGATAGACATTAATTAATAATAAAAGAAATAATTATAATGGGTAAAAATATAATTGTACTTGGTACCCAGTGGGGTGATGAAGGCAAGGGTAAAATAGTTGATCTACTAACAGAAGATGCCGCTGCAGTTGTACGCTTTCAAGGTGGTCACAATGCTGGCCATACTGTTATTATTGAAGGTAAAAAAACAGTTCTTCATTTGATACCATCAGGAATTTTACATGATGGTGTTGAATGTCTCATTGGAAATGGTGTGGTTCTTAGCCCGCATGCGCTAATGGAAGAAATTAACATGCTTGAAGAGAATGGTGTCTCAGCAAGCAAATATATAAAGATATCGGAAGCCTGTACATTAATACTGCCCTACCATATTGCTCTTGACCAAGCGCGAGAAAAAGCAAAAGGTAAAGCAGCAATAGGTACGACAGGGCGAGGCATAGGTCCTGCTTATGAGGATAAAGTAGCTCGACGCGCACTTCGTGTAGGGGACCTTGCTAATGATGAACTCCTATCCAGCAAGCTCGAAGAAGTGTTGGAATATCATAACTTCATGCTGACCAACTACTATAAGTGCCAAGAGATTGATTATCAGGAATCGTTGGACGATATAAGAAAATTATCTGAAGATTTAGTACCTATGATTGCTGATACAGGTACTCGTCTAAGTGAATTATATACAGAAGGTAAAAACATTATGTTTGAAGGTGCACAAGGCACCTGGCTTGATATTGATCATGGAACCTATCCATTCGTAACATCCTCAAATACAACAGCAGGTGGTGCGGCTACAGGTACCGGTTTTGGTCCTTGTCATTTTGATTATGTACTCGGTATTACGAAAGCTTATACAACTCGTGTGGGTTCAGGTCCATTTCCAACAGAACTACATTGCGAAATGGGTAAACACATCGCTGAAGTTGGTCATGAGTTTGGAGCAACAACAGGTCGTGCACGACGTTGTGGTTGGTATGATGCAGTTGCGTTACGTCGCTCAGCTCAGATAAATAGTTTAACCGGTTTGTGTATTACCAAACTTGATGTCTTAGATCAGGTGGAAAAAATTAATATATGTACTGCTTATGAGATTGACGGTAAGACTGTTGAGGTGCCTCCCATCGGTGCAGAAGAATTTGCCAAATGTAAGCCGATATATGAAGAGCATCCTGGTTGGCAATCAAATACAGTCGGCGCGACTAATTATGATGATTTGCCGGAGAAGGCGATCGATTATTTAAACCGCCTTTCTGAAATAACGGGTGTGCCGATTGATATTATTTCAACAGGTCCCGATCGGTCAGAGACTATTGTTTTAAAAAATCCATTTGTTTAGGGAAGCGTATTTATCATTTGCGCATAGGCTCAAACAACCCATACTTCCATTGACGAATCGCCATCACAACGGTAGTTCCATTTCGTTCATCTAGTGGTAGAGATACATCTGCGTCATTTTGCTCGTTAAATTCTTTAATCAGTTTCTCCATTTTCTTTTGGAAAACAGCATTGGAGCTGTCAGCCAACATACCGTTAACAACAAATAGACGCTCATTTGTCTTGTTAAAGCGGGTATTAAAAAAATCTTGTTCTACTTTTGATTGAAAAAACTTTTGAATAGGACCATTTTCTAGCCAAGCAAAATTTGGGGCAACTAATAATTTGATACGATTTTTGGGTAACAATTCAATGATCTTTATTTTATCCAGTTTTGCCAAAAATCGAATACCTTCTGTTTCTGTTATCTTGTAGTGGGCGGTAATGTCTTCCAGAGTCCAGCGATTTAGGACGCAGACAGTTACCAATAACAGTGTTAAATCATTGGCGATTTCTTTTTCTTGTTCTTCGCTGAGTTTACTAAGGTGCAGTTCCTCTTCTTGCATGAGCTTTAGAAGATCTGACAATTCCAAATTCATACACTGGCATAGTTGTTCCAGACGTTTCAGGGTAAAGTTCTTTTCAGAGAACATGCGTTTTATACTGGCCTCTGATAAATCGATCATTTGGGCAATATCGTTGTAGGTTAGACCATGAGCTTTAAGCGTTTTCTTCAATGTATTAACAAGGTGGTGTGTTTGTGCCATTGGAATATAAATAAAGTAGTGATTATTGATACTAATAGAGCATATATACAATACAAATACAATGTAAGTTGTTAATTATGATACTAATTATTAATCTCCAATGAATTAATAGGAATAGTGCAAAGGGAAATATCAAATGAAAACGTTATTTAAATACACAGGTTTTTTACCGTATATCATCGTTGTTTTTCTAAATGCCTTTGTTGATCTTGGGCATAAAATCATTGTTCAGAATACTGTGTTCAAAATTTATGACGGCCAGGAACAAATAGTTTTAACTGCGATCGTCAATGCGCTGATTCTACTACCCTTCATATTGCTCATCTCTCCTGCGGGTTTTTGTTCCGATAAATATCCAAAGAATAAAGTCATGCGGATCAGTGCATGGGTCGCTGTCGGGATTACATTATGTATTACGTTATTTTATTACTTGGGTTGGTTTTGGCCTGCTTTTGCGATGACATTTGTTCTTGCACTACAAAGTGCATTTTATTCACCAGCGAAATATGGCTATATCAAAGAGATGGTCGGTAAGGATAATTTGGCGAGAGCTAACGGTTTAGTACAAGCAACAACTACGATTGCCATCCTAGCTGGAATCTTTGCCTTCTCAATTCTGTTCGAGAGATTTTTAGTCGGCACAATATATAGCGACACTTCTTCATTATTAATGAACATTGCACCGATTGGTTGGGGCTTAGTTGCATTTAGTCTTGTTGAACTAGGACTTGCCTATATGTTGCCGCAGAAACATCCAGTTGATGATGAGATGAAGTTTGAGTTCAAAGAATATACCAGCGGGCATTACTTAAAATCGAATATGCGTGCTGTACTTGATCGGGAAGTTATTTTTCTATCAATAGTTGGTTTAGCTATTTTCTGGGCAATATCACAAGTAATGTTAGCGGCATTTCCGGCTTACGCTAAGGAAACATTGGGTATTACCAATACTGTCATTATCCAAGGAATACTGGCCTGCGCGGGTATGGGTATCATGCTGGGGTCCATTATTTCTGGCCGTATTTCGAAAACACATATTGAAACAGGGATGATCCCGGTTGGTTCTGTTGGTATTGCGCTTTGTTTATTGATCTTGCCAAGTTTAGGTAATGCTTATCTTCAAGCGATTCTCTTTTTTGGCTGGGGAATGTTCGGAGGATTCTTATTAATACCATTAAACTCATTGATACAGTTTCATGCTAAAGAAGATGAACTTGGTCGAGTACTTGCTGGTAGTAACTTGATTCAAAATACGGTGATGTTGTCCTTTCTTGGATTGACTGTGTTGTTTGCAGTCTACGGAATGGATAGTCTTGGATTGTTTAGCATATTACTAGTCGTCGCCATAATTGGAACGATCTATACAGTCTATAAATTACCGCAATCACTGGTTCGCTTTATAGTTAGTTACATCATCGGTCATCGATATCGATTGCAAGTATTAGGCTTAAAAAACATTCCTGAAAGGGGTGGTGTTTTGATGTTGGGCAATCACATCAGTTGGATCGATTGGGGTATTATTCAGATGGCTTCGCCGCGACCGATTCGTTTCGTTATGATTCGTAATATTTACGAACGTTGGTATCTGAAATGGTTTCTGGATATCTTTAATGTGATCCCTGTCTCTGCTAGCGCGAGTAAAGGGGCACTTCAAAAAATTAATGAGAGTTTAAACAAAGGTGATGTGGTTTGTTTATTCCCAGAAGGCACCATCAGTCGTACAGGACAGCTAGGTGAATTCCAGCGTGGTTATGAAAAAGCAGCCGAAGATGCAAATGCTGTCATCCTGCCTTTTTATCTACGTGGTCTATGGGGAAGTTGGTTCTCACGTTCCAGTGAGAAATTAAAAAATCTGCGTAGCAGTGGCATTAGGCACGATATAATCGTTGCTTTTGGTGAAACATTACCCATAGATACTTCAACAGATGAATTAAAGAAACGTGTGTTTGATTTGTCAATTGATTCATGGGAGCACTATACCAGTGATTTACCTTCCATCGGTGCGGCTTTTATTGATACAGCAAAACGTAACAGCGATGAATTAACCGTTGCCGATTCATTAGCAGGACCATTAACTGGTAATAAATTCCTGACAGGTGTTATCTGTTTCTCACGCTTAATCAAAAAATATTCAAAAGAACAAAACGTAGGTTTGTTATTACCCACCAGCAGCGCAGGTGCGATTGCCAATATGGCCGCAATCCTCCGTGGTAAAACGGTGGTTAATCTTAACTTCACAGCGAGTCGTGAAGCATTACAGGCTTCAGTAACGAAAGCGAATATTAAGACAATTTATACCTCTCGTAAGTTTATGGAAAAATTAGCTAAGAAGGGTATTGATCTAAATGATACATTTTCAGATAGCCAGTTTATCTTCATGGAAGACCTTAAAACTGAAATCAGCAAAGTGACAAGCATACGTACCTTAATTACGGTAATGTTATTCCCAGCGAGCTTGATAAAGTTTCTCTATTGTAAGAGCGTGGATATCAATACCCCTGCAGCAATTTTGTTTTCTAGCGGTAGTGAAGGAACGCCAAAAGGTGTGATGTTAAGTCATCGTAATATCATGGCGAATCTGAAACAGATATCGGATATGTTAAATACGCAAGATACAGACGTCGTTATGGCAAGCCTGCCGTTATTCCATGCCTTTGGTATTACAGTGACGACATTCATGCCGTTGGTAGAAGGTATCCCAATGATCTGTCATCCCGATCCAACTGATGCGGTTAATATCGCAAAAGCAATTGCAAAATACCGCGCGACTATTTTTTGTGGTACTTCAACTTTCTTAAGACTTTACACAAAGAATAAGCGGATACATCCATTGATGCTGGAATCGCTACGCATCGTTGTCGCTGGTGCAGAGAAACTCAGTCCGGACGTGCGTGATGCCTTTAATTTGAAATTCAATAAAGATATTTATGAAGGATACGGAGCAACCGAAACAACACCGGTTGCCAGTGTTAATATCCCTGATGCACTCGATGTTAATTATTGGTCAGTTCAGTTAGGAAATAAACAAGGTACGGTAGGCATGCCACTACCAGGCACAAGTTTCCGAATCGTTGACCCAGAATCTTTAGAAGAATTAACAACCGGTGAAGATGGTCTAATCTTAATTGGTGGTAGTCAGGTGATGTTGGGTTATCTTGATGATGAAGAAAAGACGAAAGATGTTATTGCCATACTTGATGATAAGCGTTGGTACAAAACGGGCGATAAAGGACATCTCGATGAAGATGGTTTTTTAAGCATTGTTGATCGTTATTCACGTTTTGCAAAATTGGGTGGTGAAATGATCAGCCTTACTGCAGTTGAAGAAGCTGTCAGAGCCGCCATGAAGGAGCCTGAATTGGAATTAGTTGCAGTTAACCTGCCAGATGAAAAGAAAGGTGAAAAGGTTATACTGATGATTGCAAAAGAAGTCGAACTTGCTGAGGTTAAAAAGGCAATGTTGGATGCCGATGCCAATCCTTTAATGATTCCTGCTGACGTAAAAGTGGTTGAGGACATACCGAAGCTGGGTAGTGGTAAGACTGATTTTAAGATGGCCAAGAAACTCTTGACTGAAGAAAAGTAACTTTTAAATTTATGGTGCCGAGAAGAGGACTTGAACCTCCACGGGATTACTCCCACTAGCACCTGAAGCTAGCGCGTCTACCAATTCCGCCACCTCGGCATGTGTTATAGTGATGGCACTAAAGAGGCCGGACTTTAACTAGCCCCTATAATATTGTCAATCCGCAAAGGTCATGGGTAAAAAATCTAAACCACAATCACCATCAAATAAAGTCTTTAAGCTGCCAGAACGAGAGGACATTTTGGAATTTCTTCGTGAAGCGGGGAGACCACTAAAACGTAAGCAGTTTGCTGAGGCTTTTATTATACGCGATCCGGAAATTAGACAGGCATTAGGTCGTAGACTTAAGGCAATGGAACGTGATGGTCAGTTGATACGTAATCGACGTGGTAGCTATGGACTGATTGAGAAAATGGATTTGATTAAAGGTCGGGTTATTGGGCACCCTGATGGGTATGGCTTTGTCGTTCCCGATGAAGGTGGTAAAGATTTATTTTTATCGGGAAAGGAGATGCGCACGGTTTTAAATGGTGATCGTGTTTTAGTTCGTCAGGTAAGCGTTAGTAAACAAGGTAAACGCGAAGGTGGATTAGTTGAAGTCTTGGAACGTGCAAATACACAGTTGGTAGGACGTTACTATGAAGAGCAAGGTATTGCTTATATCGTTCCTGACAATAAACGCATAAGCCAGGATTTATTAGTTCCGTCAAAAAATAAAAACAAGGCAAAGCACGGACAATACGTCGTTGCTAATATTGTGCACCAACCTGAAAAGCATCGGCAGGCGATAGGTGAAGTGGTGAGCATTATCGGTGATGGTCTAGATGCAAGTATGGCAGTCGACATTGCTATTAGAAGCTATGACATACCATTCGAATGGCCAGAAGAAATCAATAAGGACATTGAAGGATTATCAGAAGAAGTCGACTCAAAAAATATATCCGACAGAGTTGATGCTCGTGATATTCCTTTTGTAACGATTGATGGTGAAGATGCGCGTGATTTTGATGATGCAGTATTTTGCCAAAGAGAGGGAGATAAAGAAGGCAGTGGTTGGCGTTTGTTAGTCGCTATTGCTGATGTGTCGCATTATGTGAAAAAACAAACGGCATTAGATGATGAAGCCCGATTACGTGGAACCTCAGTTTATTTTCCAGACCGTGTTGTTCCCATGTTGCCTGAGATCTTATCGAATGGTTTATGTTCACTCAAACCAGAAGTTGATCGGTATAGTCTGATTTGCGAATTAAATATTGATGCTAAAGGCAAGGTAAAGCACTCTTCTTTCTTTAAGGGCATAATTAAATCAGCAGCGCGTTTAACCTATACAGAAATGTCTGCAATAGTTGTCAAAAAGGAGAATGATGCTAGACAGAAACGAAAAGCTTTTGTAAATCAGCTCGATGATTTATATCAGCTATATCAATTACTGCATGGACAACGCAAAAAACAAGGCTTAATAGATTTTTCTTCACTTGAGTCGCGTTTCGAATTTAATGAAGAAGGACAGATTGAAGCCATCCATACGCTTGAAAGAAATGAGGCGCATCGTTTAATTGAAGAAATGATGCTAGTTGCCAATGTTGCCGCCGGTGAGTTTCTTGAGAAAAATGAAATTCCAACAATGTATCGCATTCACGAGACGCCTAAGTTGGAAAAGCTTGAGAATGTGCGGTCATTATTGTCGCAACTGGGCTTGTCATTAGGCGGGGGTGAAGAACCGACGTCAAAAGATTATGCAAAGCTAATGGATGTCATTAGAAAACGCGATGATGCGCAAATGTTGGAGACAGTTTTACTTCGCAGTATGCCACTAGCATCCTATAGCATGGTAAATGAAGGTCATTTTGGATTGGGTTTTCCTATCTATGCGCATTTCACCTCACCCATTCGTCGTTATCCTGATTTGATGGTACATCGAGGAATAGGACATATTATTGAAGGTAAAACGGCAGCCACGTTTGATTATTCACAGCAACAAGTACTTGAGTTAGCTGAGCATTGCTCAATGACAGAACGCCGTGCAGAAGAAGCATCGCGCGATGCGGTGCAGCGGCTTAAGTGTGCCTTTATGGAAGATAAGGTAGGTGAAACATATAGTGGCATGGTGAGTTCAGTGACATCATTTGGTTTATTTGTCGTGCTGGATGATATATTCATTGAAGGTCTGATTCATATCAGTAACCTCCCGGTTGATTATTATCACTTTGACGAAATAACGCATAGCTTACGTGGCGAACGAGGTGGTAAGGTTTTCAAACTAGGTGAGAAACTCGATGTACTTGTAACACGAGTTGATTTAGAAGAACGTAAAATAGACTTTGAGTTAAAAGAGAATGAGTAAACGAACAGATCGAATCTTTGGCCTGCATGCTGTTAAACAAGTTTTAGAAAACTCACCAGAAACTATATTGAGTGCCTTGATACAAGAATCGATTCAGTCTGATTCAGTGAATTCAATTCATAAGTCTATTAAGGAACTAGGTGTGTCGATTCAGACAGTACCACGTACTACCTTGAGCAAGATGGTCAAAAATCAGAATCATCAGGGTGTTATTTTGGAGGTTCGGAAGGCAGCAAAGAAAACAGAACATGATCTTGATGATGTTCTGGAACAGAATCAAGATGATAACCCGCTCTATTTGATTCTGGATTCAGTGCAAGATCCACATAACCTTGGTGCTTGTATCCGTACCGCAGATGCGGCTGGTGTCACAGCGGTAATTATCCCAAACGATCGTGCAGCAAGTATCAATGAAACAGTGCGCAAAGTTGCGAGTGGTGCCGTGGAGAATGTCACTGTAATTAGCGTGGTGAATTTGGTGCGGGCGATCAAGAAGATAAAGGCAACCGGTGTTTGGGTGGTTGGAACAGCAGGAGATGCTGAACAATCGATCTATGATCTCGATTTAAAGATACCCACGGCCATTGTCATGGGCGGAGAAGGTAAGGGCATGCGAGACTCGATTCAGAAAGAGTGCGATTACACCGCTTCGCTGCCCATTCGTGGCCAGGTAGAAAGTTTGAATGTCTCGGTCGCAGCGGGCGTGATTCTATATGAAGTCATTAGGCAGCGAAGTATCTAAATTTCAATGAATTAGCCTGAAAATATAGAAAAATAGCAATGTTTAGCCATTTTAAGACTGATTTTTTCAATTTCAGCCTGTATCGCATTGCAGTAGAGATTCCAATCCATTAGAATCGCGCCACTTTACACATCCTTGCCTCACCCTGAAATGACCGGGGAGGCTAATAAACCTTGAGGATACACAATGAGACACTATGAAATCGTCTTTCTGGTTCATCCGGATCAGAGCGAGCAAGTTCCTGCGATGATAGATCGCTATCAGAGCATTATCACAAGCAATAACGGCACAATCCATCGTTTGGAAGATTGGGGTCGTCGGCTTTTGGCATACCCAATTAATAAAATCCACAAGGCACACTATGTTCTTATGAACATTGAATGTGATGCCGAATCTCTGAATCAATTGACGGATGGTTTTCGTTTCAACGATGCTGTTATCCGTAATCTGGTTATCAAAAAGGATGAAGCTGTTACCGAGGCATCTCACTTGATTAAATCCAAGGATGAAGAAGAGTCTCGACCAGAACCAGTCGCGCCAGCTCCTGCCGCTGCTCCAGAAGCACCAGCGGAAACTGCAGTTGCTGAAGAAGCCGCTCCAGCTGAAGCTGTTGCAGCTGTTGAAGAACCAAGTCAGGACGAAGCAGCTGAAGAAACCGCTGATAAGCCTGAATCAGAAGACTAAATTGAGAGGATTATAAGATGGCTCGTTATTTCAAACGTAAAAGATTTTGCAGATTTACTGCAGATGGTGTTAAAGAGATTGATTATAAAGATCTCAATACTTTAAAGAATTATGTGTCTGAAAATGGAAAGATTGTTCCAAGTCGAATTTCAGGTACAAATGCTCGTTATCAAAGACAGTTATCAACGGCAATTAAGCGTGCTCGCTACCTTGCTTTGATTCCTTATTGTGACGCGCATTAGGCTGAACTAAACAAGTATATATAGCATATGTTCATCTACTGTTTAGATGGACATATTTATGCGAAACCAATTGTTAATTGGTCAAGCAGTAGTCATTACTAAATGATCGGCAACTATCTATTGAGTGGTAGATTTCAGGCCATTGCAGGTACAACCTTTAGTGCACTGATTTCGTTAATATTACCGCCGCTTGCTTTTCTAATTAGTGGCTCAGTTGTTGCCCTGATTACCTTAAGGAAAGGGCCAACGGTTGCTCTACAAATATTAGCGGCAAGTTTGCTTGTGTTGATGGCATTCTCGCTACTTGCAAGATTACCAGTAGAATTGGTTTTTGCTTATGCATTAGTGATTTGGTTGCCTGTTTGGTCCGCAGCGGTGGTACTTCGCTATTGTGAGCGGCAAGGTTTATTACTACTAGCAGCAGGATTATTGTCAGCGGCGCTAATTGTTGCAATATATCTCATTATTGGTGATGTATCTGGGTGGTGGCAACAATGGCTGTCTCTCATGATAGAGAAAACGGTGCCGCCAGAACAAATAGACCAATATAAGGAATTATTGGCACCAGCAGCAGGCATGGTCAATGCAATGATGGTTGCCGGTTTTATGTTGAATGTGGTTATGAGTGTTTTGTGTGGTAGGTGGTGGCAATCAAGATTGTTTAACCCAGGGGCATTTCAAAAGGAATTTTATGCACTGAGCTTGCCATCACAAATCTTGCCAGTAAGCACCCTGATTGTGCTGTTGGTAATTGTGCTAGCTGAACCTTGGCAGGATTTGTTCAAGGATATTATGGTTATTTTGATGTTTATGTATCTGATACAAGGCATCTCGTCAGTGCATCGAAATGTTGATAAATTTAAACTATCAACGGCCTGGATTGTATCGATGTATTGTTTGTTATTGCTGTTACCACAAATGGCGTTATTTATTGCCTGTTTGGGGATGACCGATGTATATATTGGTTGGCGTAGAGGAAAAATTGGCTCCAAAAATGAATTGTGAAACGGGTCAGTTTTAAAAGAATCTGTTATTATAAAATCGTTATGAATTGAGGTAGTCTGATGGAAGTTATATTGCTTGAAAAAGTACATAAACTCGGTGAGTTAGGTGATCAGGTCAAGGTCAAGCCTGGTTTTGGTCGAAATTATCTTATCCCGAGTGGTAAGGCCGTATCTGCAACTGTTGATAATATTGCCAAGTTTGATGCTCGAAGAGCAGAGCTTGAAAAACAGCAACAAGAGTCGCTTTCTGCAGCGAGTGCTCGTGCTGAGAAATTAAACGCAGTTAGTATTTCTGTTGCACGTAAAGCAGGCGCTGAAGGTAAATTATTCGGCTCGGTTGGCACTATCGATATAGCTGACACCGTAACTGAATCGGGTGTCGAGCTAGCTAAGCATGAAATTAGATTACCGGATGGACCGATACGTAGTACGGGTGAATTTGAAGTTGATGTTCATCTTCATGCTGATGTATCTGCCAAAATTAAGGTGAATGTTGTCCCGGAAGAAGAAGAAGAATAGTTTTTTTACTCCGGCACAGCTCTACAATTAATCCTTCTAAATAACCTTTAATCAGGTTATTTACTGTTTTATTTGGATCGAATCTCGATCCAGGGACTGTTATGCAGGAATCGATACATACATCTTTATCGAGTGATGCTGAGACTCTGGCATTAAAGATCCCGCCGCATTCCATAGAAGCAGAACAAGCTGTTTTAGGCGGCGCATTCCTCGATAAAGAAGCCTGGGACAAGGTAGTCGAACGCGTTCGCGAAGAAGACTTCTACCGAAAAGATCACCGTATAATCTTTCGCGCCATTAGCCAACTCAGCGAAGAAGGCCAGCCTTACGATATTGTTACCGTTGCCGAGTGGCTGGAGAATCATCAGTTACTTGATGAAGCCGGCGGTATGCGTAATCTTGCTGCTCTTGCGGAAAACACACCAAGCGCAAGTAACATCAGTGCCTATGCAGATATCGTTCGTAAACGCTCAATTCTCAGACAGCTAATTAGTGCAACAACAGATATTAACGATACAGTATTTAATCCACAGGGCCGCAGCAGCGAACAAATTCTCGAATTCGCGGAGCAAACTGTCTTTGAAATTGCCGAAAACGAAAATCGTGGTCGAAAAAGTTATCAAGAGATAAAGGAATACCTGAAGGAAGCGCTGAATAGAGTGGATGAATTGTTCCACAAAGATAGTCCTATAACGGGTATTGCTACGGGATATGATGACCTCGATATAAAGACAGCAGGTTTTCAGCGTTCAGATTTAATTATTGTTGCCGGTAGACCTTCTATGGGTAAGACCGCCTTTGCTGTAAACATAGCAGAAAATGCCGCGATTAAAGGACAACATAGTGTCGCAATATTCAGTATGGAAATGCCAGGCGAACAACTCGCCATGCGTATGATGTCTTCATTGGGTCGAATTGATCAGCATAAGGTTCGAACAGGAAAACTGGATGATGATGATTGGCCCCGGTTAACGTCTGCTGTTGGCATCCTTCAAGAATCAAAAATGTTTATTGATGATACACCCGCACTAACGCCGGCTGAGTTGAGAGCACGTTGTCGCCGTATTTCACGAGAGCATGGGCTCGACCTTGTTGTTGTCGATTATTTGCAGTTAATGCAAGTAGCGGGAACAAATGAAAATAGGGCAACAGAAATTTCAGAAATCTCACGTTCTTTAAAAGCGATGGCAAAAGAACTCAAGGTTCCTGTTATCGCATTATCACAGTTAAATCGAAGCCTTGAATCGCGTACAGATAGAAGACCGGTAATGTCAGATTTACGTGAGTCAGGTGCTATTGAGCAAGATGCGGATGTCATTCTGTTTATCTATCGGGATGAAGTTTATGATGAAGAAAGTAATGACAAGGGGACTGCTGAAATAATTATTGGTAAACAGAGAAACGGCCCTATAGGTAAAGTTAGATTATCATTCCTCGGACAATACACACGCTTTGAAAATCTTGCAGATGATTATGTTAATTCTTCTCATGGGTTTTCTGAATGACACGACCATCAAGGGTAGTCATTGATAAACAGGCACTGAAACACAACCTCCAACGAGTAAGGGAACTTGCTCCCCATTCAAAAATTATGGCGATCATCAAGGCCGATGCCTATGGCCATGGTTTGATCAGAGTTGCTAATACACTCAGTGATGCAGATGCATTTGGTGTTGCCTGTCTTGAAGAAGCCGAACAGTTGAGGTCTGCATCAATTACAGCCCCCATAATTTTGCTTGAAGGTCCACACAAGGCCGTTGCTTTAAAATCAATCGAACAATTGCAACTGGAAATAGTTATCCATAACGAACATCAGTTAGAAATATTAGAACAAGCAACACTAGAAAAACCACTTCAAGTCTGGGTGAAAATTGATACCGGCATGCATAGATTGGGTTTTTCTCTTGAAAATATAAACAATATTTTAAAACGTATTGCGGACTGCAAAAACATCAAACCTTCTTTTCGATTGATGACACATCTAGCTACTGCTAATGAACAGAATAATCCGCTGACACAGATACAGTTAGAAAACTTCAAACAGGTTTGCGAAGGCTTTGATGTAGAAAAGACAATTGCAAATTCAGCGGCAGTGATTGGTATTCCAGAAACACATACTGATTGGAATCGACCGGGATTAATGCTCTATGGTGTATCACCGATAGTTGATAAACCTGCGCATGATTTGGGGTTAAAACCAGTGATGACGTTAGAATCAGAATTAATATCAATTCAACAATTAAAAAAAGGTGAGCCAGTTGGTTATGGCGCAACCTGGCGTTGTCCGGAAGATATGCCTGTCGGTGTCGTAGCCGCTGGTTACGGTGATGGATTTCCACGTCATGCTAAGTCCGGTACGCCTGTTGTTGTTAATGACGTTCGATGCTCATTAATAGGCCGTGCCTCAATGGATATGTTGACAATCGATCTTAGAAATCAACCTCAGGCTAAGATTGGTGATAGGGTCGTCTTATGGGGTGAGTCATTACCCGTCGAAGAAGTTGCTCAGTACGCAGATACAATTCCCTATGAACTATTATGTGGTGTGCATAAACGATTGGAATTTATTGAACGTGGCTAAAGCAAAAATACAGTTTCAATGTAATGAATGTGGTGCTGAGACTCCAAAGTGGGTTGGTCAGTGTCCTGAGTGCATGGCGTGGAATACTCTTCAAGAAAGTGTAGTTGAAAAAAAAATAGCATCTAACTCTAGCCGCTTTCGTGAACATCTTGCTGGGCCATCAGAAGTGTGTTCATTAGATTCTGTTGAAATGTCAGAGACACCAAGACAAGCAACTGGATTAGCCGAGCTAGATCGTGTCATGGGAGGTGGACTTGTAAATGGATCAGTGACACTAATTGGTGGTGATCCGGGTATCGGTAAATCAACATTGCTATTGCAAACATTAGCTTGTTTAGACAGCGCATCAGGCGTGCCAAGCTTATATGTTACAGGTGAAGAATCGGCGCAACAGGTCGGTCTACGTGGAAAGCGATTAGGATTATCTTTAGATTCTTTAAGAATTTTGACTGAAAACCATCTAGAACGAATTTTGAATGTCGCTAATAAAGAAAAGGCGAAAGTAATCGTTATTGATTCTATACAAACTGTTTATAGCGATATGTTGCAATCAGCGCCGGGTTCAGTTGCACAAGTAAGAGAATGTGCTGCGCAATTGGTACGATTTGCAAAGCAAACTGATACAGCTTTATTTTTGGTTGGTCATGTTACTAAAGAGGGTGCATTAGCAGGCCCAAGAGTATTAGAGCACATGGTCGATACAGTGCTTTATTTTGAAGGTGATAGTAGTAGCCGTTATCGCGTCGTTCGTACTGTTAAAAATCGTTATGGCGCAGTAAATGAGTTAGGGATCTTTGCTATGACGGATAAAGGCTTACGAGAAGTCTCTAACCCATCGGCTATATTCCTATCACGCCATGATGATCAAGTTTCAGGAAGTGCCATCATGGTGACAAGGGAAGGTACACGACCAATGCTGGTTGAAGTGCAAGCGTTAGTTGATCAATCACATCTAGGTAACCCACGGCGTGTTGCGCTAGGTTTAGAACAAAATAGATTGGCAATGCTACTAGCTGTTTTACATCGACACGCCGGAATATCCATGAGTGATCAGGATGTATTTATCAATGTTGTTGGTGGAGTACGAATAGCCGAGACAGCAGCAGATTTACCTCTACTACTAGCAATAATTTCGAGTTTTAAAAATAGACCTCTACCTAATGATATGGTGATGTTTGGCGAAGTTGGTTTGTCTGGTGAGATCCGTCCGATTCAAAATGGTACGGAGCGCTTGAACGAAGCGGCTAAACATGGATTTAAACGGTCATTGATTCCTGTTTCGAATAAACCTAAAACAACAATTAGCAGTATGGATATTCAAACTGTAACGCATGTCTCTCAAGTTATGGATAAAGTAGGGCTTTAATATCTCTATGGTCTAAGAACATATAACCTGAACTTAATGATATTTGCATGATTTTTGCTTGAATCATACATATTATAATGATGGATAATGATATGGATATTTTCATCTGATGGATAATAAACAAAAGAATATTAAAGATTGGTTTTATCTCTTGCCTATAAGGGTAAAAGTCCTATTAGCATCTGGGCTTATCTTCATAATTGTTATTTTCACATCTAATTATTTTCTAAATATATACAGCGAGTTAAGTTTAAATGATCAATTCTCCGCCAGTGCAAAAAGAACTGTTAATATCATTTCACAATTGCTTCACAATAATATATCGACTGAAAATTTAAACGATATAACTAAAATACGTTTTATTGAAAAAGTGAGCGCGGAAAATGCTGAACAAAAAATAATATACAGCTGGGACAGTGAAGATTACACTTGGGATAATTTAAGATACTTCACTATATCCTTCCCCGGCATATCTGAAACAAGCCACGTAAAAATTGCCATCAACTTTGATAAATATATGGCATCAAATAAAATTAAACTGTCTAATTTTAATACGTTTTCTTTTTATATAACTAGCCTTGTAACCTTGTTAATAATATTGATTGTAAATTTATTAGTCATTGCACCGATAGATTCTATTAGTTCTAAATTAGAAAAATATTCAGATGAAGATGAAGAAGATGATGATGATGTTGATTATTTATCTGATGATGACAAGAGTAGAAGCCAAATCATTGAATTGAGTAAAACTATCGGCGCTCTAAAACGAAGTATTGCTCATAAAAAAGAGAAAGAAATTCAGTTAGTCGCAATTCAAACCAGACTTTCCTCTGTATTAAATACTATTGGAGATGCGATTATAACAATAAATAAGGATAGTAATATTGTAATGGTAAACCCCGCCTTTGAAAAAATATGGGGCCATTCTAAAGAGAATGTTATCGGAAAAAGATTAGAAGATATGATGCCGGCGAAGTATCGCGATGCTCATAAAGCAGGGTTAGAAAGGTACATTGTCACGGGCGATGAACATGTAATAAATAGAACACTAGAGCTGGAAGCATTACATGCAAACGGGACTGTGTTTCCTATTGAAATACATATATCCGAAACGAAGATAAATGAGGACTTGTTTTTTACTGCAGCTATAAGAGATATTACTCAGCGTAAGAAGATCGATCAAGAATTGCTCGATGCAAAAGAAAATGTTGAAGAAATGTTGGAAACAAGAACGCATGATTTAGTAACACGTTTAAATGAATTGAATTGTCTATATGGTTTGTCGAAATTAATTGAAGAGGATAATAAAAATATAAATTATATTTTAAAAGAAACTCTGGTGCTAATTACTACCGCATGTAAGTTTACTGAAAATGTCTGTTGTCTTATTTATTATGATGGACATGAATATAGGACTAAAAATTACAAAGAATCTAATTGGAAAACAAAGCAAGATATTAAAATTAAAGGTAAGGATAGAGGTTATATTCTTCTTTTCTATTTGGAGGAAAATTATCCAGATACACAAGAACAGTTTCTCAAGTATGAAGAAAAAATATTAAATATTGTCTGTACACGTTTGAGTCGGTATCTAGAACATATTGCAGCCAAAGAAGATCTAGAAAATGCAAATGAGGCATTACGTGAAACACAACTTCAATTAATTCAGGCAGAAAAACTAGATACGATTGGAACGCTTTCTGCGGGAGTAGCACATGAAGTAAAAAATCCGTTAGCTGTAATACAGTTGGGTATTGATTATCTAAATAAAAAATCTATTGATAATGAAAGCATCAAAGATGTTATTCATGAAATGGATGAAGCGATAAGTCGAGCTGATGCAGTTATAAAAGAATTAGTTAACTTTTCAGCTTCTAATGACCTGACCTTAGAGGTGTTAGATGTTAATAAATTAATTGATGATTCTTTATCATTTGTTAAGCATGAAGTGTTGAGAAATAATATTACAATAGATAAAAACTATTATGCTTCGCTAAAAACAATATCTGGAGATAAGCAAAAGTTAGGTCAAGTCATTATCAATCTGGTAATCAATGCTATACACGCAATGGAAAAGACTGATAAAAAGATGCTTATAATCAAGACCTTTCCAAGTACAATTAGCGATATGTCACTCGATATTACTGGTAAATTCAATTTAAATGACACTATTGTCGTTATAAGTATTGAAGATACGGGGACAGGAATAGATGAAGGTAAAATGGAAAAGCTTTTCGACCCATTTTTCACTACTAAGCCTAGTGGTAAAGGGACTGGTTTAGGACTAACAGTGTGCCAAAATATAGTTCGATTGCATGGTGGTACACTAAAGTTTGAAAACTCAAAGTCGGGCGGGGCAATTGCTAAAATAATTTTTAAGGCTTGATGGGAAATTTGAATATTATGAATAAACATAAAATACTAATTGTAGATGACGAAGTTAACCTCACAAAAATGTTAAAGCTCAATCTTGATGAGACGAATAAATATGAAACAAAGACATTAAATGATGGAAAATTAGCTGTCGAACTGGTTAAAGAGTTTATGCCAGATCTGGTGTTGCTTGACGTGATGATGCCTGATATTCAAGGAAATGAGATTGCCGATAAAATACTACAAGATGATGAAATAAAGCATATTAAAATAGTATTTTTGACTGCAATAGTAACAAAAAATGAGATTCCTGAAGATAGTAAAACAATCGGCGGTAGAAAATTTATTGCTAAACCTGTCAAAGTTGATGAGTTAATAACTATTATGGATGAAGAGCTCGCAGGATAAATATAATGGCAAAAGCTCCTAAGGTATTATTAATTGAGGATGACCAGTCTGTTGCTAACCTGATCAGTCGTTATTTAGAAGAAGAAAATATAAAGATTGAACACATTGCTAATGGCACTGATGGTTTATCGTATATCGAATCTAAATTACCAGATCTCGTATTATTAGATTTAAACCTGCCTGATGCCAATGGTTTAGATATTCTTAAAAAAATTCATATAGAAAAAATACCAAGCGAAGTAATTATTATTACAGGCCATGGTAATGTAAATGTTGTTGTAGAGGCGATGAAATATGGAGCATTTGATTTTTTAGCAAAACCATTTGACGGGGAAAGACTGACAGTTTCTATTAATAATGCTCTTGAACATCATCGGCTAACAGGAATTGTAGAAGAATTTGAAGAACTAAATCGAAGTCGTTTTCAAAAGTTTATTGGTCGGTCTAATCCAATGCAGGCTGTATATAGCATTATCGAGAATGCAGCTCCTAGTAAAGCAACAGTGTTTATTCTTGGTGAAAGTGGTACAGGTAAAGAGCTTTGTGCAGAAGCAATTCATAAGCTAAGTGATCGAAGCAAGAGTCCTTTTGTGCCACTAAACTGTGCAGCAATACCAAAAGACTTAGTCGAAAGTGAAATATTTGGCCATGTAAAAGGATCTTTCACTGGTGCTATGAAAGACAGGGAAGGGGCTGTTTCGAGGGCTGACCATGGCACATTATTTCTCGATGAAATCGGTGAAATGAATATTGATTTACAAGCAAAGTTGTTGCGTTTTTTGCAAACAGGTCAATATCAGAGAGTAGGTAGTAATTCACTGGAGACAGTAAATGTTCGTATTGTCTGTGCTACAAATAGAGATCCATTAAACGAAGTGAAAGAGGGGCGGTTTCGTGAAGACTTATATTATCGCTTGAATGTAATACCCATAAACTTACCACCACTTCACAATAGAGATAATGACGTTATATTAATCGCAAGACACTTTTTAGAACTGTTTAACAAGGAAGAAGGTAAAGAGTTTACTCAGTTCGCAATCGATGTCGAAAAGGAGTTCTTAAAGTACAAATGGCCAGGTAATGTTAGGCAGTTAGAAAACACAGTTAGAAACATGGTTGTCTTAAACAAAGGCACTGAAATTACTGTTGCCATGTTGCCAGAAGATGTTACAAGAAATACAGAGTCTAAGACTAAAGTGAATGCAGCAGATATTCCAACTGTTGATAGGAATATTGAGGAAAATACAAATAAAGAATTTTCAATTATGGATATAAAACCACTATGGGTGATAGAAAAAGAAGCCATTACACAGGCGATAGATGTTTGTGATGGAAATATTCCAAAAGCAGCAGCTATGTTAGATGTGAGTCCCTCTACTATCTATCGAAAAAAGCAGTCCTGGGATTAATGTGTAATCAAAACCATTTCTCCAAATCCATCATTAGTATAACCTTCAACCTTTAGAAATTTACCTTCACATTGGGTAGATTGTGCAAACACAATAAAATTATAATAATTATTCTTAGATGATTTCTTAATCACATCTATACCAGAATGTACTAATACAGCATGGTGATCATTAATCGTCGTATTGGACATTACTGTTTTGACAATACGTTTCCCTGTAACTGAAAAGTTTTCTTTAGTCCTGATGATATAACGACCAATACCAATATTACCATTACACTCGCTAGTTAAAACAGCTTGTAAGCGTACATCGACAATATGCCCCTCAAGTAAATCAATCGGGCCAATTGAATAGAGTACATAAGGAACACGCACTCTATTAGTAACAGGTATTTCAGCAATATTTTCGTGATCTGTTTGTAATACGTCTGCTGCACCAAGATTTTGAATCAAAAGAAATAAGCATATAATTAGAACTCTCACTTTAGATTATCAACTTTCTCTTAAACTACGGTTAATTCCACGTTTGATTGGTTCGAGTAAATAATCCATCACTGTGCGTTTATCATTGATAATAATTCCTTCTGCGGGCATCCCAGCAGCTAGTGTTAACTCCGGATGTTGTGCTAGTTCAGATTTATTAATCTCTAATTGTAATTGATAGAAATAACCTAATTCATCTTGCATCCGGTCAGCAGAAACTTTTGCAACATATGCCTCCAGCATTGGTGTATTACGGAAGTTATAAGCGGTTAAACGAACTCGTGCCAGTTGACCTTCACTGATACTCTCAATGTCGCTAGTGTTGAGTCTTGCTTCGATAATTAATTTGTCATTGAGTGGTAGTATTCTCATTAACTCTTCACCAGATTTTATAGTTTCTCCAACAGAACTTACTTTAAGATCCGTTATTTTTCCAGACACAGGCGCCCTGATAATCGATTCTTCAAGTGTGTATTGCAATTTTGAAATTGAAGCTTTTAATGCTGGCATTGATTCTTCAATATCCGCTAACATAATGGCGGCGAATTTCTGTTCTTCGGACAATAAGTTATCAATCTTTATTTTGTTTTCCTTAAGTGTGAGTTTTTTTTCATCGATAATATTTTTACTGAAACCAATATTTCCTTTTAATTGAGTAATTTCTTTTTCAAGTTCAACGATTTGCAAGCGTGCTATATGCTTTTGATTGACTAGTTTATTATAGGAATCAAGCTGTGTAGCCGATAAGTCATATTGTTTTTTTAAAGAAGCTAATTTAATCGTTTCTGAATTGATTGCTTTATTAATTTGTTTATTCTTAGAAAATAATATTGCTTCATTTTCTTTGCGCACCTTTCGAGTTGTCTTAAAATTTGCTGTTTGAACAAAAAGCAATGAAGATTTATTCAGTTTTTCTGCTAAAGAAACCGTCTCTTGATTAAATAAAAAATCGTTATCTGCATTTAACATCGCATTGGCAACATCTTGTTGTGCTATGAGAATGAGATATTCGTTTAATCTTGCTGTTAGCGCAGCATGGGTATCTCTGTTATCTAGAATAATCAATTCATCTCCCTCATTAACAACGCCACCGTTTTGAATATGGATGGTTTTTACTTTGCCACCAATTAGATGCTCTACTTTCTGATTCTGACTTTCGGCTCTAACGAAGCCTGGGGCAATAGATGCACTTTCTAATGGCGCTAGCTTGGCCCATGAGCAAAGACAGACAATAGATAACATTGAAAAGAATACGGTCATTAATATATTCCTTTTGAAAGAAATAATAGTTGTATGAGATTGTTTCATGATGGTTCTCCTGAGTGTTCTTGATTCTATGATTGATTGGCTGCTTGCTTGAATTTGGCTGCAAAAAAATCATTGTTTTTAGCTATATCAAAATCATTTGGTTTTCCATTAAACATGGTTTTTCCTTTGTTTAGTAAAACCATTTGGTCTGCTAACTGTAGTAAGCTTTTACTTTGAGTACTTAAGATAATTGTTTTATTTTTAGCTTTTTCTTCAATAAGTATTTTTTTCAATAAAACCATTGCTTCCATATCTAGATGTGTTTCAGGGTTTTCTAAAACATATATCTGAGAATCAAGCGCCAAAGCAGCAGTAAGTGCTATCAATTGCCTTAATGTTTGGTTTAATGAAGAAGGTGCTGTGTCGATTTTAAAAATTGTATCGTAACTTAAATTCCACTCAATCATCTTTGCATTTAAACCGGTACGTTCAGCTGCTTTAATAGCGGCTGTTTGTGAAATCAGATCAAAAGAGGTGATTATTGATTTGATCGAAACTTCAGGTAACTGGATTGAACCACTGACGAAGCCAATGGACTTACTCAGCGTTTGTATATCCCAATCACCAAGTCGAACACCATCAATCGTGATTACACCATTTTCCACAGGATCATATCCCATTAAATTACGGATAATCTTATCCTGACCAGCACCTGCGGGACCGACTAATGCAACAGTATTTCCCGGATTTGCAGATAAATTAAATGCGTTCGATTGATGTGTGCTATTTCTAGAAACGTCTAGTTCGAGTTCACTTATCAATACATTACCCGTAACCTCAGCCTGATAGGCCGATTCTTCAACAATATTGTCATCAAGAAGCGATTTTATTTTATTAAAGAAATATTTTATCTTTCTAAAGCTATCAAGGTTTGAAATCATTGCTTCAACTGGCATAAATGTCTTACCACCAATGATCAATCCAGCAATAAATCCGCCTGTTGTGATTTCATTTGAAAGTAACAACATTGCACCTAAGGTAGGTAAACCAGCTTGTGCCAACCAACGTATGCATTGATTTAGGTTAGCAATAATCGTTGAGGGCATTTCATTTCGTTTTGATGCACTCACTTGTTCTTGCCAATCACGTTGTTTCAAATCAAACCATCGATCATTGCTCGCTGTCATCGATAACCAGGCCAAGGCACTCGAATTAGACAGCATCGACGTCTGTTTATCCGCACGAATTGATTGAATGTCTGATTGTTTTGGCAGTTGCCATTTGTATTTAACAATAACCATTAAGATTAATAAAACGTTAACAACTAATGTAAATAGTCCTAATACAGGGTGAATAAAATAAGTAATTACAACAAACAATGGCATCAATAAGGCATCAATAAATACCAATGCAGATGCGCCTTGTATTTGTTTTTGTGTAAAATTATATTCTTCAAGTAGCTCACGTTTGTTTGAAGTAAAACCAGGCAGGTTCATGCGTTTAACTAGAATAGGAAAAATCGTTTCTTCCAGATAAAAACTTAATTCTGTTAATGCATTACGGCGTAAATGTTCGAAACATATTCCCATAACACCAAATATTGAAACTCCTGCTAATAACATCCATAACGTTTCCATGCTGGAGCTAGTTAAAACACGATCAAAGATCTGTAAACTATATAAAGGTAATGCCAGCATTGCTAAATTAGTAACAATAGACAGACCCAGCACCAGCTGGGTCGTCCGTTGCACTGAAGAGCGTAGCTGTTGCCAAATACTCATCAGTTATCTCCTATTAAGCCACAGCAATTTGAATATCAGCTAGCGAACTAATGCTAACGTTATCCAATTCGACAAAGGTTGTGGCGTTAGAAAAATCACCGTCTGCATCAAAGTCAGCAGAAAGTGACGTGTTGGTGCCATCAGTTGTGAAATTCAACCATTGATCTACATCAAGACTTGCAAGTGATGCGTTCACATCAAACTGAAGTGAATCTTCATCTAGTGCAAAGTCAAGAATCGAATCAATCGCTGAATCGATGTCACTTTGTTTCCAGAAAAAAGTATCGTTACCACTACCACCCGTTAAGGTGTCTTGACCTGTCATACCACGCAGTACGTCATTACCACCCGCACCATTCAGTTCATTATCAAGACGATTCCCTCTAAAGGTATCGTTGTAGTTTGTACCAATTACATTTTCAATGGATTTAAGTACATCGGAGTCACCGCCGGTGACTTTTTTACGGTGGATATCAACATTGATGCCTGAATTAATAGACAAGTATGACGCCGTATCAATCCCGGAGCCGCCATCAACAATATCTCTACCAGTACCAGAAATAATGAAGTCATCATTCGAGCCACCGTAGATTTTATCGTTGCCGCTACCCGCATCAATCGTATCGTTACCGGTGCCACCACGAATAGTATCGTGATTATCCCCAGCAACTATGTTGTCATTACCTGATCGACCGTCGATTACATCATTACCCTGGTTACCATAAATCACATCATCGCCAGTACCGCCATCGATGTTGTCATTACCATGACCACCGTAGAGTAAATCATTATCAGAACCACCTTCGATGCGATCGTTACCGTTATCACCATAAAGTGTATCGGTACCGCTCTGACCAAAGAGTTGATCATTACCCGTTCCACCAACGATTAAATCATCGTGAGAACCACCATCAATATGATCATTGCCGGAATCACCGTAAAGTGAGTCGCTACCCGAGCCACCTTCAATATGGTCTCTACCACTACCACCATTGATAGTGTCGTTACCGGTTTGGCCGTAGATAGTGTCATAACCTGAATCACCATTGACTACATCATTACCACTGCCGGCTTCAATAACATCATTACCCGAACCTCCGGTAATTTCATCGTTACCCGAGCCACCGGTAATTTCATCGTTACCAGAACCACCCGATAGTACATCGTGACCAGCACGGCCATGAATGTCATCATTACCATTGCCACCATAAATATTATCGTTTTGGTTTGTGATCATGATGAGGTTACCGTCGTGATCATAACGACCTAATTGACCATCAGCACCATAAGCATAAACATACTCAGGTCCATTATGGCCATCCATTTGTGTAACACTGGGATCAAGTACTCTGGCATTGGATTGTCCAATATCAATCGAAAAGACAGAATCATCAAAGTCCATATCACCACCGCCGTACAAATCTTCAAAACCCAGTTTTAATAAACCGGCACTTGAATCTAACAAACCAACGGAATGTCCGATGCCATCTGGGTTAAGACTATAATCATTACCATCTACACCAGCGGCAGTGTGATAAGTATTATATTTAATTTGTACTTCTTGGTTATTTGGACCAAGGTACCAAAGTTGTGGGTTACTGGAATCGAGGTTGGCATTGCTACCATCCGCATTACGAAAAGCCAGTTGACCATTTTCAAAATCCATACCGGCATAAGCGTTGTTATACGAATAGCCATTTGAAACAATGAAAAAGCCAACCTGATCACCAGCGCTAAGTTCTAAATCACTAGCACTTTGACCTGCTACCAGATTACCACCTGAGCCCTGTAGGCTAGCATTAGCAAAATGCATTTGAACGTCATAGATATTACCGTTCTCATCCAGTTTGTAACTGCCTAATGAGTTGCGATAACCAGCAGTTTCACCATCAAAGATAACCTGGCCGGTGTAATCTTCAGTAATCGTTACCGCAGCTAAATTGATATAGCATGGTCCACCACTACCCCAGAGTTCATCGTTACCAGATTGTCCATAAATGGTATCGTCACCCAAGCCGCCATAAACCAGATCATGTCCATTATTTGCATAGACCAGATCATCACCAGCGCGACCGGAGATAACGTCATTGCTCCTACCACCTTGCAATACATCATCGGTATTTGTACCAATGAGAGGTTTTATTGCATCAGTCATTTAAGAGTCTCCTTTTTAGTTAAAAGAATTGAGTTACCGAAATAACCCGTTATTTCCCATCAAAAGATGAAAATCATTTTGAGCTAAGCTTTAAAATCTCAGCTCGTATTTATTTAAATAATCCCCGAGTACATCCATACACTAAGTACTAAGGCCGTTGCCCAGACTGAAGTCATCCAAAATGCCATCCAATCACGTAATTGATCTGCAAAAGTATTACCCATGCCTGCAGATTGATTACCGCGATTGGTCCAACGTTGCTTGGAGAGTCGTGCAAGGCAATACACTTTGACACCAGCATTTAATAGTTGATTAAAATAAAGTATGAATGGCCATTCGAGGTGTACCGTCGTGCTATAGCGATAAAGAAAAAGCGATAAAGCCATACGCGAAACAGCAATCCAGATGAAGTAGGCATATATAAAACTGAAGTCCTGTAACAATGTAACGCTTATTGCAACAATTGGGCTGAACAACATGGTCCACATGGCAATACGCTGATCCATGACGCACCACCAAATAAAAAAGCCAACTTTTTTTGGACCTAAAAGTAATGCACGTGTCCCATTCCGCAGCATGTTGCCAGACCAACGCCGGAAGTTTTGCGTCATACGTTCAATACCGGAACCTTCTACTTCTTCAACGGTATAAACGAGAGCGTCAGATACATAAAGCATCTTGGCATCCTGCTGTAACATGTAATACCAGGTACTTTTATCATCACCGGAAAGGAATCTAAACTTACCCCAAAGCCAATGGGTTAAATGATCGGCTTCAAGTGTACGAATAAATGCATATTGTGTTAGATGTTTTGCTCTAAAAACAGACATGCGACCCGTCAAGGTCAAGACCTTGTTTGACATCGCATGCGATTGCATTGCAATACGTCGTTGTGCAAATCGCATCGTTAACCATGACTGCATCCAACTGGGACCAAAGCACAACACTTCTTCATCTGTCGTTACCGCTTGTAAATCTTCATCGGCTTCAAATAAAGGACAACATTTCCGAAGAATTCCAGGTGCTAAAATCGCATCGCCATCCATAAACACGATCAAATCATCTTTGTGGATACCGCGGCGTGACATGGCGCGTAATACCAAACCAATCGCCATACGTTTACCGGAAACGTTTTGACGAACTATGACAAATTCCAGCGGCAAGTCTTCTGCATGCTGCCGTAAATAATTCATCATAATGTTTTCATCGTAACCATCACCCGAGCCTAACCAGAGTGTGGTTGGGATTCCGGATTCACGTACTTCACGACAAATACTTTGCAATACTAATTCTGTGGTATCACGTCGCTCCATAAAGGTCGTCATCATGAAATGGACATGTCTCGGTCGCCAACCGTCATGCCAACGTTTTTCAGAAGCAGCACGTATCTTGGGAAACTTCACCTTTTGATAAATTTCAGAACGGATAACATGTGTGAACCACCAGCAATAACGCCAGATACCTAACACGCCAAGTGTTATTGTGACTTTACGTAGTTCAGGATCCCAAATCGTATTGGGCATACTAATAACCAAGATCAAACACACTGCAAAATAAAGTGATAATTTATAAAGTGTTAGAAATGTCCATTTCTTTGGAATATCAAGTGATCGCTCACCACTTAAAATAGCCTGATAGTTACGTATAGATGCGCCTTTATTTATCAACATAGCAGCACCCGTTAGATCGCCTGATCCTGTGCAGGTGATTGTTTTTGTGCAGGGGTAATCGGTAAAATTACGGGCGCGTGTTCTACTTCATCGCGTAACATCACACGTAAGGTTTGTGGCAGGTGACTTTTTAATTTAGATGCCGGGAATAATACGACAACAGGTAAACCGGAACGTAAGCTATTTAAAACATCTGTATGTTGTGAGGGTAATAACTCAAGCTCAATTAATACCGAACGCGCTGTTTCACTAGCAGGACGGTATTGATAACCATCGCCACTTAAAAAAGCCTTGTCGGGTCGTATCTGTAAAACCTTGGCGCTTAAACTAATGTCCAATGCTAATAAGTGAACTTCAGCACGCTGGTTAATACTTAAACTACTCGCTTCGCTTTCAGTTACATAAGCATTAATACGGGGAAGCTGCGAGCGTTCAAACAAACCAATCGTTTCGCCACTCTTTACCGTTGAACCATGGTTACGTAATAAGCTTACCAGACGACCATCATCCGGCGATTCTATACTCAGGTTTTCTTTATACTCATACAAGTTCACAACAGATTGCGTTGCTAGTGTAACTTCTTGTTTCATTAGATCGATTTCGATCTCAAGTAATCGTGCTTCTTTACTGGTTTGACCTTCAGTTGTATCAACGGCAAGTTGATAGCGTTTACGCAATGCCTCAAGTTCGAGTTTTTTTAATTCGAGTTTATTTTTTGCCGTATCAATAGATTTTTTTAGATCAGGAGAGTCAATCTCGATTAATACTTCACCTTTAGTAACAACCTGATCTAATCCAGCATTAACCTTTTGAATACGGCCATCGACTAATGACACTAATGGTTCAACCGGTGAAGCCGTTACGGCCGTATCGACTTTTAAACTAAGTATATTTTCATACATCGTAATACCCAAGTAACCAAAGAGCATCACGCCGACGAGTAAATAAAATACTGACATACCAATTAGTTTTGTTGGCCAGCGAGACGTAGGCAATTCTTCTAAAGGACTTGGATCAGGTTTAGTTGATACGGGCGTTACTGGTGAATCAATGCGTAATATAGTATCGCCTATGGGTACCATCGCACCACGAATCAGCTGTTCAACAAAGTGATTGAGTAACTCAATCTGTCTCTCAGTTAGATCGATAAATTTAAATGATACTGTTTTGCGTGTTTCATCAGCACGTACAAGTTCGACTTGGATATCAAACGCAATATCAAAGCCCTGGAACGGTAGCTTAAAATAACAAGGGAATGTATCAGTCGGTTTAAAACCTTCTTCAAATCGATCCCAGTTCGATAAGCGAAAACCACCCATGCTCCAATCGCTGGCGCTATAGCTATAGCCATCTAACTTTACATCCAGCGGGGTTTTTACCCGGTGGTGAAGTCGTTGCGATGCTTTTTCACGTGTAATTTTCATTTAAGTCTCTTTGTAAATAGTCGTATTGACCTCTATAGCGCAAATTAGATGCCAGAGTTAATAAGTCTATTTAAAACAATAAGATAGAGTGTTTATCAGTTTTTGAAGGGTCTATTTGCTTAGTCTAATTTGCATATTGCGAGTGATTTTTTGCAAATTGCGAATCAAGCCGCGAATTTATCGCATATCGGCAAGTTTATTGTGCAAATAAATCAATGAAAATCCTCTTTCAATAACTCTAAGTTATTGAAAAATAATAATTAAAACAATTAAAAATAAGTTTGGCATAGCGTTTGCGCTACTAGTCACGAAAACCAGAATTGATAACAACAATTGGAGAAATAAGATGAACAACAATGACCTTAACGAAATATTAAATAGTAACGACATGATGACTTTAGATGACTTACTGATAACGATGGATAGCTACGACACAAGTGTCTATGCAGCAGCTAATGATGATTATTACGGTGGCGTAATAGCCGCTGATGATACTGCCATGGTGTTGAATTAAGTCGTCCTAAATAACGATAAGGACACATAAACCATGATCTTTTCAACCAATCTCTTCCTCTTTTTATTCCTACCGGTCTTCTTACTGGTGTATTACATTACGCCAGTAAGATATCGGTCTTGGACGATATTGATTGGAAGTTACAGTTTCTATGCCTGGTGGCGAGTGGACTTTCTTGGTCTGTTTATCGCTGTCACGCTTTGGAATTATGTTTTTGGTTTAAAGATCGCACAGGCCGAATATAAATCTACCATTGCGAAACGATTATTAACGGTTGGTATTATCGGCAACCTATTACCGCTGGCTTACTTTAAATACGCCAACTTTGGTGTTGCGACTGTCAATGCCGCAATGACCGAACTCGGATTAGACCCATGGCTAGTGACACACGTCATCTTACCCATTGGTATCTCTTTTTATATTTTTCAGGCGATCAGTTACATCATCGATGTATATCGCCAAGATACACCGCCAACAAAAAGTGTGATCGACTTTGCCGCGTTTATTGCCTTATTCCCACAATTGATCGCAGGTCCAGTCTTACGTTACAAAGATGTTGCTGATCAATTTACGCAGCGCACACATTCATTAGAAAAATTCTCGCTCGGTATACAACGTTTCATGCTCGGCTTTATAAAAAAGGTTTTTATCGCAGATAGTATTGCACCTTTAGTCGATAATGGCTTTTCGTTGGAAGACCCAACAACGGCCGATGCCTGGTTATCGATACTGGCTTATAGCGCACAACTTTATTTTGATTTCTCCGGTTATGCCGATATGGCGATTGGATTAGGCTTAATGATGGGCTTTCGTTTTTGTGAGAATTTTAATCAACCGTATATCAGCCAGTCGATCACCGAGTTCTGGCGTCGATGGCATATCAGTTTGTCGTCCTGGTTACGAGATTACTTATATATATCTTTGGGTGGTAATCGCGGATCGAAATTAAAAACCTATCGCAATCTGTTATTAACTATGTTGTTAGGTGGCTTCTGGCATGGTGCTAACTGGACGTTTATCGTTTGGGGTGCATGGCATGGCGGTATACTTGCGATTGAAAAAGCCTTAGGAAGCAATACCAAAGGTGAAGGGCTTAATGTTTTCAAATGGGTTCTGACCTTGCTTCTGGTCATGATAGGTTGGGTTGTCTTCCGTGCCGATACAGTAACAAGTGCCTTAACATTATATAGCGCAATGTTTACTAACAGTGGCCTAACATTGAGCGCCATCTATACAAGCCAAATTAACACCTTGCAAATAATCATGTTAGTTATTGCCTGGTTGTTAATCATCAGTAACGGCGTGTTCGTTAAGTTAAATGAAACTAATAAAATAGCTAAAAGATTCTCGGCAACGTTTGCCACGGTGTTATTTCCGCTATTTGCTTTGTCGATATTCAAACTGTCGGCGCAGAGTCATTCCGCCTTTTTATACTTTCAATTCTAGGTAAATGGCATGATCAATAAATACGTACAAATATTACATAGCCTCTTGTTCATCGTCACGATAACAGGCGTTGGCCTTTGGTCAGTTATTAGTAAACCAATTGAGTTCAAACAAGCTCACCTGGTACAACTATTAAATGGTGAATACGCCCGTACATTGGAAGAGGATTATGATGACAAACTCATTATAAAAGAACTTGGTGTTAATCTTTGGGCTGCGGTCGAATATACACTTTTTAATGAAGGCAAGGCAGGACTAGTCGTGGGTAAAGACGGCTGGCTGTTTACTTCTGAAGAATTCAGCGTTACTGAAAATAGCGAACAGGCCTTACGGAAAAACATTGAACTGATTAAATGGGTCAATAAAGAATTTACGAAACAGAACATCACCTTATTGGTGGTGCCAGTACCAGCCAAGGCGCGTGTCTATAGCGATAAAGTGATCTCAGCCGAGCCCGATACAGTGCATCAAAAAAGTTACGACAGCTTGCTTACAGTAAAACATAGCGCAGTGCACGTTGCCGACAGCTTAATGGCTATGCAGCATGATAAGGCACAAGCAGAACAGTTCCTCCGTACAGATACACATTGGACACCCGCAGGTGCAAGCGTTGTCGCAGCAGAAACGGCTCGCTACATCAAGAAATACACTGGGCTTAACTTTAGTAACAAGACCTATATTACAGAATTAACAGAACAGCGGGCATTATCAGGCGATCTATTAAATTACTTACCACTATCACCATGGTTTGATGTTTTATTACCAGAAACAGATCAATTGGCCGTCTACGAAACCATTGCAGATGCAGAAGGTGGCTTGGATGATTTATTCGGTGATACCAGCGAAAGCGTCGCTTTAGTCGGTACTAGTTATAGTGCTAATCCAAACTGGAATTTTGTCGGCGCGCTTAAACAAGCATTGTCTACCGATATCATCAACTATGCACAAGAAGGTCATGGGCCAATAGAGCCGATGATGAATTTCTTAGAAAAATACAAAACAGAAATGCCAGATCTTGAGTTAGTTATCTGGGAGATACCGGAACGGTATCTATCAGTTTCGTATCAAGCCGCTTATGCGCAACGTGCAAAACGGCAGCTTGACTCAAGTTTAATCGCAAAAGAATCCACACAAAAAATATGGAGCATGTAATGAATAACTCAACAGAAAATAAAACAAAACTCGGCTTGTTAGCAAGCTCTTGTTTAATGGCGATGAATGTGAGCGCAGCCGATGAAGCGGCACTCTATGATAATGCGCCAGCAGATTCTGCCTTTGTCCGCATCATTAATAATAACGGCGATAAAGCAGTCAGTGCACAAGTTGGTGAAAAGTTACTTTTTTCAGAAGGCTATTGTCAGGCAAGTGATTATGAATATGTTACAGCCGGTGATTATGAACTGAAAATAGATAACAAAAACTGGGACGGTAACTTAAAAGAAAATAAAAGTTACACCTTTGTGGTGAATAACACGCAATTAACTGTCATCGAAGAAGATGTGTTTAATAACCCAAAGAAGGGACTGTTCTCAACATATAATCTAACCGATAAAGATAATATTTCAGTAAAAACAAAAGGTGGTAAGAAAGCTGTCTTTCCAGAAGTTGCCGGTAATACACATGTCTCACGCGAAGTTAACCCAATTAAGATCGATTTATCGGTCTATGACGCCGACACTGTATTAGCAGAGATCGCTGCAACTCGTTTTCAACGTGGCCAATCAAACAATCTGTTTGTCTGTGGTAGCCAAAATAAATACCACACCAGTTGGGCCTTGCATTAATCAACTACTATTTTAGGCATTAGACTAAGGATATAAAAAATGAAATTCTTTTCCTCCAACACTCGAACACGGATGTTCACTTTTTTTACCAGCATATCATTAACCGTACTGTTATCGACACCAGTAATGTCAGAAACAATATTGTGTGATGCGGCGAACGATAAAGCTAATTACGACACAGACTATTTGGATAATTTTATTACCCTAAAAGCAGGAAAAGACGACTGGTTGTTTCGGGATAGTGATTTAAAAACAACGTTTGGCCCAAGTAAAAAAGGTTATCAACGCTTGGGTTATATCAAGAAATTATTAAACCAACATGGCACAGACTTATTAATTGTTCCCATACCGACACGTGGCATTATGCAAGCAAAACAACTTGGGACTATTGATTATAACGTCGAAGCAGGGCGTCTTGCTTATGTTGAACATCTCAACGAACTAAGAAAAAGAGGTTTTATCGTACCGAAACTTGATAGCCTCTTTGTGGAAGAGCACAAATCAGCACTGTTCTTTGCCCGAGACCATCATTGGACTAGTTATGGAGCACAGCAAGTCGCAAAATTAACAGCAGAAACAATCAAGCAACAAGCTTTTTATAAAGATACTTCAAAGCAGCAGTTTCAAACAAACATCAATGGTGCAATTGAAATGGAAGGCAGTCATCAAAAAGCCGCCACAATGATTTGCGGATCGCGTTATAACAATGAAACCATTCCAGTCTACAGTACTGAGAACATCAGTGAGATGGATTTGTTTGGAGATGTTATCGAACCCGAGGTCGTTTTGGTCGGTACCAGTAATAGCAATGGCAAACTAGACTTTAATTTTTCTGGCTTTTTGATGCAATACACCGCACTGGATATACTCAATTTAGCCAAAAGCGGTGGTGGTTATGACGGTGCATTACTGGACTACCTAAAGAGCAATGACTTCAAAGACAATCCACCCAAGCTTCTGGTATGGGAAGTACCTAGCTACTACAGCTTAAATTCAAAATCGTTCTACAAAAAAGTGGTAAGATTATTAAAGCATAAAACAGGCACGGGATACGCCAAAAATAAGCAGAGTACTAAGGAAGTAACGAGTCGATGAGACAATTAAATAAAGCTCTATACATCACTGCCTTATTGCTATCGGCACACCAGACGAATGCGCTTGAAATCAATGCGGGTGGCGGTTATGACACCAACCCCTTTGAATTATCTGGCCAAAATGATGGTGGTTTATTTACCGATTTGAATATCAATCACGCAGGTAAAACACCTGTCCTGAAAAAATCAGAGCTTCGTTACAATGCAACGTTAAAAGGACGGCTTTACGAATCCGCTTTTGATGATGCTGATTACTACAGCCTCGATCTAAGAGGCCGCTTTGTGCATCGTTTTAAAATTGGTGAACGTACGGCTAATTTTTTACTCACAACAGATTGGAAAAGTGATCGCCGAACCTATTTTAGCCAAAGTCAGCGGGCAGTCGCGACTAGCGGTGGCAATTCTATTTCAGATCGATTTGATTACGATAGTCCTAAATTAGCAGCAGAGTTGATATATCGCTTAAACAAAGTGCATTCACTTAGTTTGTACAGTTATGTCTCCAGTAGAAATTACCTTGAAGATTACGAAGATATTGGGTTAGAAGGACTGGATTACTATGAGTATTCCTTTCAACCAACATATCGATATAAAAATGCAAATGGACTGAATGCACGTGCGTTTGTCTACTATCGTAAGCGAATGTACGAAGACCTGCTAGAAGATGATATTACAGGCGCTAATATTTTTGGCGAAAAACTACGTTATGACTTCTATGGCTATGGTGTCACAGCCAAATCACCGATCACAGAAAAATTAAGTGTCAATGCCTATGCCAATGGCTATTTCATTAGAGACGGTGCTGCAGGCTTTCGTGACTTTGATTTTCACCAGCTCCGAGTGGGTCTTGATTATCAAATTAAAAAGAATCAAAAAATCAGTGCACAAGGCTCCTGTTACATACGTGACTTTCTTCTTGATGTTGCCGCACCAGTAGAGAGTGAAACAGGTTATGCAGGTCGCTTACGGAAGGGCTGTAAAGCAGAGGCCGTCTACAGTGCGCCGTTCATAAAGTTAGAGACAGAAAAATTACTGTGGCATGCCAAGCTAGGCACAGAGATAGAATCAAACTCCGCACAGAATTTAAGTTTTGATAAGTTTTTTGCCTTGCTATCTATTAGTTTTGAGTTCTAAGCAATAGAAAAATAATCATCACAATTGGGTAGTATTATGCCATCCTGCTATACCTAATACAGGGTATTAGTAATTCAAATTAAGTGTCCGCTTTTAAGAAATTGTTTTAATGATAGTATGCAACTAACGACCCTAAGCAGACATAATCAGCAATTAAATTTCTTATGAAAAAACTGCCTTGTCCTAATTGCAAAGAATTGACGTTTAGCAAATGGAAATTAATGAGAATTGGGAAGTTTGTAAATATTAAATGTAGTAACTGCAATACTAAAGTTGCAGTCCCGACTATTAAGTTAGTCCTGTTTTCTCTTTACTCACAACTTACAGGGCTTTTTGGTCTTATTGCATTTGTAAGTTTAATGCCGGAGTCATTTTTATTTGCTGCTTCAATTGGTTACATTGTTGGTTTAATTCCAGCGATAATTTTTTATATTAATACAACAGAATTAATTCCAAAAAGCGCTTAATATAATGCTCATTAAATCGAAACCAGCAGATTTCCACTTATGGCCGAAATATGAATGACTAGGTAATGAGCTTAAAGCAGACGTAATAATGATGAGTAAAAAGAAAGGAATCATTTTAGGTTTGTCCGTAATTATTATTGTTGCTGCAATAATTGGACATTCATGGCTGAGACAAAATAGCACTGCTTATAATTTATTTTTTCCTCCTGATGATTTGTATGCACATTTAGCAACGTCCCCACTCGAAAAATACACTGGAAATCATAATTTTTTAGTACAACATAAATATCCCGGACAATACGAAATAGTTTTATGGACATCATCGACGCCAAAGATTGGTGATAAATATATTACTGATTTTATTGTTGAGGTGTCTGTTGCCATAAAGAAAGTATTTATTATAAATACAAAGGTATCTAAGCCTTTCTCTCAGTTCTGGGGGAACCAAAATGGGGGAATGGTATTGTTTGCATATAGAGTTCCAGAAGATATTCCAAAGCATGAGCCGGCATATATAAAAACAAATATTTCTGGTGATAAGTATGATTTTATAGATAAATATGGCGATACAAATATCATAATTAGAAAAAGAGCTGATAAGTAAACGGGTATGCATTCTCCTCATCAATTTGATTCCGTGCTAATGTCACTTTTGGCCGAAAGCAGATACTTACTTAAAGTCTATCCCCGTATTTAGTGTAGGTACTTCGAAGTAAGCTGTTTCCCTTTTTGAGTGATATAGCCTTCATCATTGATAAAACCTTTCGCTTGCGCAAATTGATAGTCATAACTGTCATCGTTGGCTGGTACATACACTGTACCGTCACCAAATCGATGCTCTAATACATCTGCTATTTTTATTTCGTTTAACACCAGTTCGTTTAATATCTGTACCATTTTAATTCTCCTTTCAATGTAATAGTTCTAAGGTTTCTTCAACACTCTGTGCGCGCATTGTTTTATTATTGAGTTCATTTCGGACAATACCGCCAGTACCACACAATGCGACTACAGGTTTCTTTCTTTTTAGAAACTCTGTTTCAATATGCTTAGTCCCTGGACCGCCACCAATCATAATGGCGGCAGAACACATCTCTGCTAACATCCTGTGTTTTTGATTTGTGTCGCTGACACTCATTACCACATCACAATAGTTTGATTGTTTCAGTTGCATCTGATTTTCAAGAACGGCCAGAGTGTTACCTTGTTCGCTCTTTGCGCCCATAAAGGCGCTATGAAAAGTCGATGTCAGGTTACCTGCAGTGACGATATGTCCCTCTCTAGCTAAAGATGAGCCCATCATGAATGCCATTTCCTCATTATAGGAAGGGCAAGGTTCTGCAAACCCGAGTATGGCAACATGATTTGCCATACGTTTATGCTCAGCTATATTTTTCATGAGTGTAAACTAACGGGTGTCTGTGTGGTTGTGTTATGAATAACCGCACCATCACTTGAATCTATTCGCCCATAATTGTCTTCTAAACGAACGATATCGTCTTCACCGAGGTAATCACCACACTGAACTTCAATTAAAGCTAAGGCTTCTTTGCCGTTATTGGTTAAGCGGTGCACTTCGCCTTTTGGGATATAGACCGATTCATTTGTGCCTAGTATCAATTGTTCATCACCGACTTCTACTTCAGCCACACCTTTTACGACGATCCAATGTTCTGAACGGTGGTGGTGATATTGTTTAGATAAAACACCGCCTGGTTCAACCGTTATGTGTTTAACCTGATGCTGCATACCTTGATCGATACTTGTGTAGGTTCCCCACGGACGATTAACCGTTGCAGCTTGTATTGCTTCATTGCGTGAATTTAAATTAAGGGTATTTACGATGTTTTTAACATCTTGTGAACGTTTTTTATTCGCGATTAACAAGGCATCATCGGTATCAACAATAACTAAGTCATGTAGACCAATAGTCGATACCAATCTTTTTCCACCACGAATATAACAGTCATTAGTATATTCCATCATGACGTCACCAGTTGTTACATTGTTTCGTCTATCTTTCTCACCGTTTTCCCACAAACTTAACCATGAACCAGCATCGGACCATTTAAACAGACCTTCAACTACAGCCGCTTTATCGGTATGTTCCATCACTGCATAGTCAACGGACTCTGCGGCTGCTGCTGCAAAGTAATCAGCTTCTGGATTGATGACGTTATTGTCATGACTTGCATGAAGATAAGCTTTATTAACTTCTATCACCATATCGGGCTCATTTTCTGCTAACTCATTAATGTATTGCAGAGCAGAGAACATGAAGATGCCGCTGTTCCAATAATAATTTCCCTGTGCCAGCATGTCTTCGGCAATCGATAGTTTTGGTTTTTCAACAAAGCGATCCAGGTTAAACACGCGAGTTTTATTGCGTGTATGTAATTCAGAACCCGACTTGATATAACCGTATCCGGTTTCAGGGTAATCCGGTTTGATGCCGAAAGTTACCATCTTGCCACGATGACATTCATCGTTTGCTAACTCGATTGCATCATAGAAATTTTGATCATTTTCAATGACGTGATCAGATGGCATAACAAGCATGATGCTATCAGGCTCATGATTCAGGATGTGATAGGCAGCTAGCGCAATCGCTGGCGCAGTATTTCTCGCTATTGGCTCAAGTATGATTGCATTTGCTTCCATGTCAGCGTCTTTTAACTGACTCTTTATTAGGTGTTTATGTTCATCATTCCCGACAATGATAGGTGCATGGAATAGATCTGTATCAGCTACTCTTTCTAATGTTTCTATAAACATACTCTTCTCTGATAGTAGCGGTAGAAATTGTTTTGGCATCGCACTTCGCGACATTGGCCAAAGACGACTGCCTGATCCACCTGAGAGTATGACGGGATATATTTTTTTACTTTTCATGTTCTTCTCCAATTTAAAGTGTAAATAACAAGCTTCTTGCTACTGTTATCGCAACAGCTGTACCAACTCTCAAAAAAAGACAAAAAATACATATAAAACAATAATATAGAAGGTTAGTTATTGTGTTTATGTAGACCCTGTCGATCGATATTCGCAAATTGCAAAGCGATACGAGAATCGGAATAAGAATATGAGCCTAGTAGCTACACTGAAAACACAACAGAAAAAATATAAATTATTGAATAATAAGGAAATAATGCTGTTTTATATAAGTTGGCACAGTCCTCGCTCTTACCCGTTACAGAAACCTTTTAAACATAAAATTAATTAACAGAGGACTACGAAATGAACGCGACAACACAACAGGAAATTGCAAATTTATCAGATAGAGCAGCAGCGGCTAGATTGAACGTTATGCTGGGTAAACCCATATCTGAATTCACTGATTTAGATAAACCAAAGATTAGTATCTTTGGATTAGGTTATGTGGGTGCCGTGTCAGCGGCTTGTTTTTGTGACTTGGGTCATGAGGTGATAGGTGTCGATCCGGACCCTAAAAAAGTAGAACACATCAATAACGGTGAATCACCTATTGTTGAAAATCGACTACCGGAATTATTAGGAAACGCTAACAAACTGGAATTACTTAAGGCAACGCAAAATGCGGTAGCAGCAGTTTTAGAAACAGACATTACTTTTGTTAGTGTCGGTACGCCAAGTAGTCCTGATGGCAGTTGTGATACGGCATACTTACAGCAAGCTTCAATGCAGATCGGTGAGGCCATAAAATTTAAAGAGTCTTATCATTTGGTGATGTATCGCAGTACGGTGCCACCTAAAACAACACAAGATGTCATGATCCCCATTATTGAAGCCGTGTCCGGTAAGAAATGTGGTATCGATTTTGGTGTTGCATTCAACCCAGAGTTCTTGCGTGAGAGCACAGCGATTGATGATTTTTATGCACCACCAAAAACCGTCATTGGTGCTTCTGATCATAAAGCAGCTAAAGTTGCCGCTTCACTATATGAGGGAAATGTTGAAGGTGAAATTATACAAACCTCAATAGAAGCCGCTGAGTTTGTTAAATATGTTGATAACACTTGGCATGCTTTGAAGGTTGTATTTGGTAATGAGATTGGTCGTGTTTGTAAAGCGATGGATGTTGATAGCCATGAAGTGATGAGCATCTTCTGTAAAGACACTAAACTAAATCTTTCTCCTTATTATTTGATGCCTGGTTTTGCTTATGGTGGTTCTTGTTTGCCAAAAGATACACGTGGTATCAATCACCTTGCAACATCACTGGGTGTGAATATCCCTGTCATTAAAAACATTATGAAGAGTAATGAAACACACATCGCTCATGCTAAGAGTATGATTGAGATGATGCCGGGTAAACGTGTTGGTTTTCTGGGTATTACCTTCAAGGCCGGCACCGATGACCTTCGTGAAAGTCCAGCAGTTGAATTAGTGAAACAATTATCTGATAGCGATTATGAAATGAAGATTTTTGATCCTAACTTCACACCAACGCCATTACATGACACTGACCACACACAGGCAAAGATGAATGATGTCGGCACAATGTTATCAACTATGTCGACTGAAGATGGTCTGTCTTTGCTAACAGATTGCGACATGCTGGTTATCACTCATAACGATGAATCATTTAAAGAAATTATTGAAAAGGCTAAGGGAAATATGCCTGTCATTGATTTAGTGCGTATGGAAAAAACATTAACCAGTCCTGAACAAATCAGCGGCATTTGCTGGTAAGGAGAACAACTATGACTAACTCACATAAATTACATTGGTCAATATTACGCGAGTACGATATTCGTGGTGTTATCGGAGAGACATTAACAATGGATGATGCATATGCTATTGGTCGCGCATTTGGCACGATGGTATCTCGTAACCTCGGTAAAACAGTTACTGTTGGTTACGATGGTCGCATCAGCTCACCAGAGGTGGAGTCTTCTTTAACTCAAGGCTTGGTTGATAGCGGTATTGCAGTTATTCGTATCAGCCTTGGGCCAACACCTATGGTGTATTTCGCATCAAAGATATTGAATACCGATGGGGCCATCATGATTACTGGTTCGCATAATCCGGCTAACTATAATGGTTTTAAAATGGTGATGGACAACAAACCTTTTTATGGAAAAGATATTCAAAAGCTCGGCAAGATTGCTGAATCGGGTGATTACGAATGTGAGAAAGGTTTTACTGTCTATAGCAGCGTTATCGAAGAATATATTAACCGCCTTGGTGATGACTATGTTGGCGATAAAGAATTAAAAGTCGCATGGGATGCCGGTAATGGTGCAACAGGACCTTTCATACACGCGTTGTCGAGACATATTCCCGGTGAACATATCATCATAAATTCTAAGATAGATGGGACTTTTCCGAATCACCATCCAGATCCAACTGTGCCAGAAAATTTAGTGCAGCTACAAGAAGTAGTGATGAAAGAGAAATGTGATTTGGGTATTGCCTTTGATGGTGATGGTGATCGACTTGGTGTGATTGATAGTAAAGGTCGAATTATTTGGGGTGATCAATTAATGAGCATCTATTCTGAAGACGTCTTAAAGGATAACCCCGGCGCAACAATTATTGCTGATGTTAAATCTAGTGACTTCTTGTTTGAAGATATTAGTGCTAAAGGTGGAAATGCAGTTATGTGGCGGACCGGACATTCATTAATAAAAGAGAAAATGTCTGAAACAGGAGCATTACTTGCTGGTGAAATGAGTGGCCATGTTTTCTTCAATGATAAGTATTATGGTTATGATGATGCGCTCTACGCTGCGTTACGATTGATCAGCATACTTTCTAGAAGTGATAAGACACTTGCGGAAATAAAAGACGATATGCCTGCCATGGTCAATACCCCCGAGTTACGTTTTCAGTGTGACGATGAAATAAAGTTTCAAGTGGTTGATGACGTAAAAGCGCGTTTAACGAAAGCGGGTGTAAAGATTAATGCACTAGATGGTGTACGCGTTAATTCAGACGAAGGTTGGTGGCTGTTGCGTGCCTCTAACACGCAAGATGTGCTAGTCGCGCGTTGTGAAGCAAGTAATGATGAAGATCTCGACTTACTAAAGACGACTGTTTTTGACCAACTGAAACAAAGTGGTGTGTGTGCTGCTTGATAGTTGTGAAAATATGTATACTAACTTAAACAATATTACTATTTGCCTGGATTAAATATCCGGGCATTTAGTATTTAAAAATGATGGATAGCGGCTATAAATTCATTGCCTTAGATTAACCTACCATCATATTTTTAATATCACGATCTAGTACTTGCTCATCACCAAGGTTCAACTCGACCAATCGTTTCAGAATCGTCACACTATCAAGATCAATGTTTGTACATTGTAATCCTAGTGACTCATCTGCTTTGTGAACTTGTTTAACATCCATATTGATTATTGAATTTTGGCCTTCTAGTTCTACGCTTATATCGAACTCATCATTATCACAGTGGTTCCAATTTTCAGGTCTTGTGACAAGTACTCCTTTTAGCGATATATCGATTAGGCTTGAACCCCAATCGCCATCTTCACTGTGTATAGTCACAGGCGCGTCAAAAGCAATACGATTAAACAGACGCTTATCTGTGTAAACGGCTTTAATACTCATTTTAGGTCTCCAGTCTGATTATTTAAGAAGAATGCTTCTTCATTCTTATAGCAAGCACAGGTCCCTGTCATTCTTATGGAACTCGTGTACATGCACTGTTATGAATAATGCAAAATCTAGACCGGAAAATTAGGGTTGGATGCTTTCTAAGCTCTCTTCTAGCGGTTTTATCCGCGCCATTTTGATTGAGTTTTCAGAGACTTGCGTGATTTCTGCGAGATAATTATCGATTTTTAATGTGGTGCCTGATTCAGGTATGAATTCCAGATGCTCTAATAGAAGTCCATTTAATGTCTTCGGTCCATCAGTTGGCAGGTTCCAATTCAATTGTCGGTTTATCTCACGTAGATGAACGGAACAGTCAATTAGGTAAAAATCATCCTCCTGACTTTGAATATCGAGATTATGCGTCTGCATGTCTGTCGTGAACTCACCGACGATCTCTTCCAGTATATCTTCCAAGGTAACTAATCCCTGAATGACACCATATTCATCAACGACAATCCCAAAGCGTCTTTTATTACGTTGAAAATGCATCATCTGTGTATGCAGCGGTGTACCCTTGGGAACAAAGTAACTATCAATCAGAACATCTTTGATCGCCTCGTGTGTGAGTTCATTTTTTTCAGTCATAAGCCGGGCGACACGCCGCAGGTGAATCACTCCGACAATATTATCGATACTAGATTGGTACACAGGTAAGCGGGTGTGCTGGCAATGGCTTATCTGTTCAATTATTTCATTAATAGGATCGTCCAGATCGATAGCCGCAACTTCATTCCTGGGTACCATAATGTCATCAACAGTTACATTTTCCAGTTCCAGAATGTTTATCAGCATGCGCTGATGGCGCTGTGGTATTAAGGCACCGGCTTCCAATACAACCGTTCTTAACTCTTCCCGTGATAGATGATCTTTTCCTTCATCATTAAGGGTAATTCCTATCAAACTTAATAAGCCATTTGAAATCCAATTTACAAGCCAAACTGCCGGATAAACGAGCTTCATCATCGGTGCTAGGATGTAACTTGCTGGAAAGGCAATCAGTTCAGGTTTTAGTGCTGCAATAGTCTTTGGCATAACTTCGGCAAAGATTAGAAATACCATAACCAATACAATCGGTGCCAAAGCGACACCCAAATCACCCAATAATCGTATTCCAACGAGCGTCGCTATCGAGGCGGCCATAAAATTAACCAGATTATTTCCGAGTAAAATTAGGCCTATCAAGCGGTCAGGTCTTGCCAGCAGCTTTTCAGAAATAATTGCGCTACGTTTACCTTCTTTTGCTAAATGACGCAGACGATAACGGTTTAAGGCTATCATGGCGGTTTCTGAGCTGGAGAAAAATGCTGAAAATATAACTAAGAAGAATAGGGTTCCTAATAGAACCGATAACGGAATGTCGTCCAAAAAATAGTGACCTCAATTGTGACCAGTGGGTATTGTGCTGGATCACCCCGTACCTATGTCAAGTTATAGCGTGAAATATGTTGGTTTAGACGCGTTGCAGGACAACTTCAAGGACGAACTTTGAGCCGAAGTAGGCAAGCAATAATGCCGTGAAACCACCTAAAGCCCATCGAATGATTTGTTTTCCACGCCAGCCGGCTGACCAGCGACCCCAAAGTAAGATTGCATAGATGACCCATGCCACCATCGACAAAATGGTTTTATGCGCCAGATGTTGGGCAAAAATGTCATCGATAAACATCGTTCCTGAAGCAAGACTAAGACTTAACATGAAAAAACCGACGACAATAATTTGTATCAGTAGCGTCTCCATTATTTGTAGCGGAGGCAGCGTATTCATGATGATTGCGGCACGTTTTTCCTTAATCAGCTTCTCTTGCACAGCAAGCATAATAGCTTGAACAGCGCTAATCATTAATAAGCTATAGGCACAGATAGATAATAAGATGTGAATGCGCAACCCAATTGACAAGGATTCACTTAGGAGACGTTCATCCGGTATAAATAGCTCGAGCAAAATGGCTAAACCAGCTGCTGGAAAGAGTACTAGGAGCAGGTTTTCCAAAGGGCGTAACAGGGAAGACACTAATACGATTAATGCGACTAGCCAGCTTACCAATGAAATCGCATTGAAAAATCCAAAATCAAAACCACTGCTCAAAATAATCGATTGATAGAGTAAATGGGCATGTAAAACGATGCCGATAGCGCCTGATATCAGCGCGATCGTTCGTCTCTTGCTAAATACTTCTGACGAAGTAACTATTTTGGCACCTAGCAGGCAAGTCGATGCCAGGTAAAGTAATACAGCTGCAACAGCTTGAAGACTCATAGTTCAATATTTTCTATGGGGATAAGTAGATGATTGCATATTCTGACGGGCTGTAGAAGTGTTGATTCTGTTGCAAACATGCGAATGATTTTTTTAAGTTATTGAATATATAAGTTAGAATAACCGACTATTTTAATAAAATGAAATGATGAATCTAGAACACTATGTTTGATGCTCTTTCCGATAAATTAACCCGGGTTTTTAAAGATCTTCGCGGCCATGGTCGCCTAAGCGAAGAAAATATCAGTGCAGGCCTACGTGAAGTACGTATGGCTTTGCTTGAAGCCGATGTCGCCTTGCCAGTTGTACGCGAATTTATCCAGCATGTCCGTGATCGGTCGTTGGACAAAGAAGTCGTTACCAGTCTTACGCCTGGGCAAGCACTGATTAAGATTGTGAATGAAGAGTTGGTTTCTCTCATGGGAGAAAGCAATGAACCGTTAAACCTCAAAGCTCAACCTCCTGCTGTTATCCTACTGGCGGGGTTGCAAGGTGCAGGTAAAACGACCACCGCTGCAAAATTAGGTCGTTGGATAAAGCAAAAAGAGAATAAAAAAGTAGCCGTAGTGAGTTGCGATGTTTACCGGCCTGCCGCTATTAAACAATTACAGACACTGGCGAATGAAAATGAATTAGTCTGGATTGAAAGCAAAGAAACAGAAAATCCTTCTGCTATAGCTGCAAATGCTGTTGATCAAGCCCGCCGCCAGCTGATTGATGTGCTAATCGTTGATAGTGCAGGGCGCTTGCATATCGATGATGAAATGATGCAAGAAATTCAAACTGTGCATGACAAGATCACCCCAATCGAGACCTTGTTCGTTATTGATAGCATGATGGGACAAGATGCCGTTAATGCTGCTGCTGCATTTAATAAAGCATTGCCTCTGACAGGTACTATATTGACCAAGACTGATGGTGATGCACGTGGTGGTGCCGCATTAACCGTTAAACACGTTACTGGAAAGCCAATTAAATTTATTGGTACCGGTGAAAAAAGTGATGCATTAACGCCTTTTCATCCTGAACGAATTGCTTCTCGAATATTAGGCATGGGTGACGTCCTTAGTCTGATTGAAGAAGTAGAAGAGAAAACAGATCAAAAAGAAGCTCTTAAATTAGCCAAGAAACTTAAAACTGGCAAAGGTTTCAATCTGGAAGACTTTCGTGATCAATTAAAGCAAATGAGCGGAATGGGTGGTATTGCTGGCTTGATGGATAAATTACCGGGAATGTCTCAATTGCCTCCCGGTGCAGCTGCCCAAGTAAATGATAAAGAGTTTGTTAAATTAGGTGCGATTATTGATTCAATGACGCGCAAGGAACGTGTTGATCCTACGATTATTAATGGCTCACGTAAAAAACGAATTGCCAGTGGATCAGGCACACAAATTCAGGACATCAATAAACTGCTCAAACAATTTAAACAAATGCAAAAGATGATGAAGAAAATGTCTGGCAAAGGCGGCATGCAGAAGATGCTGCGCGGGATGGGCGGCAATATGCCGCCACCTGGAATGCCATTTAAATAATAATGTCAGACGAAACAGAAAAGTCCGCACTAGATTATCATCGCTTTCCCAAACCTGGGAAGATTGAAATATCCGCAACCAAGCCGTTAGCAAATCAACGTGATTTAGCGTTGGCTTATAGTCCAGGCGTTGCTGAACCATGTAAGGCTATCGCAACAGAAAGTCGAATGGCGGCTGAATTGACAGCGCGATCAAATCTCGTTGCTGTTGTGACTAATGGTACAGCTGTTTTAGGATTGGGTGATATCGGTCCTCTTGCAGCAAAGCCCGTTATGGAAGGTAAGGCGGTACTGTTTAAAAAATTTGCCGGTATCGACGTATTTGATCTTGAGATCAACGAAAAGGATCCCGATAAGCTTATCGATATTATTGCCAGTTTAGAACCTACATTTGGAGGCATTAATCTGGAAGATATACGTTCACCAGAATGTTTTTTGGTCGAAGGTAAATTGCGTAAACGATTAAACATCCCTGTCTTTCATGATGACCAACATGGTACTGCGATTATTGTTGCTGCCGGTATTATTAATGCACTTAAGATCGTTGGTAAAGACATCTCTAAAGTTAATCTGGTAACAACAGGTGCTGGTGCTGCGGGCATCGCCTGCCTTAAGTTACTCGTCAAACTGGGGATGAAAAAAGATAATATTATCGCCGTTGATCATGTTGGCGTTATCTATAAATCAAGGCGCGTTGAACAAACTCCACACAAACGCATGTTTGCCAGCAATACTAAATTAAGAACACTCTCTGATGTGATGCAGGGGGCAGATATCTTTCTTGGGTTATCAGGGCCGGGTGTTTTAAAACAGGAAATGGTCAGAAGCATGGCCGATAACCCTATCGTTTTCGCGTTAGCGAATCCCATTCCGGAAATATTACCTGAGGAGATCAAGGCGGTACGAGATGATGCGATAATTGCCACGGGGCGATCGGATTATCCTAATCAGGTTAATAATGTATTGTGTTTTCCCTTTATTTTTCGTGGTGCACTTGATGTCGTTGCAACTACTATCAATGATCAAATGAAGGTTGCAATGGTGCACGCCTTGGCCGATATGGCAACCGAAGAGACACCAGAAGCAGTTGCTGCTGTCTATGGCGGTGAAGAACTTAAGTTTGGCAGAGAATATTTAATACCAAAGCCTTTCGATCCAAGGTTGATCGTTAAACTGGCGCCAGCCATAGCACAGGCTGCTATGGATAGCGGTGTAGCTACACGTCCGATTGATGATATGGAAGCGTATCGACAACATCTATCACAATATGTGTTTGAGTCAGTCATATTGATGAAACCTCTATTTGAAAAAGCAAAAAGTGATCCTAAGCGATTAGTATTTGCAGAAGGTGAAAAATCTAAGATTCTACATAGTGTGCAATCGGTACTCGATGAACGGTTAGCAAAACCAATATTGATCGGTGATCCAGATATTATAGAAAATAGAGTTAAACATTTGGGACTTCGTCTTCGTCCCGATGTTGATGTTGAGATCATAAATCCTAAAGAGTACATGGAAAAGATGAAAGTTGATCAAACAGGTATGACCGAAACAAATACCTGTGTGGCAACGAAAATGCTACAGCAAGGCGAGGCCGATGCCATGATTTGTGGCACAGATGGACATTTCCACGATCACCTTGATCATGTCACTAGAGAGTTGGGTATTCATGAAGAGCTCAATCAAGCAGCAGCAGTGAATGTGATATTGCTTAAAAAAGGTGCATTTTTTATCTGCGATACAGCAGTAACAGTTGATCCCACAGCCGAACAAATTGCAGACAATACTTTGTTAGCTGCGGAAACTGTAAAGCGTTTTGGTTTGAAGCCAAAAGTGGCCTTACTTTCTTTTTCAAATGGGGATGACCTTGATTCTGATACTAGCAAAAAGATGACTGCAGCAATGGAGGTGATTCATAAGCAGGATCCAGATTTAGAAGTGCAGGGGCCGATACGAGCTGATGCGGCTTTGTTGAGTGACATACGTCGACGAGTATTGCCTTATTCAAAGTTGGTTAATAATGCAAACCTATTGATCATGCCTAATCTCGATGCGGCAAAGATTGCCTATGATATGGTCAAAGTTTTGGGTGAGGCAGTTTCAATTGGCCCAATTTTACTTGGACTGAATCATCCTGTTCATATTCTGTCATCTTCATCGACGGTACGTCGAATAGTGAATGCCAGTGCTATTGCTGTTGTTGATTCTCAGATAAAGGCAAATGAATCGGGGTCGTTGTTGTAAGCAGCTTAGAGATTAAGTTAGTTTCTTAGAAGTTAAACAATCTTCTTTCAGGTTTTAGCATAAATGTTGCCAGAAGAGTGGCTATAGTAATAGTCGCAAAACAGACAAGACTCCACTCAGCAATACTCAATCCTATAAATTGCCATTGGACTTCTGCGCATTCTCCTGAGCCACTGAAGATCATCTTTATTGCTTCAACAAATGGAAATACTTCAAGCATATATTCGAGCCCTGGGCCGCACTCAGGTACAAGTTCGGGAGGCAAATGTTGTAACCATGTTTGTCTACCAGCTATGCTAACCCCAACCAAAGCCAAAATTATTAGGATAATGTTGTACACAATGCGAAATGTATTTTGAGGGTTATGAATCGCACCAACTAGAGCAGTGGCAGCAATCGCAATATAAGTCAGACGTTGAAACGCACATAGTGGACAGGGTTCAAGTCCTTCGACATGCTCTAAATAGAGGCCAAAGCCAAGTAGTGATGAGCAAATAATAAAAAGTGCGAGATAGAATAGTCTTGAAGTCAGCATAGTATTATTGTTGTTATTTGTCTGTTTAGACGCGATCTAAATTTAATGTAATTATTACCGATCATCTATTTAATCCAGCATAATATCGCGTAGAGACTAAAAATAAAAATCCATTCAAACCCATCTATCCAATACTGTCGCTAAAAGCCAACAATGATTGCTTTAAGAATTCTTGAAATCACTTTTCCTATCTTTGCAATAGTCGCAGCTGGCCTGCTTTACGCCAAGAAATACAGACCAGATATGTTGCTTCCAAACCGTCTGAATATGGATATCTTTATTCCTTGCCTGCTGTTTAGCGTATTGATTGAAAGAGGTGGGGTTTCTGGACTATTTGGCGGCTTGGCGCTTGCAATAACTTTGGTAATCTTGCTCTCGGGCTTGTTTGCATTACTACTTTCGAAATTATTTAGTATCGACCCTCGTAGTCTTTGTCCGCCTGTTATGTTTGCCAATGCTGGCAATTTAGGGTTGCCATTAGTTGTTTTAAGTTTTGGTGAAAATGCACTACCAGCGGCGGTTATTTGTTTTGTTGTCTGTAATTTTTTTCACATAACACTTGGTAGATATATCCTGAACAAACAACCCAATTTTTTAAAAGTCTTCCTCTCACCAATGATTGTGGCAGTTGTATTAGCGTTGATTTTGAGTCTTTTACATATAAAGGTATCTCAGATGCTATTAGAGCCAATACGTATGCTGGGTAATATAGCCGTTCCACTATTATTATTTGCACTTGGTGTTCGTCTTATTGACATGAAGATGACTGAATGGAAGATTGGATTATCTGTCGCTTTGCTCGCGCCAATTTGTGGTGTGGCACTCGTTTTGTTGATTACTCCGTTCATAGAACTAACGCGATTAGAACAGGGTGTTTTATTTTTGTTCGGAGTGCTACCACCAGCAGTTATGAATTTTATATTTGCGGAACATTATAATCAGGAACCATCAAAAGTAGCTGCGATGGTTTTATTTGGAAATGCATTTGCAGTTATTTCTATACCGATAGCATTACTTTATGTAATACCAAGGTTTGGTTGATTTAGTTTTTTATTACAATAATTAATTAAATATAGAATTAAAAAATTCACTCATTCGCTTCTCACTCCAATACTTTGGTTTAAATGGTGTGTTGCCATAAACAAAACCAACATGCCCGCCTTGTTCGGTGAGTTCTAATGTGACGCTATCTGATAAGTCACCTTCACTAGGGATAGCGTTATGGTTCATAAAGGGGTCATCTTTACTGTGAAGTATTAGGGTAGGGGTGGTGATATATTTTATAAATTGTTTGCAACTGGACTTAGTGTAGTAGTCATCGACGCTATCGAAACCGTGTATGGGGGCGGTGACGTTGTGGTCGAAGGCGTAGAATGTCTTCCATTCATTTAGTTTATCTAAAGCGATGGGCGCAGGTTTATCTTTGAATTTATCGCGCGTTTTCTTATTGAGACTGTTAATTAAATAGCCTTGATATATTTTGGAGAATCCTGTTTCTAATTCTTTAGCGCAAATGCCAAGATCAAAGGGGATGGATATAGCCATTGCTGCTGCTAAAGGACAATCATGACCTTGTTCACCCAAGTATTTAATCAGAGCGTTACCACCGAGCGAGATACCTATCGCTGCTATTTTTCTATTTGGGTAGCGTAGTGTTAGTTCAGAGATGAAAGCACTAATATCGCCAGTATCGCCAGAATGATAGCTACGATCTAAACGGTTATGTCGCCCGCTACAACCCCGAAAGTGCATGAGTACACCTTGCCAGCCACAAGCCTTTACAGTTTTTAAAATACCTTGAGCATAAGGTGAATCAATTGAGCCTTCGAGACCATGAAATAGAACAACTATTGGATCTGATTCTCTTTTGTCAGTCCAGGCAAGATCAACGAAATCACCATCCGGTAATTGAAACTCTTCATTGATTAATATTAGGGGCGTCGACTTATGAAATAGTCTCGAATACAGTGTTTGTAAGTGACGGTTGGAACACCACCATGCAGGTTTAAAATTGCTATTGATTATTTTGATTGATGAAGTCTCTTGGTGATTTTTATTTATGATTCTATAGCATAGGGGAGTTCAATAATTGCGACTTCGTTATTTTCAATCATCAATTTGTCATTTACCTTATCTAGCGCAATCACCGCTAGTGCGTAGCATGACTCATCAGGATGTGTCTCAGCATTTAGAACGTTACCAACTACATTATCAGAATGTTCTAAAGTTAAAGGATCTCCAATCGATAAGTGCTGTTCTGACTTAAGTAAACAAAGCCGCTTTTTTACTTCTCCGCGATAATGTAAACGTGCGATGACTTCTTGTCCTGGATAACAACCTTTTTGATAACTTAATCCATTCAGTGCATCAAGGTTCAGCATCTGTGGTAAATACTGCTCTTGAGTTAAAGATGTTATCCACGGTAGACCAGCAAGAATATCTAAAAGGTTCCAATTATGACTTCCTGTCATTGTTAAACTATTTTTAAAATTCGATATGTTTTTTTGTAATGCTTCAATACTGCCTGTAATCAGGTAACGGCCAGAACCATCGGGATGACTAATGACAATTAGACCTTCATCAGCACTTATTTCACCAGTGGTTGTCGGAAAAATTATGTTTAATGAGGCAACATCATTGCAATTGGCTAAACCAAGTATTGGTGATGAGTCTGAAATATCATTAATTGTTACATCAGAACGCATGACAAACATTCCCAGACGTTTTTGTACGAATTCTTTTAAGTCTGCTTTGAATATCAGCAAGTAGGCAATGCCGGTATTAATTATTATGAAGTTTGTAATTAATTGGCCTTTGGGATTACACCATGCAGAAATTTGCGCTGCAGGTTCTTCAATAAGATTCAGATCGTTTATAAATTGACCATGTAAAAACACATGCCGATCATTTCCACTAACGGCTAACATTGCAAACCCAGAAATGGGAGCGGCTAAGGGTGTTTTTGTAAGATCGATGTCCGAATGATTAAAGTTGATGACATCATCATTTAATATTGTTGCGCCTTCTTGTTCAAGAAAGGCTTTCCATGTTTCTTGCATAATCGTAATTCATTCTACTTGTCTGGATTCTCGAATTAAGTTAATGATACTTTTTATATTATCATTTTCCGGTTCATCTTTTCCCATGATCCAGTTGAGGATATCAAGATCGGCCTCATCCAATAGTTGTGCAAACGAATTTTTATCAGTATTGCTTAGCGTGTCGTATGATTGATTTAGAAACGTCTGCAGGACGATGTCCATTTCCCGTATTCCGCGACGACAGCGCCAGAGAAGACGAGAACGTTCTCCTTCCATATTAAAGAGTACGAGACAGCATCAATTTTTTTATTTCAGCGATTGCTTTTGCTGGATTTAATCCTTTTGGACAAGTGTTAGTACAATTCATAATTGTATGACAACGGTAAAGTCTGAAAGGGTCTTCCAGATCATCCAGACGCTCGCCGGTATATTCATCACGACTGTCCGCAATCCAACGATAAGCTTGTAACAAAATAGCAGGCCCTAGATACCGATCACTATTCCACCAATAACTTGGACAACTAGTAGAACAGCAGGCACACAAGATACATTCATACAGACCATCGAGTTCAGCACGTTCTTCTTTTGATTGCAGTGTTTCTGCATCTGGTGGGGGCGCAGTTTGAGTTTGCATCCATGGCTTAATTGATGCGTATTGCGCATAAAAGTGCGTTAAATCCGGAACCAGGTCTTTTACCACAGGCATATGGGGTAATGGATAGATGGGAATATCACCGTTATATTCATTTATCGCTTTGGTGCACGCCAAAGTATTTGTGCCGCCAATATTCATAGCACAAGAGCCACAAATACCTTCACGACAAGAGCGACGAAAGGTTAATGTAGAATCAATTTCATTTTTAATATAAATGATGGCGTCTAATATCATCGGGCCGCAGTTATCGAGATTGATTTCATAGCTATCTAATCTGGGGTTTTCCCCGGAGTCTGGTTCCCATCGATAGATGCGAAATATTTTCTTGTTTGTCGCGCCTTCTGCAGCAGCGAAGGTTTTGCCCGCTTTAACTTTAGAGTTTTTGGGTAATGTGAATTCAGCCATAGTTATTCTCTATTTTTTATATTCGATTAATACACACGTTTCTTTGGTGGAAATACATCGACTTCATCTGTCAGCGTAAACATATGAACAGGTCGATATTCGAAACTGACCTCACCCTTATCATTAAATTTAGCCAGAGTGTGTTTCATCCAGTTTTCATCGTCGCGATCCGGAAAGTCTTCGCGGGCGTGACCACCACGACTTTCCTCACGATTGTATGCACCATGAATACTAACCATGGCACATCGCAGAAGGTTATCGAGCTCTAGTGTTTCCACTAAGTCTGTATTCCAGACCATGCCCTTATCTTCAACCTTTACTTGTGAGAATGACTCCCAGATTTTAGCCATCTCATCGATACCGTGTTTCATTGATTCGCCAGTACGGAAAACAGCAGCATCGTTTTGCATAGTGCGTTGCATGTTATTACGTATTTCAGCGGTCGATATCGAACCTTTGTTATGCCGTAATTTATCCAGGCGATCCAAACTTTCATCGCCCGCGTTTGGCATCGATTTATGTGCCTGACTAGGTTTAATGTTCTCTGCACAATAATTTGCTGCTGCACGACCAAAGACAATTAAGTCGAGCAATGAATTAGAGCCCAAGCGATTAGCACCATGAACTGATACACAAGCGGCTTCACCAATTGCCATTAGACCTTCAACAACAGTATCGGGGTCACCATCTTTCAAATTAACTACCTGACCATGGTAATTAGTTTGAATGCCACCCATGTTGTAATGAACAGTTGGAATAACGGGTATCGGTTCTTTAGTCACATCAACACCAGCAAATATTTCTGCCGACTCAGCAATACCAGGTAAGCGTTCATTAATAACCTCTGGTCCCAGGTGTTCAAGGTGTAAATGGATATGATCTTTATCTTTACCAACGCCACGACCTTCACGTATTTCCATAGTCATGGAACGACTAACCACATCACGTGATGCTAGGTCTTTAGCAGAGGGTGCATAGCGTTCCATAAAACGCTCACCTTCCGAGTTAGTAAGATATCCGCCTTCACCACGTACACCTTCGGTAATTAAACAGCCTGAACCATAAATGCCAGTAGGGTGAAATTGAATAAATTCCATGTCTTGGAGCGGCAGGCCTGCACGAAGAACCATACCATTGCCATCACCTGTACATGTGTGGGCAGATGTTGCTGAGAAATAAGAACGACCGTAGCCGCCAGTTGCCAATACAACTTGATGTGCGCGGAAACGATGAATTACTCCATCTTCCAGGTTCCAGGCCATCACACCGCGGCAAACGCCATCGTCATCCATGATTAAATCAAATGCAAAGTATTCAATAAAGAATTCAGCTTCGTGTTTTAAAGATTGTTGGTAGAGCGTATGTAATATGGCATGTCCGGTTCTATCTGCAGCAGCACAGGTTCGTTGTGCTGTACCTTCTCCATAATTTGTAGTCATGCCACCAAAGGGACGTTGGTATATTTTTCCTTCCTCAGTTCGAGAGAAAGGCACACCCTGATGTTCTAGTTCAATTACAGCTGGTACGGCCTCGCGACACATATACTCAATGGCATCTTGGTCACCTAACCAGTCTGAACCTTTTACGGTGTCATACATGTGCCAGCGCCAGTCATCTTTACCCATATTGCCAAGTGAGGCACTCATGCCACCTTGTGCAGCGACAGTATGGCTGCGAGTTGGAAAAACTTTAGTGATACAAGCCGTTTTCAATCCTTTTGCGGCCATGCCAAAGGTTGCTCTAAGACCAGCACCGCCTGCACCAACGACGACGATGTCGTACTTATGTTCAATAATTTCGTATGATTTTGTCATTATTATTTACAGTCCCAAATAAACCTTTAACACAGCAATTGCGGCGCTAAGCCCAGCCAACAACGCAAGAAATTTGACCAGAACCAGACAAGCAATTTTTTGCCATTCAGAGTCAATGTAATCTTCTATAACTACCTGTAGGCCTAAGGCGGCATGGTAGTAAAGTGAGATTATAAAAAGCAGCATGAGAACTGCATTTAATGGATTCGCTAGCCAGGCTACAACAGTTAGATAATCAGCGCCTGTTACCACTACTAAAGAATAGATAAACCATAAACTGAGAGGCACTAGTGCTACAGCTGTTAATCGTTGAGACCACCAATGATGGACGCCTTCTTTAGCTGAACCGAGGCCTCTAACACGTGCTATTGGAGTTTGAAGGCTCATATCGCGCCTCCAAGGATTAGTGTGACTATTGTCAGGATAATGCTAAATGCGATTGTGGCATATCCAGTTTTGTAGACAGTTGATATTTCCAAACCTTTACCCGCATCCCAGAATAAATGTCTGATGCCATTGGCGAGATGGAAGTAAAGCGAGAAAACAAATGCAGCAAGGCCTATTTTGCCATACCAAGTAGATGCATGTAGTTGTAAATTGTTAAATGCCTCTTCACTGGTAGCAAGACCGACTAACCAGCAGGTCAGGAGTAATGCACCTAGGCTAAGAAAGACACCAGTACCTCTATGAGTGATCGATAAAATCGATGTCAATTGTGGTTTATAGACTTGTAAATGGGGTGATAACGGTCGTTTCACCGATTCCATAATTGATATCCTCTAGAGTAATTTGTTGTTTTGACCTGTAGCAAACTTCAAGCCATGTCGGTTTACATTTTATTCTTATTGTTAGAAATCGATGCAGCGCCCTTTCTTCTCCCAGTCACCGTATCGTGTAGGTTCAGGGCCCTTAGGACCGCCAATCTCTGTCAGTTTCGCTTTAGATTTGCTTTTTTCAGGCTGATGGGAAGTATTAACATCCTTGTGCCCTTTATTATCTGAATTTTTACTATTATCCATTTTATTTTACATAATGATACGCATGTGAAGATGATATTATCTATATGCTGCATTGCAAGACGTAATTCTAAGGTTATTTTGAATAAAAATCACGTTAGAATCGCAATATCAGAGAATGGACTCTAAACAATTAGCAATATTACATGGACAGTCAGGAAAACCCTTTTCTTGTGACATTAAGACTACCTATTCGAGATTCTTCGATAGTCACAGTCTTGCTTATTTCGTCCCACGTTCTTTGCGTGTTTATCCCATGGTTAACCGGTCTGGGGTTGAACTTGAAGGTAATGCTGACAATTCTCGTTGTTTTGAGTTTGTGTAATTTGATCCATAAAAATAAGACTACAGTGACAGCAAGGCGAGTGACTGAATTAACACTCAATTCTGAAGATGGTTGGCAGGTAAAAATCAAAAATGGCAAAGTTCATGAGGCTAAATTGGCCGATTCACTATTTGTACATCCATTATTAACCATTATTTTATTAAAATATGATCAATATAAGGAATACTTCATTTTTACACCTGATAATATTGATGATGATCTATTCAGGAGGCTACGTGTAAGACTCCGTTTTAAAGTTAATTCTGATTAATCAAATTTCACTATGAAATAAAATGCGTCCACCACGCAATCCAAAGTTTTCTGAGTGGTGTGAGGCTTGTGTTTGTATTCAATATTTTACAACCGTCATTAAGAATTTCATCACAGGTCTTAAGTGCGAGTCTATTTATAATGAAACCATGCTTAAGTATAGAGAAGTCATTCTTGTGTAGCTCATTATAGTTCTCTGTGAACTGTTCTTTTAACGCCGTAATTAATGGAGAGAATATGACGGTTTGATTTATTAAGTGTTTTTGAGATCCAATTATCAAATTGAGTAAATCATCTTGTTTGATTATATTTTTAGGAATGATACAGCGCGATTCAGTGATATAGGTGCTTGGTTCTTGTAGACATCGAAGATAATGATAGACAGTACCTAAGGCGCGAAAATTCTGTAAAGATAAAGTATCAGTTACTCCAAGTTGGATTCCGCATAGATGCCATGTTTCACCGGCAGTTGAATTATATAATTCTAAGGCCGTGCTTAGATTATCTGTTTGATCAATGAATAAAAAACTATCGAAATTACTGATAATTGAATTGAATGATGCTTTTTGATCTTGTTCGAGCGTAATGAACTCATTTAGATATTTGGTGATCGGGTGACGGGGTTGTTGTTGGAAAAGCCGTTCTATCTCTTCTTGCCACCAATGAAGTTTTACTCTGGCGATACCTGGGTCTGAACACTCCTGAATAATATCCGTAAGTTCATAAAGAAATGCATGTAGGCCAATGATAATGGCTTTGCTTTTCTCTTTTTCAAATAATGTCGCATAGTAAAGATTGGAGCCATCAGGAATAGCTTTGCTAATACAATAATCAACAGCGTTAGAATTGTTAGTTACAGAGTTCACTTAGCTTGTCATGTATTTCAAATGCACTAGTGACCATACCGTCAGCACCCCAGTCAACCGGGTCTTCACCTGTATCAATATAACCATAAAGTGCGATTAGTGTTTTTGTGCCAGCACGACGACCTGCTTCAATATCACGTTGGGCATCTCCAATGTATATTGTCGTCGCTGGATCAGATTGCATTAGTTTACATGCATGGAGTATTGGGGCAGGGTGCGGTTTCCTATACTCCAGTGTATCACCGCTGATAACACATGCCGCACGTTTATCGAGAGACAATGCCTCGACTAATGGATCTGTTAACCAGGAAGATTTGTTCGTCACGATCCCCCAAGGTTTTTTTTCATTTTCGAGAGACAGTAATAGTTCTTCCATGCCATCAAATAGACGTGTTTCTTGTGCAATATTATTGCGGTAATAATTAAGAAACTCATCACGAATTGACTCAAAGCCAGAGTCACCTTCTTCCAAGTCGAATGCGAGTTTGATCATGGCGTTCCCACCAAGTGAAACAGTTGGGCGTATAACTTCTTTAGATAGGGTTGTTAATTCATATTTTAAACGAATGGCATTTAGTGCATTGGCTAGGTCATCTGCTGTATCAGCCAATGTGCCATCTAGATCAAATAGAATGTGCTCGATCATAAAATTTTACTTGGCTCTGGTAGCGAGAAGATAATTAACGTCAGGTTGTGAACTTAATGAACATTGACCTGATAAAGGGTTGTAGTGCATTCCCGCTAAATTATTCATTTCAAGATTATTATTTTTACACCATGAAACCAACTCTGAAGGGCGTATAAACTTTTCATATTGATGCGTTCCTCTTGGTAAAAGCTTCAGTAAATATTCACCAGTTAGTACGGCAAGCATATAGGCTTTAATATTTCGGTTTATTGTTGAAAAAAATACATGACCACCGGGTTTTATCATTTTACTAGCGGCTTGAATTATGGATACAGGATCTGGCACATGTTCGAGCAATTCCATACAGGTTATTACATCAAAGCTATCTACATGATCATCTGCAAAGCTTTCTGCTGTACTAACGATATAATTGATTTCAAGCTCGTTTTTTGAGGCGTGTTGAGATGCGATTTCGATATTTTCTTTGCTGGCATCCAGGCCAGTGACTATAGCACCTTGTTTTGCCAAAGCTTCCGTAAAAATACCACCACCACAACCGATATCCATGGTTTGTGAATTCTTTAGTGAGACATATTTTGTGACATAATTTAATCGAACAGGGTTTATGTCATGCAAGGTCTTGAAATCACCACCAGAGTCCCACCATTGCTCTGCTCTTGAGGAGAATTTTTCCAGTTCTTTTAAGTCAATGTTTTCGTTTTCGACCATTATATTTTTTTGTGATAATAATTGTAGTTCTGAAATAAGTTTAACTTGTTAACATAAGATATTGAATAAAAAGTTTTATAGTTGAAGTGTTGATAAATGACTGTCTTTGAAATGCTACGCCATTATTGACGATACATTTTCATATAACCATAATGTTCTGTATTAGGGGTAATTAAGTTTATACACACTTGAAATATAAATAGAATTAACACGATAAGGAATAATAATGAAAAATAGATTCGTGGCTAAGTTAAGAATATTGTTAGTAGGGCTTTGTATGACTCTTTTGTCTGCTTGCGCAACAACGGGCACATCAGATGAGCGCGATCCATGGGAAGGTTTTAATCGAGGCGTATATACATTTAATGAAACAATGGATACGGTTCTCTTTGATCCGATAGGTAAAGTGTACGACTTTATTACACCAGGTTTTCTTGATTCTGGTATAACTAATTTCTTTACTAATATTGCACAGGTTCCTGTTATTGCAAATGACATACTCCAATTCAAATTCGATCAGGCTGTCAACGATACAGTCCGTCTTTTTCTTAATTCTACTGTTGGTTTATTAGGTTTTAATGACGTTGCATCAGAAGCTGGTTTACCTTCCAGCAAAGCTGACTTTGGACAAACATTGGCTCATTGGGGGGTTGATTCTGGACCTTATTTGGTCATGCCATTCTTTGGACCCGGCACAGTGAGACACGCAGCAGGTTATGCTGTTGATAGTGCTTTAAATCCAATATTTCACATCGATAACGATTTGACTCAAGCAGGACTTTTATCACTTGCCTTCGTGGATGTTAAATCAGATTTATTAAGCGCAGTTGATTTACTTGAAGAAGCAGCGGTTGATAAATATGAATTTACCAAAAATGCCTATTTTGAAAAGAGGGCAAGCAAGATAAGTGGTAATGAATTTACGGATTATTCAGAATAATAATCCGTAATATTTAATTAAATTACTATTCTAAAACAAGGCGTGAATCATCGATTCCGAGAGCCTTAGCAAATGCAATTAATTTTTCTTGTTTTAGAGTAGCTTTTTCGCTGTCGATGCTCGACAGAGCCTTTTCTTCAAGGAATTGTTTGTAAATAGAATCGTGCATTCTTTGCATGCGTTTGCTTGGTTTAGCAGAGTCACGCTCTTCTTGAGTCAGAGTAGACCAGGAATTCAAAAATGTGTCTAGGCTGGCTTCTGTCCAGCTCTTTTGTCTCAAAAAATCAGCAATGAGTGATTCGCCAGCCATATTGGTGCCTGCTGCTGAAGTAGTAGCTGTTACTGCTTCAGTTTTATCAGATGAGTTAGATGTTTCAACCGTCTCTGAACCAGGTGGTTTAGGATAAAACAGAACAACTAACACAATCAGCGTGATAACTATCACAATACTTATTGAGATAAACATCAGAGGTAATTTTTTTCTCTCTACTGATTGTTGTTTGTTCGACGTTGAGCCGCTGGGAGCAGGTCTATTTTTCGGAGCTGGAGAAGCTGCCTCTGATTTTTCTCTTTTTGCGGTCTCTGTTATAGCTGCTTCTTCTTCAGAGGGCATTAGCGGAGGAGGAAAGTCGATATCCTTAACATTTACTTTACCCGCAGTTATTGCCGTTATTAGTTCGACACGTGATTTTCGATAGCTATCTTTATCGATTTGGCCTCGGGCATAATCCTTTGCTAGCTCACGCAGTGTTTGATTGCTCATATCAGACCTATATTAAATTAAAGTTATTAACCAACGTCTTCACGAATCAGACGAAATCCAGTCGCATCATCACTGTTGCCATCATGAGAACGCTCAAGTGAAATATCACACTTTGAATGTGCATCAGTAAACGCACCGCCACGAGCTGTTGTGGTGTTACCATCAATCACCCATTCTTGTACGTTACCAACGTAATTCTTTAGCCCCCAGCCATTAGATTTGCCTGATTTAACACTGACAATGCCAGAACCTTTGATTAGTTTTTCTTGAACTGTTACACGACAATTAAAATCTTTTTTCGGCTGTTTACCACCTGCATTAGCAGCATATTCCCATTCAGATTTTGTCGGAATGCGATATGTTTTACCCGTGCGTTCAGTTAACCATGTTGCGTAGCCTTGCGCCTGTTGTAACGTAATGCCAGTGATTGGATCATTCTTTCTCGCTTTATCCTTAATTGGCTTGCATGTGCCACTGAGGATGCAGTATTTACTCCAATCACTAACCGAGACTTCATATTTAGCAATGGCGAAAGATGACTCAACACCGTCTCCACTAGGTACTACGACCATCAATGGACCGCGAGCAGATGAATGAATCATATCGAAACAAATTGCTTTTGCGCGTTTACCATAACCGGCAAGACGACTGGTACATTCTGAATCACTCGCAATAGGCTTCCATGGAGCTGCTTCAGCCGTAGCACCAGTTCCGGTATCAGCCTTAGCGATACTCTCAGCAGTAATTTCCTTTTCAACTGTTCTTATCTTGGGTTTAGAGACCGGTTTATATTTAGCAATAAGCCCATTTAAGTCATTTTCAGCGGCATCATAATCCGGGTTATCATTCCATTTTTTCTTTACACGCTCTAACAGTTTCTTTGCGATCCTGAGATCATCATAGTTTTCGCCTGCTGCTTCTTTATCTTTTAAATAATCATTATATTCTTCATTAACAGCTTCTATTCTTTGTGCAAGTGAATCTGAAAATTGAACAAATTGAGGATGGCCTGTAAATTCCGACGCAGCTGCCTGTTGAATCTGTGTTGCCTGAGTTAGTTTGCCTGCACTAATTGCGGCGTTGGCATTAGTAAATTGATCCCAAGGTTTAAGTTGTAGCTGTTTTTTCAATTCTGCAAGCGCTGAACTTGCAGGAAATAAACTTGCTGCACTATTGGCCATGTTAGCCGCCGTGTTTTCATCAGTATCACGGAGTGTACTGATACGTTCGGCTAAAACACTGGAAGAAGCATTACTGAATTCAGCAAAGCGACCCGGATCAGCACTCGCAATTTGATTCACTTTCGTTTTTACATCGCTTGGAAACGAAGTTGCCGTTTTAAATAGCGCGGTTAATTCTAAAATATTTGCTTCAGCTTGGTATTCTGTTTTTAGATCGTTTAACTCGATATTGCCCGGATCGATTTTCAGGCCTCCTGAAACGAAATCAAAAGCAGTCGAATAATCTTTGGTCTCTGCCTTGCTCTTTGCTAACCGGGCATAAGCTTCTGCCAACATGGGTGCCGCTTCTGTCGACAGATAAAGATCATCAGGTTGTAAGTCAGCTTTAAATTGATCAAATATTTTTAGTGCTTCAGTGACATTGTTACCTTCGGTAAATGATTGAAAAGGTATTTTATTCGCTTCTACACGTGCCAACCGGTCTGATTCCGCTCTTGCCTCGGCAATAGTACTACGCGTGTCAATTAAATTTTGTAATCCGGGTGCGTAACGATCAGCTTTATCTATATAGTTATCTGCTGCATCAAAACGCTCTGCTTGTAAGGTTTCACTTGCCTTGGCTATATACTTATCAGCTATTTGGCTACGATATTGATCGAGGCTAGCGCTAATACTTTCATCTTCACTAACCAAGCTTCCCAATTGTTGAATATCTTTTAGTAATACAGTTTCCCATTGCGCATCATCAATTTTTGCGTCAGCAAGTGCAGTTTCTATGTTGCTTGTACTTTCACTAGCCAGTTCGGTCGCTTTTTGTTTGCGAGCGTTTCCAGTTAGTTTTGCCAATTTTATTTGGGTTAGTTCTTGACTGAGTTGCAATCCATTCATTAGATCGCCGAAGTCTGCAGCTAAAGCTTCGGCCGTTTCGCGAGTACCGCCTTCCTGAATGCTCTTAAATTCTGCATCAATGACAGGTTTTAATTGTGTTGATAGCGATGCTAGTAATTCGCTGTTAGGTTTTAAACCAGCAAGTTCAACAATAGGACCTTGTTGTTGTTTAAAATCAGACAGTGTTGTTAATTGTCCTTGAACGACACCAAGATCATTTTCAAGCTTAGCAATAGTTTGTGTCCTTACGATATTATCTTGCATATCGATGAGACGTTGGTCCGCGCCTTCAGAAAATTCGATGCCTGATTTTACAAGTGCTAATGCTGCTTCTAAATCATTTGATTCAATTTTTCCTTGTGCCAGTAATCTATATGCATTACTTGGTGAAGTATCTTGAAGTAATGCATTTTCTGCATCTACTTTTCTAATATTGCCTAAAATAGTTTTTGTATTACCAATCAAGCTTTCATCTTGTAATGCGGCTACATAGTCTGTAGTTAAATTACTAATGACACGTTTTTTACTTTCAGCCAACAGCTCTGTTTTTTCCTGAAGATAAATTGAATCGGGATAAAATTCCTCGATCTCTTTTAAAACAGTTTCCACATTTGAATAGGCGTAGTTTTCTTCAGCAGTGATAATTGAGTCAGTTACTTTATCACTAAAATAGTTTTGTATGTTTTCTTGTGCTTCATCAGCGACTGTTGACTTATCCGCTTTCTCAAGCAATCGCATTTCATCTAACTTGGCCACAATGATAGCTTCATTGCCAGAGCTTGAGTTAATCTCAGCGACCATGCTTTCAAGTTCTTTTTGATGCATATAATCCATAGCAGGGGCAATCAACATCATACTGATGATTAGTAATACACCTGCTGCGATAACAAATGGATTTTTATACCATGTTGCCTTTCCTTCAAATTCTTCAAGGAAATGTCCAACAGTTGGACTTCTATCCTCACGATGGAATGCTACAGATCGTCGTAGCGCACGGTTTTGTTTTTTATTTAAGTGCTTAATGTACGGCGGTACCAGGTTATTTTCACATGCCTTGTTAGCCGGTAATTTATTAAAGGGATGTTTTGTTGTTAATAATTCATAGGCGGTACAACCCAAGGCATAAGTGTCATCTCGTGTATCTGGTTCTTCACCCTCTAACATTTCTAAACTTGCGTATGCCGGTGTTAATGCGCCAAGCTTGCCTGGATCAAACAGCGTTTTTTCTGCTTCACCGGTGACAGGATTTTTAACAGCACGTGCGATACCAAAATCGAGAGTTTTAACCGTGCCATCATCACACATGAAAGCATTGCCAGGTTTAAAGTCGGAGTGAACTAAACGGCGTTCATGAGCATAGATCAATCCAGAACCCAGTTGTTTAACGATGTCGTAAGCTTCTTCGAAGGGCAGGCCACCTTTTGGACGCACTTTCTTTTTAATGAAATCCTTAAGCTCCATCCCTTCCATTAATTCCATCGTGATGTAGACCGGTGTGTTTGGACCACCAACACGATCAAAATCGTAAATTGTTGCGATGTTTGGATGTGCTAATTTTTGTTGCCGACTAGATTCACGTTGCAGAGAGATAAATGCTTCTGGATGATCTTTGAAGTCATCGTTCAATAATTTAATGGCAACATAGGGTTTTTTATCTTTCGCTTCAGCTTTGAGTAAATCAAGTGCCTTATAAACTTTACCCATGCCACCAATACCAAGCACTTTTTCAAGTTTAAAACGTTGCTTAATGACCGAACCTTCACCATAGCCTCCCGATAAGTCGCCAGTTGGGATCTCTGGATCATTCCACTCTGTTCCGGTTGGACCGGTTGCCGAGGTAATAGAAGGTGTTGCTGTATCGGGACCGCCTGGCATACTGATATCGAAAAAATCAGAAGCATCAGAAGATGTATTTTGTGAGCTCGTATTACTTGCTTTTTCATCGTCACTCATGACAACGGTTGAGTCAGGAGCAGCTTTGTTATTTTCCTGTGGTGCAGGTGCACTCTTTTCTTCGACAACTGAATCACTTGAAAAGACTGTAGAGTCTGCTCCACCAACCGCTGGACCGCCTTCAGTTTCAGTTGAATGAGTTCTTCTAAACTCATTAATCTGACGTTTTAATTGTGCGTATAGCTTGTCATCAAGATTTTTCTTTTCATAAATCTCGTCAAGTTGCACGAGCATATTATTCGCAAATTTTGGTGTTTTACTAAGCAATATATCCAACTGCTTAGACAGCGTTTCTATCTTTAATTCGCCTTTTGCTAGTGCTTCGAGTGCAGTTTTAAAATCAGCCAATCTATTACTCCCTCACAACGTGAGCGCTATTAAAAATCTAATCTATATCGATGACGATTGATGTGACATTATCCCCGGCGCCACGGTCTAAAGTCATATCGATCATTTCTTTACAAATTTCTTCGGCAGTGCCGTTGCCTAATATTTCCTCAAATTCAAAATCTTCTGTATGTTTCGTCAGTCCATCACTACAAAGTAAGTAACGATCTCCTTTTTTCATTTCTTGAATATCCATATCCAGAAAAAAATTCGGTGTTGCTCCTACAGCACGAGTAATCATATTTCCGTGTGGGTGAACGGCTGCTTCTTCTCTGCTGATTAGACCCTGTTCTACATATTGCTCAACTTGTGAATGGTCAGTGGTCATTTGTCGTAATTTGGAATCACGTAAACGATATAAACGGCTATCACCTGCCCAGAGATAAATGCAATATTTATCATAGGTCAACATCATTGCTACGGTGCTACCAATTGTAGTGCGTTTAGCGCTTTCGTTTGCTTTATCAATTAATTTTTTATTAACAGAAATTAATGTGTCTTCTATATCATCTATATATCGATCAAGAGAAAGCCCTTCATGGATCTTCTTCAAGGAATTTACAATTAGTTGACTAGCGACATCACCAGCGGCATGCCCGCCCATGCCATCAGCGACAACCCACATTCCTGTTTCAGGTCTTTCCAGCATTGAATCTTCATTATGCTTACGTACTTTTCCTACGTTGGTAATTCCATAAGAATGCCAGGATAGAGGCTTTGTCGTGTTTTGTTCAGCTGAATTAGACATTATATAATCAGTGTTTTAATTACGAGTTAAGGGTAAAGGAAACGACCTCTGTGGGACCTTCCGCGAATGACTTGCCGAGGCTGAGAGCACCATTTGTTGAGATATGCATTTCTTCACGTCTTAAAAATGCATCATCAGCATCGTCCAGTTTTACATGTGTTCCATTGGTACTTTGATCAATAATAAAAAATTTATCACGACGCATCTCAATTCGAACATGTTGCCTTGATGCAAGTTTTTCATTGATTGGTAAGTCACAAGCTTGGCTACGGCCCATGACCAATCCTTGTTTATTTTGATCTAGGGTGACGGTCTTGCCTGCATAACTGACCTGAAGTGTGGCTTGTTTCAATTTTGGCGGGTCTTGCATCATGCCCGTTGCCATACGGGTTACATCTTCTTCTTGCCATATGATCTCGAAGATCTCTATATCTTCTTTTTTACCTTTAATTGGCGCGCGGTCTACAAAGCGAGTACTCGCGCGTAAGATGGCTTCTAAGAGGTCGACGGTAGATTTCGTCGTAATGATTTGTCCACCCTTAGCTTGAGCGGCCATTCTGGCGGCAACATTAACAGCGTCGCCAAAGACATCGCCACCCTCAAGTAATGCTGGACCGAAATGCATGCCCACTCTGATTTTGATTTCAGGAGCGTCGGCATCTTTCATTTCATTGGCATCTTCGAGAGTTTCTTGCATCTCAACTGCCGCATTCGCTGAATCATCTGCAGTTGGAAAGGTGCACATAACTTCATCACCAATGGTTTTTATGACAGTGCCGTTATGAATATGAATGACTTTAGTCAGTAATTCCAGTGTGTCTGATACCGTGACACGGGCGGTTGCATCACCGAGTACTTCAAATAAGCGGGTACTACCACTTATATCAGCAAACATAATGGCAATATTAGTTGTTTTCGGCGACATATTATTCTTTTATTGATTATCCTTAAAAAACAGTTAGATAGTAATATAAATTTTGTCGTTAATCTCTTGAATTTTTATGTCTATGGCTGATTTTTTTCAAACCGTAATTAATTCAATATCAAAACGTAATAAACAGACAGAAGATAATAGCCATATAATGGCTTACAGTCATCATCTTACCGCATAATATTAACGGGGAAAATGAAGTATAAGAATAGAATATTAATCTTAATAATAAATGATATGATTAAAGATGATTTTTCGTAAATTAAAAGTACTGAAAGAACTAATCATGAAACTAGCAAATTTGAAGGCACTGATTGGCATAGTCAGTGTATGTTTGATATTTATTATTGCGCAAACATCACAGGTATCTGCCATCTCAGTAAAAGAATTATTGGGTTTAAAAAATGCGGATGCAGAGATAGTTGATAATAAAAAGTCAAAAGCGAAACAGTCAACGCCGTCTGATGGACAATCGGCAAGCACAGAATGGGCAAAAACATCAGCGAAAGAAGTTGATACAAATCCACAAATTGATTTGGATTATGTCTCATTATTATTAGCGAACATGAACCAACAAGAGCGCGAAAAAGTACTGGCCGATCAAAATCTATTCAAGCAAGTTATTGAAAATGAAGCAAATAATCGTTCTACTGTATCTGCAGCTATCGCGAATAATCTTGTCGAAGATCGTAATGTTGAATTCATGATGCGTCGTGGTGCAGAAAACATTATGCGTGAAGCTTATCTCAATCGTTTAGTCTCCAGTAAATTACCTAAAGACTTCCCAAGTGATGAACAAGTAGGTGAATATTTCACCTCAAATAAAGAGCAATTTGTGGTTCCTGAACGTGTTCATGTGTGGCAGATATTTTTCGTAAAAGGAGATCCGAATGACAAGAAAAAAGTGGACGCTCTTAAGAAAAAAGCGGAAGGAATAATTTCGGATATTAAGAAAGGTAAAAAGGACTTTTCTAATATAGCGCTTGCTCAATCTGAGCACGAGCAAAGTAAGGCTCTGGGCGGGTATATGGGACTTCTGAAAACGAGCGAATTGATTCCTGAAATCAAAAACCCAATTCTAAAATTAAAAGAGGGTGAGATAAGCAAGGTTATCGATTCTGAGGCTGGAGTACATATTCTAAAAAGAGGAAAAATACTTAAACCTGAAACACTGGTAATATCGCAAGTCGATCAGCAAATACGTCAATTATTGATTAAGCAGGCTAATACGCAGTTAAGAAATGCAATCTTTAATCAGGCTAGGAAGGAATATCCACAATCAATCTCAGATAATAAGCTTGAAGAATGGCGTTTAAGATTGAAGACTAAAACGAATCAATAAACTCCAAATACAATTAACTTCTAATTACTTACCCTCACCGCGCTTTTGTTGTTTTCTTGCAACAATTGAATACTTGCTTTATGTGTTGTAAATATTATTAACTATCAATATCTTAGAGTTATAAATTCTATTAAATTATTAATCATTTTTTTTTGCTCCTTGTGTTCTCTGTGTTATAGTCTTTCGCTGGGAAGGAGTATATAAGGTCGATCATGAAGCAGATCTTATTTTAATGCACGGACAGTAACGTAACTAATTGAATAATAACATTATTTGTGACTAGTAAGTCTACAATAAAAAACCAAGGGGAATGTCGCAATATTTTGCTTGCGCTATCCTTGCTGCTTTTTAGCGATCAAATTATTGCAGGGCCACTTGGGTTACCTGATTCTGCACGGCCAGGTGCTGTGCGCCCACAACCGGAAATACAAGCAGAACAACCAGCAATACACTCAGCTGATGCAGTCGATATCCCGGCACTCATCGATCGTCCATTTGATATCGAAGAAGGTCCTTACGTCACGGTTCAAGAATTCAGGTTGCTCGATGTTGAAGACATGCCCAAATTCGATGTTAATGTCGACGAGATAAAGACTTCGATCCTAAATAAATTCCAGAAAGAGCAACCCGAAAGAGGTTACAGCATTGGTGAAATGCAAGAAGTTGCCGATGAGGTAACTCGCTATTACCGTGCTAAAGGGCTGATATTGTCAACTGCGGTGATTCCTGTGCAGACAGTTGACAGTGGAATTGTTGATATTCAGGTTTATGTCGGGCGGCTCGGACGAGTCATTGCAGAGAGCAATGAAGATTTTAGCGAAAGTGTTTTAAGAAAACCCTTTTTGGGTCTTGTCGGTGAACCGATAACGCAAAAAGATATCGAGGCAGCACTATTGACGTTGACAGATTATCCTGGCTTAAGCGTATTTGGTGTATTTCAGCCAGGACAAAAAGTCGGTGAAGCCGATATTGTTCTTAAAGTTCAGGAAGAGAAATGGTACGACGTTGCTTACCGTGTTGATAACCAAGGGTTACAAGAAACTGGGCGAAATAGATTCAGAACGACCATTGATTGGAACAATCCAACTGGTTTTGCGGATAAACTGAGTATCACATATCAGCAAACGTATAATCCCAAAAATAATGATTTTTGGGCAATTGATTACGAAATCTTTTTAGGGCGGGGCTTCACACTCGGTGGCAATTTGTTTAAAAACCGGTTCGATATCGGTGGTGAATTTGCGGCAAACAAAATTTCAGCACAAACTGATAATCGTGCTGTCTATTTAGAAAAATCATTCATTCGCAGTCGACAAAAAAACCTATCTAGCAAGTTATCATTTACTTCAAAGAATTCGACTACTCGTACTCAAGGTCAACAAACTAACACGGATCGATTAAGTGTCTTATCAATTGAGGCTAATTATGACTCGGTTGATACATTTCACCCATTCAGACCGTTAGTTAAGTTAATCAGTAAAAGTACCTCTGATAATTTTGGCGGAGGTTTAAACTTTGCGACTTTAACCTATAGCCGAGGCTTCAATGATATTTTTGGTGCAATGGGTTCAGATGGTGATCAACTAGCGTTTCATGCAGCTGGCAGTCGTTCAAGTCGCCGTGGAGGATCAGGTCGATTAGCTGAAGGTCAATTTGATAAATTAAATGGTAATTACCAGCGCTTGCAGTTAATAACTAAAAATCAATCATTGTTATTTAAATCAGAATTCCAATGGACAAATGATGTGTTAGCGCCGCTAGAACAGTATTCAGTAGGTGGGCCTGACAATGTGAGAGGTTATCCTGATGCAGAAGGTCTGTTCGACCGTGCCTATTTCTTCTCACTCGAATATATTTTTAATGCGCCGTTTATTGCGGATATACCCGCATTTCAAAACCGGACATGGGGAGAATTACTTCAATTCTCTGTGTTCTATGATTTCGCAACAGCGCAACAAAATGACCCATTGGATACTGCAGCGGATCGTAATACCTCAGGTAGTTGGGTAACATTCAAGAGTGTCGGGATGGGTCTACGATTCAATTTACCGGGCTCAATTGAGAGTCGTTTAATGTATGCAACTGAGCTTGGTGCAGAAATACCTAATAATGGACGTTTTGGTCAAGTTTGGGGTGACTTTACATACAGTTTCTAATGGACAAAAAATTGTATGAATGTGACATGTTTTGTCACTAAATATTGTAAAAATAATAAACAGGATTTGGTGTGAACTGAGTCACAGTAAAATGGATTTAAATCTGGTAATAAGGGGGAGTGTTTCTGAATATTGAATTAGAATCACGACCACATTAAGAAGGAAACAAATGGGACAAAAAAGTAAAGCAGCTAGTCGTGCCTTCGCTAAGCCAAAATCTAAGCGTAAGCTTTGTGCTGCGCGTTTAAATCCTATAACGTCTTTTATACGTACTTCTTTACCTGCAGGGATATTATTTGGCTTGCAAATAAGTACTGCCGTGGCGGGCCCAGAAGGTGGAGTGGTTGCAGCCGGGCAGGCCAACATCACAACACCAAATGCGACGACAACAGTAATTAATCAAGCCTCTCAAAATGTGGTTGTTAATTGGGAATCCTTCAATGTAAACGCAAATGAAGCAGTCAATTTCCAACAACCCAATGCGCAAGCTCAAGCACTTAATCGAATCTTTGATCAAAACCCAAGCCAGATATTAGGTTCAATAAACGCCAACGGTAAAGTTTTATTGATCAACCCAAATGGTGTGTTCTTTAAACCGGGTGCCAGTGTCAATGTTGGTTCATTAGTCGCATCAGGGCTTGATATTTCTGATAGTGATTTTATGAATGGTAATCACCAGTTCATTAATCCTAATGGCTCCGAAGGTGGCATGGTTGTTAACCAAGGTTTAATACAAGCTGCAACTGGCGGTTCTGTTACCTTGATAGGTGGGGCAGTTAGAAACGAAGGCACCATCATAGCAACTGCAGGCCAAGTTAATTTAGTTGCAGGTAAAAAAGTCACCATGGATTTTGACGGCGATGGCTTAATGCAGTTCGCAGTCGATGAAGAAATACTTCAAAACGTGCATGACTTGGATGATGCTGTTTCAAACACAGGTACGATCAATGCCGATGGCGGTAGTGTTCTATTAAAAGGTAAAGCCGCAAAAGATGTGTTCACAAATGTTGTAAACAATAGCGGCGTCATTGGTGCGGGCAAAATTCAAAACAAAGGCGGCGTAATCAAATTAGTTGCCGCTGGTTCGAGCAACTCACTCATCAATACCGGCACATTAGATGTTTCATCTAGCGACAGTGATGGAGGCACGATTGAAATTTATGCCAGCGATACTGCAATTATTTCTGAAGATGCGCTCATCACCGCAGCATCAAGTTCAAACAAGGGTGGCAGCATTCAAATTACAGGCGACAAAGTCGGCTTGTTTAGTAATACAAAACTCGATGCATCCGGTGTAAATGGTGGCGGTACCGTTTTAGTGGGCGGTGATTACCAAGGAAAGAATCAAGAAATTCAAAATGCATCACAAACGATCGTTACATCTAATGTCCAAATAAACGCAGATGCGGTTACAGAAGGTGATGGCGGTAAAGTTATTCTTTGGGCAGATAATTCAACACGGTTTAGTGGCGATATTTCAGCACAAGGTGGAAGCGATTCAGGTGATGGTGGTTTTGTCGAAGTTTCAGGTAAAGACCATCTCGCATATCAGGGTACAGTGTCTACCAATGCAGTGAATGGTGAAACAGGCACACTCTTACTCGATCCGACTGATATTACAATTCAAGCAGGTGGTGTAACAGACATTGAGTCTACGACAGGCGCAGGGACAGAAACTTTTGCAGAAACAACACCCACGAATGCATCCATTTTGACAACCGGTGATTTAGTTACTGCGCTTGGTAGTAACAACGTTGTTGTCTCAACTGTTAGTGGTGGTGCGGGTGTCGGTGACATTACTATTGCTGATGATATTGCTTACACCGGTGTTACAAACAGAACATTAAGTTTACAAGCCGAAAACACGATCACTTTTTCTGCTAACGCTAATATTACATCAACAACTGGGACACTCGATGTCACACTTGCTGCTAACACAGATAATACGGGCGCTGGTGCGATCGTGATGAATACAGGTTCATCAATTGTCACTAATGGTGGGAACATTACATTAGGCGGTGGAAATGTAAATGCGACAGGCAATGCCCTTGGTGATGCGACCAATGATGATGGTGTTCGTATCGATGGAGCTTCGTTAACCGCAGGTGGCGGTAATATTACGATCAATGGTGAAGGTCTTTCATCAGCGGCTACAGGCCAAGTGGGTGTGCTTATTCAGAACAGCTCATCAATAACAACGTCAGGTACAGGCACAATTGATATCAATGGTTTTGGCGGCAACGGAACTGGTGGTGCTCATGGTGTCAATATTACTGCTGGAACCAATACTATATCTGCAGTTGATGGAGCAATTACGATTGATGGTGCTCAATCAGTTAACGTGCCGGCACAAAATGGTACTAACTTTGGTGTAAGAGTTAGTGATGGAGCAAATATAACATCTACCGGCAGTGGAAGTATTTCTATTACCGGTAGTAGTAATAATGATGATGGTATTCGATTTGCTAGCGCCACTGGAACAATCGGCGGCGCTTCTGCAACAGGTGATATTTCACTAAGTGGTGATTCAACTTTTGGAACAGATCAGAATGGTGTGTCAGACGCTAATGGTGGATCGTTAACAATTCAAACGACGGGCACGCTAGGATTAACGGCAACTAGTACTGGCGGAGTTGGTACTCCTGAAGGTTCAGGTATTAATTTAGGCAACAGTACAATTGATGTTGATGGTACGACAACTATCAATGTAGATAGTGACGGTAATAGTACTGTTGACCTAGCAAATACGAGTAATGATTTCGATGACATTACAATTACGAGCGCAAGAGATATCACAATCGTTGATGCCAATGCAATTACTCTAAATGCTTCAGCATCAATTACTGGAGATTTAAGTGTTACAGCAACAACGAGCAATCTGACAGTAGCAGGTGCCATAGCAACTGATAATCAAACGGGTACGGGAAATCAAAATACAGGTAATATCACCCTGACTGCAACAGCAGGATCAATTTTACTGAATAATAGTGTAACGACAGGTGTTGCTACATCTAATGATTCTGCTGGCGTTAATTCAGCGACAAGCGGCAATATTAATCTAACTGCTGCGACAGGTATATCAGGTGTAGGTGTTGTAACAACTGGTAATGCGACAGTAGATGCCGCAACAGATGATGCGGTTGATACAGCTACGAGCGGTACGATAACAGTAAATGTAACGGGTGCAGGTGACCTTGGTTTAAGCGGATCAAATGCAATCACTATTGGTACAGCAACAGTAACAAACGTAAGTAGTGCTAATGACACAGCAACAACGGGAAATATTACAGTAACTAGTGCTGATGCCGTTGATAACGGCACAGCTGCTAATGCCCTAGATATTCAAATAGGCGCAGCGAGCGGTGGTTCAACAAATACATCAGGTTCATTTAGTGCTACAACGGATGGCGGTGCGGGTGATGCCGGTGGGATTTTTGTAACGAGTGATTCATCAATACTTGTTGGCGCATTAGATACAGCAGATGGCACTGGACAAAATGTTTCTATTAGTACAACTGGTGGTGCCAATCTTACTATTACTAACGCAGTAGAAGATCTCGACGGTGACACAGTTACATTTGATGCCGGGACGGGTGCATTAACTGTCGCAGATACAGCTTTTGCAATTGGATCGACAAACCTAACTTTACGTGCAGATGAAATTGACTTGACCGGCGGTGCGAACAGTCTTTCTGGAACAGGTAATATTATTTTTGAAGCGGGACAAGCTGCAACGACTGTCGGTATCAACAATGCAGGTAGTACACTCGATTTATCTACCACAGATTTAAATTCACTCACTGAAGGTTTTTCAGAAGTTATTATCGGTCGAACAGATGGAACCGGTTTGGTTACCGTCGGTGCGGGTGGGCATAGTTTTGAAGATAATGTCACTGTGCGTGCTGCAGGTGCTGGTGGTGCCATTAATGTCTCTGGACAATTAGATACAGTAGCAAGCGCAGCTGCTGCGAATATTACTTTAAATGCACCTACTATGACATTGGGTGCAAATGTTGTTACCGCAGGCGGCATAGTCAATATTAATGGTACGTCAACGTTAGTTGATGGTGCGCGTACAATAGACACAACAAATGGTGACGCAGCTGCGGCTGGTACAGTCACTATTACAGGAACGCTTAATGGCGCAAATGCTGGTGGTACAGATACGTTAACAATTGATGCAGCACAAGGTGCTGTTGATGGCACTTCAGACGCAGCGGTTGATTTACAAGGTATCGTGGGTGGTGGGACTGATATAGAAGGTTTAACGATTGATGGTGCGCAGATTGATGTTGAAGATATTTCTATTACGGGTGGTAACATTGATCTTGAAGGTACCAACATTGATCTGAATGATTCGACTTATCGAACGATTACTTCTGGCAATGTTACCTTCACGGGTCCTGTCGATGTTGTTGCGGGCGGAGGTTCTACAATTGTTACGACTGCTGGTGGTGGTGCTGCAACGTTCACTGGCGCTGTGACGGGTGATTTACTAACATCTCTAACAATAAATACTGCTGCGGGTACTGGCGCGATTGATTTTCAATCTGGAGCCAATGTTAGTAATTTAACTGCATTTTCTGCAAATGCTAATACTGGTAATGTGACAATGCAAAACGTCACAGGCATTACGGGTAATATCACCATTCAAGGTGGCGATGGTACAGCGGGTGCGGGTACAGTAATTGATTTACAGGGCGCTTCTTACCAGACTGGCGGATTGTTTACTGCCTCAGGTGATGTGAACTTAGGACAAACGGGTGGCACAACTGTTGTCGTCAGTGGCGGTTCAGCCGGTGAGGATATTAATTTCACTCAAGAAATTGATGATGTAGGTAATGATACAGCATTAACTCTCAATGCAGGTGCAAACGGTGATGTGTCTATCACTGGAAATGTGGGCGCTTCTTCAAGAATTGATGCATTAACTGTTACCAATTCTGCGCTTACTGATTTAGCTGATGTGTCTACTGAGAATGCAATCAGCATTACAGCATCAACAAGAACAGATTTAAACGGCACGACCTACTCAAGTAATGATGGTGATATTATTTTTACAGGCGCTGTCGATCTTGCTGGAGCAGGTGATGTAACTTTAAATAGTGATGCAGATACCGATGCAACTGATGGTGTCATTACATTTAACAATGATGTGACAGACACAGGAGCAAATTCTGGTTTAATCATTACTTCTGGTGCAAATATAACTACGGCAGGCATCAACATTGCCAATACATTAGATATAAATATCGATGCGGATAATGATGGCTCAAATTCTCTAACATCAAATGGAATATACATTGCAGATACCATAAGTATTGATGGTACAGGTACAAATGACTCGCTTGATATTAATGCAGATGTCACTGCAAATACTGGCGCAATAACAATTCAAAATGCTTCGAGTGTCGATTTGGCCGCTGATGTAGATTTGCAAGGTGCAGGCGTAGCGGTATCGACAAACGTAACAGCGATCAATCTTAGCGGTACGGGCACCAACATCATGACGTCAACCGGCGATGCTGATATCGGTCTAGCCACGGTGACTGATAGTGGAAATGCCAACTTGACGGTGAATTCTCAGGGAAATCTTACCGTCGATAGTATTACTCTAGATGTAGCAGGTGGTAGTGGTCTAACTTTAACATCAGATAGTAATAATAATGGTACCAGTACATTACAAGTAAACGGTGCCTTATCGAGTGACGGTGCTGTGACTTTAGGTGGTGGTGGTACAGGTACGAACGATACAATTGATATTAATGCAGACGTGGCAGCAACTGGCGGCGGCATTTTAATTCAGAATGCTGCTAGTGTTTTATTAGGTACAAACGTTGATTTAACCGGCTTAGCTGCAATAAATGCAAATACGGCAGCTAATAATGTAGCAGGTATTACCCTTGATGGTGCCGGTACAAACATCATTTCTTCTACAGGGAATGCAGTTAATTTAGCAGCTATTACTGATACGGCTGATATTGCCGAACTTGAAATAAACGCAGATACCGACATTAGTCTAGTAAGTGTTGTCTTAGATAATGCTGGAGCAAACTTACTCGATATCAATCCTGATAGTGACTCTGATGGTAGTGAAACACTGACTGTAACAGGGGTGTTGACAGCAGGTACTATCGATATAAGGGGAACAGGTGCCAGAAATGAGACAATGACATTTGATGGTCTGATAACCTCGACAGGATCTGTCTTAATCACTAACGCTGATACGATCAACTTGAATGGTGGTATTACTGCTGGCACAACTATCGCAGTTGATACAACAAATACAACCAATGCTGCCAGTAGCACAACAATTCAAACTACGAATGGCGCAATCGATTTACGATCAGGTGTAATTACCGGATTTAATGTTACTGGTGCGGCAGGTACCACACTTACAATTGATGGCAACGGTGGTGGCTTAGTTCAAATCGATAATATTACGGATTCTGCTGACGCCAATCTGACGGTGAATTCTGATGGTGGTGTAATTATAGACTCAGTTAACATGGATGGAACGGGAGACTTAGTTGTTAATTCAGGTATTACTGGATCGTCAACAGCGAGTTTTAATGGAACGGTATCTGCTGATACCGTCACTTTAACGGGTACAGGAAGTAACGATACGTTAACGCTTCTAAATACACTTACCTCAACAGGTGGCGCAATCAATATCAATACCTTTAATCAGGTAGATGCGCAAAATATCGTTGCACAAACTGATTTAACTGTTTCCGCAAACAACATTGATTTAAATAACACAACATACACAGGAACTGCAGGTCTTGTTACCTTTACTGGTGCAGTTGATTTAAATCTTGCAGGTGGAACAACAACGGTTACCAGCGGTGGCACTGCCGGTGACAATATTACTTTTACCTCAACCGTCGATGATAATGCTGCAGGTAATACGGCATTAACATTAAATGCCGGTGCAAATGGTAATGTCTTATTACAAGGTAACGTCGGTACGGGAACTCAAATCGGTGCATTCACAGCGACCGGTGCAACGATAGATATAGATGGAAATTTAAATGCTGCAGGTATAACGGCAACCGCATCAACATTAATTGATGTTGCCGCAGGCACATTAGATACCAATGGTAATGATCTTAATTTCTCAGGTGCAGACATCACGATTGGTGCGGCAACTATACAATCAACAGGTAGCGGTGGTAGTGCAATTTTTAGAGGTGACAATGTTACCGATACAATAGGTATAGGTAGTGCTGCAACTGCAGCAGATGTCGATCTTTCCGAAGCAGAATTACAAACCGTGGCCTCTACTTTTAACGATATTGTTATTGGTAGTGCAACACAGTCTGGAACAATAACAGTTAACGATGCAGGTGGTTTAACCGCATTAAATAATTCTATTCATTTGAACGCCACCGCAGGCGATGTTGCGATCAATAGTAATATAAACCTAAGTGCAACGGCCAATGCTGGTATCACCATAACTGGTGATGGTAATACCACAACTTTAGCGGGCGACATGATTACTGCCGGTGGTGCAATCGCAATCAACGATACCGTTCTAGTAAGCGGCACACGTTTATTGGATACGACGAATGGTGGTGCATCAGGAGCAGGAACAGTAACGATCACAGGCATTATCGATGGTGCAAATGCAGCTGGTACAGATACATTAACAATCGATGCAACCGGTACCAGTGATGCAGCCGTTGATATTCAATCTGCTATTGAAGGTGATATAGGTACAAATACCGTCACCGGTGGTCAAGATCTCGAAGGTCTAACAATATCAGGTAGCCAGATTGATTTAGCCAATGTCCGTGTTGAAGGTTCAATTGCAGTTACAGGAACAACAGGAATTGATTTAAACGGTACGGCCTACCGTGCAGATGATAATGGCGGTACAGAAACGATAACCTTTACTGGCGCTGTCGATTTAGATGCGGCTGCAGTGACGACGACGGTAACCGGTGCTGGCGGAGCAGGTGACAACATCACGTTTACCTCGACGGTAGATGATGCGGCGAATGACACGACGTTAGATTTAGTTGGTGGCGCATCGGGTAATGTGAACATGCAAGGTAACGTGGGTACGACGGGCAATCTTGCGGCGTTCACGGTGACGAGTTCCCCACAAGTAGACTTACAAGACGTGACGGCGGTTGGTGCGATAGCGGTCACGGGTACGAACATTGATTTAAACAGCACAACGTACACGAGTACGACTGGTGCGGTAACGTTCACGGGCGCAGTTGATTTAGATGCAGCGGGTGTAACGACGACGGTCACGGGCGGTGCGGGTGCGGGTGACAACATCACGTTTACCTCGACGGTAGATGATGCGGCGAATGACACGACGTTAGATTTAGTTGGTGGCGCATCGGGTAACGTGAACATGCAAGGTAACGTGGGTACGACGGGCAATCTTGCGGCGTTCACGGTGACGAGTTCCCCACAAGTAGACTTACAAGACGTGACGGCGGTTGGTGCGATAGCGGTCACGGGTACGAACATCGATTTAAACAGCACAACGTACACGAGCACGGGTGGTGCGGTTGGATTTACGGGTGCGGTTGATTTAGATGCGGCGGGTGTAACGACAACAGTGACCAGTGGTGGCGGTAACGACATCACGTTCAGTTCAACAATAGATGATGCAGTCACGAATGACACGACACTTTCATTACAAGCGGGTGCGGGTAACGTTTCTGTTGGTGGTGACATCGGTGGTGCAGCGCGTATTGAAGCATTAACAGTGAACGCGACAATTATCGATTTATTAGATGTAAATACAGATGGCGCGATCACAGTCACCGCAGCAACGCGTACAGATCTAAATGATGTGAGTTATTTGAGTCAGGATGGCGCAATCACATTTAACGGTACAGTAGATATACAAGCTGCTGGAACAGTGACTATTGATAGTGATGCCAACGATGATGCAACTGATGGCGCAATAACCATACTCGGTGGAATAACAAATCTTGGCGGTGGTGGTGCTTCACTAACAATTACGGCAGATACCGCAGGCCAAGTTGATCTGGGTAATATTACTGTCAGTAATGCATTGGCCATTGAAGGCATGAATATCGATTTGCAAGGCGGGACCTATATAGGTTTAAATAATTCAGTGACGTTTACCGGCGCAGTTGATTTGGATGCCGGTGCAGGAATTATGAATATCACGGCAGGTAATGGAGCCGGTGACAATATAACCTTCACATCAACAATTGATGATGCAGCAAGTGATACGTCCTTAAGACTTACAGCTGGATCAGGTGCGGGTAATGTGGATGTACAAGGTGATATCGGTGGTACATCACGACTGAATGATTTTCAGGTTTTAAATGCAGCGATTGTCGATTTGATGGATGTGAATACCTTAGGCGTCATCACAGTGACCGCGGGTACACGTACTGATTTAAATGATGTGAGTTATACAAGTAATTCCGGAGCAATCACGTTTAATGGCGCAGTAGATTTAGCCGGTACAGGTACAGTCACGATCAACAGTGATGCGAATACTGATGCGGCAGACGGCGCAATCATGATTACGGGTGGTATTACTGATACAGGTACGGATTCAGCATTAACGGTGTTGGGTGATACTGCGACGGTTGATTTAGGTAACGTGACAGTACAAAACGCAATTGCGGTGACCGGTGGAAATATAGATTTACAAGGTACAACCTATACATCAACAACAAACGCCGTAACGTTCACGGGCGCGGTTGACTTAGATGCAGGTGCAGTGACGACGACGGTGACGAGTGGCGGTGGTAATGACATCACGTTCACATCAACAGTAGATGATGCGGTGACGAATGACACGACACTGAACCTAATAGCCGGTGCCGGTGCAGTGAACATGCAAGGTAACGTAGGTAGTACGCAGCAGTTAGGTGGCTTCACGGTGACGAGTGCGGCGCAGGTGGATTTACAAAACGTGATTGCCGATGGTGCGATTGCGGTAACCGGTACCAACATTGATTTAAACAGTACGACTTATACGAGTAACAATAACGCCGTGACGTTTACTGGCGCGGTTGACTTAGATGCGGGTGCAGTGACGACGGCGGTGATGAGTGGTGGTGGTAATAACATCACGTTCACATCAACAGTAGATGATGCGGTGACGAATGACACGACACTGAACCTAATAGCCGGTACCGGTGCGGTGGATATGCAAGGTAACGTGGGTAGTACACAACAGTTAGCTGCCTTCACAGTGACGAGTGCGGCGCAAGTGGATTTACAAAACGTGATTGCCGATGGTGCGATTGCGGTCACGGGTACGAACATTGATTTAAACAGCACGACGTACACGAGTAACAACGATGCGGTAACGTTCACGGGCGCAGTTGATTTAGATGCAGCGGGTGTAACGACGACGGTCACGGGTGGTGCGG